>Garth_p2__coassemble_573_pt1 | contig 73466 bp, 67 predicted proteins | sample Garth_p2__metabat2_high_PE_002 | metagenome-assembled genome bin Garth_p2
GGAGGAGGCAGGGAAAGAATCCGCCTCCTCTTTGAAGGAAAAGGATAAAAACGGGGAAGGCGATAAAAAGGCGGGTGAGTAGGATGGCCTATGAGCCGTATTCCACTACGGAGTACTATACCGATGTATATGGAGGCAGCCTGATTCCTGGGGAGAAACTGCTGGGGCTTCTCCGCCAGGCATCCCGCCATGTGGACTCCCTTACGTTTAACCGGATTTTCGGGAGGGGATTTTCCTCTCTTACGCCGTTCCAGCAGGACATAGTCCGGGAGGTGGTCTGCCAGCAGGCTGACTTTGAGTACGAGAATGCGGACGAGATCAGCACGATCCTGTCCAGTTACAGCATTAATGGGGTATCGGCCCAGTTTGGCAGCTCCTGGAATGTGTTTACGGAGCATGGAGTGGCCATGAAGCGGGACACTTATGCTCTGCTGTGCCAGACAGGCCTTTGCTGCAGGTTAGTGGGGTGAGATCATGAAATATCCATGTCTGGTGCCGAAACGGCTATGCCGGACGGAAATCCATGTGCATCTGGAAACAGAGGAGATCACAAATCTGGGAATGCCGGCGGGAGTGCGGGATCTGGATCTGAAATGTAATTTCCAGGACAGGGCCAGAACAGTCCTGACGGCCGAAAAGAAACTGGTACAGGCTACGGGAACCGCACTGTTTCCCGGGGATATTGCACCGGATATGCCGTCTTTAAGCGCGGGGACTGTGACGGTTTTTGGCCAGGAGCGGAGGATCATCCAGGGATCGAAGGCTAGGAACCCGGACGGGACGGTCAATTACTGCTGTCTGGAGGTGATGTGATGCGGGTGAAATCTTCCGTTAAGCTGAATATGGCGAGGATCAATGAGCTTACACAGGCGGCGGTGACGGCTTTGGAGAAGACTGGAGAGGCTCTGCATACAGAGGTGGTACAAGCCCAGGTGATGCCGTTTGAGACAGGCCATTTGCAGGAGGATGCCACCTTTGTGGATTACAGCGAATCTTCACAGGGAAAGGTATCACTGGTAACAAGCACACCATATGCCCGGAGGCTGTACTACCATCCGGAGTATAATTTCCAGACAGACGAAAACCCATTTGCGTGCGGTGAATGGTATGAACCATGGCTGCCGGGCGGTATCAGCGAGGATTTTGCCAAAGAGGCATTCAAGAAATTTTACAAAAAGGCAGGTGGGGTCTAATGCTGGCATTAAGAGATATCCGGGAATGGGTGGCCGGATTCGGCATATCTGAAGACAGCCGTGTGTATATCGGAAAACTGGATAACAAAAAGGAGCGTTCCATCGGAGTGTACCGGAGAAAAGGCAGCGGCCCTCCGGTAATGGCCCTGGGGGGCGCTTTACAGTCCAGCTACGATGTCCGGCGGATCTCCCTTCTGGTCCACTGGGAGCGGGATCCGGTCCGTTCTGAAGCGGCGGCTATGGAGCTGTTTGAACGGATCCGGAAGGAGTCGGATAAGCCGGACCTTGAGGTGGGTGATACCCGGATCTTCCTGGTATCTTTACAGGTCCCAGAGCCCCAGGATGTAGGAACCGATGAGTCCGGCATATACGAATACGTGATATGGCTGGACCTTTATTATGAAAGAAAGAGAGGAATGGGTTATGAGTGATGCAGCCGGAAGAGTGTATCCGGTACACAATAACAAGTTTAAATTTGGAACAAAAGGCCTGAAAAGTGAAGACCTGGACATGGTCATCCCGAAGGACCTGGAGAATTTTGCCCCGGCTATTGATGGTACGTTAGAGGAATGGTACGCCATGGATGCCGGAGGATGGGCGAAGGCAGCTATGACAGGAAAGAAACTGGGATTTTCCTTTAAGGGGAAGCGTTCAGTCGGAGATCCTGGAAACGATTACATTGCCGGCCTTGCCTGGAAGTTTGGCGAGGACGTGATGACAAAGTTTGAATGGGAAATGGTATCGGGTGCGAAGCTGTCCTGCGAAGTTGTGGTGAATGTGACCACACCGGGCGGCGGAGATACCACAAACATTGATACCCTGGAATTTGAAGTGGTGTGCTACGGAGCCCCGGTTTTTACACCGGCGGGGGGAGTGTAGGCTCTGTTGGAATTGATGTATATACAGTATCCGGGGAAACGGATCTGCTCGGAAAGAAAGCGTCCGAACTGATGGAAGGAATCACGGTGGAAGGAGATACCGTTACTGGTATGCTGAACTATGTGACGGGATATACCGGCTTTCATGGTTCTGATCCGGAAGAACAGGAGGGCAATTACCTGGCCCTCTTATTCCGGGCGGATGGATACCAGCTGTCGGCCTCCCATAGCGGGGGGAAGCATCCGGACAGTCCGGTTCCCCTGGATGGGGACGGGATTTACCTTCTCCGGGTCTCCGAACCCGGTCAGACGATCACTGTACATGCATCCCGGGACAGCTCCCGGCAGAGCCGCACACTTAATCTGGCTGTCACATTAAAAGAAAAGGAGTAGAAACAGAATGGCAAAAGTCGTTGATATTACGGAAAAACTGACATTTGATGGAAATCCCAGACTGGGGATCATGGGAAAGGAACTGGAGGTCCGCGCGGATGCTCCCACCATGCTGAAGGTTATGGGACTGATGGGACAGGAATCTCCTGGTATAGAAGAGATCTTGGAGACATACAGTCTCCTTTTTCCGGAGGAATCGAGAAAAACACTGGAGGAGCTGAAACTGGGATTTAAGGATCTGGTCATCGTGATCCAGGAAGCAGTCAGCCTGATCGCAGGGGAGGAAACTGCACCGGGAGAGCAGTGACCCGTACTACGACCTTTTCGGGGACTGGGATCTGATTGTTTCCAGTTTCCTGTCGCAGTACGGGCTCCGGATCCGGACGAAGGAATTTGAAACAGTCACATGGGACGAGTTTCGGTCCTTGCTGGCCGGGCTCTCCCCGGAAACGCCGCTGGGGAGGATCGTTGCCATACGGTCTGAAACAGATAAAAATGTGATCCATAATTTTACCCGTGACCAGAAGCGCATTTATGATGAGTGGAGGGAGCGGGAGGTGGAGACGATGACCCAGGAGACGTTTGAGAAGCAGATGGCCAGCCTGGAGCTTATGATGGCCCGGTTATGCGGTTAGGAGGCGGTAAGGATTGAAAAGATAGATGCGAAGCGTGAGAAGGTCCGGTGCCCGTTCTGCGGGCATCCGGTAAACGCCATGAGACAGAGAGACGCCCATTGTTCCGGCGTCTTTTTTAAATGCAAGAACAGAGAGTGCAGAAAAGAGTTTGAGTTAAAGATTTAAGACGCTGTGCCGATGTGCCTGTCTTATGAAAAAGGCAGGTGGAGACATATGGCAGCGGATGCATCTATACAGTTTGATATATCGCTGGATTTGGGAAAAATCAAGACAGCGATAGACAGTACATCTCACAAAGTAAAGGCTGATTTTGAAAAAACTTTTTTAAATTCGGCGAAAAAATGCCAGCAATCATGCAATGAGATGGCCGGGGCTTTTGGAAAAATTAACACTTCCGCTGATGAAACTCGTCAGAAAATAGAAGCTGTTCTAAATAATAGCGAAAAGAGTGCGAAGTCAAAAGCTTCCTCTATTGCTTGGATTTATCGGAAACAGGGGATGACGCAATCTGAAGCCATGAGAAAAGCATGGACGGAGATTGAGCGGAACAGTAAGGTATCTTCAGGGAGGGTAAAAAAGAGCATATGGGGTATTGGGGCACAGGCCCAAGAAACTTCAAGAGAGCTCACAGGGACTTTAGGCCCAGCTCTTAAAAAGGTGGGCCTTACCCTGGCAGCGGCTTTTTCCGTAAAAAAGCTGGTGGATTTCGGGACTAAGTGCATAGAGCTGGGTTCTGATCTTCAGGAAGTACAGAACGTGGTGGATGTAACATTCCCACGGATGTCAAAGCAGGTGGATACGTTTGCACAGGGGGCGGCGGCATCCTTTGGCCTGTCGGAGACCATGGCGAAGAAGTTTACGGGAACTTTCGGGGCCATGGCAAAGGCGTTCGGTTTTAACGAAAAGGCCGCCTATGAGATGTCCACGGCGCTGACGGGCCTGGCCGGTGATGTGGCATCCTTTTACAATATCAGCCAGGATGAAGCCTATACCAAGCTGAAATCTGTGTTTACAGGTGAGACAGAATCTCTGAAGGACCTGGGCGTAGTTATGACCCAGAGCGCTCTGGATTCCTATGCGCTGGCCAATGGTTTTGGTAAGACCACAAAAGCCATGAGCGAGGGCGAAAAGGTTGCGCTGCGGTATAAATTCGTCCAGGATCAGCTGGCCCTGGCATCCGGAGACTTTATCCGGACGTCCGATGGATGGGCAAACCAGGTCCGGGTCCTGAAGCTCCAGTTCGATTCGTTAAAGGCTACCATTGGACAGGGACTCATCAACGTACTGACACCGGTTATTAAGGTTATCAATGCCATTATCGGGAAGCTGATGAGCCTGGCCAATGCATTTAGGGCTTTCACTGAAGCTTTGTTCGGTAATGCAGGAGGCGGTAGTGGAGCGACCGCCATGTCTGATGCCATGAATAATGCCGCCAGTGCTTCTGGAGTAGCTGCCGGTAATGCCCAAAAACTGGCAGGAGCATCTGAAAAAGCCAAGAAAAATATGGGTTCAACGGGGATTGATGAGCTGAATATCATATCCGGGCCAGTTTCCTCTGGAGAAGCTGGCGAGAATGCGACTGGCGGAGTGGGGGGCATTCCTGGATTACTTCCAGAGAACATGGCAGTTCCCCCCATTGATACGTCTGCGGTAGAAGCGGCTGCACAACGGATTAAGGATTCGGTCAATCGGCTCAGACAGTTCCTTTCAGATAACAAGAATGCAATCCTGTCCATTGCTGGAGGCTTGGCCTCTGGTATTGTGTCTTATTTTGCAATAACCAGATGGGATGCTATTAAAAATGCGATCGTAGGCACATTTGGAACGCTCAAGACCGGAATCATGGCTGCGGTTTCTGGTCTGTCTCTTCCAGCTGCGGGGGCTGCGGCCGCCATTGGTCTGATTGTCGCCGGGATTATTGATCTTTGGAATACATCAGATCAATTTAGGGATGCGGTTAAGCTTGCATGGGAGCTCATTGCAAACGCTTTTAGGACTTCTTGGTCATTTATATGGAATGAGGGACTTAAGCCCTTAGGAGAGGCCCTGGCAGAACTGGGGAGTACCCTGTACACATTTTATGAGGCCAGTGGTTTAAAGCGACTTTTTGAGATTGTCATGACAGCGCTCGTAACAGTGGCCGGAGCACTTACTTCGATCTTAATCGGCGCGATATCCGGTGCCTTGACTGTGATTTTAAAAGCGGTGACCGCTCTTATCCATGCAGTCACATGGATTGTAGAAAAGATTCTGTGGCTTAAGGATAACTGGGTAGAGGTTTGGAGAGGGATTGCAGACTTCTTCTCACGGACTGGACAGGCAATCTGCGATACCGGGCGACAGATGATGCGGAGGATTGCGGAATCGATCTCGTCCAAACTGGATACGATACAGGCCGCATGGAATAGAATCTGGGAAAATATCCATACGTTTGCGGGAAATAGCTGGGACAGTATTAGCAGTCTGGCGGTTACGATTTTTACGGCGATCCGAAATGAGCTTTCTGATATATGGTCAGCGATCAGAGGGACTGTGGAAACGGTCTGGAATGGGATTCGGTCATTCTTTACATCTACATGGACCGGGATCAAGACAACTGTTAGTACCATAACGGACGGGATATACATGAAAATCCAGACCGTTATGAGTGCCGTGAAAAACCAGTGGACCCTTATCTGGAATGCGATCCACGCCTTCACGGATACCTTGTGGAATGCTATAAAAAATCTGGCTGAAGCTGTCTTTACAGCGATCCGGTCAAAGATTTCTGCGGTATGGGCCGTAATCCGTAATACGACGGAGACGATCTGGAATGGGATCCGGTCATTCTTTACGTCCACGTGGACCGGGATCAAGGACACAGTCAGCAGTCTGGCAGACGGGATCCGTGATAAGATCCAGATGGTCATGGATGCAGTAAAGGCAGGAATCCAGACTGCCCTGGACAGCATCCGAGAGAAGTGGAACAGTGTCTGGAACGGCCTTAAAGAGACCACAATTTCCATTTTCGACGGAATGAAGGACGGAATCAGGGGCGGAATCAACGGCATTCTCAAGGGAGTCGAGACCATGGCCAATGGCGTTATAAAGGGACTGAACCGGATGATCGATGCCCTCAATAATCTGAGCTTTGATATTCCGGACTGGGTGCCGGGCCTTGGAGGAGAAAGCTTCGGGCTGGATATTCCGACTCTTCGTGAGATCCAGATCCCCAGGCTGGCCAAAGGCGGCTTTGTGCGGGCCAATACCCCACAGCTGGCCATGATTGGCGACAACCGGCATTATGGGGAGATCGTAGCACCGGAAGACCGGATGCAGGAGATGGTAAACCGGGCAGCGCTTATGGCCTCCCAGGCCAACAGCGGTATGAGCGACCAGTATCTGGCCCTCATGGTAGAACTCCTGAAGCAGATCATCGAACTGATTGAGGCCATGGATCTGACGGTGAATATTGACATCCGGGAAATCAAGAAAAAGCTGACAGACCTTGATAAACGTACAGGATTCCAGCTGCGGACAACATAGGGAGGTGAAAGTGTGTGGCTGTAATAACGATCAACGGAAAGGAATTTCCGGCCCCGGATCTGGGAGCGAATCTGGTTGTTGCCACGAATGTATCAGATGGAAAAAACGCCTTGGGTGAGTTTGTGGGTCAGAAGGTGGGCCGGGACCAGTACAAGTTCGACAGCCTCCAGTGGAAACTTCTGGATGCTGCCACATGGGCAGCCATTCTCCAGGAATTTGATCGCTTTGTGGTATCGGCCAGGATCCCGGATATGGTACATAACTGTTTTATGACCATCCGGATGTATCCGGGAAACCGGACGGCAACTCCGGTGGCATTTGACAGTGATGGCCTCCCGGTCCTGTACCGGGACTGTAAGGTAAATCTCATTGACTGCGGGGTGATGGAATAATGCAGACGGCAAGCCAGGCATATAAGGCGGAAATGAAAAAGCAGCTCCGGGACAGATCGTATATCCGGGTAACGATCGGGCTGATCAACCAGGAGGCCCAGGCCTCCGCCAGTGTGCCGTACCCGGAACGGTATACCTATTACAGCAATCTGGGGATGCCGCTCAATAATTACCAGGTGGAGGAACTGTATGCGGCCTGTGACCAGGATTACAGCCAGGTGGACGGCAGCATGTATTTCCTCCCCAGAAGGGCGGAGGACGTGGTTTTAAACCAGGGGATCGTTTCAGAGTCGCTTCTGGGACCCGTCGAACTCCGTTTTCCTCTGCCATATGACATCCGTGGGCTGACCATTGAGTTTGGGAAGGCCTGGCCAGTGGATTTCAGGATCGAATCAGACCAGAACACTATGGAGGTAAAAGGGAACGCCTCCGGACATTTTGTCACGGAGGAGATTTTCGACAACACCACCTGGCTACGGATCGTACCGGAAACCATGGTCAATGGCCAGGGGCGGCTCCGGATCCACCAGATCACCATGGGAATCGGAATTTATTTTGATAACCACAAGATCCTGTCGGCCACCAAAAAGGAGCATGTGAGCCCGATCATGGAAGAGCTGCCCACTCTGGATTTTGACCTCACAGTGAATAATAAAGACCGGACTTTTGATATTGAAAATGAGGATTCGGCGGTTAATTTCCTGGAGATCGGCCAGGAGATCCGGGTTCTGTACGGCCAGGAGCTGGAGAATGGGGATACAGAATGGATCCCCGGGGCAACAGTCTACCTGCGGGAATGGTCAGCGGATGACGAGCGGATGAGCTTTTCGGCATCGGACCGGTTTGAGGACCTGGACGGAACGTATTACCAGGGGACCTACCGCCCGGAGGGGATTACCCTGTATAACCTGGCGGTCGATGTGCTGGAGGATGCCGGGGTAGACAGCCGGACTTACTGGCTGGATGGATATCTCCGGGACGTGACGGTAAACAATCCGCTTCCTCCGGTTCCGCACAGGGAGGCCCTTCAGATGATCGCCAATGCCGGAAGGTGTATCCTGTACCAGGACCGGAACGGGAAAATCTGCATGAAATCCAGTTTTATTCCGGATATGGAGGCGCGTGCGGATGCGGAAACCTACTTCAGCAGCGCGGCCGGTGTTCTGGAAAAAACCAGGAAAGAAGCCTATGCCATGACTGGACGGAATTTTACAGATGTGAAACCGGCTCAGTTTTTCCTCCCCCGGGAGGGTGGAGATACTGGCCGGATCCAGACCGGGTATGTGTCAGAAGCAGTGGCCGGAGAGGACGGCCGTTTCCAGGAAAATCCCCAGGTGGAAATTGTTCTGGAGGCCAGGTATAAGTGCTTTGGCCTTACTCTGGTTTTCGGCCGGAATCCTCCAGGCGAGGTGGTTTTCAGATCATACCTCGACGGAGACCTGGCGGAAGAGTATACCGTTTCGGAAATCGACGGGGTTACCGTTATCAGCCATGAATTTCCGGATTTTGACCGTCTGGTTCTGGAGTTTACGAAAGGTACACCGTTTAACCGTGTGGTGCTGGACCAGGTAGAGTTCGGAGAGAGCACGGATTATGAGCTGTCCTACGGAACAGAACTGACCAGAACACCCAAGGGGACGCAGCTTGCCAGGGTACGGGAGCTCCAGGTGCTGCGGACGCTTTACAGCCCAAGTGCGGAGGAAAGCAAGGAGCTGACCCGGGAGACGGTGGAGATTACTTCGGCGGATAACCGGTATACTTTTTATTTTTCCAATGCTTCATATGAGTTTTCCTGCGCGATTACAGATGCCGGGGCGGGGCAGACGGCCAGAATCGTAAACAGCAGCAGTTATTATGCCACGGTGGAATTTTCCGGGATCTCCGGCTCCTGTGAGGTTGTGATCACGGGGAAAGAATATGCGGTCTCCCAGGCAAAGATCAGCCGTCAGACAGGCTTGCAGGGAAGTCTGGAGGTGTGGGAGAATCCACTGGTTTCCAGCCCCATACATGCGGCAGATCTCGCGGACTGGGTGGGGGATTATCTAAAGGCAGACCGGGAATATGACCTGGAATACCGCGGGGATCCCAGGATCGACACGAATGATCTGGTTTTTCTGGAAAATAAGTACGTGCCCGATCTTCTGGTGCGGGTTTACGACCACACGCTGAAATTCAACGGGGCCCTGGCCGGAACGATCAAAGCGAGGAGGGATATGAGTGGCGTGGCAGCAGCCAAAAACAGACTGGAAAGAAAGTGATTATTTCAACGTGGAGGATTACAACCGGATCAAGGGCAACCTGAACGAACTGCACCGGATGGCCCTGGTATACTGGGAGGAATTTCCATGGGATGAGATGGGAGAGGACAAAACCTGGGAAGACTATGGTTTTTACTCCGATGAGATCAACTGCTTTGAGTCCAATGTGGAACATATCTGCGGGGGGACATATCCTTTTCCAGTGGGGGAAAGAAAGGTGTTTTATGATAACCAGCCGTTCATCGACTGGAAGGAATTAAACCGGGTGGAATCAGCGTGCCTGATGATTTATGAGAATATCAGAAATGTTATAAACGGCCGGAGACGTCTGGCCTTTAAACTGGGAAGGAGGGAAGTACCTTGTTAAAAACAGATTACAGGGATGACATGTTTGCCGGGGCAAGAAAATATGCAATGACAACCAATGATGATAAAACAATCTCGTTGATTGACATGACTGAGTATACACAGGAGGGGGATTTTTTTGGAGCCAATGACATCAATGCATCCAATACGGAAATCAACCGCCTGGGAAATGCCGTGGTGGTCAGCCTTCCGGCGTCCGGATGGAGCGGTTCTCTTCCATACGGACAGACCGTGGCGGTACCGGGGGCAAAGGCTACGGATGTGGTCGGGATTCACCCATATACGCCAAAGGAACTCCCTGCGGCTACAGTGAAGCAGTATAGGAAATTGGCCGGAATGATCACGGACGGGGAGAGCGGAGACGGAACTATGGCCTTTTATTGCGGAGAAAAGAAGCCGGATGCAGACTTCCAGGTCATGCTTACCGGAGTAAGTATCCAGAAAGGAGATATCTAATGGCAAAAGCAGTTATTATGGGAGGCGGAGGCGGCGGAGCGTCATCGGACGAGCTGACTGCCGCCAGAGGAGATGTATTAAAAGGGAAGACGGCGGTTACAAGCGACAGCAGCGATGAGCCGGTGGAGGGAACGCTGGAGCTGACCGGGGATGCGGCGGATTCCCATGTCCTGTCTGGGAAAACCTATTACAATAAGGACCCGAAAACGAGGCGGGCCGGGACGATGCCGAACCGCGGGGCTGTGGCCCAGGAGCTGGCAGCAGGCGGGAGCTATACAGTTCCGGAGGGATACCATAACGGCGGTGGAAAGGTAACGGCAAAGAGCCTGGCATCGCAGACGGGAGGAGCCACGGCAGCGGACGGGGATGTCCTGTCCGGCAGGACCTACTGGAAAGACGGTGTGAAACGCACCGGGACTATGGCTAACCGGGGAGCCGCCGGAACGTCACTGAATGCCGGGGGAAGCTACACGATCCCCGCCGGGTACCATAACGGATCCGGCCGGGTGACGGCCAACAGCCTGGCGTCGCAGACCTCTGCCAATGCGGCGGCGGGGCACATCCTGTCTGGAAAGACTGCGTGGGTCAATGGTTCTAAAATTACAGGCACACTTGCAATTCAGTCAGCAATTTCTTTTAGCGCAGCCGCTCTCTCAGCTACATCAATTAGGATTAGTTGGAAAAATCCTTCGAAAGGTCCATGGCAGGGAGTTTTCATTCAGATGAGTACATCTGGAAATCCAGGAGCGAGCGGCGGAACAAGGAAATATACTGGGGCGGGAAATAATCCGAGCCAGGCCGGTGGAAGTAACTATGTTGATATTACTGGATTAGCTGCTAATACGACATATTATTTTACCTGCACAAGCTACTGTAACAATCTCGGGAACGGAGTTAGTTATAACGTTAGTGCCGTGACTCCAAAGTCATTTAAGCAGGAGTTAAACGAAATACTTCCGTTTAACTACTTCGCAATTGGAAGACTCCTTACCAGTGACCGCGTAGTTATGAGATCTACTATAAATGATATGACCGAAGATAGCATAATCATTCCAGGTTCTCCATATCAAACTTCTGGCACTATCTATGACAATACTGACATTAGCCAAGACGTTAACGGTGTTAGACATTACGGAATTGACCTTGTTTATGGTTATTCAGGTTCATGGCCAAACATTACAGAAGAGCAGAAAGCACTGCTAATGCAGTACAAGGCCAGAATAAAGTATAAGTCCGGAAACACTGTGGATCTTGGAAAAATAGTCGGCGTTTTTAACTATTTCTTTAGCCAAGGAGCACTTAAGTACAAGGAATTAATACTGGTTTTTGAAAAAGCAACCAAAGGTTTCGGCGCAAATTATGGAGAAGTTTATGGTGGAACGATGACCTTTTATAAGTAGTAGGCACGCTGAATCATTAAATGATTCAAAATGGATTTGAAGAATACGATTAAATAGATTTATCTGATTTTTTAGAAAAAAGGAATGGAGGTGATACCAATGGATGAGGCTGTAAAAGCGGAGCTTGCCAGGCTACGGGATGAGGACAACCGCCAGAATCACCGGATCGATGATCTGGAGCAGTCTGTAAAGGCGATCCAGGACCTTACGATCTCCGTCCATGCCCTGGCCCAGGACATGCGGCAGATGTTATCAGAGCTTAAGGACCAGGGCTCACGGCTGGAGCGGTTTGACGGCCGCCTGGAGGCCCTGGAGCAGCAGCCGGCAAGGAGATGGCAGCGGATGTCGGACAAGGTCCTGGACACGGCCGTGGGGATCCTGGCCGGTGCTGTGATCACAGGGCTTGCAATGCTGGCCGTGCAGTATATCAGATAATGAAAGGGGAAAAATAGAATGGATTTTAGCGTAATCATGCAGTACATATCGTATCTTTTGGTGGCCATCGGCGTGATGGCCTTTGTAGTTTCTGCGGTCACCCAGGTGGTCAAATCCTGGCCGGGCTTAGATAAGCTCCCCACGTCAGCGGTGGTGATCGTGCTGTCCCTGGTGCTGTGCCCGGTGACCTTTGTGGCGCTGATGGCGTGGATGGATCGTGAGATCACCTGGTATATGGTCTTTGCGTGTATGATCGGGGCCTTTATCGTGGCGCTGGTGGCTATGGATGGATGGGAACGGCTCAAAGAGATCTGGGACCGGACCGGCTACCAGAAAAGGCCCATGGATAAGTCTTGAGGAGGTGATCCAGTATCTCCCGGCCGGCGGGGTTAAGCCGGATGTTTATTGCGACGTCGCAACAATAGCCCCCCAGAGATGGTTACCCCTGGGGGGCGTTCTTTTTAAATGGAAAGAGAGGAACACATATGGTAAGAGTTGGAAGTGCAAGATCGAATGAAAATGGCGGAATCAATGGAGGAAAGCCGGGAGACCAGAAGGGAGGAAGGGAGGTATCTACGCAGGACTGGTATCTGCATAGCAAAGGATGGGTCGTTATCCGGGCGAAAGATAGACAGGTGCGTGAGCTGATTGCCCACAACATGGAATCCATTTGCGCCAACAATAATATCGGTTACTGCCAGGATCACAGGACAAGCCTGATTGCTATTGCTGCTGGATATGGATATGATGCCAGCAAGGTTTTGTCACCCTGCGAGACAGATTGCTCCGAGGCTGTCCGGGTATGCTGCCTGTATGCCGGAGCTAAAGTGGCCAGTTTTAACACAGCCAATGAGGTGAGTACATTGCGGGCGACCGGTAAGTTTGATATCTTAAAAGATGACAAGTACTGTAAAAAGCCAGACTACTTATTGCGTGGGGATATCCTGGTAACGAGGACAAAGGGGCACACGGTAGTTGTTTTGGATGATGGGGCCAAAGCTGCTCCGCCGGAGCCGGAAAAGAAATCCGGCTGGATCCAGGAGGCAGGGGCCTGGAGATACTACCACGGCGATACTGGCGAGCCGGTACGCAACGATTGGCACCGGGATCCCGATGGCCGGTGGTACTGGTTTGATGGCGCAAGCGCAATGGTCACCAACGCATGGAGACAGGATAAGGCTGGTAAGTGGTATTACCTTGGCTCTGATGGTGCAATGGTCACCGGAAGGCTCATGCAGATTGGTGATGAGGTATTTGCCTTTGGGGCCGATGGAGCCATGCTGCAAGGAGAGATCCGGTGCCGATGCAATGAGCGAGGGGCGCTGGCGGTTATATAAAGGTTGTATAAAAAAGAGATTACAACTCCTATTCCATAAGAAAAAAACGGCGGAGAAATCCGCCAGAACATCGTACCATCTTCGCATATCAAAATTATGTCCCAAAAATGTCCCAGAATCCCTTGAAAAGCCTTGATTTACAGCTATTAAAAAGATGCCTTTTAATCAAGTTGTCCGGGGTTCGAATCCCCGATGTCTCATGAATATTGGAAAACCTTAGCGAATAGGTTTTCCTTTTTTATTGTATGAATCTGATATATAAAAACCAGTTCCTGTCAGTGTGGGAACTGGTTTTTTGATAAGTTTGCTTTAAAATACGATCAATTATTCGTCGGAACAAACTGCGCCACCCGTCCGGCAAATTCTGCCAGGTTCTGGGTCTGGAGAAGAACGCGTCCGGGGCCGGTGAGCTTTGTGAGGAACAGTCCCTCTCCGCCGAAAAAGATATTTCCAAGCCCCTTTACAGTTTCGATCTCGTAGCGGACACTGCGGTCAAAGGCCACCACATTGCCGGTATCGACCTTCAGGATCTCGCCGGGAGCCAGCTGCTTTTCCACCAGATCACCGTCGATCTCTAAAAAGGCGATGCCCTGGCCGCTGATATCCTGGAGGATAAAGCCTTCCCCGCCAAAGAAGCCGGAGGAGATCTTTTTCGTGAAGGAGATATTGACGTTTACGGAATTCTGGGCGCATAGGAAGGCTCCCTTCTGGCAGATCATCCCGCCGGTGGCGCTGACGTCCAGAGGGTAGATCTGTCCTGCCACAGTGGCGGCAAATGCAATGAGAGCACCGGACCTTTGGGCGGTATAGGTGGCCATGAACAGGGATTCTCCCGCAAACATACGGCCGATGCCCTTCATGAGACCGCCTCGGGTGTTGGTAGCCATGGCGATCCCATCGCTCATCCATGTCATGCCTCCGGACTGGGTGAATACGCTTTCTCCCACAGAATCGAACATGATCTCCACGGCGGGCATGGTGTCGCCTACGATACGATATTTCATATGGGTCCCTCCTTTAAGTGAATGGTAAATGAACGGCACCCCATGATCCTCATGATGCCGTGCGGCAGAGGCGGGGCCAGACTGTTTTTATCATTCTATCATACAGACCGCAGGATGAACAGACGGAAACATTTCAAAAACGTTACGCTTTTATTAATTCTTCTGCGGGCACTTGTACGGATTCCGGGCGGATGTTAGAATGAATGCAGGACGGTGATCAGAATGAAAAAATGGATCATAAATATGGGGATCCTGACAGGGATCTGGATGGCGCTGACTGGCTGCGGAGCTTCAAAAACACAGGCAGTCATGGACGCGGAAATGGCTGCGGAGGAAGAAACAGAGGTCCAGGTATGGCCAGAGCTTCTTGGAGAGCCGGGGAAGAAGGCGGAGGAGATCGTTTCTTTTCTGGAGCAGTTTGAGGGCGGGCTTTCCTTCCGGGATATGGAGAAGGAAAGAGCAGCGTCTTATGGAGGTCCGCTGGAGGATTCTTATGCGTTTTATGGCCGTGAAACAGAGGATGGAGCAGGCTATGTCCTGGGGATCAAGATACGGAAGGAAAGCCTTTTGGACGGGCTTATGGTGTACGGAGAAGATGACCATATGGAGGCAGTGATCCAGAATGATCAGGACGGAGGCTATGATACCGTATATGTGCTGGATGATATATCCGTTTTTCTGGCTGGATCGGCCCAGGATGCGGTCTTAAATGAGGTCCTGTATCTGCAGCCGGAGGACATGGAGACTCCGGAGGAGATCCTGAACGCCTTTGATATGGGATACTGCCATGGCCCCGGCGGAGCGGCTTATGTCCGGGATATGCTGGAACGGCAGGTCCGCTTTACGCCTCCGGATACGGAAGCCTACCTGGCGGTGGAGATGGAACGGGCCGGGGAGCTTTGCACAGAATACGTTCCTCTGACACGGGAGGAGGAGCGGGAGATCCTGGATTCCGAAGAACCGGTCCCTTTGGAGGACGGAGGCAGCCTGGAGTTCTTTGTGAGCCAGGAAACGTATGAGGAACAGGATATAGACGGTGGCGCGGTCACGGCTCCGGCCCTGCGGATTGCAGAGGAACGATGTGGGTTCCGGCCTGCCCATATTGAGTCAGACATGGACATAGAAAAGAAAGAGGAAACCAGAGAAGAGGCAGAGAAAGAGAACGAAGGGGAAGCCGGAGAAGAAACCGGGGAAGAAAAGGAAGAAGCCAGAGAAGAAGCCGGAGAAAGGGCCAGGGAGGCCATGGAAGATGGAGAAGCCGATGGAGATTAGAAAAAATAGTTTATTGGAAAAATTAGAAAATTATGGAAAATCGGATTTTTATCCGTTTCATATGCCGGGCCATAAAAGACAGGATTTTTTAAACGGGTTCCCGGATCCATATTCCATCGACATTACAGAGATCGACGGTTTCGATAACCTGCATCATGCAGAAGGGATCTTAAAGGAGTCCATGGAGCGTGCGGCAGAGGTCTATGGGGCGGACCAGACGTGTTATCTGGTGAATGGCAGCACCTGCGGGATCTTAAGCGCTGTCTGCGGCTCCACGGCCTGGGGAGGAAAGCTCCTCATGGCCAGAAACTGCCACAAGTCGGCGTATCACGGGCTGATCTTAAACCATCTGGAGCCTGTGTATGTGTTTCCGTCTTATCTGGAGGGGCCGGGGATCAGCGGAGGAATCTGTCCTTCGGATGTGAGAAGGATCCTGGAGCAGGATAAAAAACGGGAGATCCAGGCGGTTCTGGTGGTCTCTCCCACTTATGAAGGCGTTGTATCGGACATTGCGGGGATCGCGGCAGCGGCCCATGAGCATGGGATCCCGCTGATCGTGGACGAGGCCCACGGCGCACACCTTCCCTTTGGCGGAAGGGAAAACGGCTTTCCGGAGCCAGCGCTGTCCATGGGGGCGGACGTGGTGATCCAGAGTCTCCATAAGACGCTCCCATGCTTTACCCAGACGGCGGTCCTCCATATGAAGGGGGATCTGGCGGACCGGGAAAGGATCTGCCGGTATCTGGGGATGTTCCAGAGCTCCAGCCCGTCTTATGTTTTCATGGCGGCTATGGAGCAGTGCATCCGGTTCATGGACGAGGACGGACGCCGGGAGATGGCGGCTTATGGAAAGCGGCTGGAGCGGTTTTTCCAGCAGGTAAAGGATCTTAGGAACTTAAAGGTACTGGACCGGGAGAAGATCGTGGAGGCAGATCATTCCAGAAAAGCCGGAGCAGCTCCCGGAACGGTTTCTGTGTACGGCTGGGATCCCTCTAAGATCGTTATTTCCTGTAAGGACGTATGGCTGCGGAAGGGCTCTGGAGAAAGGGAACGGCTGGGCGGAGAGGCCCTGGGAAACATCCTGCGGGAGCGGTATCATCTGGAAATGGAGATGTGTGCGCCGGAATATGTCATCGGAATGACGTCGGTAATGGATACAGAGGAAGGGCTCCTGCGGCTGGAAAAGGCCCTCTGGGAGCTGGATCAGGAGCTGGACACAGAGCCGGGAAGCGTTTCCGGAAGAACGGAGGAAGGTCAGGGGAGCAGGGGACTTTCTGAGCTTCCACAGCCGCCTCTGCGGCTTTTTCCGGCGGAGGCCATGGAAATGCCCGGGATCAGGAAAAGGCTGTCAGAAAGCGCCGGCAGCGTGTCGCGGGAATTTATCTATCTGTATCCTCCGGGGATCCCGGTCCTGGCTCCTGGAGAGGAGATCACAGAAGACGTTCTGGAGCGGGCAGCCTGGTATGAAGCTATGGGGCTGTCTGTCCAGGGCCTGGAGGACCCATCCCTTTCCACCATAATAACGGTTGCGGAAAAATAAGGGTTTATGTTACAATGTCAGTCAGTTGGGCCAATATTGCAGCGTGGCTCCAGGATTGTACAGCAAAAGAGAACGGAGCGCAGAAAATGGGCAGGATCTTTTATATCATGGGCAAGAGCGCCACAGGTAAGGATACGGTATTTAAGGAGCTTTTAAAGCGGAGGCCGGAGCTTACGACGGTGGTCCCCTATACCACCCGTCCCATCCGGGAGGGAGAGACAGACGGGGTGGAGTATTTTTTTACTTCGTCAGAAAAACTGGAACAGTTTAAAAATTCCGGAAAGATCGTGGAGCTTAGGACGTATGAGACGGTCATGGGGCCGTGGAGCTATTTTACCATGGACGACGGCCAGTTTGATATCCATGGAGAAGGGGACTGTCTGATGATCGGGACCCTGGAATCCTATGAAAAGATGTGCCGGTACTACGGAAACGGGGCGCTGGTCCCGGTTTATATAGAGGTCCCCGATGGGATCCGGCTCCTTCGGGCCGTGAAGCGGGAGGGAAAACAGAAAAATCCCAATTACAGGGAGGTCTGCCGCAGGTATTTGGCCGACGAGGATGATTTTTCTGAAGAGCTTCTTTCCAGGCTCCGGATCGGAAAAAGGTTTTCCAACACAGACCTGGAGGCCTGTCTGGAAGAAATTTTAAAGGAAATGGAATCACACTGAAAAATGTGATATAATAGAAGGAAGTTTCGATAAAAGATTGGAGGGATGGTTATGCTGGAGGGTAAGGTTACAGGTTTTCAGGACATTCTTGGAAACGATATGGTCAAAGAGCATTTTAAAAAGGCCATCGAAAATCATAAAATATCTCACGCATATATTCTGACAGGCGAGGCTGGAATGGGGAGAAAATCCATCGCCAATGCATTTGCCATGACGCTCCTTTGTGAAAAAGGAGGCAATGAGCCTTGTATGGTATGCCATTCCTGCAAACAGGTCCTTGGGGGAAACCACCCGGATCTCATCTATGTGACCCACAGCAAGCCGGGGAGCATCGGCGTGGACGATATACGGGAACAGATCAACGATACCATCATGATCCGGCCGTACAGCAGCTATTATAAGATCTATATTGTGGACGAGGCGGAGAAGATGACGGTACAGGCCCAGAACGCCCTTTTAAAGACCATGGAGGAGCCGCCGTCTTATGCGGTCATCATCCTGATCACCACCAACCAGGAGGCGTTTCTTCCCACGATCCTCTCCAGGTGCGTCCAGCTGAAATTAAAGCCCTTAAAGGATTTTACAGTGAAAAGCTATCTGACGGAGCATCTGGATATTCCGGAAAAGGAAGCGGAGATCTGCGCGGCCTTTGCCCGTGGAAATCTGGGAAAGGCCATCCACCTGGCGTCCTCCGACGAATTTAAGGAGTTGTTCCAGAAAGTCATGAATATCGTGAAAAATGTAAGATCCATGGATATTGCAGTGCTTCTGGACTGTATCCGCGAGATCAAGGAAATGAACTTTGATATCGAAGAGGTGCTGGATCTGATGCAGCTCTGGTACAGGGACGTCCTTATGTTCAAGGTGACAAAGGATATGAACCTGCTGATATTTAAGGATGAATATAAAATGATCAATGAACTGGGGGAAAAGGCTGACTATGCGGGGCTGGAGCAGATCCTCAGCGCCATCGACACGGCGCGGGCGAGACTGGAGGCCAACGTCAACCTGGAGCTGGTGATGGAGCTTTTGTTCCTGACCATGAAGAACCCGTCGTAAGGAGATAAGAATGACAAAAGTAATCGGAGTCCGTTTCCGCAAAGCGGGAAAGGTATATTATTTCAGTCCGGGAGATGCGGATATCAAAGCCGGACAGCACGTGATCGTGGAGACAGCCAGGGGCGTGGAATACGGCCATGTGGTCCTCGGAAGCCACGAGGTGGACGATAAAAAGGTGATCCAGCCCTTAAAGCCTGTGATCCGGATGGCTACGGCAGCCGACGAGGAGATCGAGAGAAGGAATAAGGAGAAGGAGAAGGAAGCCTTTAAGATCTGTCTGGAAAAGATCAAAAAGCATGAGCTGGATATGAAGCTCATCGATACGGAATACACCTTTGACAATAATAAGGTGCTGTTCTATTTCACAGCCGACGGAAGGATCGATTTCCGGGATCTGGTAAAGGATCTGGCATCTGTATTTAAGACCAGGATCGAGCTGCGCCAGATCGGCGTCCGGGACGAGACGAAGATCGTCGGCGGCATCGGGATCTGCGGAAGGCCGCTGTGCTGTGCCTCCTACCTTTCTGAGTTTATCCCGGTGTCCATTAAGATGGCCAAGGAACAGAACCTGTCCTTAAATCCCACAAAGATCTCCGGCGTCTGCGGAAGGCTCATGTGCTGCTTAAAGTACGAGGAAGAGACGTATGAGGAGTTAAATGGGCGGCTTCCCAATATCGGGGATTATGTGACCACCGACGACGGCTTAAAGGGAGAGGTCCACAGCGTCAGCATCCTAAGGCAGCTGGTGAAGGTGGTGGTCACCGTCAACGGAGATGAAAAGGAGATCCGCGAATATAAGGTGGATCAGCTGAAATTCCGTCCCAAGAGGAAAAAGGAAAAAATGAGCATCAGCGACGCAGAATTAAAGCAGCTGGAGGCTCTGGAGAAAAAAGAAGGGAAATCGAAGCTGGATGATAACTGATCTGATGGAAAATGAGCGGCTGGACGACCTTCAGAGAAACGGGCTGAAGATCATCCAGAAGACCGACGGCTTCTGCTTCGGAATGGACGCGGTGCTGCTTTCCGGGTTTGCATCAGTAAAGCCCGGGGAACGGGCGCTGGATCTGGGTACTGGGACCGGGATCATCCCCCTTCTCCTTTCGGCAAAAACAAAAGGAGACCATTTCACCGGGCTGGAGATCCAGACAGAGATCATGAAAATGGCCCAGAGGAGCGTGGCCTTAAACGGCCTGGAAAAAAAGATCGACATCATACAGGGAGACATTAAGGAAGCCAGCCGGATCTTCGGAGCGGCTTCCTTTGATGTAGTGACCTCAAATCCTCCCTATATGAACGATGCCCATGGCCTTAAGAATCCAGGGGATGTGAAGGCCATTTCCCGCCATGAGGTGCTCTGCACCTTAGAGGACGTGGTCCGGGAGGGAACGAAGGCTTTAAAGCCTGGGGGCCGTTTCTACATGGTCCACAGGCCCCACCGGCTGGCAGAGATCATTACGGTGATGAGGCAGTATAAGCTGGAGCCCAAGCGGATGAAATTTGTCCATCCCTTTGCAGATAAGGACGCGAACATGGTCCTCATTGAGGCTGTCCGGGGCGGGGGAGCCTGGCTTAAGCTGGAACCGCCGGTGATCGTTTATAAGGAGCCGGGGGTCTATACGGACGAGATCTATGAGATATACGGATACTAGGAGCCGCGTCTGGGGGACATGGCGCCCCTGCCGGGGATAACAGAAACCGTCGGAAAGGAGAAACAGACATGGCGGGAAAGCTATATTTATGTGCAACGCCCATTGGAAATCTGGATGATATCACCCTGCGGGTGTTAAATACATTAAAAGAGGTGGATCTGATCGCCGCAGAGGATACCCGCCACAGCATCAAGCTTTTAAATCATTTTGATATTAAAACGCCCATGACCAGCTATCATGAGTATAACAAGGTGGAGAAGGCCAGGTATCTTGTGGATAAGCTGAAGGAAGGGACCAACATTGCGTTGATAACTGATGCGGGAACGCCTGGGATCTCGGATCCCGGGGAGGAGCTGGTGAAGCAGTGCTATGAGGCCGGAATCGAGCTGACCTCCCTTCCGGGACCTGCCGCCTGTATCACGGCCCTGACCATCTCCGGCATGGCCACCAGGCGCTTTGCCTTTGAGGCCTTTCTGCCCCCGGATAAAAAGGAGAAGCAGAGGATCCTGGAGGAATTAAAGCAGGAGACCAGGACCATGATCCTCTATGAGGCCCCCCACCGGCTGGTCAGGACCCTGGAGGAGCTTATGGAGGCTCTGGGGGAGCGGAATATCACCATCTGCCGGGAGCTGACGAAAAAGTATGAGACGGCGTTTAGGACTACCTTTTCCGGGGCTCTGGCCCACTATGAGAACGAAGAGCCCAGAGGCGAGTGCGTCATCGTCGTAGAGGGGAAGAGCCTGGAGGAGATCGAAAAGGAAAAGGCAGCGGCCTGGGAGGACATGACGGTGGAGGAGCACATGGACCTGTATCTGGAACGGGGCCTGGACCGGAAGGATGCCATGAAGCAGGTGGCAAAGGACCGGGGGATCAGCAAAAGGGATGTATACCAGGTGCTGGTGGGAAGAGAATAAGCAGGATCAGGCCTATTCTGTTTCAAAAGCTTCCCTTACATTAGAAAGAAATTTTGTGATGGGCAGCGTCTGAGGACAGCTGCCCTCACATTTTTTACAGCCGATGCAGTCTGCCAGACCTCCGCCTGAAGCGGTCATGTTCTGGTAAACAGGAGCGATCTTCCAGCCGTCTCCGGGATTTTGTTTATATTCGTTATACAGTCTGAAATATTCCGGTATATGGATCTTTTTCGGGCATCCGCTGACACAGTAGCCGCACCCAGTACAGGGAACCGCGATGGAGTTCCTTAAAAGGCCGGCAGCTTCAAAAAGAACGCTCTGTTCGTATTCTGTCAGCGGCTGGCGGCACGCCAGATTATCCAGGAGCTGCTCCATGGTGTTCATTCCGCTGAGGACGACCTCCACCTCCGGAAGGCTTTCTGCAAACCGGATCGCATAGGAGGCCTGGCTGGCGCCCGGCGAAAGTTTTTCCAGGAGCCGTCCTGCCTTTTCGGGAAGAGCAGCCAGGGCCCCGCCCTTGACAGGTTCCATGACGATGACCTTTTTTCCATGCTTTACGGCAGTCTCATAGCAGCGTCTGGACTGGATGGAGCTGCTTTCCCAGTCCAGATAATTGATCTGGAGCTGTACATAATCCACCTCCGGATGGCGCGTAAGGATCTCATCCAGAAGATCGGCGGAATCATGGTAGGAAAATCCTGTTTTTATAGCTTTTCCAGTCTTTTTTAATTCTTCAAGAAATTCAAATTCCCTATATTTTTCAGCAATTTCATAATGTTTTCCATTGAGCCAGTGGAGCAGATATACGTCAAAGAAATCCACCTGGCAGCGGTCCTGCTGTTCCTTAAAGTACCGGTAACAGTCTTCATGAGAGGTCATTTTATAGCCAGGCAGCTTGTCGGCCAGAAGAAAGGAGCTCCGGGAATGGCGCTTTACCAGGGCTTCCCGGATGGCCTATTCGCTTTTTCCATCCAGATAGGCGTAGGCGGTGTCAAAATAGTTCTGCCCGTGGGCTAAAAATACGTCTGTCATCTGATCTAACAGGCTTAAGTCGATCTCTCCGGCCGGGGTTACCGGGAGGCGTAAGAAGCCAAAGCCCAGCGTGTTCATATGGGGTCCCTCCATTTTTATATTTAAAAACAAGGGATCACCGCCGGTGATCCCTTAAAATCGCAAAATGTGTGTTATCTGGTCCGGATGGCCATCATCCAGTAATGATTATCGTTAAAATCAAAGGTGCCGATCTCTGTCATATGGGCCTTTTTTGTGTGGGCGGCATAGCTGCGCCCGTTGATCTGGTTGATGAAGGTCACCATGACGGGATACTGGTCCTCGAACTGCTTCAAAGAGGCCTTGAAGATCCCTTCAAAAACGCCTGTGCCCCGGACGGAAACATCCACGCAGACGGGGCCGTACTGGTAGGTGTTCGTTTCGTCTAAGGCGGTTCCCTCAAACGGCATATCCGGCAGCACCTCGGTCATCCGCTTCATGATGGGGACCTGCATCCAGTAATCCCATCCCGCAGCCAGGGCAAAGGCCTTTACGGTCCCATTTTCATCCTTTGCCAAGGTCACGCCCTTCCGGTTTACGATGAGATCCTCAAACTGCTGGTCCGAGAGCTTGGTGGTCACGAAGCCGCCGGGGATATCCTCCTGGGAAATGGTATCTTTATGATATCTTGCCAGCAGGGCTTTGATCGCCGGCAGATCGTTCATGGTTGCCAGAGTGTATTCCATCTGTCTGTTCCTCCGTTTTCTTATTTTATAGCCGGACGGAAGCTTTTTAGTGGTTCTTTAACCACTCCATGGCCACATGGGCGTAAACAGCTGCTCCCACAGGAAGGGCGTCCTCATGGAACATGGCCTTTGGATGATGCTGGGGGTAGCAGTAGCCCTGTTCGGGCTGACCGGCGGCGATGCCAAGGAACACGGTGGGAACCTCGTTGGCTACATAGGAGAAGTCCTCAGAGCCCATGTTGCTCATGTGCTGGCCGATGTCGTTTAAGTCCACAAAGTGAACGCCCTCCAGTTCTCCAAGATATCCCTTTACTTCCCCGTAGAGCTCCTGGTTATGGAATAAGACAGGACAGCCGCTTCCATATTCCACATGGGCCTCGGCGTTGAAGGCGGCAGCCACAGTGCTTACGATGGCGTCCATACGGGTCTTTACCATTTCCCGAGTGGTATTTTTTAATGTGCGGATGGTTCCGGACATCATGGCCTCCTGGGGGATCACGTTGGAGGTGTTTCCGCCGTGCATCTGGCCGATGGTAAGGACCATATTGTCAGCCGGATCCATTTCCCGGGCGTTGATGGCCTGGAGAGCCAGATGGATGTGGGACATGACGTTTAAAGGATCCACGCCGTTGTGGGGCTGAGCTCCGTGACATCCTTTGCCGGTGATCTTAATGGTAAACCAGTCCACAGCAGCCATTTTAGAGTCTGCGCCGGTCATGATCACAGTGCCTGCCGGCAGCGGAAGGTTTGTGAACACATGGATGCCCAGGGCGGCGTTTACGTCCGGGTCTTTTAAGATCCCGTTTTCCACCATCATCTTCGCTCCGTCCATGGTTTCCTCGGCTGGCTGGAACATGAGCTTTACCTGGCCCTCCAGCTCATCCTCATGGGCCTTTAAGAGACGTGCTGCGCCCAGCATATTGGCGGTATGACAGTCATGGCCGCAGGCGTGCATGCATCCGTTTTCAGATTTAAATTCCAGGTCTGTCATTTCTGTTACAGGGAGGGCGTCCATATCACCGCGGATCAGGAAGCATTTTCCCGGCTTCTTTCCGGCGACAGCCACTACGCCGCTTCCCATTCTCTGGGGCTCATACCCCATTTCCCTTAATTTTTCCTCCACATAGGCCGCGGTCTTCGGAAGTTCCAGACCCAGCTCCGGGTTCTGGTGGAAGTGGCGGCGGTCCGCCGTTAAAGTGTCCTTCATAGCAAGTGCTTCGTTATACATGTTCATGATCCATTCCGCCTTTCTTTTAAATGAATGATTGAATCGGGGCCAGGCTGCAGATATTGCAGCAACAGCCCCAGTTTTGTGCGTTCAACATAGTCGTTCCAGTGGACCGGGATCAGTTCATTGACCTTTTCGATCCGCCTCCGGACTGTATTGACATTGACAAAAAGCTTTTCGGCTGTCAGGCTGTAATTTAAATTGTTTTCAAGATAGGTTTTTAAAGTATAGAGGAGTTCCTGGTTCTTTTCTGAGTCGATGAGCTTCTGGAGCTTTTTTTAAAGAGGGCCCAGTTCGTCCTCAGGGATATTGATCCAGGTGAGGATCCCCAGTGCGTCGTAATCAAAGATGGTCTTCCGGGAATCGGTAAGTCTTCCGATATTCAGGACCTTCCGGCATTTTTCAATATGAGGACGGAGATCATGGAGATCTCCCGAATCTCCCGTAAAGCTGAAAAACCAGGATACGTCGGGGAAAGTCCCCCGGAGGAGCTTCTGGAACTCCAGGATCAGTCCACGGATCTCTTCCTTATTTATGGGGGACAGCCGGACGGCGTTGAGGAGGATGACTCCTTCTGCGGATGACAGGAATGCCACGCGGCCGATCCGGTTCATCTGGCAGCGTTTGAACGCCTCCAGCATGGAGGTCCTGTGGCTACGGATATCCAGCCCATCCTGGTCGTGACGGAACAGGATGCAGAGGTATGGCTGCTCCACGGAGAACCCCAGCTGGTCTGCCTGGTAGATCAGCTGCCGGGCGTCAGCAGGAGTGCTTTCCATGGCCAGGTGGATCAGATTTTCAAACCCGATATTGCTGGCATCCCGGGCGACCACCTGCTGGTCGAAGATTCCCTGGAGCATCAGATATGCGATGCGCATAGAATATTCGTCGTAAAAATCCAGGAATTTCCTGGATTCCATCACGCAGAAGTACGCCTGGGTGATCCCCGCGGACTCGATGGGGATGGTGACCCAGCTGATCCGGGGTTCATTGGCAGCCTCTCCTTTGAGGAGACGGTACCGTTTCATGTGGATACAGTCGCAGAGGGCGTGGCTGGTATGGGGAAGCTGGGGAGACCAGTAATCGGATTCGCGGATCCCATATTTTTCACTGGCCTTTTTGAAGTTGTCTGAGCTGTAATACCGCTTATCCATGGTCACATCATAGAGAAAAGCGGGGAATTCCATTTCGGTTTCCAGGGTCTTTAAGATTTTCTGGATGGCCTGTTCCTTGTAATTCTGATTGTAGCAGCCGGGGCCTTGGCTGATGTCGATCCTGAGAATCTGGATCGCATGGTTTAATACGCCCACGTTTACCTGGTTGACCACGGTCATCCAGGACGGAGAGTAGGGCATGGTGATCAGGGGAATGCTGTTCCTGTCATAAATCTCGATCAGTTTCTCTGGGATCTTATCCAGATAGCTGCCCCTTTTTATCACCAGGGCTGCGTGGCTGGGAATAAAATTCTCACAGAATTTATCCAGGTAGCCTTCAAATTCAGCAAAAATATAACCGGACGTGAAAATAAGCTCTTTTCCAATACTCCAGCGGTGGCCTTCCGGCACCTCCAGGAAGCTGACGCCCTGGATCTCGCGGTTTAATCCTTTATGGCCGGCAATGACGTGAAAATCCTTAAAAAAGTCCATACTGAGCAAATCGCCGACTGAAATTCCCATACTGCGGGACCTCCCTCTTCTGTCACCCGGATGGAAGCTGGTTCCAAAACGGTTCTTTCATGCAAAATATTGTCGTATTCAGTCTAGCATACCATAAAATAGACAAAAAATATAGGACATATTGTGCATTTTGCTGTTTTTAACAGCGTGAGCAGAAAGAGGGAGGAAGAGAGACGGGATCTATTCCGTTTTTTTGCCTTCCATTTTTTTCATGGCCATGGCGATAAAAATGGAACCAAATACGCATAACAGGGTTCCCAGATAGCTGCTGGCTCCCGGAAGGAAGTTAAATACTCCTTTGTTGATGGCAATATAAACGACACATCCGAATACCAGCATGATCACGGCCAGCTTTTTCTGGTTCATGGCGAACTGTACGAAGAGAGCGCCGAAGAGGGCCGGAAGCAGGTAGTTTAAGGCTGCGGTAACAGAGGGCTGGAGCATGGCCAGAATAGAGCTTCCGGCAATGACGCCAATGGAAAGAATGATGATGTTGATGATAATGGAAACGCCCATTCCAATGGTGGAGATGATGGAGCCCTGTTCGGATCCTAGCTCCACACCGGCAGAAACCTGGGCAATACTGGCACAGGGAACGCGCATGTTGGAGATATTTCCGGAAAGGAACGCCATGTAGGTTCCCACAGGCCCCAGGACCGGATAATAGGAGATCGGCTCAATGACCCAAAGGAAGCCGAAGCTGGTGGTAACGGTAATGAAGCAGGTAGCCAACAGCGCAAGATCCGGCCAGAGACCATGGCCAAAGCCAAGAACAAGGGCGGGAAGGAAAGAGGCGAAAACGCCGAGAATGCCGGTGATCTTTCCGATCCGGTGCATTTTGGGTAAGTAATCGTTAGTGAAATAATGTTTGTCTATAAAAATAAGCCCTCCTATACCAGTGCTGTGATGACCATAGCAACCAGGATCGCGATGGTCAGATTCCATTCTTTTAACCAGGAGATTTTGAATTTTCCGGAAACATAGAGCAGAATGGCCATAAATACGCCGCCCAGCACACAGGAAAGGGCAGATTTATCCACTGCAACCAGCTTCTGGCTCACCATGCCGCCGAAGGCGCCGATCATGGCAGCTCCGGAGATCACGCCCACTAAAGCGGAGTTTCCGCCTGCCATTTTGTTTTGTACCTTTTCCATTTTGTCAGCAGTGAGGGTGGAAACGATGATCCAGCCGATGGAGCCTAAGATCATGGTCCAGACGGCCATTGTGAAGGCGAATGTGGTCATTTCATCCACGCCCAGCTGGACGCCGGCGGATGCGGTTCCAATTCCGGCTGCGATGGACTCGAACATAACAGAGCCGATGAAGGAAAGACGCATCCAGGCCATGGGACCGCCTACCGATACCAGTAACGAAAGCATTCCGCTTAAGATTACGACCGACGGGCCAAGAGAGGTGAGAGCGGAGCTTTTCATTGCCCGTTTCACCTGGTCGTTGGTAAGGCCCACCTTCGGGGCGGCGTCCATGGCCTTTTTCGTGAAGATCACAGCCTGGACCACCACTAGAAATACGGCGGTTCCGCAGGCCAGCCACATGGGAAGACTGTTTGCAAGCTGCATTGCATCCATAAGAGTACCTCCTTTAACGGATTCAGTAAAATTTTTTAAAAGAATGACACAATTTTACTATATAAGGATCCGTTATACTATGGTACAGGATGAGTATTTTTGTAAAAATATTTCCGTTAGGAATAAAAATTATAAAAAAACTGGAAAAAAGTAATTTTTTTTACTTTTTAGAGAAATTTCACCCGCAGGCTCCGGATGGCCGGGGATCTGGACAGGACTGTGTAGGCCACGCCGCCCAGGACGATCCCGGCAGCAGTCTGGGCGATCAGGGTGAAGCATTCGGCCATGGCAACGCCTCCGCCGTAAAGGGGGATCTTTACTAAGGTATAGCCGATCACATGGAAGATGCCGCCGGTGACGGCCCCGGCCAGCCAGGAATATTTAAAATGGGGCAGCAGCCGGTACATGATGAGTCCCATGATCAGCGCCCAACCGCCCTTTAAGACAATGGTAGGCAGGACCCAGGCGGCGTATCCGGCGATGAAGTCGGAAAGTCCGGCTCCGATGGCTCCGGCCAGCATTCCCCTGCGGGTGCCGAACAGGCAGACCGTGAGGATGATCATGCAGTCTCCCAGGTGAGTGTAGCCAAAGGCTGTGGGGATCTTGAAAAAATACGTTCCAGTGAATACCAGGGCGGCCATGAGGCCGGTGATGGCCATATCCAGGGTGGGATCGCAGGCACGGGCTGGTCCGGAGGAATGAGTTTTTTGCATAGCAGGCGCTCCTTTTCGTTTCTGTTCCGGGATTTTATTTCAGTCCCATGAATTTTGCAGCGTTATTGTAGAAAATATTTTCCAGGCCCTCGTCGTTTACTCCGCAGGCCATGACCTTCTGGATCTCCACAGTGGGATGGTGGAATGGGGAGTCGATGCCGAACATGACCCGCTCGTGGCCCACGGTCTCATAGGCGTTGGCGATCTGGCAGCTCATGGACGTGCCGGAGGTCTCCAGCCAGATATTTTCGTATCTCCTGGCCATGGTGATGGCTGCGTCCACATAGACGCCGTGGGCATGGCCCATATGGATCATTACCATGGGAAGCTTCGGGTGGCGCTCCGCTAAGAGGCCGATCTGCCAGGGAAGGGAGAAGGGCGGGTGGCCGGAGTGGACGAACAGGGGCTTTCCGTATGCCTCGCAGATCTCTGCCACGGGATCCACACAGGGAGCGTCGGCGGTGTAGCCGTCAAAGAGGGGCTGGAGCTTGGCTCCGGCAAAATGCTCGTCCCGGATATAGTGTTCCAGGGCATCGTAAGCCTCCTTTCCTTCGGCGCAGTTGATCCACATTAAGGGGATGATCTTCTGGGGCTCTGCCCGGAAGGCCGACGCGGTATCTTCGTTGGCGTGGGGGCCGCTGGCCACCAGGATGGTCCTTTCTATCTTGTAGGTCTCCATCTGCTGTAAGAGACGTTCCGTATCAAAGTGGATGTTAAAGGGGCTTCCGAAGGCGCCGATGTGGGTGTGGGCGTCGATCTTTTTGAAGCGTGCAAATGTAGTATCTGTGTACATGACGGGTTCTCCTTTCCGGCTGGCTTTTCTGGCTTCCAGGATCATGGGGAAATCGTGGGGATCTGAGATCCCCTGGAAGCCGATTGACTTTATGGCATCATCATATAGAAAAAATGGCATTGTTTAAATAGCCAATTTTGGAATATTTGACCAGGCCAGATAGAGAGGGCGGGAGGAAAAAACAAAAAAAAGCTGCCAAAGGGCGGATATGAACAAAAATCCAGAAAAACCTCTTGACAAATCTTCTTCCAGGACGTACCATAGGCAATATAATTTGAATATCAAAATATTTGAAACCAAAAACAAAATTCGACAAGGACAGAGTATGAAAGCCAGAATTGCAGGAATCGGCGCGTATGCACCGGAGAGAGTCGTGACCAACGACCAGCTATCAGAGATCGTGGATACCAGCGATGAGTGGATCAGAAGCCGCACCGGCATATCGGAACGGCGGATCTCCACAGGGGAGACCACCAGGGACCTGGCGGCGGAGGCGGCCAGGCGGGCGTTAAAGGCCGCGGGCGTGGATGCCCGGGAGCTGGACATCATCATCCTGGGAACCTCGTCGCCAGATAACAATTATCCCAGCGACGCATGCAGCGTCCAGGCCATGATCGGCGCGGAAAACGCCGTGGCCTTTGATATTTCGGCGGCCTGCGCGGGATTTATCTTCGCCATGAACATCGTCCATGGATTTTTCCAGGCGGGGATCTATAAGACGGCCCTGATCATCGGAGCCGAGACCTTAAGCAAGGTGACGGACTGGACGGACCGGGGAACCTGCGTGCTGTTTGGAGACGGAGCCGGGGCGGCAGTCCTAAAGGCAGAGGAAACGGGAGTCGTGGATATGCTCATGGGTTCCGACGGGACGAAGGGGCCGATCCTTTCCTGCACCTCCAGGACCCTGGGGAATTTCCTTACGAGGACCAAGCCGGAGCTGGGGTTCATGACCATGGACGGCCAGGAGGTATTCCGGTTCGCAGTGAAAAAGGTACCCGAGAGCATTGAGATCCTTCTGAAACGGAATCATATTTCCAGGGAGGAGATCAAGTATTATGTGCTCCATCAGGCCAACGAGAGGATCGTGGAGGCAGCCGCCAGACGGTTAAAGGAGCCCATGGAAAAGTTCCCCATGACCATCAGTAAATATGGAAACACCTCTTCGGCTTCCATTCCGCTGCTTTTAAATGATATGGCGGAAAAAAATATGCTTCAGCCGGGAGATAAGATTATTTTGTCCGGGTTCGGCGCAGGGATGACCTGGGGAGCCGTACTCATGGAATGGTAAAAAATCAAAAAGAAAAAAGGAGATCATGACCATGTTAGAAAGAATGAAAGAGATCATCGCAGAGCAGTTAAACACAGACGCAGCAGCCATCACAGAGGAATCCTCCTTTAAGGATGACCTGGGAGCCGATTCCCTGGATCTGTTTGAGATGGTAATGGCTCTGGAGGACGAGTATTCTGTGGAGATCCCGGCAGAGGATCTTCAGAATCTGCTGACTGTGGGCGACGTAATGAAGTATTTAAAGGATAAGGGCGTAGAATAAGCCGCAGAGCGGTCGAAAAGGGTTGGAAACGGAATGAAAACTAGAATCACAGAATTGTTGGGAATTGAATATCCGGTCATCCAGGGCGGAATGGCCTGGGTGGCGGAGCATCATCTGGCAGCGGCCGTTTCTGAGGCCGGAGGCCTGGGACTGATCGGCGGCGCCAACGCGCCGGGCCAGGTGGTCCGCCAGGAGATCCGAAAGGCCAGGGAGCTGACGAAAAAGCCCATCGGCGTCAACATCATGCTCATGAGCCCCTACGCCGACGAGGTGGCAAAGGTGGTCGTGGAGGAAGGCGTCCAGGTGGTGACCACCGGGGCCGGGAATCCTGGAAAGTACATGAAGATGTGGAAGGACGCCGGGATCGTAGTGATCCCTGTGGTGGCTTCCGTGGCCCTTGCAAAGCTCATGGAACGGGGCGGCGCTGACGCCGTTGTGGCAGAGGGCACCGAGTCCGGCGGCCATATCGGTGAGGCCACCACCATGACCCTGGTTCCCCAGGTGGCGGATGCGGTCAGCATTCCGGTGATCGCCGCCGGAGGCATCGGAGACGGACGCGGCATCGCGGCGGCCTTCATGCTGGGAGCGGAGGCGGTTCAGATGGGAACGCGGTTCGTGGTGGCAAAGGAGTCCATCGTCCATGAAAATTATAAGAAGCGGGTCATCGGAGCCAAGGACATCGACTCCGTCGTCACAGGCAGGAGCCATGGCCATCCGGTGCGCTGCTTAAGAAACCAGATGACCAGACAGTATGTGAAGCTGGAGGAAGAGGGAAAGAGCTTTGAGGAGCTGGAGTACCTGACCCTGGGCGGCCTCAGAAAGGCAGTCATGGACGGCGATGTGACCGACGGCGTGGTCATGGCCGGACAGATCGCAGGTATGGTGAAAAAGGAACAGACCTGTAAGGAAATGATCGAAGAGATGATGGAGCAGGCAGAAAAGCTGCTGGCAAGATAAAGGCGGGAGAACAGATGGGAAAGACGGCGTTTATTTTTCCGGGACAGGGCGCGCAGGTCTGCGGCATGGGCCAGGATTTTTATGAACATACAGAGACAGGACGGAAAATTTTTGATCAGGCTTCAGAGCTTCTGGGATTTTCCATGCCTGAGCTTTGCTTTGAAAAAAATGACCGGCTGGATATCACAGAGTATACCCAGGCGGCCATGGTGACAGTGAGCGTTGCCATGTTAAAGGTCATGGAGGAGCAGGGCTTCCGGCCGGATGTGACGGCTGGCTTAAGCCTTGGAGAATACTGCGCCCTGGCAGCTTCCGGCGTTATGACTCCGGAGGACGCCATCCTTACGGTGCGCCGCCGGGGCATCCTCATGCAGGAGGCCGTTCCTGCCGGGATCGGGGGAATGAGCGCCGTCCTGGGGATGAACGCAGAAGCCATCGACCAGATCGTGGATCCCATGGACGGAGTCCAGGTGGCAAATTATAACTGTCCGGGACAGATCGTTATTTCCGGAAGGCTGGAGGCAGTGGCCCAGGCCGCAGAGCAGTTAAAGGCGGCAGGAGCCAAAAGAGTCCTGCCGTTAAACGTCAGCGGCCCCTTCCATTCCGCGCTCCTTAAGGAAGCCGGAGAAAAGCTTGGGAAATTCCTGGAAAATGTGAAGATTTCGGATCCCGTGATCCCCTATGCGGCCAATGTGACTGCAGAATATGTGACCCGGGCTGAGGAGGTAAAGCCTCTGCTGGAAAGACAGGTGTATTCTTCTGTAAAATGGCAGCAGAGTGTGGAGCGGATGATCGCAGACGGCGTGGACCGGTTCGTGGAGATCGGCCCTGGAAAGACCCTGACCGGCTTTGTAAAAAAGATCAGCCGGGATGTGAAGGCCGTTAATATTGAAAAGCTGGACGATCTGGAAAAGTTAAAGGAACTGTAATAGGAGGCGGACCATGGATTTAAGCGGAAAAATTGCCCTGGTGACAGGGGCTGGAAGAGGTATCGGGCGTCAGATCGCGCTGACCCTGGCCGGATACGGAGCCACAGTGATCGTAAATTACAACGGCTCTAAGGAAAAGGCAGAAGAGACAGTGAAGGAGATCGAGGAAAACGGCGGCCAGGCGGAGGCCATCCAGTGCAGTGTGGCAGATTTTTCCCAGTCCAGGGAGCTGATCGATTTCATTGTAAAGAAATACGGGCGGCTGGATATTTTAGTCAATAACGCCGGGATCACCAGGGATAATCTGATCATGAAAATGTCGGAGGACGATTTTGACGCGGTGGTTGCCACCAATCTGAAGGGGGCGTTCAACTGTGTGAAGCACGTTTCCCGCCAGATGCTAAAGCAGAGGGGCGGCCGGATCATCAATATCTCCTCGGTTTCAGGCGTTATGGGGAATGCAGGCCAGGCCAATTACTGCGCCTCCAAGGCGGGGCTCATCGGCCTTACAAAATCCGTGGCCAGGGAGCTAGGAAGCCGCGGGATCACGTCCAACGCAGTGGCTCCCGGTTTTATCCATACAGAAATGACAGACGTTCTGCCCGATGATGTGAAAAAGGCCATGGGGGACCAGATCCCCTTAAAACGGTTCGGGGAGACGCTGGATGTGGCGGAGGCAGTGGCCTTCCTGGCATCCGACGGGGCAGCATATATCACCGGCCAGGTCCTCCAGGTGGACGGCGGCATGGCCATGTAGGAGTCAGTCTGACAAAAAGGAGAGCAAGAGAATGAACAGAGTTGTAGTAACTGGCATGGGCGCCATCACCCCCGTTGGAAACGATGTGGATACGTTCTGGAACAGCTTAAAGCAGGGAACGGTGGGCATCGGGCCCATCACCAGCTTTGATACAGCAGATTATAAAGTAAAGCTGGCGGCAGAGGTGAAGGATTTCGACCCGAAGCAGTATATGGATCCCAAGGCTGCCAGAAGAATGGAGCGGTTCTCCCAGCTGGCTGTGGCCGCGTCAAAGCAGGCCTTAGAGGATGCGGGCATTGATATGGAAAAAGAGGATTCCTACCGGGTGGGCGTCTGCGTCAGCTCCGGCATCGGCAGCCTCCAGGCCATTGAACGGGAGTATCAGAAGCTTCTGGAAAAAGGGCCGGGACGGATCAATCCCCTTCTGGTGCCGTTAATGATCAGCAACATGGCCGCTGGAAACGTGTCCATCCAGTTTGGTTTAAAGGGCAAGAGCCTGAATGTGGTGACGGCCTGCGCCACCGGGACCCACTCCATCGGAGAGGCCATGCGGGCCATCCAGCACGGAGAGGCAGAGGTCATGGTGGCCGGGGGTACGGAAAGCTCCATTACTCCCCTGGGCGTGGCCGGCTTCACAAGTCTGACAGCTCTTTCCACAGCGGAGGATCCTCTGCGGGCCTCCATTCCCTTTGACGCAGAGCGAGGCGGCTTCGTCATGGGCGAAGGCGCAGGCGTCGTGGTACTGGAATCCCTGGAGCACGCAAAGGCTCGGGGCGCAAGGATCTATGCAGAGTTAGCGGGCTATGGGGCCACCAGCGACGCCTATCATATCACCTCTCCGGCAGAGGACGGCAGCGGGGCTGCAAAGGCCATGGAATACGCCATGAAGGATGCTGGAGTAAAGCCGGAGCAGATCGACTATGTCAATGCCCACGGCACAGGCACCCACCACAATGACCTGTTTGAGACGAAGGCCATCAAGCTGGCCCTGGGAAACCAGGCATACAAAACAAAGATCAGCTCCACCAAGTCCATGGTGGGCCATCTGCTGGGAGCGGCCGGAGGCGTGGAGTTCATCGCCTGTGTGAAATCCATTGAAGACAGCTTTGTCCATGAGACAGCGGGCCTTCGTACTCCGGATCCGGAATGTGACCTGGACTATGTAATGGGCGGCGGCGTTTCCATGGACGTGAATTGTGCGATCTCCAATTCCCTGGGCTTTGGCGGTCACAACGCCAGCCTGCTTGTAAAGAAGTTTGAAGAATAAAGAGGAGGGAAGGCCATGGAGATCAAGGATGTCATCGAACTGATCAAAGCCGTTTCAGACAATGGGCTGACGGGCTTTAAGATCGAGCAGGGCGATACGAAGATCGTCATTAAAAAGGAGCAGCCGGCAGTCATCCAGGCGGTTCCGGCGCTGGCTGGCTGCCAGCCGGCCGATGGAGCCGTGACCCAGACCGTCCAGACCGTTTCCGGAATGCCGTTAAACGGGAGCCAGGGCAGTCCTGCTCCGCAGACGGATACGGCTGTATCCGACCGGGTCGTTGCCTGCCCGCTGGTGGGAACGTTTTATTCCTCTCCGGCTCCGGATGCCGAGGACTTTGTAAAGGTCGGGGACCATGTAAAAAAAGGCCAGGTCATCGGGATCGTGGAGGCCATGAAGCTGATGAATGAGATCGAATCTGAGTATGACGGCGTGGTGGAGGCCATCCTTGTGAAAAACGAGGAGACAGTGGAATACGGCCAGCCGCTTTTCCGGATCCGTTAAACAACAGGAGGCAGAGATATGCTGGGAATCAAGGAAATCAAGGAGATCATCCCCCACCGCCATCCATTTCTTCTGGTGGACTGCATTGAGGAGCTGGAGCCGGGCGTGCGGGCTGTTGGATATAAAGCAGTCACATATAACGAGCCGTATTTTTCCGGTCACTTCCCGGAGGAGCCGGTGATGCCGGGTGTTCTGATCGTGGAGGCTCTGGCCCAGACAGGAGCCGTGGCCGTCCTCAGCATGGAGGAAAATAAGGGAAAAACGGCGTATTTCGGCGGAATGGACCGGGTGAAATTTAAGAAAAAGGTAGTTCCCGGCGACAGACTCCGCCTGGAATGTGAGATCATTAAACGGAAAGGGCCGGTGGGCGTTGGAAAGGCCACGGCCACCGTGGACGGAAAGATCGCAGTGAGCGCAGAGCTTACGTTTATGATCGGTTAGGGCTGGTGAAGATATGTTTCAGAAAATTCTGATCGCCAACCGTGGGGAGATCGCGGTGCGGATCATCCGGGCATGCCGGGAAATGGGGATCAAAACGGTGGCTGTCTATTCGGAGGCAGACAGGGACGCCCTTCATACGCTGTTAGCGGACGAGGCCATCTGCATCGGCCCCGCCCCGTCGGCAGAAAGCTATCTGAATATGGAGCAGATCCTTACGGCCTGCGTGGCCATGAAGGCAGATGCCATCCATCCCGGCTTTGGATTTTTATCGGAAAATGCCAAGTTTGCAGAGCTGTGCGAGAAATGTCATATCCGGTTCATCGGCCCTCCGGCAGAGGTGATCCACCGGATGGGAAATAAGTCCGAGGCCAGAAAGACCATGATGGAGGCCGGAGTTCCGGTGATCCCTGGAAGTAAGGAGCCGGTATTTACGGTGGAGGAGGGCTTAAAGACTGCCAGAGAGGTGGGCTTTCCTGTGATGATCAAGGCGTCCAGCGGCGGCGGCGGAAAGGGGATGCGGGTCTCCTATGGGGAAGACGATTTTGCGTCCAATTTCCAGAACGCCCAGATGGAATCGGTCAAGGGATTTTCCGATGATACCATGTACATCGAGCGGTTTGTGGAGCGTCCCAGACACATCGAGTTCCAGATCCTGGCGGACAGCTTTGGAAATGTGGTCCACCTGGGAGAGCGGGACTGCTCCATTCAGAGACGCCACCAGAAGCTTCTGGAGGAGGCCCCGTCGGCGGCTATCTCAGAAGAGCTTCGTGAGCGTATGGGCCAGGCGGCGGTGAAGGCCGCAAGATCCGTACATTATGAGAATGCAGGGACCATTGAGTTCCTTTTGGATAAAAATAAAGAATTTTATTTCATGGAAATGAATACCAGGATCCAGGTGGAGCATCCGGTGACCGAGGCGGTGACGGATCTGGACCTTATTAAGGAGCAGATCCGGATCGCGGCGGGGGAGCCGCTGTCTGTGACCCAGGAGGATATCCAGATCACCGGCCATGCCATTGAGTGCCGGATCAATGCCGAAAACCCGGATAAGCACTTTATGCCGTGTCCGGGCACCATCACGGATATCCATCTTCCCGGCGGGCGCGGGGTCCGGGTGGATACGGCGGTCTATAATAATTATACGATCCCGCCCAACTATGATTCCATGATCTTAAAGCTCATCGTCCACGACAAGGATCGGCCATCGGCCATTGCCAAGATGCGGAGCGCCCTGGGAGAGCTGGTCATCGAGGGGATCACCACCAATGTGGATTTCCAGTATGAGCTCATCGGAGACAGGGATTTTGAAGATGGAAATGTGGATACGGATTTTATCCCGTCCCATTTTCCAGACTGCTGATAGTGAAGGAGGTTTTCCATGCTGCGGGATATGTTCAAGAAAACATATACAAAGATCGACACCAGATACCGTGCCCCGGAGGCGGAGCAGACGGAAAAACAGGAAGAGGAACCGGGGATTCCGGCCGGAATGTGGAGAAAGTGCAATAAGTGTGGGAAACCCATCTATGTGGAGGATGTAAGGGAGAATTTTTACGTCTGCCCCAAATGCGGAGGCTATTTCCGCGTCCATGCCTGGAGGAGGATCCAGATGGTCACGGATCCCGGCACCTTTGAGGAATGGGATCGGGAAATGGAGGTCTCCAACCCCTTAAACTTCCCTGGATATGAAAAAAAGCTGGAGGCAGCCAGGGAAAAGTCCCGGCTCAACGAGGCCATCGTTACCGGCCGCGGGAAGATCGGCGGCAATCCGGCAGTGATCGGCGTCTGTGATGCCAGGTTCCTTATGAGCAGCATGGGCCACAATGTGGGTGAGAAGATCACCAGGGCTGTGGAACGGGCCACCAGGGAAAAGCTTCCGGTGGTGCTTTTTGCCTGCTCCGGCGGCGCCAGGATGCAGGAAGGGATCGTTTCCCTGATGCAGATGGCCAAGACGGCGGCGGCCTTAAAGCGCCACCATGATGCGGGCCAGCTCTTTGTCAGCGTGCTGACAGATCCTACCACCGGAGGCGTCACCGCCAGCTTCGCCATGCTGGGAGATATCATCCTGGCGGAACCGGGGGCCCTCATCGGCTTTGCCGGCCCCAGGGTCATCGAGCAGACCATCGGCCAGAAGCTGCCGGAGGGGTTCCAGAGAGCAGAGTTTCTTCTGGATCACGGCTTTGTGGATAAGATCGTGGAACGGAAGGAATTAAAAAAGACTCTGGAAACCATCCTGCGGCTCCACCGGAAAGAGAAAGGAACAGCTGGCGGAGACAGCGTCAGGAACGGCGGCGGGGCGCGGAAGCGGGAAGAGAGCTCCGACGGCATCACAGGCTCTCTTCTTTCAGCCGTCCAGAGCAGGGCCGGAGCTGTGATCCGGAGCGCCTGGGATTCGGTGCTCCTTTCCAGAAAGGCCGACCGGCTGGTGGCTTCTGATTATATTGATGCATTATTTGAAAATTTCATGGAATTTCATGGAGACCGGTACTTCAAAGACGACGGGGCCATCATCGGCGGGATCGCAGAGTTCCATGGGATCCCTGTGACGGTGATCGGACAGGAGAAGGGAAAGACCACCAAGGACAATATCCACCGGAATTTCGGGATGCCTTCTCCTGACGGCTACCGGAAGGCCCTGCGGCTCATGAAGCAGGCGGAGACCTTCGGCCGTCCGGTGATCTGCTTTGTGGATACCCCCGGCGCATTCTGCGGCCTTGAGGCCGAGGAGCGGGGCCAGGGCGAGGCTATTGCCAGAAATCTTATGGAGATGTCGGGGCTTAAGGTTCCGGTGCTCTCCATTGTCATTGGAGAAGGCGGGAGCGGCGGCGCCCTGGCCATGGCCGTGGCCAACGAGGTATGGATGATGGAAAACGCCATTTATTCCGTACTGTCGCCGGAGGGCTTTGCCTCGATCCTCTGGAAGGACAGCAAGCGGGCCGGAGAGGCGGCCGGAGTCATGAAGATCACGGCCAGAGAGCTTTATGAGCTGGGGATCATCGAGCGGGTGATCCCGGAGGAGGAGCCGGCATGTAAGGAAACGCTTCCGGCCATTGCTTCCTATCTGGACCAGGCCTTAAGCCGGTTCCTGGAGGACTGGAGAGACGTGGATCCGGAGGAGACGGCTCTCCTCCGGTATGAGCGGTTCCGCAGATTTTAGGACAGACCGGCCGTAAGCCGGGGAAAAGAGGGAATTATGGGAGAAGCAGCGTTACAGTTAAAGCCGTTGAAGATCGGTCCGCTGACGGCAGAATACCCGGTGATCCAGGGCGGCATGGGCGTTGGGATCAGCCTTTCGTCCCTGGCGGGAGCTGTGGCAAAGGCCGGAGGGATCGGGATCATTTCCACAGCCCAGATCGGCTTTAAGGATCCGGATTTTTCTAAGGATCCCATGGGAGCCAATCTGAGAGCCATCCATAAGGAGCTTAAAAAGGCCAGGAAGACCGCCCCGGAGGGGATCCTGGGCTTTAATATCATGGTGGCTACGAAGGAGTACGCCCGGTATGTGAAGGAGGCCGTGAAGGCTGGAACGGATGTGATCATCTCCGGCGCGGGGCTTCCGGTGGATCTGCCCAGATATGTGAGGGAGGCCGCAGAGGAAATGGGAGGGGAGTTTTTTTGCCGTCCCATGCTGGCTCCCATTGTTTCCTCCATTAAGTCAGCGTCGGTGATCTGCAAAATGTGGGACCGGAAGCATAAGACAGCTCCGGACTTTGTGGTGGTGGAGGGCCCCTGTGCCGGAGGCCATCTGGGTTTTTCCAGAGAAGAGCTTTCTGAATATGAAGTTGACACTCAGTACGTGTCAAAAACGTATAAAAGAGAGCAGTATGAAGCGGAGATCCGCGGCATCATCGGTGTGGTGAAGGAGTTTGCCGGAAAGTATAAAAAGGAGATCCCGGTGGTGACAGCTGGAGGGATCTTTGACCATGAGGACGTGCTGCGCCAGCTCCGTCTGGGAGCCGACGGCGTCCAGGTGGCGACCCGTTTCGTGACCACAGAGGAATGTGACGCGGATCCTGCCTATAAGCAGGCATATCTGGATGCGGAGGAAAAGGATATCGTGATCGTAAGGAGCCCGGTGGGAATGCCTGGAAGGGCCATACGGAACCGGTTCCTGGAAAGGGTCCAGGAGGGGAGGATCCCGGTGAAGGGCTGCTTCCGGTGCCTGGAGCACTGCAATCCGGCGGAGACCCCGTACTGCATCACCCGGGCGCTCATCCATGCTGCTGAGGGAAATATAGAGGAAGCCCTGCTGTTCTGCGGAAGCAACGCATACCGGTGCAAGAGGATCGAGACTGTGCCAGAGGTAATGCGAAAGCTCTGCGGCGTGGAGCCGGAGGAGGAAAGCGAATAAATCCCGCCCTTCTGTCATAAAATCTGGCAGAAGGGTGGGATTTTTATATGTTAAATTATCTGTGGGCCGGGATGATGGCCCTGGGGATCCTGTGGGGAGCGTTTCATGGAAATCTGGCCCAGGTGACCAATGGAGCGCTGGATTCGGCCAGAGAGGCGGTGACCCTGTGCTTAACGATGCTGGGGATCATGTCCTTCTGGTGCGGGATCCTTAAGGTCGGGGAAGAGGCCGGGCTCATCCAGGCGCTGACAAAAAAGATGAGGCCGGTGATCCGGCTTTTATTTCCGGATATGCCGGAGGACCATCCGGCGGCGGCCCATATCTCCACCAATATGATCGCCAATATGCTGGGCCTGGGCTGGGCGGCGACTCCCGCCGGGCTAAAGGCCATGGAGGAGCTGGAAAACCTGGAGGAGGAGCGGAGAAGGCAGAAAAAGCCGGGGGCCTTCGGAAGGGGAACGGCCAGCAATGAAATGTGTACGTTTCTGATCGTCAATATCTCGTCCCTTCAGTTGATCCCCATCAATATGATCGCCTACCGGAGCCAGTACGGCAGCGTGAGCCCGTCTGCCATCGTGGGCCCGGCGCTGGCGGCAACGGCGGTGAGCACTCTGACAGGGGTGGCGTACTGTCTTCTGAAACGGAGGAGGTGAGCTGGTCCGGTATAATTTAAAAAATAGTTGACCTTTCCGGCGGGAGACTTTATGATAATACATATGCGCGGCAGAAGCCGCATACCGCACCCAGAAGGATGCAGGCGGCATGGGCCGCGACTAAAAAACACGCAGATATCAGGTACCAGGAAGGTACAGGGAACAGAAGCTCCCTGATTTTTCTGGTACCTTTTTATTTGCGCGGGCAGCGAGCCAAAGTCTGCGTGTGCACGAGACCTTGGCGACTACCGCGATAACCATGAGAAACTCGCGCAGCGTATTTCTTATGGTTTTGCAGAAAAAGGAGAGGAAACGTATGAGATATCAAAAGAAATGGAGAGTGACAGCCGCCCTTCTGGCGGCGGCGCTGGCGGCCTCCTGTGTAACGGGCTGCTCCGGCGGACAGGAAACCGCCGAAACGGCAGGAAATACAGAGGAGGATGGCGGTAAGGGGACAGAAGGAGCCGGGAAGGCGGAAAGCGGCAGCTCCCAGACCGCAGAGGCTGAGACCAGGGATTCGGTCGTCGTGGTCATGGGCCCCACATCGGAGCCGGAGGCAGGCTTTGACCCGGCATACGGCTGGGGAGCCGGGGAGCACGTCCACGAGCCTCTGATCCAGAGCACTCTGACGGTGACCACGCCGGACCTTAAGATCGGCTATGACCTGGCGGAGGACGTCCAGGCCAGTGAGGACGGACTCACCTGGCAGGTGAAGATCCGGGATGATGTGAGATTTTCGGACGGAGAGCCGCTGACCGCAGAGGATGTGGCCTTTACCTATAACACGCTGAAGGATACAAGCTCTGTCAACGATTTTACCATGCTGAAGGAGGCCGTTGCGGTGGACGATACCACCGTGGAGTTCCATATGAACCGGCCCTACTCCATCTGGCCTTATACCATGGCCATCACAGGGATCGTTCCGGAACACGCCTATGGCCCGGATTACGGACAGAAGCCCATTGGCTCCGGACGATATATTTTAAAGCAGTGGGACAAGGGGCAGCAGGTGATCTTTGAGGCCAATCCGGATTATTACGGGGAAGCTCCGAGGATGAAGAAGGTGACGGTGCTGTTCATGGAGGAGGACGCGGCCTATGCGGCGGCTCTTTCCGGCCAGGTGGATCTGGCCTACACCTCGGCGGCCTACTCGGACCAGACCATGGACGGCTTTTCGCTGTTTTCCTGTGAGACGGTGGACAACCGGGGCTTTAATCTTCCGGCTGTGCCGGCCGGGGAGACCGATGAAAACGGAGTTCCCATTGGAAATGATTTCACCAGTGACGTCCGTGTCCGCCGGGCCATTAACCTGGCCATCGACCGGCAAGCCATGATCGACCATGTGCTCAACGGCCACGGGACCATTGCGTACAGCGTCTGCGACAAGATGCCCTGGTACAGCAAGGATTCTGAAGCTGCCTTCGATCCCCAGGAGGCGGAGCGGCTTCTGGATGAAGCCGGATGGAAGACAGGAGCGGACGGGATCCGGGAAAAGGATGGAAAGAAGGCTGGATTCACAATGCTTTACTCCGCAGGAGATTCGGTCCGCCAGGCCCTTTCAGAGGATACGGCCAACCAGATGGCAGCGTTTGGGATCCATGTGACTGTGGAAGGCGTGGGCTGGGATACGGCCTATGACCGGGCCCAGTCGGAGCCTTTGATGTGGGGATGGGGAGCCCACACGCCCATGGAGCTTTATAATATCTACCACACAAGGCCGGGTGGGAAGTATGCCCAGTATTCTCCCTATTCCAACGGGGCCGTGGACGCCTATATGGACGAGGCCCTGGCCTGTACGGATCTGGAGGCCTCTTATGAGCTTTGGAAAAAGGCCCAGTGGGACGGCGGGACCGGCATTACCCAGGAGGGGGATCTTCCCTGGATCTGGCTGGTGAACATCGACCATCTGTACTGGGTGAAGGACGGGCTCCAGGTGGCGGAGCAGAAGCTCCATCCCCACGGCCATGGCTGGTCCATCGTAAATAATGTGGACCAGTGGACATGGGAGTAGGCCGGAGGGCGCACCGGAGCGGAAGGACGGGCCATGGAACTGGAAAAACAGTCTGGGGGCTTCTGGCCTTCCAGACTGCCCGCATGGCCCTTCTGGTGGCCCTGGTGAGCATCCTGGCCTTTGTCCTTCTTTCGGTTTCCCCGGTGGATCCCCTCCAGACCAACGTGGGACAGGCGGCCCTTGGAGCCATGAGCCCGGAGCAGGTAGAGCGGCTTAAGGGATACTGGGGGGTGGACCTGCCTCCGGCAGAGCGGTATCTTTCCTGGGCAGCGGATGTCCTGAGAGGAGATCTGGGGACCTCCCTTCTGTACCGGAGACCAGTGGCGGAGGTGATCTGGGAAAAGCTTTCCAACTCTCTCTGGCTCCTGGCCTCTTCCTGGCTGCTTTCGGGCCTTTTGGGCTTTACCCTGGGAGTTTTGGCTGGGAGAAAACGGGGAGGGATCTGTGACCGGCTGGTAACGGGATATTCTCTCCTGGCAGCCAGTACCCCCGCCTTCTGGACCGCCATGGTCCTCCTTATGGTCTTTGCCGTCTATTTTAAGTGGTTTCCCATTGGATTAAGCGTCCCCATCGGCATAACGGCGGAGGAGATCTCCTTTGTAGACAGGATCCGCCATGCAATCCTGCCGGCGGCGGCCTTAAGTCTTACGGGGATCTCCTCAGTGGCCCTCCATACCAGGGAAAAAATGGTCAGCATCATGGAAAGCGACTTTGTGCTGTTTGCCAGGGCTAGAGGGGAGTCGGAAACCTCCATCGTCCTCCGCCACGGCCTCCGGAATGTGCTGATCCCTGCCATGACCTTACAGTTTGCATCCATCAGCGAGATCATCGGCGGCTCTGTGCTGGTGGAGCAGGTATTTTCCTATCCGGGGCTGGGCCAGGCGGCAGTGACGGCCGGACTGGGAAGCGACGTGTCCCTTCTTCTGGGGATCACAGTGGTCACAGCGGTGCTGGCAGCTTCCGGGAACCTGGCGGCCAGCGTTCTTTATGGAATCGTGGATCCCAGGATCCGGAAAGGAGCGGCCCGATGAGCGGTATGGAGAAAAGAGAAAACGGGAAGAGGCTGGGGAACCGCCGCCTTTTTTCCATGGTATTGTTTGGGGCGTCGGTCCTGTTCCTGCTCCTGGTGGCCATTCTGGGGTACGTATGGCAGGATGCGGCGTTGGTCACGGATTTTTCCAGGAAGAACCTTCCGCCCTGTGCCGGATATCTGTTCGGCACTGACTGGATGGGGCGGGATATGTTTGTCCGTACTGTGGCGGGCCTTTCCATGAGTATCCGCCTGGGGCTTTTAACGGCCGCGGTCAGCGCGGTCATCGCCTTTCTCCTGGGGCTTTCGGCGGCGGTCCTGGGACGGGCGGTGGACGGGCTTGTGACCCTTCTGATCGATCTGGTCATGGGGATCCCCCACATGCTGCTTCTGATCCTGATCTCCTTTGCCTGTGGAAAGGGCTTCTGGGGCGTGACCCTTGGCATCGCCCTCACCCACTGGGCGTCTCTGGCCAGGCTGATCCGCGGGGAGGTGTTCCAGCTCCGGGAGAGTCCGTATATCCGGATCGCCGGGAAGCTGGGAAAGAGCAGGGCCTATCTTGCATTCCATCATATGGCGCCGAACCTTCTCCCCCAGTTTATCACTGGGCTGATCCTCATGTTCCCCCATGCCATCCTCCACGAGGCCAGCATCACCTTTCTGGGGTTCGGCCTTTCGCCGGAGGAACCGGCCATTGGGATCATTTTATCGGAGAGCATGAAATATCTGGCCATGGGAAAATGGTGGCTGGCGCTGTTTCCGGGGCTTCTTTTGACGGCGGTGGTGCTGATGTTCCATTATGCGGGGCAGACCATATGCCGGATGGCGGCTCCGGGCAGTGTCCATGAGTAAAGAGGAGGAGCATATGGAGAATCACAGAGCAGAGGAGGAGATCCTCACAGTAAAGGGCCTATCCGTATCCTTCACCCAGTATGACCGGGGCTTTGGACGGAAGGAGATCCAGGCGGTCACAGACCTGGATCTGAGGATCCGGAGCGGGGAGATTGTGGCCGTGGTGGGTGCCAGCGGATCGGGAAAGAGCCTGCTGGCCCACGCGGTCATGGGGATCCTTCCATATAATGCCTCCATGAACGGGGAGATCCTGTTTAAAGGAACACCGCTGACCAGTGAGCGTGTCCGGCGGCTGAGGGGCCGTGAGCTGGTCCTGGTGCCCCAGAGCGTGACGTATCTGGATCCGCTGATGAAGACCGGGCAGCAGCTAACAAAAGGAAGAAAGAATCCGGAAATTCTGGAAAAATGCAAAAATATACTGAGCTCCTGTGGACTGGGCCTGGAGGTCATGGACAAGTATCCCTTCCAGCTTTCGGGCGGTATGGCCAGGCGGGTGCTGATCTCCACGGCATCCATGGAGGACGCAGAGTTAGTCATTGCCGACGAGCCCACGCCGGGGCTTGATAAGGAAACGGCCATGGGGGTCATGGATCATTTCAGGCAGATGGCAGAGCGGGGGGCCGGTGTGCTTCTCATCACCCATGATCTGGAGCTGGCGGTCCTGTCGGCGGACCGGGTGACGGTGCTTTACGGAGGCAGAACCGTGGAGGAAACGGAAGCCTCCTCCTTTCTGGATGAGAGTCTGTTAAAGCATCCGTATACAAAGGCCCTTTGCCGGTCCATGCCGGGGAAATGGCCGTCCGCGGACGCTTTGGAAAATGACCGGGAGGACGGTACCTCCGATGAAGGGATCCTGGAATATATGAGAAAGGAATATGGACGATGAAGCTGGAAGCAAGGGATATTTCCTTTAGGTATGGGGAAGGAGAGAGACAGGTCCTGGCCCATGTGGATCTGACCGTGGAAAGCGGGGAACGGGTGGGGATCATGGCCCCCAGCGGCTTTGGAAAGACTACGCTTTTAAAGATCCTGGCTGGATATGAAAGGCCGGAAAGCGGGGAGGTGCTGCTGGACGGGACTCCTCTGGAGCGCTTCCGGGGATATGTTCCGGTCCAGATGATCTGGCAGCACCCGGAGCTTTCGGTAAACCCGGCCAGACGGCTGAAAACGGTGCTGGCGGAGGGGGACTGGCCGGAGGACGGCGGCGTCATGAGAGGGCGCATAGAAAAGGAAATGGGGATCCTGGAGGAGTGGAAGGAACGGTATCCGGCAGAGGTATCCGGCGGGGAGCTCCAGCGGTTTAGCATCGCCCGGGCCCTGGGACAGAGAACGGAGATCCTTCTGGCCGACGAGATCACGGCCATGCTGGATCTGATCACCCAGAGGCAGATCTGGAGCGCCCTTTTAAATGAGACCCAGAGCCGGGGGATCTCCCTGGTGGCAGTGAGCCATTCCCAGGAGCTTTTGGAAAAGATTTGCAGCCGGATCCTCCATTTATCCGCAATATCTGGATAAGATTGACAAATTCTGGCAATTTTATTAAGATTAGGGTGCTGACGCGCATTTGACGGCGGGAGAGTACGATCTGGGAGGACAGCAGGATGAAGAAAGCAAAGAAGGGGTTTACTCTGGTGGAGCTGATGGTCGTGATCGTGATCATGGCGGTCCTGGCCGCTGCGGCAACTCCGATTTTTGCGGGCTATGTGAAAAAGGCCAGGGCGGCAGAGCATCTGTCTGAATGCCGGGCCATTTATGTGGCGGCCCAGTCCTGTCTGGAGGAGGCTTTTCTGAAGGCTGGAGAAGGCACGGTCACAGTGGAGGACCTGGATATGGAAAGGTTTCTGAAGGATGTGGAGGAACTTTCCGGTGTTGGCGGAATCGGGTCCGGAGAGGGAACGCCGGGGAGCGGAGGCTCTGCCGGAACCTTTTCCATTTACCTGGAAAACGGAAGGGACGGAGCCGCCTGTACGGCGGTCGTCTTTCATGGTGAAGGCTCAGACTGGATCTTTGATACTGTGGACGGGACATATACAGAAGCTTAAACTCTGGCGCGGCGCATGAAAGGATGTGCGGCGCTTTTGCTATACTGGAGACCGGGCCAGACGGCCGGGGCGTGGTACGGATCGTGGAGGAAAGGAATGGAAGAACTTTTACTGAAGCTCGTCACAGCAGGTCTGCTGGCAGTCATTGGCTGGATTGATGGGAGGACCATGGAGATCCCATACGCCTTAAGCGGCGCTCTGGTCATATGCGCCCTGGCGGACTTTTTTCTTTTTCCGGGACTGCCTGTGGGGGAGCGTCTGATGGGCATGGTCTGTGTGTCGGTTCCTATGTATACATTATGCATGGTCGTAAAGGAAGCCTTTGGCGGCGGAGATATCCTTCTGATTTCCATCATGGGCTTTTATCTGGGCTGGAGGGCGCTCCTTCCCGGCGTGTTCCTTGGCTTTCTGCTGGGCGGGCTGGAGGCGGTATGGCTTCTGGCGTCGGGACGGGCGAAGCCTGGGGAGGGGGCCCATATGGCCTTTGGCCCGGCCCTGTGCCTGGGACTTGGGATCAGCCTGTTTTATGGAGAGAGGATTTTTTTCTGGTATGCGGGGCTTTTTGGCTGAGTACGCGCAGGGAGACGTATATATGGAAGGCATTGAAAGAAAAAAGGAATGGGGATCCGGGGAGCTGGCTGATTTTTTCCAGCAGATGGCGGTGATGACCGGCTCGGGGATCCCGTTATGCAGGGCTCTGGGGATCCTCAGGGACTGTACGGACAGCAGAAGGTTCCGGAAAATATATGAAGAGCTCCGCGGGAAGATGGAGAAGGGGACCCTGGCCAGCAGCGCCATGGAGCAGACGGGCGTATTCCCGGAAATGGCTGTCAACATGATCCGTGCAGGGGAAGCGGGAGGGACCGTGCAGGAAATGGCCGGAAGGCTGGCGGTCCATTACCGGAAGGAGCACCGGATGCAGCGCCGGATCCAGGGAGCGCTCCTGTATCCGAAATTTCTGGGGCTCCTGTCGGTCTTTCTGGTTCTGGCTGTTTTTCTTGTGATCATGCCCACGCTGGAGCCGCTGCTTGGAGAGATGGAGCTTCCGCGGTTCACCCGTTTTCTCATGGCGGCCAGTATATTTCTGAAGGAATGGTGGTATCTGATCCTGGTTTTCACGGTCCTGTGGACAGCGGTCTGGGAACGCGCGGGGAAAAAACGGAGGATCCGGCTGTTTCTGGACCGTCTGTGTCTGAGGCTTCCAGTGGCTGGAAGGCTCTTGAGATCGGTCTATACCTTCCGGTTTGCTGAATCCTTAAGCATTCTGTATGCCGGCGGCATCCCCATGCTGACGTGTCTGGAAACGGCAGGCAGGACCGTGGGAAACCGGTATGTGGAGCTTCAGACACGGTTCCTGTCTGAACGGCTTCAGAACGGGGAGGCCCTCAGCCTGGCCATAAGGGATATGGACGGGCTGGACCGGAGGCTGGCTCTCATGGTCCTCACAGGGGAGGAAACGGGAAAGCTGGACGTGATGTTAAAAAATACTGCGGACAGCTTTGAATACGAGGCGGATATGGCCGTTTCTCGTCTGGTGAGCCTGGTGGAGCCGGTGATGATCCTGGGGCTGGGAGCGGTCATCGGCGCGGTCCTTCTGGGGATCATGGTTCCGCTTTGGAGGATGTATGGGTACATGGGATAGGAATGGACGGCCCCGGTGCAGGAAGGAGATTTTCCGCCGCCGGGCAGGCCGGCTCCGGAGGATGAAGGGGTCAGCCATGCTGGAGGCCATGGCAGTGATCCTGGTATTTCTGGTGATGGCTTCTGTCCTGTTTGCATCAGGGCGGGCCCTGAACCGGCAGACCGTGAGGACTCTGGAGAAAAATGTGGCCCGGGATGGGGCTCTGACAGCGGTGAGGCTTCTGGCGCAGGATATTATGGAAGGAAACAGACCAGGGGAGGAAATGGAGCCGGAGAAAACGGAGTTGGAGGTGATCCCGGAGGACGGTCTGGGAACGTTTACGGTCCCGGTCACTGTCTGGGCCGGAGAGGAAGGAAGAAATCTGGTCCTGTACGGGATGTGCGCCTATGGAGGGCAGACGGAGGCCGTCTCCCTGCTCCTGGAGAAAACGGAAGAAAGCGGCGGCGGTGTCACGCCTTCATCTGCGGTAGAACCGGTTTGGAGGCCGGTGCGGTATGCTCCGGCAGAGCCTTTGGAGGAATGAAAATGGGAAAGAAGGGATACGCGCTGGTGGAGGCGGTCACGGCTGTGGCTCTGGTGATGATGGCCTCGGGCATTCTGAGCCTGGGGATCTCTTTTGGCCTTCGTATGGAGAGACGGGCGGAACGGCTGAAGAATACAGAGACGGTCCGGGAGGTCCCGGCGCGCTTCAGGATGCGGACAGGGGACGGAACCGTCATATCCGGAGAGGGCTGTGTGCGCCGCCAGACAGTTACAGGCCGTAACAGAGAGCTTTTTATCCATGGCTTTGGAATGGAGCCGGGAACAGGAGGGCTGGAACGGCAGTCTTTGAATCCTGCGTTTTCGGATCAGAGGGGGACAGAATGAAGGGGACCAGGGGATTTACACTGGTGGAGCTGATGGCGGCTGTCATGCTGGCAGGAGCGGTGCTTTTGACAGCCCTTCCCCTGATGCTCATGGCCCAGCGGACAGCCCGCAGGCTGTCTGGGGAAACGGCGGCGGCCATGAGAGGGGACGCGGTCTTTGAGCTGGCAGCCGGGAAGCTCAGATACGCAGAATGTGTATCGCTTTCGGAAAAGCCGTGGAAGCGCATCGACGGGGATACGTTCGGGAGTTTTTCCGATGTGGAGATCGGGATCCGGGCAGCAGGAGAAAGAAGCCTTTGGCTGACGGTACGGGTAAACCAGGGAGAAGAGCTTCTATATGAGAGGACTGGGAGGGTGGAGCTTCTGAACGTTCCTTTTTATGGAACTGGAAGGCTCGAAGGCAGCGAAAGGACCGGGCAGGCCGCCGCGGGGGGAGCTTCCTATCCGGCGGTCTGGTACATAGACGGAGGAGATTCATGAGGGAAACGGAAATTTTAAAGGGCCTGGAGGGCGGAGAAAACATGGCGGTGCAGTTTGTGGATAATCTGCTGTCCCTGGGGCTCCGGGAAAAGGCCAGCGACATCCATCTGGAGCCGGGAGAGGAGCAGATGACCGTGCGGATGCGCACAGACGGACAGCTTAAGGTATGTACAGCTGTGGAAATGAGGCACCATCCCATGATCCTTACCCGTGTGAAGGTCATGGCGGATATGGACATTGCGGAAAAACGGCTTCCCCAGGACGGCCACATAAGGGCTTCCATCCAGGGGAAGCTGGCGGATCTGCGGGTCAGCGTGATCCCAACCATACACGGCGAAAAGGCAGTCCTACGCTTTCTGAATACAGATACAGTCATCGACAGCCCGGAAACCTTCGGCATGAGTGAGGAAAATTATGGAAAGGTACTGGATATCTTAAAGCGGCCCAACGGGATCTTTTATATCACCGGGCCCACAGGCTCCGGCAAGACGACAACACTTTATATGATCCTGGAGAGGCTGGCGGAGCTTCCGGTGAACATTGTGGCCATTGAGGATCCGGTGGAGAAGCACATCCGGGGCATCAGCCAGATGCAGGTCAATATCCAGGCCGGGCTTACGTTTGAAACGGGGCTCCGGGCTGCCTTGCGCCAGGATCCGGACGTGATCATGGTGGGAGAGACCAGGGACAGCCAGACGCTGAAGACCAGTGTCCGGGCCGCGGTAACGGGCCATCTGGTGCTTTCCACGCTGCATACGAACAACGCGGCGGGGACTGTGGTGCGGATGCTGGACATGGGTGCGGAGCCGTATCTGGCGGCCAGCAGCCTGAACGGCATCCTGGCCCAGAGGCTCGTAAGGAAGATCTGTCCGGACTGTAAGACAGAAAGGGAACCGGACGGGGAAGAAAGGAAGCTTCTGGGACCGGGGATCCGCCGGATCCGGTACGGAACCGGCTGTGCCCGCTGCGGCTATACGGGATACAGGGGGCGGACCGCTGTCCACGAGGTACTGGCGGTGGATAAGACCATCCGCACAATGATCGCCGGAGGCTGCCGGGAGGAGGAGATCGCCTCCTATGCAGAAAATATCCTGGGAATGAGGACGCTGCGGGATGATCTTCTGCGGCTGGTGGACCAGGGGATCACAACTGCGGAGGAACTGGAGCGGCTGACCTTTGGAGAACAGCAGCCATAGGCAGCCGGAGGCGGAGCCGTGGTCCTGCCCCGGGACCATGGCTTTTCTGCCCGGATGCCTTCCGATGGACTGGCAGAATGACAGGAAATCATTTTTTTATTACTATCAAGTTTGGCGGAATGCATGGTTTTTACCATGCATTTTTTATGGATCCGCCATGGACACACCGGAAAGGTGAATGGTATACTGTCTGTAAATATTCTAAATTCATTTCTTTGAACACACACAATGCTTTGGCGTCATCAGCCAAAAGATCCTGGAGGTATTATGAAAAAAAAGAGAATAGGGGGAGTTCTGGCAGCGGCCGGGGCGGCGGCTGTCCTGTCGGGGCTTTGTACAGGAAGGGCTTTCTGCCTGGATATGGAATCCTATGCCGGGCTGCTGGATAAGGAGCGGATGTCCGGAGAGCCGGAATATATGGTTTCCGGAGACCAGGAATGCCGCCGCCTTCTTATGGAACTGGTTTCCGCAGGAGCCGGGAAGGAGAGGGAGGAGTTTTTTATCACCGGGGAGGATTACGAGCCGGAGACCCTGGTGATCGCCCAGATGTTCCCGGCTGCCGTCAATATTTCCAACACAAAAATCGAGGAATATGAGGAAAACGGTCGCAGATATGTGACCTGCCGCATCGGGTTTGAGCGTCAGCCGGACCAGGAAGCGTGTACCCACCGGTGGGAGACCAGGATCCTGGAGGCCGGGACCTGTCTCTGGGGAGGAAAGGAGGAACTGACCTGCCGCCTCTGCGGGCTGAGAAAGGTCCGGTCCCCGGCCGCCCTGGGGCACCTGGATGCGGACCGGGACAGGCTCTGTGACCAGTGCAGGGATCCTCTGAACGGGGATGAACCGATCGAGACAGGCCGGTGGGCCGTGGGCGACATCCAGACGAGAAGGCTCGGGAAGGACACGTACCAGTTCCGGTGCGTGGACGACGATTACAGCAGTGCAGGATCCGATCATCAGAAATGCGCATTATTCTTATGCGAAACTGTCATACGGTCAGATATGGACAGTACAGATTCCCAGAAAAAGATCATCACATTTGGAAAAAACAATAATTATAAGGACTCAGAGATACGGAAATGGCTCCGGGGCCGCTGTACGGGAGAAGCCGGTCTCCAGATGGGAGCCGGTGCCCTTATGCCTGTAAACGTCGGGGTCCGCACGGCTTTTCTCGGGCAGACGTCTCCAGGTACGGAGGGAGAGGCGGCAGAGACGGAGCTGGTGAAATATACGCTCCTTCCGCAGATGATGTCAGACCGGATGTTCCTTCTGTCGGTGGAGGAGGCGCTGGAATACAGGGAGGAGCTGTGGGACACAGTGTCAGAGGAAAGTTCGTACAGCCGGGGATACTGGCTCAGGACTCCTGTTTACCAGGAGGGAGAAAACGGAGGCTTCACCTATGGAACGGAGGCATATGCGGTGGATCTGAGGGATGGGACCATAGGCCCGGCAGAGGTTTCTGACGGAAGCTTCGGCCTCCGTCCGGCGTACTGTCTGCCGCAGTCATAGCCGGGGCTCCGGGATCTGGCAGGCACTGGGAACAGAGGGGATGGATTTTTATTGTAACAGGAGGAAAACGTATGCAGTTTGAAAAACGTGAAATGAAAATGAGACTGGCCGGGAAGGCCGGCCGGGCAGCAGTATTCTGCCTGTGCGCAGGTCTGGTGCTGGGAGATCCGATGAAAGGATTTGCCTGGGAGCAGACGGAACACGTCCGCAGGGCCACAGGCTCCAATGCCCTGGGCCGTCCGCTTCTGATGACGGAGTCCAAAGATCTGTGGGAAAACTGGGTCGGAGACCTGGGATTTCTGGATGGGACCAGAGGGGACGGAAGCCGGGAAAAACCGTTCCAGATCTCCACAAAGGCACAGCTCATGGGTCTTTCCAGGCTTGCGGCCATGGGAATGGAGATCAAAGAGGGGGAGGGAACGTATCCGGGCGATTATTCCGGGTCCTGCTTTGAGCTCACAAGGGACATTGATCTGGGAGGGATGGAATGGATCCCCATAGGCTTTTACCGGAGCAGCTCCCAGATCCATTCGGATCATATCCCGGCCTTCCAGGGGAGTTTTGACGGCAATGGAAAGACCATTTCCAATTTCCGTCTTTACCGCCCGGACTGGAGCCATATGGGATTATTCGGAGCCATAAGGGATTCAGAGATCACAGATCTTACAGTGAGTCCCGGGCATGTGATCACAGCGGGAGAAACGGCCGGGATCCTGGCTGGCAGCGTACAGGACAGTGTGATCCGGAATGTGGCTGTGGCCGGAGCCTTAAAGACAGCAGGAAATACCGGCGGGATCGCCGGAGAGATCGCGGATACAGTGGTGGAAAACTGTACGGCGGACCATGTGGCCATGGATCTGGGAAAGGGAAAGGAGACCTTTGCCGGGGGGATCGCCGGAAAGGCCGCAGGCTCTGTGATCTCAGACTGCACGGTAAATACCGGAGACAGCCTGAACGCCAGGATCCAGGGCGGCGGCTATGTGGGAGGGATCACAGGCTTCCAGAACGATACGGATATTTTCAATGTCCACGTCATGGGGACCATTGGAGGAAGCGGCTCCCAGGCCATTGGGGGCGTGACGGGAAAATATGCCTCGGGCAAAATGAAGGTGGCAAGGTTTGAGGGAAAGATCGCCAGCTCGGGCCTGGGGAGCAGCGCCCGGGAGGGAACGTTCATCGGGACCCATGATACGGGCTTTCATTTCCGTTATGGAACGGAGGCCGGGGCAGATCTGGCCTATCTGTTTGCGGATACAGAGGGAAAGATCATGGCCGGAGTCTGCGGCTCCGGGATCCCGGACGATAACCGGTTTGGCTACGACGCCCATATCGGCTTCTGGCACGGGAAGGACAATGGGTTTACCCTGGTCCAGGGACAGAGCACCAGGCCGGAGGAGGAACGGTACTTCTATGAGGAGCTGGAGGAAGGAGAGCTTCATGTGATCGACACAGAGGATTCGGTGAAGGAGATGGAATTTTCCCCGGACCATTTTGCACCGGGAAAGACGGGACGGCCGGCCAGAGGCTTCCTGGTCTCGGTGCTCCAGATCGATACGGCGGCCAACGTACAGAATTATTATGATGTGGCATCGCTGGCGGCCCGGGGCGGATCCGCTTACAGTAAGGAGCTGGATAAGTCCCACCGGGGGGCTGTGGCGGCAGGAGATACGGTCACAGTGATCACGGCCCCCAGAAATACCGGGGAGGAGAAATACCAGATGGACGGAGTTCCATTTTATACAGGAGCCGGGGGCGGGAAAACACCCATGGCGTATCAGACCGGAGGCTCCTATACCTTTGTGATGCCGGAGCATGATACGGAAATTTCGGCTGTGTATAAAAAGGTGGCGGCAGATATCCGGGTGACGCCGGAGGAGCTGGCCTTCCATGTGACAGAGGAGAGGACCGGGAACAGAAAGTCCCCTTCTATCGTCACAGAGGTTAGAAATGACGCAGGAAAGCTGATCGCCAGATACATAAATGGAAGCCTGGAAGAGGGAACGAAGGTCCAGGAGGTGAAGGTGGAGGCAGTTGTGGATAAGAACAATGATGTGGCCGACAGCCGTGTCCAGTGGAGCGTGGACGACGGAGAGCTTCTTCTTTTAAAGCAGAATCCCGATGAGGACAGCGAGGGCTATACGGAGATGAGCGCATCCCTGGAGCTGGATCTGAAGGCCGGTTTTTTCCGGGACATCATAGAGAAGGCGGAGAAGGAACAGGCAGATAAGGGGTTTAAGTATCCGATCCCCGATACCATATATGGAAACGGTACCCTGGGAGGTCTGGCTGTGCTGACTGCAAAGACCAGACCTGCGGCCAGCTTTGAGGGAAAGCCCCTGACCGCCAACTGCCGGATCCCGGTCACCTTCCAGATAAAGGACAGGACCCGGGTGGCGGCAGAGGGGGCCTCCCTGGACCGGGAGGAGCTTTTCTTTACGGTCACAAGGACGCTGACGGGAGACAGAAAAGCTCCGGTGGATACAGTGACGGTCACCGGCCCGCAGACACTGAGCGCCGTTTTTTCTCCGGATCATTTTGATAAAAGGGATGTTTCCTGGTCTGTGGACGATAAAAATGTGATCCGGGTGGACGCCGGAGGCTACGGACAGGGAAATACGGAGGAGGATTATAAAAATGCCAGAGTGGAGGCTGTGAAGGACACCCGGTGGATCCGGGATATCATGGCAGCGGATGACGCGGTCCACGAGGCAGATCCCTATGCCAGACGGAGCGGAGAAGGGAAGAGGACGGCCTTTGTGACCGTCACGGCGGATGATTCCCTGGGAAACAGGCAGACGGCTTCCTGCCGGGCAGAGGTATCGTTTGTGACGGTGGATCAGACAAAGGTACTGGCGGAGGAGATCCAGACAGACCGGGAAAAGCTGGAATTTGACATGGTGCTTACAAAGACCGGCCGCCGTTCGGATCCGGTGCTCACATGGACTGGAACCGGGAGCCAGAAGGTGACGGCAGTCCTGTATCCCCAGATGCCGGAGGGGGAAGCGGAGGAGGACTGGCCGGAGCTGGAGTGGAAGGCTGACAGAGAGCTTCTGTCCGTCAGCGGGGACGGACTGGTAACTCCGGCAGTGAATGCCGGATGGATCCAGGAGGCCATGAAGAGATATCCGTATTCTGCACAGAAAACTACAACGGCTGTTGTGGGCTCTGGGGATAAGAAGAAGGAGGTCACAGTGGTCCTAAATTTCAAAATGGAGGACCAGACATACCGTCCATCGGGCTCCGGCAGCTCCGGAGGCCACTCTTCGGGCAGCGCTTCTTCGGGGATCACCACCAGGGGGAAAAAGACGGCGGATGTACAGGCTCCCAAAGGAAGCGTCACAGGCGTATGGGTACAGGATGGCTCGGGAAGGTGGATCTTTACCAGCGGCGGGCGTACCTATGCCGGTGAATGGGCCTATATCCACAATCCTTATGCGGGCGAGGGCCAGGAAAGCAAGTCCTGGTTCCGGTTTTCCAGCGACGGGGCCATGGTGACTGGATGGTTCCAGGATCCGGCAGACGGAAACTGGTATTATCTCCATGATATATCCGACGGCGGTCTGGGGCGTATGTATACAGGCTGGCACAGGATCGGAGGAATCTGGTACGCCTTCGGCCCCAGCGGCAGGATGCTGACCGGATGGAACTGGATCAACGGAAGGTGCTATTACCTGGAGCCGGAAAGCGGCAGGATGCTGTCGGATGCAGTGACGCCCGACGGGTATACGGTGGACAGCTCCGGAGCCTGGACCGTAAACGGAAAGGTACAGGTCCTGGGAAGGGATCTGGAGGAGGGCCGGTAGGCCGGTCCCAGCAGACTGTTTTCTGGCCGGGAGATCAAGAAAGGACATGGATATGATGGAATGCATTTGGAATAAAAAATCGGTAAAAAGGGGGACAGCCCTGGTCATGACCGCAGTCCTGCTGGCTCTGGCTGTGCCGTTTCCCCTCCCGGCCAGGGCCTCCAGCGTATGGCCCCAGAAGGCAACGGCTCCGTTTTACTGTCTGGACGGAGGAAAGGGATGGAAGCAGGTGGACCGGTATGACATCTATGAATACGATACCCTGCCGTCGCCGTTGACAGAGACCCAGACGAAACGGCTGTTCTGGGCCTATCCCAGTAACTGGACCGCATTAAAAGAGGCGGCCCGGAAATTTGATCCGGAGCTTTATGGGGAGATCGCCTCCACGGCGTCGGGTCCCAATGTGGTAAAACGGGTGAAGGACGATCCCAGTACAAGGTTTGCATGGGTGGCGGATCACCCGGAGATCGAGGAAAGGGCCATAGCCGCCATGGAGCAGATGGCGGCGGATGGAGGGGAGAAAGGAAAGGAAGCGCCGGACGCCATCCGGGACGCCACCTCCGAGGAAACGGCAGTACCGTTTACGGTACTGCCCTTCTCCGATGGTCCAGGCGCCCTGGATACAGAGTTTTTCCTGGGAAGTGAGTTTATCCGGGATATTGCAAAGATCGAGCCCCAGAGCGTCTGGGACAACGGCTCCACAGGAGGAAATGTGGGCTGGCTGGACGCGTCCCAGGACAAAAATATCGCCAGGTCCGTTCTGGGAGAGGAATTATATGAGATCACCTGGAGCGGAGACTCCATTAAGATCCATAATAACGGCTCTGCCACAGCCAATGAGAATGCTCTGGACAGTACCATGACGGAGGAGCAGAAATACAATAAGACCATGGTCCGCTATAAGATCACCATGCGGAAAAATTCCGGCTGGTATACGGAGGGAAGCTGGAACGACGACTATCTCCATGAATGGATGGACTTTAAGGCGTGTGTCAATGCTCCGCAGCACCAGAGGCTTTATAAGGCCGGGATCGAGATCGTGCCGTCGGATATGGTCTTTTATATAGTTGTAAGCCAGGAGGGGGATGGAGGCGGCCCGGACGACGACCGTGAGCCGTCCTACGGGGGTGGAGAGCCGGAGCTGTCTTTCCAGGTCTTCCGCCATGAGGAAACCTTTCAGTCCGATTATAACGTGCGGTTGAAAAAGCTGGATGATGAAACTGGGATGCCCTTAAAGGGGAGTCAGTTTTATCTGTATGAGCGGTTTGAGGACGGGGGAAGCCTTGGGACCGATGAAAGCGGAGCCGGGCTTTCGGCGGAAAATATAAGCTTTGCTCCATGGGATGGCTTTCAGATCTTTGCCGAGGGGACAACAGACGAAAATGGAGAGATCTCCCATACGGACAGCCGGAGCTACGTGTATTCAAAAACGTACTGCGACGGCCATGGAGTTCCCCAATGGGCAGATATTCCCCAAAAGGATCCAGGCTCCGGCACAGGAAAAGAGGATAGGAGCGGGGATGCTTCCTGGGAAGAGGCGGCAGAGGTCACAAGGGATAAGAACCGTGCTGCGGCAGAGGAGTGGCTGTCCCTGGTGGAGGCATGTGAAGCAGAGGCAGAGGGGGGCGTTCATTTTCACTGGATCGCTGATGAAAGCGCGTTTGACCAGGTGGCCGGAGTTCTGGAAAGCGGTACCGGCGGGGGAGGGGACAGAGAGCAGGATGAAGGCGGCTCGGAAGGGGATACAGGGTCCGGCAGCGCCTTTGAGGCGTCCGACTGCAGGGCTGACTGCGAAGAGACGTATGAGAATTTTACTTCCTTGAGATTTACCTATACGTGGAAGGAGATACAGGCCAGGAATGGCTATATCCTTCATGGTCTCCATAACGACGATATTCCTGTGGAGCTGGTGACGACCACATCGTCCCAGAACGGGGCTGTATGTAGCCGGGCAGAGGGAGACAGCGGGGACATTACAGAAAACATCTGGTATACGGGCTCCAGAGACAGCGGAGAAATACAGGCGGAGACTGCCGGAAGGAAGGTGCAGACCTTAAAGGCTTCTGGGATCTCCACCCCGTCTGATACAGAGAGGCTCCTTACGCCTTCCAACGCAGGACGGATCTTTACTTCCTCCAATGCCTGGAAGCTGTTTTTCATGCTGCTGGCAGATGAAGGGGAGCCGGAGGATGAGGACTGGGAGGAACAGGGGGGAGGAGACTTCCAGTCGTATCTGGAGAATGCCCGTCCAGATGGAATCCGTCATCTGGAGACTGGGGATCCGGGGATCTTTTCCCACTGTAATGGAGCTGAGGGCTGCGGGGATTCATGGATCGTTAAGGATCACAGAACCGAGGGAGAGATCCATATCAACAAGCGGGATCTGAACCTCTATAAGGGAGAATCAGAGGAATATTCCTCTTTCGGGGATACAGAAGGGGACGGAAGCCTGGAGGGGGCCGTTTACGGCCTGTTTGCAGCCGAGGATATCGTTCATCCCGACTCGGAGTTAGGAGGGGATGGGAAGCTGACCAATACGGGGATTGTTTATAAAAAGGATGATCTTACGGCGGTGGCAGCCACCGACCAGGATGGAAACGCTGGATTTACCGTTTATACAGAGGCGCCTGGAACCACCTTTGATTATGATGCAGGAAAAACGGTCAGACGGACGGATCCAGGCTGGGAAGGTCCTGGAAACCGTTATGGGGAAAATCTGTCCGTCAATGGGAACTGCTGGATCGGGAGACCTCTGATCCTGGGACGGTATTATGTGAAGGAACTGTCCAGAAGCGAGGGATATGAGCTGTCGGTCAACGGGCGTTCTGGCCAGTGGACCAATAAAGGAGCTGGCTTTGAGACGCCAGAGGGGGCAGCCTCCTTAAGGGGGACATCCGTTGTCTCCATGCCGGAGCTTTCTGCCTCCATGGAGGGAGAGGATGGAAGCGGAAACGGCTTTGACCAGCTTCCATTTATGGTGACCTCTTCCGGGACTGTGGATCCGGAGTCGGGAACCGGGGGATATGAGCTTATTTTTTCCGGATTTCCAGAGGATACGGAGTTTTTCCGGGTGGATACAGGGGAGAAGGAGGTGACGGGTCCCCATGTGACCGGCACAGAGGAGGTCACTGTGAAGGATGAGAATGGAGACCAGGTATGGAAAACTGCGGACACAGACCGGAGCCATGTGAGATATGAACCGGAATATGGGCCGGATGGCAGGATCACCGGGCAGCATCCCATGAGCCGGACAGAGCCGCAGATCTTAGGGGCGGAGCATGTTCCGCAGACGCCGGTCATGGGGCTCACAGATCTGGAGCTGGATGAGACAGAGCCGATGCTCAGGGAAAAGGCGGCGGACCACGACCTTACGGACCCGGAGGACCCGGCGTTCCGGTATCTGAAGGCAGAGGTGGAGGAGATCCTGAACCGCAACGGATATGAGATCCCTGTCATGGCGGACGGGACCTGCTCATCGAGAGAGCTTCCGGTATACAGCAGAGGGGTCAAAAAGGGCCAGACGGATATTTTTGGCATGACAGCCGCTCCCGGGGAACCGGCAGTAAAAACGCATTATGGAGCAGCGGTCACGACTCTTTCCCTGGAAGGCCTTGGGCCGGACGCAGAGATTGCCGCCGTATTGGAGAAGATTCTTTTATGGTATGCGGAGCACCCCCAATGGAGCTTTGGCGGCATCGACACCTTTGAAATGTCCGGAGATACATGCTGCGCAGTCCTGTATGCGGGCGCGTCGGTCCGGGGAAGCCGCCGTTTTTTTACCATGAAGGAGGAAAACGGAAAAGCGGAGGTGGATAAGGTATATTCTGTCCTAGAGGATCCGGTCCACTTACGATGGGTGTATCAGGAATACAGCCGGGAAGGAAGCCACTGCTTCCGGACAGAACGCCGGTACTATATGGGCAGCGGGGCTGGAAAGCGGTATTACATAGACGTGGTCCTGACCCCGGCGGTGCTTGTGGATGGAAAAGGGCAGCTCCAGGATATGGACCATCAGGTGATGGTATATCATGAAGCCGGTGAAAGGATCGTGGATTATATAGACGGAGACCCGGAGCATGGCTGGCAGGTCCCCCTCACAGAAACCATAGATAAAATTGAGATCACCACAGAAAAGGAGCTGGCGGATATAGATGTAAGGCTGGAACAGGCAGAGTATGACCGGAAAACGGGGATACACAGGGTCCGGGTCGCCTCTAAGGGCACCGACAGCTTTGGAAAAGCGTTTTCAAACGAAAATGGCCGTCTAACGCTTTCCTTTATGGCGAAGCTTCCCAGAAAGCAGACCGTGCTTACAAAAGCGGAGGTCGACAGCCTGGGAGCAGGGAATGTATATGGCTATCGGGCCGGGGATCCGATCGGCTTTGCAGAATATCTTGCGCGGTTTGGAAATATTTCCATAAGCGCTTCGGCTTTTACAGGGGATGGAGGGGCTGATACGTATATTGTGGCAAAGCATCTGGTTTACAGAGGCCAGCATAAGATCACGGAGGATGGGGGTACGGGCCTGGCTCCGGTCCAGGTCCTGGAGCGCCCCGTCAGGCAGAGGGTAAAGATCGTAAAGGATGTGGACAGCGGGGAGGCCCTGGGGAATTTCCGGTTTAAAATTTATTTAAGATCCAATCTGGAACGGCTGTATTGTGACAAGGACGGAGCGATCACATGGACAGATAAAAACGGAACGGCTGTGGATGTGGACCAGTACCACAGGGTATTTCCAGAGCTGGTGCAGAAGCTGTATACGGTAAAAACGGAAAGGCGAGTCCTGGAGGATCACAATTATGAAAAATTTTTCCATGCGGTCCGGACGGCGGATACGGACAAGTGGGAACTGGAGGGCCAGGTGGTAAATTCCTCCTTTAAGCCCTTTGCCAGGAGTCTTCTTACGGGAATAGAAAATACAGTCAATTCCTCGCCGGAGGCCAGGGAAAATGCAAAGCGGTCTGATGCGATACGCCAGTTTGCAGTTACCTGGTATCTGGAGGACCAGGTAAAGGAGGAACTGGCAGAGAATGGAGCAGAGACCGCCTATGGGGACCAGGTATATGACCGGGCTCTTTATAAGGCCATCCTCAGGGCGGAGGAGTATCTGGAGCCATTTTTTAAGTATGATCTGGATTCTTTGTATTCCATCCGGTGGGACAGTGAGGAAAACGGAGGGATCGACCGGGATAAGACGACTCTGGCCGCCTGGCAGCTTAAAATCCAGGGGGGAGAAGCGGAGTACGCCTTCGGGATATCGGAGTATCTGCCATATGGAACCTATGTCCTGGCAGAACAGCAGCCCTTTAAAGCCCAATGGATGGATTTTGAGAACCGGCATTACCGGATCGATCCGCCGAAGGAGATCGTTCTCCCATCGGTGTATGAGGACGGATGGGCGGAGATCCCGGACCGTCTTTCAGAGGAGCTGGTGTACAACCGTAAGGAGCCGCCGGAAAAAACAGCCGGGCGGTATCGGATCCGGTTTGATGGAGTAAAGAAAGGAAACGAAAGGGAGCCGGACGGGAAATATGTGGTAAAGGGCCATGGCCACAGCGGGGATTTCTATGTATATCCCTATGGGGAGGAGCGTGACAGGTCGTCCTGGGATGGAAAGTATGCCCATATGTTAGAGCCGTGGAGCCAGACTGAGGATTTTGTATTCCGGACCTTTTTAAACAGGCTGTACCGGGCCAGGCTGCGGATCGAAAAGCTGGATGCGGAGACCGGGGAGCAGATCCTCCACGATGAAGCGGTATTTGCCCTTTATAAAGCAGACCGGAATGAGGAGAAGGATGGGGACGGTGCTGTAAAGCGGTACGAAACAGAGACGGTGATCCAGGGAAGCCGGCCGTTTCTGGAGGCCATGGGAGCAAGGGGGATCATGCCCTTTGCCAGGATCCCGGGAATGGAAGCTTATGATGGAAATGCAGACACAGAAACCTCCGGCAGGATCCCGGGGCCAGGCGGTCTGTTTTATGGAGCCGTGCCTGCAGGAACGCCTGTATGCCGGGAAGAGGACTGTATTATTTTCAGGGACCAGTCCGGAGTGAGGACGGGAGACTTTCTGGCCCTTTCCTCCGTTTATGACGGGAATGAAGGGGAACCGCTGCAGATCACCGGCTATGTGGAGACGCCGGAGCCGCTGACAGCAGGGGTGTACGTTCTGGCAGAACTTCTGGCTCCGGCCGGGTACGCCAGGAGTCTGCCTGTTCCTGTGGAAATATACAGCGATGGGATCTGGTATTATACCGGAGACTCCCAGGATAAAAGGGCGGCGGTCCATTTCAGCTCCAGGAAGGAGGGCGAGGATGAAGCTGTGGAGGACATAGCCAGGATCTATGTAAACAACACAGGAGTCAGCCTGGAGGTATCCAAAGTGAAGACCCCGGCGTCTTACGAGGGGATGAAGGTCTCGGGACGCGTAGAGGGAAGCCTTTCCTTCCTGGAAGCGGTCTACGGATTGGAAAACCTGGAGCCTGCATATAATTCCATGGGAACGTACCAGGGCTTTGGATGGAAAAAAGGGACCCTGGAATATCTGGAGGAAAGAAAGGCAGCCGGGGAGCGGGTGGAGATCGTTTACGAAAATGGCATCTTCCAGGGCTATGGCTATGTGACCAGGACACTGGAAACAGCCGATGATCAGAACCGATATGTGGCCGGGGCGGAAATGGCTCTTTTTGAAGCCATAGAGGTGCGCCCTTCCGGCGATACGGGGGATCACAGGATGGAGGGGGTAGAGATCCAGAGAGACCGGAACGGAAACGTTCTGGATATCCAGGTGAAGAAAGGGTATGCAGGCAGCGCTTTCCGCCTAAAAAAGGATGACAATGGCCGCTGGTCATTACAGGAGGAGAAGCGGGATGATACCTCGGTACTGTTCTACGATCTGGGGAATCTTAAGGTACTGGAGACAGGAGAGGATGGGATCGTATACGGATTTGGAAGAGATGGGGAAAAAATAAGGATCACTCCGGATACCCGGTCTGTTTACGCATTCCAGGGCGGACAGCCGTTCCTTGAGCTGACCGGAGGGGATCTGTCTAGGCTGGTCTATGATCCTGGGGCAAAAGCGTTTTTGTCCATGGATCCGGGAACAGAGATCTACCATCTGAACCAGGAGATGCAGCGGGACGCCTGTGTGGACCCATACACAGGTCTGGCTTATGTGGAGAAATCCGGAACCGGTCCCCTTGGAAAGGAGGAAGCCCACTATTTTGTATGGCCGGTGATCTCCTTTTATGATATATATGGGAACCGGATCGCCAGGGAAAAGATCCTCACCGGACGTCCCGGAGAGGTCAACGCCGGAACAGAAAATGCGTATCTTACGGGAACCTGGGATCCGGAGACAGGAAAACTGGAGAAAAGGCTGAAACCGTTTTATGACTCTTATGGGATGGTGCGTTACTATCCGGTCAATGGGGAAACGTACAAAAAGGGCGAGGCGGTTTATGACAGGGACGGGGATTATCTGTATTTCCGGTATGACGACCTGCTGGAGCAGTACCATAAGGCCTCCTATACCATAGGAGAGCCGGAAGCACTTTATGATGTGGGAGATCCAGAGACAGAAGGGGACGGAAAACCCGTCCGGCACCGGAACGGGGAGTTCTGGATCATTCCGAATCTGTGGATATCCGGAGAGAGGTCGCCCCAGGATCCGTCTGAAGGGGAGATGACCTGGGGGCAGGCGGATATGCTCCGGCGCGTAATCCCTGGAACCTATATCATGGAAGAAACCGGTGTTCCGCCAGGGTATACGCGGGCGTTTCCGCAGGCAGTCCGGGTAGAGGAGACCCGGGATATCCAGAGGACCGCCATGACGGATGAAAAAATACGGGTAGAAATACTGAAAACAGATGGAACGGAGACGTACAGGATCCCTGTGGTAAATGGGGAAAGCGGGCAGACAGAGGAATGGACTGTGGAGGGAAAGGGCTTTTATTCCCATCAGATGGTGAAGGGGGCAGAGCTGGCCCTTTATCCGGCCAGAAGAGTATATTCCAAGGATCTGGAGAAATATCCCAAGGGCTATTACCTTGTGAAGAAAGGAAATACCCCGGCTGTGTGGAATACAGAGGATCCTGTGGATAATCACCCGGTTTCAGTGACTGCCCGGTGGATAACGGATGGGCGTCCGATGTATTTTGAGGGGATTCCCGCAGGAGATTATATCCTGGAGGAGCTGAAGACCCCTCCCGGATATCTGCCGTCCTCCATGGAGATCACCATAAGGCCAGTGGATGAGCTCCAGAGCTTCGTTTTAAAGGACGATCATACGAAGGTGGAAATTTATAAATATGAGGAGGATGAAAAGGGAATCCGGAGGCCTCTTCCGGAGCGCCATGGAGCAGGGCTCGCTCTTTATCCTGCGGTTCTGGAGGAAAATGGAACGGTCATGACGGAAAACGGAGCGTATGTATACCAGAAGGGAAACCCTGTGGATACCTGGACTGCGGATGATCTTTCCTTTTACGGAACGGAGCTCTCCCAGGCGTATGAGGCCATGTTCCGGGAATACGGAGAGGACTTTGAACACTTTTCCTGGAAGGTATACGATGGAAAGCGTACCGGGGCAGGAGAGCGGACGGAAAGCCGCAGCACAGGAAACGGGGAAACGGTCGTCCAGCTCTGGAGCCTTTCGGACGGAAGCTGTCTGCGGGTGACTGCATCCCGGACCGGACCAGATGGGGACTGGAAATTTGAATATCAGTACCGTTATAAAACCGGTATGTTCCGGGATGCCCCGGCGGCATGCAGCTTTGATACAAGGGGAGGCCTTCACCGGATCGACCGTATCCCGGAAGGATATTATGTTCTGGTGGAAACGGAAACGCCAGGGGGCTATGAAACGGCAGAGCCGGTGCTGGTCCAGGTGAAGAAAGAGAGCCAGGTGTTCCGGTATTATATGGAAAACAGGCGCAGGAAGTGGTATGCAGACAAGACCGATGAGAATGGGCGGCAGATCCGAGGAGCCAGGCTGGCCCTTTACCGGGCAGACGAAAACGGGGGATTTTCCGCAGAGGAAGAGCTTCTGGAAGATACCTGGATGTCGGGAGTGGAGGGGACCTATACGGCGGATGATTTGGCAGAAGGCAGGATCCCGGAGGGGTATGGGCCAGGCGACCTGCGTCTGCACCGGCTTCCGCCTGTAAGGGAGGGGACCTATTACCTGGCAGAGCTTAGGACGCCGGATCATTTTTCAGCCATGGAGCCGCAGAAGATCGAGATCGGAAAGGACTCCGGCGGGATCATCCGGGCGGTGAACCGTCTTTCCAGAGGGCGGATCGAGATTTTAAAGCTGGACGCCCAGTGGCATGAGAAACCGCTTCCGGGAGCATGGTTTGAGGTGAAAAATGTAAAGACCGGGGAGCTTTTCCGTATGGTGACCGGCAGCGATGGGAAAGCGGTGTCCGGAGAACTTCCGGCGGCATATCTGGGAGATGATGGAAGGGCTGTGCCGTATGAATACCAGGTACGGGAGATCCAGGCCCCGGAGGGATTCTGTCTGGACCAGAGGGTATGGAAATTCTGGTTTGGCAATGACCATACGCCGGTGGCCGTGCAGAAAATAAAGGCTGAAAATGAAGAAACCAGGCTGTGGTTTTCCAAAAGCAGCTTTCATACGGATCACTTTGTAAAGGGTGCGCGGCTGGCCATTTATAATGCAAAGGCAGAAAATGGAAAAATGCAGCCCTGGGGAGAGCCGCTGGAAACATGGATCTCCGGCCCGGAGCCCCACCTGGTATCGGGAAAATTATCCGGAGGAAGAACGTACTTCCTTGTGGAGGAGGAAGCGCCAGAGGGATATTCCGCAGCGGATCCAGTGATGTTTACCGTATCGGCTGACGGACGGAGCATAGCTGAGATATCCGGCGCATCCAGTCTGATCCAGATCCTGTATGACGCAGAAAAGGACAGGATCGGATCGATTCTTGTCAGAGAACGCAGGGTCCAGGGAGGATGGATCACCTTAAAAAGGGATGGAAAGGAAATCCTTACGGCTCCCATGACAGGAGAACTTACGGCTTTTAAAGAGGCTGTGGAGCAGGAAAATGCAGGAGCGGTCCTTACCTGGGAAGAAACGGTCGGTTTTTCCGATGGCAGCAGCATGATCTTAGAGAAGGAGACGATCTGCCTGTCGGATGAAAACCGGGAGCGTATTCTGAAAAGCCGGAAGAGGGTGCCTGTCGGGACACGGTACGCATTCTGCGGACATGGCCATACAGTGCTGGAGACCTGGAAAACAGAGGGAGGAGGCCTGACCCATGAAATCGTGAATGAAGAAAACAGTCATGGAGAGCCGCTTTTAGCAAAGGGAGAGGCATACACCCTGGAGGAAATTGTGGTCTTCAGTGATGGAACCGAATTTTTATCCGGACGGGTATCCGTTTCCATTGGTGAAAACGGAAAAATGATCCTGGCAGATCTGAAAAATAAGGAGACAGACGTGCGGATCCGAAAGACGGATCTGATCACAGGAGAAGAGATTTCTGGGGCAGTGCTTTCCATAAAAAGCCTGGATGGAAAGCTGGTAAAGGAATGGATATCCGGGGAGGAGATCCAGATCACGGGAATCCTGAAGCCGGGAGAAACGTATCTTTTAGCCGAGGTTTTACCGGCCTCAGGTTATGCCTGGGCGGAGGAGATCCCATTTGCAGTCGGCGGGGATGGAGGCATCCACAGGGTAAGGATGGAGGACAGGCCCACCCAGGCGGAGATCCGGAAAACCGACATGGTCACTGGGGAGGAGCTTCCCGGAGCAGTCCTGGTCCTGAAGGATAAGAATGGGCATGTAGTGGACCGGTGGACATCGGGGAATACGCCTCACAGGATCATGGGAAGACTCAATGCAGGAGAAGCGTATACACTTTCAGAGGTGACGGCGCCTTCTGGATATCAGATTGCAGAGGAGGTGACGTTTACAGTGTCAAAGGATGGGACCATAGACCGGGTGGTCATGGAGGATAAAAGAAAGGAGCCGGAAAAACCAGAAAAACCAGGGAAACCAGAAAAACCAGGGAAACCAGAAAAACCGGAACGGCCGGTACCGGACGATGACAGAGAAACGGAACCGGAAACGCCAGATGAGACAGAGACTCCGGAAACTGAGCCGATGGAGGAGCCCAGGAAAAAAGGAATCATAACTGCCCATTATGAGATCGAGCTGGATGGCAGAGGGGAGCTTCGGATCAGCCACCCATCCAGGATCCGGACAAAGATCCCAAGGGCAGGAGACCAGCAAAGGCCCTGGGTATATGGAGCCCTGGCTGTTCTGGGGATCCTGGGCGGAAGCATCTGTCTGATCCTTTGGAGGAGGGATACATTTGAAAAATAAAGGATGGAAGAGGCAGGGATCAGTCCCCGGGGCTGTGCTTTTTTGGATAAGATTCTGCCTGGCATTGATATGGGCCGGTTCCTGTGCCATAAGCGGAGCCACCGCCGCTTATGGTGCAGAAAGCCTGCCGTACCGTACAGAAGAGACACCGACGGCGGAGACGCTTACCCTTGAAGGCCCGGTATTTACCGATGCGGGACAGGCCCAGGAGCTAAAAGAGATCCTGGAACGGGATGGAAAGCAGTACCGGCTCGTTTCCAGGCGGATCCGCCAGGTCAGCCAGGGAGGGACCATGACGTATGCTTCTGTCACGGTTCCATATGTCCTGGAGGGCAGGCAGGAGCCCCCGGAAACGGCCCGGGTCACATTGACGGATGAGCAGACCGGACAGGAATATGAAAGAGAGATCCCCAAGCTGGAGACGGAGGAGACCAGCGCCCAGTGGACCGGCGGCTTTCAGTTCCTGATCACAGTGTCCGGCTATGATGCAGATGTATTCCAGCTGGGGAACGTGGAAATACCGAAAGATGCGGAGCTGTCCTCTTATGGAACGGAATTTCTGGAGTACCTGGGCCTTCCGGAAGAGTGCTATCGTGTAGAGAATGTGGAATGGAGCGGGGAAACCTATGAAAAAGAAGGGATCCTGTGCCGGGACGCACGGGCCACCGGGGAAAAGCTGGTGAGAAATGTGGAGGTACGGTACGGCGGGCAGGTAAAAACACCGGAGGTAAAGGGAAAACAATATATCGGACTGTACGAGGAGATCCGCCGGGAACCGGAAAGCAGCCAGAAGGAGGAAGAGAGCCAGGGAACAGAAATAGAAACGGAGAAAATGGAAACGCTTCCACATGAGGATCAGAAAAAAACGCTCAGTGCGGCGGAGAAGTTCCTGTATTGGATAAAAAAACATCTGACCAAAGTGGTTTTTGGAACTGGTTTTTTCATTTTGATCCTGGGAGGCACGGCGCTTTTATGGATGTCCAGAAGAAGAGAAAAGAGGGAAAGCGAAAGCCCGGACAAGGGTCCAGGCTCCTGATCAGCCGAGCGTTTCGCTCCATTCGCTTTCTTTAAAACCTACGAGAACAAAATCTTCAGATACCAGGATGGGACGTTTTACCAGCATTCCATCGGTGGATAAGAGCTCCAGCTGCTCCTCCTCAGTCATGGACGGCAGCTTATCCTTTAAGGCCATGGATTTATAAAGAAGGCCGCTGGTATTGAAGAAGCGCTTTAAAGGAAGTCTGCTTTTCTGATACCAGGACTTCAGCTCCTCCTTTGAGGGATTCTGATCCTTAATGTGGCGGGAAGTATACTGGATCCCATGGGCGTCCAGCCAGGATTTTGCTTTTTTGCAGGTGGAACAGGGCGGATACTCTAAAAATAACAGACTCATATGGACAACCTCCTGTTGTTTTTTATAAGTATATCTGATTTCCGGATAGAATACAATGGTTCAAAGCAGGCATGGAGGAGCAGAGCTTATGGACATACTGATTTTTCTGTCGGAATTTATGGTTCCGCTGACCGTTTTTTATATTGTGGGATTCGGGATCCTGTCTGGCCGGCCGGTCTTTGATGATTTTTTAAAGGGGGCTTCCGAGGGGATGAAGACGGTTGCGGGCATCCTTCCCACTCTGATCGGCCTTATGGCCGCAGTGGGGATTTTAAGGGAGTCCGGTTTCCTGGAAGCCGCGGCAAAAGCCTTAAGGACCCCGGCAGGTTGGCTTCATATCCCGGTCCCTCTGGTCCCTGTGGTCCTGGTCCGCCTGGTATCCAGCTCTGCGGCCACGGGGCTGATACTGGATATCTTTAAGGAATACGGTCCGGATTCGCTGATAGGGAATATGGTGTCCATTATGATGGGATGCACGGAGACGATCTTCTATACCATGAGCGTATATTTTATGACTGCGGGGATCCGGAAGACCCGGTGGACCCTTCCGGGAGCCTTGGCAGCTACGGCCGCCGGGATCGGCGCCAGTATTGTTCTGGCGGGGAGCATGGCCTGATCGGGGTTGTATTGGGGGACCAGTCCGTTTATAATGAGGATAAGGGAAAGAACGGCAGCCGTGGCTGCCGGAACCTAAAAAAGGAAACGGGGTGGAGCATAAGGCAAAGATCAGCAGAAAAGAAATTTTTTCGATTCCCAATCTGATGGGCTATTTTCGCATTCTCATGATACCAGTATTCAGCTGGATGTATCTTACCGCCAGTACCAGGGAAGACGTTTACCGGGCAGCGGCTGTGGTCTTTATTTCCAGTGTGACAGATCTTCTGGACGGCTGGGTGGCCCGGCGGTTTCATATGGTCACAGAGCTGGGAAAGTCCGTGGATCCTCTGGCGGATAAACTGACCCACGGAGCCCTGGCCCTATGTCTGGCGTTCGAGTATCCTCTGATGTGGGCGCTGGTGGCGCTTCTGGCCGTGAAGGAGGGGTATATGGCAGTTATGGGACTGATCCTCTTAAAGCGGGGAAAGAAGCTGGACGGCGCAATGTGGTTCGGAAAAGTCTGCACGGCCCTTCTATTTGTGGGAATGCTGGTATTATTCCTGTGGTACGGAATGCCGGAGGCCGCTGCCAACGGTCTGATCCTGTTTATGATGGCAGTCATGGCGGCAGCTTTGCTCATGTATGTGCCAGTGTTCAGGAAAATGAAAAAAGGAGCATAAAAACGGAAAGAAAAACGGCGGAATCTGCCATTTGCAGGGGTTCTGCCGTTTTTCATCCGATCAGGGAACTTCACTTTCCAGGGTTTCCCCAAAGGTTTTCCGTCCGCCGGGGACTAATTCTGGTACAGGATCTGTTCCTTCTGTATAAGGGGATATGGAATTAACCGTTCCCCCTCCAGATCCTCCCGGTGCATATCCACGGCAGTGATCTGATGGTTTCCGTAGGTGGTGTAATAGTAGATCCCCTTATCCCCATTACAGCAGCAGGTATACAGGGTCATCTCAAAGTTTCCATTTCCCAGATCCGAACAGCCCTTCTGCTGATCTACGGAGCCCAGGATATGGAAGAACTGGCTGACGCTTTCTTCTTCAGAATCGCCCGATACGGAATTCAGCTTTACAAAGGCGGCACGGACGAAGCGGGACTGGGAGGATAAGTCTCCGGGCAGGCCCAGTGCGCCCATGCCCCGGCAGTAGGTTTTCAGAGAGAGCTTGTCAGAAAAACAATTCTCCGGATCCTTTGGGGACAGGTGCATATAGTTATTGAGGTTAAACATCTGCTCTGGAAACGGCGGATTATTGGTAAGGACTCCCGCTGGATTGGGATATACATGGATTCCAGAGAGAACGGATTCCACTGTTACGGCCTCATCCCGGTCAGCAAGGATCCAGTGGAGCTGGGCCAGGGGAAGGCTCTCACTGAACGGCGTATTGACCAGATTGACCTGTTCCAGAAGACGGAGGGCCTCCTTTACAGAAGCGCACTGTCCCAGGATCCAGGGAATAAATTCAAACTGAGCCACATTATCCTTTCCGTCCGCCTTTTCCCCATAGTGAGCATTTCCGACGAAATTAAGCCCCGCCATTCCCAGGCCCTTTTCATTTACGGCCTCATAATAGAGCGGATACTCGTCGGCCACATGGGCCATGCCGATCATGGCATAGTGGGTTTCCATGGTCCCTTGAAAACGGAAGCGGAAGGGATAGTTCCTTGGAGTGATGGTCACCTGGTCGCCAAAGGAAAATTCATAATCCAGGGTCCGGCCAAAATAAAAATCTTTTGTCTTATAGGCTGCTGCTGTACACATAAACTACCTCCAGTTTAAATTTTATTGCTGCGGGCACGGGTCAGCTCGATGGCCTCTTTCCCAGTCATATGCTCAATGGAAATCTCCACACAGCACAGATTGTTCCATTCGTTCTGGATCTCTTTTTCCACAAAATCCCGGTCTGCGTTGTATCGGAGGCTGAAGACCCTGGCGGCATGGAGGATCTCCTCGTCTGTTTCCAGGATCCTGGCACGTCCGAACAGGATCACGCTGCGAAAATATGTGGTAAGCTCCTCCTTTATAATGTCCTCTTTTTCAATTACGCATAAGGACACCTTGTCATGGTTTTTTATGGAATCGTATTTGTGGCCCGATCTCGCACCATGAAAATAAATTTTCCCATCCTCGTATACATAGTTGATGGGGACAGTATAGGGATAGTCGTCGTCACCGGTCAGCCCAAGAACGCCGGTGGTGCCGGAACGCAGGATTTCTATGGTTTCATCGTTTTCCAGCTGCTGTCTGGAGCGTCTCATACTGCGGAACATAGGGAGTCCTCCTTTTCTTTTTTCTGGATTTGGATGATATGGTATGAATGTTTTCCTACACCCTCACCGCCACCTTGATCACTCCATCCCGCTTCCTCTCAAAAAGCTCATAAGCTTCTTCAATTTTCTCCAACGGATAGGTGTGCGTGATCAGGGGCGTCGTATCGATCTTTCCTTCCCCGATCAGCTTTAAGATCGCGTCGCAGTCGCAGCCGTCCACGCCTCCTGTTTTAAAGGTCAGGTTTTTTCCATACATATCCGGCAGCGGCAGCGTCTGCGGGCGGTCATAAAGGGCGACGACCGTTACGATGGCATTGGGGCGGGCGCACTTCCAGGCCATTTCAAAGGTTTTTTCCGTACCGGCCACCTCCAGGACCACGTCTGCGCCTCCGTGGCGGGTATGGGATCTTACAAAGGATTCCGGATCCTCAGATCTGGGATCAAAGACCAGGGCCTGCGGGTAGTGCTCCCTTACGAAGGCGATCCGCCGTTCATCGGCTTCGCAGACAATGACTTTTTCTGGTTCTTTTAAGAGAACACAGGCCAGAGTGCAGAGCCCCGTGGGGCCTGCTCCGATGATGAGGACCGTATCGTCGGGCTTGATTTCTGAAATTCTGGCGGCCCAGTAGCCAGTGGCCAGGATGTCGCCCACAAACAGGGCCTGCTCATCGGTCACAGAGTCTGGGATCCGGTTGAGTCCCTGGTCCGCGTGGGGAACCCGCACATACTCAGCCTGCCCGCCGTCGATGCGGCAGCCAAGGGCCCAGCCTCCGTCGGGATCCTCACAGTTGTTGACAAAGCCGTGCTGGCAGAAGAAGCATTCCCCGCAGAAGGTTTCCACGTTGACCGTGACCCGGTCCCCAGGCTTTACCTTTGTGACGCCGCTTCCTGTTTCCTCCACGATCCCCACCATCTCATGGCCCACGGTGATGCCGGGAACAGCCCTGGGAACGGAGCCGTGCTTGATGTGAAGATCACTGGTGCAGATGCTGGCCAGAGTGACCTTTACAATGGCATCCTTCGGATCCTTTAAAACAGGCCTTTCTTTTTCTTCTAAAATAAATCTTCCATGTTCTTTGTATGTGTATGCGAGCATGTCCATCCTCCTCAATAAAAATAAGCCGCATCTTCTGTTATTATAGGCGTTATAATAAGGAAAGTCAAAACCATCGTGAAGCACCCGGACAGAGGATGGAAGGCTCCCGGAGGCAGAAGATCCGGTATAAGAAGCGGAAATTTCGGAGCAAAAGGAAAATCTCCGGTCTGTGAAACTTTCCCGGACGGCGGGGTGTCTAATGAATAGAAAACAAAATACAGAAAGGCACAAGACAATATGAACAGCTGTGAAAAAATAATTGAAGATGTGCTGACAGAAAACTATGGACAATTTTACCGTCTGGCATATGGATATGTCAGAAATGAGGAGGACGCCCTGGATATTGTCCAGGAAAGCGCCTATAAAGCCATAAAAGAGGCGGAAAAACTGAAAAATCCTGCATTTGCCAAGACATGGATCTACCGGATCGTGATCAACACGGCCATCAGCCAGCTTCGGAAAAAGCGGGAAACGGTTTCTCTTGATGAGGCCGCTGAGATCGCTGTCAACGCATCCTATGGAAATGCAGATCTGCAGAAAGCCCTTTCGGGACTGACGGATGAACAGAAAACACTCATACGTCTTCGTTTCTTTGAAGATATGAAGCTGGAGGAGATTGCCATGGTCATGGATGAAAATCCCAATACCATCAAAAGCCGTCTCTACCGTACCTTGAAAGAGCTGCAAGTGAAAATGGCCTGAATATAGAGCAGGAGGAAAAAAATGGAAAAGAATTGGAAATATGAGGATGAGGAGCTTCTGGAAAAAGAGTTCCAAACCCAGGTGATGGAGATGAAACAGAAATATGAGGAG
>Garth_p2__coassemble_784_pt1 | contig 33139 bp, 30 predicted proteins | sample Garth_p2__metabat2_high_PE_002 | metagenome-assembled genome bin Garth_p2
AGAGCCCTGCTTCCAAATGGAGGTGGCTTCACCTGCCGGATGGATGGTCATACATTCATCCGGCAGATTTTTTAAGAAAGTCGAGGGAATTTTCATGGAACGTTTAAATTATGAAGTGTTAAAAAAATCCGGCTATGACGGATATGTATTAAAGGATGCGCCGGAGAAGGTGCTGCAGTTCGGTGAAGGAAACTTTTTACGGGCATTCGTGGATTACTGGTTCGATCTGGCCAACGAGAAGGCCGGCTGGAACGGAAAGTGCTGCCTGGTACAGCCCATTGCTCCGGGCCTTGCCAATATGATCAATGACCAGGAGGGCCTTTACACCCTGTATCTGCGCGGCAGCGAAAACGGCCAGAAGGTGGATGCAAAGCGCGTGATCTCCAGCGTGAGCCGCTGCTTAAACCCCTATGAAGCCGATGACTACAAAAAAATGATGGATGTGGCTGCCAGCGACGATCTGGAGATCATCGTCTCCAATACCACAGAGGCAGGCATCCAGTATGATCCTTCCTGCAAAAAGGACGACTGCCCGCCGTCCAGCTTCCCGGCAAAGCTGACCCAGGTCTTATATCACCGCTATAAAGCCGGAAAGCCGGGAATCGTGATGTTAGCCTGCGAGCTCATCGACAACAACGGAAAAGAACTGTTAAAGTGCGTGAACCAGTACATTGACCAGTGGGAGCTGGAGGACAGCTTCAGAAAATATGTGAATGAGGACTGCACCTTCTGCGGCTCCCTGGTGGACCGGATCGTACCGGGCCGTATCCGGGATGAGAAGGAAGTGGCTGAATTAGAAGAAAAGCACGGCTATGCAGATCCCCTGCTGGACGTGGGAGAGGTGTTCGGCGTATGGGTCATCGAAGGCGACGAGAAGTTAAACGATGTGCTTCCCTTTAAGAAGGCCGGACTTCTGGATAAGGTATTTGTAACACCGGATATGAGCCCCTACAAAAAGAGAAAGGTGCGTATCTTAAACGGCGCCCACACAGGCTTTGTTCTCGGCGCATACCTGGCAGGTGAAGATATCGTTCGGGACTGCATGAACGATGAGACCATCAAGGGCTTCATGAACAAGATGCTCTATGATGAGGTGATCCCGACCCTTCCTCTGGATAAGAACGATCTGATGCAGTTTGCTGCTGCCGTGGAGGATCGGTTCAATAATCCCTTTGTAAACCATGAGCTCATGAGCATTTCCTTAAATTCCACCTCCAAGTGGAAAGCCCGGAATATGCCGTCCTTCTTAGGCTACATTGAGGAAAAGGGCTGCCTGCCCCAGTGCCTGACCATGTCCCTGGCTGCTTATATCGCATTTTACAGCAATGAGATCCAGTCCCTTACCGATGCCGGACTGGTATGCAGACGCCCGGCTGGAAATGAGTATACCGTAAGCGACGACCGCTGGGCCCTGGAATTTTACTATGCCCACAGAAACGACACTCCAGAGGCTCTGGTCCATGCCGTTCTTACCAACGAGCAGATGTGGGATCAGGATCTTACAAAGATCGCCGGACTGGAAGAAACCGTTACTGCCGACTTAAAGATGATCCGCACGGAAGGAGCAAAGGCTGCGTTTGCAAGCTGCCTGTAATTGAAATATGAAGACAATAAGGATTTCTGATCTGGACAATGTGGCAGTGGCTCTCCACCCCATCGCAGAAGGCGAGGAGATCACTGCCGGGGGGATCACCGTTAAAGCTCTTATGGATATCCCCCAGGGCCATAAGATCGCCCTTCTTCCCATCAAAAAGGGTGAAAACGTGGTAAAATATGGCTTCCCCATCGGCCATGCCACAGAGGATGCTGCTCCGGGAACCTGGATGCATACCCATAACGTAAAGACCAACCTGGAAGGCGAGATGGAATACACCTATACCCCAAGCCTCACATTCCCCGAAAAGGTGGAGCCCGAGACCTTCCAGGGCTTCCGCAGAAAGGATGGCCGCGCCGCCATCCGCAATGAGATCTGGATCATTCCCACCGTGGGCTGCGTCAACGATGTGGCCAAGAAGATGGTGCGGGACAATCAGGATCTTGTGACAGGGACCATCGACGGTCTTTACACCTTCCCCCATCCCTTCGGATGCAGCCAGACCGGCGAGGACCATGTCCAGACAAGGAAGCTTCTGGCGGCCCTGGTGCGCCATCCCAACGCGGCGGCTGTGCTGGTGCTGGGACTGGGATGTGAAAATCTGACCCATGAGCAGTTCCTAGAGGAACTGGGCGATTACGATAAGGACCGGGTAAAATTCCTGATCTGCCAGGAAGCCGGGGATGAGTTTTCTGAGGGCCGGGAGCTGTTAAAGCAGTGCGCGGAATATGCGTCCCAGTTTAAGAGAGAGCCCATTCCTGTAAGCGAGCTGGTCATCGGCATGAAGTGCGGCGGCTCCGACGGCTTATCCGGGATCACGGCCAATCCGGCTGTGGGCCGCTTCAGCGACATGATGGCGGCCAGAGGCGGCTCCACCGTGCTCACAGAGGTGCCGGAGATGTTTGGCGCAGAGGGCTTCTTAATGAACCGCTGCGTCAATGAAGCAGTGTTTGAAAAGGCCGTGGATATGATCAATGGCTTTAAGAATTATTTTATCAGCCATAATGAGGTGGTTTATGACAACCCCAGCCCAGGAAACCGTCAGGGCGGGATCACCACCCTGGAGGACAAGTCCTGCGGCTGTGTCCAGAAAGGCGGTACGGCTCCCATCATGGACGTGATCGGCTACGGAGATCCGGTGACAGCCAAGGGCCTCAATATGCTGTACGGACCTGGAAACGATCTGGTCTCCGCCACAGCCATGACAGCGGCGGGAGCCCATATGATCCTGTTCACCACAGGGCGGGGAACCCCCTTCGGAGCTCCGGCCCCGACTCTTAAGCTGGCCACCAACAGCCAGCTTGCGGAAAAGAAGAAGGGGTGGATCGACTTTGACGCCGGCCCCATCGCCGATGGAGAATCCATCGACGACGCTGCAAAGAGACTGCTGCAGCTGGTGATCGAAACGGCAGACGGAAAGCAGACAAAGGCCGAGGAGAAGGGATTCAGAGAGATCTCCATCTTCAAGGACGGCGTTGTGCTGTAAAACGTATGGGCGGCCCCAGAAGGAGCCGCCCATACGTTCTTTTTTTAATTCACACAGTCTTTACAATCCCTTCCTAATCACAGGGAAACTTCCGTCAGTTTCTGGGTGATGCGCTCAGTGACCTCCAGATAATACAGAAGCTCTGAGTTATTTAATTCCTGGTTATCCAGTCGGTTAAGGCTATCCATGGCTTCCTGGTACTTTGAGAGGAAGGCGAGATAGTCTCCCATCATTTCGGGGCTGTAACCGGAATTGGAGTACCTGTTCATGAAGGCGCAGTACTCGTCGAAAAACTGCTCATATGTATCCAGCGCCTTTTTAAATTCGGACCGGATCCCATCTGTGGCTCCGGATTCCCTGGGGAAAGCCTTCACCTGGACCGTGCCATTTATGGTCCAGGCTCCATACTCGTTCACCGTGCTGCCGTCGGGGGTTACAGTATTCGTCATACAGTATCCCTGGCTGTCGAAGAAGTAACATTCGGCTGCTCCATCACTGTTTCCGTCGATCCACTGCCAGGCGTCTGCTGGATAGCTTCCATCCTCGTTTTGGTACCACCAGCCGTTGGCATCAGATCTCCACTGTCCTCCAAAGGCGGTGAGCCCCATGGAAATTGTCATGGCCGCAGCACAGACTCCTGCGAGCACTGTTTTCTTCATGTTCATTATGATTCCTCCTAGTATAATGGTTTTTGGTAATTCTTGGGAACGTTCCTGCCGGCAGCGTATCATGAGAGCGAGTCCAGCAGCTTCAACGCTTTTTCTATCAGACGTTTCAACTCATCCTGCTCCCTTTTTAACGCCTTGATCCTGTTTTTTAGGGCTTTGCGCTTCACTGGGATGGAAGCGTCAATAATCCCGGATATTTCGCGGACCGGAAACCCGATCTGCTGATAGAAACGGATGTTCCGGATCCGTTCCTCTGCCGCTTGGTCATAGAGCAGGTGGCCATATTTATTTTTACCAGAGGCAGAAACCAGCCCGGCTTTTTCATATCCCTGGATGGTACGCCTGGATACTCCGGTACCGGCGCATATTTCTCGCAACGTTTTCGCTTCCACATCATTACCTCATCTTCCTTTTCAGCGTAAGACTGCACGCCGCGTGCAGTCAATGATTTGTTTTTATGAGGCAGGACCGCTTCCCGCAAAAGACTTTGTGATTTTCGCGGATAGCGGACTGGAAGATGAGAAAAACAAAAATACGCCCTGCATCAGAGCATGTATGCTCTTACAGGACGTATTTGATATGATTTTCCAGTTGAAGCTTCTATTTTATATACGCTGGGGCGGACTATCCCTTTAATGGATCTCCCCGCCCACAGCCCGGATATCGCATGTGTTGCGGATGGCGGCCTCAATGGCGGCCTCCAGGGCTGCGGTGATGTCTGCGATGGCCATGGACGGCGTATTGGGCTTATTGACTGCCTGGGATGCGGCGTAGGGCACATGGATAAAGCCGCCGCGGACATCCGGGAATTCCTTATGGATATAATAGAGGATCCCGTACATCACATGGTTGCAGATATAGGTTCCGGCGGAGTTGGACAGACTGGACGGATATCCGGCGTCCTTGATGGCCTGGACCATGGCCTTCACGGGAAGATTGCTGAAGTACGCGGCATCCCCATCCGCAAAGACTGGCTCGTCAATGGGCTGGTTTCCTTCGTTATCGGGGATCCTGGCGTCAGTGATGTTGATGGCTACCCGCTCCGGCGTTACGCCGAACCTGCCGCCTGCCTGGCCGACGCTTATGACCATATCCGGCTGGAGCTCCTTCATCTTTTCATGGATCCTTTCAATGGATCTGCCGACTACGGTTGGGATCTGCATGGTGACGATCTCTGCCCCGGCGATCTCATTTCTGATACATTTTACGGCCTCCCAGGCCGGATTTATGGATTCGCCGCCAAACGGATCGAACCCTGTGACTAATACCTTCATGACATTTCCCCTTTCCTGCTGTACACCCCTGTGCAGAATGGTTTGACAAACCTATTCTGTGAATGTATGATAAGTGGCGGGGACCCGGGCCGGAGCCGGAAATATCCAGTGCCGGAGCCAGAGCCCTGGGCCGCGGAGCGCGGCCCTCTGATATCCTCATTATACCGAAGACTGGAAAAATATGCAAGGAGCGAAAACATCCGATGAAGATCATTATTTCCCCCGCAAAGAAAATGGAAGAATGCAGCGATCTGTTTGAACCCGGCGGTTTTCCGGTGTTTCTGGACCGGACAAAACGGCTGCATGAACGGCTCTGCTCCATGTCAGAAGAGGAGCTTAAGGAGCTGTTTAAGGCCAACGGCCGGATCACCCGGGAAAATTTTGAGCGGTACCAGGCCATGGATCTGGACCGGGCTCTGACGCCGGCCCTTCTTTCCTATGTGGGGATCCAGTACCAGTATATGGCTCCCCACCTGTTTTCCCATGACCAGTGGGAATACGTAAAAAACCATCTGCGGATCCTGAGCGGCTTTTACGGGATCCTGCGGCCCGACGACCGGGTAACTCCCTACCGCCTGGAAATGCAGGCCAGGCTGGCAGTGGATGGAAAGAAGGACCTGTACGATTTCTGGGGGAGCAGTCTGTTTGAGGAGCTGACCGGAAAGACAGAAGAGGAGACGGAGCCGGGCAGCGGCGGGAAGGCAGAAAATACGCCGGTGATCTTAAACCTGGCCTCCAGGGAATACAGCAAAGCCATCGAGCCGTTCCTGACGCCGGATATCCGGTTTGTTACCTGCGTCTTTGGCGTGCTGAAGGACGGAAAAGTAAAGATAAAGGCCACGGAGGCCAAAATGGCCAGAGGAGAGATGGTCCGTTTTCTTGCAGAAAACAACGTTACAGATGTGGAAGCGGTCAAAGGGTTTTCCGTATCCGGCTACGGGTATTCCCCGGAGCATTCGGAGGAAAACAGCTTTGTGTTCATAAAAAATCATGGAAAAGAGGAAAAATAAATGTTAAAGAGAATCGGAAGCGGAGACCCATGCTGGTGCGGGAGCAGAAAGCCCTACGGCCAGTGCCACCAGGAATTCGACAGGAAGGTGAGCAGGGCCCGGTTCATGGGACATGAGGTGCCGTCCCACAAGATCATAAAAACGCCGGAGCAGATCCAGGGGATCCGGGAGAGCGGAAAGCTCAATGTGGCGGTGCTGGACTACGTGGCAGAGCGGATCAGGGCCGGGATCACAACGGCGGAGATCGACCAGTGGGTGTATGATTATACAACAAAGCACGGAGGAATCCCGGCTCCTCTGGGCTATGAGGGCTTCCCCAAAAGCGTCTGCACCTCCATCGACGCCCAGGTGTGCCACGGGATCCCGTCAGAGGACGTGGTCTTAAAGGAGGGCGATATCATCAACGTGGATGTGTCCACCATCCTCCACGGCTATTATTCCGATTCCTCCCGTATGTTCATGATCGGGGATGTGGGACCGGAAAAGGAGAAGCTGGTGCGCGTCACCAGGGAAGCGGTGGAAAAGGGACTCCAGGAGGTGAAGCCATGGGGATATCTGGGAGATATGGGCCAGGCCGTCCACGACCATGTGAAAAAGCACGGCTATACAGTGGTGGAGGATGTGGGAGGCCACGGCGTGGGACTGGAATTCCATGAGGATCCCTTCGTCAGCTATGTGACCCGTCGGGGAACGGAAATGCTTATGGCTCCGGGCATGATCTTTACCATTGAACCCATGGTCAATATGGGCGGCGACGAGATCTTTGTGGACGATGGAAACGGCTGGACCATTTATACGGAGGATGGGAAGCCGTCGGCCCAGTGGGAGATCATGGTGCTGGTGACCGAGGACGGTCATGAGGTGCTGGCCTGGTAAAGAAAATGGGAAATAGTAACTCTATTTCAAAAAAATAGATAAAATGTGTAAATTTTTCTTGTGATACCTCAGAAGGTTTAGTATAATAGAGTCAGATATCTGAACGGCTATGTGCGTGAAACCCATAAAAAGGAGGCAGATCTATGGAGCTGAAGTACGAGAAAATTTATGCACCCGGAACGGACGTTGGCTTAAAGGTCACGAAAGGCCATTTTGCCACCAACCATGCCCACACCAATTATTATATCGATCTGACGACCATCAAGAGCCGCGTCAGTGAGGCCCAGGAGATCGCCAGGGCACTGGTACATATGTACCTGTACGACATGGTCGTGGATACCATCGTATGTATGGAAGGAACGGAGGTCATCGGAACGCTCCTGGCAGAGGAGCTGACAAAGGGCGGCTTCCTGTCCCTGAACGCCCACAAGACCATTTATATCATCAAGCCCGAGTTCAACAGCAATAGCCAGATTATGTTCAAGGATAATTTCCGTCCCATGTTAAACGGGAAGAATGTGATCCTTCTGACTGCCACCGTGACCACGGGCCTCACCATCAACAAGGGCATCGAGGGAATCCAGTATTACGGCGGCATCATCCAGAGCGTATCGGCAGTGTTCAGCGCCCTGGACGAGATGAACGGGATCCCCATCAAATCCGTATTTGGAAAGCGGGAGCTGCCGGATTATATGTTCAGCGATTACCGCAACTGTCCGATCTGTAAGGAAGGAAAGAAGCTGGATGCGCTGATCAATCCATACGGATATTCAAAACTGTAAACGGGAAACGAAAAACGGCGTCCTGCGGCTGTCCCTGGACGCCATTTTTATGCCATAGGAAAGAGCGGCCGGCAGCCGGTCCTTCCGGAGTCCCCTGCGCCGTGAGAGAAAGCCGTACCATAAGAGAAAGGATAACAGAACATGGAATTAAATAAAAATATGATGCAGAAGACGGTCCTGGCCCTGGTGCTGCTTGCAGTAGCGGCGCTGTCGGCTTTTGTGGTATCGGAAAAGGTGTCCGCGCCGGAATACCACAAGGCCTCCATGGAGGCCCTGGAGGAAAAGAAGATCACGGTCATGGAGATGACGGCGGCTGTGGCGGCCAGCTCCATCGCTGTGGCAGCCATTCCGGGGGACGCCACGACTCCCCTGGCGGACCAGATCGCAGAGCTTGGGAGCTATCTGATGATCGCCGCGGGGGCTGTGATGCTGGAGAAGTTCCTTTTGGCCATTACGGGCCACGCGGCCTTTTCGCTTCTGATCCCGGCCTCCTGTGTCCTGGGGATCCTGGGAATGTTTTTGTCCTCCGGTGTTTTAAAGCGTTTAGCCGTGCGTCTTGCTGTGACCGGCCTCGCCATATTTATGGTGATCCCCGCGAGCTTAAAGGTCAGCAGTCTGATCGAGGAGGCCTTTGAGGTCAGCCAGACCATTGAGGAGGCGGAAAAAGCCGCAGGAGCGGTGGAAGAGGAAGCGGCGGAGGCATCCGGAGAGGAAAAGGGACTGTCCGGGTGGATCTTAGGGGTAGGAGAGAAGCTTAATGGAGCAGTGGATCAGGCCAAAAAGGCGCTGGGCCGCTTTGTGGATGCAGTGGCGGTCCTGATCATCATTAACTGTGTGATCCCGGTGCTGGTGCTGTGGTTCTTCCTCTGGATTATAAAAACGGCGTTCAGTGTGGACATCCATGTGCCGGCAGACCGGTTCCTGCCAGGAAGATGACCGAAGGCCGGAGCGCTGTGACTCTGCCGGGAAGACGACCGGCCGCCTGGCCCCGCAGCGGGGCGCACGGTTTCGTCGTACTATAACCAAGATTTATGGAAAATATGAAAATAAAGCACTTGCAATTTCAGATGAAATTTGTATAATATAAACTAACATTAAGGGAAGGAGACGCAGATACAATGATGATGGAACTGGTACTAATCGCAGTCGTGATCCGAATTATTGGCAGCATTATCGTCGTGGACGGGAATGCTTATTTGCGTTATGCTGAAACTTAAGGGATCTGACGGCAGTATACTCAAAGAAATTTGGGATAGAGAGAAACCTTACAGCACGACGCTGTAAGGTTTTTTTGTATCATGGGAAAGTACATCCTATGATATAAAAAACGCTTTCTGCGGGGACCGCCGTGCGGCGGAAGGGAAATTTTCTGCGGAGGCGGCCCGGAAGATCTGTTTCCATCAACCAGACAAGGGGAAGACTTTATGAAAATGAACGGTGCACGGATCCTGGTGGAGGAGCTGATCCATCAGGGAGTGGAAGTGATATTTGGATATCCGGGCGGCGCGGTCTTAAATATTTATGATGAGCTCTACCTGGCATCAGACCGGATCCGCCATGTATTATCGGCCCATGAACAGGGAGCGGCCCATGCGGCCGACGGCTATGCCAGGGCCAGCGGGAAAACAGGAGTGGTCCTGGCCACCAGCGGGCCCGGAGCCACCAACCTGGTGACCGGCATTGCCAACGCATACCTGGATTCAGTGCCTATGGTGGCGATCACAGGAAACGTGGCGGTCAGCAGCCTGGGGAAGGACTCCTTCCAGGAGGTGGATATCGTGGGGATCACCCAGCCCATCGTGAAGCACAATTTCATGGTGCGGGATATTAAGGATCTCCAGCGGACGATCCAGGAGGCATTTGAGATCGCCAATGACGGGAGGAAGGGGCCGGTGCTCATCGATATCCCCAAAAACGTCCAGGCGGCGGAGTGGGAATACGATCCGGATATGAAGGCGCCTTCTGTGAAGAAAGCGAGAAAGACCAGCATCAGCAGCCTGGACGAGCTGCTGGAAATGGTTAGGAAAGCAAAGCGGCCGTTTATTTATGCAGGCGGCGGCGTGATCGCCTCGGGTGCTGAAAAGGAGGTCCTGGAGCTGTCAAGACGGTTAGATGCAGCCGTGGGACTCAGCATGATGGGCCTCACCTCAGTGCCGGCTTCCTATCCGCTGAACCTGGGCATGTGCGGTATGCACGGACAGTACGCCTCCATCATGGCCCAGTCCCAGTGCGATCTTCTGTTTGCCGTGGGCGTGCGGTTTTCGGACCGGGCCACCGGCGACCTGAATGAATATACCAGTAAATGCATGACGGTCCACATCGATATCGACCGGGCGGAGATCGGAAAGAATGTGAGTCCCGATATCAGCATGTGGGGGGACATGAAGATGATCCTTCAAAGGATCCTGGATGTACTCCCCCAGTGTGAGCATCCGGACTGGATCCGCCAGATCGAAGAGTATAAGAGCGCGGAGGTCCTGCCGCCTGCAAAGGGCTTTAGTCCCAGGGCGATCATTGAAGAGGTGAACCGCCGCGGGGACACGGATACGGTGGTGGCCACCGACGTGGGACAGCACCAGATGTGGACCATGCAGTTTTATAAATTTGAAAAGCCTCAGAAACTTCTGACCTCCGGCGGCCTGGGGACCATGGGCTACGGCCTGGGAGCTGCCATCGGAGGCTGCATCGCCAACGGAAGAAAGCGGACGGTGCTTTTTACCGGGGATGGAAGCTTTGGGATGAATTTAAACGAAATGGCCACGGCGGTGAGCCAGAACCTGCCTCTGACCATTGTGGTGATGAACAACGATGTTTTAGGAATGGTGAGACAGTGGCAGACGATCTTTTACGACTGCCATTACTCCCATACCACCCTGGACCGGAGGACGGATTTCCCGGCCCTGGCAGCGGCCTTCGGGGCAAAAGGGGTTTCTGCCCATACCATGGAGGAGCTGAAGAAAGCCCTGGACGAGGCGGATCAGAGCGACGGACCGGTGCTCATCGACTGCCATATCGGTATGGACGAAAAGGTGCTCCCCATGATCCCGCCGGGCCGGTCGGCCAGAGACATGATAGTGAAAGGATAAGCCTATGGAAGAGAGATTTGCCGTTGGCCTGATCGTCAACAACCGCTTCGGTGTCCTGGACCGGATCGCCGGACTTTACGCCAAGCGCTGCTATAACATCGACGCCATCTCCGCCGGACCCACAGAGAACCCGGAATACACCCGGCTCACCATCGTGTCCACGGGAGATGAGTATATGAAGGACCAGGTGGTACGCCAGCTTTATAAGCTTTATGACGTGAAGACTGTGGCCCTTCTGGAACAGGAGCATACATTATTTGCCCAGCATATGTTTGTAAAGATGCATCTGACCGGAACGGAGCGCGGCTCCTCCAAGCACCAGGTGCTGGAGCTGATCAATGAATACGGAGGGAAGGTGGTGGACTTTGGAGAAGAGCACCTGACCGCCGAGATCACAGGGACCAAGGAAAAGGTGGATTCCTTCGTGGAGAAGATCCGCAAGTTTGGGATCCTGGAGTTAAGCAGCTCCGGAGATATCGCCATTGGGATCGGCTGGGACAATACCTTAAGCGTCGCTCCCATGGAGACGGAGGAAGAGCCGGATCTGTAAGCTCGGATGAAAAAGGTTTTAACCAAATTTTATATATAAAAAAGGAGAAAAAACTATGGCTACAATGTATTATGAGAGAGACTGCAATTTATCACTTCTGGACGGAAAGAAGATCGCTGTGATCGGATACGGTTCCCAGGGCCATGCCCATGCGCTGAATTTAAGGGATTCCGGCTGTGATGTGGTGGTGGGCCTGTATGAGGGCTCTAAATCTGCCGTACAGGCAAAAGAGGACGGCTTTACTGTAATGAATACTGCTGACGCCGTAAAGGCCTCCGACATCATCATGATCCTGGTAAACGATGAAAAGCAGGCTGTTCTTTATAAAAACGATATCAGGGAAAATCTGACCGACGGAAAGACCCTGTGCTTTGCCCATGGTTTTAATATCCACTTTAAACAGATCATCCCGCCGGCCGGCGTGAACGTGATCATGATCGCTCCCAAGGGTCCGGGCCATACCGTCCGTTCCCAGTATGTGGCCGGAAAGGGCGTGCCGTGTCTGGTGGCCGTGGAGCAGGATCCCTCCGGAAATTCCATGGAGGTGGCAAAGGCCTATGCAGCAGGCATCGGCGGAGCCAGAGGCGGGATCTTAGAGACTACATTTAAAGAAGAGACAGAAACCGACCTGTTCGGCGAGCAGGCAGTCCTCTGCGGCGGCGTGTGCGCCCTGATGGAGGCTGGCTTCAATACGCTGGTGGAGGCCGGATATAAGCCGGAGAACGCATATTTTGAGTGTATCCATGAGATGAAGCTGATCGTAGATCTGATCTTTAACGCCGGATTTGAGGGAATGCGTTATTCCATCTCTGATACGGCTGAGTACGGCGACTACATGACTGGAAAGCGGATCATCACCGACTCTGTAAAGGCAGAAATGAAGCAGGTGCTCACAGAGATCCAGGACGGCACTTTCGCCAAGAACTGGATCCTGGAAAACCAGGTGGGCCGCACCATGTTCAACGCAGCCAGAGCCGCCCATGCAGATACACTGGCAGCAAAGACCGGCCGCGAGTTAAGGGCCAAGATGGGCTGGAAGCAGGCCCAGAACTTAGCCGAGGCAAAATAATCTTAAGGAAGGACAGGAGTGCAGCATATGAATTCTGATCAGGTAAAATCCGGCGTGGAGCGTGCTCCCCACCGTTCCCTTTTAAAAGCCGACGGATACAGCGACGAGCAGATCCGCCGCCCCTTCGTGGGCGTGGTCAACTCATTCAATGAGATCGCCCCGGGCCACGTACACTTACAGACCATTGCCAGGGCCGTCAAGGACGGCGTTCTGGCGGCCGGCGGGACTCCCATGGAGTTTAATACCATCGGCGTCTGTGACGGCATCGCCATGGGTCACAAGGGCATGCATTTTTCCTTAAGTTCCAGGGAGCTGATCGCGGATACCATCGAATGCATGGTAAGCGGCCACTGTTTTGATGCCCTGGTGTTCATTCCCAACTGCGACAAGATTGTGCCGGGAATGCTCATGGCGGCCCTGCGCCTGAACCTCCCCTGTATCTTCGTGTCCGGAGGCCCCATGCTCTCCATTGGACAGAGAGACTTAAACTCCGTGTTTGAGGCAGTGGGAGCCAGAAAGGCCGGTCTCATCGGCGACGGTGAGCTGGCTGAGATCGAGGGAAGCTCCTGTCCCGGCTGCGGCTCCTGCTCCGGAATGTTCACGGCCAACTCCATGAACTGCCTTACAGAGGTCCTGGGACTGGGCCTTCCAGGAAACGGAACCATCCCGGCGGTTTACGGCGAGCGGATCCGCCTGGCAAAGACGGCGGGGATGCAGGTCATGAAGCTTCTGGAGGACAACATCCGTCCCAGGGACATCGTGACGGAAAAGTCCTTTGAGAATGCCTTGACCGCGGACATGGCCCTGGGCTGCTCCACCAACTCAGCCCTCCATCTTCCGGCCATTGCCCATGAGGCGGGGATCTCCATCAATCTCCATATGATCAACGAGATCAGCGAGAAGACGCCCAACCTCTGCCATCTGGCTCCGGCGGGCCATCACCACATGCAGGATCTGATGCAGGCCGGAGGGATCTCCGCCGTGTTAAAGGAGCTGCTGGACGGTGGGATGATCGACGGAAGCTGTATGACCGTCACAGGAAAGACCCTGGGTGAGAACGTGGCCCATGCAGAGAACCGCGATCCGGAGGTGATCCGGCCCCTGGACCGTCCGTATACAAAGACCGGAGGGCTGGCGGTGCTCTTTGGAAACCTGGCGCCCAACGGAGCCATTGTAAAGCGCTCTGCCGTAAAGCCGGAAATGCTGGTGAACACAGGGGCAGCCCGGTGCTTCGACTCTGAGGAGGAGGCCATTGCAGCCATTTATGCCGGAAAGATCGTGCCTGGAGACGTGGTGGTGATCCGCTACGAGGGCCCGTCCGGCGGACCTGGAATGCGGGAAATGCTTTCCCCCACCTCCGCCATCGTGGGAATGAAGCTGGATACCACCGTGGCCCTTCTGACGGACGGAAGATTTTCCGGCGCGTCCTGTGGAGCCGCCATCGGCCATATTTCTCCAGAGGCGGCGGCCGGAGGCCCCATCGCCTATGTGAAGGACGGGGATCAGATCGCCATCGACATTCCCAATTACAGCATAAAGCTGCTGGTTTCCGATGAGGAGATGGAGGAGCGCAGAAGGACCATGAAGTTAAAGGAGCCGAAGCAGGTGACCGGATATCTGAAACGGTATGCCAGAATGGTATCCTCAGCAGACAGAGGAGCAATCGTAGAATAATGAACCAGATCGTATCCAACCTGCTGGTATACGGAAAACTGCCTGAGGACTCGATCCTCTGGCAGCTTTCTGATATCTGCATGAGATTAAAAGACGGGAGCCAGGACAGGGACGTGCTGCGCACCCGGGTATTCGGCCAGGTGAAAAACCTCCTTTCTGTATCCACCGATTATGCCTTTGATAAAAACCTTTGGCAGAACTATCTGACCTTTCTCCTGATCACCAGTGAAAATCCCTTCAGCCTGGTATGTGAAAAGGTGGGAGCCCAGGACGGAACGGTCAATATTTTCGTAAAACATGATCTTGAAATGTTCCGGCAGCTGTTCCATTACGATTTTTCCTGGATGGAGGAGGTGCTTTCCATTGACTGCTTTTATCATCTGACCCATTATAAGGCCATCCGGAAAAAGGAACTGATGTATAACAGGAACGTCAGTGAGAAGGTGCGGGCCCTGAGTGAAAATCTGGCGGCGGCAGAGGATGCAGAGGCCTTTTTTTTCCATGTGACCGGGTTTTACCGGGATTACGGCGTGGGTATGTTCGGACTGAATAAGGCCTTCCGCATTGCCGGGAATGAGGATGGGACCGTCCGCTTCCTTCCCATCAACAATATGGACGCAGTGATGCTGGACGATCTCATTGGCTATGAGCTCCAGAAAAAGAAGCTGGTGGATAATACCCGGGCCTTCGTGGAGGGAAAGGCCGCCAACAATGTCCTTTTATTTGGAGATTCCGGTACAGGAAAATCCACCAGCATCAAGGCCATCGTGAACCAGTTTTACCCCGACGGCCTCAGGATGATCGAGATCTACAAGCACCAGTTCAAGGATCTTTCCGCTATCATTGCCCAGGTGAAGAACCGGAATTACCGGTTCATCATCTACATGGATGATCTGTCCTTCGAGGAATTTGAGATCGAGTATAAGTTCTTAAAGGCCGTCATCGAGGGAGGCGTGGAGACAAAGCCGGATAATGTGCTGATCTATGCCACCTCCAACCGCCGTCATCTTATAAAAGAAACCAGCCGCGACCGGGATGACATGGAGCACGGAGAGGACATGCACCGGTCCGACACCATGGAGGAAAAGCTGTCCCTGGTGAACCGGTTCGGCCTTACCATCTATTACGCCAAGCCGGATAAGAGCGGCTTCAATGCGATGGCTGTGGAGCTGGCACGCCGGGCCGGGATCACGCCGGAGGAGATGAGTGATGAGGAGATCGGTTATGAAGCCAACCGGTTTGAGATGCGGGGCGGCGGTCTTTCCGGCCGGACGGCCCAGCAGTTCGTCAACCATCTTGTGGCAGTGAAGCGGTAGTCTGGGGACAGGGGATCCAGAGGACACAAGGGAAAAAACGATAAAAGACATATTGTTACATAGTGTTCAGAAAAAAGCGTCTATCATGAAAAATGATGATGCTTTTTTTGCGTTCCATGCAAATTGTCAAACGTTGTCGAAAGTTGCGGACGAATTTCATTGCTTCTTTCTCGGTTAAAAGCCTATAATAAAACCGCTTGTTCCCCGTTTTTTAAAAGAAAATGGAAAATGCAGGGGGATAGACATTGATTATGACAGTTCAGGAGGGAATGCTATGGCAGAGGTTTCGGTTGCAATCGCGGATGATAACAGACAGACGTTAAATCTGTTGGGAGAGATACTTGAGAAGGAAGACGGGATCCATGTGGTGGGAAAAGCGGACAACGGTGAGGATGCGTACAACATGATCGTGGAGACGAACCCGGATATCGTTCTGATGGATGTGATCATGCCGAGACTGGATGGGATTTCTGTGATGGAGCGGGTCAGGAACAACAGCCAGATGAAGGGAACGCCTTCCTTCATTATGGTAACGGCTGCCAGCAGCCAGGATGTGACCGAGGACGCGTTCCGTCTGGGAGCCAATTACTACATAATGAAGCCGTTCAGCCGGGACGTGGTGTTGGATAAGATCCGCCGGGTCAGCCGGGGAAGGGTACGGGCTGCTGCGGCCGGTGACCACGGAGGCGTGCGGCGGGTACAGCCATATCTGGATAAGGCGGCGTACATGGAGCAGAACCTGGAGACCGACGTGACACAGATGCTCCATGAGATCGGGATCCCCGCCCATATTAAGGGGTATCAGTATCTGAGAGACGCCATCATCATGTCGGTGCAGGACGCGGAGATGCTGTCATCGGTGACAAAGATCTTATATCCCACCATTGCCAAGCGTCATCAGACCACGCCCAGCCGCGTGGAGCGGGCCATCCGCCACGCCATTGAGGTGGCCTGGAGCCGGGGGAAGATGGATACCTTGAATGAACTTTTTGGCTATACGGTCAACGGGGGAAAGGGAAAACCGACAAATTCAGAATTTGTGGCGCTGATCGCAGATAAGATCCGCCTGGACTATAAGAGAATGTAACCGTTCAGCCATATATAAGAGAATCTAAAAAGTTCATGGACCCACTTTCTAAATCCCTGGGAATGTGGTATACTGAACCTAATGAAAGTGAGCGAAAGCTGTATTAGCGGAAGGATGGGTTCAGTATGAAAAACATATTATTTATCGCTTCGGAGGCTGTGCCTTTTATTAAGACCGGAGGCCTGGCGGACGTTGTGGGTTCTCTTCCAAAATGTTTTGACAAAAAATACTTTGATGTACGTGTGATGATCCCCAAATATCTCTGTATAAAAGAAGTGCTCCGCAATGAAATGACTTATATAGACCATTTCTATATGGACTATCTGGGCCAGAGCCGTTATGTGGGGATCCTCCAGTATGTATATGAAGGGATCACATTTTATTTCATCGATAATGAAAGCTACTTCTGGGGGGAAAAGCCCTACGGCGACTGGTATTATGATCTGGAAAAATTCTCCTTCTTCTCCCAGGCAGCCCTTTCGGCCCTTCCGGTGATCGGATGGAAGCCGGATATCGTCCACTGCCACGACTGGCAGACGGGACTGATCCCAGTCTATTTAAAGGACCGGTTCCGCGGCGGAGAATTCTTCCGCGATATGAAGACGGTCATGACGATCCACAATCTGAAATTCCAGGGTGTGTGGGATGTGAAGACCATCCAGAGATTTTCCGGCCTTCCGGATTACTATTTTACGCCGGATAAGCTGGAGGCCTACAAGGACGGCAATATGTTAAAGGGCGGCCTGGTATATGCGGACGCCATCACCACCGTGAGCAGCACCTACGCAGAGGAGATCAAGACCCCGTTTTACGGCGAGGGCCTGGACGGACTCATGAGAGCCCGGGCCAACGACCTGCGGGGGATCGTCAACGGCATCGACTACGATGATTTCAACCCGGAGACCGATCCCTATATCGCCCAGCAGTATAACGCGAAAAATTTCCGGAAGGAAAAGGCAAAGAATAAGCTGGCGCTCCAGGAGGAACTGGGACTGGCAAGAGATGACAAGAAATTCATGATCGGCATCGTTTCCCGTCTTACGGATCAGAAGGGCCTGGATCTGATCCAGTGCGTGATGGACGAGATCTGTACCGACGATGTGCAGCTGGTGGTCCTGGGAACGGGAGACGATAAATACGAGAACATGTTCCGTCATTATGACTGGAAATACCATGACCGGGTATCTGCCCAGATCTATTATTCGGAGCCCATGTCCCATAAGATCTACGCGGCCTGCGATGCCTTCCTGATGCCGTCCCTGTTTGAACCCTGCGGCTTAAGCCAGCTGATGGCTCTCCGGTACGGCACTGTGCCCATTGTCCGGGAGACCGGCGGCTTAAAGGATACCGTATGGCCGTACAATGAATACGAGGGGACCGGGACCGGCTTCTCCTTTGCCAATTACAATGCCCATGAGATGTTAAACATCATCCGCTACGCAAAATATATCTACTACAATAAAAAGCGTGAATGGAACAAGATCGTGGACCGGGATATGGCAGTGGATTTTTCCTGGAATACTTCCGCAGGAAAATACCAGGAACTTTACGACTGGCTGTTAGGCTACTAGGGAATGCAGTTTGGAGGAAACCATGGAGATTTGGAATGAGATACTAGGGAACCAGGTGCTGGTGTGTTCCGTGGCGGGCTGGACGGTGGCCCAGGTCTTAAAGACTATCATTGACGTGGTCTTAAACCGGTCGTTCAACCCGGAGCGGCTGTTCGGCTCTGGCGGGATGCCCAGTTCCCATTCGGCCACGGTATGCGCACTGACCACGGCATCGGGGCTTAAATACGGCGTGGGCAGCTTTGAATTTGCCATCAGCTTTGTGGTGGCCATGGTCGTCATGTACGACGCCATGGGCGTCCGCCGGGAGACGGGAAAACAGGCACAGCTTTTAAACAGTGTGTTTTTTGAAAATATACTGAACCTGGACGGAGTCCTGCTCCAGGAGAAGCTTAAGGAGTATGTGGGCCATACGCCTCTCCAGGTGGTGGCCGGCGCAGTCCTGGGGATCGGGATGACCCTGGTCATCAGCAGTTTTTACTAGGATCTGCAAAAAAACAGATCAGAAAAATCAATAAGCCATATATTTTGGCGAAAAAATCATTTGGGGATATTGCAATATCTGGCAATATCCCTTATAATGTCAGCAGACCGTTTTCCGGCCTGCTGTTTTTGTGCGCAAATTTCCAAACGATACGTCCTGGCAGCGGACATGGGAGAACGTAGGGCAGGAAGCGGAAAATGGAGAAACTAGTCACGTAGAAGATTTTCTACAAGTTTGATAGGAGGAAGAAAAACTTATGGCAAAGTGGGTTTATAAGTTTGAAGAAGGTAATGCTTCAATGAGAAACCTTCTCGGCGGTAAAGGCTGCAACCTGGCTGAGATGACGATCCTCGGCATGCCGATCCCGCAGGGCTTTACTGTTACGACAGAGGCCTGCACCGATTACTACAACAGCGGCAAGCAGATCACAGAGGAGATCCAGAACCAGATCTTCGAGGCTATTACATGGTTAGAGGGCGTAAACGGAAAGAAATTCGGTGATATCGAAGATCCGTTACTGGTTTCTGTTCGTTCCGGTGCAAGAGCATCCATGCCGGGTATGATGGATACCATCTTAAACCTTGGTTTAAATGACGTGGCTGTTGAGGGCTTCGCAAAGAAGACCGGCAATCCGCGTTTCGCATATGATTCTTACAGAAGATTCATCCAGATGTACTCTGACGTTGTTATGGAAGTTCCCAAGTCCTACTTCGAGAAGATCATCGACGAGATGAAAGAGGCAAAGGGCGTTCATTTCGATACAGAGCTGACCGCTGACGACTTAAAGGAATTAGCAAACAAGTTTAAAGCCGTTTACAAAGAGGCTATGAACGGGGAAGAGTTCCCGCAGGATCCCAAGGAGCAGTTAATGGGCGCCGTTAAGGCTGTATTCCGTTCCTGGGACAACCCGCGTGCCATCGTATACCGTCGTATGAACGATATTCCGGGCGACTGGGGTACCGCTGTAAACGTACAGACCATGGTATTCGGAAACAAGGGTGAGACATCCGGTACAGGCGTTGCCTTCACACGTAACCCCTCCACTGGCGAAAAGGGTATCTTCGGTGAGTACCTGATCAACGCCCAGGGTGAGGACGTGGTTGCAGGCGTTCGTACACCGCAGCCCATCACCCAGCTTGAAAAAGACCTTCCGGACTGCTACAAGCAGTTTATCGATCTTGCAATGAAGCTGGAGAACCATTTCCACGACATGCAGGATATGGAGTTCACCATCGAGGAAGGCAAATTATACTTCTTACAGACACGTAACGGTAAGAGAACTGCTCCGGCTGCGATCCAGATCGCTTGCGATCTCGTAGACGAGGGACAGATCACTCCCGAGGAGGCTGTATGCAGAATCGAGGCTAAGTCTCTTGACCAGTTATTACATCCCACCTTCGATCCGGCTGCATTAAAGGCTGGCGAGGTGATCGGACAGGCTCTTCCGGCTTCCCCGGGTGCAGCAGCAGGTAAGGTATGCTTCGACGCAGAGACTGCCAAGGCTGCAGGCATCGGCGGCAAGGGCGAGAGAGTGATCCTGGTTCGTCTGGAGACATCTCCGGAGGACATCGAGGGTATGCACGCTGCACAGGGTATCCTGACTGTACGCGGCGGTATGACCTCCCACGCAGCAGTAGTTGCCCGTGGTATGGGTACCTGCTGTGTATCCGGCTGCGGCGAGATCAAGATCGACGAAGAGAAGAAGGAATTCTCCCTTGGCGGATATACCTTCCACGAAGGCGATTATATCTCCTTAGACGGAACCACAGGTAAGATCTACAAAGGCGATATCCAGACTCAGGAGGCTTCCGTTGGCGGAAACTTCAAGAGAATCATGGACTGGGCTGACAGCTTCCGTAAGCTGGGCGTTCGTACCAACGCAGATACACCGGCTGATACTGCAAACGCAGTGAAGCTTGGCGCTGAGGGTATCGGCCTCTGCCGTACCGAGCATATGTTCTTCGAGCCCGAGAGAATCCACAGCTTAAGAAAGATGATCCTTTCTGATACCGTTGAGGCAAGAGAGGCTGCATTAAACGAGCTGATCCCGTTCCAGAAGGGCGACTTCAAGGACATGTACAAGGCTCTGGAAGGAAGACCGATGACCGTTCGTTACTTAGATCCGCCGCTGCATGAGTTCACTCCGAAGACAACTGAGGAGATGGCTGACCTTGCAAAGGATATGGGTCTGACTGTTGAAGTTGTTAAAGCAAAATGTGATGAGCTCCATGAGTTCAACCCGATGATGGGTCACCGTGGATGCCGTCTGGCTGTTACTTATCCGGAGATCGCAAAGATGCAGACCCGTGCCGTTATGGAGGCTGCCATCGAGGTTAAGGAAGAGTGCGGCTACGACATCGTTCCGGAGATCATGATCCCGCTGATCGGTGAGAAGAAAGAGCTGAAGTTCGTTAAGGACATCGTTGTTGAAGTTGCTGAGCAGGTTAAGAAAGAGAAAGGCTCCGACATCCAGTACCATATCGGTACCATGATCGAGATCCCGCGTGCGGCTCTGACAGCCGGACAGGTAGCTGAAGAGGCAGAGTTCTTCTCCTTCGGTACCAACGACCTGACACAGATGACCTTCGGCTTCTCCCGTGACGACGCCGGCAAGTTCTTAGATTCCTACTACAAGGCTAAGATCTATGAGTCCGATCCGTTTGCAAGACTTGACCAGACAGGTGTTGGCCGTCTTGTGGAAATGGCTGTAAAAGAAGGACGCGCAACCCGTCCGGAGCTTAAGTGCGGTATCTGCGGCGAGCACGGCGGAGATCCGTCTTCCGTAGAGTTCTGCCATAAGGTAGGCTTAAACTATGTATCCTGTTCTCCGTTCCGTGTGCCGATCGCAAGACTGGCTGCTGCGCAGGCTGCTCTGCACGAGAAAGGATATAAATAAGATTGGGATCACTGTAAGGTGAAAAATAGAGGGGGTTCTGGCTGTTGGGCCAGAGCCCCTTTTTTCAAAGCAGACATCGCATCCGGCGGATGGATCATAAAAAAGGACAGAGGAGGGTCCGCCGCCCTTATGCACTCTGATTTTCTGCATTGCCGGTATAGCGCACTTTTTCCGGTTTCTCGATCATATCATTCTACTTTTCCTGTCTGCGCTGGCAAAACGTCGTTTTTATCGGTCTGTTCCCCCATAGCTTATTCCCTGTACTTTAACTTCGTAATGACCGCCAGGACCAAATTTTTTACACAATAGAAGATTTGTCACAAAACTACGGCTTTCAGATCTGAAAACATTGTCTTTAGTTGATTTTACAGAAGATTTATATCAATATTTTTTGTTGACAACCTCGATTATCGAGTATACAATAAAATTACAGATACTCGATGATCGAGGTTATGAATGGAGACAAGATCCACATATAAAGGAGGGATGGCATGGCGAGAGAAAAATTCCACACGCTGACAGAGCAGATGTTTTACGTCCTTCTCTGCCTGGATGAGGAGTGCTGCGGGACGGATATCCTGGACCGGGTGCCATCCATGACTGGAGGCCGGGTGACCGTGGGATCCGGAACGCTTTATAACCTGTTGGAGCAGTTCTCAGAGGCCGGGATGATCCGGGAGACAAAGGTGGAGGGGAGACGGAGAAGCTATCTCCTCACTGACGCGGGAAGGGATCGTCTGGGCCGGGAATATGAAAGGATCTGTGCTCAGGCCCGGGATTACCAGGAGATATTCGGGAACAGAAAGGCGGAACGGGAGGTTCTGGACACAGGCTGGGAGGACCCCATGACGGGAAAAGAGGCGCTGGCATGAAGGACAGAAAGAGACAGCTGGAAAACCTTGCTTTTTATGATAAGGCGGCCATTGAAGACCAGGCGGCCCATATGGCGGAAAAGGGATGGCTGGTGGAACAGCCGGGGCCGTACTTCTGGAAATACCGGCGGATCGAACCAAAGAGGCTGGCAGTGAATGTGGTCTATTTTCCCAAGGCCTCAGAGTTCGATCCCAGCCCTACGGAGGGCCAGATACAGTTGGAGGAGCTGTGTAAAAGAGACGGCTGGATCCTGGCGGCCCGCTGGGGCCAGATGCAGATCTTTTATAATGAGCAGAAAGATCTGGTGCCCATTGAAACGGATCCGGTGATCCAGGTGGAGACCGTCCGGGCGGCCATGAAAAAGGGGATGCTTCCAGGCCAGCTTCTGCTGGCGGGACTGAGCGTGATGCAGCTTATGATGCTGGGCTGGCAGTTTTGGGAATCCCCGGTGCGCTTCCTTTCAAGACCGGCCACCGCGTATATGATCCCGGTCTGGTTCCTGGTCCTCTGCGCTGTTTTATGCGAGCTCTGGGGGTTCCTGGCCTGGACAAGGCGGGCGGAGAAAGAGGCGGAAAATGGCAGGTTTTACGGGCTCTGGGGAAACCGGAGGCTGTCTCTGTCTCTGGCTCTCCTGGCTCTTTTCCTCAGCGGGCTGATCCTCTGCCAGATGAGCGGCGGTCCATGGGGGACAGCGTGGCTGGCGGTGGTCCTGGGCGGGATCATGGCCATGACGGGTGCTGTCATATATATCCGGGAGCGTATGAAGAAACGTGGGGCCTCCCGGAAAAAGAATCTCTTTTTTACCATTGGTCTGACAGTGATCATGTCCTTCTGCTTTGTGGTGGCCCTGACGGTCGTGATATCTTCTGTAGGGATCACGAAGCGGAGCAGGCCTGTGGGGACCTATGATAAGGGCGGCTGGGAGATGGACGTGTATGACGATCCCATCCCCCTGGAAATGAAGGATCTGAGAGATGCGGGCTGCGATCAATGGTCCACCGCAGCGGACCGGGCGGAGACGATATTCCTGGCCCATACGGAATACAGCCAGAAGCCCCTGACAGAGGACCAGTCTGTCCCAGATCTCCGCTATGAGGTGACGGAGGTAAAGGCTGGCTTTTTATACGGCTTTTTAAAGAAACGGCTGCTCTGGGAGCAGCAGGACGTGGTGACCGACCAGAAGGTGGTCATGGCATATCACTACAAACCGGTGGATCCGGCTCCCTGGAAGGCCCTGGACGCATACCGGGTATACTGGAGAGACAGCTATCTGAACGTATATCTGGTATTTTATGAAGACAGGATCCTGGAGATCCGGTTTGGCTGGGAGCCGTCAAAATGGCAGATGGCCGCGGCGGCGGAAAAGCTGGCGGGGAAAGTGGAAGAAGGTAAAAAATAATATAAAATAAAAAGGAGAAAAAGGTATGTATGATCTTTTAATCAAAAATGGAACCGTAGTGGATGGAACGGGAGCGCCCCGTTTCCAGGCGGATGTGGCTGTGAAGGACGGGAAGATCGCCAGGATCGCTCCGGAAATTGCAGAAGAGGCGGAGACGGTGATCGATGCCAGGGGGCTGGTGGTGGCTCCCGGCTTCATTGATACCCATACCCATTCTGACGGTACGGTCTTCAGCCCAGAGACCACAGGCTACAACCATCTGGAGGATGGGGCCACCACGGAGCTGGCAGGCCAGTGCGGTTCTATGGCGGCTCCGTATTACGGAGAATTTGATCCGTCCCATGGGATCTCCAAGGAAGAATATGAGAGGATCTGTGAAAGCTATACTTCTTACTTTGCCTATGTGGACAGCATTCCCCACGGTGCAAACCTGGCGTTTTTTGCAGGTCAGGGCCCTATCCGCGGCAAGGTCATGGGCTTTGGAGATGGAACTCCGGATGAGGAACAGCTGGAACAGATGCGCGGTCTGATGCGGGAGGCCATGGAATGCGGCTGTCTGGGCTTTTCCACGGGCCTTGTATACACACCGTCGGTGTTTGCAGGTACCCATGAGCTGGTGGAGATCGCCAAGGTGGCCCATGAGTACGGCGGCGTATACACCACTCATATCCGCGGGGAAGGAAACCAGCTGAAGGAATCCATCGAGGAGGCCCTGGTCATCGGCCGGGAAAGCGGGATCCCTGTAAATATCTCCCATATCAAGGTCATCGGCCGCCAGAACGAAGGAAACAGCCGGGACATTACCCGGTATATTGAAGAAAACCAGAAGGCCGGAATGGCCATCACCGCCGACCAGTATCCGTTCACCGGAGGCTCCGCACCACTGATCTCCCAGATCCCGCCCAAATATCTGACCGCGGGAAAGGCCGAGGGACTGCGCTGCCTGGCAGAGAGCGCAGAACTGAGAAAACAGGCAGAGTGGTCCATCTTCCATGAGGCCCATGAGTTTGAGAGCAACATCTACTCCGCGGGCTATGAGGGCTGTCTGATCGCCGGCGCATATAAAACAAAGGAACATATTGGAAAGACTCTGGCGCAGCTGGCAGAGGAACAGGGAAAGACTCCCTTCGACGCCTGCATCGACCTGCTGGCGGCCAACGACGGCATTGTCCAGGGCATTTATTTTTCCCAGAACGACAGCGACCTCTTAAACTTCATGAGCCAGCCTTGGGTGATGTGCGGCAGCGACTGGAGCGATTATGGAGCGGTGGTGGATCGTGAGAAGAAGTATGGAAGTCATCCGAGAGCCATGGGAACCATGGCCCGCCGCCTGGAGCTGATCCGGGACAACGGCCTCTGGACGCTGGAGGATGCCGTTTACCGTCTGACCGGCATGCCGTCAGAGGTCTACGGACTTCCCATGATCGGTAAGCTGAAAGAGGGGCTCAACGCAGACATTACGGTCTTTGATTATAAGAATGTCCGGGCCAACGCCGATTACGACCATCCGTTCCGCAAAAACAACGGGATCGAATACGTCATCGTAAACGGAAAGACCGCGGTAAAGAATGGCGAGTTTACGGGAGTTAAGAATGGAAAGGTCCTTCGGATGAAGAGGGAGAGATAGGAGAAAGCTGCAAAAAGATCTTTAAAGAGAAATCGCTGAGGCCGTAAGGCTTCAGCGGTTTTTTCGTGGGTCTTACCTAAAATGTGTTTATGGGATCCCAATGGATCCCATTTCCTGCCCTGCTCTTTATACGGACGTCTGCTTTAAATGGTCCTTAATGGCGGCAAAGCTCTCCTCGCTGATGACATGCTCGATCCGGCAGGCGTCCTCAGAGGCAGTCTCTCTGCTGACACCCAGGGATTCCAGCCACTGGGACAGGAGCCTGTGGCGCTCATAGATCATTTCCGCGATCTTTTTTCCAGGGGGAGCCAGGGTAATGTGACCGTTTTCGTCCACGCGGATATGGCCGCTGTTGCGGAGATTCTTCATGGCCACGCTGACGCTGGGCTTGGAAAATCCCAGCTCATTGGCGATATCGATGGAACGGACGTATGGCTTATCCAGACTGAGGACCAGTATGGTCTCCAGATAGTTTTCTGCTGATTCCTGTATTTTCAAACGAGCACCCCCAAAAACATTTTGCAGTGATACCGGAGACCAAAAGCCGTCCGCCAGGCATCTTTTATGACCAGTATAGCATAGGAAGATCCGTGGGTCAAATTGAAAAAGCTTGACAAAAGAGTTAGCATATGCTAACTTATAAACATGAGTTAGAATTAACTAACTAAAATGGAAATCACAGACTGGGAAGGAGAATGGATATGAGCGTTGTGATCGTTGGAGGCCATGACCGGATGGTCAGGCAGTATAAGGAGATCTGCGAGGACCATCAGTGGAAGGCGAAGGTATTTACCCAGATGCGGACCGGACTGGATAAACAGATCGGATGTCCCGATCTTCTGATCCTGTTTACCAGCACTGTGTCCCATAAAATGATCCGCAGCGTACTGGATGGGATCGACGAGGCCAGGACCAGCGTCGTCCGCTGCCACACCAGCAGTAAGAGGGCCCTTACAGAGATCCTGGAGAATCACAGCGTTTAAGGAAGGAGGAGAGACTCATGAGCGAGGAAGCTTTTCATATTATGACGCAAATGGATCTGGAGGGAGCTGAGACCCAGGCAGTGCTCCAGTGCGCACCGCTCCTTACGGGGATCAAAATGTCCAACCTCCTCCATGTCCGGGAAGGGCAGCAGAGGGAGGTGGCTTCCATGTTTGAAGCGACGCCGGTTTCCAGCCGGATCCTCTATAAAAAGAATGGCCGGATCTCTGTTTTCCTATACAGGGAGCAGCGGCTGAAGCGTTTCCTTTCGGTGGGAAAGGTGCGGAGGCTTTTGGATTCCTTTGGATACAGGGGCATGGAGCTTCCGGAGATCCTGTCCAGGCTTTCGGAACGGTATCAGCGCCATATGGACGGAAGGGGAGAATTCCCCCACGAGATCGGCCTCCTTCTGGGATATCCGCCCGAGGATGTGTCCGGCTTCATCGAAAACAGAGGAAAAAATTTCCTCTGTTCCGGCTACTGGAAGGTCTATAAGGATCCCGCCAGGGCCAGAAGGATCTTTGACGGATACGACAGGGCCAGGGAGGCAGCCATCCGTATGGCGGGAAATGGGACCGGGATCCGGGACATTATAAAATATACATCATAAATCACAGGAGGAAGAATCAATGGATACGATCATCATCGCGTACTGGACACAGACAGGAAATACAAAGGCCATGGCAGAGGCTGTGGGAGAAGGCGTGGAAATAGCCGGGAAAAAGGCGGACGTGCGTCATATTTCGGAGGTATCCATGGACAGCCTGAGGGAGGCGCAGGTATTTGCCATGGGCTGCCCGGCCATGGGGGCCGAGGTGCTGGAGGAGGGGGAGACGGCCAGTGGATGCGGGACTGGGAGGACAGGATGAAAGCGGCTGGAGCCGTCCTTGTGGGAAGAGAGGGCGTCATCGCCAGCGAAGCGCCGGACGGGGACGCCCTGGAGCAGTGCAGGGCCCTGGGACGGGAGCTGGCCTCTCTTTAGAAAGCGCCGTCTTCCGGGACAGCCTGTGCTTTAGAAAAAGGTATCAATGAACTGCTCTTTTAAGAAGCGGTACTGCCTTGTGGGCCGCCCCTTTCCTTCCTGGCGGAGGGGCTCGATCTCCTCAATGAGACCGGAATCCAGGAGCTGCTGCAGGATCCGGTTGCAGCTGCGGCTGGTAATATTTAAGAGCTGGGACAGGGAGGAGGCGGTGACCACGGCGTCATTGTCCATCTGGAACAGGCCCACGATCCTCAGAAGATTGCTCTCGTTGATGCCGTTTTCCTGGGAGTAGGCCAGAGCCCTGGTGTTGGAGTAGCTGTAATTTAAGTTCCTGGTAAGGGAGAGCGGTCCGGTGAGGACGTTTTCATCCCCATGGATGATGAAGCCGTCGTTCTTTCCGTAGCGGATGGCTTCCTGGAGGGCCTTTTCTGCCTGGTAATGGCTCTCTCCCAGGGAGTTTCCGAAGCCGGCGCCCAGACGGAACTCCAGGTCCCCCTTCTGATCCAGATAAGAGATCAGATCCTGGATCCGGTCAAAGCTCTTCTTATAAAGATCCGTGTCCATGTCCAGCTCGAACCGGTTGGATACGGAGCGGATGGCAAAGTCATAATGATATTCCCGGCGGAAGTCCAGGAGATATTTGTGGAGGGTGATCTCCAGATACTCCCGGTCATGGGAGGTGATGTGCTCCGGGTAGATCAGCTTCACCAGGACGATGAGCTTTGTGTCCTGGCTCTGCTGCTTCAGGCGGATGGCGTTGACCGCGCTCTTTATGGAGTCTCGGATCATCTCCTCTGTGGGCAGGATATGGATGTAGGGAATCTTCAGCTTATTGAGCACGTTGAGCTGGTTGGTGGTCCGGGTCAGCATGATATCGATCTTCCCGCCCTTCCACAGCTCCTCGGCCCGTTCCTTTAAGGTTTCGTAATTGTATACGGGATTTTCAAACAGGTAAGGCATGTGGTTGGGGGCCAGATACTGCTTCAGGTTCATATAATCGTTCACAGGCGTCAGGAAATCGATGTAGACCCGGGTCAGCGGGATATGGGGATACCGCACCACAAAGTTTAAAAGGATGGACAGGATGTGCTTATCCTCATAGGAGATCAGGGTACAGGGGACCTTGATATCCGGGACATGGGTCAGCATGTAGGAATAGCCCAGCTCCCCGGAGAAGAACATAACGTCGCAGGAATCCTTGCATTGATCGTAAATATCCTCGATCTCCTCCAGGCGGTCGTACACATATTTATGGAAGAGACAGCCGAAATCCTTCATTGCAATGGCCCGGTCGATGAGATCCATGGATTTCTGTGGGCTTACAATGCTGATGGTGATCATGGAAACGCTCCTTTCTGAGGCGCAAAAAGTCTTTTAATGACAGTTGTGTCGATAAATCGCTTTGCAGTAAAATCGTATCACAGATTCTTGACAATGTCAAAAGCGTATGTTAAAATGGAAACAAATAAAAGACGTGAAATGCATAAGTCCGAAATAAAAGAGTTTTCTGCTGTTTACTTTCCGCCGAGGGAAACGGATGAAACGGAGGGGAAACGGAATGGACAAGGGTAGATATACCCTCGAAACTCCGCAGAACTGCTGGATATTACATATTCTTTTTGAACAGTAAGCACAAAAGATGAAAATATCCTCCCGGAGTGGCTCTTTTATAACCTTAATTGGGACGCAAGCGTCCTATAAAACATTATGTGTTCCGAGTCTCTTATTTTGTGCAGAGCACAGGGGTTAAGTAATCCAAATTTTAAGGAGGTATTTGCGAAATGAGCAAGTATATTGACAGAGTATTGGCGGAAGTTAAAGAGAAAAACGCAAACGAGCCGGAATTCCTTCAGACTGTTGAGGAAGTTTTAGAGTCCTTAGCACCGATCGTTGACGCTCATCCGGAATATGAAAAAGCTGCCCTTCTTGAGAGAATGGTAGAGCCGGAGAGAGCCATCGAATTCCGTGTTCCGTGGGTTGATGATAATGGTCAGACACACGTTAACCGCGGTTACCGCGTACAGTTCAACGGCGCTATTGGACCGTACAAGGGAGGCTTACGTTTCGCTCCGTCCGTAAATCTGTCTATCATGAAATTCTTAGGTTTCGAGCAGACATTCAAAAACAGCCTTACAACACTTCCCATGGGCGGTGCAAAGGGTGGTTCTGACTTTGACCCCAATGGTAAGAGCGATGCAGAGGTTATGAGATTCTGTCAGTCCTTCATGACTGAGTTATACCGTCACATTGGTCCGGACGTAGATATTCCGGCTGGTGACCTTGGTGTAGGCGCTCGTGAGATCGGTTATATGTATGGCCAGTACCGTAAGATCCGCGGTGCATTTGAGAACGGCACAATCACAGGTAAGGGACGTTCCTTCGGTGGTTCCGTGATTCGTCCGGAAGCTACTGGTTACGGCGCTGTTTACTATGTAGAAGCTGTTATGAAACACGAGAACGATACACTGGCTGGCAAGACAGTTGCAGTATCCGGCTTCGGTAACGTTGCATGGGGTATCTGTAAGAAACTTGCTGAGTTAGGCGCAAAGGCAGTTACACTGTCTGGCCCGGACGGATACATCTACGATCCCGATGGAGTTGTAACAGAAGAGAAGATCAACTACATGCTTGAAATGAGAGCATCCGGACGTAACCGCGTTCAGGACTACGCTGACAAGTTTGGCGTACAGTTCTTCCCGGGTGAGAAGCCGTTCGGTCAGAAGGTTGATATCGTTATGCCGGCAGCTATGCAGAACGACGTTCACATGGCAGAGGCTGAGAAGATGGTTGCCAACGGTCTTAAGTACTACATCGAAGTTGCCAACATGCCGACAACAAACGATGCTCTTAAGTACTTAATGAGCCAGCCGAACATGGTTGTTGCTCCGTCCAAGGCTGTAAACGCAGGCGGCGTTCTCGTATCTGGTCTTGAGATGAGCCAGAACTCCGAGAGATACTCCTGGACAGCTGAGGAAGTTGACTCCAAGTTACATCAGATCATGACTGGTATCCATGATGGATCTGCAGAAGTAGCTGAGAGATATGGCTTAGGCTACAACCTGGTTGCAGGTGCTAACCTGGTTGGCTTCCAGAAGGTAGCTGACGCTATGATGGCTCAGGGTATTGCCTGGTAATTTACTGGCAGTCCGTTGAGTGTCTTAACTGAATCCAACTGAAATATTGGGGGCTGTTACGGGTAAATGTGCCCGCAGCGGCCCCTTATATATTCCCGGCGCCGGAGCTGAAAAGGATCCGGTACCGGCTGGGGAGACCAGATCCCCGAATCACGTTAATATCAATACTATGTACAATAAGGAAGGAAGTATTGGAAATGGCATTTACAGTTTTTTACACCGTTAGGATCAGCGATGTTGCAACAAAGATCTTTGAAGCAGCAGGCGGAAAAACCGTTGTAACAAACCACTTTTTCGACGAAGCTGGCTACATTGAGGAATTAAAGGAATTAAAACCCGAAGCGATCATGTGCCGTACAGAGCCCATTACCGCAGCTATGATGGACGCCGCCGGCCCCAATTTAAAGGTTATCGGCAAACAGGGCGCAGGCCTCGATAATATCGACATTGCAGCAGCCACAGAGAGAAAGATCCGCGTGGTATACGCACCGGGCCAGAACGCCCAGTCCGTTGCCGAGCAGGCCGCATTCTTAATGCTGGCATGCGCACGCCGCTACAACTATGTGGACAGACAGTTCCGTTCCGGAAACTACAAGGTACGTTTCGGCCTGACCAACACCTATGAGCTTCAGGGAAAGACCCTGGGTCTTGTGGGCTGCGGCCGCATCGGACGTATGTTAGCCACCATCGCAAAATGCGGTTTTGGCATGAATGTGATCGGTTATGACCCATTCTTAAATCAGGAGCAGCTGGGCGATCTGATCACACTGGTAGAGAGCCAGGATGAAGTATTTAAGCAGGCAGATTTTGTCAGCCTTCATACTCCGCTGACTCCGGAGACAGAGCACAGCATCGGTATGAGAGAATTCAAGCTGATGAAACCGACAGCTTCCTTCATCAACGCCAGCCGCGGCGAGGTCGTAAACGAGGCAGAGCTGATCCAGGCTATGCAGGAGAACGTGATCACCTGTGCCGGTCTTGACGTAACAGAAAAAGAGCCGCTGCCGTTGGACAGCCCGTTATACAGCCTTGACAATGTGATCCTGACACCGCATACTGCAGCTACCACAGAGCAGTCTGTGATCCGATGCTGCGAGACCGTTGCCAACGACATCTGCGCCGTTGTTGACGGAAAAGATGCAAAGTTTGCAGCGAACAAGTTCTAAAAACAGAAAATCATAAATGGGAGGGAACTCCAGCGGCCGGGCCACTGGGGCCCTCCCTTTTTAATAAGGAGGGGATGGCATGGGTACAATGACAGAGTCCGCAAAAGCGCTGCTGCCGGAGCTCATAAAGATCCGCAGGGATTTCCATGAATATCCGGAGCTTTCCGGAAAAGAGGAAGAAACGGCTAAAAAGGTGGCTGCTTATTTAAAGGAAATGGGCTGTGACCAGGTGATCGAGCATGTGGGAGGCCATGGCGTCATCGGCGTGATCAAGGGCGCTTCGGAAGGCGGCGTGGTGGCTCTCCGGGCAGATATGGACGCTTTGCAGATCCAGGAGATGAATGAGACGGAGTACAAATCCAGAAACGACGGCGTCATGCACGCCTGCGGCCATGATAACCATATGACCGGGCTTTTGGGAGCGGCGAAGCTCCTTCTTGAGCGGCGGGACCAGATCCGTGGTACCGTAAAGCTGGTGTTCCAGCCGGCAGAGGAGCTGTCTCCTGTGGGCGGCTCCAGAGGGATGCTGGAGTCCGGATATCTGGATGACGTGAAGGCGGTCTACGGACTTCATGTATGGCCGGACCTTCCCCATGGAAAGGTGGGAGTAAAGGCAGGTCCCTTAATGGCTGCCACCGACCACTTTACCATTACGATCCACGGAAAAACGGCCCATGGAGCAAAGCCGGACCAGGGCATTGACGCGGTGGTCCTGGGAGCCCAGTTTGTTATGGCGGCCCAGTCCATCGTCAGCCGGAAGGTGGATCCTCTGGATAATGCGGTGATCACCTTCGGGATCTTCAATGCGGGAACCAGGTATAACATTATTGCCGGAGAGTGTGTTCTGGACGGGACCGTAAGGACCCTCAACGAGAACACCAGGGATATGATCGAGGATTCCATGAGAAAGCTCCTGGATGCCATCTGCCTCCAGTCCGGGGCCACGGCGGATATCGTATACGGACGCGGGTATCCGGCCCTGGTCAATCACGAAAGGGATGCGGCCCTGATCAAAAAGACGGCTGTGTCCTTATTTGGAGAAGAGGATGTGGTGGAGGTTAAGAATCCCGCCATGCCCGCCGAGGACTTTTCCTTCTATCTGAAGGAGAAGGAGGGAGCGTTCGTATGGCTGGGAACCGCCCAGGAGGGAAGGACTCCATGGCCGCTCCACAACAGCCGGTTTGATGTGGATGAGGATGTTTTATGGAGAGGGGCCGCGCTCTTAGCCCAGACGGCCATCGATTATCTGAACGCATAAGCGGAGAATTTTATGGGAAGCCGGGGGAGACTCCGGTTTCCTTTTTCTGTTTTATATTTTTTTGAACCTTTTGACGGCTTCAGTCCTCTATATAGCAGGTGCACCAAATAAGAGGGAAGGAGGAGCAGGCGGATGGAAGAAGCAGAGCTGGTAAGAAAAATGATATCCGGCGATAAAGACGCGTTTGCCGGTTTAATGGAAATATATCAGAAACAGGCTCTGAGAGCTGCGTACCTGATCTCTGGAAACTATGCTGACAGCGAGGATATCGTACAGGAGACCTTTACATCCTGCTATAT
>Garth_p2__coassemble_810_pt1 | contig 30903 bp, 24 predicted proteins | sample Garth_p2__metabat2_high_PE_002 | metagenome-assembled genome bin Garth_p2
ATAGTTTTTGGAAAAATAAATTTTTTCGGAAAATTTTAGTTTTTGAAAAATTCCAGGAAATAGTAACAAAGAAGCCCTCTTACGGGCTTCTCCGCCTGCGGCATAATTCCCTTTCGCCGCATAGCGATCCACGCGGAGCGTTTTTTATGTCATAGGACGCTCTTTCCTATGACATAAAATATTCCTGGAATCCCATAAAACTGCCTGCAAGTGAAAGGAGACATACGTTATGAAGAAAACTGTCCTGGTGACTGGCTCCTCCCGCGGGATCGGGAGGGCCATCGCCTTAAAATACGCGGAGCACGGATATAATGTGGTCATTAACTGTGCCCGCAGCACAGACCGCCTGGAGCAGGTAAAAAAAGAAGCAGAGGCACTGGGAGCCGCCTGTCTGGCAGTCCAGGCAGACGTGGGAAACTGGGAGGACTGCGTCCGCCTGTTTGCCCGGATCCAGGAACGCTTCGGAGACCTGGATATCCTGGTCAACAACGCCGGGATCTCCTGGATCGGGCTTTTACAGGATATGGACGTTTCCCAGTGGAACACACTGATCGCCTCCAATCTGTCGTCGGTCTTCCACTGCTGTAAGCTGGCGGTTCCGGGCATGGTGAAAAAGCAGTCTGGCCGCATTGTCAATATTTCCTCTGTATGGGGTGTCTGCGGCGCTTCCTGTGAGGCAGCCTATTCCGCCTCCAAGGGCGGCGTGGGAGCCCTTACCCAGGCTCTTGCCAAGGAGCTGGCTCCCTCTGGGATCCAGGTCAATGCCATTGCCTGCGGCGCCATCGATACGGAAATGAACGGGTTTCTGTCCGCAGAAGAGGAAGAAGCGCTCCTGGACGAGATCCCGGCCGGCCGCATGGGGCGGCCGGAAGAGGTGGCCGATGTGGTCTTTGCCATGACAGGATCCCCGGACTACCTCACCGGCCAAATCCTCCGGCTGGACGGGGGGTGGATCTGATCCAGAGGAAGACCGTTCCTGGCACGGACCGGGACTTTGGGATCAGAGCCCCAGGATTCCGGCGGTGCGGACTCCGGACTCTGGATCGGGCTTTTGGCCGATATGGATTCCGGACTCCAGGACAGGGCTTTGGAGCAGGTGCGGATCCAGGCTCCAGGGCAGGACTTTGGAGCCAGTGCGGATCCAGGCTACGGGACGAGGCTTTGGGGCGGGCGCAGATTCCGGCTCCGGACGGGGTTTGGGAGACAGGGTGCGGATCCAGGCTCCAGGGCAGGGCTTTGGGATAGCGCGTCAATCCCGGCCCGAAGTGTGAAAATCCGTCTGGTTAGTCTGGACTATTGGGCATAAACATATCTTTTTTCCCGGTATGCCCAATTTCTTCCGGAAATCCAGTCTTTTTCCCGCTTTTCCCTGGTCTTATGGGCATACACCCCCATATTTCTTCCCCTATGCCCAAAATTCCCCTAATTTCTGGGTATGGGGGAAAAATTTCCCCTTTTATGCCCAATAGTCAAGACTAACTCCCAAAAATATACAGAATGATCGGACAAAAAGGCCGACATGGGATGGGCAAGGACAGGGGGACAGGGGAACAGAGAAGCTGACTGGGGGGATGACCGGAGCGCGAAGCCAAAAAAGCTGACTGGGGCGGGCAAGGATCGTAAGCTGGAGGAGCTGGCTGAAATTACCACCCGGAACATCAGCTTCCGGGGAGAATAATAAAATGAGACGGCTTCCAAAAATCCTTGGCTAGCCGCTTCCTTAAAAAAGGAACGCGGAGCCCTGGGCTTTCTTCCAGGGCTCCGCGTTCTGTGTCCAGGCCGCCCGCAAAGCGGGCGGCCCATCTTCATCTACCTAATTATCTCTCCTGCCGCGTAAAGTCCTCTTCAATGACCTTCCAAGCGGCATCCACACTGAAATGCTCCCGGATATAGGCCTGGGTCTTTTGGCATATGGCGGCACAGGCAGCCGGATCGTTATAAAGGCTCACCACCGCCCCGGCAAACTCCTCCGGCTCGTCGGCGATCCGCATGATATCCCCAGCCTCCGGAATGCCTTCCGCCCCGATGGATGTGGTGACGATGACAGAGCCGTTATAAACGGCCTCCACCACCTTGCCCTTGACACCTGCCCCATACCGTAAGGGGACCACCACCAGGCGGCAGCCGGCGTAAAGCGCTGCCAGTTCCTCCTCCGATACAAAGCCCTTGACCACAATGCCGCTTCCCGGCTGCTCCAGGGCCCGGATCTCCTCCGTCACCTTGGAGCCCACCACGTAAAAGGTCGCATCCAGCTTCTCCCGGATCAGGGGGAATACCTCCTTTGCAAACCACAGGACCGCGTCCGCATTGGGCGGATGGGCAAAGCCGCCTACAAACAGGAGGCCCTCCCGCTTTGCAAAATCCATGTCGATGTTTTCCAGGAACGTTTCATATACATACGCTGTAATGGCCTTCACCGGCAGCTCCGGCTTCACCGCATGGATGGCCTCCTCCTCCACATAGGACGGATAGTAGGCCGCTGCTGCCTTTTCCATCAGAGAAAACTCGATGGATTTCCAGTAATCGGAATCCCGTTTTTTCTGGATGTCTCCGGTCAGCTCATACTCCCGGTATTCCCTGAGGAAATGGAGATCGTGGCCATAATAAATGATCTTGATGTCTGTGTTCTGCTTCAGGAAATCCACGTACTTCACTGCAATATGGGGCCGGTTCAGATAAGCAAAGTCGATCTCATCCTTATTTTTCATGATCCAGTCCCAGATCCCTGCCTGGTATTCCGGTCCATAAAGGATCTCCACGCCCATCTGCTGCAGGACCGTGGAATACGGCTCTTCATGAAGGAAGTTATCCCCCAGGAACTTCACCACATACCCCTTCTTTAAAAACATCTTCAGATACTGGTATGTGGTCTTGGAACCGGCGTCCTTATCGAAGGTGGGCACATAATGATCCACCACCAGGATCACCGGCTTTCCCTGGCTCCTTTCCCTGGCCCGGAACGGGTTGGGATTTCCCGTATTGACACACTGCTTTTTAAACTCCTCAGCCCATTTTTCCCTAAGCTTCCGGCTGTTCTCCACCTGGTAGCGCTTTAAGCCCGTTCCATTGACATCCGTGCCGTTGGACACGCCCTCAAAGTGGATCACCTTGGAAAGCGGCTGGTATACCACCCGCAGGCCGGCCTTCCGCACCTCAAAGGCCAGGTCGGAATCCTCGCAGTAGGCCGGAGCGAACCGGTCGTCAAAGCCGCCGATCTGGTTCCACAGCTTCCTGGATAACAGGATGGCGGCTCCGGAAATATAGTCCACGTCCTTCACATAATTATATTCCGCCTTGTCCGGATCGTCCAGGCGGCCATAATTCCAGCCGGAGCCGTCGCTCCAGATAATGCCGCCGGCCTCCTGGAGCCGTCCGTCCGGGTACACCAGCTTGGAGCCCACCATACCGATGGACGGATCGGAGCCGATCAGATCCACCAGAGAGGACAGCCATCCCGGCGTCACCTGGGTATCGTTATTTAAGAACATGATATATTTTCCCCGGGCCTTTTTCGCCGCATTGTTGCAGTTTCTTAAAAAGCCCTGGTTGGTCTCATTGCGGCAGATCACCACATTCTCCGCATATCTGGAAAGCTCTCTGGTGGCGTCGGTGGAAACATCGTCGGCAATGATGATCTCATAGGACACATCCGGCGTGTTCTCTAAAATGGACACCAGACAGGCGTAGGTATAGTGGATCTGGTTATAGACCGGGATCACCACAGAGACCTCCGGTTCCTCAAAATACGGGAACCGGAGCTTTCCGTGCTCCAGATATCCCTCGCCGATCTGGAAGTCACCGCCGATCCGGTTCCTTCCTTCTCCCGTCAGATAAAGGCCCAGATATTTTCCTGGATGGCGGATGGTGTTTTTCACATACTTTAAGACCTTCCGCTTTCTGGTCCCTTCCGGGAAGGCCCGGTCCACCAGCCTGTGGCACTTTCTTAATCCCTTCCATACCACCGACTCGTGCTTAGAAAGGTACTGTAGCGTTTTTGCGATCTCCCCGTTTTCCCGGCGGAGATCCTCGATGATCACGTCCAGGTTCGCCACATGGTTATTGGTGAGCCGCTGGACCTCCTGCTGCTTCTGGATGGTCACATCCCGCTCAGCCACAGTCTGGTTCAGGGTCTCGCACCATTCCACCACCTCCGGCAGCTTCCTGTGGGCCTCCAGGAGCTCCTCCAGGCTCTTCACCGGCTGCTCATACTGCTTCATGTACTGGAAGCCGCCGTTTCCATGGACATACGCCTGGAAGTGCTCCTCCATGGAGGCAAAAAGCCTCTGCTCCTCTTCCCCTATGCCAAAATGGGAGAAAAGCTCCTCCTGTGCGGAAGAGACCAAAGCCTCGCACCGGCGGTAAAAATACAGCAGGTTCCTGTAATGAAGGAACCTTGCAGGGATCTCCATGTCAAAGACCCACTCATAATCAATGCCGTAAACATGGCCGTCCGAGATCATGAGATTTTCAAATAATCCGTCCACGTTGGGGGCCGCGGTGAGCCGTCCCAGCTCCTCCAGCCCCTCCGGCACAGGCCCGAATACCTCTGTAAAGCCCTGGCTGGGAGCAAAGGGGCCGCCCGTCTGTTCTTTTATGGAAAAATGCCCGCCGTCCACGGAAAAATCCTCCGGGAACACCAGGGCCATGACCTGCTCCAGCTCCTCATAGGGGATCTGGCCCATATGGATCCGGTCCGCCAGAGCGTCTGCCAGGGTCTCTCCCTCCAGATACCGGAAGCAGACGGTCTTTCCTCCGTCCTTAAACTCCGGCTCCAGGAAACGGATCCTGGGATTCTGTTCCCGGATCATCTGATACTTCTCCCAGAACGAGCCCATATGACCGGCTCCCGCTTCCGTAAGCGCCGTCTTTTCCACGGAAAGGGCGCCGTTTTCCCGGACAATGGCCGTCTTCAGCTGGAATTTCTCCGACCGGGTCCGGTTATATTTCACATATATGATCTGTCTCATGACTGTCCTCTCCTGTACGCTCCCAGGAACGAATTGGCAAAGCTGGAAAATACTCCGTTCCTGCATGCCATGGCCATGGCCTGCTCCTCGCTTCCGAAGGTCAGTCCCGGCCCATCGAGCCTGGCGGATATATTGGTCACCTCTCCGTTCTCCGGCAGATATGCGTCTGAGTAGACTGCCGCCGGATACCGGTAATCGGGAACGGGATAATAAAGAAGGGAGCTGCCTCCGTAAGTCCCCTCCAGGGACTCCAGAAGCTCCAGTACCTCCGCCCGCAGGAAGGAAACGTCAAACCGCTCCGCTCCCATCCAGTAGCGGACTCCCGCCGCGTTCTCCGCTGCAAAGTACAGGGTCCCCTCCGGCTTCAGAAGCCTGGCCGCCGCCTTTAGGACTGCCTCTGCCTCTTCCTTCTTATACTGCTCCAGGGTTCCGGCCATAAAAATAAGGTCAAACCCTTCCCCCGGAAACTCCAGGGGAGCTGTTCCATTTCCTGGCTTATACTCCTTATATCCGGCTTCCGGCTTTAAGATATCCCCCCGGACAAAACGGAGATTTCCATACGTTCCATGGCGCAGACGGTTCACCTCCAGGTTTTCGTCCCTGGGATCCAGTACCACCGTCTCTCCGGCCCGGCGGGCCAGGAGCCCTGTGTAGGAACCGTAATCGGAGCCGATCTGCAGGACTCGGGAATCCCCCTGGATCTCCGTCCACTCAAACAGGTTCTCCCGTAAGGGAGAAAAGGCGTACAGGCACTCCGGGGACGTCTCCGCCTTTAAAGCTGCCTCTGTATCATTTTCATATCTGGCCATCAGATCCAGGATCTCATAGCTGGCATCGTTCTTCATCATGATCCGACTCTCTATCCTCTCGTTAGCTTCGTCTCCACCTCTGACTCCATATCGTAGACCCCTACGGTGTTCTTATTGGAGATCACCGTGATGTTGGCCACGTCGTAAAGCCGGTGGTATACCACATGCTCCTCGCCCTCAAAGCCGGTGCAGCTCATGGATAACAGGTATTCTCCTCCCTGGAGCGTCATCTTCTGGGTAAAGGACACATCGTATACATCGCCCTCGTTTACGGGCTTCACATCCGCTCCCTCGTACATGGTGTTGGTGCCGGAAAGATCCGTTCCCTTTTTATCCTTGATGGTGTACGTAAAGATCGGACATTTTAAGGGAGCATGGAAGCGGATCCGCTCTTTGATGGTGAACATCTCTCCCTTTAATAAAAGGTTGGTCAGGTTCCCTCTCTGGTCAAACAGGCCCAGGTCAAAGATCTCCGCCCGTCCGTCCCCGTACTCGGTCCGGCTGGCGTTGATGGTGATTTTATCCTTCATGAGGCCTCCGCTGCCGGAGTCTCCGCCTGCTTCCTTGTTCCCGGTCCATGCTCCGTCCGCCTTCTTCCCGTCCTCTTTGTCCATGCCGCCGGAATAATCGCTTTCCAGCTCCTCCTTTAGAGAATCCATCTGGTTGGCCAAGATCTTCTTATAAAGATCCACCATATGGCCCGGCTGGCCCTCGGCAATGAATTCGCCCTTATTCAACAGGACCACCTTATCGCAGTATTTGATGATGCTTCCCATATCGTGGGTCACCATCAGGATGGTGGTGCCGTTCTTCCGGATCTCTTCCATACGCCGGTAGCACTTGGCCTGGAAAAACACGTCACCCACAGACAGGGCCTCGTCCACAATAAGGATCTCCGGCTCCACATTGATGGCCAGGGCAAAGGCCAGACGGACGAACATACCGCTGGAATACGTCTTCACCGGCTGATAGACAAAGTCGCCGATGTCGGCAAAATCCAGGATCTCCTGGAGCTTTTTATCCATCTCTGCTTTTGTGTACCCCATCATGGTGCCGTTCATATAAATATTTTCAATTCCCGTATAATCCATATTGAAGCCGGCCCCCAGCTCCAGAAGAGCCGAGATCTTCCCGTCCACCTGGACCGAGCCGGTGGTGGGGGTCAGGACGCCGGTGATGATCTTTAAGATCGTGGATTTTCCTGAGCCATTGGTGCCGATGATCCCCACGGTCTGGCCCTTCTCCACCGTAAAGGAAAGGCCGTTTAAGGCGTAGAAGTCCTTATGGAGGCTCTTATGGGTCAGGCTTAAGGATTCCTTTAACCGGTCGATGGGCCGGTCGTACAGGCGGTATATTTTTGTTACATCTTTTACTTCGATCGCATTCTGGGACATTCCATCCTCCTATAATACATCCGAAAAATGCGGACGCAGCTTTTTAAATACCTTCAGCCCCACAAGCATCATGACGATGGTCACGCCCCAGAAATAGACCGTAAGGGTGGGACGCATATAAAACCAGTCTCCGGTGAGCATACTGTCACGATACCCGGCCGCAATATAATAGAACGGGTTCAGCTTCAGGATCGTGGGAGCCATGGTCAGTCCCTTTTCCAGGAAAAGCTGCTCGCTGTACATAATGGGCGTCAGCCACATACCGAACTGAAGGCAGATGCTGACGATCTGGGCCATGTCCTTAAAGAATACCTGGATGGCGCTGGTAAAATACGTCAGCGCCAGTGCGAACATGGAGGCCGCAAAGGCATAATAAAGGACCTGCAGCCAGGAGATCTGCGGCGCCTTTCCGCTGATGAGGAATACCACAAACATGATGGCCACAAAAAATCCATGAACGAACAGACAGGAGATCAGCTTTATAATAGGAAGGATCTCCACCTTAAACACGACCTTCTTCACCAGGTAATTGTATTCCTGGAGACAGCCGGTGCCGCAGTTTAAGGCCTCTGCAAAGAAAAACCAGGGCGCGATACCGGGGACCAGCCACTGTACATAGGAGGCGTTGGGCACCGGAGGCGCGCTCTTAAAGCCGATGGGGCCAAAGATCAGCCAGTAGATCAGCACGGTCACCACCGGCTGCACAAACATCCATACCACGCCGAAATAGGACCCCACAAACCGCTTTTTAAAATCGGCTTTTGAAAGGTCCCAGATCAGACGGCGCCTGGTTATGATCTCCTTTAAAAGAGAAATTACATAATTCACGCTGTTTTAAACCTCATTATCTCTCAAACTTGAACGTATCGTTGAAGCCGCCCCACTTTTTATCCTTCTCAGAAATGATCAGCTCCATTCCCTCCTCGATGGGCCACTGTACGCCGATGGTCTCGTCGCTCCATAAAAGGCCGCCCTCATCGCCGGGATGATAGAAATCGGTGCATTTGTAGGCGAATTCGGCTTCATCAGACAGCACTAAAAAGCCGTGGGCAAAGCCTTCCGGAATATAAAACTGCTTTTTATTTTCCGCAGACAGCTCCACGCCGAACCACTTTCCATACGTCTCGGAGCTGGTCCTCAGATCCACCGCCACATCAAATACTGTGCCGCGGACCGCGCGCACCAGCTTGCCCTGGGGAAACTGCTTCTGGAAATGGAGGCCCCGGAGCACGCCCTTTACGGACATGGACTGGTTGTCCTGGACGAATACCATATCAAGGCCGGCTTCCTTAAAATCGTTCTGGTTGTATGTTTCCATAAAATATCCGCGCTCATCCTTAAATACCGTGGGCTCGATCACGAAAAGCCCCTCAATGGTCTTTCCTTCCACCTGACACGGAGTTACTTTAATCTTTCCCATTTTTCTTACCTCTCTTTTGTTTTCTGGTCTGCTAAACATCATACCACTGTGCGGGAAGAGTTACAATACCAAATTGGATCCCGCCCTATTTCCCCCAGTAGGCCTTATTCATGGTGCACCACAAAACCACCGGACGGGGCAGCCGCCGGTACCGTTTCCCCATAAGAAAGCCCAGGTATTTACACCCGCTGGTATAGATGAGCTTCGGGATCAGATACGCCTTCCCTGACTTTACAAGGAAAGCCGCTGTCTGTTTTACCATACGGATCCCCTCTCCCTCGGACCGGATGCCGGAGAACACCTCCGGGTGGTCGGCCTGGGATACGGCCAGATCGAAATTCCTGTGAAACTGCTGGATCCCCGAATAGTTATGGGAATGGATCACCCTGGCCCCGGCGGAATAAAAGACACCATAGCCCCGTTCCATGGCCCGGGCCGCAAAGATCATATCTTCATTGAAGATGGTCTTTTTCGTAAAGCCGCCCAGCTCCAGATACACGCTCCGCTTATAGGCGGCGCATACGTTGGAGCAGAAATACGTTTTGATCCCCAGCTCCGGCAGATCCTCCCTGGTCTTTAACCGGCTTTCCTCCGGATAATTAAAGGCCCTGGTATAGCGCTCGATGATCCCGCAGTCCCGGTCCGGAAGCTGACGGCCATAGGCCACAGCCGTACCTTCCTTCTCCGTAAGATCACGGACCAGGTTTTCCAGAAGATACTGGTCTGCCGGAAGGGCGTCGTCAGTCATACAGACACAGATCCCGGCATCTGACTGCCGGATCCCGGCGTCCCTGGTGGCTCCGTGGTCAAAGGTCTCTCTTGTCACATGAAAGACCGAAAGATTTTCCGGCAGACTGTATCCCGTTTCAGAAAGCCACCGGTCCCAGTATGCCTGTTCCGTATTCATGATGATATACCGGTTTACAGGCTGGGTCTGGGCGTCCAGGCGCTTTAAAAGCTCCCCAAACCGTTCCCCCGGCCGGTAAACGGGAATGATCACATCCACAGTTATTTCCTTCATTCTAAATTCCTCTGCTCCGGATTTTTCCGTTTATGTTCCAGGATCCCCGCCAGGTCAATGAGGCCGAACAGCACCATTAAGGCTCCGGTCAGGACCACATAGGCCAGGGCTCCCCCGAAGATCCCGCCCCACCGCACAAAGGGCGTGGAGACCAGGACTGCCATAAGGCTCACCAGGCCGTAGACCCCGAAAATATATTTCTGCTTTTTCATGATCACCAGCGAATAATAAAACAGGTTCATGTACGCATTCAGGGCTCCGCCGAAAATGATCAGCACCAGGGCCGGACGGCACTGGGAAAGGCCGGTCCGCAGATTGGGATACAGAAGGCTTAACACCGGGATCCCCAGAAGCCACGCGCCTCCCACAGCCAACACCGTCAGGGCCGCCATGATCAGAGCGATCCGCTTCTGGATCTTTAAAAACCGCCGGGTCCTCCCCATCTCCCAGGTAAAGGACATTTTCGTAAGATAAGGCCGGATCACGAACCCGGCCACCAGGTTGATGATGCTGGTGGGCATGAAGATGGCTCCAAACACGGCCATATCCCGGTCCGCCATACAGCCCTCAATGGCGTATTTGGACGCGGAAAAAATATAAAAGTCCAGCACTGCCGAACAGAACAGCAGGATGGTCTCTGCAAAAAGCTCCTGCTTCTTTCCCTTCGCCGATCTCCACTCCACGTTGGGAAGCTCCCGGATCACCAGCACGTCGAACACCAGGAACCCCGCCGCCTGGGCTCCCACGGCCCACAGGCTGGCGGCGGCCAGATCTTTCGTATACGCCAGGGAAGCCAGGAATACGCCCACGGAAAGGATCGTCCGGAAGGCGTTGGATTTTCCCGTCAGATAAAGCCGCCCGCCTCTCTGGAATTCCGCCTCATAGGCATCCGCCAGGGCGTCGATGACCTTATAGACCACCATCAAAAATACCACGGCCGCCTTTTCAAAGGAATAACCGTTTAAAAATACGTATCCCGTGCCCGTGAGGACAGCCGCCCCGCAGGTCAGAAGCCGCAGTCCCAGGTAATCCCCGAAGGAGTATTTTCCTCCCGTGTCGGTGATCTGGAACGGGCGGATCCCGAAATACGCCATCATGAACATATGCTGTCCGAAGGTGGTGAAGGCAAAGGTAAAGATCCCTCCGGCATCCTCCCCGGCGATCTGCACCACGGCAATGGAAAGGACCATGGATGCGAACGCATACAGGAAGCTTCCGGCCATATTCCATATAATGTCACGTTTTTCTGGATTTTTCGATTTTTTACCTATGATCAGCCGCGATATTAATTCCATGAAACTCCTTCTTCACACAGGCAAAGGCGGATTCGATCACCTTATCCATATCGTAATATTTGTATTCTGCCAGCCGGCCGCCGAAGATCACGTTTTTCTCCTCTGCCGCCAGGGCCTCATACCTTTTATACAGCTCCTGGTTCTTTTCGTCGTTGACCGGATAATACGGCTCCATGCCCTCGGTCCACTCCGCCGGATATTCCTTTGTGATCACGGTCTTTTCCTGGGTGCCGAACTCAAAATGCTTGTGCTCGATGATCCTGGTATAAGGCGTCTCCCGGTCCGTGTAATTGATGACCGCGTTCCCCTGGAAATTATCCGTGTCCAGGACCTCCGTCTCAAACCTCAGGCTGCGGTACTGGAGCCTGCCGAACCGGTAACCGAAATAGCTGTCTATGGTTCCTGTATAGACCACCTTTTCTGCCAGGGCGTCGTATTCTTCCTTATGCTCCAGATAATCCGTACCCAGACGCACCTCACAGCCTGCAAACAGCTTGTCAACGATCACATTATAGCCGCCCATGGGGATCCCTTGGTACAGATCGTTGAAATAATTGTTATCGTAGGTATAGCGCACCGGGAGGCGCTTGATGATAAACGCCGGAAGGTCCTTACATTCCCGTCCCCACTGCTTTTCCGTATAGCCCTTGACCAGCTTCTGGTAGATATGGGTCCCCACCAGGCTGATGGCCTGCTCCTCCAGGTTTTTTGGCTCGCCCTTTATGACCTTTCTCTGTTCCTGTATGATCTTTTTTGCCTCCTCCGGCGTGGAGATCCCCCACATACGGCTGAAGGTATTCATATTAAAAGGCATATTGTACATCTCGCCCTTATAATTGGCCACCGGGCTGTTGGTATAGCGGTTGAACTCAGCCAGGCTGTTGACAAAATCCCAAACCTCCCGGCTGCTGGTATGGAAGATATGGGCGCCGTATTTATGGACATGGATGCCCTCGGTCTCTTCACAGTAAATGTTTCCGCCCAGATGATCCCTTTTTTCCAGCACCAGACATTTTTTTCCCTGTTTTCCTGCAAAATACGCGAACACTCCGGCAAACAGGCCGCTCCCCACCAGCAGATAGTCGTACTGCTTCATTCTACTTTTCCTCCGTTTTCCCCGTATAAATCCATGATCAGATCCTTTAAAAAACCTGCCGCAGTCCCTGCTGCCATCAGAAACGCTCCGGCCAAAATAAACAGATCCCCCAAATTAAAGACCACCTTTTTAAGAGCCTTCCACTGGAAGCTGAAATAGTCCACCACATAGCCGCGCTTCATCCGGTCGTAGAGGTTGCTCGCTCCTCCGGCCAGGGTCAGGGTCAGGGCCAGCTTTTCCAGTATCCTTCCCCGGGTCCCCATGAGGTACGCCCAGGCTCCAGCAAAGGCCGACGTAACACATAAGGGCACCAGCTGCACCGCCCTGGATCCCTTTAAGATCCCAAAAGAGAATCCTTCGTTATGGTTTTGGTAAAGCTTTATCTTTCCTTTGGAGATGGCAAGCTCCCTAGGGAATGTGCCTTTCTCCTCCTTCTCGATCCGGGCCTTGAACGCCTGGTCCAGGAATGTGAGCGTCGTTCCAAACGTCAGAAATCCAAACATGGCAAGTCTCCTTTCCGTCCTTATCATCCTATCTTACACTATTTTCCCTGCTCCGTCCATCTTTTCCGGAGAATCTCCCCTCTGCTTTTCATGTTCTCCCGTATTTTCACATATAATACAGCAATCGTCTGAGCAGCTTTGCACCGGAGTATCAGAATGCCTTGTTCTTACAGCGTCACATCAGAAGACACCGTCGATTTTATTTCCACATACAGTGCCCTGCCGGAGCAGCTATCTGCCATGACCGGCATCGAATGCATTGATTTTGTCAGCCGCCAGTTCGCCGTGCTCCACATTCCCATGGACGATCTGGAAAGCCCCATGAATTTTTCCTACTATACCTATTCGGCCATCCCGAAGCTCTATTCCCTCCTGGACACCGACAGCATGGAGGCCTCCGGGATCCTTCCCGCCTCCCGGATCCCCGCCTTCGGGAACCAGGGCCAGGGCGTCCTCATCGGCTTCGTGGACACAGGCATCGACTACCAGAATCCCCTGTTCCGGAAGGAGGACGGAAGCTCCAGGATCCTGGGGATCTGGGACCAGACTCTGGAAACCGGCGTCCTGGATCCGGTAAACGGCTTCCAGGCCCTTTATGGGACCCAGTATTCCAGAGAGGAGATCGACCAGGCGCTGGCAGCCCCGGATCCCCTAGCCCTGGTCCCGTCTGCGGACGAAAACGGCCACGGCACCTTTCTGGCGTCCGTGGCAGCCGGAGGAGAGGATCCGGACCAGGATTTTACCGGAGCCGCCCCAAAGGCTTCCATTGCCATGGTGAAGCTGAAGCCCGCCAAGGAGTATCTCCGGGATTTTTATCTGATCCGGGAAGGGGCAGATGCCTATCAGGAAAACGATATCATGATGGGCGTCGCTTACCTGCTCCATCTGGCCCGCCGTTTTTCCATGCCCCTGGTGATCTGCCTGGGGCTGGGGACCAACCAGGGGAGCCATGTGGGAAAATCTCCTCTGGGGCTTTATCTGGATGATATCAATATCTATGCCGGGACCGCTGTCATCACAGCGGCAGGCAACGAGACCGGCTACGGCCATCACTACCGGGCCGTCACTAGGCCGGAGGAAACGCTTCAGACCGTGGAGCTGAACGTGGGAGAAAAGGACAGCGGCTTTTCCATGGAATTCTGGGCCCAGGATGTGGATATCTACCGGGTGGGCTTCATTTCCCCCACAGGAGAGGTGGTGGATCCCCTTCCCTCCTCCACAGAGGAAGAAAACGTCATCCGGTTCCTGGTGGAGCAGACGGAGATCACCGTTTATTCCAGCATCATCAACACGGCCACCGGAAGCCAGATGATCTTCATCCGCTTTAAGGATCCCATGCCGGGGATCTGGAACCTTACGGTCTCCAGCGCCTTAAACGTCACCGGAGCCTTCCATATCTGGCTTCCCAGCCGCGGCTTCATCTCCGACACCACATATTTCCTCCGGCCGGATCCCGATACCCTGGTCACCGGTCCCGGGAATTCCCAGTACGCCCTCACGGTCTCTGCCTATGACCATATCACCGGGGGCATCTATATCCATTCCAGCAGAGGGTTCAGCCGGTCCGTCCAGATAAAACCGGAGCTGGCGGCCCCTGGCGTCAATATCACCGGGGCCGGCCTCCGTTCCGGCTTCGTACAAAGATCCGGCACCTCTGCCGCTGCCGCCCACGCCGCCGGAGCCGCCGCCATCCTGCTCCACTGGGGGATCCTGGAGCGGAACGATCCCTTTATGAACACCTCCGCCATCAAGACCTATCTGATCCGAGGAGCCAAAAGAAATCCAGCGCTCACCTACCCAAACCGCGAATTTGGGTACGGAACGCTGGATCTCTACCAGGCGTTTTTAAGACTCAGGCTGTGAGTCTCCTGCCCCGCGCATGGCAATGCGGGGGCCTCCTCTTTTCTCCAGATACGCCCTTGTGATGGTCACAGAGCCAATGTTGGAATCCTTTGGGATCTCATACATGATATCCAGCATAAATTCCTCCAGGATCGCCCGCAGGGCCCTGGCCCCGGTCTCCTTCTTTAACGCTTCCTCTGCGATCCACTCCAGGGCGTCGTCGTCAAAGGAAAGTTCCACCTCATCCATCTTAAGCAGCTTTTCGTACTGTTTCAGAATGGCGTTTTTCGGCTCCTTTAAGATCCGCACCAGGAACTCCTTTGTCAACCCCTGGAGAGTCACGGTCACCGGAAGCCGTCCCAGGAACTCCGGGATCATCCCGAAATTCCGCAGATCCTTATTGGTCACCCTGCTTAAGAGATCCGGGTCCTTATCAAACTTATCCTTCAGATCTGCGTTAAAGCCGATGGACGCCTGTTCCGTCAGACGCTCTTTAATGATGTTCTCCAGATCCGGGAAGGCTCCGCCGCAGATAAAGAGGATATTGTCCGTATTGATGGTCTCCATGGGCGTCATGGCATTCTTCTGGTTTGTCCCCACAGGAACCTCCACAGACGCCCCCTCCAGAAGCTTTAAAAGCTCCTGCTGCACCGATTCCCCGCTGACATCCCTGGTGCTGGTGGATTTCTTTTTGGCGATCTTATCGATCTCATCAATGAACACGATCCCCATTTCTGCCCGCTCCACGTCGTTTCCTGCGGCTGCGAGGAGCTTGGAGATCACGCTTTCAATGTCGTCTCCGATATACCCGGCCTCCGTAAGGGAGGTGGCGTCGGCGATGGCCAGGGGCACATCCAGAAGCTTTGCCAGGGTCTTGACCAGATACGTCTTGCCGCTGCCGGTGGGTCCGATCATTAAGATGTTGGACTTTTCGATCTCCACATCGGTCCCGAACTGCTGTGCATCCGGGGACGTATGCTCGAACACCCGCTTATAATGGTTGTAAACGGCCACAGAGATCACCTTTTTTGCCTGCTCCTGGCCGATCACATACTGGTCCAGCTTTTCCTTTATGGCATGGGGGGCCGGGATATCCTTCAGCTTAAAAAGCTCCTTTTTCTGGCCCTCTTTCTTTTTCTTCACCCGTTTTTTCCCAGTGATGGCGTTGAGATCGATCTGGCCGATGGGGATCCCAAAGCCCATATTTCCCCAGGGAAAGCCTCCCTGGTACGGCGCTTCGTCCTCCTCCCCGGCGTCCGTTTCTTCCACCGTCTGGGTCTCCTCCGGCACATCCTCCGGCGTTCTAGGCGTTTTTGGAGCTGCGTCCTTTTTTTCTCCGTTCTCTGGAAGCCCGCCTTCGGCCTGGTCCTCCGCCTTCTTTTCCCCGGCGTTTCCAGTACCGGCGCTTCCGCTCTTCCCGGGGATATTCTGCCACATTCCCATGGGCATTCCGGCGTTCCACAGCTGTTCTGGCGTGATCCCGGACAGACGGCTCATATCAAACCCGCTGTTCATGACTGTATCAAAGGCCTTCTGCATACAGTCCCGGCAGATATCGATGCCGCCGGGCAGCGTGATCATCTTTCCAGCCTTGCTCTCCGGTCTCCGGCAGACATAGCAGACCTTATCGTATTCGTCCCCGTCGTTTCCATTTATGTTTTTTTCTCTCTCGTCCAATTTTTTTCTCCTTCTTGTGAATCCCTCATCTGTCAGAAAACCATTATACGGTATTTTTCCTGGGTCTGCAAGAGAAGGGAGGAAAAAAGGCTGGCGGTCTGTCTGGCCGTCAGCCTTTTTCTGTCCGTTATGGTCGATCCATTTACTTCTTTTCCGGTTCCTCGTTCTCTTCCTCCTGGGGTCTTGCATTCAGGGTGATGGGGATCTCCTTTTCCACATACTCACCGTTTTCCAGTCTCTGGACCGTGAGATTTACAGTGGTGCCTTCTTTATAATAGGTCAGGAGCTTTGTAAGATCCGCATAGTTTCTAACGGTTTCCCCATCAAATTTGGTGATGATATCCTTTTCCTTCAGTTCAGAATTGGCAGCCGCGGAATCCTCTGTGATCTTATAAACGTATACGCCCTCGGGCATTCCATAGAGCTTTGCCATGGAGGCGTCGATGTTCTGGATCTGGATCCCCAGATATCCCTGCTCCTCTTCGCCAACCTCCACCTTGGTGGTACGGGTCTTTAAGTCGTCAATGATATCCTTCGCATGAGAAATGGGGATCGCGTAGCCGACACCTTCTACCTTTTCATCTGCGTATTTGGCCTCGTTGATGCCGATGACCTCTCCCTTGGAGTTTAACAGAGCGCCGCCGCTGTTGCCGGGGTTGATGGCCGCATCGGTCTGGATCACAGTTTTTGTAACGCCGTCCACAGTGACCTCACGGTTCAGTGCGCTCACATGGCCCACAGTCACGCTCTGGCCCAGTCCCAGGGCATTTCCGATGGCGATGACACCCTGGCCCATTTTTAGGGAATCTGAGTCCCCGAGAGTAGCTGCCTTGATCTGGGATTTGGTATCTGCGGAGATATTCTCCAGCGGGACTGCGATCACTGCCAGGTCGGAAGCAGAGTCCGTACCCTTCACTGCCGCCTCCACGCTGCTTTCATCGATGAAGGTGACAGCCAGGGTCGTAGCGCCCTCGATCACGTGGTTATTGGTCACCACCAGGAGCTCTGTGTCGTTCTGGCCTACAATGATGCCGGAGCCGCTGCTGGGCACTTCATACGTCTGGGTCTGGCCGAACCAGGTGCTTCCCTGGTAAAGCATGGTATTGGTGATGGCCACCACCGAGGGCATCACCGCATCCACGATGGGAGACACATCCTCAATGAACACACCTCCGGAAGAGGAGGATGTGGACTGGGGAGCTGCCTGGACCACCTGGGTCTGCTGGATCGGGGCCGTCTCCTCCGGGAACAAAGCGTTGGCCGCCCGGTTCACGCCGAACATGGTGCCGCCGGATACCACGCCGAAAAGAAGGGCCGCTGCTGTGACCATGGCCGTTGTCTTCATAACGGAACGTTTCTTCGGAGCCTTATGGCTGCTGCCGTTCTCCCCATGGCCTCCTCCATTCATCCCGCCGTTTCCGTCCTGTCCTCCGTAGGGATACGGAGAGGAGTGATGGTACTGGTTCTGCGGGCCATTCTGGTACTGGGGCTGCTGGTACGCCTGGCCCTGATTCTGGTTCTGGGGCTGTCCCTGGCCGCTGAGCCCGTATACCTGCTGTCTGGCCGGCTGGCCCATCCCTGTCTGGTTCCCAGCCGCCTGCGGACCGCTCTGATTATTCTGATCGTTCTGGTTATTATCAACCTCTGTCCATTTATCGTCGTACATAAAAATTCTCCTTTCACAACAAAGCTTATCTATCGGAAGTTCTTTGATCTCCTCGTTTATGTAAGAGAGTTTACCAGGGATTTGTGATGAAATTGTGATAACTTTTCAAGGGAATTGTGAAACCGTGATACACAAAAGCGCCTCCGGAAGACCGGAAGCGCTCTTGAAATGTCCTATCTTTCATGTCCTGTCCGTTACAGTCCCATCACTGCCATCACTCCGAAATATGCCAGAACGATCACTCCCAGGATAATGCGGTAATAACCAAAGAAACGGAAATCGTGCTTCTTCACATATCCCATAAGGAACTTGATGGAATACATGGATACGGCAAAGGCGATGACCATGCCGGCCAGCAGGAAGAAAAACTCCATACCAGAAAAATCCAGGCCATAATGGAGGATCTTTAACAGGCTGGCCCCGAACATCACCGGGATCCCCAGGAAAAAGGTAAATTCCGCAGAAGCTGTTCTGGAGCAGCCTAAAAGCATAGCGCCCAGGATCGTAGCGCCGGACCGGGAGGTTCCCGGGATCAGGGCTAAAAGCTGGAACAGGCCGATATACAGGGCGTTCCGGTAGCTGATCTGGGAAACCTTTTTAATGGGAAAGTCCACATACTCATTATGCTTTTCCAGGACAATGAAAAGGATCCCGTAGATGATCAGCATGGCCGCCACCACATAGGGGTTATACAGGTATGTGTCCAGGACCTCGTCCAGAAGGAGACCCACCACAGCCGCCGGAAGGCAGGCGATGAGGATCTTGATCCACAGATGCCAGGTGGCAAGCTGCTGGTTTTTCTTCTTTCCCGGGGCCCATGGGTTCAGACGATTGAAGTAAAGGACCACCACAGCCATAATGGCTCCCAGCTGGATCACCACCCGGAATACCTTCATAAATTCTGCCGACGCGTTCAGATGGACGATGTTCTCCACCAGGATCAGATGGCCGGTGCTGCTGATGGGAAGCCATTCTGTAAAGCCCTCCACCAGACCGAATACGACGATCTTCAGGAATTCGATAAAATTGCTCATGTTTACTCTCCTATATTCTCAATCTGCCAGTCAATGGGAGCAAGGCCGTGGGCCGTGAGGAATTTATTGGTCCGGCTGAAGGGACGGCTCCCGAAAAATCCGCGGTACGCCGACAGGGGACTGGGATGGGGAGCTTCTAAGATCAGATGGGCCGGATTGTTTAACATGGCCTTTTTCATCTGGGCCGGTTTTCCCCATAAAATAAACACCATGGGCCTGTCCTGTTCATTCAGCACCCGGATGGCCGCGTCGGTAAACTCCTCCCAGCCGATGTCCTTGTGGGAATGGGCCGCATGGGCTCGGACCGTCAGCACCGTATTCAGAAGAAGCACGCCCTGGTCGGCCCATTTCTTCAGATATCCGTTATTGGGGATATAGCAGCCGCAGTCCTCATGGAGCTCCTTATAAATATTCACCAGGGACGGCGGCGTATCCACCTCCGGCCTCACGGAAAAGCAGAGGCCGTGGGCCTGGCCCGGTTCATGGTAGGGATCCTGTCCCAGGATCACCACCTTCACATCCTTCAATGGCGTGAATGCGAAGGCGTTGAAAATATCGTCCGGAGCCGGGTATACCTCCCTGGTCTCATACTCATGCTTCACTGTCTCGTACAGCTTCCTGTAATAGGGCTTTTTAAATTCCTCGCTCATGGGCCCCAGCCAGTCGTTACTGATCGCTGCCATGCTCTTCCTCCCCAAAGCCTTCCATGAATCCCACAGAATCCGCCTTTACGGCGGCGGCCTTTTCCTTCAGTTCTTCGGTGATCTGATAAAAAGTTTTGTGGACACAGTACAGGCGTGCCTTCCGGTTGATGGCCGCCGTCCGCTCAAAGGGCCACCGGATCAGGGACGGATGGCCAAAGCCCTCTCCCAGCTCCAGGAGCACCGTAGTCCTGTTTAAAGTCCCGGCCAGCCAGCCGGTATAACCATTCCATTGCTCCTCCGTTAAAGATACGTCCAAAGGGGCCACCATATGCTCCTTTTCAAAGCCTCTGTCCTCCATCTCCTCCAGAGTCAGTGTGGATATGATAAAAGCATCCTTCCCATCTAAAAGCTTTCTCAGGGCTTTTGAGGCCCTCCGGATCTGCTCCTCCCGGTCTTCATCCCCGCGCTTCCACTCTGCGCCGATCCCCACCAGGATCTTTTCCGCCTTCCGGACCTCTTCCTGTATCTCCTTTCGGATCTCACTGTTTTCCATAGCTGTCTCCTATCTCATAAGTGACCTAAGTATACCATAAAATCCGGTCCCTGTGAACCACCCTTTGTCGAAAGCCCACGCCCCGTCTCCATAGCCCCTTGCATTTTCTGCCGGATTCCGCTATACTTTTTACCATAAAATGCCGGAATACAGAAAGGATCCTATGCATATGGAAAAAACATCCGCGTCCGTTTATATAAAAAAAGGCCAGGGCCGGGCTTTAAAAGCCGGAGGGCTCTGGATCTATGACAACGAGATCGACCGTACTGAAGGGGAATTTGAGAACGGGGACATGGTCAATGTCTTCGATTTTGACGGTTATCCCCTGGGATGCGGCTTTATCAATACCCGCTCCACCATCACCATCCGCATGATGTCCAGAAAGCCCCACACAGTAGTGGACGAGGACTTTATTGAAATGCGGGTACGGAACGCCTGGGAATACAGAAAATCCACTGTGGACACAAGAAGCTGCCGTCTGGTCTTCGGGGAAGCTGACTTCCTTCCCGGAATCGTCATTGACAAGTTCTCCGACGTGCTGGTGGTGGAATCCCTGGCCCTGGGCATCGACCGGTGGAAGCCAGTGATCCTGGAAAAACTGAAAAAGGTCCTGGCCGAGGACGGGATCTCCATCCGCGGCGTCTATGAACGGAGCGACGCCAGGGTCCGCCTCCAGGAGGGCATGGAACGGTTCAAGGGCTTCATCGGAGACTCCTTTGATACAAAGGTGGAGATCGTGGAAAACGGCGTCCGATATATGGTAGATGTCCAGGACGGCCAGAAGACCGGCTTCTTCCTGGACCAGAAATACAACCGTCTGGCGATCCAGCGGCTTTGTAAGGGCAAACGTGTTCTGGACTGCTTTACCCACACCGGCTCCTTTGCCTTAAACGCCGGGATCGCCGGCGCCTCGGAGGTCCTTGGCGTGGACGCCTCCGAGCTTGGCGTGGCCCAGGCCTCCGAGAACGCCGCCTTAAACGGTCTGTCGGACCGGGTCCGCTTTGTGGCCGCCGACGTGTTCGACCTGCTTCCGGAACTGGAGCGCCAGGGAGAAAAATTTGATGTGGTGATCCTGGATCCCCCTGCCTTTACTAAATCCAGGAATTCCGTCAAAAATGCCGTCAAGGGTTACAGGGAGATCAATCTCAGAGGCATGAAGTTAGTAAAGGACGGCGGCTATCTGGCCACCTGCTCCTGCTCCCACTTTATGACCCCGGAGCTCTTTGCAAAGACCATCCGGGAGGCCGCAGGGAACGTCCACAAGCGTCTGCGCCAGGTGGAATACAGGACCCAGGCTGCTGATCATCCCATCCTCTGGGGCGACAGTGAGTCCTCATACTTAAAGTTTTTCATTTTCCAGGTGTGCGACGAGAAATAAGCAGCCGGCAGATAAGCCGGAATATGTACGGGCGCTGGAAACGGGACGCCATACGGCGCAGCCCGCTTCCAGCGCCCGTATTTTACAGATAGGCCTTCATTTCATCCCTGAGGGCTTCCTCCGTCCGGATCAGACGGTCCGCCAGGTCCATACTTTCCCTGGAGGCTCCCGCATACTGGTTCCGGAAGCCGCAGATGGACTGGATCCCCATGTTGCAGCCGTCCATGAGGATCTTTGCCGCCTGCCGATTGTCATCCTTCATGAGCATTTTCATGCCGGTGGACATCCTGGAAAACGCTGCCGCCATCATCTCCGGCTCCTTCCCACCCTCTCCCAGGCTTTTTAACTGCTTATATGCCTCTTCCTCCATGGCCTGGTGCTTTTTCTCATACCCATCTATGGTATTTTTCAGCTTCTGGTCCGAAACGTAGCCCTTGATCTGGGCCATACTGTCCAGAGCCATCTTGCAGCCGGAATCACATTCCTTTAAAAGGCACACCGTATGATCTCTCATGTTCCATCTCCTCCTTTATTCATAAACAGCTCCATTCTCAGTATGCGCCGTCTCAGGAAAGAATATGCTGTTCCCGTTTTTTCTTTCGTTTTTCCAGAAGGAGGGCATTGATATAGGCGGCGACAGGCACCGTAAAGATCACTCCCAGGGTGGCCGATATGCCCTGGATGATCTCAATGCCGATGGAATACATATTGATGGTCTGGTTTAAACTGTAACCGTAGGCATAAATAAATACCAGCGTGTTGATGGAGGTTCCTGTAAATGCCAGGATCAGCGTATTGGACATGGTCCCCATCATATCGCGCCCCACGTGGATCCCAGACCGGAACACATCCTTAAAGCCCAGCTCCGGCGCCCGGGCGGCCACCTCATGGACGGCGGAGCTGACAGACATGGCCACATCCATGACGGCTCCCAGGGATGAGATCAAGATCCCTGCATACAGAAGCTCTCCTGCTTTGATGTCCGTCATCTGTGCCACATACTCCAGCTGCTCGATGTCCGCCACGTTATATCCGCTGATCCCTGCCAGCCGTCCGAAAGCCGCCGCCAGTGATCCCGAAAGCATGACACCCAGGATCGTAGCCAGAATGGCCGCTGCGGTCTTTGTGGAGCTGCCGCCGATGAGATACATGGTCACAACAGTGGTCAGCCCCGCCACGAGCATGGAAGCGCCGATGGGTGAAGCTCCCCGATAGATCATGGGGATGAACAGGAAAATGATGCACAGAAAGGTAAAGACAAGGCCGATGGCCGAATTTAATCCCTGTCTGCCTCCGATGACCCAGATGGAGATCAGGAACAAGGCCACGATCCCGTAAAGCGCCAGGCTTCGGTCCTGGCTGTATACAGTGACATACAGCTCCTCTCCGCTTTCGTTGACAGCCGCAATGACCCTCATTCCAGGCCTGCAATGGGCTCCGTACAGGTAGCTGGAGGAGCTGACGGCCTCCACCGTTTCCCCCTTTCTGCTTCCGGAGTCCAGGACCAGCAGGGCCTTCTGCTGCCCCACATACTGGCCGCTTTCCTGCTCATTATCCTCTAAAACCTCCAGGACCCTGGCCTTTTCAAAGGTCCGTCCCTGGGTTCCGTAAAGCTCCGTCCGCTCGGTCTTTCCAAGAAGGAAAAGAATGAGTCCGAACACGGCCATGAACGTCAGGGCCGCAAGCTGCCGTTTCCTTACACTTCCCATACGTTCCTCTCCCCGGTTATTTTGTCTTCACGATGCGGACCTGCTCGTCGATCTTTTCGTTGGTATCGGTCCGGTAGGTGTTGATGGTAAAGGACTCGCTGTCAATGTCCACCACCGAATAAGTGGGCACGTCCTCCTGCCATCTGCTGGCAATGTACGTCTGCTTTCTGGGAGTAAGGTCATAATATTTACTGCCTGAGGAGGAGCTGGCCGTCATATAGAGAATCCCTTCCGGATCCACAGACTCCCTCTTCTTTGATACGATGGCGTCGGCGTCCATCACTGCCGCCAGGTACTGGAGATATGTGATCTCATCTGGGTCTGCCGTATTCTTTTTAATATTTAAAGGAGCTGTAAACAGAGTCTCCTCCCTGTCTCCATTGTCGATATCCTTTTCCATCTGTGTCTCAAAGGAATCGTCGTCGTACTCAAAGGTCTTTTTTCCGCCCTCCAGAAGATACGTTCTGGAGTACGCATGGTCATGGCCTGTGAGCACCACGTCCACATCGTTCTCCTCAAAAATGGGGACCAGCTCGTAACGGAGGTTTGTAATCTCCGGTTCATTGGAATGCTCGGCAGAACCATAGATGTCCTGGTGAAGGGTCACGATCCTCCATTTACAGTCTGCATTGGCCTTTATGGTCTCCTCCATGAACTGTCTGTGCTCTGCCACGTTGGTATCCTGGGTATTTAACATCATGAACAGGGCGTTTCCGTAACGGAAGCTGTAATCTCCGCCCACAATGCCGTTGGAGCCCAGGGTACTCAGGTTGGGAACATTGAAATGCCAGGTGTAGTTGGCATTGTCCGCATCATGGTTGCCCACGGTCGTGGCCACCGGAAGAGACTTTAATACCTCCGGGCTCAAATATCCGGCGTACTCGATCTCGCTGACGGTCCCGTCCTTCACCTTTTTTGCATTGGTCTGGATCTGATCTCCGGCGGAAAGCACAAAGGCAGGATCGCTGCCGGCCTTTTCCACTGCCAGCTCCAAGGTATGGTTCCAGTTGAAGCTGTCGCTCATGACCGATTCATACTGGGCCGTCTTAAAGGTATCCTTTAAAATGTCCTCTGGTTTTTTGGCCTTTTCCTCATTGGAGGAGCCGATCTGCGGGTCTCCCACAAAGATGAAGCTGAAGGAATCCGGATCCCTTGTCTCCAGCCTGCTGATCGCTTTGCCGCCTGCCTGGTAGTAATAGACAGAGCCCGGCTCCAGCCCCGTGAGCGTCACCTTGTTGGACTGATAGCCCTCCTGGGCGTCTGTGCTCTTTACCTCTGCGTCCGTTCCATCGGACAGGTCTGCCTGCTTTCCATACCGGAAGCCGGCATCCTCCCCCTTTCTGGAATACCAGGCGAAATTCATCTGAGTCTCGTCTGCGCCGGGGGTGATGGAAACCTGGGTCCAGTCGCCGCTTAACTCCTTCCACCGTTCCTTCCACGCATCGTAAGCGCCTCCCTGGGCTGCCTCTGTGTCCTGCGCCAGGGTTTTTCCATCCGGAGCCGCACCGCCAAAGGCCGGGAAGGTCTGACAGGCCAGGACTGCCGCCAGGGCTGCCGCCATAATACTCTTTTTTCTGATCATCGATTCATCCTCCTCATAGCATGATAATACAAAAACTCTTTTTTCCGGCCCCAATATAGCATCGGAAAAAAGAGTTTTCAATAGGACTTACGAATCTTTAAGCGGAGTATTTCCAAAGTTTTACATAGATTTTAGGGAGGTTTTCCCCGGTTTACGTCTGGATCTCCAGAAGCCTCAGCATATCTTCCCTGGTCATGGGAGCCGCCTGCTCCGTTCCCTGTCCGATGATCCGGTCTGCCAGCTCCCGTTTTGTCTCCTGAAGCTCCAGGACCTTTTCCTCAATGGAATCCTTGGTGATCAGCTTGTAAACCGTCACATTTTTCTGCTGACCGATCCGGTGGGCACGGTCTGTGGCCTGGTTCTGGGCCGCCAGGTTCCACCAGGGATCGTAATGGACCACCATATCCGCTCCTGTCAGATTTAATCCCACTCCCCCGGCCTTTAAGGAGATCAGGAATACTGGGACCGCTCCCCCATCTCCATAATCCTCAAAGCACAGGGCAGGGTCGCAGCAGATCTGGCGGAGCCTGGTCAGCTCTGTCAGGACCTGGAACCGGCTGTTATTAAATTCCTCCTCACTCTGATGGTCCAGGAGGGATCTCAGATGGATGGCCTGGCCGTCGTACAGCTTCCTCTGCTTTCCTGTCATCTGTACATACCGGACCTCCTCCGTCTTTTCCGGCAGGTCCCGGAGCACATCCTGCTTCAGCCGCCGCAGGATAAAGGGCCCCACCATTCTCTGGAGCCGCTCCATGGCCTCCTGGTCATTGTTTTTCACCACCGGGATCTCAAATTCCCGCCGGAAGATATCGTAGCCATACAAAAAGCCCGGCATCAGATAATCAAAAATGCTCCAAAGCTCGCTGAGCCGGTTCTCAATGGGCGTTCCCGTAAGGGCAAACCGGAAACGGCTTTTGATCACCTTCACCGCCTTCGCCGCCGCAGTGGCATGGTTCTTGATGTACTGGGCCTCATCCAGGACCTGATACAGAAACTCCCGTCCCTCGTAAAGGGCCGCATCCCGTTTCAAAAGATCATAGGAGGTGATGAGCACGTCCGAGTGAACGGATTCCTCCAGCCTTTTCTGACGCTCTGCCTGGGTGCCTGCCGCCAACGTCACCTTTAATTCCGGGGCAAATTTTTTAAATTCCTCTCCCCAGTTGAATACCAGGGATGCCGGGGTGACGATCAGGGACGTGCCTGTCTTTCCCTCCAGCTTTGCAGCCAGAAGGACCGCGATCATCTGGAGCGTTTTTCCCAGTCCCATATCGTCGGCCAGGATCCCGCCAAAGTTCCAGCTTTCCAATGTTCTCAGCCACCGGTACCCGTTTTTCTGATACTGGCGCATGGTGGCGGAAAGGCTTTCCGGTTCTTCAAAATCCGCGTCCTTTATGGTCTTAAAGCTCTTTACGATCTGCTTGAAATGGCTGTCCCTTTTACTGTAAACGTCCTCGTGCTCCTCCAAAAGCCGGTCCAGATACAGCGCCCGGTAAACTGGCAGATGCATATTTCCCCGGATCATTTCCTTCGGCGTAAGCCTTAGTGCCGCCGTCATTTCATCCAGCATTCCGATGGAAGATTCCTCCATGCGGACGAAGGTCCCGTTTTTCAGGCGATGATATTTCTTTTTCTGCCGGTAGCTGTACAGAAGATCCACCAGCTCCTCCGGCGGAATGTCTCCCGTGTCGATCTTCAGATCCAGCATGCCGCTGGAAACCGATACGCCCACAGCGGTCTGCACCCGCCGGACCACATGACAGCCGCGGAACCGGTCCGTACACAGCACTTCCCCCAGGGAAGCAAGCGCAGCGACTCCGTTCTCCGCCACCCTGTACATGACCTCCTCGTCTCCACCGCAGGAAAATTCCTCCTTCTGCGGAACCTCCACAGGGAACCATCGCTTCACCTCCAGGGCGATCCCCGCTTCCTCTGCCAAAGAGCGGAAGGGTTCCATAAGCTCCTGTCCGTTTCCCGTGCACCGGACCGCCTCCACAGGAGAATATCCCTGATTCCCATACCGAACCACCGGTCGGCAGACAAAATCTCCCCCTTCCGCATCCAGATAAAACTGGTATTCTCCCCGGGGCGGCAGAAAAGAGCGGATCAGCTCCCCGTCCTTCTCTGCCACCTGGGCGATCTCCCTGAACCTGGGCAGGATCATATGGTAAAATTCAGCCAGCCTATTCCTTCCCACAAAAAAACGGAAGCTTCCGTCCATAGAAACGTCAGCCAGACGCTCCAGACCGTCTGAAAGCTCCCCGCTCTGCCGGTACAGCCCGTCCGCCTCAATAAAATATGCTGTGTCCATACCGTAAAAGAACTCCGGCATGGTCCCGCTGACCTGGATCCCGTCGAATTTTTCCGCCGGACCAGGTTTTCCGCCAGCGTACCTGGGTTCTATTTCCACCTGGATCCTGGGACTTCCCGTTCTGGCATACAGCACCTTCTTCTTCTTTCCATGATCCCTGTCCTCCATTTCCACGCCAGACGGCCCCATAAGCTCATAAAAATGGTCCAGCCGCCAGCCAAACAGCTCCAGGAGCATTCCCACAGAAGGTCTGTTTCCAGAAAAACGCCAGGACTCCTCCATCCGGTCCGCAAAGCGCACCTCCTCCTGAACGATCCTGTTCACATACTCCAGCCACGGGAGAGAGCCTTCGGTAAAATTTTCCCTTTTATGGCTGAGGACCGTTGACGAGCCATAAATGGCCTCCTCGCCATTTTTCACATGCTCACAGAATTCTTCCAGATTTTTAATCACAAACATCCGGCCGCCCCCTGTTTTAAAGGACACATACAGCTTTTTATCCTTCAGGATCAGCCTGGGCTCCAGGCGCATGGGATCCGCCGGCCCTTTTGTCTGCTTCATGAGCTTTCCCCACAGGGTACTCTCGATAATATACTGTCCGGCGGCATCTGTCATATCTCCAATGTTATGATCCTTCAAATGCTCTTCCAGCAGCAGAGCGAGCCCTGCGGTATATTTGCACCGGCAGTCCCCTGAATATTGGCGATAGCTGCGCGCACACTCCGGACAGCCGCATTCGGCCCGCAGGGCCTCATCGCTGGAAAAGACCAGACGGACCGGAAAGTAATATTTCCTCCCCCCCTCCGTTTCCCCAATGGCGGATGCCTGGCCGAGGACCTGGCCTCCGCTCCTTTCAAAGCCCTTGCCCACCTGCTCCAGCCGGAGCCGTCCACCGGAAATGGCCTTTCTTCCTCCTGCTCCGCCCTGCTTTTCTTTTCCTCTTCTTCCTTTTCCTGCTCCGCCGCATACAGCACCGCCGCCATATGGGCGCATTTTCCCCGTCCTCTTCCCACAGCGCAGCTGCATTCTGTCCGTACCGGGATCCCGTGGTCCATGGATATTTTCACCTCATACCGCTCCCGGCCCAGGACCGCCGCGCTGTATTCCTTTTCGTTCACAGACAGATCCCGGATCCGGCCATTCTCCAGAAGCTCCCGGCCCTTTTTCCTGGTATTCTGTGGGAATAATTCCTCCCATTTTTCCATATCTCTCATCCTCGTCTATTTTATCGCTGCAGCTACTGCGCCCATCTGATCCAGTCCCTTTTCATCCAGCTCCAGTACAGTCTCATACAGCACGTCCGCTCCCAGGTCCACATGGTGCGGCGCTGTGTATTCTTCTCCCTGGTGGCTGATCCCCTTCACGCTGGGGACAAAGATCATGCCAATGGGTACGCCTGCCTGGGCCATGGGATTTGCGTCATGGAACGCTCCGCTGGGCATGATCACGCGGCGGATCCCTTTTTTCTCACATACCTGGTCAATGAGCCGGATCAGCCGCGGATCACAGGGAGTCGAATATTTCGCTGCGGAATTGCTGAACTCAAAGGTACAATCCGGGATCTCCTCCGCCATTCTTTTTATGTCCGCGAACAGCTGGTCCGTCACCTCTTTCTCCATGTGGCGCATTTCAAAGGTGGCCTCCGCCTGGCCCGGGATCACATTTTCCTGGCCTGGAAGAACAGAGATCTTCCCCACGGTAAAGACAAGTGTATCATTCAGTTCCCTGGCCCGCTTCTCCGCCTCAACGATCAGTTTCGCCATGCCCACCAGCGCGTCCTTCCGGCTGTCCATCATGGTCGTTCCCGCATGGTTGCTCATCCCCTTTGCCGTCACATCATACCGGACAACGCTGACGATCCCGTTGACGACTCCGATATCCGTACCCGAAGCATCCAGCCTGCCGCCCTGCTCAATATGGTACTCCAGATAGCATTCATAATTTCCCAGATCCCTGCGGGCTCTTCTGACTGTCTCCGGGCTCATGCCGAACTGCTCCAGCTTTTCCTTGTATCCCGGCGCGTCTGGATCGATCTTTCCGGCCACACAGCGGCTCCCAAAAGTTCCCCCGAGAATACTGGATTCCTCCATATTAAATCCCCAGATCTCAATGGGATGACGCAGCCTGCGTCCCTCCTCCTTCAAACGGGCGGCTGCCTCAATGGCCCCGGTCACGCCTAGCATCCCGTCATACAGGCCTCCCTTGATGACTGTATCAAGATGGGAACCAATTACAATGGAACCTGCCTGGGGATCGCTTCCCGGCAGAACGCCGTGGAGATTCCCCACCGGATCCATTTCCACGTTTATTCCAAGCTCCTCCATCTTCCCTTTTAAAAACTCCAGGGCCTGGAAGTATTCCCTAGAAAATCCTAGCCGGGTAATGGAACCGTCCCCGTTACGCCCAATACCGCCTGCCTGCTGAAGCATTTCATTCAATCTGCTCATTTCCCTTTTCCTCCGTTTTCAGCATACTTTGATTCCAATATATCCATGTCCGGTCTGTTTGTCAATGGCAATCCACTTATCTGACACTGGCGGCCTGTTAGCCTGGGACGGGCTTTCCTGCCAACGGCAGCCGGACCGGCTGTCCCTCCCTCTTTCAGGCCCTAAAACCATCCATTCTTCTATGTTTCCATGGCGTATTTCCGCTTCCGTATGCTATACTGGAGCTGTGAATCAGTAAAGAAAGGCAGATTACATTTATGAACATTCAGATTTTTGGGACGAAAAAAGATTTTGAAACGAAAAAGGCAGAACGCTATTTTAAGGAACGCGGGATCCGGTACCAGTTCATCGACATGAAGGAAAAGGGCTTGAGCAAAGGCGAATTTCTATCTGTTCTCCAGGCAGTCGGCGGATATGAAAAGCTGATCGATCCCGACTGTAAAGACAGGGACCTCCTGGCTCTGGTCACCTATCTTGCCGAAGAGGACCGGACAGACAAAATATTTGAAAACCAGAGGATCCTAAAGACTCCCATTGTACGCAATCAGAGACAGGCGACGGTGGGATGCCAGCCGGAAGTATGGAAGACCTGGAAATAATGGAGGCACACCATGAAGAACAACCAGACAGGTGAGCTGCAGGAAGTCCGGTGGGACCGCCTCCTTCGCATTAAAACTGCTGGAAGAGATGATTCCAGCGCCGACCAGTACCGGTATCCCTATGAGCCCACGCCCTATTCCGTTCTGGAACGCCTGGCTGGATCCGGACGGATCCGAAAAGGCAATATTCTGCTGGACTATGGCTGCGGCAAGGGACGGGTCGGGCTTTTTCTGTCCTGCCAGACCCGTTGCCGCTCCATCGGCGTCGAATATGATCCGCGTATTTACGAAAAAGCTCTGGAAAACCAAAGTTCCTGTGTATCCTCCGGAAGATCCTCCTTTGTCCTGGCCAATGCCGAACATTATGCCGTTCCCGCCTCCGTCGACCGGGTCTACTTTTTCAACCCCTTTTCCCTGGAGCTTCTCCAGAAGGTCATGGCCCGGATCCTGGACTCATATTATGAGAATCCACGGTCTATACTGCTGTTTTTTTATTATCCCTCGGACAGCTATCTCTCATATCTGACCTCTGTTCCAGAGATGGCGTTTCTCGATGAGATCCCGTGTGGAGACCTTTTTCCAGGAAACGATCCCCGGGAGACCATCATGATCTTTGAGCTTCCGTATCCGATGTAGGATACGGACTCAATGTGTGTTTGTGCTTAGACGCTCCCGGTCCAATGTCCCCACGGGAGCGTTAAAATTTTACTGGGCACAGGCGGACTCATTTTAATCCTGTATTTAGATTCAGATACATAAAACGCAAAAGGAAGCCTTATAGATCAAGGCTCCCTTAACAACTAAAAAAGCTCGGGACAGGAGGGTCTGCCCCAGCGCAGCCCACGGCAGTGGGCGCAGCGAGGGCATTCGAACCTGGGCGTCAGCCCTGCGGGGGCGGAGACTGTCTCGTGCTTTCTGCTTCTTTTTATCTTCTTACAAATAAAAAAAGCACGAGACGG
>Garth_p2__coassemble_1000_pt1 | contig 22871 bp, 28 predicted proteins | sample Garth_p2__metabat2_high_PE_002 | metagenome-assembled genome bin Garth_p2
GTATCTGCCGACGCTTCCAGCTTTTTAAAACGTTTTCTCTGTTCTTTCTCTGAAATTTCAAGAAACAGCTTAACAAGCACTGTCCCATCGTCTGTCAGCTGTTTTTCAAAAGCCCGGATATCCGAAAGGTTTTCTTCTGTCTCTCTTTTTCCCAGATCCCTGTCAAACCGGTCCGCAAAAATCCGCCGGTTCCAGCTGGTGTCAAAAATGGCGATCCGGCCCTTTTCCGGGCAGCGGGTGGCAAACCGCCATAAAAACGGGTGCATGGCCTCCTCTTCCCCGTCCCGGTCTCCCGTGTAGACGTCAAAGCCCCTGGGATCCAGCGCCTGGATCAGACGGCTGATCTGGAGGCCCTTTCCCGCAGCATCGAAGCCGTCAAAGGTGATGATGACCGGGATCTTCTCATCCTTAAGCCGTCTCTGGAGAACGCCCAGGCGGGCCGCAGCCGCAGCCAGACGTGCCTTATCCCCTTCTTTCCGGCTCTTCTTTTTCTCTTCCTGCATAAAAGGACCTCCATTTCCATATTTATTTGTTCCTGCATTTCCTGGATCCGGCCGGCTTACCCCGCCGGCCGGCACATCCAGTCCGCCTATACGAATGCCTGGGCTACTTTCGGCATCATCTCGCTGATCTTAATATGCTGCGGACATTCCTTCTCACAGTGATGGCAGGCCCGGCAGGCGTCGGCCTTAACGGACAGGGCCTCATATGCCTCCTTGGCCGGGGTCATGCCGTGGCTGGCAGTCATATTATATGCAGCAAACAACTCCGGAATATTCAGGCCAAAGGGACACGGCATGCAGTAAGCGCATTTGGTGCAGTTCACAAGGGCCATTTCGTCGAATATCTTTTTGGCTTTTTCGTAAACGGCCTTTTCTTCCTCTGTCACCATGCCCACATGGCTGCGGCTGGCGTATTCCAGGTTGGCCTCCACCTGCTCCGGCTCGGTCATGCCGCTTAAGAGAAGGCTTACCTCCGGCTTATCCCATAAGAAGTCCAGAGCGTATTCCACATGAGACTTTCCTTCCGGGAAAGCCTCGGCCACATGGGGAGCCAGGTTTGCCAGCTTTCCGCCTAACAGCGGCTCCATGATCACAACGCCCAGTCCCTTGGAGGCTGCGTATTTTAAGCCTTCGGTCCCTGCCTGGTGGGTCAGGTTGATGTAGTTATACTGGATCTGGCAGAAATCCCAGCCGTCATAGGAATCGATGATCTCCTTGAACAGGTCCAGGGAATCATGGAAGGAAAAGCCTATGTAGCGGATCTTTCCAGCGGCCTTGGCCTCCTCCAGCTTCTTTGTCAGATTGAGCTTTTTCACCTTTTCCTCATAGCGTTCTCTGCTTAAGGCATGGAGCAGGTAAAAATCGATGTGGTCCGTATCCAGCTTCTTTAACTGTTCATCCAGATATTTGTCAAAGTCATCCTCTGTCTCCAGGAGCCATACAGGCATTTTATCTGCCAGGTACACCTTTTCACGGTAGCCGTCCTTTAAGGCCTTTCCAACTACCAGCTCGCTGGTACCCTGGTGATACGGATACGCGGTGTCCACATAGTTGACGCCGTTATCGATGGCATGACGCACCATGGCGATGGCTTTTTCCTCGTTGATGGTCTTGTCTTCGTTGACCGGGAAGCGCATGCATCCAAAGCCCAGAGCCGAAACCTCAACACCAGTATTACCAAATTTTCTGTACTGCATATACAATTCCTCCATTTATTTATTGGGAACCTCCCTTTGTCATCACTTCATGTTCCCTGGCGATCTCTTCATACAGCTTTTCCCCATCCCAGAACTGGTTCACAGAGGTCAGCACTGCTTTATAGTCGATACGGCCCACCCCGGACCGGTACAAGGCGTGGATCACCGCGTCCACCTGCGCGGATGCCAGGCCTGCCATGACCATCATCTCGCAGTCAAATTCTGTGCCCGGGCGGTCATTTTCCGCCGGAGGCACCTCCTTCACTCCGGCCAGGTATCCCACCGGCTGGAAATATTCCTCCGGTCCCACGGTCCTCATCCGCAGCCCCAGGGGGAGCAGCGCCCGCTTTACCTTTTTTAACCGTTCCTGGTCCTTAAATCCATACAGCAACACTGTTTCTTTCATATGATCTCCTGTCTGTTTTTTCATGTCCATTTCTGAAGCTGTTATTCTTTTATTATATCAATTTTACTGTTTTAATGCAAGACTGGCGTTTTGTTTCCGCCAGTCTTCCGCTTTATTTCCCTTTGCCCTTCCGTTCCCCCTCTCATGGTCCTTTTCACGCCTTTCCCGGTCTGAAATTTTACTTTTTGAGCGGTTTTTTAAAATTTTTTATTTTTTTTCAAATTACCTGTTGCAATTTCCAGGATTTCTGTTATAATAACTTTTGTTCCGGGGTATGGCGTAGTTTGGTAGCGCGCTCGGCTGGGGGCCGAGAGGTCGCAGGTTCAAATCCTGTTACCCCGATTTTATGTTTTAAAAAGGATTTCTGGAAGTTGATTCCAGAAGTCCTTTTTTGTTTTCAGTATTTTCTGCCCGGCGCAGCACTTCCCCTTGTCCTAGGGACGTCCCGTTCTTCAAATATTGGTGATGAAGTATAAAAATCGTATTTGTCTCTTGTCATCTAGTTTTTAATACTATAATTTCCCTCAATTTATCACTCTGTGCACCCACGTATTTACGTTGTTTTTGCCGCCTTTTCTTTGGTTTTGAGGCCCGTTTTTACCCTCTGCTCTATTTTTTAGTATCAAATTAGTATCACTACGGAATACACTACGAGATATACTTACATTCTGAAAGTGTATTCCGTAACTATTGGAGTTCGGGATCCCGGGAGACGTTTACTCAGAAATAAGCAAATCCTTTACAAAAAAGAATAATTGATGTATGATAAAGATACAATAAACAAGAGGTTATCTGAGGTGGTAAATTTCGTTGCAACCACGCACCCTAGCGGTCAAAAGAGATGCAGGAGAGGCGACGCCTGCCAGATAGCTTCTTGATTATGAAAACAAAATAGAATTTTTCATATACCACCAGTCGGTAAACGGCTGGTGGTATTTTTATCTGTTTCCTCAATGTTATTCAACTCCGGGATCCCGATGGCCTCCCACCAGATTAAGCGCCTCCCTTTCCGTGCTGCTGGTCCATGTCCGGTTGAATTTATCCACGCCATTCCCACGCAAAGCAGAGGAGTAGATCCGATCAGCTTCCGGAAGGAATGGCCGCAGCCGCCTGCTGTGTTCGGGATCCCGGAGACGGCGGAGGGCCTTCGCGTGAATCTGCCGCACAACTTCCGGGGGATTTCCAGTGCTGGCTCCGATCTCCGCCAGCGTGTTCCTGTCCTGGTAACGTCTCCGGATCACCTCCGGCTGCTGTCCTTCCAGATCGTCCACCATTTCCCACAGCACGGCCCGAAGCTGCTCACCGTCCAGGGCCTCCGCCACTTCCTCCTCTACGTTACCCGGAGCCGGAAGCAATTCTCCTAAAGCTGAATCCTCCTCCCCATCAAGACCGACCACAGGAGCGTCCAGGCTCCCCATACGGGCCAGACAGGCGTTGGTCTTGATATTCTCCACCTGTTCGGCAGAAAGTCCCAGGAAACGCCCCACAGCCCTGTCAGAAGGCGGCCAGCCGTATTCCTTTTCATAATCCGCGCAGAATCTTTTATACTTCTGTATTTTCTCCAGACAATGGACCGGGATCCTGAGACAGCTCCCACAGTCCTGGATATACCGGATCATCCTCTGTCGGATCCATTTCTCCGCATAAGACGAGAATCTGCAGCCGGCAGCCGGATCAAATCCATCGACGGCAGAATATAACGCCAGGAAGCCCTCCTGTTCCAGGTCCTCGATCTCTCCAGGCGATAGAGCAGATAAGCCCTTTTATCTGGTCATACAGCAGCTCCATATTCTCGGCCACGTTCTCCCCTGCCTGGATCAGGGCCACAAGTTCCTCATTCGTCATATTCTGTCACCTCCGTGTCTCTATCTTCTCTCTTCCAGCCAATACACGATCAAACACGCCGCAAAGACTCCGGCCACAATGGCCAGGATCCTGAATAAAATACCCATATTTTCACCCCCGTTTATACATCTCTCCACAGCCCCAGGAGCATATTGTCCATTTCCCTTTCCTGGGCTTTTCCCAGCTCTTCGGGATCCGGTCCTACGTCCTGGTCCACCAGGCTGTCGGCCATAGGCACATCCCACGTCTCCGCGGCAATTTCTGACAGGGCCGCCAGGAAGTCATATCCTACCTTCCCATCACGTGAAATGTGCTTATACTTCTCCGGATCCACCCCCAAGGCCTCGATAAACAGATCGTCATCCGCTGGGAACAGCACAAAGGAAAAGCCCTCTATAGCCGCCGCTGCCTTAAGGAGCAGCCGGTCTACTTTCTTCATATAACTTCATCATCTCCTCCAGGAGGCGGTTGAGCTCCTCGATCTTCTTTTCCTGCTCATCGGACCGGATCGAGGACAGCACGGCATTACAGCCCAATATGATTGTATTGGCCGTCTTGCTCTCCATCTCCCCATTGGCAACCATGTTCAGGATCCTGGAAAGTGTACGGCGTACTTCCGTGGGCGTTCCTAGCCTTAGTCGTATCTGCGCCATTTCTTCACCCTCTTTCTACAAAAACGCCCCAGGCAATCCCTAAGGGAAAGTCCGGGGCGCTCTTTCTTACGCTGTCGTGGCCTGATAATAGATAGCCGCCTTTTTATTGTCCAGAACAAATGCATCATAGCAGATCCGGCCCTCCACCAGGGAGCCACTGATCCCCGGCGGGTCCTGGTGGATCCGATAGTCCTCCAGCTTGACCGGTGCTACCGTGGCCACCGGATGAACGATCATAAAGCCAAAGTTCTCCGGGAGCCTGGAAGCCGGTACTTTGATCACGTTCGCACCGTCCACCATGGCCACAACGCCCCTAAGGCGCATATCGTTGCCGATATCGGTCTCCATGATAATGTCCTTACACTTCTTCATCAACTGGTAGATTGCAGGCGTTACAATGATCGAGCGGCCCGTCTCCGGAACCTCTGCATCATCCAGGGCGGTGTTTCCGGTCATAATCTGATCCGCGATATTCTCAGCGGTCAACGCCACAGGGCCCGGCTTTGTTCCGGCCCCCTGGGCCATAATGCCATATACATATCCGTCAACCTCCGGGACAACCACCTGGCGGAGCTGCCTGGCCAGCGCGGAGGCTGCCTGGAGCTGCTGGGCGGTCTCGTCAGTATCCAATTTATCAATGGCGAAGGTAAAGGACCGGTCTTTCCTTAATGTGAACTCCTCTGTGGTTGCCTCCAGATCCTTCACGGATCCGAAGCGGCTTAAGTTCTGCGTTGAAGGATTACGGTCATAATCGTTCATCGCAGACGTGCCGACCTTATACACCTTAACAGTGTGGGCCCCGGTCCAGTCCAGGTCCTTATTTGTCACAAGGGACGTCTTACTCTCTGTAGAAAACATTTCGTCCGTATAGGGGACGAATTTGGTTGTTAAGTTAATAGCCATGGCTTAAACCCCTTTCTTGAGCCCCATAGCCTCCCGGATCTGGTTCGCTGTATTCCCGGTTTTCTGCGGGGTTGTGCGTCCCCGGTTCTCCGGAGATACCCCCGATACAGGCGAATGGACACTCACATAATTCTTCTTTAAAAGTGCCAGAGCGTTATTGCAGGATTCATCATCTCCCAGGGGGACAAGGGAGACAAGCTCCTCCGGGATCCCGCCCGCCTTGAATTCATCCTGTACACGCCGCAGCCGATCACGCCGGCCATACTCGGCCTCTTTCTCTTCGATCAGCTTCTCATATTTTGCTTTTTCTTTTGCAAGACGATCGCGAACGATCTCGCTCACTTCTTCCTGCGTAAATGTCTTATTTTCTGCCATTTGGTCCTCACTTTCTCCGTTTTACGCCCGGGTGGCTATTGAAAGGAGATCCCGCCCTCCTGGGACTTTAAGAGAGCGGGGGAAAATGAAAAAAGAGAGTTCGCAACAAGAAAAAAAGCGCAGAAACAGGAAGGCTCAATTTTGAGCTCTCCTATTCCCACGCTTATCTCTCAAAGCTTCCGGCCGGAACAGTAGCCGGGGTACTTTTCAATATTCTGATTGCTTATTCCATTATACCAAATACGCCGGGGGTATGCAAGCGAATTTCCAGTATTTATGCGGGTCTCCGGCGTCTCTGTGTGGCCTATATGGCCGAAAAATGGGCTTAGGGATCCAAAAACAGAGAGATACCTCCGCCTTCCCTATCGTGTCTCCTTCAGCTCTATATAGGCCTTCTTAAACCGCCCTTCCCGGTTCCCGGATACCTTCCAGGCTTTCACATCCGGCCGTAAACGTTCCAGGAGGGCCCGCAGCTCCTCCGGCCGCTCGTATGATACTTTAATCTTCAACAAACGCTTCCCGGCCCCCTCTCAGCTCGTCAAGGCTCTTCCTGAGCTGATACAGCTCCTCCACCGCCTTGTCATAACTCTCCAGCATTTTCAAATACCGTTCCTCTGAAATCATAATCATTTTTTCCATGATCCTATCCTTTCTGTTGCGATGTCGCAACACTTTCATATTGGCGGGCCCGTCTGGTAACCGGGACCCGCCTGTAATTGGTTGTCTAATATATCATATCTTCGAGAAATATATGGAAGCCGCCTATGCCCTGTTAAGTCCTTTCCGGATCTCCAGGACCCGGTCAAGAATCCGATTCAGCCCCTGTATGATCTCACTATCTGCTACAGCTCCATTTGCGATTTTACGTTCACTATCCGAAAGCTCCATATAGGTCGTTACAAGCTCCACCAGGTCATTCAACTGCTCTGGATCAAGAACATTATCCCGGATCAGGATCGCGTCCGCATTGGGGCTGTAAGCGACCCAAACATCCCCCATCCTTTCGGCCTCTACCGCTACAATTCTATAATCTCTGTTCAGCATTTTCATATTAATTTCCATTTCCTTTCCGCCTGGATCCGTGCTATAATACCTTATGTATTCTTTTTTTTCACGGCCTCGGCTGTGTGTGGCCCTGCGTACGAAATTCGTACAAAGCCAAAAAGGAGTTGCCGCTCCTGCAGGGCCTCTTCCCCCCTAAAGGGAAGCCAGTTCCAGAAGCATCTCTGCGGCTCTGTCTGCCTGTTCCTCATAATCCGCATGACGCTCGCTGTGGATCGTATCGCCTTTGTCATAATGCAGATACGCGTGAGCCAGCTCATGGGCCAGATTGTAATTGATCCGGTCTATGGTCAAATCACGCGCGATTCCTATACGGTTTCCTTTCAGTCTCCCCTCTGATGCCCGAAACGGCAGCAGGCGCACATTAAGGTCTCTTGCATCCGCCAGGCGAAGCAATCTTTCAAATACTTTCCCCTGATCCATATTCTCATTCCTTTCTGAGGCTCCATTTAATACTTCCCGATCGCAAGCACTTCCGCAATCTTCTGCAGCATATCCACTTCCAAAAGTGCAACTGCTTCCTGTCTGGTAAGCCCCTGGGCCTCTGCTGCTTCAATAAGTTTCCTATAGAGTTCAATTCTAGCTAAGAAACTCTTGACCGGATCCGGTTCCGTGTTATATATCATATTCTCACTCCTTTACTCTTTAATTGCTCTTGATATCCGCGAGCATGTACACCTTCAGGATCTCAATAGCCTGATCCCGGGTATACCCCTGCAGTTCGGCCTCTGTAATCATCTCATTATAAATCTCCAGGGCACTCTTAAACCGCTCCAGGGGAGTCAAGGGCTTAAAAGCTGCAAACACATCACCTTGCATCACGTTTCACCTCCTGTTCCATAGATAACCATCCTTACGTGGCGCAACCGTGCCAAACCCTTGATTTTACTGGGTTCCCGCGTACCCGCCAAGTTGGACAACTACGTACGCCCGTTGGACGCGTACATATACAAACCGTATTGCGTACTTGTCCACTTTGCCGCCTACGTAAAAATCCTTATTTTATAAGGATTTTGGCGTACTTGTCACATTTAGAAGTTTGCCTAAGGCTCATCCTCTATATGGCCTGGGAGTATCCACACACTTCTCGGCGGAAACTCTTTCGTTTTCTTGACTACAATCCCCAATTCTCCCCTTGCGCGCCTTAGTGAACCTTCCGAGATATTCATGGCCGAAGCTAGGTCCATCAGCTCTTTGGCTGGTCTGCGGCCTTCTGGCATATTCTCCGTAAGAAAGATCTTTGCCGCCTCAACAGCCGGGGCGCTGTTCGTTCTCTTCTTGTTCTGTATGGCCGTATAATCGTCCATCGTGAGATTATTCTCCCCCATATAGACAACGCCGCCTCTGTCCGGATCTATCTCGAATAGAATCGTATTCCCGTGCCTGTCCAGACTTGACTTTTCATGTGACATGAATTTCGTGTTATCACTCCCCGGGACCCGCCCTACAGCTATATAGCTTCTGCAGATTCCCATGATATCCGTGGAACCCAGAACCCGGGTGATCGCGTCCCCTTTGTTGTTCTTGTTAAAGTGACAAATCAAGACCACAGCAACATCGTATTTTTCTGCCAGTTCTGAAATATAGCCAAGTTTTTCTCTGGTCCTATTGGGGGCGTTCATGTCTATTTCTGCTCCTATATAAGCCTGAAATGGGTCAAATATCATCAGATCCGGCTTGTAGTCCCTCATATAGTTCTCTATTTCCGGACTGTCAAACGCGAGCCGGGTCTTGTCCAGAACCGTCGCTATGTTGGTCATATTGGCCCCGCAAATTCTGAGCCGCTTCTTGATCGTATCCCCTATACCATCTTCTGCAGTCAGGTATATCACCTTCCCGGGCTTTCCAATAAAAAGGGGCTGACTGAAAAAGCTTCTCCCAGAGGACACGCAAGCCGTCATATAGCACAGCAGATAGGTTTTTCCAGCACCCGGATACGCCGCGCAGATCGTGATTTTCCCCCTGGGAACATACGGCTGATAAAGCCATGTGGTTTCCTCCTCCCGTATGTCTGCCATACTAACGAGCGAAACCTCTTTTTGCGGGTCATTTGCCGGCCGGGATCCCGCTCCGCCATGATAGGGCCGGGTCCCTTTTTCGTACCGTTTAAGAGCCGGGAACACCTCCTTTTCTAACTCCTGATCGGTAAGTGGCGGAATACACTTTTCTTCATTCTCTGCCCTTACAGCGGTCCTTATGGCCTCGTCAGAAAGCCCCTTGCTCTGCAGACTGCAGGTCAGCTTGACCATTGCATTTACTCGGCCGCCTTCCGGGATCTGATCCGGGATCCGTAACGGACTTTTCCCCCACTTCTCCGGTGCAGGGTGCAGAAACTCATTGACCCGGGGCCCGGCTTCCACCAGGGGGAACTCTTCCGGGCTCTGCTCCCATTCATAGCGGCGGCCGTTTGGGTGGACACTGGGAGGCGCTACGATATAGCCACCATCTCCTCTTATGTCTATCCCCTCATAGAGACCTGTCCCGCTCCTGCTGCCAAATGGATCATGATAAAAATAGTGGTACCCGCCGCGCCCGGTAATCGCAAGCCATGTATGATCCGGAAGCTTTCCATGCTGTCCTTCCCACTTTCGCAAAGTTTCCCGGCCGTCAATCCCCTTTTCTTCGTCCACGTCCAGGTCGATCACCAGGAGCCCGGCTGGGCCTCCGGTAGCGATTCCAATATTTGCCATTGGCTCGTTGTCCCACCAGGCGGATATCTGCTTCGGATCCGTTGTGGCTTCCTTAAATCCGTGCCTTGTCAATGGCGTTTTTCCTTTTGGTTTTAAAGGGAACACAGGAAGCCCCAGGACCACCGCATACTTTAATGCACAGTCTTTCATGCTATATACCATTGCCCCCGCCTCCCTGCTCCTGGAAGCCAAAGAAGCGCTTTTCTAAGTAGGACAAGGGAACCTTGCCCCGAACCGTCATAAAGCCGCTCTGTTGCAGCTCCGCGTTCATATCGCGGATGAATCTGTACGCCTTGCTCTCGCTGACGCCCAACATATTGCTGACGTCTTTTGCACCGATCATTTTTCCCATGCTGTTCTCTCCTTTCTTCGGGCTCCCGCCCTCATCTCAACGCCCCGGCCCGGAGTGTTATTCTGTTTCTAAGATCTCTGTCACGTCTACGCCCAGAGCTCTGGCGATACGACCCACAGTTTCCGGCCGCGTATCTTTGCCGCTGATAACCCGGCACAATGTACCTTTGGGGATCCCTGCGGCTTCAAGGTCCTTTTGCCCCATGCAGGCTCTGGCTCTGGCGAGCTCATATTTTTCTCGATTGATTTTCAACTTCTCACCCCTTTCGTCTCTAATATTTTTACAGAACTTTATTTGTTCTGTTTTTGATTATATCAGAACTTTTTTTGTTCTGTCAATGGTTTTGTAGAACTTTTTTTGTTCTTTACTTTCGATACGGAATATAGTAGAATTTAGCAAGGAGGTATCAACTATGACTCTTGGTGAAAGTATAAAAAAGGCCCGTATTGAAAAGGGATATACACAAAAACAACTTGGCGAATTATGCGGAATGGCAGATTCCGCAATACGAAGATATGAAAATGATGTAGCAAAACCGAAGCTTTCTACTTTACGCCGCATTACAGACGCTCTTGAAATTCATATATTTGATTTAGGACCTGTAATGAATTTTTATTCTGTCGAAGAATTGCGGAAAGACTTTGAAAAAACTAATAAAGACATTCAAGTCACCTTTTCCACAAAAATGCCTGATAACCGTGAAAATCAAAAACGTAATGAATCAGTAGAAATATTCAATGGATTAAGTAGCCACGGGAAGGAGGAAGCCCCGCACTTATTGGACGCCTTTGCTTTGCTCAATAGCACTGGTCAGAGTGAAGCTGTAAAGCGCGTTACAGAGCTCTCTAAGCTAGAAGGGTATAGGAAAGGTGATCCGGAATATGACCTGGATCCGTTCCAGTTTTAACCCCTAAAGTCAATAGAGCTAACTTTAAACTTTCGGATGCGACTAATGGTAACACCCGGCAACCTGTAGAAATTTCTACATCTTTTTTCTGAAGTTTAAAAAAATAAACCGGCTCAACTTTGAGCTGGACTGATTTTCCAGCCGTCGTAAGACACAATTTCTAGGGGATGCGGTAAAACACCGTACCCTTTCGCTCATTTTTGAGCAGAACCGGCGCAACTCCGGAAGCTGGTTAAACCGACATCTCAATTACACTTCCCTCTTTCATCTCAACGCCCCGGCCCAGCCAGAGAAAAGAGAGGAAACAACATGCCAGTATACAAAGACGAGAACACTGGGAAATTTTATGTGAAGCTATATTACGTTGACTACACCGGGACCCGGCGCCAGAAGATGAAGCGGGGCTTTAAGCTGCAGCGGGATGCGAAGGAATGGGAACGGCATTTCCTGGAAGTGCAGCAGGGGAGCCCGGATATGACCTTTCAGGCGCTCTATGAGCTGTACGCCGCCGATTTGGCTGCCCATGCTAAAGAATCGACCTGCAGGTCAAGGCTTTCGCTAATCCGTAATCATATACTTCCATTCTGGAAGGACTACAGGCTGGACGAGATCACGCCGGCAGACGTCCGGGCCTGGCAAGGAGAGATCAAAAAGACAGATCTAAGCGAGCACACCCAGTACACGGCGAACAACTACCTTTCCACGGTATTTAATTTCGCTGTCCGGTACTACAATTTACCCGCGAACCCCTGCCGAGCTGTTAAGACCATAGGCAAGGTACACAGGAGCCTGGACTTCTGGACGGTGGACGAGTTCAAGTCATTCCTTCCCACCGTGCAGGATCCCTTCCTCCGCGTGGCCTTCCTGCTCCTCTTCTACGCCGGTTTACGATGCGGAGAGATGTTAGCCCTGACCGCCCAGGATTTCGACCCTGTGGCCCGCACAATCACTGTCAGAGGCACGTTCCACCGGTTCAACCGGGTGGATTCCATAACCACCCCAAAAACAGAGCGGAGCCAGCGGACAATCACGCTGCCAACCTTCCTCGCTGAGGAGCTCCGGAGCGTCCTGGGACGTATTTATGACGTACAGCCGGAGGATCGTATATTCACCACAGTGACGGCCTCCAAGCTCTATACCGCCATAGAGAAGGGATCAGCAGCCGCTCAGGTCAAACGGATCCGGATACACGACCTTAGACACAGCCATGTTTCCCTGTTGATAGACATGGAAGTACCGCCCCTGCTGATCGCTGAACGAATCGGGGACACCGTAGAGATGGTAAACAGAATATATGGACACTTATACCCCAACCGGCACCGGGAAGTTGCCGACCAACTGGAAAATTTTAAATAATAGTATCATTTCAGTATCAAAAAAAAGGCTTAGTATTGGAAAAATCCAATATTTAAGCCTTTTTGCTTTGACATCTAGTTTTTAATACTATATAATAAATACTGAAAGGAGCTTCACCATGAAAACCAATGAAGAACGCTTAGAAGGGCTGTTCCAGCACCTGGACAGCCTGGATCACATAAAAGTTGAAGATATCCCGCAGATCGACCTTTACATGGACCAGGTAACTACCTTTATGGAGAAACACCTGGGAGAGCTGAAGCGATATCCAGAGGACAAGGTACTCACAAAGACTATGATCAATAACTATGCAAAAAACAACCTCCTTCCCTCTCCGATACGTAAAAAATACACCCAGGATCATATCCTGCTTCTGGTATTTATTTATTATTTTAAGAATCTGCTGAATTTTAACGATATTGAGACCATTCTGTCCTATATCACAGAGCACCACTTCGGTGAAGCTCCGCTTCCTCTGTCCCAGGTATATACAGAGGTATTTACCATGGAACACAGCCAGATGGATAAATTAAAGGATGACGTAAAAGCAAAATTTGAAACGGCAGAAAAAACCTTTTCCAACGTGGAAGATCCCGTTGAGAAGGATGCGCTCCAGCTCTTTTCCTTCATTTGTGAGCTTGCCTTCGATGTGTATCTGAAAAAGCAGATGATCGAGCGCCTCGCAGACGAGATCCGGGACGAATATCCGCCAGCGAAAAAGAAATAACTACATAACACAAGTGATCACAGGAGGGCTTAGTATGAACAAATCCGCATTCCGAAAACTTTCTTATGGCGTCTATCTGATCTCTTCCCTGGATGGGGACCGGCCTACGGGCTGTATCGCCAACAGCGCCATGCAGATCACATCCGATCCGGCGTCCATTGCCATCAGTATCAACCATGACAACTATACCAATTCCTGCATTGAAAGAACCGGAAAATTTGCCATTTCCATCCTTTCTGAAAACACCGATCCTGGGATCATCGGAACCTTTGGATTCCAGTCAGGAAAAAATGTCAATAAATTTGATTCTGTTTCCTATAAGACTGTTGAAGGCCTCCCAGTGATCGAGGATGCCTGCGCGTATATCGTGTGCCAGGTCGTCAACAAAATGGAGACCGACAGCCACACGGTTTTCCTTGGAAAGGTTCTGGATGCCGATACCCTGGAGAATGCGCCGGCAATGACCTACTCCTATTATCATACTGTGGTAAAGGGAAAGAGCCCAAAAAATGCTCCTACTTATCTGAAGGAAGAAGAAACCGTTCCAAAGACAGCCTATGTCTGCTCTGTATGCGGATATGTATATGAAGGGGAAACTCCCTTTGAGGAGCTTCCCGATGATTGGAAATGCCCGATCTGTAAACAGCCAAAGTCTGTATTTAAAAAACAGGAGCGCTGATGGCTCCTTATGTCGTCAGTCTGGAGCAATCCAGGGTGCCAGACTGACGGAAGGTCCTTAAAATGATCTGGGTTCCGGATTTCCCGGCTGTATTTTAGCAGCCGGGATTTTTTATATTCTTTTTTGAAGGTTCATCCAGAAGTTCTCCGTCTGCCCGGAATCTGGACCCATGGCAGGGACAGTCCCAGGTCCTCTCTGCTGGATTCCACTGGAGTCGGCAGCCCAGATGGGGACATCTTGGTCCTCCCAATACAACCAGATTCTTAATGGAATGTCCCATTTCTTTCACAAAATTTTTATATGAGGCTGAAAAAGTTTTTCTCTGGGGAGAAAACAGCTCCCATTCCTTCATACTCTGTCCAGTAACAGCATCACAGATCGCCATGGCGGAAACCATAGAATTGGTCATTCCCCATTTTCCGAATCCTGTGGCCACAAGCCAGTACGGGCGCAACCTTGAGAAAACGCCAATATAGGGGACTGAATCCAGAGTCATGCAGTCCTGAGCCGACCAGGATGCCTTTATCTCGGCTTTTTTCCAGATCTTCCCCGCTCTTTTCTCAAGCTCCCCATAGGGATCCTTTATCCTGCCCTCTCCTGTCCGGTGTCCCATACCGCCCACAAGCACCAGTTCACCGGCATTTCGGAAGGAAAGTCCATCCGGATCGATCCCATAATACATCCCCCCCAGGTCCCAGTCCTCTGTTTCCAGAGCCAGTACATAGCTTCTTTCCTGGTGCATCCTGGCTGAGTAAAAGCCTGGCCAGCGGGGAAACGGAAAATGCGATGCAAAAACAATATGGTCTGCCTTCACAGTTCCCCGGTCAGTCCGTATCTCATGGCCCTTTACCTGCAGGACTCTGGTATGCTGGCAGATCTTTAAGGAATCCGACAGGCCATATAAAAAACCAATGGGATCAAACTGGGCCTGTTTCTCATACCGCAGAGCCATTTTCACCGGAAAGGGAAGGCCGGTATCATATACGATAGCGGCCGGTATCCCGGCCCTCACAGCGGCGGAACGCTCCTGCTCCAGCTTTTTCATCCCATCCCCGCATTCTGTATACAGATAGGAGGGCAGCCTTTTAAACCCGCACTGGATCCCCGCAGAATCCACGATACGCTCATACTGATCAATGGCTGCCTGGCTGGCCTGGGCATACCGGGCCGCAGCTTCTGCCCCCATGGTCTCTGTCAGTCTGCTGTAGATCAGTCCATGCTGGGATGTGATCTTAGCCGTGGTCCCTTCCGTCTGCCCGCTCCCAACGGTCCCTGCCTCCAGGACTACTGTATCCACACCTCTTTCCATAAGGAACCATGCGCAAAGGATCCCTGCCATCCCTCCTCCGATCACGGCCGCAGAAATGTGCTCCGGAAGAGGTTCCCGTTTATCTTTCTTCTGTATGTCGTTTATGGACCAGATCGATCTCATTTCATCACCTCTGGCCCTATTATTCCCCTTTTTTATCCACGCATACGTGCCCGCATTCCAATTAGCGGGCAGGACCGGTCGATTCCCACCAGATACCGCTTCTTTGCCCCGGCCACATAGGTCCTGGTCCAGATCTCCTGCTCCTCCTCCTTGTCATACAGCTTCACCTCTACTTCTGTCATCAGCGGCAGGATATCGCCGTCCAGCGTCAGCTCTCCCTGGCCGTCCAGCCCCAGAACCCCCTCCTTTACAACCTCCAGTCCCATATATTCTGCCAGATGACACATTCCATGGAGATTATCCAGAAATTCAAAAAAGATCTCCTTCTGCAGGCGGCTCTCCGCGTCTTCTGCATCCTCTCTCAGAAAATCCACGATCTCATTTTCATACTGTGCAAGGAATCTCTCTCCGTCGGCTTTTATTTCACGGGCTTTTTCTGCCAGTTCTTTATAATTCATGAATGAACCCCTCTTTCTTTTAATAAAATTTATTTTCGACATCTAGTAAATGTCATCTCCCGGTCCATCTTAACATATATTTATCTTACTGACAATCAGTGAATGTCTTGAGGGGAGAAAGCGATGTACAAAAACAAATCAGAACATGGACTAAACAATATATGCGGACAAAAAATACGGAAGCTGCGCCTGGAGATGAAAAATGTCTCCCAGAGGAAGCTGGCCGATATGCTCCAGGTGCAAGGCCTTGATATTGATAAGAATGCGATCCAGCGGATGGAAAGCGGCAAGCGCTTTATAACAGACATTGAACTGAAGGCCCTGGCCAAGGTACTCAACGTCACCTACGCGGAGCTTCTGGATTAAAGGAATTCCTTCCGTTTTCTGGTTCCGAAGCCTCCTTCCAGATCCCACTGTGCTTCTCCGGCTTCCAGTCGGTCCTGGTATCACTCAGTATCATCTGGATCCGTTCCAGGTTCCTGTGGGTCCTGAGGACATAGGCACACAGAATATGCGGGCGTTTTTTGACCCACCTTTTCCTCCTCTGTACGATTTCTTCATCCTCCTCCCCCTCCAGGACCAGAAGCTGCTCCACAGGCAGATCCAGCATACATCCCAGGACCAGAAGATTATCCAGAGAAGGGAGAGCCTTCCCTTTCAGCCATTTGTAAACAGACTGGGGACTGTCCAGCTCCAGCTCCTCCTGCACATCCCGGACTGTGATCCCGCACTCTGCCAGGAGTCTGCGTATCCTTTTTCCTGTCTCCTCTTTCGATATTTTTACCATCCCATCACCTGCCTGTCCTTCCAGATTCTTTTCATCTGCTTCTATCATACACGAAATCAGCCGCGTTGTCTTGAACCATTGGTTCAATAGTGAAAAAAAACCAGCCCCAGTACGAACTTCGTACCGGAGCCGGTTAAAAAGGGGAGGATAAGTATTAATCTTTCTCTTTGGTGATACTCCTATTATTGCCGCTTTTCCCAGATCTATACCAGTCTGAAAAAATTGATTGATTTTCTTTCTTCCTGTATTATAATATTTCCGTACAGCACGCCGGCCCGGAGATAAATGATCCCACCGCCGGCAGTAAGAAGTACTGACTCTAAATCGCACTAGAATGGAGAGAATGGATTTATTATGAAGAATTTAGTGATCGGACAGTCCGGCGGCCCCACCGCCGTCATAAACGCCAGCCTCTGCGGCGCAGTACAGGCATGGAAGGAGGCAGGGCAGGAGGGCCGTGTCTATGGGATGCTCAACGGCATTGAGGGCTTCCTTGCGGACCAGGTCACAGATCTGACTGCCCTCAGCGAGGAAGAGCTGAAGCTCCTCCGGCTGACGCCCGCCGCTTATCTGGGATCCTGCCGCTTTAAGCTCCCGGAGGATCTGACGGACGCTGTCTATTCCGCTGTTTTTGATAATTTCCGCGAAATGAACATCGGATATTTCCTCTATGTGGGAGGAAACGACTCCATGGATACGGTGGATAAGCTTTCCCGCTTTGCTGCCCGGACCGGCAGCGATGTACGGTTCATCGGCATTCCCAAGACCATTGACAACGATCTGGTGCTCACGGACCATACGCCCGGTTTCGGCAGCGCTGCAAAATATGTGGCCTCCACGGTCCGGGAGATCGTCCTGGACGCCTCTGTATACCAGCAGAGATCTGTGACGATCATCGAGATCATGGGACGCCATGCCGGCTGGCTCACAGCTGCCTCAAAGCTGGCAAGAAAATATGAGGGAGACAACCCTATCCTCATCTACCTCCCCGAGGCTCCCTTTGAGCTGGAGGCCTTTTACCAGGATCTGGAGCGCGCCTTTGAAAAAACAGCCAATGTGGTCGTCTGCGTTTCCGAGGGCATTGCCGACGCCGGAGGAACCTTTATCTGCGAATATTCCGATGCCGCAAAGCTGGATTCCTTCGGACACAAAATGCTCACCGGATGCGGAGAGGTCCTGGAATCCTTCGTCCGTGACCGGTTCCACGTCAAGGTCCGTTCCATTGAGCTCAATGTAAGCCAAAGATGCAGCGGGATGCTGGCCTCCAGGACGGATATCGAGGAGTCTGCCATGGCAGGCGCCTTCGGAGTCCGCGCCGCTCTTTCCGGGGAAACAGGAAAAATGGCAGCCTTCCAGAGGATCTCTGATGTCCCCTATGAGCTTTCCTGCTGCCTGGAGCCGGTGGGACGGATCTGCAACCAGGAAAAGAAATTTCCGGCAGAATGGATCTCTGAGGGCGGTTCTGACGTAACAGACAGCTTCCTTCCCTATATCCTGCCGCTGATCCAGGGTGAACCGGAACGGATCATGGAAAACGGGCTTCCCAGATATCTTTACCGGCAGCCAGGCGCGGCCGCCCGCATAAAGCCTTAAAAATCGAGTTGGAGACGGCGATCAGCTGCCATCCTCTCAGACCATATTGCGTAATGAAATTGATACCATCGGCTATTGCTTTATAAGTATGCGAAGGGGCCGCTGCAAAATAGATGATTACTTATCTATTTTGCAGCGGCCCCATTAAGAATTCATCCTTATGTACAGTCCCATTGATGTATGCCTACTTCTGCCCGTCCAGATATCTTCCGATCCCCAGGACCAGACCGTCTGCCAGCTTTTCAAGCGCCGCGTCTGAGTGATCCGATGCCTTGTCCCCCAGCTCAATATCCACGCTGGGGATGGTGGAATAGGAGGTCTGGGTCAGATCCATGGCCATGGCGCCCGATGAAAAGATCGTATTTCCTTTTTCCTTAAGCCCCTTTACCAGGCTTTCCCCCAGGGCGTTGTGGGACTGCCAGTGGGAGGCCACCGGCTCCATGGCCCGGTATGACCTGTGATCCGGGACACTCATGAAAAAGCAGCCCTTGTCGGATGTGGTGGAATCCCAGTGCAGGGAAATATGGACATCTGCCGTATTGTTGGCGATCACCGTCCGTGCCACATTATCCAGCTGCACATCTTCCTCCTCCCGGATCATCACCACGTCATAGCCCTCTGCCAGCAGCTTATCCTTCAGTTTTTTTGCCATGGCCAGGGTCACTGTGCTTTCCGGCATCCCGTCTGCGAAGGTCATCCCGGACGATATGGCGGACGCATACACGGCTCCGGCTCCTGTGGTCCCTCCGGTCACCTTGGGAGATCCGTCCGGATGGCAGAGGGTCTTCATGGAGCTTCCGCCCCGGGTCCCATGGCCCGCATTGACACAGACCGTCTTTCCCTTCCGGTCCGCCCTTCCGTTCTTATAATACACCGCCGCCTCGCTGTTTATCTTGGAAAATGAAGCAAATTCCCAGTTTTTGTCCAGAAACACGTCCTTCGAGCTTTCCACATGTACATTTTTTTCATGGACCTGTACGGCTGACTTCCCATCCAGGACACTGGCCGGCTCCTGGCTGCTCAGATACCGGCTGGCCACATAACACGCTTTTCCGTTGACCGTCACCCGGCTCCAGGTTCCGTCGTCCGATTCCCGCTGGATCTTCGTCCCTCTGGGTACCGTTCCCAGAACTGCGCTGTCTGTGGATTTTCCCTCCCGGCAGTTTAAATTGCCCGCCGTCACATATACCGTATCCGCCAGGGCCGTTCCCGGCGCCGCCGCGGCCGCTATAAGAAGCCCGATGCCAGCCATCAGTCCCATTTTCTTTCTGTTCATATAACCCCTCCTCTTTCTCTCCGGCCGTTTTCCGGCCAGGCTCCTGCCCGATATGTAAAAGGCAGGGGGAAGCACAGCCTCCCGCCCGCCTTTTTGTTTCTGTTATTCCGTCCTGCACCCGTATCTTCCGGCCTGGCACCGGATGGTCCACCACTGACCGCTGCAGTACACCTCCATCCAGCATCCGCCGCTGCCGGTGCAGCCACAGTTTCCAGTGTTTCCGGTATTTCCACAGCCGTTGTTTCCAACGTTCCCGCTGTTTCCGCAGCCGCAGTTTCCAACGTTTCCAGTATTTCCACAGCCACCGTTGTTCCCAGCGTTTCCGCTGTTTCCACAGCCTGCGGAGCCCATATTTCCTGTACTCTGGCAGCCGCAGTTCTGATACCACCAGCTGTTCCAGCAGGTGTTCCGGCAGTTTCTGTAACATCCGTTGTTCACAAAATTATTTCGATTGCAGCACATATGATAAATCTCCTTTTTATTTAAGGTTGTACTTTATCATATGGGACAGCCGCAAAAAAGGTGCAGGCTTTTCCATTCCACAGCCAGGAAACCAAAGACCAGCCCCGGCCGGGCTCCTCCGGCGGAGGAAGCCGGCCGCTGCCGCATTAGTCTCCCAGCACGTTGACGATCTTTGACGGGCTCCTGTAATTCCAGGAAGAGATCTTGATTCCCGTCCGTTTACTGGAGGCATGGACCACCTGACCGTTGCCGATATAAAGGGCCACATGGTTGATCCCGCCGCCGCTGCCGGAATAGAATACCAGATCTCCAGGCCGCATCTGACTGGATTTGATGGATCTTCCGCAGCCCGCCTGAGCGGAAGAGCTGTGGGGCAGGGACACTCCGAAGTGTGCCATGATAGACATGGTGAAACCAGAGCAGTCCGCGCCGTTTGTAAGGCTCGTGCCTCCCCATACGTAAGGATTGCCCACAAACTGTACGGCATAGTTGGCGATCTGGGCCCGTTTCGAGGAAACGCTTCCTGCGCTGGAACCGGCCGCCCCGTCATTGGCGCTTCCGCCGGATGGCTTGGAGCTTCCGCCCTTACCAGGCTTTGACGTGGTCCCGCCAGACGGCTTGGAGCTTCCAGTGCTTCCATTTCCTTTTGCCGGGGCCTCCACCACCGGAGTATAGGGGATCGCCTCATTGAGGCCGTATTTCACATCCACATAGTCGCTGGAGATGAACGCAGTGGAATCATCCAGCTCGATCTCCACCCAGCCGTCCTGCTGGCTGGCCACCAGGAACTTTTCACTGCTGGCGATCTGGGTCCATATACTGGATTCCGTATTGGGCTCGGACCGTACATTGACGCCGTCGGTGTTGGCAATGGCCATGAGCTTTGCCACCTGCATGGCCTTATCCTCCGCCTGCTGGCCTGTCAGTATGTACTCTGACTTCACATAACCCGTGATCTTTCCGGAGCGGATCTTATACCATCCGTCATCCGTGGTCTCCAGGATATCACAACCCGCGTTGCTGGGCAGCTTTGCAATGATCTTTCCGTCTCTTTCGCTGGCCTTATCCCGGACGTTCAGATAGTTGCTCACGTTGGAAACGCCCAGATTCTCATAAAGGCTTAAGACCGTGGTCCGCATATCCTGCTTCCGGGCCTCATTGAGGGCATAGCGGACGGTCACATAGTCCGCGGAAAGATATCCGTCGTCGATCTGCACCCAGCCGTCCTGGATGCTCTCCACCGGATACCGCTCGTCCTTATAGACCTGGCCCATGATCTCGCTGTCCTGGCTGGGCTCTTTTCTCACATTCAGCTTATCTGTGCTGACCACTGCCCGCTCGATGACGTTTTCCGCCGCCACCTCCCTGGCCTTGTCGCCCGTATAGATATACTGGGAGCTGACGTAGCCGGTGACGCCGCCGGAGGATATTTTATACCAGCCGTCGGTGGAGGTGTCGATGATCTCACAGGCACCGCCGCTTAAAAGCTTACCCACCACCTCTCCATAGGTCTCCGGGATCTTTCTCACATTCAGATAGCCGGATACCCCGGCGATCCCCAGGTTTGCATAACCGTCCAGGACCTTCTGGACCGCCTCGTCATGCTCCTTCTCGGCGATCTCCTCCGCCGAAAGGGTGGTCTCCAGAACAATGGACGCCGGTTCCCCGCTGGTCTCCGGCGGAGCCGTCGTCTCCAGGGACGCCTCCACGGTCTCCACCTTTATCCTTCCAGCCCGGCTTTCCCCGCTCTTTCCCAGAACGCCTCCAGCCACAGCCACTACGATCACGACTGCCACAGCCGCGCCTGCGCCCGCCATATATTTCATGGAAACGCCGCTGGTCCGTTTCTGCCGGATCTTTTTCAGCCGTTCAATATTCTCCTCTGGCTGTACCTTATTCTTTTTTTCCGTTACTTTCTCTTCATCCGTCATTGATACTCTCCATCTCCGGGAATTTCCGGATTTATATACATACCGTAACCCATTTTAGCAGATTATAAGGGTTCCTGTCAAATTTTTTCCCGGGATGAACCATGATATTTTTCTTACGATTTCATGAGGAAGGAACGGAAAATACGCCGTACCGGGCCTCACCAGTCCACCACACGGTCCACGATGGCCTGCTGCTCGGTGCTGGTCCTTCTCAGATAGATCCTGGTGGTCTCAATGCTCTCATGTCCCATAAGGTCCGCCAGCAGGGCCAGGTCGTTGAACCGTTCCAGAAAGCTTTTGGCAAACCGGTGGCGGAAGGAATGGGGATAGGCTACCGCCGGATCGATGCCGTACCGGAGGGCCATGACCTTCAGCTGTCCCGCCACGCCCCTGGTGGTGATCCGGCGTCCCTGCTTGTTTAAAAAAAGAAAGCCGCTGGTCTGGTTTCTTCCTTCCAACCAGGCCAGCGCCTCCTCCTGCAAAAGCTTCGGTATGTAGATCCGCCTCAGCTTTCCGCCTTTGGAATACAGATCCATATATCCGATCTGTACATGCTCCGCCTTGATCTGGATCAGCTCGCTGACCCGGACCCCGGTGGCTGCCATAAAGCGGACTGCAAAATACCAGAACAGCTCTCCGTCCCGCTTTAAGCAGCTTTTAAAATACTCATAATCCGCCTCGCTGATCACATTCTCCAGAAAGGCCTTCTGCTGCACCTTTACAAACTGCAGCTTCCACTCTCCCTTTCCAATGCTGTCCAGGTAGCAGTTGATGGCGCGGATCCTTAAATTCACCGTTTTGGGCTTATAGGATTCGATCAGCCACATCTTATGGTCCCGCAGCTTTTTCTGCGTCACCGTATCGAACTGGCCGAAATACTGCTTGACAGCAAATTTGTAGGATGCGATGGTATTTTCCGACAGATTCGTGTTCCGGAGATATACCTCAAAATCGTCTTCTCTCATATTGAAAGACCTCCTTTCAATATGATTTTATCAGACATTTCTCAAAATACCATGTATTTCCCTGTTTTTCGACATGCATCGAAGCCGATGTTTTATAATTCTCCGATTACTGTTTCCCCAGGGTCTGGAAGTGCTCCATGGAGCCGTACAGCTTCTGGATCCGGCCAAATTCCTCCTCATCGTAGAAGGAGCACAGACCATTTCCAAAGGCCTTGGCTGCCTCCAGCATAAACCGTCCTGCATCCTCCAGGTCCTCCAGATGGGTAGCTCCGGTTGCACAGCCTGCCACTGTGGTCTCTGTGGTCACTGCCAC
>Garth_p2__coassemble_1062_pt1 | contig 21171 bp, 20 predicted proteins | sample Garth_p2__metabat2_high_PE_002 | metagenome-assembled genome bin Garth_p2
TCTTTGTATCTGGATTATAGTATAAATTTTCCATGATTTCAATAGATTGGAAAAGATGTAAGAAAACGTATGAAAAATGTAAAAATGTAATAAAAAAGTAATATTCGTAACATTCTTTCTATGCATTTTTCCCAGCAGCACCCAATGAACAAAACTTACAAAAGCCGCTTACAATAGTTTCATAATCTATTTACAATTTATTCATATTTTGTTCACATATATTTTTTATACTAATTGCATAGAAATAATTTATTTCTCATCGCCAATATGACAAATTGCACATAGATTTTTCATAATTACCCCGGCTGTCGCAGCCGGGGTCTCCTCATTTTATCCCAATACCAGCTTCGCAGCCCCATAGATCCCCGCATCGTTTCCCAGGGTAGCCAGGAGAACCTTTGCCTTCTTTGTGGCCATGGGCGATAACTGGTCGTGGTATCTCTGGATCTTTTCGGTCAGGAAGGTCCCGGCCCTGGAAACGCCGCCTCCGATCAGATAAGCCTCCGGATCCACCACCATGGTGATCCCGGCCATGGCCCAGCCCAGATACCGGCAGGAGGTCTCCACTGACTCCAGGGCCAGAGGATCCCCGGCCCTGGCTGCGTCCAGCACGCTCTTAGCCGACAGATTTTTCACTTCCCGCAGGGAGGAGGGCCGTGCCGGATCTGCCTCCAGGAGCTTCCTGGCCAGACGGGCGATCCCCGTAGCCGAAGCTGCCTGCTCCAGACATCCGTATCCGCCGCAGTTGCACTGTTCCGTCTCTCCCTCGATCACATGGATATGGCCGATCTCGCCGCCGACGCCCTGCATACCGGACCAGATCTTTTCATTGAGGATAATACCGCCGCCGACGCCTGTCCCCAGGGTGATCATGACCATATTTTTATAGCCTCGGCCGCCTCCCTGCCACAGCTCCCCCAGGGCAGCCACATTGGCGTCATTGGCGCTCTTTACCGTCATCCCGTCCAGAAGGCCGCTTAAGATCTCCTGGGGGTTCATGGCCTTCCAGCCCAGGTTCACGCAGAATTCCACATGGCCGTCCTCCAAAACCGGTCCTGGAAGTCCCATGCCGGCTCCTGCAAAGTCTGCCGTCGAAAGTCCCCTTTCCGCTGCCTTTTTCTTTATGGACGCCGCAATATCCTCCAGGATATGCGCCCCTCCATTTTCCTTTCTCGTGGGGATCTCCCACTTCTCCAGAAGCGTTCCGTCCTGCTCAAACATACCGAGCTTTACGGTCGTGCCTCCAATATCGATTCCAATGCATTTCCGGCTCATGACTGATCCTCCCTTTCTCCCGGCCGCCCGTATTCCTTCCGTCCGCTCCTGCGGCCTTTTTCCATCGTTTTTTTGCTGTTCTTCCCCCAAAAAGATTCCGGGACCGGATTTCCACGCCATCCGGCCCCGGTCCCATACTCTGTATTACAGCGCCTTTACAGTATTGACCACGTTCTCTACCGTAAAGCCAAATTTTTCAAACAGCTTTGCTGCCGGAGCGCTGGCTCCGAAGCTCTTCATGCACACATATGCGCCGTCCAGGCCCACATATTTTCCCCATCCGAAATCGGAAAGCGCTTCGATGGCGACTCTCTTTCTTACGGCCTTGGGAAGGACTGCTTCCCTGTACTCTGCGCTCTGCTCCTCGAAAAGCTCCATACACGGCATGGAAACCACGCGTACCTTCGTTCCTTCTGCCTCCAGCTCTGCCTTGGCCTTCACTGCCAGCTCCACCTCGGAACCGCTGGCAATGAGGATCACCTCCGGCGTACCCTCGCAGTCGTCGATCACATAGCCGCCCTTTAAGGCCTCCCTGCTGCTGCCTGTGATGGGTGCCAGGTTCTGTCTTGTGAGCACCAGAGCTGTGGGCGTCTTCTCAGAGGATGCGGCGGTCAGCCATGCGGCAGATGTCTCCGTTGCATCGCAGGGGCGGAATACCCGCAGGTTGGGCATGGCCCGCAGCATGGCCAGCTGCTCGATAGGCTCATGGGTCGGTCCGTCCTCGCCGACGCCGATGCTGTCATGGGTCAGTACAAAGGTCAGCGGAACGCCCATAAGAGCGGAAAGTCTCGCCATGGGCTTCACATAGTCACTGAATACAAAGAACGTGGCGACATACGCCCGTAAACCGCCGTGGAGCATGATACCGTTTCCGATGGCGGCCATGGCCAACTCTCTCACGCCAAAATGGATATTTCTTCCCGCCGGGTTTTCTGCGGAGAAATCGCCCTCGCCTTTCATCTCCGTTTTATTGGAGGGACCCAGGTCCGCGGATCCGCCGATCATGCCCGGGATCTCATCCTTCAGAAGATTGATCATTTTTCCGGATAAGGATCTGGTGGCCTCCGGCTTTTCCTGCTCCAGCCATAATTTTTCATTGTTCATAAGAGAATCCGCATCCACTCCGCTGTGGTACTTCTCCCAGAGCGCTTCCATCTCCGGATATTCCTGGCAGTAGGCTGCAAACATCACGTTCCAGGCTGCCTCTGTCTCTGCCTTTTCCTCTGCCAGCTTTGCAAAGTGGGCATATACCTCGTCCGGTACGAAGAACGGCTCCTCGTAGGGCCAGCCCAGGGTCTCCCGCATGGCCTTTACATTGTCCACGCCCAGGGGCTCGCCGTGGGCGCTGGCCTTGCCCTGCTTTGCCGGACAGCCGTAACCGATCTCTGTTTTAATGGTGATAAAGGACGGACGCTCCGTATCGGCCTTTGCCGCCTCGATGGCCAGGCCGATGGCGTCTAAGTTGGTGCCGTCCTCTACGGTGATGGTCTGGAAGCCGAAGGCCTTCATGCGCTCCTCCACGTTCTCTCTGAAGGCCAGGTCTGTGCTTCCCTCAATGGAGATCCGGTTGGAATCATAAAGAACGATGAGCTTGGAAAGGCCCATGGTCCCTGCCAGAGAGAAGGCCTCGGAGGAGATCCCCTCCATCATGCAGCCGTCGCCGCCCAGCACATAGGTGTAGTGATCCACCACCGGATAATTTTCCTTATTGAATACGGCAGCCAGATGCTTTTCAGCCAGGGCCATACCCACTGCCATACCCATTCCCGCGCCCAGAGGGCCTGTGGTCGCCTCCACGCCGATGGTGTGGCCGTACTCGGGATGTCCCGGCGTCAGAGAGCCCAGCTGGCGGAAATTCATGATATCCTCTTTGGTGAGCCCATATCCGAACAGGTGTAAAAGGGAATACAGAAGCATGGAGCCATGACCGCCGGAAAGGATGAAGCGGTCCCGGTTTTCCCATTTGGGGTTGGCCGGATTGTGATTCATGTGATTGGCCCAGAGCTCATATGCCATGGGAGCGCTTCCCAGGGGCAGGCCCGGATGGCCGGAATTGGCCTTCTGGATCGCATCAGCGGCTAAAACTCTGATAGAATTGACGGACAGTGCATCGATTGCTTTCATATCTCTTCCTCCTAAGAACTGTGCTTGTTTTTACATTTGTTTTATTTTAATTTTATCTCTTTCATTACCTCGCTCCCGGCCACGATCAGGGAATTTCCATGGTTTTTCCCTGAGCGCACGCAGGAAACGGAAAAATCGAACTGGCCCTGGAATTTCAGATGGCCGTCCAGGCTGTATACCCTGCACGATTCCTCATTATACAGGATAACCCGGTCGCCGTCAATTTCAACTCCGGCATAATCGTAGTCAAAGTCCACGGTCCCGGCTAGCTTTCCATCGGTCGTATACACATCCAAGCGGCTGGGGTTGCCGGACCCGTTCTCCACCACGACTCCGGCGTACTTGTCCGAGTAAAAGATGCTTTTGATCTCCTCCTCCACCGGGACCGTCACCACCGTACTGTCCGGGATCACGTTTTTCACTGAAATAAAGGTCAGCCCCTTGTCCGAAAACGCGCAGACCGTTTCCTGGTTCAGGTAAACGACCCGTGCCGCCATTTTATCATCAAATTCCTCTTCAAAGCCTCCGATAAAACGGTTATTCACGTTTTTCCCGATTTCTGAGAAATCATAAAAAACGACTTTATTTTTTAAAGTCCCGTTTTTCATGTACATGACCGACATGACGATCTGCTTTCCATCCGGCGACAGGGCGATATCCACCGGATAGCCGTCTCCCGACAAAAGCATTTTGATATTGATGCCCAGCTCTTCCCCGTCTTTTTTAAAGTAGAAAATATAGCACGCCGAGCTGTCCTCCACCACAGCCGCCGTGATCCCCCGGGAGGACACTGCCGCCTTTGTAATAGGAAGCTGGGTCTTGGCAACGCCGGTACAGCCGGCCGTGCTGCATATATAGAGCTGGTTTCCCTGCTGGTCTGCGATCACCACATAGTCTCCGTTGACGTTGATGACCGGAGTCTTCATCTCAAAGCTCTGGGTCCAGACGGTCTTTCCCGCTCCGTCAATATAAGAAGCTCCGTCCTTGGTATAGCGGATCATATTCTCGCCAAAATACGCATATTTTACAAATCCGCTTTCGCTGACGCCCTTACTGGGTGTGATCTGGGGCGGCTGGCCATCATCTACACTGTCCCCGCCTTCGGCTTCTGCATCACCTGGAACAGCCTCTGAAGTCACATCTGTTGGTTCATTGCTGTCTCCGGTTTCCGGAATGCTTTCTATGTCGATTTCCGCTGCTGTATAGCGCATCGGTTTCTCCCAGGCCACCTCATAGCTGGCATACTCATACTCATTCTGATATTTATAAAAGCAAAGGCCGGTCACTGCCAGAAACAGGACTACCATAATCGCCGGTAAAATCCTTTTTTTCTGCTTTTCCTGTTGACTCTGGCGAACGCTGTCCTCCTCTTCATATCGGGACGGGCGCCCCTCCTGGGGTGTCCGGACAATGTTTTTGCGGAGCTGTCTCTTCTTTGATTCCCTGTCCATAAAAGCCATATCATTCATTATTAAATCTCCCGGAAATGCCCATATATTTTTAGTATACATCATTTTGGGGAGATTCACATTAAATTCTTTCTTAAATTATTCTTTCTTAAGTTATTTCTAGGTAAAATCACTCCTTTGACGGCAGGATCAGCTTCTGTCCCGCCAGGATCCGGTTCTCATCCTCCAGGCCGTTGAGGCGGCAGAGCTCCGAAAGACGGCTCAAGGTTCCATATTCTTTGAAGCAGATCCCATAAAGCGTCTCTCCCTCCCCCACCTGGTAGATCTCATATCCGTTGGCCCTGGCAGCTTCAAAGTCGATGGCAGGCCGGTCCCCAGAGGAGGCGTCTCCCTGGCCGGACTCTGTGGGGGCCTCTGCGGACGGAGCTGTCTCCGAAGCCGGGGCTGTCTCCGGACTGCCGGACGGATGTGCCTCCTTGTCCATTCCAGTTAGCCTCTGGGGCGTTTCCGGAGAGGACGGAGCCGTTTCCGGAGCAGAGGAATCCGAAGAAGCCGTTTCCGGCACAGCCTCTTCAACAAGGTCTGAATCTGCCAGAGCCCCGCTCTCCTCTATGGAGGAGCCTTCTTTGGCAGGAGGCGTTTCTGCCATGGTCTCGCCCTCATAAGTCTCCCCGGTCTCTCCCGGCAAAGCCTCTGTGGGATACACGCTCCCAGTCATTTCCTCGATCACAAAATCCGGCTCCTTGGCCTTTTCCTTCCGGTACTCGTCCCAGTCCGTGATACCGGCGGGAAGCACCGAGGTAAGGACGCTTTCCATTTCCCGCATTTTTGAATAATTATTGACCATGACCACGCCTCCGGCCAGGACGGCCACTGAAAGGGCTCCGCACAGCATTCCCAGAGCGCTGGTCTTATGGCTCTCTATATCCGCCTGTTCCTTTTTTACCACCATCCGTTGGCGGAAATCCCGGATCACCTTCTCATGGGAACCTGTCTCTACCCGGCGGACGTCCTTTCTGGTGATCATGTAGTCCTGCATCATCTGGTTCCGTTCGTAATATACACAGTGGCCCTTCAGACGGTAAAACCCGTCCTCTGAGGTCACATAGATGACCTCCTCGCCCTCCAGGCCATGGTTCAGATACATGAGCTGGTTCTTTCCTGCAAAATACTGACAGTGCTGCTTCCAGTAATTCAGCGGGCTTAACTGGCTTCCGGGCCCTCCGCAGAGAAACCACCCCTGGATCGTGCGCTTGGGAAATGCCTCCTCCATGGCCTGGTACGCCTTTTTCCATCCGCTTTCTGTAAAGACGATCTTTTCCCCGTCGGTCTCCACATCCTCCATCTCCATGGCCCCGTCCACAAACACATACGGAGTCCCGTCGTACTGTTCCACGCTTCCCAGCAAAAGTCCCACCCGCAGCGTCTGGCTCCCAGACGGGTACAGGCGTTTTAAGTATGTATTGACATAATCCTCCATGTAAAAACGGATCACCTGGTCCGGATCTCCGATCTGGCGGATGTTTTTCGGCAGTTTTGGAAACGGATTGTATAAGTCTCCCATGGTCTCACCTCGCTATATTCTTCCACGGGAAGGCCGGGCCTGTCCTCCGGTCTTCCCCTTATGATTCAGGTGGAAGTATACCATGGGCCTTCTGCAAAACCTGTCAAAACGGGGCCGGCTGTCCGAAAAAGTTTTCGACACGTTTTCCCAGAAGATTCATGCCCAGGCAGATGCTGCGGCTAATGCAGTCTGCCAGACGCATGACCACAGACAGCCGGATGCTCTGGAGCATCAGCGGGTCCCCGTTCCTCACAGAGCCTACGATACCGGTGATGAAAAGATCCCCCACCGCATCCAGGTCCTTACTAACGCCCAGCCCGGGCTTTAAGGGCCCCCGTCCCAGGGTCACATAGCCCACATGATCCACGCTGCCCACAGACGCGTCCACAGCCACCACCAGGGCGTCGGGGTATTTTTCACGCAGCTGCTCCATACACGGCTCCAGGTTCATGGCATGGACCGGCTCCTCCAGTGTTCCCAGGACCCTGGCGTTTTTCATTCCCTTTTCCCTCAATTTATATCCGATCAGAGGTCCCAGGCTGTCTCCGGTGGACCGGTCCGTCCCGATGCACAGAAACAGGATCTCTGTTTTCCTTTTTTCTTGCATTCCCTCCAGGATCATCATCAGAAGGCGGCCCGCAAACTTTTCCGTCTCAAACCCGGCCTTCGTATTATAGTAATAAATCTCCTGCCTGCGAAATCTCATGCTCCTCTTCCTTTTCCTTCCTGGTCTTATACGCTATTATAGGCGGACATGGGGAGGAATATACAGAAAAAGTTTATGGGCCACGATTTTCCCAGGTGGCTATACCAAAAAGGAACCCTGGATCACAGGGTTCCCCAAATACGTTCTGTTTTATCTACCACCACTGGAAGTGCATATAGTCCTTTGTATAAAATTTTGCACCCCATGACCATCCATATTTTCCAAAGGCCTTCACCACATCGCTGTCCCGCCCTATGGAAAATGGATTGACCCCTGGTGCCCACTCAATCCCCACCAGAACTGTACCGTCCTCCTGTACCTGGGGATTCTGATCCGGGTTGATATCAATCGCAAGGCCAGCACTGTGATGACTCCCAAGGCCATTGCTGCGCCAGCTGTAACCGCCAACGCTCTCTATCGGAAACTGCTCCGGTCCATTATATATCTCTGTAAAAATCGCTTTTACTTCCTCTGCAACGCTTCCCAGCACCTGGACTCTGGTGGTATCCGGCACTTTCTGGCCATTTTTCAGTCTCCATACCGGGATCTCCACCCACACCATTTCCGCTGCGGCCGCCCCGGGCACAGGATTCGCCGCAATCCGGTCATATTGGGCATTTACCTGGTTCCAGCGTTCTTCTGTACGCAGATTGTATTTCTGATACTGGGCCTTATAATGATATGCCGCTTTTTCTCCTTCTGTCAAATCTGGATCATTCTCATACCAGTCAGAATCATACTCAAAACTGTCCAGAAGCTCCCAATACAGACTCCAGTCGTCATAGGAGCTTCCTCCTGTTCCGGAAGAGTCTCCCCAGGAGGAATCCTCCCACAGGGAACCGTCCCATGAGGGATCTCCGCTCCCGCCAGAGGATCCGCTTCCGCCGGCCTGACTCTGGACATGGCCGTCCTTTACCCATGCGCCGATGCCGTTTACTTGGCTCCCGTCGGGCGTTCTGGTATTGGTCAGCACATACCCGTTGGAATCAAAATAGAAGCATTCCGAATATCCGTCATTGTCGCTGTCGATCCACTGCCATCCGTTCTTCGTACAGCTTCCATCATCGTTCTGATACCATCTGCCGCTCCCGTCGGTCCTCCAGCTTCCGGCAAACGCCGTTGTGCTCATGGCCGCCGCCATGAGAGCCGTCATTGTCATCATCCGTACCGTATCCACTTTCATCCTTCTGCCTCCGTAGCTTTTACCTTTGTATTTTCATCCTCACTTTTACTGCGGCGTCCCCTGGCGGTTCCGGCTTTTGAACACCGTGACTGCCTCGCTGATATTTCTCGCCTCTCCGGCGCGGATAAAGCCCTCCAGGGCCTCCAGCCGCTCCATGGTCATAAATTCTTTTCCTGTATAGGCTTCAAAATTCTCCGCTGTATACAATGTCTTTTCCTTCAGGTCCGTTCTCACGGCCTTAAGCTCCTCCACGGCCTTTGCCAGCTCTCCCTGAAGGCGATCGATCTCTGGTTTGTTATTTTCCATGATCTCATCTGAAAGGATCGTCTTTGTGACTGAGTCAAAGGCTGCCAGGGCCTCCTTTTTCTTTTTATTGGTCTGGAGCAGGTCCTGGTCCAGCTGGGCGATCTCGTCGTCGAACTTTTCCAGGTTGTAGACCGCGTCGTTTTTATCTCTGCGGATGGTCCTTGCAATGGCCTTCATCTGCTTTTTATTGGCCTGGATCCGGTTCCTTATGCTGCGTCCCTCCTTGAGGGCATCCATATGCTTCATCTTGGTGGAATTTCCGATCTTCACATAGATCCCGCCGAAGATCAGGATATCTGCCAGATAGATCAGGATCAGATACCAGGTCTTCCGCTCCGGGACCGCAAAATAAATGCCGCAGGGAACCGCCAAAAAAAATATCAGCAACGCCAGGAGCAGAATCCCCATTTCCTTCAGGCCTCTGGTAAAATAAAGGGAATAATATAAACCTCCGGCACAGTACCCCGGTACATGATTGGCCCGGAACAAGGTCCGGATCCGACCCTTCAGCTCTTCGTTTTCCTTTGACAGGCTCTGGGTATCCTCGGCGATCCGGCCCTTTACGCCCTGGTTCCTCGCCTTTTCCCGCTTTGCCTTAACCTTTTTCAGCTGATCCTCTGTTTTTCCGATCTCCGTGTCATAGCTCCGGGCGATCTCCTCGCCGCGGGCCTTCACTGTTCTGGCAATGGTATCCACCACAGCCTTTTCCCTGGTCCTCAGCTGGTCCTCCAGCGTCTTCTCGCTTTCCTCCAGACAGAGTTCCCTTTCTCTTAATTGTTCCAGTTCCTGTACAGCCTGCTTTGCACCGGCAAAAAAGGCAGTGTAATCCGTGATCGGCAATGCCATCTTTTGTCCTCCTGGATCGTTTGTTTTTGTTTCCGTGCGTCCTTATTGAACCGCAGGATCCTGCATACATATAGATTACTACATCTTTTCGGTTCGTACAAGGTAATATCATCAAAAAACACTTTAAAATCACCGGATCCCTTGTTATAATTGCCTGTATCACCATTGACATGGGCTCTTATTCCTGCCCGACGTAGAAAGGAGACCTTTTATGTTCCGTATGTGGGGAAAGCTCTGGAAGGACAATCATCTGCTCCGGGATACTGTGGCCGCCAACGGGGACTATTCCATGTCCCGCACTGCCATGGTCTTTCAGGCTTTGGATGAGATCTGCCGCGAATTTGACCTGGGGCAGCCCATCTGGCTGGATTCCAATATAAAAGACTTTAAGCTCCACGATAAGACCAGATTCACAAGGGACAGCTTCATTGAGGAGATCGATTTTGATTACCTGGAGATCCATGTGATCGAGGAATAGCCGGGAAACAGCTTCCCAGAAAGCCTGGGACTGGCAGTTTTCCCGGGCCCTGGTAAAAAGAGTCTCACCTGCGGGCTTCTTCGCCTGGGGCGGGCCGCTTCTGCGGCATAGTTCTCTTCCGTCCCATGGCGGTCTCTGCGGGGCATTTTTATGCAGAGCGTACTTTCCTATGACACGAAAAAATACTGGCGGCAGCCGCAGGAGATTTCCCCCAGGCTGACGCCAGTATTTTTTATACGTTCATGCTTCCGCTTACAGTCTCTTTAAAAGAGCTTCCCTGGCTTCCTCATAGCCAGGCTTTCCAAGAAGGGCAAACATATTTTTCTTGTAGCTCTCCACACCCGGCTGGTTAAACGGGTTTACACCCAGAAGATATCCGCTGACGCCGCAGGCAAATTCAAAGAAGTAGAAAAGCTGGCCAAGGCTGTATGCATCCTGGGACGGGATCTTTACCATAAGGTTGGGAACGTTTCCGTCGGTATGGGCCAGGATAGTGCCGTTCATGGCGCTCTTGTTGACGAAATCCACAGTCTGGCCCGCCAGATAATTCATTCCGTCTGTATCCACGTCCTCCTTCTGGAGCACGATCTCCGCCGGAGATTCCTCTACGCTTAATACTGTCTCAAACATGATACGGGCTCCGTCCTGGATAAACTGGCCCATGGAATGGAGGTCTGTGGTCAGATCCACGGCTGCCGGGAAGATACCGCGCTGGTCCTTGCCCTCGCTCTCGCCGTAAAGCTGCTTCCACCATTCGGAAACGTAATGCAGGCTGGGCTCATAGTTTGCCACGATCTCCACCTGTTTCCCTTTTCTTAAGAGGATATTGCGGACTGCAGCGTAAAGAAGGGCCGGGTTCTTTTCATACTCAGCTTCCAGAGCCGTCTTTCTGGCCGCTGCCGCGCCTTCCATTAACTGGTCGATGTCTGCGCCGCTGACTGCGATGGGCAGGAGTCCCACTGCCGTGAGAACGGAGAAACGGCCTCCCACATCGTCCGGTACTACGAAGGATTCATAGCCCTCTTCATTGGCCAGGTTCTTTAAGGCTCCCTTCGCCTTGTCTGTTGTTGCGTAGATCCTCTTATTGGCCTCTTCCCTGCCGTACTTTTTGATCAGCATATCCTTGAACACGCGGAAGGCAATGGCCGGTTCCGTTGTCGTACCGGATTTGGAGATGATATTGATGGAGAAATCTTTTCCTTCCAAAACATCCTGGAGGTCTTTGATATATTTGCTGCTGATGCTGTTGCCCACAAAATAGATCTCCGGAGTCTTTCTTTCTCCCTTGGGCAGCACATTATAAAAGCTGTGGGATAAAAATTCAATCGCCGCCCGAGCGCCCAGGTAAGAGCCTCCAATGCCGATCACCAGCAGCACGTCGGAATCGCCCTTGTTCTTTTCTGCCGCCTTTTTGATCCTGTCAAATTCGTCCTTATCATAATCCACCGGCAGATCGATCCATCCAAGGAAATCATTTCCGGCTCCGGTCTTTTCCGTAAGAACCTCTTTCGCCCCAAGAACGGCTTTCTTCATATTTACAATCTCTTCTTCACGGATAAAACCGGCTGTTTTGGAATAATCAAATACCAATTCTCTGCTCATGGCCTCATTCTCCTTTTCTTGCGTGAGATAAATTTCATACATATGTTTTAAGTAACGCATCTTCTTGTCTGCTGATATCGGCCAAGAAGCGCCTGGCATCTGCCCTATGGAGATCCGGACAAAGAATGCTTATGAAAGCAGATTTTCAATGCATTTTCCTGCCAGGAACTCCTCACGGCTGAACTGTTACTGTTTTAATTATACCATTGAGTCAAACCCTTGACAATCCTGGCACCGGATTTTCTGGCGGATTTTCCCATGTTCCTCCGGAAAAAACCTGCCCGGAGGATGGCATGGGGCCTCATAAAGCCTGTGTCTGTTAAGTGCCCGAAGGCACGCCGCAAGGTCTAATGCCCGACAGGCTCCGCCAGTCCTCCCGCCGGATCTCTGCGCCATGTACGCCTCTTATGTAAGATACTCCTGCAAAATATCTCCCAGCAGCTTCAGGTCCTCCGGCTTCAGCTCCTTTTTGGCTCTCTGAAGCCCCTCCTTTTCTGTCTGCCTGGAGGATGGCTCCTCCCGCTTTCCGCCTTCTCGTCCAGCAGCGATCTGATCCAGGCTCTCCCTCAGATATTCAATGCTGCGCGCCAGCTCGTCCCCATTCCGGTCCTTATCCCGTTCCTCCCGGGGGCTGCTCTCCCCGGATCCTTCTTCCTTCCGGTCCTCCCCCTTTTTCCTGGATAAAACAGAAAACCGGGCTCCAGTCCTCTCTCCCTGGGCGGCTCCATTTTTTCCCCCAGGCGCTCCCGCTGGTTTTTCTGTACGGGAATGGCAGGTCCTGTCACGCAGCTCTTCCTTTTCTTCCTTCGGGCCGGTCTCATTGCTGGCTGCGGTTTCCTCCACAGCCTTTAATCCCCTTCTTCCCAGATCCCTTAAGCCGGGACCCGCTGCCGGGACGATCCGGTTTTTCCTGTCCGCCCGTTCTCCCTCTGCTGCCTTATCCACATTTTTATAAAAATGCGGAGAGTTTTCCACATAATCCACCAGACAGTCCATCAGCTGCTGGCGTTTTACGCCAATGTTGACCCCGTTGTCCACCAGCACCATGAACAGCCCCGACAGGATCCCCATGGTCCCATAAAGCACGATATAATAGGAATCGCACCTGTACCAGTAGGACCCGAACGCAGCCACGCCGCCGATCAGAAAACACAGGATCATGGTCTGCACGGAAAAATTGTCCCAGTCATCCAGAGAGATCTTCATAAAACGAAATCCGTAGACCTGTTTTTCTATGTACGCAGCCGGATTGCGAAGTCCATGGCTCAGAAGGAACATATTTTCCGTCTTCTGCTTCAGCGCCCTCAGATTCCGGTTCTTCGTCAGCGCCATATTTCCGGTTTCTTTTATTAATCTTTTGTAGAGGTTCCCTGTCACAAGCTTGCTTATGATTCCCAGCGCACATACGGCTGCCAAAACATAAAGCACTTTCCCAGTCTGTAAAAATTGTAACATAAAAAGCTCCCCTTTCTTCGTCCAGATGTTTCCAGATGATGGTTCCCATTATAACCACTTAGAAACTTTTTGAGAAGATTGAGAAGCCGAAAATCGTTCGTCAAATTCCGGGAAAATTCGGGGCTTAAGAGGTTGAGAAGCCTCTTAAGCCCTGTATTTTAAAGCTCTTCCAGCATTGCTGCCATAAGGCGGACCGAATGCTCCACGGCCTTTGCCTCAAACTCACTGTAATCCACATTCGCGCTGTCATCCGCCTTATCGGAAATGGCACGGACGATCAGATAGGGGATCTGGTTCAGATACGCCGCCTGGGCGATCGCCGCTCCCTCCATCTCCGTACAATAGGCGTCAAAGGTGTCCCGGATCCAGTTCTTTTTTTCACGGCTGTTGATAAACTGATCGCCGCTGGCCACGCGGCCGCAGAAGGTCTGGATATCGGGATTGGCCCTCTGACAGCACCTGACGGCCACCTCCCTTAAATGGGCATCTGCCGGAAACTCCTTGATGCCCATCTGCGGGATCTCTCCCGGCTGATACCCAAAGCCTGCGGCATCCACATCGTGCTGAACCGCATCCGTGGCCAGGACGATATCCCCCACATTGACCTCATTTCTAAGAGAACCTGCAATTCCAGTATTTATGATCCCGCTCACATGATACCGGTCCACTAAAATCTGGCTGCAGAGGCCGGCATTCACCTTGCCGATCCCGGAGCGGACCACGACCACAGCCTTTCCTTTAATGGTCCCCTGGTAAAATGTCATCCCTGCCACGGTCTGGGTCTCCGGATCTTTCATCATCTCACGGAGTTTTTTCACTTCCACATCCATTGCTCCAATAATTCCCAGCATCTTCCTTGTCCTCCTGTAAATTTTATATGTGGTAATTGTCGTAACCGTTCAGCCATGCGGAGATATTGACGGGAAAATGCGTTGAAAACTTGTTTTCATAAGCATTTTCCCGTCAATATCTCCATAGGGCAGACGCCCGGCGCTTCTTGGCCGCTGTAAGCGGTCAAGAAGATACATGGCTGAACTGTTATTAATTGTCCTTATTATACGGAATCAGATCTGGAAAATCAAGGCGGAGTTCATTTTGGCAGGTTTGCCAGGGAAATTGCAGCCGTTCAGCAGGAATAGATTTCTTTGCTTGACAGGACGCCCCATGGCTGAGTATAATCGGATTTGCAGACAGTCATGGGAAATTTTTCATTCCCCTTATTTATATTCAGGAGGTATTTCCAATGGTTTATACGACCCAGGGCACATGTTCCCGCCAGATTACTTTTGATGTTGTAGACAATAAGCTGACCAATGTCCGCTTTCTCGGCGGCTGCTCCGGCAATACCCAGGGAGTTTCCAAGCTGGTAGAGGGCATGGATATCGACGAAGTGATTAAAAGAACCGACGGCATCCTTTGCGGCGCCCGCCCCACTTCTTGCCCCGATCAGCTCGCCAGGGCATTAAAGCAGTACAAAGCCCAGCAGAATTCCTAAACCAGGAAAGCTTTGCGGCATCTGACAATAAGGATTTAGAAATTTTAAAAGCCTGGAGTCCCATTTCTCCAGGCTTTTTCCAGTTCATTTTTTAGAGAGGGATTGTCATTCCGGCATGACCTTCCAAAACGCCAATCCCTTATCCGTTCTGTTGATGAGAAATATATTTTTTGTATTGTCGTATCGTAATGATCCCCATAGATCATCTCCCTTCAAAAATATGTATTTATATAATTAGGCCTAAATTATATACAAGGTTAGTTATGGTTAGTCTTTGGTGATGAGAACGCCGTGGGTTTCAGTTGCACAGCCTTCAATCTCATCTCCGATTTCTACCATGTGAAGGCCGCGGGCGCGGTAATATCTGTTGACGGGGAGACCTGTAATCGTAAAGGAATCCGTCATCATAGAAAGTTCCCCGCCCTCTTCCTCTTTGGTTTTTTCAAAAGTCCAAGAATCTATCTGATCCCAAGCTTCTGTTTTTTCATTCCATCTGTCCAAAAAAACTGTGTGTCGAATTCGATCTACATTCAAATGCGCAAGCGTATCAACGCTAATATAAATATTTCCATTCTTTTGATTCTTAATTTCTAGTATTCCTGTAGAAATGTATTCTCCTCGAATCTGGGATTGTATTCTGTCTATTGCCCATTCACTGCTCACAGGCAATAGCACACTTTCTCCATGGTTTCTTGGTGTAATTCCCGGACCTGTCTCCGAGGCAAACACAGTATTGGTCATAAAAATCAGCATTACAATTAACAGAAACAAGTTTTTTTTCATTTGTTTATCCTCCTTTACTATTGCTTATATTAATAATAACGGATAGATAGACGCATTTGTGACCATTTTTTAAAAATAATTTACATTTTTTATTATGCTTATAAAATCTTCTTTATCCATCTTCCCACTCAGCATATAGTAAGCATTTTCATAATAAAATTGTGCCTCATATTCTATATCACCATTCTCTAACTGATTTTCCCTTATTTCAACATCCTGATTCATCCACTCATTCTTCACAATCTCAGTTCTAAACATTCGATCTGATTTTGCGGTAAGAGAAGTCGTATTTATACTACATCCTTGTACAAAATATACTTTATTGCCTCTATAGCTAAATTGCAAAATAACCCTATCCTGACTTATCACAAGATTTTCCAGTAATAAATCTGAAGGAATATATCCCAATTTTAAAAGTTCGACATCTGACTCCTCTTCAATTTTTTTATAAGCTCGTTCTAACTCACTCATATCCATCTTGTTATTATCATTATCCAAAATCAAATCATAGCCCCTAAAAAAGTAATTCTTCTCCCCCACTGCTGTCACGCCCAGCGCTCCGACAAACACAGCCACCAGCGCGGCCACAAGAAATACCTTCTTTTTCCCAAGGCGCCGTATCTTTTTCTTATTTTTATCCGTTCCATCTGCACCCATTCCGCCTCCGGCGGTATCCATACCAGGCACAGTCATATTGTCCTGTACCGCATCCTCAGACAGAATTTCCTTTTCCCGCTCTTCCCTCTCCATTTCCATGAACCGCCGGAACATACGCTCTTCGGCTCCGGGGAACTCTGAAGCATCCAGAGAAGCCTCCGCTTCTTCCAGCTCCTTTAAAAGCTGCTCGTCGGTCGCCCCATACGCTGTCTGAAGACATTTTTTCAGTTTTTCATCTTCCTGTCTTTCTTTGTCTGTCATGACTCTGACCCCTTTGTTTTCCATTGGCGATTTCTTTTTTGGGGTTGACAATTCTTCCCCAATCGTTACTATTAAAATAGCTGTGACTGTCTGACGCTGTATCCCAGACATCCGGCAGCCATAAAACAATCAATGTGCATGAAAAATCCATGGAGGCAATGATTTATGAAAACCATTATACTCACCGGCGGCGGCACTGCCGGTCATGTTACCCCAAATCTGGCTCTGATCCCTTCCCTGAAGGAGGCCGGATATGAGATCCGCTATATTGGCTCCTACAATGGGATCGAACGAAAGCTGATCGAAAACGCAGGGATTCCCTATGATGGTATTTCTTCCGGAAAGCTGCGCCGTTATTTCGATCTTAAAAACTTTTCCGATCCTTTCCGCGTCCTGAAAGGATACGGAGAGGCACGGAAGCTCATTAAAAAATATAAACCGGACGTACTTTTTTCCAAAGGCGGCTTTGTTGCGGTTCCTGTGGTCCTGGCAGCAAAGCATTATCATGTTCCCACTATTATCCACGAATCCGATATGACTCCGGGCCTTGCCAATAAGCTCTGCATTCCCTCAGCAAAAAAGGTCTGCTGCAACTTCCCGGAAACCCTTAAGTATCTTCCCGAGGATAAGGCAGTGCTCACCGGATCTCCGATCCGCGCCGAGCTGCTGAAAGGGGACCGTCTGGCCGGTTTCCAGTATACCCATCTTTCAGCAGCCAGGCCGATCATCCTGGTCATCGGCGGCAGCCTTGGCTCCGTAAAGGTAAACCAGGCTGTACGCAGCATTCTCCCGCGGCTCCTGGAGAAATTCCAGGTGATCCACATATGTGGAAAGGGGAACCTGGACGAATCCCTCATCGGCACAGCCGGTTATGTCCAGTATGAATACGTTGACAGTCCCTTAAAGCACCTTTTTGCGGCTGCCGATCTGATCGTATCCCGTGCAGGTGCCAACTCCATCTGCGAGATCCTGGCTTTAAGGAAACCCAATGTCCTGATCCCTCTGTCTGCTGCTGCCAGCCGGGGCGATCAGATCCTCAATGCCCGGTCTTTTGCCGGACAGGGATTCTCTGAGGTCCTTGAAGAGGAACAGATGACCGATGACACTCTGTTAAACGCCATCACGGGTACCTATGAAAACCGGCGTAAGTTCGTAGAGGCCATGGAAAAAAGCCACCTGAACAATGCCGTTCATACTATTATGGAACTGATCCAGACTATCCAGTAAGGCTGCAGACGCTACTGGAACTGTTCCCACAGACCCTTCAGCTTTTCTTTTAAACACTTTCTGGCTCTTGAAATCCTGGAACGACAGACCTCCTCCGTGATTCCAAGAGCCCTGCTTATTTCTGGGACAGAACGTTCTTCAATAAAATACATCCTCACCGGCTCTCTCCAGATATCCTTCAGGCCGTCGATCGTATCGCGGATATATTGGCAGTTTTCATTGCTGACTACCGTTTTGTCCACTGCATTGCCAGCACGATAGCTGATCTTATCCAGCTCTGTCTCGCAATCCTCAATAGCGGCGATATCCGTCGGAGCCGCTTTTCTGTGATAATCCATGCATTTATTATATACAATTCTGACCAGCACCCGTTTTATTTCTGGCTCTGTCATCTTTTCCAGGTAACCACTCTTATAACAAGACCAGAATGATGCCATTACGATATCTTCCACATCGTCATATGGAACGCCCTGTTTTACGGCAAAGCTCATGAACACCCTTGAATACTTTTCCATTAGCTTTTGCAGCAGTTCAATGCTATTCTGCGGCATATCTTCTCCCTAAGTAAACCATCCCTTATAAGGCCGCTTCAATCCTTGCTGCCGTCTCTGCCAGTTCCTCTGAAGCCATTTTTCCCGGCTCCCAGGTCACCATTTCCGGTCCGCCTGCGTAACGGGGGATCACGTGTACATGGAAATGAAAGACCGTCTGTCCCGCTTCCGCTCCGTTATTCTGGACCAGATTAAATCCGGCACAGCCAAGTGCCTCCTTCATCGCTGCCCCGATTTTAGCTGCCAACGGAAGGACCCTGGCCGCCACCTTCTCGTCCAGTTCGCAGACGTCCTTAAAATGTTCCTTTGGAAGGATCAGGGCATGCCCTCTGGATGCCGGTCCCAGATCAAGGATCACACGAAAATCCTCATCCTCGTAGATCGTAGCCGATGGAATCTCACCATTGGCAATTTTACAAAAAATACAATCCTTATCTTTCATTCCAAACTCCTCCATCATCCATTTTTTTCTTTGGTTTTCGATATAAAAGGATCCCCAGAAGGATTCCCAGGATCAATCCGGCCACATGGGCTGCATTATCTACCCCCGAACTGGTGAGTCCCATATACAGGGAAAGAACGATCATAACGGCTAACTGCTTCGTCTGCAGATCCTCCAGACATCCCTTATTGACAGCCACCGCATAAAACAGTCCACCGATCACTCCAAAGATCGCCCCTGATGCTCCGGCAGATACCACCATAAGGTCGTTATTTCCTATCATCATGGAGATCCAGTTGGCTCCGATCCCACTGAACAGGTACAGGATCAGATATTTTACATGTCCCAGGGCCCTTTCCAGGTTATCTCCCAGAGCAAACAGAACGATCATGTTATTCACCAGGTGGCCGATTCCAAAGTGCATGAACATGGCCGTCAGAAGACGGTAATATTCCCCGTCGTCCATGACTGCCGCCTTCAGCATTGCCCCTTTCGTATACATAAAATATGCATCCTCAGAGGATCCGGCCACCTCCAGGTATAAAAAAACCAGAACGTTCACCGCCATCAGTATCCAGTTTATATATGACTTTTTCCCGGCGGTATCTTCCATTCCCTCAGCCCTTTCCTGCCGTCATAATATCATACCTTTTACAGTCCCGCAATGGAACGTAACTGGATAAGCCTAGTCCATGATACCCAGGCCCCTCGCCACAATAGTGATAAAATCCTGAACATTGGTCACCATGGTAGTGGCTGACAGGCTTCCTCTGTCCAGAAGCTTATTGACTACAAATTCGTCTGCATCTACTGTATAAAGATACAGCGGCCGTATGGTGCCATCTTCCAGGACCCTGAACGACGGCGTCATATTGCCTGTGGCAATGGTATGAAGCATGGTAGCCAGACAGATAACACAGGTAGATTTTTTTACAAGCTGTCTCATGGCCTTCTGGCCTGCATAAGCGTCCCCGATCACCTCCGGCATCGGACCGTCATCACGGATCGATCCTGTCAGCACAAAAGGAACCTGCTTCTTTACACAGCTGTATATGATCCCGTTGTCGATTTTGTAATCTTCAATGAACCGGGGGATCGATCCGCTCCTGCGGACCCGGTTGATCACGTCCAGATGGTTATAATGGCCATTGGGCATGGAAACCTGAGTATAGATATCCTGTCCCAGGGCCGTATGGAGGAGAGCCCCCTCCAGATCATGGGTCGCCAACGCATTTCCGGCCATCAGTCCATGGGCATACCCGTTCTCTACAAGAGCCTGCATCGCTTTTCTGGCATTATGATCAAAGGAAAATGCCGGCCCCATGACCCATAAGATATTTCCATGCTCCTTCTCATATTTCAAGAGCTCCAGGAGATTATCGTAATCTCTGGCATAGGACGTTTCCCTGCTGCGTCCCTGCCGGAACACGAACTTTTCCTTTTCAGACGTTTCTTCGGTCTCAAAGCCCGTATTATGGACATAAATTCCCTCCTGGCACTGCTCGCTGCGGCCCAGGATCACCTTCTGCCCCTGTTTCAGGTTTCTGTTTTCCACCACCTCCAGGTGCCCATCCTCACAGATCACCACGCTGGAGTCCATGCGGCTTTCTTCTGCCAGCACCCACCGGCCGCCGATCTTAAAATATTCCGGATACATGGATGTACTGTGGAAATATTCCGGTGCAACTCCATCTTTTCCCACAAGCTCCCATTTTACCTCTGGCGCGCTCACAAACTGAGGGAGCGAAAAGTCCGGGTGATGGTATTCTGGTAATTTGAATGACATGTCATTCCTCCTCTCGCCCGCTTCACGCGGATATATTTTTTTCATTATATCATAAATCCCTATTCTTTTGGTGCACATTGGAATTATAAAATGAAAATTTTTAGTCCACCGCCCGCATGCTCTGCGTATCTGGCTCCGAGGAAGGACGATCATTCGGGCCCTATCGGAACCGAAACCTTCTTCCAGCGATCTCCACCTCGCTGCCCGGCTCAAGGCTGCACGTCGCATTGGCCTCCAGAAGAGTTCCATTTACTTTTGTTCCATTTGTGGAATTCAGGTCTGTAATGGTGTAGGCTCCGTCCTTCTCTTCTATTTTTACATGAAGCCGGCTGACGCCCGGCTCGTTCAGACAAAAATCTGCCATTTCCCGGCTTTTTCCGATCAGGAATGGAAAATATGTCAGAGGGATCTCCAGGTTTCCGGAAAATGCTGTCAGCTTCCGACCTTCCATTTCCAAAGGCCTGGCTGCCAGAAGGACCGTCTGGAACTCCTCTTCCTTTTCTTCCCTCTGTTCTGCGGCAGGCCGGCTGGAAATTCTCCCCGCATCCGCCTCGTCTTCCCTGAAATATACCTCCCATGGTTCTGTCTTTTCCCGGTCCTCCCCCTCTGGACCACGCTCCTCCTGCCGCCTGGAACCCGCCTTTCCTTTCCCTGTTCCGGCCTTCGCCCCCGACATCAGAAACACTTCCACTGCCAAAAGGATCATCTCTGCGGCCCCCAGAATCCATTTATACTGAAACAGGCCATGGATTCCAAAAAGAGCAGCCGCGGCCGCCGGAAGAACTGCCATAAGTATTCCTGCGGCTACGGCCGCTGTCTTTAAGACCCTATCCCTTTCCCCTACCTTTCCATGGTCTGATCCACAGACCCTTGAAGAGGATTTTTCTGTTTTTCTCTCCTTCATCCATTCCCCAGATCTCCGCTCTCCGTTTTCCGTATCCATTTTCCATGGCTCCTGCCTTTTTTCCTCCTCCGTTCCGGTCTGCCCGCCTGTACGGTTCCTGGAGACCTCTTTTTCTTC
>Garth_p2__coassemble_1231_pt1 | contig 17793 bp, 16 predicted proteins | sample Garth_p2__metabat2_high_PE_002 | metagenome-assembled genome bin Garth_p2
CGTAAAGGCATGTCATGACAACAACGTCCAGGCTCTTTACGCCCCAGTGGCCAACAGCACCTCTGTGGCTGAAACTGCCATGCTGCTGATCCTGGAAATGAGCCGGAACGTGACCGTTCTCCATAAGACCTGGGTGGACGACTATTACAAAGCAAAATTAAAGGTAAAAAAGAGCACCTTAAACGGTAAGACACTGGGCCTCATCGGCTGCGGAAACATCGGAAGCCGCGTTGCAAAGCGTGCTCTGGGCTTTGAGATGAATGTCATGGCCTACGATCCCTATAAGCCGGCCTGCGATTTCCCCGAGGGCGTTGAGGTGGTCCGCGATCTGGACTGGATCTTTAAGGAATGTGATTACGTTTCCCTCCACTGCCCCAACACTCCGGTGACAAAGAACCTGGTAAATAAGGAAAGGCTGGCTATGATGAAGCCCACGGCCTTCCTGATCAACACCGCCCGCGGCGGCTGTGTGGATGAGACGGCCCTTTATGAGGCATGCAGAGACGGAATCATCGCAGGAGCCGGTCTGGACGCCATCCAGAAGGAGCCGGTGGATCCGAAAAACCCGCTCTTAACCCTGGACAATGTGATCATTTATCCCCACATCGGCGGAAACACCACAGAGGCTGCCCACCGCGCATCCTATTTCGCAGCCATGGGCATTCAGGAGGTCTACGAAGGCAAGGCTCCCACATGGCCCATCAACGATGTGGATTATAAAACCGCAAAAACGTATACAGATACAAAAAAACCGGATACAAAACCGGCTGGAATGTTCGATTTTTAGTGAATATTTGATCTGCAATGAATATTCAGAACATACGAAAGCAGAGGGATTTAAGAAATGACTGTTGCATCACTGTGTAATGATATCCTGGTGCTGGCCGTGTTCCTCCTCGTGGGCTTCTTTGTCCGCGAGCTGTGCAAGCCGCTCCAGAAGCTGTTCCTTCCGTCGTCACTGATCGGCGGACTGATCCTCCTTTTACTGGGCCAGCAGATCCTGGGCGTCGTTGAGGTTCCCGAGAGCTTCAGCTCCATTCCCAGCGTCATGATCGACATCGTAATGGCCGCCACCGTATTCGGCGTGACCATCAACCGGAAAAAGATCGGCTCCTATCTGGACTATTCCTGTATGACTATGACTTCTTATGGAATGCAGCTGGGCCTGGGCGTATTCCTGGGCTGGCTCTTACAGAAAGTATGGCCCGGTCTTCCCGATGGCTGGGGCGTCATGGGCGTATTCTCCTTCCACGGTGGCCACGGAACTGCCGCTGCCGCCGGCGCAGCCTTTGAAAAGCTGGGCATCGAGGGAAACATGGCCGTAGGTATGGTATTATCCACCCTTGGTCTCATCGTCGCCATGTTAGTGGGCATGATCATGGTCAACTTCGGTATCCGGAAGGGCTGGGGAACCTATGTAAAAGAGCCTAAAAAGCAGCCCGATTACTTCTATGGCGGCGTTCTTCCGGAGGAAAAACGTGTGGCTTCCGGCCATACCGTCACCACCGGCATCAGCATCAACCATCTGGCCTTACAGGTAGCCTGGCTTCTGACCGCCCTTTTCATCGGCCGCAAGCTCTTTGGCCTCCTGGGCGCTTACATCCCGTTCTTTAACGAGCTTCCCAGCGTACTCCACGGAATTTTCGGCGGCGCGATCCTTTGGCAGCTCTTAAAGGTGACAAAGCTGGAGCGTTATGTGGACTTAAAGACCATCAAGATGGCCAGCGGCTTCTGCCTGGAGATCACCGTCTTCACGGCCATGGCCACCCTGGACATGGAATTTGTTTCCACCTACATCGTGCCGGTGCTGATCTACACCGTGATCCTGGCTGTCCTTACAGTTCCGCTCATCTTCTATCTGGCCTACCGCTTCTGCCGTGAGGAGTGGTTTGAGAAGGCCTGCATGGCCTTCGGCGCCGCCACCGGCAACACCTCCACCGGTCTTGCCCTGGTAAGAGCCGTTGACCCGGATTCCCTGTCCAGTGCAGGCGATACCCACGGCGTTTACTCTGCCATCATGTCCTGGAAGGACGTATTCGTCGGCCTGACCCCCATCTGGCTGACCAGCGGCATCGGCCTCACCTGCGGCGTTGGCTTTGCCATGATGTTCGGATTTGCAGCCTTCGGTTTTATCTTCTTTGCAAGAAAAAACAAGCGGACTGCCGCATAACCCTTGTTCATACCTTACCCCATAATATATAAAAAGGAAGCCGTCCGGCGGGTCGATCTCCCAGCCGTGCGGCTTCCTTTTCACTTTTCTGCCTCCGCTGCCAGTTTCCGCTGCCAGCCGCCGGAAATATCGGCCAGCGGCTGCTGCCCCTGAACGGTCCAGCCCAGGATCAGCGGTTCCTCCGAATCCTCTCGTCATTTTCCAGCACTTTTTTGGCAATGGTGATGAAATGGAGCTTGAAATTGTCCTCGGTATCGTTTACATCCAGACCCGTATTGACCTTCACCTGGGCCAGGCTGTTCTTTACCTCCTCCTGGGTCATCCCCAGCTCCTCTGCGGTCAGCGCAACATCCTCTTTGCATTTATAATATTTGGAAAGGACCCGTTTTTCCGTCTCTCCCAGCTGCCGCAGCACCGTTCTTGTGAGCCGGTCTCCGAAATTTACCACCATCTGGTTGATGCTGCTGTATATTTCCATGCCCATATATTCCAGGATCACACGGTCCTTCTTAAAGATCTCTCCGGCCTTTACCGCATCCTGGGCATTGCTGTACGTATGCCGGATGCCCTTGATCCCGCCTTCGATGGTGCCGATCCCCACCCGGATCCTCCGGTCGGAAATGATCTTCCCCACCTCTTCGGCGGCCACAGCCTTCACCGCATCCAGGATCCGGCGCATTTCTGCCTTATCATGGGTAATAAGGATCACACATACGCCGGAATCGCAGGTGATGATCTGCTTTCCAGTGATCCTTTTATTGATCTCCGAAAGCCCGATCACCGCCTGGGCGGCATCCGTAAGCCTTTCCCGGTCCTCCGGTTTTACATTCATATCGGACGGGTACTGGAACGATACGGCCATAAACGTATCCATGTCCACATCAAAGCCCAGCTGCCTGCCAAGCTGCTTTACCAGCGCCTCATCCTCATAATATCCGATGACAATGTCATTAAAATAAGCTGATAATGTGATATCTGTTGTGTTCTTATTCATGATCCATGCACTCCTTTTAAAAGTTTTCTGTCAACGGGAAAGCCCTATTATATAAAGTCATTCACACTTTGTCAAGGAGTCATCTTCAGATTTTTCAAATATCGTTATTTTCTTCACGATCCTAACGATCCCGAGCGTTTTTCCTTCTTCAGCAGTCTCCTGCTGTCCATCGCCCCTCCCGGCGCATCCCTAAAACCTTCCGAAGGTATCCACCAGCCAGGCCAGATGATCCGCATGGCCCTGGTTCAGCTCACCGGAGCGCATACGCCATCTCCAGTTGCTCCCCACCGTTCCCGGTGTGTTCATCCTGGCCCAGTTATCCAGCTTCAGAACGTCCTGGGCCTGGAAGATCACTACGCTGGCCACAGAGCCGTAGGCCGTGAACATGACCCGGTCCACCACCTGGTCCTGGTGGGAAACTCCCATGTAATCGGCAATATACTGTAACTCCCACCACTGACGCTCTTCCGGCTTAAAATATCCGACCAGCGTCTCGTTGTCATGGGTACCTCCATAAACCACGGAATTTGGCGTATACATATGGGGAAGATGCTCATTGAACCGGTCTCCGCTGAAGGCAAATTCGATGATCTTCATGCCCGGATAACCGGTCTCCTCCAGAAGCGCCTTTACCTCCGGAACAAAGATCCCCAGGTCCTCGGCGATGATCTTTGTGTCTCCGATCACCTGGCCGATGGCGTCCGTCAGCTTTTTCCCAGGGCCCTTGAGCCATTCTCCGGCCTTTCCGTCCTCAGCTCCCGCCGGGATCGCATAATACTGGACCACGCCGATGAAATGATCGATGCGGACCACATCGTACAGCCGTCCCGACGCCTTCATCCGCTCCTTCCACCAGGCAAAATCCGTTTTCTCCTGTACATCCCAGCGGTACAGGGGATTTCCCCAGAGCTGTCCGTCTTCGCTGAAGGCGTCCGGCGGCACTCCCGCCACCTTCAGAGGCGTCAGGTTTTCCTCATCCAGCAGGAACAGCTCCGGATGGGTCCACACGTCTGCGCTGTCCAGGGCCACATAGATGGGAATATCCCCTATGATGGAGATCCCCTGGCTATTGGCGTATGCCCTTAATTTTTTCCATTGCTGGAAAAATTTATACTGTAAGAACTTCCAGAAATCGATCTCTTCCTTCAGCTCCTCTTTGTACCGCTCCACCGCGTCCTTTTTCCGGAAACGGATATCCTCCGGCCAGGCCAGCCATTCCTGATTGTCAAAATGGAATTTTAACGCCATGTAAAAGGCATAGTCATTGAGCCAGTACCAGCTTTCCATATAGAATTTCTCATAGCCCTCTTCCTCATGGAATTCGCTGCGGGCGTGGGCCTTCTTAAGCAGAGGGAACCGGTACCAGAACACGGTATCATAGGCCACCTGTGCCTCATCGTCGCCCCAGTAACAGGCGTCGATCTCTTCCCTTGTAAGGAGCTCCTCCCCCACCAGGGTATCCAGATCGATAAAATACGGGTTCCCTGCAAATGCAGAAAATGACTGGTAGGGGCTGTCCCCATAGCTGGTGGGACCCACCGGAAGAACCTGCCAGTATTTCTGTCTCGCTTTTTTCAAAAAATCCACAAACTCATAAGCGGCCTTTCCAAATGTACCGATCCCATAAGGAGACGGGAGGCTGGAAACCGGCATCAGGATACCCGCGCCGCGGTCTAACATAGTCTTCATACTCATCCTGTCCTTTCTATGCAGATAACAGTTTTATTATACATCATACGGCCAGATTTGAAAAGCGGGGCCGCTGCAAAAGGAAGCTCAGAACCTTCTCTTTTGCAGCAGCCCCGCTCTTTATGAAATCTCAAACCGCAGCCCGTCTACACCTCGTTCCGGAGCCGTATGGTCTTCCACTTTCCACTCTGGTATCTTGCAAGGACCAGGGCCGACCGAAGAAGCTGGTCAGCTGCCAGGGCGTACCAGGCTCCGTAAAGGCCAAGCCCCATACGGATCAGGATGATGGCAAATACAGGACGCACCAGGAGCACTGTGACGAAGGTGATCATGGCCGTGGTCCTTGTGTCCCCTGCGCCCCTCAGTCCGCCGGCAACGATGAACTGGGAACTCTGGAACGGCTGTAAAAAGGCCACGATCAGCATGATGTGCCCGCCGATCTGTATGATCTCCGGATTACTGTTGTAGAGACCCACGATATTGCCGCCGAACAGGATAAAGACAGCGGCCAGGACCAGGGAGAACAGGAAGCCGACGGTCCTTGTGCGGCTCGTGTAGGCCTGGGCCATATCATAACGGCGTTTTCCCAGGGACTGGCCCATGAGCGTCGTAGCGGAAACGGCAAACGCCTGTCCTGTCATAAAGGACAGGGCCTGGATATTCATGCAGACCTGGTGGGTCGCATATGCCACAGTTCCCAAGGACGCCACAGTCTTTGCGTAAATGATGATCCCTGCGCGCATCAGAAGCTGCTCCACCATGGCAGGAAGGCCAATATTCAGGATATCTCCCAGAACTCCCCTGTCCGGCTTAAAGCCCTTCCGGAATTCCAGCTTCAGGAAGCCGTTCCCCTTAAGAATCACAGAGATCGCAATGGCAAAGGCCACGAACTGTCCGATCACCGTCGCAATGGAGGCGCCGGCAACGCCCAAAGCCGGGAAGCCCAGGTTTCCGTAGATCAGCAGCCAGTTGAAGAAAACATTGACGCCGTTGGCGATCATGTTGTAGACCATACACGTTTTTGAATCCCCCACTGCCCGCAGCGACGCTGTTATGGTACTGGTCAGCGCCATGGTGAGGAAACCGGCCATCTGGATCTGGAGGTACTGGGTGGCCCATACGGTCACGGCCTCTTCGGTGGAGCCCATGAAGACCACCATAGGACGGGCAAATACGACGCCCAGGATGGACATGAGCACCGTCGCCCAGAATGTAAACAGAAGCCCCTGGCGCACCACCAGGTTGGCCTTTTCCTGGTCTCCCCGGCCGCGGTTTCTGGCGACCAGAGCCGTAACTCCCGTATTCATGGAAACAAACGCGGCCATCAGCAGGAATTTGGGCTGAGTGGTCAGTCCCACAGCTGCCAAGGCCTGGGTTCCCATTTCCAGGTTCTCCGCCCCTCCCATGGAGCCGACCATCATCAGGTCCACCATGGAGGTGAGCTGGGTCAGCAGGAGCTCCACAAAGCTGGGCCCGGCGATGCGGACGATGTCCTCGTACAGTTCCCGGGACCGGACGCCCTCCGGAAGTCTTTTGCTTACCTTCTGGTTCTCCGGCACGCCTTCCGGCCCGTAGGGCAGGCGGTCCAGAGTCGTTTGTAGTCGTTCCTTTGTCTTCATATTGTTGTATTCCCCTCCCTCAATACATCTATTATAAAATAAAATTGGGGGAATGGGAAGAATAAACAGAAAAATTTGAAAATCAAATTTAATAATCCCTCTTAGAAATCTGCTGGGATTTGATAAGAAAAAAGCCCGATTGCGGGCTTCTCCGCCTACGGCGGGCCGCTTCTGTGGCATAATTCCCTTCCGCTGCATGGCGATCCCCGCAGAGCGTTTTTTATGTCATGGGACGCACTTTCCTATGACATAAAAAAAGGAACCACATTTCTGTGATTCCTTCAGAGGCGCGAACCGGATTTGAACCGGTGATCAGGGTGTTGCAGACCACAGGAAAATCAGCTGCAAACCCTTATTTTATCAGCATTCCAGCCCCTTCTTCATCGGTTTGGTACACTATTGGTACACTATCTCTACCAATCGCACTCATAATCCTCTTTTTTCCAACTGCCGCTTCTTCTTTTTAAGTAGAAATAATGTTACTCCTGCATATTCTTCCATTGGATAAGAATTGGAAATTTCTTCAATCCTCTTTGCGATAACAGTTGATGTGCACTTATGTTTCTTATCTAGTTCCCGAATCCAATTCTTACATCTTTCATATGCATCCTTGCGGTTCTTCACAAGGCAAGTTTCCGTATCAACAATCCGTTTTCCTGTTTTGCGATCTAACTCTCCATTCAACTTTAAAATATCATTAATATCTCTTTGAAGAGCAGCATCATTTGATATTGTATATATTGTTCCATCACTAAGATATGCAATTTCCTTCATCTGTTCCTCATTCAAAGGATCAATTGTCATTGTTGCATCATCCGCTTTGCTGGCATCACAGCATAAAACCTTTTTTACCCTATTGCTATTTGATGCTTTTCCTCCATCACAAACTCCTAACATATTAGAATAAGACAATGCCAAATCCTTATTTTTACTTAATGGAACCCAATGTTCAATGCTCATGTGAGAACCGCTAGAATCCAAGCGTCTCATACAATAGGCACATAATCCTTTTTGTTCTGCTGCCAAAGAATCCCGAATATCTTGTTTTGGCAACTGATTAAAGTAATCTCGAATAGTAGCTGTATCATATGATGCCGTTGCCTTCCATTCAGCACTTCGCTGAATTTTAATTCTTGCGGTCTGTTGTGCTAAAGGTTCCTCTCCCTTCTGTATATACAGCATTATACATCCTCCTCAATCCAACTGTCAAACTCAAGTTCATCAACTAGATTCTTAACTTCTGAATGTTCTTCTCCTAATTCCTCTTTCATCTCTTCGATAATCATATTAGCGGTCTTTAAATCATCCAGATTCATTGCCTTATCAAACTCTTTAATCCAATTTACTACCATTTCTGGCTTTTCATTGCTGCCTTGACGATAACGTAAAATATCTTCTACAGAATAAGCATATGCTTCAGCCAAATAATCTACTCTATGATTATCTGAAATACGAATTAACCGCTCATGCTTACAAGAAGAAATTACAATTGGTGAGTGTGTCGCAATAATAAACTGAATCTTTGGAAAAGTCTCCTTTAGTGCCTTAATAACATTCCACTGCCACTTAGGATGTAAGTGCATATCCAATTCATCAATCAGTACAATCCCCGGAATCTGTCCCAAAGATTCAAAAGCATTCGGATTCAAAATTGCTGCCCGATAAGCAATATCCATTACCATCCAAAGAAATGATTGATAACCTGCACTCAAATAAGAAATTGGCATCATCTGGCCGTTCTCTTCGTACACCATATCCTCTACTTGACGGGAATAATAAATTTCCGGACACGTTGGAAGATCATTCATCTTTTGCATAGCAGAAGCCGTCAACTTCTTAAAGGCCTCATATTCCGCAATCTTTGTGGCACTACGGAATGCCTCCATTTCCATTTTCAGGCACCACTCTTTAATCCCTTTTATATCCAAAGAATAATCCAGGCACCCTATATATCCTTGGCGACGATCATTTAGTTTTTCTTTTAGCACCGAACCAAAGTCTCCTCGCTTCTGCTGCCACACCCTTGCTTCACTCTGATAACTAAGGACTGGCAACGTCTCCAACATTCCATTGGTTAATGCATATGCATATTCACAAATAGCACGATCACTAACCGTTGTTTTTGAATTTGGATGCTCGTCTTTCCTCCGTCTAACCCAATGATAATCTTTATTTTCTTCAACATTCAGCGTACATTCTACTTCTGTCGGAATCTGATATTTTAATGCAGAAGATGCCTCTCCCATTTTTATCACTTCAAAGCGTACTTGATCGGATAAAATATTTTTTGAAGGAACACCCGTAATTCCTGCCAGATATCCTCCCAATCCAATTGAAAGAGCATCTAAAACCGATGTTTTTCCAGCGCCGTTATCTCCTATCAGCAAATTTATACCTTCTTGGAACTCCAACGTCATATCAGCTATTGCTTTAAAATTCTTAATTGTAACATTTTTTAAATACATTTGCAGTCCTCCTGCACATTTAATTTACTTTTCATACAACTATATCTCAATTAACCGTACAAAATTTCATAAGTATCCTTTTCCAACACTGTTTCCATTATACCAGACTCCTATACAAATTTATACAGAAATAATTCTACTACCCTTTAAATGGTATAGAAAAAGACGCAGTTTCCCACGTCTTTTTTCAAATGAACCTGTTTTTCTCCACTTTTCATTCTATTTATCCTCAAAATCAAACTGTACCCGCCCCACCAGATAAATCGGTACAGTAATTTTTCTGTCAGATGCCCCACCATAAGTATCACCTTTCAGGAAATAGACGGCCTCTACTTTTTCATCCTTCAACAGTAATTGTGCCGTTTTTCCCTCTGTCTTTCCAGATTTCACCTCAACACCGTAAGTTTTATAATTTTCCCGGCTATTGACCAGGAAATCGATCTCGCCTTCTTTATACAGGCCAAACATGGGTGCTGTTCCAGAAATTTTTCTGGAACGCACCCGTTTTAACAGATCAATGTAAACAAAATTCTCATTCACAATACCACGGAGTGTGGGCAGATCTGCTCCGGCCATATCCAGAAAACTTCTGCATACTCCCACATCCAAAAAATAGAAACGGCTATTCGCTGATATATCGGTCGGGTTGCAGTCATTGGCTTTTCCACAAAAATCCAAAATGTGGGAACGATACAGCCAGGCAATCGCCTGGTTTATGCTCTTTTTACTCAACCGGCTGCTTTCCTGCTTATAAACGATCTTGGACAATTCAGTGATCAGATCCACAGAACCCTTTTTCTCCCTTATCATTGTCTGTGCGACTGCCGGAAGCAGCTGGCCAAAAAGATTGATATCCAGAACATTGTCAAAATATCCCTGGGATTCCTCTGTAAAAATATGGATCACCCGATCCAGCTCTGCCTGGCAGATTTCCATATCCCTTGTTTCCAGATAGGTTTTCACAACTGCCGGATAGCCCCCGATCTGACAGTAAAGGTCATAATACCGCTTTAGTTCATCGTATGCTTCATGAGAACTTTTTCCATATAGATCTACAGAATCGTATAAGTCTCTTTTTCCCTCAGCATCCAGAAATTCTTCAAACGTCAGCGTATCCAGTATCATAATATCCAGATCACCAACTGGCTGAAAATACTCTCTGGAAAGTGTCTTCCCCAGATAGCTTCCAGTTATAATGAAAGCACAGGAAAACTCCCTGGCAAACTGCCGGATCAGCGAGTAGACTTTCGCTGAATCCTGAATCTCATCAATAACAACGATTGTATCCTTCGTATCCTGAAAGCGTTCATCAAAGAGACGCATGGCGTCGTGAAGCGGCTGTTCCTTTCGCGGCATTCCCGGCTCCCATGCAGCAGCTTTCTCCAGGCACGCCAAAAACTCTGCCCCGGTTGTCTGCACCATATTGATATATAAAAAAGTCTTATAATTTTCCTGTACAAACTTGTTTAGGATATAGGTTTTTCCAACCTGCCTTGCTCCCCGAAGCTCCAGGACCTTATGGGAATCCCTCTTTTTCCAATCCAGTAATTTTTCATAAATATCTCGCTTTAACTCCATTGGCTATCCCTCTCTTTACACTGTTTCCATTGTAACATACCTTTCTCAAAATAACCAATCCTTTCTCTATGCTACCTTCACTGTAAACCGGCTGCTTTTGCTCTCCTGCAGAAATTCCCGGTAGATGTCTGGCTTTTCTTCCTTTAGCCGTTTCGTATCCAGGCGGCTGGAGATCACCTCCCTCCAGGTGACCCGGTAACGGCCACTGTCAGCCGTTTCATGCCCCTCCATAAAGACCTTGATCTCCTGGTCGATCTGTCGTTTTTCCGTTTCCAGAAGCTTCATGGTATTCTCGATCTCCTGTCTGCGCTCTAACCTCTGGTCAAATCCGACCAGCTCAATGGTTTCTGCCTTTCCCCGCTGGCAGAAATACTCCTCCAGCACCGCATCACAGGACTTCGATCCGTCCGGATCCGGCATGTGGCGGGGCAGCACATGGTTGTTCCAGAACTCCGCTTCCAGAGCAATCAGGTTCTGTGCGGTCTCCTCCTCATACTCGATCCTGCGGTACTGGAAATCCTGTCCTAAGATCACAGCGGCCAGATACCAGGTCCGACAGCCAGTCACGATCATATAGTGGTAGCATTGCAGGAGATAATGGACCGGTATCCCGCCATCCGCCCACTGGTCTTTCTTATAAACGCTGACCGTCTTGCACTCCAGGCCGGCCCCGCCGCCAGCCACCATCCGGTCCACGTCCGCGATCATCCAGGGATATTCCGTGCTCCGGTACATTTTATTGGAGCGGCGTACCTTTAGCCCGGTCTCCTCTGTAAAACGCTGCGCCACATATTCCTCCAGATCACGTCCCTGCCGCATCGCCTCATTGTCATTCATATCGGTTTCATCCGATACCTTGTCCCGGTATACAGCCATGGGGCTCACATAAGGATTCAGCCCGCAGACGGCCCCTGCGTCAGAACCTCCCAATCCGGTCTTTCTTATTTTCAGCCATTCGTTTCGGTCCATGTTTTTCGTTGAGATCGTTGTATACATTTTCATCCTCCTTCAAAGGAGAACCGCTTTCTGCCGTTCCCCATCCGCCTTCTTCCTGTTTCTTTTCTGCTGACGGTCACGCCTGGACCAGGTCCACACAGGACCAGCCCGGCTCGCCTTCCAGATGTTCTGCCGGAGTCATCTCTGAAAGCAGCATGAGCCGGTCTTCTTTCCGACTGTAGCCGTATGCCTGGAAGGACAGCCACTCCTCCCTGGCCACCACTTCCCGGTTGATCCCGGAGATCATCCGGCCAAGCTCCTCCGGATCCTCTTCTCCGGTCCGTACAAGGAGCAGGGTCTCATGGACGCTGGAAGGCAGCACGACCAGGTCTCCACCCAACCTGGAGGCAGCCTTTTTCAGTTCCCCCGGATACAGGATGCATCCGGCTCCCCAGATTCCTTTCCGGTTAGTCAGGACATACATGAAATCCTCCCCGGAAGATCCCGCCCGGCTCTCTCCGGGCAGCTTTCTGCCATCTCCTGCCATCGTTTCTTCCAGCATGGTCCCGATCCCCCGAAGCACTGGCGGCATCTCCCTCTTTGCATTGACAGAAGCCAGCTTCCAGAGCCCTTCCGGCGTGACTCCCCACCGGTCTGCCGTCTCCCGGGTGACCATTGCCGTAAGGACTCCCCTGTTCCCATTTCCCAGCCAGACATAAAATACCACTGCCAGGTCCAGGATACGGACATGCGGCACCTGATCCAGAAGTTCCCGGTTCATGTCCGCGTTCACAAGCCGGAACACCAGCCTCCCCGCTGCCGTTTCAAACCGTTCCAGGATGCGAACAGCCTCCGGATCCGGGCCTTCCCCGCCATCCAGGTCCTTCCAGATCCGCCCAGTGATCTCCTCCATCGGCATCCCCTTCCGGTACGCATCATAAAACGGTTCCAGGTACACGACCGGGGAAGCACCGCACCCGTTCCCGGCAGAAAAGATCCCAAAGGACACGGTTCCGTTGATCTTCCTTTTTTCCCAGATCCTGAACTTCTTGTCCCCGTTTTCTTCCATGTTCATAGTTCCTGCGATCTGTTCTGCAAATGCTTTCATCTCTGTCATTTTTACTCCTCCTCATAACTCTGTTTATGCTGCGGGGAACCTGCCGTCCCCGCACGACCATCCATGATCCCTGAAACTGTAATACGCATCCCCTTCCCCGAGGATGATGTGGTCCACCAGCTCGATCCCCAGAAGTGCCCCGGCTCTCCGGATCCGCCCAGTGATCTCCTCATCCTCCCGGCTTGGGCCCGGATCCCCGGAAGGATGGTTATGGACGCAGATCACAAATTCTGCATTGTTTAACAGGGCATGCTTAAACAGGCTCCGGATATCCACGCTGCAGGAACTGATCCCGCCGACCGCTGCGATCTCTACGGCCTGTGGTTCCAGCCTTCCATTTAAGGAAAGTACCAGCACCATCTCCCGGTCTGCCTTTTCACATAAGGGGCGTACCATCTCTGCCGCTTCCCTGGGATTCTGGAACCGCTTCATTCCATAAAGGGTCCTGCTTTCCCGGACCATCTCCAGATGCACGATCCCCACCCGCTTCCTGGGCACCGGCCGTTTTATCATGTCCAGGATCCGTTCCTCCTGTGTCCGTTTCCTCATACGTTTCCCTCCTCTTGGTTCTGTTTCTCAGGCCGCCGCCCGGGACGGGGTCCGTTTCAGCCCGTTCATGGCATCCTGATACTGCTCCGGCGTCATCTGTCTGATATCCTCCAGCTGGTAACGCTCCAGGACCCGCTCCAGAGGAACCCCGGTGCGTTCCAGCTCCTTCTGCATATCCCGCTTCATCTTTGCAGTAAGCTGCGTTCTGGCTGCCTCTGCCGGGCTTCTGCCATCCCTTCCCAGGGTCCCGGAAGCCTTCTCCCGGACGGGATCCGTCTCTCCTGGCTGCGATGGCTCCAGCATCCGTCTGGCAAACACCACATGGTTGGCCGAATTCCGGATCTCCAGTCCGCAGATCTCCCGGTTCCCGTCATAGGCGATGGAGCCCACCATAAAACGCTCCGGTGTGACATACCGTTTCCCGTCGTGGCGGATGCATACCCGGTCCGCCGGGAGCCAGATAAAGGGAGCCGAATACAGCTCCCTCCCGATCCCCCAGTTAAAACAGGCTCTTTTAAAGGAGTCCGAAGCGGCTCCCTTTTCCTTTTCCGCAAAGCTTTCCGTCCCAACGTCCTGCTTGCCGATCCACTGTTTCTTTTCCTGGTCCCATACTTCTACCGTACAGTACAGCCTTCCTCCGATCTCCTGGTGGGTCCTGCGCCATCCGAATGGTGTGAACGTCTCATCCAGGATATTCTGTGCCGCTCTTGCATCCATAAACAGGAGCAGACTCAATCCCTTTTCACTGATCGATCCGATCCGGCACTCGATCTCATCGGGCCGGAGCAGCCTGATCTTTTTCTGTTCCATCTGATCCCTCCTCGTGTCTGAATATAAAACCGATCTGCTCTGGCATCCGCCGCCGCAGACCTCCGTTTCCCGCTACAGGGAAATAAGAATGATGATAATATGGATCGTGATCATCCCGGCTTCTCCCTTTCTTTTTCGCATGTAAATAGGAAGGGTCCGCAAGGGATCCCCCTCTGTCATCCCGTTCCATCGTTCAGTCTGCCAGGCCCCAATCCAGCAGACGGATCCCGTCTTTCAGGCCAGCAAGGTACAGGTGCTTTTCGGTTGCCGCCTGCCGGAATACCGTCTGGTCCAGGTACCCTTCTATGGCCTTCCGCTGTGTTTCCTCCAGGCCACTCAACGTCTTTTCCCATTCCTCTTCTCCATCCATGACTGCCCCAGCCTCCATATCAGCCAGGATCATCTGGATCCGCTCGGCCACGATCATTTCTAAGTATTCCTGTTCACTCATCATTTTCCTCACCCACTATACATTTTAAGCAGCTTTTACGAGTCCAAATGCCCGATCGATCAGAACGTTTCCATCCACGGTCCTGCCAAACAGGCTTTCCCGGTAGCTGGAACGCTCCCGTAATGGCCTGGCATGGGTGGCAAAATCACTGACAGCATTCACGAACCGGTACGCATTTTTTCCCACATGCTGAAGATCCGGCGCATCAAAATACCGGAGCTTCAGGTCCTCCTTCAGCTTCCCGAGATTCTTCTTCCGGGCCTCACTAGCATCCTCCGGAAGCGGGAACAGGGCATCGATATATTCCAGGACCTGACGGTCTGACAGCTTCTGGCGGCTCAGTTCCTCTATAGTCTTTCCAAGGGCTGCCATATAACGGTCCGCATACAGAAGTGTGTTCCTGGCATCCTGAAGCTTTCCATGGATGTCGCCGGTGTGGATGGTTGACCAGCTTCTCTTTGCTGTAGACAGTGCCAGATTCAGCGTATTCTGGCACACAACCCTGATTGGTGTCATGGCTGCCTTAATTGCTCCGGTTCCGTCATGGCTGTTCATAAAGACCAGATACGGTGTGATTTCATCCCCACTGATAATATATCTCTGGGGAAGCTTTGCCAAAATCCACGTACGGCGGCCGTTCTGCAGACTTCCAACTGTCTCATAGGTAACGCCCTCGCCTAACAGTTCATCTGTAAAGGCAAAGGCGTCTTCATTCTGTACAACCTTATATCGGTCTGACACTACTCCCAATACCTGGTTGTCTGTATCCCTTACATTCGCTTTAAAACCGGAAACAGAAAGTCCGTCTTCTGTAAAAAGCGGCTTCTGAACCACCCTCCAATCCAGTCCGGCGAGGGAAAGGGCTGCGCTGGAAGTCGGAGCTTCCAGTACCCTTGTTCCCAGTCCGTGCCATGGTGCTGTCCTTGTGTAAAACATCGTTTCAACATTTGCTGCCATTTTCAATTCCTCCTTTGATTTATTTTTGGCATAAAAATACCCAGGCCATATCTGACCTGGGCTGGTGTTATTCATCATCTTTCATTGCATCAAGGATGACTGCAAGAATGCCGAGAATAACTGTGAGAATCCGTTTGTCCACTTTAAAGACCTCCTTATGAATTACTCACAGTTATAATATCTGTCTATAATTTTGAAAAATGAAAGAAGCGGCAATTTTCACCGCTTCTTCCAAATATCTAATCCATTGCTACCGTGGAAAATCCTCGGTTTTCTGATAAACTCCTTCAAAGCCTGGGAAATCCATGCCACCTGTATTATCTGCTGACAGAATCTCAATCTGATCCTTTCCGTTGTATTCAAAACGGACACTTTCCTCAAATTCGCTGCTTGCTAACATCGTACCATCATCCAGATGCGTAATTGTACCGGAAAATTCCCCATAGCTGTCCAGATAAGAACCAGACAGGGAAAGGTAATCTTCACCACTATCTGTATAGTAACCAATTTCCGCTGTAATGCCGCCTTCGCCTAAATCCGAATAGTACATGCCATACATCCAGTCTTTTTCAAATGCCTGTCCCGAACCGGATTTTCCATCCCGAACCTCTGCCAGAAATTCAATATTCTTTTTCTCGTAGTCATTCATAATGCTGTTTTCGATTGCACTAAATTCCTCAGCAGAATATTTCGGTTCATACCAGGATTGGGATGAAAAGTGTGCATTTAAGTCTTCTGACTGGAAGATTCTTCCATGACGTGCATAAATTTCATTCAGGGCAATTCGGATTTCGTCCTTGCTTAACCCTGCCACATCCTCTTCTGTCAGGTAGCGTGTATCACTGTTGGGAAGAATATACTCGGAGGTGTCAATTTTATTTCCTGATTCTGCCGCCTCTGCAGTCTCTACTTCCTCTGCTGTCCCTGCAGAATGGACATTACTAGAAACGGTATCCCCCATTGGTTCCTTTTCGCTATTCTGTAATGCCTTGTTTGCCTGAAATGCGTTATATCCGTCATAAAAAGCCTGTATATCCGAAACCATATAGTAAACGGGTACTTCTCTGGTAAATCCATCTTCGCTTATTAAAGATTGGCGTTCCTCCAAAACAATATAGTTCAACTCATACATACCTTTTTCAGGAAACGGATCTTGATGATCTGCCCGAAGTATCGCTGCTATCTTCCCAGGTATCGGAGTGTCAAACAGGTATTCAATATCGCACACTGCCCACTGGCTTTCCTCGGTCTGTGTCAAATGATCCAATTCCTTTTCAACTGCTCCAATCACTGTGTCTTCATATACAGTTTCCATACGCTTTGCTATATAGAGAGTTCCATACTGCAGATTCTCCACCGCATACTCCCAGTCCAAAATTGTCGTTCCAAGATGAAGCTTGCCGTCACCAGCGCTTTCGCTTTCCTCCATGGCAGCTGCGTTAGAATCCTCAATCGTCTGGGTGCTGCTGCTGCATCCGGATACTGCCAGAATAATTGATAATAAAACTCCAATTCCTAAATATCGTTTTGTCATGTTCTCTTCCTCCTTATCTGTTCTTACACTTATCCATCTATAGATGGAAGTTCTACAACGCAGACCAGCATATTCTCACTTCCATTATTTTTAATCCATTTAATCTCATCTGCCTGCAGACGTTTTGCTTTCTCTTCTGCGTCATCCTTTGATTCTGCATAAACCATGCCATATCCATACCTTACCATGGACGCCTGAAACCATTTCATATTCCTTCGCCTCCTCCTCTCCTAAATTTAGAATAGCAGTCATCAATGACACCCTATGTCACTTCTGGCAAAATGACATTTTTAGCCACAAAAAAAGCCCTGTGACAACGCACATGGCTTAAATTAAGATTACTATTCTTATTTATAATATCTATTTTAAAAAATCTACTTTTCATTCCTACAACTGATCGACGATTTTAGAAAGGGTTTTCATTAACAGCAAAAATTTTCCATATTGCTGTTCATCCGTTCTTCGGTGAATATCCTGTAACAATTCCTCCAGCTGATTCCCCTCCTCCGAAATCTCTCCGTATACCAAATAATCCAGTGATACTCCCAACCCTCTGGATATTTTTACAAGGGTTTCCACACTCATCTTTTTATCCCCACGCTCAATATTCCCATAAAAAGAATTGGTAATATCACACCGTTCAGATGCCTCTTCCTGTGTCAATTTTAATGCGGTTCTTGCTTCTCGTATTCTACTTCCAATCAACGCATAATCCAATCCAGTCATAAACTACCTCCATTTTATTTAATTTTACGAATATACCGGATAAATTGAAGCGTCTAATGGGGTGTCTAAAATCTTGTCTGTCAGCATCATTTGTGATATGATAAAAATAGACAGGATTCCTTTTTCAATGACATCTAATGTCACTGTTACATGCTATAATTAGTATAAAATAAACGAAGGAAGGGATCTATTTTGAAC
>Garth_p2__coassemble_1291_pt1 | contig 16726 bp, 12 predicted proteins | sample Garth_p2__metabat2_high_PE_002 | metagenome-assembled genome bin Garth_p2
TATTCTTTTGTTGGCAAGGTGGACTTGCCCGAATAACCGCCCGACCTATCCGACATACCTCATGTGCCGGATAGGAACGGCAAAATTTTTTACACTTCTATTACTTCTTTATCACACATAAGCAAAGGCTGCAGACATATAGGGACCTCCAGGTCCGCTTAAATGAGCTTTGCCCATGGGTGCCGCTGTATTATAAGAGCAATATGGTGGGAAGAAGGGCAGATCTTAAGGGATTCCAGTTTAATAAAAACGTAGCCCTTCATTATCTGGGAGACTGTTATTTTGAGAAGTAGGTGAGAACAGCCGCATCGGAGAAATCCGGTGCGGCTGCCATTTTTGATCCAGCCCCCCATCATTCGTTATTGAATCTGATCCCGTCCACTGCTATAATTTCTTCAAAATCTACCACACAAGGGGGAATTCACCATGTACGACGTGACAGCCATCGGAGAGCTTCTGATCGATTTTGCAGCCAGGGATACGGACGCGGCCGGATATCCCACCATGAATGCAAATCCAGGCGGGGCGCCGGGAAATTTCCTGGCGGCTCTAAGTAAATACGGGCTCCGGACGGCATTTATGGGCAAGGTGGGAACGGACGCCTTTGGCGGGCTGCTCATAAATACCCTTAAGGAGGCCGGGATCGAGACAAAGGGGATCCGGCAGGACAGCTCGGTGTTCACGACCCTGGCCTTTGTTACCTTTGACGCCGGAGGGGACCGGTCCTTCAGCTTCGCCAGAAAGCCTGGGGCGGATACACAGCTTTCCTTTGAGGAGCTGGATCTGGAGCTCATTGACCAGGCAAAGGTCTTTCATTTCGGAACCTTAAGCCTCACAGATGAGCCGGTGCGCACGGCTGCGAAACGGGCGGTGGAATACGCCCGGAAAAAGGGAAAGTGGATCACCTTCGATCCGAACCTGCGGCTTCCCCTGTGGAACACGCCGGACGAGGCCAGGGAGCAGATCCTCTGGGGACTTTCCCAGGCAGATGTGGTGAAGATCAGTGACGAGGAGGTGGAATTCCTCTGGGGGATCACCGACGAAGAGAAGGCGGCTGAAAAGCTCCAGAAGGAATTCGGCGTAAAACTTTCCATGGTGACCATGGGCCCCAGGGGCGCGTATCTGTCCAGCGAAAAGGCGGCCGCCCGGGCGGTCTGCCCCAGGGTGACGCCGGTGGACACCACGGGAGCCGGGGATATTTTCGGGGGAAGCGCCGTGGCTTGGCTTTTAAAGTCCGGGAAAGCGCCGGAGGAGCTGGATGAAAAAGAGCTGGCCGCCATGGGCGCTTTCGCGTCCGCAGCGGCCAGCCTGTCCACAGAAACGCCCGGAGGGATCCCCAGCATTCCGTCGGAGGAGGAGGTCCTTAAAAAGCTCCGGGAATCAGAAACCATATAAAGGAAGGGTCAGGGTCAGGCCAGATAGCTCCGCATGGTCTTCAGTGCGTTTTTCTCCAGCCTGGAGACCTGGGCCTGGCTGATGCCCACCTCCTCCGCCACCTCGGTCTGGGTGCGGCCTTCATAAAAGCGCATGCGGATGATGTTCCGCTCCCGGTCCGGGAGCCGTTTCATGGCCTCGTTTAAGGAAAGCTGCTCGATCCAGTTTTCCTCCCTGTTTTTCTTATCGCTGATCTGGTCCATGACATAAAGAGGATCACCTCCGTCGGTATAGACAGGCTCATAAAGGCTCATGGGCGTCTGGATGGCGTCCATGGCGTAGGTGATCTCCTCTTTGCTCAGACCCACCTCATCGGCGATTTCCATGATGGTGGGTTCTTTCATGTTCTTTTTCATGAGATTTTCTCTGGCGTAGATGGCTTTGTAGGCAGTGTCCCGCAGGGAGCGGCTGACACGGATGGAATTGTTGTCCCGAAGATACCGGCGGACCTCCCCAAGGATCATGGGGACCGCGTAGGTGGAGAAACGGACATTCTGGGTGATGTCAAAATTGTCGATGGCCTTGATGAGGCCGATGCATCCGATCTGGAACAGGTCGTCCACGTTCTCGTTATTTCCGGAGAAACGCTGGATGACGCTTAACACAAGACGCAGATTTCCTTTGATGTAATCCTCCCTGGCCTGCTTATCGCCGGCCAGGATCCTTTTAAAAAGCTCTTCCTTCTCTTCTGTGGTAAGTAACGGCAGCTTTGCCGTATTGACTCCGCATATTTCAACCTTATAACCGGACATATCCTTACCTCCTGGGTCATTCTCTGGATTTTGCTATATTGAGAATGATGTACGGTTTTGGTAAGGATTATACCGGAGGCCGGCTGGTAAATTCTGCAGGCCTGTTTTAGCGCGTTATTCCGGCATGTTCTGACGGTAAAGGATCAGAAGGCCCCGCAGCAGGAGATCCGCGTCGTAAATGATCTTATGGGTGCAGAGGGGAGTGATGAACCGGGACATGCCTCCGGTGGCCACCAGGGTCGCCGGTTCTCCTAACTCTGCCTCCATCCGGTCGATGAGACCGTCCAGCATGGCGGCGTTGCCGTACATGATGCCGTTTCTCATACACTCGATGGTATTTTTTCCGATGGTCCGTTTGGGAACGTCCAGGTTGATCCTGGGAAGCTGGGCCGTATTGGACACCAGGGAATTTAAGGCAACCTTGACGCCGGGCAGGATCACGCCGCCGATGTAGGAGCCTGCCTTGTCCACCACGTCCATGGTGGTGGCGGTCCCCATGTCGATGATGATGATGGGGCCCTCATATCTTGCAATGGCAGCCACCGCAGCCACGATCCGGTCGCCGCCTACGGCCTTAGGGTTGTCCATTTTAATGTTTAAGCCGGTCTTCATGCCAGATCCCACTAAAAACGGCCGTTTTCCGGTGATCTTTTTTACGGCCGAGGAAAGAGGGGCGTTTAAGGGCGGTACAACGGAGGAGATGATGGAGCCCTCGATGTCGCTCCGTTTTACCTTGTGTATTTCCAGGATGTTTTTCAGCATGATGGCGTATTCCAGGCTTGTCTTGCGGTCGTCGGTGGTGATCCGCTCTTCAAAATATGTGGACTGGTCATCCAGCCCGCCCACGACGATATTGCTGTTTCCCATGTCTACGGCTAAAATCATAAAGAAAACTCCTTCCACATTTGAATCGTAAGTGATATAATTAAGTGCTATGTACGATCATTATTTTTTAATGAAAGTGATTTTACCACAAAATAATCGGAAATACAACGGAGGATTCCAAAATGTTGAAGGGAAAAACAGTGCTTTTATGCGTGACAGGGAGTATTGCGGCCTATAAGATCGCTTATCTGGCCAGCGCACTGAAAAAACTAAGGGCCGACGTCCATGTGATCATGACAGAAAACGCCACCAATTTCATCAATCCCATTACCTTCGAGACGCTGACCGGGAACAAGTGCCTGGTGGACACCTTTGACCGGAATTTTGAGTTTTCCGTGGAGCACGTTTCCCTGGCAAAGCTGGCGGATGTGGTGCTGGTGGCTCCGGCCTCTGCCAATGTGATCGCAAAGCTGGCCCATGGCCTGGCCGACGATATGCTGACCACCACCGTTCTGGCCTGCACCTGCAAAAAGATCATAAGCCCTGCCATGAATACCCGGATGTTTGAAAATCCCATCACCCAGGATAATTTAAGGATCTGTGAACGGTACGGGATGGAGGTGATCTCCCCAGCCAGCGGCTATCTGGCCTGCGGGGATACGGGAGCCGGGAAAATGCCGGAGCCGGAGGTGCTGCTCCAGTATATTTTAAAGGAGATCCGGTATGAGAAGGATCTGGCCGGGAAAAAGATCTTAGTGACCGCCGGTCCCACCAGGGAGGCCATCGATCCGGTCCGCTACATCACCAACCACTCCACCGGGAAGATGGGATACGCCATTGCGAAGACCGCTGCGTACCGGGGAGCCCAGGTGACTCTGGTCACAGGACCGGCGGAGGAAAAGCCGCCCATGTTCGTGGACCTGGTGCCGGTGGAGAGCGCGAAGGAGATGTTTGAGGCCGTGACCGCCAGGAGCGCAGGACAGGACGCCATCATAAAGGCAGCGGCGGTGGCCGATTACCGGCCTAAATTCGTCAATACGGAAAAGACGAAGAAAAAGGACGGGGATATGGCGATCCAGCTGGAGCGCACTGACGATATCTTAAAGTGGCTGGGAGAGCATAAGGAAAAGGGCCAGTTCCTCTGCGGCTTTTCCATGGAAACGGAGCATATGCTGGAAAATTCCAGGGCAAAGCTGGAAAAGAAGAATCTGGACATGATCGTGGCCAATAACCTGAAGGTGGATGGGGCCGGCTTCGGTACCGATACCAACGTGGTGACGCTGATCACCAGGGAAAAGGAGACGGAGCTTCCCAAGATGTCCAAGGAGGACGTGGCCGGAAGGATCCTGGACGCCATTTTTGGAATGGAGAGGAAGGAGCCGGAAGATTTTTAAGACGAAACGGGTCTGGCCCAGATTATACTTGACGAATGGTGAATTTATTGGCAAAATAAGGATGTTGTGATTTTAAGACGTTTGAATTGGAGGTTTTCCATTGGCAGCTTTTGCAGATGAAATAAAGAGACGGCGCACCTTTGCGATCATTTCGCACCCGGACGCCGGTAAGACGACACTGACTGAAAAATTCCTTCTTTACGGAGGAGCCATCAATCTGGCGGGAACCGTAAAGGGAAGGAAGGCCACAAAGCATGCGGTCTCTGACTGGATGGAGATCGAGAAGGAGAGGGGAATTTCCGTTACCTCTTCGGTTTTACAGTTTAATTATGAAGGCTACTGCATCAATATCCTGGACACGCCGGGCCATCAGGACTTCTCGGAGGATACCTACCGGACCCTTATGGCTGCGGATTCGGCGGTGATGGTCATCGACGGCTCCAAGGGTGTGGAGGCGCAGACCATCAAGCTTTTCAAGGTCTGTGTGATGCGCCATATCCCGATTTTTACCTTTGTGAACAAAATGGACCGGGAGGCCAGGGATCCCTTTGAGCTGATGAGCGAGATCGAAGAGGTTCTGGGGATCCATACCTGCCCCATCAACTGGCCCATCGGCTGCGGAAAGAATTTTAAGGGCGTATACGACCGTCAGACAAAGCAGATCACCACCTTCACGGCCGCCATGGGAGGCCAGAAGGAGGTGGCCAGCAGGACCTTCGACGTGGAAGGCGCGGATGTGGACTCCATCATCGGCCAGGATTACCACGCCCAGCTCAGGGATGATATCGAGCTTTTAGACGGAGCCAGCGATGAATTTGACCAGGAGTTAGTAAACCGCGGCGAGCTTTCTCCGGTGTTCTTCGGTTCGGCTCTGACCAACTTCGGCGTGGAGACCTTCCTGGAGCATTTCTTAAATATGACCTCCTCCCCGCTTCCCAGAAAGACTCTGGACGGCCAGGTGGATCCGTTTGATGAAAAGTTTTCCGCCTTTGTATTTAAGATCCAGGCCAACATGAACAAGGCCCACAGGGACAGGATCGCGTTCATGCGGATCTGCTCTGGAAAGTTTGAGGCTGGAATGGAAGTGAACCATGTCCAGGGCGGGAAGAAGATCCGTCTGACCCAGCCCCAGCAGCTGATGGCAGAGAGCAGAAAGATCATCGAGGAGGCGTACGCCGGAGACATCATCGGCGTATTTGATCCGGGTATTTTCTCCATTGGAGATACCTTATGCGCTCCCGGCGGGAAATTCCAGTTTGAGGGGATCCCTACCTTTGCTCCCGAGCACTTCGCCAGGGTGCGCCAGATGGACACCATGAAGAGAAAGCAGTTTATCAAGGGCATCAGCCAGATCGCCCAAGAGGGAGCCATCCAGATCTTCCAGGAGTTCAATACAGGCATGGAGGAGATCATTGTAGGCGTTGTGGGCGTCCTGCAGTTTGAGGTGCTGACCTACCGCCTGGAGAACGAGTACAACGTGGAGGTAAAGCTGGAGCAGCTTCCCTTTGAGTATATCCGGTGGGTCGAGAATCCGGGCGAGGTGGATGTGGCCAGGATCCAGGGTACCTCCGATATGAAGCGGATCTGTGATCTGAAGGGCAATCCGCTGCTCCTGTTCATCAACAGCTGGAGTGTCGGGATGGTGGAAGAGAGAAACCCGGGCTTAAGGCTGGCGGAGTTCGGACGGAACTAATTGATATTAATAAGGAAAGGAAGGATCCTATGAGCAAGATCGAGCTTGTACGTGCGGCTATGGTAGAGGCCATGAAGGCCAAGGATAAGGAAAGGAAGGATTCTCTGTCCATGCTTTTATCTGCTTTAAAGAATGCGGAGATCGACAAGCGTTCTCCCCTGACCGAGGACGAGGCCAATGCAGTGATCAAAAAGGAATTAAAGCAGACCAAGGAGACCATGGATACGGCCCCCGCAGACCGGATCGACATCATCGAAGAGGCCAGAAAGCGGATGGAGGTATACCAGGAGTTTGCTCCGGCAGACCTGACTGTGGATCAGATCACAGAGATCATAAACGGAGTTTTAAAGGAGCTGGAGATCGAAGCGCCGACGGCCAAAGATAAGGGACGGATCATGAAGGTCTTAATGCCCCTGGTAAAGGGAAAGGCAGACGGAAAAGTGGTCAATGAAGTGCTGGCCGGAATGATGAAATAGGAGGCAGAAACGTGTACAGAGAAAAAATAGATAAATTTATCGATGCCCATAAAACAGAAATGCTGGAGGATATTGCGGAGCTTTGTAAGATCGACAGCACCAAGGATTCCTACCGGGCAGGAAGGCCCTACGGAGACGGCTGCTTTGAGGCCTTGGGCGCAGCGCTCCACATTGCAGAATGCTACGGATTTTCCATCAACAACTACGACAACTATGTGGGAACGGTGGATCTGAACGATAAGGAAAAGCAGTTGGATATCTTAGCCCATCTGGACATCGTTCCGGCTGGAGACGGATGGACGGTGACAGAGCCCTTTGTACCGGTGGTAAAGGACGGAAAGATCTATGGCCGCGGAACTGCCGACGATAAGGGTCCGGCCATCGCAGCCCTCTACGCCATGCGCGCTGTGAAGGAGCTGGGGATCCCGGTGAAGAAGAACGTGCGTCTGATCCTGGGAACCGACGAGGAGTGCGGCAGCTCCGATATCCGCCACTATTACAGTGTGGAGGAGGAGGCCCCCATGACCTTCTCTCCGGACGCCAGCTTCCCGGTGATCAACATTGAAAAGGGCAGCCTCCACGGCCAGTTCACGGCGGAGTTTGAAAAGAGCCAGGCCCTTCCCAGAATGGTATCCTTTAAGAGCGGCACCAAGTCCAACGTGGTCCCCTCCAAGGCAGAGGCCTTATTTGAGGGACTGGACGGCTCCGATACAGAGGCCTTTGCCCACACTTTAGAGGCCGAGCTGGGGATCCGTTTTGACGTAACCTCTGAGGGTGGCTATATGAAGATCGAGGCCTTTGGGGAAAACGGCCATGCTTCTACCCCCTGGAAGGGGAAAAATGCCCTGACAGGACTTCTTGCACTGATCGAAAAGCTGGAGCTGGCTGAGTGCGGACAGGTGGAAAAGATCCGTGCCCTGAATAAGCTGATGCCCCATGGCGACTGGTTCGGAAAGAACCTGGGGATCGCCATGGAGGACGAGGAATCCGGCCAGCTGACCCTGACCTTCAGTATGCTGGAGATCACGGAGACCAGCCTTTCCGGTGATTTTGACAGCCGCTGCCCCATCTGCTCCAATGAGGAGAATACCTTAAAGCCGGCGAAGGCGGCCATGGCCGGGTACGGGATCTCTTTAAACAATGATTCCATGAACCCGCCCCACCACGTTCCTGGAGATTCCCAGTTTGTCCAGACGCTCCTTAAGAGCTATGAGATGTACACGGGAAGAAAGGGAGAGTGCATCGCCATTGGAGGCGGAACGTATGTCCACCACTTAAAGAACGGAGTTGCCTTCGGCGCGGCCATGCCGGAAACAGAAAATAACATGCACGGTCCCGACGAGTTTGCGGTGATCGATGAGCTTTTAATGAGCGCGAAGATCTTTGCGCAGGTGATTACTGAATTATGCTGCTAGAATAGAATGTCCTGCCGGTAAGATGCGTCTTCCGGCAGGCGTTTTTGCTTTCTGGGGGCTTTAATTGCGGGGAGGGGAGCCAGTATGGAAAACAGGAGATTTCATGAGCTGCTGGAGGCCCATTTAAGGACCAGCGGGTATACGAATTATGAATTTGCCAGGATCACGGGCATCAACCGGGTGAATATCCAGCGGTATCTGGCCGGAACGAGGCTGCCGGATCTACAGATCTTTGAAGCGATCCGCCGGGAGCTGCGGCTGGGTGTCCGGGAGCACCGGGAGCTGCAGGAGGCGTATTACCGGGCTATGGACGGAGACGACGTTTATTTTATGCGGTGCATGATCCGCCGGATGCTAGAGGAGGCGGGAAATATATGCGGGATGGAGGCCGGGGAACAGAAACCTGCGGTTCTCGAAGAAAACACAAAAGAAGATCTATTATGCCGGGGGAAGGGGATCCAGATCATTGACGGAGCCATCGCAGCAGAACGGTATCTCTGGAATGCCATCCGGCAAAACCTGGAGTCAGGGGCTGGAGAAGCGTATTTTTACATCCCTGCGGAGAAATTTGTGCTGGCCAGATTCCTTCCCGCCTATGAGCTGGAGGGACGTTCAGCCATGGAACACCTTAAGATCATACAGCTTGTGCGGCTGACAAAGCGGGCGGAGGACATGGGTCACGGATATCATAATCTGAAGACGATCGGGAATCTGATTCCCACCTATTACCAGGCCGGGCAGGCCTACGAAACAAGGTATTTTTACAGCGATTTCCCGGAAGAGGATGACAGCGGCTCCTTATATCCATATTATGGGATCCTGGGGGACCGGATGATCTTCTTTACCTCTGCCATGGATCAGGCAGTGGTGCTTTTTGGGAAAGCAGTGGTGGAGCCGTTTTACAGACGATTTTCTGGGAAACAGAGACACATGGACGTTCTGGTGAATTTTTTCAGGGACGTGGTGCAGATGCTCCAGTGGACTCTGGAAAATGATAACGGGCCTGTCCGCAGGTGCTTCCTGGAATATCAGCCATGCTTTGCCATATGGACGGACGAGGAACTGACGGAACACGTGGTGGTGCCGGATCTGCCTGGACGGAGCCAGGTGATAGCTGGACTCATGGCCAGGAAAGGCCAGTTAGACGCGGGAGAAGAGCTGATCCACTATTTTACGGAAGATGGGGTACGGGAATTCGCAGAGACGGGACGCTGCGCGGATTATCCAGCAGAAACTGTGCGGGCTCTTACCGCAGAGGAGCGGATACGGATCCTGGAACGGATGCTGGAGGATCTGAAAAGGGAAACGCGGGATCTGGGAATCGTCAAGGAGCAGAATTTCCATCTGACAAAAATGCTGAATATCTTTGTCAGCAGCGCCATGGGGGCTGGAATGGTCCTATATGATGAAAAGAGGGGCTTCCGTCAGATCATGATCCGGGAATCTTCGGTTTTCCGGGCCTTTGATACCTTTATCAGGAGCATGCGTGAGCATGGGGAGGTATATTCCAGAGAAGAAACGGCAGCTATCATCAGGAAATACATAGACTGGCTGAAACAAGGCGGTACAGTTGCCGGTACATCTTGATGGACCGGAACCTTCTGACTATACTTAAAACTAGTACGTAAAAATTGGAAAATCTGATTTTGCGTCAAAATAAGTACAAGGAGGAAGGATTATGAGAAAATGTACGAAGCGATGGCTTCTGCCGGTGTTTGCAGCAGCCATGACGCTGTCAGCCGGATTTTCTTCCCTGGCGGAGGAGACTGTGAAGGTCACGGTTCCTAATGTGAAGGGGGATATCTGGAAGTCTCCTATGAGAAAGACGGATGCACGTTTTATCTTCCGGTGGGAGAGACAGTAGCCGTTCCCAAAGGAACAGAACTGGCAGTGAATGCTGTTGGTGTACAAAGTATAACATCCGACGAAGAGTGGATCGACTCTGTGCTGCAGTCCGTGACGATCAATGGAGCGGCATTGGAAAAATGGTCTCCAACGGCAAACACGGATCTGAAATTTGATGCAGTATTTAAGGGAAAGCTGTCAGATACCTACGATACGGCAGAATATGGATTGGAAGCTGCTTCCGAAGACGAGGGGGAATATAGATTCCAGCTTCCACCGAATCTGTACATGGCTCATGGAAATGGCGATTACAGCAAAATTACCGGTTTTCTGGATCCGGAGGATGTGAAGGACATCCAGCTGACTTTGTATGACTTGACAAATAAAAAGGATTTGGGCTATTCAAAGGTAAAGAACATGGAAATCCGTCAGATCTTTCTTGATGGAAAGGTGACGGATAATTCGGTTTTTTCAATCAACAGCCAGGGGGTTCTGCATGCGGACAAGTCCCTTGAACGGGGCGAATATCACATGCTGGGGAGTTTTGAAATAGATGGAAAAGAAAACAGCTGGGAGTTATATGTTGAGGTAGGAGCAAGGATCACTGTAAACGTTCCCCTTGTCTCTTACAGAGATGGAGCGGGTGATATGACGGTAGCTCCAGATTATACGGACGGAAGAGGGTGCGATGTATACGCGGACCGTGGAAAGACAGACCGTTTCCAGGATGTGTACAAAAAGTATCAGACAATGGAGGGACGGGTCGGCCTTGCCGGTCATACTCACACAGGATTTGCAGAGTATGATGCCGATAAGAAGCAATACAGAAGTCTGATGGCAAAAAACGTAAGCGACGAGGTCATGAAGCATAGCGCACAGGCCCGCGCGTATCTGATGTATTCAGATTACAAGCCTCCGGTAGTTGCAAGTTTAAGTGAATCTGATCTTCTGCCTGAAAGCGTGGAGCCGGGCTGGAATAAACAGAATGGAAAGTGGTATTACTATGCAACAGAGGATCCGCTTTCGTTGAAAACGAGCGCATGGCTTCCCTGTCCGGAAAATGACGGATGCGGTGAAAATGTATGGGTAGGATCCGATGGCGCTATGGTAACCGACGGAATCGTGAAGACAGCAGACGGAATCCGGTATCTGGTAGCCAGAAACGGCCACAGAGTGAAGAATCAGACAATGACGGTCGGCGATATGGTATATACCACAGATGAAGAAGGACGGATCACGGCGAGCCATTTTAATCTGGCAACCCCCAGCAACGCAGCCGACGCTCTGGCCCAGGCAGATAAGGTCATCGCAAATGCGGACATTATGAGCCAGGACGAGAAGGAACAGGCGGCTGACATGCAGACAGAGGCCTTAAAGACAAAGATCGATATTACAAAGCTCACAGCCGACCAGGTGGCAAAATACGAGGCCCTTTATCTGGCGGTCTACGGAGCGGAGAATATCGAAACCGAGCCTTCAGACGCTGTGGGCGGCATCGCGGCAGCAGGACTTACCTCTGAGGATTTTGCAGAGGGCAGCGGAAAGGTGACCATTGAGTACGCGACAGAATGGCCCGCCACCTCCAGCAACGCCCGGGTAAGCGGCTCCGTAAGGCTTCTGGTCAACGGCAAGGAGAGGAAAACGCTGACGGCTCCTGTGACCATGACCGTGGAGATCCCGGACTACTTTATCGCATCTTACAGCAACGCTTCCTATAATTATGAAGTAGAGGGCGTTGATAAGGCAGACGTGGATGGAGAAAAGGGAACGGTGAAGATCACCATTACAAAGCTGGGTGCCTTTGATGTGAAGGCAGTGAAGAAGCCCAGCCGTCCGTCCGGCGGCGGAAGCAGCAGCGGAAATTCCCACTCCTCCGGAAGGGCGAGAGTGAAGGCGGACTTCTACAAACCGGGAAAATGGGTCATGAACGAAAAGGGCTGGTGGTACAGCTACGACGACGGGACCTGGCCTTCCAATTCCTGGGTATACCTGCCCTGGAAGGACACCTACCAGTGGTACTATTTCAACGGCGAGGGCTATATGGTGACCGGCTGGCATCACTGGCAGAACAACTGGTACTATCTGTATCCGCAGGCGGACGGCAACCGGGGCTATATGTTCACCGGCTGGCATGAGATCGGCGGCAAGTCTTGAATGGATTATTGAGTTTTTCGGTTAGCGTTTTAAGAAAATTATTTTTATTTTGAACGTGTAATATGGAGGAGAAGTATGAAGAAAAGTAAAAAGGCTTTATGTATGACGGCAATTATGGCTTTGAATATATTTATGACTTGTTTTGCAAATGTGATGCAGACAAGAGGAGAAGAACGGTTAAAAACAGATGTAATTAATGTATCAGCTAAAACAGATTTAGAACGTCTGCGAGAAAATAATTTAGAAGAAAGCGAGCAAACCGAGGAATCTGAGGAAGAGTCCGATGTGATTGAAGAGACTGAAGAAGAAATTTTAGAAGAAACGGAGACTGCGGTAGAAGAAACTTTGGAAGAAACCAAAGAAATGGAGACAACTGAAGCTGAAATATTAAAAGAGAGTATAAACGCCAAGGAAACAAAAGAGAAGTCAACAGAAGAGTTTGTGATAGAGAACGGGATACTAATAAAGTATAATGGTACAGGAGGGGAAATCACCATTCCGGAAGATGTAACATCCATTGACAGTAATGCGTTTTCCGACTGTAAAGATCTGATTAGCGGAATTACGATTGATGGAGAAATAGAGGAAATCGGCTCTGCTTTTCGGGAAATGGATTATTTGGAGTACGTGGTATTACCGGAAACATTAAAGGTAATAGGAGCGTATGCGTTTTATAATTGCGTATCATTAAAAAACGTCAATATTCCCCATTCTGTACAAAAAATCGAAAATAATGCGTTTTATTTGTGTAAATCTTTGGAGTATATAGAACTTCCGAATTCAATTACAGCACTGGAAGACAGAACCTTTTCGAATTGCGATTCTTTAAAGGATGTAAATATTCCGAATACTATTAAGGAAATAAAATTTGCAACATTTTCTGGCTGCGATTCACTTATATCAATCGAGATTCCAGATTCTGTCCAACAAATAGGAGCTTCTGCTTTTGCGCATTGTGAATTGTTAGAAAATGTGCATTTTTCTCAAAACTTAGAGTACATAGCAGAATCTGCTTTTTATGAATGCCCTTCATTGAAAAGTGTAGAGTTACCAGATTCTCTTTTAAAAATAAATGATTTTGCATTTGAAGGATGTAATTCTTTGCAAAATTTAACTATTCCAGTATCTGTCCATACGATCGGAAATAGTGCCTTTAGCGATTGTAGTTCCATAAAAAACATAACATTTCTTGGACCTATAAAAAACATAAATCCTGGTGTATTTTCGGGTTGCAGTGCATTAGAAGATATAGCCATTCCTGATTCCATAGAGAAAATTTGTGATTCTCTATTTGTTCGCTGCACTTCTTTAAAAAGCATTACTATTCCGAGTAATGTTAAAGAAATAGGAGCGAGTGTATTTTGGGGTTGCAATGCATTAGAAGATATAACTATTCCCGATTCTGTAGAAAAAATTGGAAATAATACATTTAGCGATTGCACCTCTTTAAAAAGCATTATTATTCCAAGTGCTATAAAAAAAATAGGATGGCAAACATTTAATAATTGTAGTTCATTGAGAGAGATTTATATAATGAATAAGACGGTTGAGATAGATGCAGCTGCCTTTGATAATATAGAAAACAATAGGTTAACAATTTACGGATACTCTGACTCTACAGCAGAAGCATTTGCAGAAGAGCATGGATTCAAATTCAAGAGCATATCGGAATCAGGGGACGAAAGGTTCTTGACAAAAAAATTAAAGAACTATGATACTGATAATAAAATTGCTTCTTTTTCAGATAATTCAAGATATTATGTTTCTTCCAAAATAGAATCATATATAACAGAGCATATTGGGCAGTGGCTGCGGATCAAAGTAGAAATTAAGGATGAAAAAGAAACGATTATTTATGCCAATGTGATAGAACCCAATTTAAGATCAGAAATATCTGTAGAAGTGCCAGGAAAGATTATATATACAAAAAATGGATTTAGTTTTGATGGAGAATGTTTTGAAAGTGCTTCTGATTTTGAAATTCCGTTTAAGATAATTTTAAAAAATGAATTCAGAGCGAATAACATGACGCAAGAAGAATTTAAAAAGGACCCATCTCTTAATATAATATTGTCTAATTTTGATTTTACAGTATCGGATGGCTTTAATTTTAGCTGGTGGGGAGCTGGAAAACCGTCTGTACAAAAAGAAATCGTATTAAAGGTTGGCGATGTGTACGAAATGGAGGGTTTTGTTAAACCTGGGCTTTTTTATTCACTCAATGGGGCTGAAAAAGACTACACTGTAACATGCAAGTTTAGCAATAATCAAGAAACACATTATTTGAATGGAACATTTACGGTTACAGCGCCAAGCTTTGCACAAGATGTAAATAAAGACATTGGGGTTGCGGTAAAGAAAACGGCACAGACTAATATTATAGGCGCGAATCCAACGCTTACTGGAATGTTGGATAACAAGCAAGAAAAACAGTTAAACCAAGCATTGTCCATCTGGATATCTACAATTACAAATCCCGATATCGATGATAGTGTCAAACGGAAATTATTTAAAAGCTATAAAGATAACTGGCTTGGCACGATTGAGAGCACCTGCGAAATTCCAATTAATATAAAAACAGGAAAGCGAAAATATGGTGAAAGGACATTTTTATTCACTATTAAGATTACGAATTTTAATTACGAATTATTATGGGGAAAACTAGGGTTAGAATTGGGAGATCTAGGAAATATTTCAAGCATAGAATGGGAAATACTTGAAAAAGACGGTATCCAAGCAGGAGACCAAGATGGATTACTGAATGTAATTACATCTGCTAATGTTGGAGAATTAAATGGGGCGGTTGCTGAGGCTGTGAAGTCTGTGCAGGAAGAAGTTTTAAAAAATGGGCTTAGCGATGCAACTGGTAGATTAATAAAATTTATCGAAGACTATTCTGGTAAATCCAGTGTGTATACAGAATATATTTGCACATTGGTATCAAATACTATCCTTTGCATTCTGGGATACGAAGATCATCTGATTGCTGGGGGTAGTGTGATTGGTTTGACAAACGATTCCTGGAAAAAATACGCAGAGATAAAATGTCCAGTGGATGTATACTTATATAAGAATGGAGTGCTACATACTTCTGTTGTAAATAATATGGTTCATGAGTTTTTACCAGAAACTTCACTGGGAAGTGTAGTGTTTGTAGAAGGAGATACAAAAATCATTGATTTTGTGGACGAGAGCTACGATATCAAATTAGTAGGAAATGCTTTGGGGACCATGGATTATATCATATATGAAGAAGTAGAGAACAAAACTCGGACGATTAAGTTTGATAATCTTCCTTTGCAAAACGGTTTAGAGTATACAGGAAATATATCTGCAGAAGTAAATGAGGATAAATCAAGTTATAACTTAAATCAGGGGACAAAAATAATCGTGCCAGATTACGATACGATGGAAGGGGATGAGATATTAGATTTACCATCAGGAAATGTTACGGATACTGGGAAGGAAAATGACGATTCCAACAGCGGTTCTGATGGGAATTCCTCGGGAATCCCCAATAGCTCGATGAATATAGGCGATATTATAACGGATGTAAATAATGTAATGGGAGATGGAAAACACCATTGGATACAGGATGAAAATGGCTGGTGGTTACATTTAGCAGATGGTTCTTATCCTAGAGGAGAAGAAATTATTGATCAGTATCAAAATATGCATATAAAATATAAATGGGTAAAAGTAAATGGAAAATGGTTTGCGTTTGGACCCGATGGATATGCAGAATTTGGCTGGTTAAAGGATTATGGCTACAATGACAACTGGTTTTACGTCGATATAAATGACGGAATGAAAACAGGCTGGCAACTAATCGAAGAAAAATGGTACTATCTAAACCCTGTATCAGATGGAAAAATGGGGATTCTATTTACGGATTGCATTACACCAGATGGCTATTCAGTAAACCAAAACGGAGAATGGGATCAAAAGAGCAAAAATTAATAGTAACATTAAATGTTAAAACCTAATTTTTAATTACATCCTTTACAAAAAGGCAGTTAATTTCAATTACGAAATTGGCTGTCTTTTTTGTGGGAATTTGGAACTTTAACAAATATTGCTTTTTTCATGAAGAAACTGCTGTTTTCAAAGCAGAAAGCGGTAATCCATGTCAGTAAATCCCCTTTTTAAATAAAAGAATAAAAATTTCATTTTTTTAAACCTTTTCTAAACATCCATATACTACCCGGCCAGAAGGGGATACCGGCAGGCAGCCGGAATATCAGGACAGGGAAAAGGAGGAATGCGTACAAAGCCCCAGTACGCAGATAAAAAGAATGAAAAAAATGAAAATGATGGCACTTGTAATGATAGTGATTGAAATGGCAGCGGCAGTTCCTAAGGAGGCATATGCCGCCGGAACCAAAACCCAGATGATGGAAGAAATTTATGAAGGCGCATTCGTTTCCGGTCAGGAGCAGTTTTATACACAGCAGACCTATCCGGTTACCCAGTGGGAAAGCAGGCAGTGGATCCGGGAAATACAGGTAAATTACCTGCATGGGGATGTGGTCGATCAGTTAAGCTATGAATCAGGGGATGGTTTACAGGGAAACCGTGTACATATAAAATTCGTCGAAGACCGGCAGATCCAGGAAAGAGAGCAGGCATACATGGCAAAGGTAAAGGAGCTGGCCACATCCCAGGAAGGAAAGAGCGTAGAGGTGAAGTGCTATACTAATGTTGTAACAGGAGTGGATAATAAGATATAATCAATCTT
>Garth_p2__coassemble_1363_pt1 | contig 15594 bp, 15 predicted proteins | sample Garth_p2__metabat2_high_PE_002 | metagenome-assembled genome bin Garth_p2
CACATTGGTCAGGGCCACGCCTAAAACGGCGCAGTTGGTGGTGATCAGAGGCAGGTATACACCCAGGGCCTCGTAAAGGCTCACCATGTTCTTCTTTAAGAACATCTCAACGAACTGTACCAGAGCGGCGATCACAAGGATAAATACGATGGTCTGGAGATACTCGATCCCCAGCTTTACCAGCACAAAGTCATAGATCAGGCTGGTACAGGCCGATGCGATGGTGATAACGAATACGACCGCAGCGCCCATGCCGGCCGCAGTTTCCGTTTTCTTGGATACGCCAAGGAACGGGCAAAGACCGAGGAACTGGCTTAATACAACGTTATTTACCAGGGCGGAGCCGATGGCGATCAATAATAGTTCTTTCATTACTCCACTTCCTCCTTAATTCTCTTTCTTTGCTGCGTCTGCCGCTTTTGCTTCTTCAGCAGCCTTTTTCGCTGCCAGTGCTTTCTCTGCTGCTGCCTTTTTGGCTGCCGCTGCTGCTGCCGCCGCTTCTGCCTTCTTCTCTGCCAGCACTGCATGGTTCGTCATGCCCGTGCAGCCGGTACAATGGAGACAGTCGCCGCCGCAGGCCAGGTCAGACTTGGGGGCGTCGCCGTTGGTGGCGCTGGGAAGACGGAGCTTGTTCTGGAGTGCAGTAAGCATAGCCAGGGTAAATAAAGCGCCGGGAGCCAGGATCATGATGGAGATGTGGAACTGCTCCGGGATGATCACATGGCCGAATACGGCTCCTGCACCGATGAGCTCACGGCACATACCGATGACTGTCAGCGCCAGGGAAAATCCCAGGCCCATTCCAAGACCGTCAAAGAAGGACTCTGCCGGGCCGTTCTTGCAGGCATAGGACTCGGCGCGGCCAAGGATGATGCAATTTACCACGATCAGCGGGATATAGATGCCCAGGGATGCGTAAAGAGACGGAACGTAGCCCTGCATTAAGAGCTGTACGATGGTAACCAGGCTGGCCACGATCACGATGAAGGCCGGAATACGCACCCGGTCCGGAATGATCTTTCTCAAAAGGGAAATGATCAGGTTGGAAAACATCAGTACCGCTGTGGTGGAAAGGCCCATACCCAGTCCGTTGATGGCCGATGTGGTGGTCGCCAGGGTCGGACACATACCTAACATCAGGATGAAGGTCGGGTTTTCCTTAATAATACCGTTATATAGACGTTCTGTGCATTTATTCATGAATCCCCACCTCCTAGTTCATGCAGTTATGCAGGTAAAATAAGGCTGCATTCACTGCGTTTGTCACGGCATTCGAAGTAACGGTGGCGCCGCTGATGGCGTCGATCTCATTGTCTGCGGAGGCTCCGGTCTTTGTTACTGTTAAGGAATCCGCATTTTTTCCCACATACTGGTCCCGGAAGCCCGCCTCCTTTGCCTTTAAGCCAAGGCCCGGGGTATCGTTGATCTCACGGATTCCCACGCCGGTGATGGCTCCGTCTGCGTCAAAGCCCACGGAGATCTTCACGGCTCCCCCGTAGCTGTTGTTGGAAAGGGAGTTGATGACATGGCCGGTGACGGCTCCGCTCTCGTCCTTTCCTTCAAGGACGGACTCGATGGCAACGCTGCCGTAGCCCAGTCCCTCCAGCTCGCCGCTTTCTGTCAGAACAGCGATCTTTTCGGCAGAGCCCTCCACCTCGGAGAATTCTGCTGCGGTGGAAAGCACCTCTTTATACGTTCTGTTGTTTGCCTCGATGGTGGCCCGTTCGATGGGCGCCTTGGTGATGTCGTAGACAAAGCCCAGGCAGACGCCGGAGATCAGAGTGATCGCGAACAGGATCAGGGCATCTTTCATAAAACCGGATTTACTTGCCGCCATGTTTCTTACCCCCTTTGCCGAATGCTGTCGGGATCGTTACCCTCTCGATCAGCGGAACCAGCATATTGCAGAAGATGATCGCATAGGAAACGCCCTCTGCGCTGCCGCCGAAGATACGGAAAAGCCCTGTGAGGATACCAAGACATACGCCGAAAATGATCTGGCCTCTGGGAGTGATGGGGCTTGTGACATAATCCGTAGCCATGAAGAATGCGCCGAAGATCAGGCCGCCGCCGCAGAGCTCAGCCAGCACATAGCCCATGTCCTGCCGTCCAAAGATAAATGCGAACACAGCGAAGGTCAGGATATATGTAGCAGGGATCCGGATGGAGATCACCTTTCTCACCAGAAGGTACGCCGCACCGATCAGAAGGGCGATAACGGATACCTCACCGATGGTTCCCGGGATCTTGCCGATGAACATGCTCATCAGGTCATATTCGCCTCCGGCCTTGATCACTGCCAGGGGAGTAGCTCCCGCCACAGCGTCTGTCACAGGATCTGTGAACCGGGTCATGGAGCCTGCAAATGAGATCAGAAGGAAGCATCTTGCTGCCAGGGCCGGGTTCATCCAGTTCTGGCCAAGGCCGCCGTAAAGCTGCTTTACGACAATAATGGCAAACATGCCGCCCAGCACCGGGATCCATAAGGGGATCGTCGGGGGCATATTAAGGCCCAGGATCATACCTGTTACCAGGGCACTGCCGTCGCTGATGGTGATGGGCTTTTTCATCAGTGTCTCAAACACATACTCACTCAGGACACAGGACAGCACCGTCGCTGCAACCACCACCAGGGAATAGAATCCAAACTGCATCACGCCCCAGATGGTGGCCGGGAGCATGGCGATGGCCACGTCATACATCAGGTTCTGTGTGGACACGCTGCTGCGTACATGAGGCGATGATGATACATTCAGTAATTTACTCATTTCTTCCACCTCCTACGCTTTCTTTTTTCTCTCAGCCATCACAGCCTTACGCATTTCCTTAAATGCCTGGGTAAGGGGTCTGTGGGCCGGGCAGATAAAGGTACAGGAGCCGCACTCACAGCACTCCATACCGTTTAATTTTTCAAAGGCTGCCAGATCGTGATGCTCCGCGGCCGTCATTAACATCTGCGGCACCACCCGTCCGGGACATACGTCCACGCAGCGTCCGCAGCGAATACAGGCCGTTTCAGCATTGGCTGCCACCTGGTCCTTTGTAAGGCAGGTCAGGGCCGATGAGGTCTTCATCACCGGGATATCGTAGGAGAAAAGCGCCTGGCCCATCATGGGACCACCGGAAAGGACCTTCTCCGGCTCTTCCTTAAAGCCGCCGGCCGCCTCGATCAGCTCCTGGTAGTTGGTGCCCAGCCGTACCTCGAAATTCCTGGGCTCCCGGATGGCATCGCCTGTAACCGTGATAATCCTCCGGATCAGCGGCGTGGTCTCACACACAGCATTATAAATAGACACCACCGTGTCGATGTTGTCCACGATGCAGCCTGCATCTGCCGGGAGCATGGTGGAATTGATCTCACGGCCTCCGGTGACGGCATAGATCAGGAAGCGCTCGCCGCCCTGGGGATACTTGGTCTTTAAGGTGCACACCTCAATCCTAGGCTCATCCTTTACAAGCTCAGACAGGATCCGGATGGCCTCCGGCTTGTTTTCCTCGATGCCGATGACGCCCTTTGCCTTATCAAACAGCTGGAGGATCACCTTAAGGCCTCCAACGACCTTCTCCGGCTGCTCTAACATGACCCGGTAGTCCGAGGTCAGATACGGCTCACACTCTGCGCCGTTTACGATCACGTAATCGATCTCCTCTTCGTTTTTCGGAGCCAGCTTGACGTTGGTGGGGAATCCTGCGCCTCCCAGGCCCACGATACCGGCTTCCTTTACAATGTCGCGGATCTCCTGTTTGGAGAGAGCTGTGTAATCCCGCTTCTGGCCAAAGCCCTCCACGGTCCTGTACTCTCCGTCATTTTCAACGATAATGGACTGCACCATGCTGCCGTTGGCCATGAGACGGGGCTCGATCCCCTTTACGGTCCCGGATACAGAACAGATCACATTGGCAGAAATGAAGCCGCCGGCCTCTGCGATCTTCTGGCCTGCCAAAACAGTGTCGCCCTTGGCCACCAGCGGTTTTGCAGGAGCGCCGATATGCTGGGAAAGAGGGAATACCAGCTCGCCTTTCGGCTGGATCACCTGAATCGGCTTATCGGAAGACAGTTCTTTTCCCTCATAAGGATGAACGCCGCCTATAAATGTGCTCAGACCCATTTAACAAACCTTCTTTCTCTAAATATTCGTAATACCATCAGACTTTAGTATAGCATATTTCAATAAGATGTACAATTAGTAAACCCTTTGCATATTAACAAAATCGTAAGTTTTAGGCCCTTGTACTTAAAAAAATGCAAAATCAAAGGCCATGGACTTAACAATCTTAAGTCTGCGCTTAAAAATGTTAAGTCCATGTTCAGGCTTATTCCAGTTCTGCCCTGCCCGTATACAGGCTGTAATACCGTCCCTTCTGGGCCAAAAGATCGTCGTGGTCCCCCCGCTCGATGATTTCTCCGTTCTCCAGCACCATGATGGCGTTGGCGTTCCTTACGGTGGAGAGCCGGTGGGCGATGACAAAGGTGGTCCGGTCCGCCATGAGCCGGTCCATGCCCCGCTCGATGTGCTTCTCCGTCCTGGTATCCACGGAGCTTGTGGCCTCGTCCAGGATCAGGATGGGGGCCCTGGAGACCGCCGCCCGGGCGATGTTCAAAAGCTGGCGCTGGCCCTGGCTCAGATTGGCTCCGTCGCTTTCCAGGACCGTATCATAGCCCTTGGGAAGACGCATGATAAAGGAATGGGCCGACGCCGTTTTCGCCGCCTGGATCACCTCTTCATCCGAGGCGTCCAGCCGTCCGTACCGGATATTTTCCATGACCGTTCCCGTAAACAGATGGGTGTCCTGGAGCACCACGGCAATGTTCCTCCGAAGCTCCTCCCGCTTTATATGGCGCACATCCACGCCGTCGATGGTGATGGAGCCGGACTGGATATCGTAAAACCGGTTCAGCAGGTTGGTGATGGTGGTCTTTCCGGCCCCGGTGGAACCCACAAAGGCGATCTTCTGTCCCGGTCTGGCGTAAAGGCTGATGTCCTTTAAGATCAGCTTCCCGGGATCGTATCCGAAATACACATGCTCCAGGGAAACATGGCCCTTCATCCCTTCCATGGAAACGGCGTCCGGATCGTCCTCCGGCTCCGGCTCCTCATCCATCACCGCAAAGACACGCTCCGCACCGGCCAGGGCCGAGAACACGTTGGAAACCTGTATGGAGATCTCGTTGACCGGTCTGGAAAACTGTCTGGAGAAGTTTAAAAACACGGCGAGGCCGCCCACGTCAAAATTCTTTATAACGCACAGGAGGCAGCCCACACAGGCCGTCAGGACGTAGTTGATCTGGCTCAGATTGTTCATCACCGGCCCCATCATCCCGCCCAGGAACTGGGCGCGGATCTGCTTATCCTTCAGATCACTGTTTAAGATCTCAAACTCCTCCTCCGCCACATCCTCATGACAGAACACCTTCACTGCCTTCTGGCCGGAAATGGTCTCCTCAATATAACCGTTTAAGGCTCCCAGGGCTGACTGCTGGGCATTGAAATATTTCTGACTCCGGGAGGCCACGGCCCCTCCGGCCTTCAGCATCATAGGGATCAGCACAAGGGTGATCACTGTCAGATACACGTTTGTATACAGCATGAGCCCCAGGGTTCCCACAATGCTCAGGGCCCCGGAGAAAAGCTGCACCAGGGTGCTGCTCAGCATATTTCCGATGGTATCCACGTCGTTGGTAAACCGGCTCATCAGGTCTCCGCTGCTGCTGGTATCATAAAACCGTACCGGCAGCCTCTGCATCCTGGAAAACAGGTCGCCCCGGATCCGCAGGAGGGCATCCTGGGCCACGGCCAGCATGATCCTGGACTGGAGATAGCTGGCGGCCACACTGGCCATGTATACGGCCGCCATGACCGCCAGCCCCCCTGCCAGACCAGAAACGCTCCCTGCGCTTCCGTCTGTGGGAGCGATAAACTGGTTAATGATGGGCCGGAGCATGTAAGCGCCGGCCAGGGATGTTACGGTACTGACGAGGACGCAGAAAAATGCCAGTCCTATTTTCAGCCTGTCCTGCTCCAGATAAGCCATGAGCCGCTTTAAGACTGCCTTCGTCTCCCTGGGCTGTCCGCCTCCCCGGGCATGGCCGCCCCCTCTGGGGCCTCCGGGACCGTGGCCATGCCCATGGGCAGGCCTCTGGGCGGTCCGGCTGCCGTAACGCCGTCTTAAGCTCTTCTCCCGTTCTGCTCTCAGTACGCTGCTCATGCTTCCGCCTCCTCTGCTCTATTTTCTCCAATCTGGGTCGCATAGATCTCCTCGTAGGCCCGGCATGTCCTTAAAAGCTCCTCATGGGTGCCGGAGCCGATGATCTTTCCGTCGTCCAGTACCAAGATCCTGTCTGCGTCCTGGACCGAAGAGATCCTCTGGGCGATGATGATCCTGGTGGTATCCTTTAATTCATTTTTAAAGCTTTCCCGGATCGCCGCCTCTGTGGCCGTGTCCACGGCGCTGGTGGAATCATCCAGGATCAGTATCTTCGGCTTCTTAAGAAGGGCTCTGGCAATACAGAGCCTCTGCTTCTGGCCGCCGGACACACCGGCCCCACCCTGGCCGATCTCTGTGTGATAGCCATTCTTAAAGGCCGTCACAAAGCCGTCGGCCTGGGCGTTCACTGCCGCCTTTACGATCTCTTCCCGGGAGGCGTCCTCATCTCCCCACCGGAGATTCTCCTCAATGGTCCCGGAAAAAAGCACGTTTTTCTGCAGTACCATGCCAACGCCGTTTCTCAGGTTTTTAAGGGAATAATCCCTCACATCCACTCCGTCCACCAGGACCGCTCCCTCTGTCACATCATAAAGCCTGGGAATCAGCTGTACCAGGGAGGTCTTCCCGCTTCCCGTAGCTCCGATGATGCCGATGGTCTGGCCTGGCTCCGCCTGAAAGCTTATGTGCTCCAGGACCCGGTCGCTGCCGTCCTTTCCATAACCAAAGGACACGTCCTTAAATTCCACGCTGCCCTTTTCCACCCTAAGCTCCTTCCTGGCCGCCTGGTCATCGTTAAGATCCACCACTGTATCCAGTACCTCTGCGATCCTCTTTAAAGACGCCCTGGCCCTGGAGCTCTGTAAAAATACCATGGAAAGCATCATCAGGGACATGAGGATCTGGACGATGTAGGTGGTAAAGGCCGTCAGGTCGCCCACGGGCATGGAGCCGCCGATGATCAGGTTTCCGCCGTACCAGACCACCGCCAGGGTGGTCACGTTCATGGCAAGCATCATCACCGGCATGGTGGCGATGACGATCTTTAACGCCCTCATGCCGCTGTCCTTCAGATCCTGGTTGAGGCCGACAAACTTCCCGATCTCAAACTCCTCCCGCACGAAGGACTTGACCACCCGCACGTTGGTAAGGGATTCCTGGATCCCGGAATTCAGCCGGTCCAGCTTTTTCTGCATGGCCTCAAACCGCGGGAAGGCTGTTTTTAAGATCAGCCCGATGGCCAGGGAGAGAAGGGGGATCACCACCAGCAGGATAGCCGCCAGCTTTCCATTCATCATAAAGGCCATAAATAATGCCCCCACAAACATCCCAGGAGCCCGCAGGGCCATTTTTAAGCCCATGGTCAGTACATTCTGCACCTGCTGGATATCATTGGTCAGGCGGGTCACCAGGGAGCCCGTGCTGAAGCTGTCGATGTTGGCAAAGGAAAACTGCTGGACCCTTTTAAATACGTCCCTGCGCAGATCCGCGGTGAAGTTTATGGACGCCTTTGCCGCAAAATAGGAGCCCAGAATGCCTCCCACAGCCATACATACCACCACTGCCGCCATCAGAAGTCCTGTTTTTAAAATATATCCCGTATCCCTTCCGGCCACGCCGTTGTTGATGATCAGGGACATGAGCTTTGGCAGTGCCACCTCGCCCGCCACCTCTGTGAGCATCATAAGGGGCCCCATGAGAAAAGCGCCCAGGTACGGGGTGATGTATTTCTTATAACGCTTCATATCAGTTCCAATCCTCCTTTTTTGCCTGCTGGAGCATCTGCTCGAGATTTCCGGAAAGCTTCTGGAGACAGCTGTAAAAGCACTCCTTTTCCTCAGAAGAAAAGCCTGCGAACATTCCCTTTTCCACCCGCTTAAAAAGGTCGATGCTCCGCTCCACTTCCTTCCGGCCCTTCTCTGTGATCCGTATCTTATTGTAACGGTTGTCGTCCCGGTCCACGATCCGTCCCACATATCCGCCCTTTTCCAGCTTCTTTAAGGTCACTGCAACGGCTGCCGTGGATACGTTCTGGATCCTGGCCAGCTCCTTCTGGGACGCATCCGGATACTTATAGACGCACATCAGAAGCTGGTGCTGGACCCGGTACAGGCCGTCCTTATTTAAGTAGTGCTCCAGAAGCGTCCGGTGGCACTTTCCCACCCGCATGAACGCCTCTACGATCTTGTGATCCATGGTCTCCCTCCTTTTATTCCGGCGGAACCTCCGCCAGTTGATTAATCAATTAACAATTAACTAATTAACTATTATAGAAATTATAATCCCCCCTGCCGCTGCTGGCAAGGGGGAAATTTGTGAAAAAAATGTGTCTTTTTTACTCTGCGTCCTCTTTGGGAAGCTTCCTTTTCAGCATCAGGAAGCAGGCGATGTGGACCGCCCCGGTCACCACCCAGGTCACTGGGTAGGACAGGTACAGGGTCGTCAGGCTCCGGCTCCACTGGAAGACCGTGAAGATCCAGAGGACTCTCAGGCCGCAGACACCGATGATGGATACGCACATGGGGATCACGGAGCTTCCCAGGCCCCGGATGCTGCCCACCATGGTATCCATGATGCCGCAGAGGAAGTATGTGGTCCCAAACACCGCCATACGCTTTAAGCCGAACTGGATCACCTCCGGATCTGAGGAATAGATCCGCAGCAGGCTCTCACCGGCAGCAAAGGTCGCCAGGCCCATGCCCAGTCCCACCGCGGTCACAACACCGACGCAGGTGAGGGTGATCCGGCCGATCCTCTTATATTTCCGGCCGCCGTAGTTCTGGCTGGTAAAGCTTAAGTTCGTCTGGTAGATGGCGTTCATGGCGTTGTAGATAAAGCCCTCGATATTCTGGGAGGCCGTGTTTCCCGCCATGGCGATGGAGCCGAAGGAGTTGACCGACGACTGGATCAGCACATTGGAGATGGAGAAGACCGCGCCCTGCATCCCGGCAGGAAGACCGATCTTGGCGATCCTCTTAAGCTTTACCTTACTGATCCGCAGATCCCGGAGCCTGAGCCTTAAAGCGCCCTCGCTCTTTACCAGGCACCAGAACACCAGGCCCGCAGAGATCACCTGGGAGATCACCGTGGCCAGGGCAACGCCGGCCACATCCATATTCAGGGAAATAACAAAAAACAGGTTCAGGACCACGTTCACCACGCCGGCCGCCGTAAGGAAGTATAAGGGACGCCTGGTATCGCCCACGGCCCTCAGAACGGCGCTTCCGAAGTTATAGAGCATGGTGGCCGGCATCCCAGCGAAATAGATCTTCATATAAATGGCGGATTTATCGATCACATCGTCGGGAGTGCCCATCAGCTCCAGCAGAGGCCGGGTCACAAGAAGTCCCAGGGCCACCAGGAACACGCCGGACAGCAGGCTGATGGCTACGGCTGTGTGGACCGTCTCATTGACGTCCTGCTCTCTCTTTGCCCCGTAATACTGGGCCACCAGCACGTTGACTCCCACAGACAGGCCGATGAACACATTGATCAGCAGATTGATCAGAGCGCCGGTGGAGCCCACGGCCGCCAGAGACTGGCTCCCCGCATAACGGCCCACGACGATCACGTCTGCGGCGTTAAAAAGAAGCTGTAAGATGCCGGACAGCATCAGGGGAAAAGAATAGATCAGGATCTTTCCCAGGACCGGTCCGCTGCACATGTCCATTTCATAGGATTTCTTCATTGTACCTTCCTCTTTCCTTTTATTTTTGTGCTGCCGGTGTCGGATCCCGACAAAAAAAAGCTTTCCGACGGATCGGAAAGCTTTTACGGCTTTTAAAGAGAGCTGCTAACCAGAATCGAACTGGTGACCTCATCCTTACCAAGGATGCGCACTACCGACTGTGCTATAGCAGCGGGTTGTTTTCTTAAGCCTCAGTTATAATAACATACGTCTACGGATTTGTCAACAGGAACTTTAAATTTTTTTTTACATATCTTAAATTAAAAAACACAGAGGTTTTTTCATGCCAGAAAACAACGAGATCAGAACTCCCAGAGAAGGGGCCGGAACCGCCCCGGAAGAAACGAATGCCGGCGCAGCAGCGGCATGGCCGGATATTTCCGGTGTTCCTACCACGCCCGTGGCGCCTCCAGGCGGTGAGCCCGTGTGGCCGGACAATGACCTGGCCGGCGTCCCCACCACTCCCGTGGCTCCTCCAGACGGCGAGCCTGTCTGGCCGGGAAACGATCTGGCCGGCGTCCCCACCACTCCTGTGGCACCTCCAGGCGGCGAGCCTGTCTGGCCGGACAATGACCTGGCCGGCGTCCCCACCACTCCTGTGGCGCCTCCGGGCGGTGAGCCTGTCTGGCCGGGAAATACGTTTCCGTGGCCGGGGCCTCCGGTCTTTCCCTTCCCTCCGTCCTCTTCCTATTCCAGCCAGGTCCGTTTCTTAAACGCCTCCACCAACGGCCAGGATCTGGACGTATGGATCGACGGAAGGAATATTTTTTCCGGCTCCACCTTCGCCACTGTATCCTCCTACATCCAGGTGTCCGACGGCTTCCATACCGTCACCGTGCGCCGTACCAACGGCCCGGCCCTGTACCGGAGGACCCTATCCTTCATTTCCGGGGAAAAGGTGACCATGGTGCTCCTTGACACGCCGGGTGGCATCACCCTGTCCCGGGTCTCCGACATGGGCTGCACCAATATCCCGGCAGGCTACGGCTGCCTCCGGGTGGCCAATATGTCTTACAGCGGCTCCAATTACGACGTACGCACCTTTAATAACCAGATCGTCTTCGGCGGCGTGGGCTTTAAAGAGGTGACCACCTTTAAGCAGACGGCAGCCGGAAACTATACATTTTTCGTCACCGCCTCCCAGGCGTCCCTTACGGGCTTTGTAGAGCTTCCAGTGATCCTCCTGACGGCCATTACCGGCGGCTGCTCCGCCTGTATGGTAAACGACCCGATCATGAGCTTTGGCATCAACGTGCGGCCCGGCCGGGTCTATACGTCCTACATCATCGGAAATCCCTGGTCCAATCTGTACCGGGTATATACCCTGGAAAGCTGAGCTTCCGGGCCCATGGCATAAAACAGGCGGGTACGTCAGACCGTACCCGCCTTCTCTGTTTCTTATTTTTTTCCCATCCTCTGTCTCACGATCTCATAAGCCAGCACACCGGCGGCCACAGACGCGTTTAAGGAATCGATCTGTCCCTGCATGGGGATGGAGGCCGTCATATCGCATTTCTCCCGGACCAGCCGGCTGACGCCGTCGCCCTCGTTGCCCACCACCAGGCCGATGGGGCCCGTAAGGTTCACCCGGTACATCACATCCCCACCCATATCGGCGCAGACGAACCACAGGCCGCGTTTTTTCAGGTCCTCGATGGTGGCTGCCAGATTGGTCACCTTTGCCACCGGCGTATAATTCAGCGCCCCGGCTGATGTTCTGGCCACCGTTGCCGTAAGACCGGAGGCGCGGCGTTTGGGAATGATGACGCCGTGGGCCCCTGCTAGATTGGCAGTACGGATGATGGCACCCAGGTTATGGGGATCCTCAATGCCGTCCAGAAGGATCAGAAACGGCGGCTCTCCCTTTTCCTCGGCAGCCTTTAACATATCCTCCACCTCTGCATACTCATAGGCTGCTCCATAAGCGATGACCCCCTGGTGGTGGCCCGTGTCAGACATCTGGTCCAGCCGCTCTTTGGGCACAAAGGTGATGATGGTATCGTGTTTTTTTGCTTCCCGCAAAATGCTCTTTACAGGCCCGTCCTGGCATCCGTCCAGGATAAACAGGCGGTCAATGGGCTTTCCTGCCCGGAATGCCTCCAGGACCGCGTTGCGGCCTTCTATGGTCAGTTCTTCATATCTCATCTTCCGTCTTCCTCTTTCAGTTCTCCGATTTTTTCAAGTCCCAGGCTCACCACCTCTGTGAGCCGGTCAAACCGCTCCGCCAGATAAAGATATCCCACCAGGGCCTCAAAGCCTGTGCCATGCGGTATTCCTTCATGGTGGCATTTTTAGCCATAGAGCCGGATTTGGCGTTTCTCCCCCGGCGGCAGACCGTCTTTTCCTCTTCGGTCAACTCCTCCCACACAGCCAGCAGGAGCTCCATCTGGGCCGACGCCTTCACAAGCCCCGCCGTATGCTTATGGAGCTTGTTCACCTGGACGTTGCCGTCGTTGACCACCTTGGTGCGGATCATGATCTCATAGACCGCATCTCCGATATAGGCCAGCACCAGCGGCGAATACTGGGAAGCGTCCGCCTCCTTCAGCCGGAATGCTTCCTTAAACCGGGAAAAAGAGTTTACGCCCGTTTCCATTTTACTCCCTCTCTGGTATCCTCCAGGATGATCCCCATATCCAGGAGCTTTCCGCGGATCTGGTCGGCCAGGGCAAAATCCTTTGCCTTTCTGGCAGCCTGCCTCTGGGCGATCATATCCTCGATCTCAGAATCCAGGATTTCTTCCTTCTTCTCTGTGATGATCCCAAGAACGCCGCAGAGCCGTTCAATGGTCTCCTTCATCCAGCCCATATGCGCCGGTGCTTTCCGCGGATGCAGTGGAGTTGCTGAGCTTTACCAGCTCGAAGACTGCGGATACGGCGTCGGCCGTATTGAAATCGTCCTCCATGGCCGCTTCGTATTTTTCCACCAGCTCCATGGCCTTTTTCTGGTTTTCCAGTTCTGCGGCGCTCATGGTTCCGGCAGCCGTCTTTTCCTCCAGCTCCTTCAGCTTCTCAACGCCTGTGAGGATACGGTCCAGGCCGTTTTTCGACGCCTCCATCAGCTCCGCGCTGAAATTCAGCGGGCTTCTGTAATGGGCGCTCAGCATAAAGAAACGGAGCACCTGGAGATCATATTTTTCTCCGATCTCCCGTACTGTAAAGAAATTGCCCAGGGATTTGGACATCTTCTTATTATCAATGTTCAGAAAGCCGTTGTGCATCCAGTATCTGGCAAAGGTCACGCCGTTGGCCGCCTCACTCTGAGCGATCTCATTTTCGTGGTGGGGGAAGATCAGATCCTCGCCGCCGGCATGGATGTCGATCTCGTCGCCCAGGTATCTCTTGGCCATGACCGAGCACTCAATATGCCAGCCGGGACGGCCCTGGCACCAGGGAGACTCCCAGAAGGGCTCACCTTCCTTTTTCGGCTTCCAGAGCACGAAATCGTTGGGATCCTCTTTGCCCTCTTCACCAGTGACCTTGATCTCACGGAAGCCGGACTGGAGATCGTCCAGGTTTTTATGGGACAGCTTTCCGTAATCCTTGAATTTTCTCACCCGGTAATAAACGGTGCCGTCTGCCGCCGCGTAAGCATAGCCCTTTTCGATCAGGGTGCGGATCATATCCAGCATGCCGCCGATCTCCTCTGTGGCCAGGGGATTCTTTGTGGCGGGCATGATGTTCATGGCCTCCATATCCTTTCTGCATTCGGCGATATACCGCTTGGAGACCGTATCTGCGTCCACGCCCTCCTCGATGGACTTTTTAATGATCTTGTCGTCCACGTCGGTAAAGTTGGACACAAAATTCACCTCATAGCCCTTATACTCAAAATATCTGCGGACCGTATCGAATACGATCATGGGACGGGCGTTTCCGATATGGATCAGGTTATAGACCGTGGGGCCGCAGACATACATTTTTACTTTTCCCGGCTCCACCGGAACGAACTCTTCTTTTCTTCTGGAAAGGGTATTATAGATTTTCATGGTCTTCTCCTCTTTTTTATTCTTTCTGACAGCCGGGACAGCCCGTACAGCCTCCCGCATCCACCCGGTCCCCCGGATCGTAATCTGCCACTGTGGAGAGCAGGCACACGGCCTGGGCTGCGATCCCCTCGCCGTTTCCCGTAAAGCCCAGCCCCTCCTCTGTGGTAGCTTTAACGCTGACCCGGTCTCTCTCCAGCCCCAGGGCGTCTGCGATATTCTCCATCATCCCCGGCCGGTACGGCAGAAGCTTCGGCTTCTGGGCGATCACCGTTGAATCGATATTCTCAATGAGGAACCCGTTTTCCGCCAGGATCTCTCCCACCCGTTTTAAAAGGGAAAGGCTGGAGATCCCCTTATACGCCTCGTCGGAATCCGGGAAATGCTGCCCGATATCTCCCAGGGCAGCCGCCCCCAGGAGCGCATCCATAATGGCGTGCAGCAGTACGTCTGCATCTGAATGGCCCAGAAGCCCTTTTTCATAGGGAATGTCCACGCCTCCCAGAATCAGCTTCCTGCCTTCCGTCAGCCGGTGTACATCGTATCCCTGACCGATCCTCATACTCATTCTCCTTTGTCATTGATATTTATTCTAAGCGCTGATCATCCGGATCTTTCTGGGGATGCACCGGATCTGCATATCCTGCTGGCACATACAGCTTTCCCCGTCCACATGGACCGCCAGGGGCCGCTCCAGATGGACTGCCACCTCGCTGCATTCAAAGCTCCTGACGCCGCGCTCTTTCTTTCTTACCCCTGCGATCACGTCCAGGACCGGCCCGAACATCCTCCGCTTCAGGGAACTGTTGGCCACATAGACCGTCATCTTCCCGCTGTCCTCCGGTACCTCCTGTCCGCGTCTTGGCCTCTTCTTTTTCTCCTGCCCCATTCGGACCGTGATAAAGTAGATATAATTGAATTCCACCTTTCTTACGCCGTCCAGGAGCAGATGTCCCCGCACCGGACGCGCCAGCGCCAGCTGCTTTAACGCCAGGACCACCTTCAGCATTCCGGCCATATGAAGCCGGTTCATCTGGCTGCGGACGGGACAGCACAGCAGGTTATGGCAGACGGCCGCATCCAGTCCCACGCCGCACCTTCCGGCAAACCTCCGGTTAAAGATCTCATCCTCCCCGCAGGTCACAACGCCATAATCCAGCAGTTCATAATATTGCGGATGGAGGACGTGCCTGCACTGGACCCTTACCTTACTGTGCGGCCGGCTCCTCCGGGAAAGGGCGTTCCGGAATCCCGCCGGGACGTAGCCCAGGGTCACCATCCCTTTAAAGGACACTCCGTTTAAAACTTCGTTATACGTCCCCTCTCCGCCTACGATAATGATCGTCTTCGGTTCATTTTTATCGGCAGTCAGCGCCCTGGCGATCTCAGCCGCATCTCCCCGGTTTTCCGTAAAAAACACCCGGTATTCCCGTCCTTCATTTTCCAGCTGCTTCTCCAGCCTTTTCCATATGCGATACCCCTTACCAGTTCCTGCACTGGGATTTACGATAAACTGATACATGGAACCCTCCGTTTTATCCTGCTGGTATTACATAAATCATATAATATACAACGAAATTATATTTAGTATACCACAGAATACGGAAAAAAGATAAGAAAATTTCTATAAAAAAGGGGACCCTGTATTCAGGATCCCATTTTAGTAGCGGAAGGGAGATTCGAACTCTCGACACTACGGGTATGAACCGTATGCTCT
>Garth_p2__coassemble_1679_pt1 | contig 11981 bp, 10 predicted proteins | sample Garth_p2__metabat2_high_PE_002 | metagenome-assembled genome bin Garth_p2
GTCTGGTCCCGGCGCACCACTGCCTTCAGACGGGTCATTTTTTTCAGGGCGTCCAAAGCTTTTTTGGCCTTCCCCTCCTGGATCATCCCCACAGCCCCGTTTAAGGCCGCCACCGCCGCAATGATACAGGCGTCCCCGATCTCTCCCAGGAACACGGAAATGACTCCGGCCGCCGCCAGCACATAGATCAGAGGATCCATGAACTGGGACAGGAGACGGGAAAAAAAGCCGGACTGCTCCGGCTCCTGCAGCCGGTTGGGTCCATACTGCTCCAGCCGCTTTCTGGCTTCCTCTGCCGAAAGCCCTCCCGGATCCGTGGAATGAAGGAGCCGCCCGGTCTCCTCTGTGGTCTTTGTTTCAAAGGCCTCTGCCATAAAAAATCCCCTCCCGTCCTCATCTCTGCTTTTGCAGTGTATGAAAACGGGAGGGGAAATATGTGTCTTACTGGTAGATGGGGTATCTGCCGCAGATCTCTGTCACAGACGCCCGGATCTCATCCGCCTTATTCTCGAAATCCGTAGCTGCCAGCCAGACACAGCGGGCGATCTCGTCCATATCGCTCTCCACCAGGCCTCTGGAGGTGATGGCCGGGGTTCCGATGCGGACGCCGGAGGTAACGAACGGGCTTCTGGGATCGTTGGGGACCGTGTTCTTATTGAGGGTGATATAAACCTCGTCGCAGCGGTTCTGAAGCTCCTTGCCGGAAACATCCATGCCGCGCAGGTCCACCAGTATCAGATGGTTGTCTGTACCGCCGGTCAGGATCTTAAAACCCTGCTTCTTAAGGGCCTCTGCCAGGGCCTTCGCATTCTTTAATACCTGCTCCTGGTAGGTCTTAAACTCCGGCTTTAAAGCCTCGCCGAAGCAGATGGCCTTGGCCGCGATCACATGCTCTAAGGGGCCGCCCTGGCTTCCCGGGAAGATGGCCTTGTTGAAATTGAACTTCTTATTGGCCTCTTCGTTGGCTAAGATCATACCGCCTCTGGGCCCGCGCAGGGTCTTATGGGTGGTGGTGGTCACTACGTCTGCATATGGGATGGGGCTGGGATGGAGGCCGGCTGCCACCAGACCGGCGATGTGTGCCATATCCACCATCAGATATGCGCCGCACCGGTCGGCGATCTCACGGAACCGCTTAAAGTCGATGGTCCGGCAGTAGGCGCTGGCCCCGGCTACGATCAGCTTCGGCTTTGCCTCCATGGCCTTCTTTTCCAGCTCGTCATAGTCGATATATCCCTCGTCGTTGACGCCGTAGGGAACGATATTAAAGTACATACCGGAGAAGTTCACCGGGCTTCCGTGGGTCAGATGGCCGCCGTGGTCTAAGTTCATGCCCATTACGGTATCGCCGGGCTTTAACATGGCGATGAACACAGCCATATTGGCCTGTGCGCCGGAATGGGGCTGTACGTTGGCATAATCACAGCCAAACAGCTTCTTTGCCCGCTCGATGGCCAGGTTTTCCACCACGTCCACACACTCGCAGCCGCCGTAGTACCGCTTTGCCGGATAGCCCTCTGCGTACTTATTGGTGAGGACGGTTCCCATGGCCGCCATCACGGCCTCAGAAACGATATTCTCTGACGCGATCAGCTCCAGATTCCGTCTCTGTCTCGCAAACTCGGCATTGACTGCCGCACCCACTTCGCTGTCATGCTCTGCAATGAGTCTCATCAGTTCATTTACCATCCTGAATCCTCCTTATACATTATAAATCTGCCAGGCAGAGACCGCCTTTTCCATTTTCCGGCCCGCCCGTTCCCTATTATAAATGCGTCCGGCCCTTAACCGGCCGTCTTATAATTCCTGATCACCGCCTGGAACGTCCGGTTTCCATTGTATTCGTTTACATCGGGATAATATACAATGTCGATCCGGTCCTTTCCGGCCAGCTCCCTTTGGATCGCGTCCCCGTCCCCGAATAAGAGGCCGTCCATGGAAAGCCCCGTATCTGTCACCAGCCCCAGCTTCACCACATTCCGGTTTTTCCCCAGGACCCGGAGACTGCGGATCATCAGTCCCTTCTGGGCAAACAGGGGCTTTTCATTCCCCTGGCCAAAGGGCTCCAGCCGCTTAAGCTCCTCCACCAGTCCCTCGGTCACATATTCCAGAGGCATGGGAACGTCGATCCATACCCGCGGGATAAAGTCCTCTTCGGTGAGGACCGCATTTTCATTGAGCCGCCTGCGAAATTCCGGAACGTCCTCTTCTTTTATGGAAAGCCCCGCCGCCATGGGATGGCCGCCGAACTTCGGCAGCAGCTCCCGGACCTTTGTCAGCTCCCGGAACATATGGTACGGCTCAATGGACCTTCCGGAGCCCTTCACCATATCCCCGCTCCTTGTGAGCACAATGGAGGGCTTATGGAAATGCTCCCGCACCCGGCCTGCAATGATCCCCGCCAGGGATTCGTGGCAGTCCGGCAGAAACACCACCAGTACCTTATCCTCCATATACTGTGTCTCCACCTGGGCGATGGCCTCGTCCTCTCCTTTTTTTGTCATATCCTTCCGGATATCATTTAATTCCTTTAATTCCTCTGCCAGATGCTCTGCCTCTGCCTCGTCCTCCGACAGAAAAAGCCTGAGGGCCGCCTTGGCCGTCTGGAGCCGTCCGCCGGCATTTAAGCACGGGCCGATGACAAAGCCGATATGGTAGGCGCTTAAGTCTGTAATATCAAGCCCCGTCTTCTCAACCAGTTTTCTCAGTCCCAGGTTCCTGGTGCAGGCCATCTGCTTCAGCCCGTATTTTACCAGGATCCTGTTTTCATCCTGTAACCGCATCACATCGCCCACAGTGGCAATGGCCGCAAATTCCAGGAGCTCCCTCCATTCCTCCCTGGGGACTCCCGACGCCTCATAGAGCTTTTCCACCAGCTTGTAGGCCACGACCGCTCCGCAAATCTCACGGAAGGGATACGTTTCTCCCTCCTGCTTGGGATCCACCACCACATCCGCCGGAGGAAGGACCTGTCTTTCCTCCTCCACCGGGACCTCATGATGATCTGTGACCACCACAGTCATTCCAAACTCCTTTGCCAGAGAGATCTCCTTTGCTGCGGCAATGCCGTTGTCGCAGGTCACCAGAGTATCCACCCCGTCGGCAGCCGCCTGACGGATGATGGCCTCGTTGATCCCATATCCGTCCCGGACCCGGTCCGGGATCTCATAATCGATACGGGTGCTTCCGGCCGGCCCGGTTCTTTTTCCCAATTCCCTCTCTGCCCGTCTTAGGCCTGTTAAAAGAAGGTAGGAGGCGCAGACGCCGTCGATATCGTAATCCCCGATGATCCGGATCCGCTTTTCCTCCCGGAGCTTTTTTATGAGAACGGCCACAGCCTCTCCCATATTTTTCATGCGGCCTCCGTCGTAAAGCCCGTCCAGGGTGCCGTAAAGGTACCGCTCCATGGCTTCCTTCGTCTCCATTCCCCGGTTCCTCATGATCCGCTCGGATACGGGGCTGACGCCCAGCTCCTTTGCCAGTCCGTTAAAATCCGCCCGTTTTGTCTGGACCATCCAGATCTCCTGTTTTTCTGTCTGTTTAAAATTTTGCACCGTTTTGTCTGAGCCATTCCCTTCTTGTCTTATAATCCGGTATCTCCTCTGCCACCACGGCCCAGAACGCCGGGCTGTGGTTCATCTCCACCAGGTGGGCCAGCTCGTGGACCACCAGATAGTCCAGTATTTCTTCCGGCATCAGCGCCAGCTTCCAGTTAAAATTCAAGTTTCCCTTGGCGCTGCAGCTGCCCCACCGGGTCTTCTGCTCCCGCACGGTGACCATCCCGTAGGAAACGCCCATGCGCTCTGCAAAATACCGGCATTTCTTCAAAAGCAGCTCCTTTGCCAGCCGCTTCCCGGCTTCCCGTTCCCGGTCCGTATACGCAGGCCGCGCCGCGGCTCTTTCCCTGCATTCTGCGATCCGCTTCCGGATCCAATCCACATGAGCCTCCACAAAGCGGTCTGCTTCCTCCGGTCGGACTCCATAGGGGATCCGGACCGTCACCATCCCATCTTCGGACACCTTAAGGGCCATGGTCTTTCTCTTTGCCCGGATCAGCCCGTAAGAAATGTGTTCTGTTTTTCTCTTCTGGATCTTTTCCATCGGATCCCCCGAAATTTTTGCAATATTCATTTAAGTCACACTATATATTCTATCATCATTGATGGATTCACGCAAGCAGACAGTTATATTTTTGAACAAAAAAAGACAGGCTGCTTACACAACCTGTCTTTCGTGCGCCAGAGAAGATTCGAACTCCCGACACTACGGTCCGTAGCCGTATGCTCTATCCAGCTGAGCTACTGACGCCCATTGGGTGGCTCCGTTTCCTTCACTCACTCAACGGAATAGAGTTTACTACATTATTCCCGTTTTGTCAACTATTATTTTTATTTTTTTCTGTTTCCCTTATCTGCATTCCTTCTTCATGGCAGAATATCCAATGAGCACGGTCCACACATAGGCACAGGTCTTGGGGATCATCAGCATCCCGACCATGGGATACGTCCCAGACCACAGCACCACGGGAATGTAAAAGCCAAAGCTCAGCACAATGGTCAGCCACATCCAGCGGAACGCCTTATCCCCGTGCTTTCTGGCGCTGTCAAAGAACAGCACGATCACCAGAAGTCCCAGAAGGGCAAAGGGGATATTGCGGAAGATGCCCCAGGAAAGGGGCGCGTCTGCACTGAGCCACTGGTTCTGCGGCATCATGCACAAAAGGATCCGGACTCCTGCCAGCCCATACACAGCCGCCGTAAGGCCGTTCCTCCCCACGACCTTATAGCGCAGCCGCCACACATAATAAAGCAGAACATAAAAAACCGTCATGGTCACAGAGGTGATCCACTTTCCCAATCCCAGGGGGACAGTATAGTTTTCCAGCCCTGTGGTGCATAAAGCCAGCGCCCGGGGGACCAGATGGAACGAATCTCCTACCCCCAGCACCACGGCCATCCAGCCGAACAAAAGGAACTGCCGGTCTCCTCTGCTGCCCCGAATCATCCGGATCCCGATGGCAATGACGGAGACCAGGTAGACCACATCAAATAAAGTTTCTGCAACTGCCTGCATTCTTTTTCCTCCTTCTCATAGTGAACATTGTTCATTTTCTTGTCCAAAAAAGAATCCTGATCTACAGGATTCTCCATTCTCGGAAATCTTAGTAAAGGGTCCTGCGGGTGATCTCCAGCACTGCCTGGGGATCATAATCCTGACGCAGCAGCGCCGACAGCATCAGGGAAAACAGGACGTCTGCAAATTTTTCTGCTGGAAACTGCTCTGTAAAAGCGTCCGGCCGGACCCTGGGGTCCCGCTTTAGGACAAAAACGAGGCCGTCCGAAATATGCTTCCATGTCTCCTGCATGCGCTGTCTTCCCTCTAACTTCTCATTTCCCAGAAAGCCCAGGGAATGCAGGGTAAAAAACCCAGGATATTTCCTCTGGCCATATTCCATCCGCCCGTACATCCAGGAAATACAGGACAGCGTATCCTCAAACACGCTTCCGTTCTCCGGCTCATGGAAGATCTCGCACCAAACGCTCTCCACCGTGGCACTCATGAGTGCTTCCTTGGACTTAAAATAATTGTAGATGGAGCCCACGGATACTCCGCAGGCCGCCGCGACGGAACGGATGCTGACGGCGGACCAGCCCTGTTTCTGGATCAGCTCCCGGTTTGTTTTTAAGATCTCGTCTTTTGAAGTTACAACAGTATTCATCCAGCCACCTCAATATGAACATTGTTCATTATAAGACCCAACGCAGATTCTGTCAAGGTAAAGAATTAAGCACAAAAAATCGGCCTTCTACTCAAATGATAAAGTGTTTTTTTCTGGCTTCCTGCGGTGTGATCACAAACAGGGACTGAATCCTCCAGATTTTCATTTCATCCTTCAGATGTTGCCGCAGGTCATCCTGAAGTTCTGGTTCCGGCTTCCATTCCCCCAGATCCGGTCGCTCATGTCCGTATAAGCCTGTTTTCTGTCCTGTACAAGCGCTCCGATCTCCGCGCGAAAATCTTTTTCCATATGATATGACTCCTCTTACCAGATCTCCGGCTTCAGGTCCTTTGGAAGGGGATTAGGATATTCCTCCCCATTGAGCTCTTCCTTCCAGTCCTCCTTCGCCTTTTCCACCAGCTCCGGCTTTAAAAGAAGCTCTGCACCAATGTTGGCCATGACCTTGGCCGCTGCGATCATGCCCTTATGGGCAATGGAGGATTTTCCCTGGGCTGTGGCCTGCCAGGAGTGGAGCGCTGTTCCGGCTGCATAGCAGTTGACGTACACATGGGCCGTGGGCACCTTCCAGCTCACGTCTCCCACATCGGTGGAGCCGCCTCCGCCATACCGGCTGTTCCGGTCTACGATGAAATCCCAAAGAGGCGTTTCCAGAAGCTCCTTTTTCCGGTCGCGGCCGCCGATATCTGCGGCGATGGCCTTAAGCCCCTCCTTGTCCAGCTCGGTGATCACAGACTGGAATTTCCTCGCATAGTCCAGCTCCTCCTCCGTGTATCCGATGGGGATCACACGCTCCAGATTTTCCTGGATCAGATCATTGAGAGTCTCGTTGTTGATCAGGTCCGAATAAGCGGCCACCTGTTTGATATCCACCGTGGTGCCGGTGATCAGAGCCGCTCCCCTGGCAATGTCGCACATGCGTTCAAACAGCTTCTGCACCTGGGTCACCTTGGGCGCGCGGATGGCATAAAGGATCTGGGCCTCCGACGGGATCACGTTGGGGGCGATGCCGCCGGAATTTGTAATGGCTCCATGGACCCTGGCCGCATCGATCATGTGCTCTCTCATATAGTTGACGCCGATGTCCATAATCTCCACCGCATCCAGGGCCGACCGGCCTAACTCCGGAGCTCCCGCCGCATGGGAGGAGATCCCGTGGAACGTAAAGAAGGCGCGGAAATTGGCCAGATGGAAGCCGCCCTTCATGACCTTGCTCATGGTGTAGGGATGCCAGGTGATGGCAATATCGCAGTCGTCAAAATATCCGTCCCGTACCAGATACGCCTTGCCTCCGGCATTCTCCTCTGCCGGACAGCCGTAATACCGGATGGTCCCGGCCAGCTTATTCTCCTCCATATACGTTTTTAAGGCGTCGGCCGCTGCTGCCGAGGCCGTTCCCAGAAGATGATGACCGCAGCCGTGGCCGTTTTCTTTTCCGGCGATGGGGCAGTGCTCCGTCTGATCCGGCTCCTGCTGGAGACTGGAAAGAGCGTCAAATTCTCCTAAAAATGCGATCACCGGCTTCCCGCTGCCGTATTCTGCGATGAACGCAGTTTCCTCTCCAGCCAGATTTGCCCGAACGGAAAAGCCTCTGGAGCTTAAATACTCCTGCTGGATCCTCGAGGACTCCCGCTCCTGGAATCTGGGCTCCGCAAAGCCCCAGATGGCGTCGCTGATATCTGTGTACGCCTGGCTTCTCTTGTCGATGAGTCCCTCGATCTCATCCTTGAATTCTGTTCCCATAAGTTTTCTCCTTTTCTGTATTTTTAGTCGTGATGCTTCCCCGTTATGGAAGCTGCCGCGATCCTCCACACCGTCACCGCTTCCACCGCCTGGTCAGAAAATGAATTCTCTGAAAACGGCAGTGCTTTCTGGTCCTCTCTGCCGTCTCCCGCAGCCAGTCCCTCGCACTCTGCCGCATGGTTCATGATCACCGCCAGGCCTTTTCTTTTCTCCTCTGCCGGAACGAGCTCTGCCGTCCCAGTCCCGCAGACGCTGTCAAACCCGGCTGTGGACCTGCATGCCTCCCCAAAATTCAGCGAGACCTGGCTTCCTCCCACGATGGTGAACGAAACATGGGGATCCGATTTGAGCCGGTCCAGCTTGGTCCCCACAGCCGCTCCATGGAAATACAGTGTCAGCCGCCCGTTTTCCAGGGCTGCCCCATAATTCATTGGAATTAAATACGGACATGGCGTATCCTGGAACGCCACGCAGCAGACGCTCTGCCTTCTGACGATCTCCATGATCCTGTCCATGTCCGTAATTTCTCTGTCGCTTCTTCTCATGCTGCCCTCCCTGTTTTCTTTCTTCCATTTAGAACAACAGTTATCTGACAGCAATCATATCATATTTTCTGATTTCTCACAAGACGGAAGATTTTATTCCGGTTATTGCTCCAAAATGATCTCTCCCTGGACCAGCTTTCCCCGGTCCATGTCATGGCGCAGCTTCCGGTTCTCCACCGTATCAAAAATAATGGAAAAGTCGTAATCCTCCGGGTACAGCTGACTGGCTGCCACCTGGAGCCGGACGCGCTTATGGTTGATATAGATCTTCTTCCCGGGCATCTGGACCCGCAGAACACCCTTTTCATTTTCCTCCTCGCAGACGATCCCCGTCTTCTGATCTGGAAGTATCATCACACTGTCTCCCCGGTGGAACCGCTTTTTCCTGGCATTTCCCTTCTCTCCTGTCTTCCGCTTCTGGATCCCTCCCGTCTTTTCCTTCCGGATCCGGTTTTCCGCCGCCAGCCGCCGGATCTCCTCCGGCAGAGCCGGGGCTCCATAGGCCGCCCTGGCCGCACATTCCAGCATCGTCTCCGGCATTCCCAGCTTTCCCGCAATATAAAAGGCACAGCTTTCTCCCGCCTCGCCGATGGCCAGGCGGTAGGTGGGCTTAAGTCTCTCCTTATCGAAGGTCATCCGCGCGTTGACCATGCCCTCCGTCCGCTCTGCATACTGCTTCACCTCCGGGTAATGGGTGGTCACCAGAAACAGGGCTCCGCTCTTTTTCAGCTCTTCCAGGATCGCCACTGCGATGCCCATCCCCTCTGCCGGGTCCGTACCGGATCCCAGCTCATCCAGGATCACCAGGCTGTCCCGGTCCACCTTCTTTAAGATATCCAGCACATTGACAATGTGGGATGAGAAGGTGGAGAGGTTCTCAGACATATCCTGGCCGTCCCCGATGTCACAGAGAAAGCCGGAACACATACAAATGTCCGCCTCCCGGCAGGGCACATGGAGTCCAGTCTGGGCCATCATACAGTTTAAAGCCACAGTCTTGATGGATACGGTCTTTCCTCCAGTATTGGGACCTGTGATAACAATGCCCCGGACAGCCGCTTCCCCGTCCGCCCCGTCTTGGGCCGCATTGCCCAGCCGGAACTGCAGCGGCACGCTGACGGCCCGGTCCATCAGCGGATGACGGCCGTCCTTCAGCACGATGCGCCGTTCTGTGTTCACCGACGGCTCCACACCGCCGTATGCCAGGCTCAGCTTTCCTCTGGAGAACATCAGATCCAGCTTCTCCATCACCCGGATATCTCCCTCCAGCTCCTCCCGGTAATCGTAAACCATGCCGGTCAGTGTATACAGGATCCGCCTTACCTCGTTTTCCTCCTCCAGCCGCAGCATTTCCAGAGCCCCGTAATGGCGGGCGCAGGCCTCCGGCTCAATAAATACCGTGCTTCCGGTGGAGGACTGGCCAATGACGTTTCCCTTCACCCGGTACCGGTATTCCGCCTTCACGGGAATGCACATATGGCCGTTCCGCATGGTGCTGAAGCTGTCGGCCATCATGTTCTTTCCGGACCGTATGGCCGTCTCCGCCTTTTCCCGCATGGACCGCTCCTCCTTTTCTATGTCCATGCGGCAGGCCCTTAAAGCCTTTGATGCATGGTCGCTCACCTGGCCTCCGCGGATCTGCTGGCCAATGGCCTCCCGAAGGTCCTGACAGGACTGCAGATCATCTCCGTACCAGGCCAGGGCCGTCTCATGGATCTTTCCCTGCTCCAGGTACCGCTTCATCCGGTCCACCGCCGCCAGGGCCCGCTCCATTCCCTCCAGCTGCTCTGCCGTCAGGCAGCTTCCGATCTCCGCCAGCCGCATCCATTCCCGGATCCCGCTTAAGGAGACCAGAGGCGGCTGGCCGGATCTCTGGATCATATCCCTGGCCTCGGTGGTCTCCCTGAGCCTGGCCAGGACCTGGCTTTCCGAAAGCATGGGAGCTGCCCCTTCAATGGCCTCCTTTGCGCCATCGGTCATGGCGTATCCCTTCCAGATTTCTTTTATTTTGTTAAATTCCAGTATTGTTTCAGCTGCCTTGTTATTTCGTATTGTTTCCATTTTTTATTTCCTTTCTTATAAACATACTCTGTCCTCTAGATCTGGCAGCCCTTCTCCTTTACTGAAACTCTTCCCATTCCGGGATCGGGAAATCTCCCGTAACGCAAAAAAAGACGTACAGCCCCAAAGCCATACGTCCATAACTCCTGTTCCCATTTGCCAGGGCACAGGAGATCTATATCAGGTGTATGCAGCCGTCTGCGGACAGAAAACAAGGGGGCCTGTATCGAACAGCCTCCCAGAAGGCATTGCAGGAACCTCCTGCAGCCTCTCTATAAAATTAGTTGTTTTTGTTCTTCGCAGAACCCGCTGGCATCAAGCACCTTCCCTTTCTTCTTTATTCTCTGGTCATTATACGCGAAATCCCGGCGGATGTCAAGCATGGGGCTGCGTTCCGCCGGGGTGCTTTTGGGATACAGCCGATCCTTAACCGACCGTCCCCTTTTTCATCTCTTCACAATAATGACATGCCACCAGATGGCCCGGCTCCATTTCCAGCAGCTCCGGCCGCTCCTTCCGGCAGCGTTCACTGGCAAACCGGCAGCGGTTGATGAACCGGCAGCCATCCGGCGGGTCCACCGGGCTGGGGAGTTCTCCTTCCAGACGGATCCTCTGCTTCTTTTCCTCCACCTCTGGATCCGGAATGGGGATCGCAGAAAGCAGCGCCTGGGTATAGGGGTGCATGGGATTGGCGTATAAGGCCGACGCCTGGGTGATCTCCACGATATTTCCCAGATACATCACAGCCACCCGGTCTGAGATGTGCTTGACCATGGCCAGATCATGGGCAATAAACAGGTACGTCAGTCCCTTCTCCTTCTGGAGACGGATCAGAAGATTGACGATCTGTGCCTGGATGGACACGTCCAGAGCCGAGATGGGCTCGTCGCAGACGATGAACTCCGGCTCCACTGCCAAGGCCCTGGCGATCCCGATCCTCTGGCGCTGGCCGCCGGAAAATTCATGGACGTACCTGGTGGCGTGCTCTGCATTGAGTCCCACGGTCTCCAAAAGCTCCTTTACCCGGGCCTGCTCCTCCTCCCGGCTTCTGCACATGTGATGGGCCTTCAGTCCCTCGGCAATGATGTCTCCCACCTTCATCTTGGGGTCAAGGGAGGAATAGGGGTCCTGGAAAATGATCTGGACCTCCTTCGTAAACTCCTTCCGTTCCTTTCCCCGGAGGCTGTGGACGTCCTTTCCCTTATAAAGGACATGTCCGTCGGTCCTGCCCAAAATGCCGATGCAGGTACGGCCGCAGGTGGTCTTTCCGCAGCCCGACTCGCCCACGATCCCCAAAGTCTCTCCCTTGCGGATAAAAAACGAAACGTCGTCAACGGCCTTTAAGGTCCCCCTGCCTGTCTTAAAATATTTTTTCAGATGACTGACTTCCAGGATCTTTTCTTTTTCTTCCATGGTTCCCCTCCTTTACTCTTCGTTTCCCTGCGCTGCCATGGGATGGTACAGCCAGCACTGGGCCGTATGGCCGTCCTCAAACTCAAACATCGGAGGCTCTGACTTCTGGCAGATCCGCATGCACTGGGAGCACCTGGTGCTGAATGCACAGCCCGCCGGAGGATCGATCATGTTGGGCGGAGTCCCCTCAATGGATTCCAGGGACTGCTCCTCCTCGGTGTCCAGTCTGGGCACGGCCCGTAAGAGCGCCTTTGTATATGGGTGCCTGGGACGGTAAAAGATATCCTGGCTGCTGCCGGTCTCCACCACCTTGCCTGCATACATGACGATGATCTTTTTTGCGATATTGGCCACGATCCCCAGGTCATGGGTGATCATGATCACCGCCATGCCGAATTCCTTCTGGATCTCCTTTAAAAGATCGATGATATCCGCCTGGATCGTCACGTCCAGGGCCGTGGTGGGCTCGTCTGCGATCAAGA
>Garth_p2__coassemble_1693_pt1 | contig 11903 bp, 8 predicted proteins | sample Garth_p2__metabat2_high_PE_002 | metagenome-assembled genome bin Garth_p2
GGCCAGATCGATAAGATCCTGAGCGGCCGGCCGGAGGAACGGAGAGAGCTTTTCGACGAAGCTGCCGGGATCGTAAAGTTCAAGCGGAGAAAGGCCATTGCCCAGAAGAAATTAGAGGATGAAAAGCAGAACCTGGTCCGGGTCTCCGACATCCTGGGAGAACTGGAAAAGCAGGTGGGGCCTCTGGAAAAGCAGGCCGCATCCGCCAGGGAATACCTCCGGCTCAGGGAGGAGATGAAGCGGTTCGATGTGAACCTGTTCCTGACAGAAATGGAGGATACGGACCGGGCCTTACGGGAGCTGGAGGAAAAGAGCCGGATCGTAAGCGGCCATATGGAGGAATCCAGGCAGGAATCAGAGCAGCTAAAGGAAGAGTATGACCGGGTCGCTGAAAGCATTGCGGCCCTGGACCAGATCATCACCGAAAAACAGGCCCTGGGAAATGAGGCACGGATGAACGCCAGGAACCTGGAGGGCCGGATCAGCGTGCTCAATGAACAGATCCGCGCCGAGAGGATGAACGCCGAGCATATCCGAAGCCGGATCGCTTCCATTGAATCAGAGCTTCAGGAAAAAGAAAGGGACAGAGGCCGCCATCAGGAAGAAAAGCAGCAGCTTAAGGTCCAGGTGGAGGCCATGGAGAAGCGGCTTCGTGAGGGAGAAGACCAGCTGGAGCAGGCTTCTTCCCGTGTATCCGGCCTTGAAAGATCCATTGAGGACGGAAAAGCAGCGCTGATCGGAGCGCTCAATGAACGCTCCGGTCTTTCTGTAAAGAAGCAGCGGTACGATACCCTTTTGGAGCAGGTCCAGGTGCGCCGTTCAGAGGTGGCCCAGAAGCTCTTAAAGGTAAAGACTGACGAGGAGGCCTGGGACGGTCAGATCCAGGAGCAGGAAAAGGCCTTAGCCTCTGTGAACCAGGCCATCGAGACTCTGGTCACAGAGGGTGAGATACTGGAAGGGGAGGCAAAAGAGGCGGCCGGACAGATCGCCTGTCTCAATAAAAACCTCAACAGCGCCCAGCAGGAATACCACACCTCCTATACCCGTCTGGAATCCTTAAGGAACCTGGCGGAGCGGTACGACGGTTATGGAAACAGCATCCGGAGGGTCATGGAATGCCGCGACCGTGTCCGGGGGATCCACGGAGTAGTGGCAGACCTTCTGGACGTTCCGAAGGAATACGAGACGGCCATTGAAACGGCCCTGGGAGGAAGTATCCAAAATGTGGTCACTGACTCTGAGGAGACAGCCAAGATCATGATCGGTCATCTGAAAAAGAACCGGTACGGACGGGCCACCTTCCTTCCCCTGACCGCCGTTTCCAGCCGCGGAGGATTTCCGGAGCCACAGGCCCTTAAGGAGCCGGGAGCCATCGGCGTAGCTGCCGATCTGGTAAAAACAAGGGAGGAATATAAGGGACTGGTCCAGTATCTCCTGGGGCGGGTCCTGGTGGTGGACCATATGGACCATGCCATTTCCATTGCCCGGAAATACCGTCACTCCATCCGCATGGTAACGCCCGAAGGCGATCTTTTAAGTCCCGGCGGCTCCATGAGCGGCGGCGCCTTTAAAAATTCCAGCAATCTTCTGGGACGGAGAAGAGAAATGGAGGAAATGGAGGAGGCCTGTAAAAAGGCTCTCCTGACCGTGGATCGGATCCAGAAGGAGCTGGTCTTCCAGGAATCCCTCCTGGAGGAAAAAAACAGCAGCCTTTCCAGTGTCCGGGCCTCTCTCCAGGCCCGGTATCTGGAGCAGAATACGGCAAAGCTGTCCCTGCGGCAGCTGAACCAGAAAAAGGAGGAGCTGACAGAATCCTCCGCAGACATGAACCTGGAAAACCGCCAGCTGGAGGAGCAGATGCGTGAGATCCGAAGGAATATCGCCGGACTCCTGGCATCCATGGAGGAGCTGGAGGCAGAAAATACCGCCAGAAACGAGGCGATCACATCCGATGGAGTGCTTCTTGAGGCGGCGAGAAACCAGCGGGAAGAGGCCTCCAGGGCCCTTTCCCAGATCCAGCTGGAGGCCGCTGGTCTGAAGCAGCAGGATTCGTTCCTGGACCAGAACCTCAGCCGTCTTGAGGAGGAGACCGGAAGGCTCCTGGCTGAACAAAAGGCCCTGGGCTCCGGCTCCGGAGACAGCGAACAGGCTGTAAAGGAGCGGCTCCTGGAGATCGAAGCCATAAAGGAACAGATCTGTGCGGTCCAGGAGGAGGCCGGAACGTTCATGAAAGAAGCCGAAGGGGCCAGACAGGAAAAGGAAGCCCTGGGCGCTGGGCAAAAGGATTTCTTTGCCCGGAGGGAAGCCCTTTCTGACCGGCTTTCCAGGCTGGACAAGGATCTGTTCCGCCTGCAGGGACAGAAAGAAAAGCAGGAAGAAAAACGGGACTCCTCCGTAGAATATATGTGGAGCGAGTATGAGCTGACGCGGACCGCGGCCCAGGAGCTGAGGGACGACAGCCTGGTTTCCGTACCAGAGATGAAAAATCAGATCGCTGAGAGGAAAAACAGGATCCGAGCCCTGGGAAATGTCAACGTCAACGCCATTGAGGATTACCGGGAGCTTTCTGAACGGTATGAATTTATGAAGACCCAGCACCAGGACCTGGTCACTGCCCAGGAGGCCCTTTACCAGATCATCGAGGAGCTGGACACCGGCATGCGGCGCCAGTTCACAGAACGGTTCGCCCTGATCCGTGCGGAGTTTGACCGGGTATTTAAGGAGCTGTTCGGCGGCGGCCACGGCTCTCTGGAGCTGATGGAGGACGAGGACATCCTGGAGGCCGGGATCCAGATCATCTCACAGCCCCCTGGAAAGAAGCTGCAGAACATGATGCAGATGTCCGGAGGAGAAAAAGCTCTGACCGCCATTGCGCTCTTATTTGCGATCCAGAACCTGAAGCCTTCCCCGTTCTGTCTTCTGGACGAGATCGAGGCGGCTCTGGATGACTCCAACGTGGACCGGTACGCGAAATATCTGCACAAACTGACGAAGCACACCCAGTTCATCGTCATCACCCACCGGCGCGGCACCATGGTGGCCGCAGACCGGCTTTATGGGATCACCATGCAGGAAAAGGGCGTTTCCACGCTGGTATCTGTAAGCCTGATCGAAAACGATTTAGATAAATAGTAGGAGGATATCCATGGAAGAGAAGAAAAAGGGATTTTTTTCCCGTCTGGTAGCCGGACTTACAAAAACAAGGGAAAACATCGTTTCCGGTATGGATTCGATCTTTTCCGGCTTTTCAGCCATAGACGAGGATTTTTATGAGGAGCTGGAGGAGACCCTCATCATGGGAGATATGGGGATCCAGACCACCATGTCTGTGCTGGAGGAATTAAAAAAGGCCGTGAAGGAGCAGCACATCAAGGATCCGGCCCAGTGCCGCCAGGTGCTCATCGATAGCATCCGGAAAAAAATGGACCTGGGCGAAAACGCGTATGAATTTGAACACAGGAAATCCGTGGTCCTGGTGATCGGCGTCAATGGTGTAGGAAAGACCACCTCCATCGGAAAACTGGCCGACCAGCTGAAGTCCGACGGAAAGCGGGTGATCCTGGCGGCTGCCGATACCTTCCGGGCCGCTGCCATCGAACAGCTCTCCGAGTGGGCTGACCGGGCCGGCGTGGATCTGATCGCCCAGAAGGAGGGATCGGACCCGGCAGCCGTAATCTATGATGCCATTGCCGCCGCAAAATCCAGGAATGCCGATGTTCTGATCTGCGATACCGCCGGCCGTCTCCACAATAAGAAAAATCTGATGGAAGAGCTGAAAAAGATCAACCGGATCATTGATAAGGAGTATCCGGAGGCATACCGTGAGACCCTGGTGGTCCTTGACGGCACCACCGGACAGAATGCCCTGGTACAAGCGCGTCAGTTCATGGAGGCCGCCCCCATCACGGGCATCATCCTGACCAAGCTGGACGGAACTGCCAAGGGCGGCATCGCCGTTGCCATCCAGTCGGAGCTGGGCATTCCGGTGAAATACGTGGGAGTCGGAGAGAAGATCGATGATCTGCAGAAGTTCAACTCGGGGGATTTTGTAAACGCGCTGTTTCAGTCTGATACCAGAAATAAAGGAGAATAAAGCCAATGGAAATGAAGGAGCTCACACTGGAAAAATTTGAGGAAGCGTCGGAGATCGTTGAAAAAGTGACCCAGGAAACGAAGCTGATCTTCAGCGAATACTTCTCAAGCCTGTCTGGAAACAAGGTATATTTTAAGCCGGAAAACATGCAGCGGACCGGCGCTTATAAGGTCCGGGGCGCTTACTATAAGATCAGCCAGCTTTCAGACCAGGAAAAGGAGAAGGGGCTGATCACTGCCTCTGCGGGAAACCATGCCCAGGGCGTGGCCTATGCGGCAAGGCTGGCAGGCGTAAAGGCCACAGTCGTGATGCCGGTGACGACCCCTCTGATCAAGGTCAACCGCACGAAAAGCCTGGGAGCCGATGTGGTGCTGTCTGGGAATGTATTTGACGAGGCCTGTGCCCATGCATATGAGCTGGCCGAGGAGCACGGCTATACCTTCGTTCATCCCTTCAATGACCTTCAGATCGCCACAGGCCAGGGAAGCATCGCCATGGAGATTATAAAGGAGCTTCCCACCGTAGATTATATCCTGGTGCCTGTGGGCGGCGGCGGACTCTGCACAGGAGTTTCCACCCTGGCAAAGCTTCTGAACCCCAAGGTAAAGGTCATTGCCGTGGAGCCGGCAGGAGCCGCCTGCTTAAAGGCCTCCCTGGAAGCCGGGAAGGTGGTGTCTGTTCCGGCCATCAACACCATTGCCGACGGTACAGCAGTACAGACGCCCGGCGATAAGCTGTTTCCCTATCTCCAGGCCAATGTGGATGAGGTGATCACCATTGAGGACTCTGAGCTGACCCTGTCCTTCCTGGATATGGCGGAAAACCACAAGATGATCGTGGAAAATTCCGGACTTTTAACGGTGGCTGCTTTAAAGCATCTGGATTTCAAGGGAAAGAAGGTAGTCTCCGTTTTAAGCGGCGGCAATATGGATGTGCTGACCATGGCCACTGTGGTCCAGAATGGCCTAATCCTGCGGGACCGTATCTTTACGGTTTCTGTGATGCTGCCCGATAAGCCGGGCCAGCTGGCCGACGTATCTGCCCTGATTGCAAAGCTCCAGGGAAATGTGATCAAGCTGGATCATAACGTATTCGCCAATGTAAATCGTTCTGCCGGGGTCCTTCTCACCATCACCATGGAAACCTTTGGAACGGAACATAAAAAACAGATCATCCAGGCCCTGGAGGACGCCGGATATGCCCCGTCCGTGGAGCGGACCTCCGGCATCTATATGTAGGCCGGAGAAGATCTGGTATGAAATTCCGGCCTGTCCCAGATACCGCAGGCCGGAGCAAAAGGGGATATGATTATGAATACAAAAGAAGATCTGCCGGGGATCGTAAGAAACGGCGTTTACTTTGTACGCTGGACGCTTATTTCTCTCCTGATGGGAACGGTCTGCGGCCTGGTGGGGACGGCCTTTGGGTTTGGTGTTGCTTATTCCCAGCAGTTTTTCCGTGAGCATCCGTTCATGCTCTTTCTGATGCCTGTATCCGGCATCCTCATCGTACTGGTGCATAAGGCCCTGAACCAGGTGGGAAACAAAGGGACTAATCTGATCCTGGAATCCATCTCCTCTACGGAGCAGATCCGTTTTTCCACCCTGCCCTGTATTTTTATTTCCACCCTACTGAGCCATCTGACGGGCGCTTCCGCAGGCAAAGAGGGGGCGGCGCTACAGATCGGGGGATGTATCGGAAATACCCTGGGCGGTCTTTTTCATATGGATGAGCGGGATAAAAAGGTTGCCATCATGAGCGGCATGAGCGGCTGCTTTGGAGCTATTTTCGGGACTCCCCTGGCCGCCTCCATGTTCGGGATGGAAGTGATCAGCGTCGGAGTTGCGTATTACGCAGCTCTTGTTCCCTGTGTGTTTTCCGCCTTTATCGGCTCCTTCATCTCCTCCAGGCTGGGGCTCCATGGAGAAGCCTTTACCATCCTTCATGTACCGGAATTTTCCATTAAGCCGGCGGCTCTCATTGTGCTCCTGGCTCTTTTGGGCGCCTTTGTCAGCGTATGCTTCTGCATCCTGCTTCATGAGGTCCAGAAGCTTTATAAGGCAAAGCTGCAGAATGTCTATGCCCGGATCCTCACGGCGTCAGCCCTGTTCATTGGCCTTTCTCTGGTATTCGGGCGGGAATACTGCGGAGCTGGCTTTAACCTGGTGGAGGCCGCCATGGAGGGAAATGTTCCCTATGAGGCCTTTCTGTTAAAAATGCTTTTCACTGCAGTCGCCCTGGGCGGCGGCTTTAAGGGCGGAGAGATCGTCCCGACCCTGGCAGTGGGGGCGACCATGGGCGCAGCCTTCGGAAATCTTTTGGGCTTTGAGTCGTCCCTGTGCGCGGCCTGCGGTATGCTGGCCCTGTTTGCCGGTGTGACCAACTGTCCGGTGGCCACCATATTTATGGGGTTTGAGCTGTTTGGGTTTGAGGGGATGAAATATTTTGCCCTGGCCGTATCTGTAAGCTTTGCTCTTTCCGGTTATTATGGTCTGTACAGCAGCCAGAAATTTACCTATTCCAAGACAAGGACAGAATTTATCAACCGGAAGGCCCATTAGACTTCCGCAGCAGAGGGCTTCAGGGAAGCGGACATTTCCCCGGAAAGCCCTCTATTTTTTTAGAAAATATCTTGCAATATTCCGAAAATATTGTATAATATATGTTATAGACTTGCAATTGCAGAGAGGAGCTGTGGGATATGAGTGATAACTTAATTATTACCATTGGCAGAGAATGCGGAAGCGGAGGCAGACATATCGGACAGAAGCTGGCAGAAGAGCTGGGTGTTAAATGCTATGACAAGGAGCTTCTTACCCTGGCGGCAAAAAAGAGCGGACTCTGCAGAGAACTGTTTGAGACACATGATGAAAAACCCACCAGCAGCTTTTTATATTCCCTTGTGATGGATACATACTCCCTGGGATATACAAATTCCGCTTATATGGATATGCCCATCAACCATAAGATCTTTCTGGCTCAGTTCGATACGATCAAGCAGCTGGCCTCGGAGGAATCCTGCGTGATCATCGGCCGCTGCGCCGATTATGCCCTGGCAGAATTCCCCAATGTAGTCTCTGTGTTTATTACTGCGGATGAGGATGTAAAGATCCGTACTCTGATGGAACGCCATCAGATCTCTGAATCCCAGGCCAGGGACGTTATGATCAAGACCGATAAGAAGAGGGCCAGCTATTATAATTATTACTCCAGCAAGCGCTGGGGAGATTCAAAGAGCTATGACCTTTGCATCAACAGCAGCAAAACCGGAGCAGACGGAGCCATAAAGGTCATCCGGGAATTTGCCAGGATCAAGCAGGAATATGCAAAAATAAAGTAAAAGGACAGATAAAAAGCCTCCCCAGTCCCGGCAGAAGCCGGATGGCTGCGGAGGCTTTTTTTCGGACAGGCAAAAAAATTAAGAAAGAATTTAAGAAATCCAGACGGGTTGTATGATATACTTATCGTGCTGTCTTTATCCCGTCCGGCAGCGCCTATCTACGAGAATTTTACAGCAGGTATTACGATATGAAAAAAAATCTGAATCTATATAAGGGGATGCGTCCTGCGGCCGTGATGCTCCTTTGTACATGCATTGCATTTTCGGCCGTCATGCCCTACGTCCCGCCGGCATTACCGGCAGCAGCGGAGGAGTCCTCCACGGAAGCAGAGCGTCCTTCGGAAACGGCTTCCACGGCCAGGGAAGAAACGGAGACAGAAGAGAGCAGAGAAACGGCTGCCGCCATGGATGAGACGGCTCCAGCCCCGTACAGGCTCAATTTTGCCCATATGTATGAGGAAGGGGTAGAAGAAAGCTATGCGGAAATCCTTATGAAGGAGCTGATCCGGAAGGATTCCCAGTGGTACGCGGGTATCTATGATATGGCTAATATGGCTCCCTCCAGACTGGCTTCACGTCTGGGACGTTCCCAGGCCAAGGTACTGGGAAAACACAATCCTGCCTCCTTATCACAGGATCCGGAGGATCCTTCGACCTGGGCGGTGGAGCATTTTAAAAACGTCCGTGTATCCTTTTATGACGGAGATGGAAATATCACGTCTGCTGTATCCAATGCCCAGCAGATCCTTTCCATGGCAAGCGTATACTGTTATTACAATGAGATCCACGACCTGGACCAGATCCGGCAATACACAGACCAGCTTTGGAGTGCTTCCCATTCTTACAGCGCGTCCATGGGAGATGTATATTTCTGCGGCGGCTGTGTGGATCCATCCCAGATCCCTTCCGGAGAGGAGACAGATTCCGAGCTGGAGGGAGAAGATCATTTTAATGGAGAAAGCAGTATCAATACGGAAATTTCCGTTGCTGAATCCAGCCAGGCCGCAGAAGGGACCGGTGAAGATGGAGAGAGCATATCCGGTGCCTCCGGTGATTCCTTCAGTTCGGGCCTTGTATCGGACCCTTTTTCAGGAGGAAATTCCGGAAGCCCTGCAGCTTCTTCTACAGAAAAAACAACACCAGCCTTTGCCGGAACCACAGTCCAGGTGGAGACCACCACCAGTCCCCTGGATTCTCTGGCTGAAACTGCTGAAAGCGTATACATGGAAGAGACAAAGCCAAAGGTTACCATTGTAAGGCCCGGAGAGTCTAAGGAAAGCCAGGAAATGTCCAGCACTGCTTCGTCTGCGCCCCAGACGTCCGGATCTGCTGGTCCGACGGCTGCCTCTTCACAGGCCCCATCCCAGGCCTCCTCAGAAGCACCCACCCCGGAGCCCCAGCCAACAGAGCCAACAGAAAGCCGGAATACTGTGATCATCCGGCCAGAGGAGCCGGATCAGGCTGCTCTGGTCTTTGATCCGGAAGCTGCGGATATGCTTAAGGGGGATCACCGTATATATACAGCCGCAGTTTCGTCAGAAAGCTCTAAGAGCTCATCCTCCCAGACATCCCTCACCTGCCCCGGACACATCGATCTGAGGATCACTGCCAAAGTCCAGAGCCTGGAGGAGGCTGAAAGCCTGTTTTCCATAGATCCTGCTGGAAACACAGTGGAAGAGGGAAGCGCCTGGGCTGGCTGGAATGACCGTGCACGGGCCTTTGTAAACCACATCAGCCGTCAGGACTGGACGGAGCTTTATGACATCAGTGTTACGGTGGAAGGCACCAAAGCCCCGCTTTCCAGTACAGAGATCGAATCCTATATGAAAAAACTTCCGTCTGACACATCAGAGGAACGGAAGGAGATCATCCGTTTTGCACTGCAGTCCGTCGGAAAGGTTCCCTATTACTGGGGCGGCAAGGCCAGCGCCAGAAATTACAGCGGCAACAACTTTGGTTCCATTACGATCCCCGACCACAGGGGCCGTATCCTGAAGGGGCTCGACTGCTCCGGCTGGATCAACTGGGTGTACTGGTCTGTGACAGGCGAACGCCTTCCCTATGAGGGGACCGAGGGGCTTAAGTCCACGGGACGGCCGGTGAACCGAGCAGACCTAAAGCCCGGGGATATTATCGTCATCACCGGAAAAACTCCCCATGTGATCATGTTTTTAAACTGGGCGCCCAATGGGCAGATCCAGTGTATCCACGAAACTGGCTCCGCAGATAACGTGACCGTAGGCGTCATGACAGCCAACTGGCCATATTACAGGAATCTGCTGGATTAAACAAAACTTAATTGTTTAAGTGAACAGACCTCCAGGTTGTCCTGGAGGTCTGCGACTGATATAGGGCAGAAATTATTTCTTCCAGCATCGGACAGCGATAACCGGTCTGTGGGCCGCCTCCAGCGCGACTGGAGACGGCTTTTTTATGCAGTTACATGTCTTTCAGAAGGCTGCTGACAAGGATCTCCAAATCCGGATACAATCCGACGCTGACCGGGCTGTGGAACGGGAAGATGATCGGAGCGGCGTCTTCGGCGTAACGGTATACGGTAGTACGTTCCTTCTCTGGATCCACGATCCAGTATTCCTGGACTCCGGCCTCAGAATACAGAGTGTTCTTTGTGGAATAATCCATCCGACGACTGGAAGGATAGACAATTTCAATGATCCAGTCAGGAGCACCGAAACAGCCATGGTCATGGAGCTTGTTCCGGTCGCAGATTACGGAGATATCCGGTTCCACCCAATTTTTATCATCGGCATCCAGGTTCACGGCGAAAGGGGCCATAAGTAGCTGGCAGTTTCCAGCATGAGAGAAGATATATTCCTGGATCACGAAAGACAGCCTAGCGATCAGAAACTGGTGCTGATAGCTGGGTGGGGCCATATCATACAGGGTCCCGTCTATCAGTTCGGCGCGCTGACCCTCTGGAAGATTCCAGTAGTCTTTTGATTTATGATTCATTTCTTTTTCTAAAATCCAGTACAAGAAAAAATGAGGTTACATAAAACCAAGTAAAGGCAGAAAGTCTATAAACTATTCGTTAAAGAAGGCAACCCCGTGAATAGTTTAAGAATACATCAGCCCCGGTTATTTATAAAATTATCCATATGATCCCCAGCAATTTGAGTCTCCAGTTCCTCAATAACAAGAGATAAAACCTCATATTCCTTCTTACTAATAACCAGAGATTCCAGATGCTTTTCAAACTTATAATCCGTATCGGCCATACGTTCCAACCAGTCTAAATGACGTTTCACTTCCTTTAGATTATTCCGTAAAGTCCGATATAGATATAAAGCTTGATCCTTTTCCAGTTCTAAGATCATTGCCATCACCTCAAACGTCCAACCGGGAATCGAACCCGGGACTTATGTACCAGTTAATGCAGCTGCTCATTGCTTTACCACTAAGCTATTGGACGATATGATCAAGGGGCCGAAGGAGAAGTGCGTCCCTTCGACCCCTCTTTCTATTGTTTTATATCAACACTGTCAAGGCTAAATAAATGGCCTGCGGCCAGCCTTGACAGCGCCGGGGGGCTAATTGAGAGCCACAATCGCGTCTACCTTACCATACCGGTTAAAATAGACCTCAACGTCTGTATCGGGCCGTAAGGCCGCCACATTAGCATAACATTTTGATGCTGTGCTGATAAAGAAGGAGTCTGTCATACAGCCATCCACACGATCGTCCTTACAGGTCATAAATACCTTTGCACCGGACATCTTACCGCCATCCTTAGTATCAAACTCCATGTTCCTTCTGATCCCAACTACTCTGTATTCCATATTTGTCCTTTCCGCACTGTCGGGGATCCCCCTGATCCTGCCGGACGTGCTATAAAAATTTATTGAAGCTGCTTTGGCAGCCAGTTCCCTTATGCGGCTTCCCGCAGGAAGTCATTATCCCGAAGATAATCAAACGGAACAGAAGCATACTTCCTGGATATCCGGATCAGGGACCCGGAATCAGACTCAATCTGCTCCGAAACGAAAATACGAGCTTCACCGGCCCATATGGTAAAGTAAACTTCCCATCGGGATCCCGACAGATCAAACCGTAACCAGTAAGAATCTCTCCGGTGCTGGAAAGTGCAATTCCGGAGGGAAGGGAGAGTAAAGCCATACGGATTATACTCACAGGCCATATGATAAATACGTGTTTTACTAAGTCCACTCTTAAGACAGTAACGTGTCATAAATATACCCCCCAGTATAATGACTTTAAACCATGACATAAGCCGAGACTTATGTTATAATAATGTGTTTAAACATCTTGTTTAATAGGTGTAACACCCATTCACACCTAGAATATATCACAAAGTACAACACCTGTCAACACCCAAGCAGAAAGGAGATTCAAATGCCCTCAAAAAAACCAGTAATAGCAATACGAACAGATGAAATAACATATAAGAAATTCTGTTATATATGCGAAGAAGAAAATAGAAATCTCTCA
>Garth_p2__coassemble_1890_pt1 | contig 10579 bp, 8 predicted proteins | sample Garth_p2__metabat2_high_PE_002 | metagenome-assembled genome bin Garth_p2
TCCTTCTACACCTTCCAGACCATGTCCTACACCATCGACGTATACCGGGGCGAGGCTCCGGTCCAGAACAATATCATAAGCTTCGGAGCCTATGTGTCCATGTTCCCTCAGCTCATTGCCGGCCCCATTGTCCGCTACCGGGACATTGCCGCAGAGCTGAACACCCGGACCGAAAGCTTTGAGCGTTTTTCCCTGGGGATCCGCCGTTTCGTGGTTGGCCTGGGAAAAAAGGTCCTGCTGGCCAACCAGGCCGGCGCCCTGTGGACGGAGATCACGGCCATCCTTCCGGCGGACCGCAGCGTTCTTATGGTATGGATGGGGATCCTGGCCTTTGCCTTCCAGATCTATTTCGACTTTTCCGGTTATTCCGATATGGCTGTGGGCATGGGCCACATGCTGGGCTTTCATTTTCCGGAAAACTTTAATTATCCGTATATTTCAAAAAGTATTACGGAATTCTGGCGGCGATGGCATATTTCCCTGGGCACCTGGTTTAAGGAATACGTGTACATCCCTCTGGGCGGCAACCGGAAGGGCGGCCTTTTCCAGGTACGGAACATCCTGGTCGTATGGCTTTTAACAGGAATCTGGCATGGCGCCAGCGTAAACTTCCTGTTATGGGGTATTTATTTCGGACTGCTTCTTTTATTAGAAAAGTTTATACTGATGAAATATTTAAAAAAGCTCCCCTCCCTGCTCCAGTGCGCCTATTCTTTTCTTCTGGTGCTCCTTGGCTGGGTGCTGTTCGCCTTTGAGGACATGGGACAAGGGTTCCAGTACCTCCTTCAGATGACCGGAGCCGCCGGGCTCTCTCTCTGTAATGAGCGGACCATATTCCTACTTTCCGGAAATCTGGTCCTTCTGGCCGCCTGCGCCCTGGGCTCCACGCCCCTGCCGGCTATGGCTGCCGGGAGATGGAAGAACCGTGTCCCGGAACCGCTGTTTCTGGGCCTGGTACTGCTCCTCTCCGTGGCCTACCTGGTAAACGCAACCTATAACCCGTTTTTATATTTCCGCTTTTAGCACAGAAAGGGAGAAGCCATGAAAAAAAATATTTCCTATCCGGCTGTGATGACCGGGCTTTTCTGCGCCTTTCTGGGACTGGGCGCGGCCCTTTCCGTTTTCATGCCCCGACGGACGTTTTCTGAAACGGAAAACCGCTACCTGGCGAAACGGCCGACCCTTACCTGGGAGGCCGTAAAGAGCGGAAAATTCGGTTCTGATTATGAAATTTATTTAAGCGACCAGTTCCCTTTCCGGGATTCCTGGATCGGCTTTAAGACGGCTGCTGAAAAAGTCCAGTTAAAAAAGGAGATCAATGGCGTCTTTCTTGGAAAGGACGGCTATCTCATCGAGGCCTTTTATGCCGAGGACATGGATCCGGAGCTCTCAAAGAAAAACCTGGATGCCCTGGCGGCCTTTGCCCTCCGCCAGGAGGCGCTTCTGGGAGACGGTCATGTGAAGGTGCTTCTGGCCCCCACGGCCTCTGAGATCCTTACAGAAAAGCTCCCGGCCTCTGCCTCCCCTTTTTCCCAGGCGGCGGCCACGGATTTCCTGGAAAAAGCCGGGCTGTCTTCCATGCTTGTGCCCGTAAGGGACGCCCTTTTACAGGAAGAAGCCGACGGACCGGACCGCCCCCTTTATTACAGGACAGACCATCACTGGACTGCCTCCGGGGCCTATACTGCCTACCAGGCCTGGGGTGCCGCTTCCGGCCTCACGTCCTTGGAGCCTTCCGGTTTTTCTGTGGAAACCGTTTCGGAGGACTTTCTGGGCACCATCCACTCCAAGCTCAACGTTCCTGTAAAGCCTGACTCCATCGAGCTTTACAGGCCCATCCAGGAGCCGGAATGGAGCGTATTTTATGATAGCAGCCAGGAGCCTGTCCACAGTCTTTACTCTATGGAGGCTTTAAAGACCCGGGATAAATACCGGGTCTTCCTGGACGGGAATCATGGTCTCACAAGGATCGTAAATCCCCAGGCGGACAGCGGCGGGAAGCTTCTTATTATCAAGGACTCCTACGCCCACTGCTTCGCCCCCTTTGCAGCTCTCCATTTCCCGGAGACCCTTATGATCGATCTCCGGTATTATAATGGAAGGCTCGGGGACCTGATCCAGGAGCAGGAGATCACCGATGTCCTCGTCCTGTACCAGATCCCTGGATTCTTAAGGGACCGGAATATCAGTAAGCTGGTGTGGGGGTAAAAAACAGCCCCCACACCTTTTTCAGACAGTCTGGAAATCCGGCCTTTTCCACAGGCTCCTCTGCTGTCACGGCCACCCGGCCCAGCTCCTCCCCATCCAGCGTATAGACCAGATAACCGAAAACATCTCCCTCTCCCACCGGCGCTTCCACCGGGCCTTCCAGCTGCAGCTCCTTCTCTATGGCGGAAAAATCCTCCCCGTGGAGCCCCAGGAAGGAAAAGTCTTCCCTGTACCCGGCCTTTACAAAGTCCCGGACGCCTCCAAGCACCTGGATCTCCGGCAGCTCCGGCGGCGCCTCATCCCGGTACAGACGGCAGTTTCCATATCCATAATTCAAAAGAGCCACCGCATCCTGGAACCGCACCTTATAGTCAGGAGCGGCCATAATGGCGGCGATCAGCTCCACCCCGTCTTTTTTCGCCGTGGCCGACAGACAGTATTTGGCAATGCTGGTGGAACCGGTCTTAAGGCCCGTCACCTGGAAATTCACAGGCATCTTCAGAAGCCGGTTGGTGTTGGACAGGCCGAATTCCTTTGTGCCCTGACTGGTCACATGGGTGATGTTTTCCATCCATATGGTAGAATAATTGATGATCTGGGGATATTTTGTGATCAGCTCCCGGGACATTAAGGCAATATCCCGGGCCGTGGTCACATGGTCCGGCGAATCTGTAAGACCGCAGCAGTCCACAAACTTCGTGCGCTCCATGCCAAGGCCTGCGGCCCGCTCGTTCATCATCCGCACAAAGGTCCCCTCGTCTCCGCCTATGTACTCCGCCATGGCCACGGAGGCGTCGTTGCCGGAGGCGATGACGATGCACTTGATCAGTGTTTCCACGGTCTGCATCTCCCCCTCCTCCAGGAATACCTGGGAGCCTCCCATGGATTTGGCGTAGGCGCTGGTCACCACCTGGTCGTCCAGACGGATCTTTCCCGACTGGAGGGCATCGAATATAAGGATCAGTGTCATGATCTTAGTGACGCTGGCTGGATTTCTGGGCTCGTCGGCATTTTTTTCAAAGATCACCGTTCCCGTGGACGCCTCCATAAGAAGGGCTGACGGCGCTGCGATCTGCGGCCCTCCGGCACTCTCCTCCGGGACAGCTCCCGGCTGGGCCGTCTCCTGGCCCTGGGGCCCTGTCTGGCCGCTTTCCGGGCTCTCTACCTGCCCTGCCTCCGTTTCTTCCCGGACCGTTTCCCGTCCCGGGACCGTTTCTGCCATCACCGGCATAGAGCCGCCCAGGGCCATCGCCCAGGATAGGAGAAGGGCGGCCGCCCGTTTTCCTGTTTTTTTCACGTTTCCACCATGTCCTCTCAAACCGTCATGATCTCCTTACAAAATATGGCCGGGACATGGACCGTTATGTATTTTTCTCACATTTTCCCGGATTCCCATAACACCTTACGGGAAATTATGTTATAATGTCTGTGAAACAGACATTATAACATCGCGCATCTGGTTTTCGCGTTCACCGCGAAAATCCAGGCGCTTACATTCCCCAGAGGGGACCATGTCCGGAGGACATGTTATAATGTCTGGAAACAGACATTATAACATCGCGCATCTGGTTTCTGCGTTCACCGCAGAAATCCAGGCGCTTACATTCCCCGGAGGGGGACCATGTCCGAAGGACATGGTATAATGTCTGGAAACAGACTACCAGAGGGATAAAAAGCCCGCCCAGCAGAAAAGGGCTTAAAAATACGATTCGAGGTGATCCAATGCAGTTTGAAGACGACTATACCCGCCGCCGTGCATACATATCCAGACGCCAGAAGCAGAGAAAACGCCAGCGCATGGTCCGCATCCTCATCTTTTTCATGATCCTTGGGATCCTGGCTGCCGCCGGAGCTGGGATCTGGCTTTTTAAGACAAAAGGCTTCCCGGGATCCGGCTCCCATCCGGCTCCCGATGACCCGTCTGCATCCGGCCCCACAGAGCCCGGCGCAGACCCAGGAAACGGTGAGGACGGAGAAACAGGAACCAGTCCTGCGGAAACAGAACCCTCCGGCCTAGACGAACTCCTTTCCAGAGCCTCGGGCCTGGCCGCCTCCTACGACTATGACGGAGCCATCGCCCTGTTAAAGGACAGTACAGAATTTTCCACTGAGCAGGCAGTCCTAGACGCCATCGCTTCCTATGAAGAGATAAAAACAACACTGGTCCGGGCTGATACGGCCTCCATCACCCATGTGTTCTTCCACTCCCTGATCATGGACAATAAAAAAGCCTTTGACGGCGATTCAGATGAAAAAGGCTATAACCAGGTGATGACCACCAAAAGCGAATTTTTAAAGATCCTGGATCAGATGTATGAACGGGGCTATGTACTGGTACGGATGCGGGATATCGCCTATGAGACCACCGATGAAAACGGAAATCCAAAATTTGTGGCCGGCGATATCATGCTGCCGCCGGGAAAGAAGCCCTTCGTCATGTCCCAGGACGACGTCTGCTATTATGACTATATGAAGGGCGACGGCTTTGCCACCCGGATCGTCATCGGGGACGATGGAAAGCCCACCTGTGAAATGGAACTAGACGACGGGACCGTGGTCACCGGCTCCTTCGACCTGGTACCTCTGCTGGAGGATTTCATTGCAGAGCACCCGGACTTTTCCTATAAAGGAGCCAGGGCAGTCCTGGCCTTCACCGGCTACCAGGGTGTTTTAGGCTACCGCACCGATCCGGAATATAAGGACTCCAACCCTAATTATGAGGAGGACCTGGAATCTGTCCGCCAGGTGGCCCAGTGCCTCCGGGACGGCGGCTGGGAGCTGGCCTCCCACAGCTGGGGCCATATCAACCTGGGCTCCCGGGATCTGGCTTCTGTAAAAACAGACACCGATAAATGGGAGGAACGGGTGGAATCCCTCATCGGCCCCACCGATATCATCCTCTATCCCTTCGGCGCAGATGTGGGCGACTGGCGGGCCTATACCCGGGAAAACGAGAAATTCGCCTATCTGTATGAGAAAGGCTTCCGCTATTTCTGCAATGTGGATTCCAGCCCCGCCTGGGTGCAGCTGGGGGCTGATTACCTGCGCCAGGGACGGCGGAACCTGGACGGCTACCGCATGTACTACGACCTTCCGGAGACAGCTCCTTCCAAGGATCATTTAAGCGACCTGTTCGACGTCACCACCGTCTTCGACCGGGAGCGCCCGGTGCCGGTGCCGCCCATGTAGGGCGGGAAGTATTGCCTGCGGGTTTTCCTGCCAGCGGCGGGCCGCTTCTGCGGCATGATCCTTTCCCGCCCATGGCGATCCCCGTGGAGCATCTATTAAGTCATAGGGCACACTTTTCTATGATATAAAAATAAACTGCTGCAAAAAGGAAATTGGCGCTTTCCTTCTGCAGCAGCTTATTTTTGCTTTATTTCCCTAGAACTGGACGATCTCCTTGATCTCCTCTGCCGGCTCCACGCTTTCCGCGTAAAGCACCGGACCTGTTCCATCGTAGTCCTGCCAGAACTCATATTCGATCCTGGCCCGGACCTTTACCCACATTCCGGTCTCCAGGGTCCTGGCCTCTCTTGCCTTGCATACAAAGCCCAGGAAGGTCATATCCGCCTCGCAGCAGGTCATGGCCATACGGCCCGGAACAAAGTAATTCTTCGGGAATTCCGGCGACTTTAAGACCATGGCCGTAAATTCCACCACCTTCCCCTTGTACCGGTCCTCCTTGTCCAGGGCGTCGATATACCAGATACCATAGGCCTCCGGGGTGATCTGGATCACATCTGCCTTCATATCATAGGGCAGATCCTCCTCCAGAAGCTCCTGCTCGATCTCCCCTTCCGCATCCTCCAGGATCAGGTCGGCCTGGGGATTTAAGGCCTTTAACCCCCTGCGGTAGCGGGTCAGGCTGTCGTCGGTCAGATCGTCGCAGCGGTTCATGATGATCAGCTCGGAATTCCTCACCATAAGTCCCAGCAGCGGCTTCATGTTATTTAAATAGAGCTCAAAGGTGGAGCCGTCGATGATGGTGATCTGCTGGAACAGCTCCCAGTCTGCCGGAAGCTTCAGCTGGTCCTGGGGCCAGATCCCGTTCCATTCGATGAGCACCCGGTCCGGATCGTAGAGCGCTTCCAGGCGGCCGAAAAAGTCCTCATCCAGCTCGTCTGCGCTGTCCACGGTGATCACCTTTGTCCGCGTTTTCTTTAACAGCTCCTGATCATATTCTGTGTCCCCCTCCTCGCAGAGGATCAGGACCGTAACTCCGTCAGCCTGGAAATACTCCTGCTGCAATGTAAAGGAGATAAACTGGGTCTTTCCAGCCTCCAGAAAGCCGTTGATCAGAAACACCGGCATTTTTTCTTGATTATTTCCGCTCATGATTTCTCCCAGTGATTAAAATTAATGGAACAGTTCCTTCAGATCGTCCTCTTTTAAGCCGGAGCCGATGACGCACACCTTTCCTGTATAGATGGGCGCGCCTTCCCGCACCTCCGTCTCCTCGGGAACCATATCAAAATAGTGCCATACGCCGTTTTCATCCGGCAGCATGCCCTTGGCACGAAGCACCGTGCCGTACTTCTCTGTGTGGGCCAGGTCGCGGAGGATCTCATTTAACCGTTCCAGGCTCACGCTGCGGCTTGTTTCCAGTCCCCAGCTTGTGAATACCTCGTCGGCGTCATGACCGTGGTGGTGATGGTGATGATGATGGTCATGATCGTGGCCGCAGCAGCACTCCCCGTCCTCATGATCGTGGTGGTGGTGATGGTCATGGCCGCAGCAGCACTCTCCCTCCTCATGATCGTGGTGGTGGTGATGGTGGTCATGGCCGCAGCAGCACTCTCCCTCCTCATGATCGTGGTGGTGATGGTCATGGCCGCAGCAGCACTCTTCATCATCATGATCGTGGTGGTGATGGTCATGGCCGCAGCAGCACTCTTCGTCCTCATGATGATGGTGTCCCTGCCTTACCTCCTCCAGAAGCTCAGCTGCCATGTCGTCGGTGGGCTTTTCAATGATCTCCAGAAGCTGGGCTCCGGTGAGACGGCCGATGGAAGTCGTAACAACGGCTGCCTTAGGATTCTTCTCCCGGATCAGCTCCACTGCCTTTGCCACCTTATCGGCGTCTGCCACGTCGGTACGGCTTAAAACGATGGTCCCGGCGCTTTCGATCTGGTTATTGAAGAACTCGCCGAAGTTTTTCATATACATTTTGCACTTCTGGGCGTCTACCACCGTCACAGAGCCGTTTAAAACCACGTCGATCTCTCCGGCCACGTCGCAGACAGCCTTCATCACGTCAGACAGCTTTCCAACGCCGGACGGCTCGATGATCACCCGGTCCGGCTCATACTTGGTCAGCACCTCAGACAGGGAGCGGCCGAAATCGCCCACTAAAGAGCAGCAGATACAGCCGGAGTTCATTTCCCGGATCTCAATGCCAGAATCCTGTAAAAAGCCGCCGTCAATGCCGATCTCTCCAAACTCATTTTCGATCAGCACCACCTTTTCCCCGGCAATGGCCTCCTCCAGAAGCTTTTTTATAAATGTGGTCTTTCCAGCCCCCAGGAAACCGGAAATAATATCGATCTTTGTCATTTTTAATTCCTTCTTTCTATTCAATCCATGAAATAACGGTTGTCTGTTACTAACTTTAACACATTTTTTCCCAAAGTCAACCGCCGCCCTTAAAATTTCCCGTCCTACCGCCTCCGGACAGCCTGGATCACGGAAAAAATCCCAAAGGCTCCCATGTTGACCACCACCACACTGGCTCCCGCCGGAATGGAATACACATAGGAAAGCACCAGGCCGATGAAAAAGCAGACCACGGATACGGTCCCCGCCGAAAGGATCACGCCGGAAAAACTTTTAAATACCCGCATGGAGGTGAGGGCCGGAAAGATGATCAGGCTGGAGATCAGCATGGCTCCCATCATCCGCATACCCAGGACAATGGTGACCGCCGTCAGCACCGCCAGGATCGTATTGTAGCCGGAGACCCGGACTCCGGTGGCCCTGGCAAAACTCTCATCAAAGGTCACGGCGAACACCTTATTGTAGCAGAGAATGAACATCCCCAGGACGATCAGGGACAGGACGGCGCTCAATACCACGTCCTCCCGGCTCATGGCCAGGATGCTGCCGAACATATAGCTGCTGACATCTGTGGTCATTCCCGTGGTCAAGGATGTGACGATGATCCCCACAGCCAGAGAGCCGGCGGAGATCATAGCAATGGCCGCATCGCTCTTGATCTTCCCATTGCCGGTGATCCGAAGGAGCAGCACTGCGGCGGCGGGCACCACGGGGATGGATACCGCCAGGGGAGCCCACCCAAAGGCCACGGCCACAGACAGGGCTCCAAATGATACATGGGATAATCCGTCCCCGATCATGGAATACCGCTTCAGCACCAGGCTCACCCCCAGAAGGGAGGCGCACAGAGAGATCAGAAGGCCGCCGGTCAGCGCCCGGACGATGAACGGATACGAAAGCATTTCTCTTAAAAGCTCCATCATTTTCCACCTCCCAGGAATTCTCTCCCGCATTCCGTCTGTTTATAGTCTTCCACAGAGCCGTAAAATAACACGCTCTGCTTTAAGTGGAGGATCTTATTGGCCTGGGCCACGATGTTCTGGATATCGTGGGATACCATTAAGACGGCCACCAGCTCCTCCCGGTTCAAATGGCGGATCACCCGGTAAAAGTCCTGGGTGGTGGAGGGATCCAGCCCAGTGATGGGCTCGTCCAGGATCAGAAGGCGGTCTGTGGCACAGAGGGCCCTGGCGATCAGCGTCCTCTGCTTCTGGCCGCCGGAAAGATCCCGGTAGCAGCTCTTTCTAAGATCTGTGATCCCCAGACGCTCCATGTTCACTGCCGCCGTTTCCCTTTCTTTTTTTGAGTAAAACGGACGGTTCCCCCGCTTTCCGAGACAGCCGGAGATCACCACCTCCTGGACTGTGGCCGGAAAATCCTTCTGAGCCGGCGTCTGCTGGGGAAGATATCCGATGCCGGACCGCTTCAGATCGTCGGATACCATAAGGCTTCCGCCAGTGGGCTTTAAAAGCCCCAGAAGCCCCTTCATCAGCGTGCTCTTTCCCGATCCGTTTTCTCCCACGATGCAGAGGTAATCCCCCTGACAGATCTCCAGGGACACATCCTTTACCACATCATAATTTTCATATCCAAAATCCACATGCTCACATTTTAATAACGGCTGGCTCATTTGCACAGTCCCTCCCGCAGATTCTTCACATTCTGTTCCATCAGCTCCAGGTATGTGACCCCTTCCTCAAACTGCCGCCGGGTCACGTTATGGCAGGAATGGAACAAAAGAGGTACCGCCCCTGTCTCTTCTCCGATGATCTCCGCCACCCGGTGGCTGGAAAGCTCCAGGTAGTAGACCACAGGAAGCCCCTCTTCTTTTACCTTGTCGATCAGATAGGCGATGGTCCTGGCGCTGGGCTCTGTATCCGAGGAGCAACCGGAAAAGGCCGCCCGGTAACGGAGTCCGTAGGCGTCGGCAAAATACCGCAGCGGGAACTTATCGCCCATGACGATCATGTCGTGGGCCGCGCCGTCCCTTACCTCCCGGAATTCTTTATCCAGCCTTTCCAGCTCCTCCAGATACGCTGCGGCTCCTGCCTGGTACATGGCCCCGTGGTCCGGATCCCTTTCCGTAAGAATCTCAGCGATCACGTCCACCATCCTCATGGCATTGACTGGGGATGTCCAGATATGCTCATCGTACTCGATCTCATACCGGCTCTCGTCCTCCTCCGGCGGCTCTGCCGCTTCTTCCTCACCGTCCCCGTGGACGTGCACATGACCATGGCCCTCGTCGGAATGCTCCATCCCTTCCACGATCTCTTCCTCCACCGCGTCCACCTGGTCCATCATGATGACCACCGTCTGGTCCTCCCGTTCAAAGGAATCCACCACCTGGTCCACCCAGTGCTCCATGGCCCCGCCGTTGGCGATGATCACATCCGCCTCCTGCATGATGCGGATGTCCTTTGGCGTAGGCTCAAAGGAATGGCTGTCCATGCCCGCCGGGATCACCAGGGACAGCTCCACCTGGTCTCCGGCCACCTGGCGCACAAAATCATAATAGGGGAACAGAGTGGCGGCTACCTTTAATTTCCTCCCGCCTTCCCCGTCTCCCGGCTCCTCTCCGCTCTCTGCTCTCCCACAGCCGGAAAGGAGACAGAAAAGGAACATCACTGCCAGCGCCAGCCATGTTCCCCCTCTTATTTTCCTCGTTTTTACAGATTTCCTCAATGATTCTCCTCAGCTTTCCCGGAAAGGATCCGGATCATGTCCCAGGGGCTTTCGATCAGATATGCCGGGGCAAAGGCCGCCAGCTCCTCCCGGCCCCGGAATCCCCACAGGACTCCCACCGTGTCCATCC
>Garth_p2__coassemble_1932_pt1 | contig 10265 bp, 13 predicted proteins | sample Garth_p2__metabat2_high_PE_002 | metagenome-assembled genome bin Garth_p2
CTAGAGCATACGGTTCATACCCGTAGTGTCGAGAGTTCGAATCTCCCTTCCGCTATGAAAAGCGCTTACCATCTGGTAGGCGTTTTTTGATGTAGTTTTGCAGTTGTTTTGCGGAACAGCTTGCTGTACGCAGACAGCATTAAGAACATTTTCCCCGCCGGCAATACCGCCAGAAAGGGATATAAAGAAAACAGGAACCAGAAAAAAAGGATCGTACTGACGGCGGCCTGCGGGATGCACAGGCAGAAGAAGGATTTTTTTGCGGTTTTGGTGAGGAGCACATCGACCTCCTGGAAAAACCAGATGCCATGTATAAATATTTTCTTATATCCAATGGTCCAGCTGCATCCGTTATAGGCGATCCATGCGTACAGCAGCAGGTCTGCAACCATGGACAGCCCCGCAGATCCGTCCGGGATCTGCCGCTTCAGATAAAGGGCTGCCAGGATTTCTGCTGCACTGAACAGGCTGGAAAGAAGAATAGGAATAAAATTTTTCATGTAATTCCCTCCCTATTTTCAGAGTGCTGACAGCTTGTGGGTTTCCGTACTTTTGTTAAAAAAATCATACCACAAAAAAGGGATAAAAAACAACATATCCATGGTTAAAATATTAAAAACACGGATCGTTTTGTCTGCGCCATAAATACAAAGAGGATTGAGCCTGCAATAAGGAGATAAAGGCTGAGAACCCCGAGCGGCCGGAGACGGGCCGGAAAGTTTTTGGAAAGCATGAAAATATTATCCATATTTGTATTGACCGCGGATCAATAATTCTCTATAATCGAATTAATAAAAATTCATCCAGGAGGAGACAGAATATGCCAAGAGGTGTAAAAAAATCCACAGCAGATAAGCTGCGCCAGGAATTAGAAAAGATTAGGAAAAACATTTCGGACCACGAAGAAAAGATCGCGGCCTTAAAGGAAAAAGAGAAGGAAGTACTGGATCAGATCCATGATGCAGAGATGGAGTCCATCCGTCAGACCATGGAGGAAAAGGGTTTGGACGTGGATGCGCTGAAGAAGATCCTGGACTGCTACGAAGCAGACAGCTCGAAGGATGAGACAAACTAAACAGACGGAAAAGGAAGCCGGTACAGGCCGGCGCTCTGAACCGCAGATAAGGCTGGTGCTGGGGATGACCTCCAGCGCCAGTTTTTTTCGGCACAGACCCGCAAAGGAGGACTTGAATTGAAGTCAGATCATGAAAAGCGAGGGCGGCTGGCTTACGTTGCCCGCCAGTATTATTTAGACGATCAGAAGCAGAGCGATATTGCTGCGGAGCTGGGCGTTTCCAGGCCCATGGTCAGCCGTCTTCTTACGGAGGCGAGGCAGCTGGGCGTGGTGGAGATCACCGTCCATGATCCGGAGGTGGAGGCCGCCAGCCTTCTGGAGCGGCTGCAGAGCCGCCGTCTGGGCGTGAGCTGGGGCCATCTGATCGGCCAGCTGGTGACATGGCTGGAAAAAAATCCCCGGCATGGCAGCTCCGTCACCGATATCTGTCCGCTGGTGGGAAATGCCAGTATTCCCGCCCGCAACTACCAGTCCAACGAAAACGTCCGCCTTATGGCCCGGCAGCTGGGAGCCTCCCTGCATTTTCTCTACCTGCCAGCCCTGCCGGAAAGCCTGGAGGAGAAACAGATCCTCTGCTCCACGGAAATCTACCGGCAGATCCATGAGGAATGGGAGCAGATCGACACCGCCCTGGTGAACATCGGCGACTATCCCTCCAGTCCGGACTTTGCCTCCCTGGTGCGCTACGGCGGCCTTCTCCAGGAGCACCATGCCTGTGGCCGGATGCTGGTCTACTATTTTAATGAAGACGGAACCGTGATCCAGTCAGACCAGGATTTTGCCATTCAGGTGCCCCTGGAAACCTTAAAACAGTGTCCCAACATCATCGGCGTCTGCTCTGCCAATACCAGCGCCAAGGCGGTAAAAGGAGCCTTAAAGTCCGGCATTCTGACCCACATCGTGGCCCGGTCCTCCCTCATCCACTCCATCCTGGAACAATAGTTATATATGTAACCTCTCAAGTATATTTTATATCCTTGAGAGGTTTTGTTTTTGTGCAATATGCATAATAATATTCCTAAATTTATATGGGATACATAGAATTTACCGCCGGAGCTTCCTTCGATATTGATTTACAAGGGCCTGCATGCTATGAATGTGAACATAAGTAACAAATATGTGCTCGAATACGGATAATGAGGTAACATTTGTGAAAAAAAGGAGTTTGCAGACCGGCTGTCCTGCGCCTGTGCTTCAGTGATTTCGGCGGAACAGGAGCTGATTGAGATCGATTCCCATTTCGTTGATGCCGATCATGGCCTCACCATGAAAAAATTGCCGGAGCCATTGATTCCGCCGTGAAGGGATCGGACGGAGGCATCAAAGAAATGCTGGACGATGCGGCCATGGCCGTGATGGTGTTAAACGGAGGCAGCGCCGTTCCCCTCTGGAACGCAGGGCTGGACAGAATGCAGGAAGGAGCTCCGGAGGGAGACGAGATCGATGTTTCTGGCATCAAGGCGATCTTTAAGCGGGCTTTTGAGGAACTGGATAGCGTATCTGGGGCAAAGGTCGGAGATAAGACCATGATGGATGCGCTGATCCCTGCCAGCGAGGCCATAGCCTCCTATAAGGGAAGCGATGAAAATGAGCTGTTTGCCATTGCCTCCAAAGCAGCCGCCGACGGCGCCGAGGCAAGCAGGCAGTTTGTTTCCAAGTTTGGAAGGGGCAAAAGCTACGGGACCCAGACCATCGGAACCCCCGACGCGGGCGCAGTATCCATGGCGTATTTCTTTCGCGGCCTGACCTGGGCTTAAATGTAACGGAATCCATTAAAAACAGGAGGAACCTACTATGAAGATGAAAAAATTTATCAACGCCCCCGAGACCATCACCGACGAGGAGTTAGTGGGCCTGGGACTTGCTTACCCGGACATCGTTGATGTGGACGGCCATCTGGTGATCAGTAAGGACTTAAAGGACGCAGACCGCGTGACCATCGTTACATACGGCGGCTCCGGCCATGAGCCGGCACAGGCTGGTTTTGTTGGAAAAGGAATGCTGGATGTACAGGCGGTGGGCGATATTTTTGCGGCCCCCACCACGAAGCTGGTATTTGACGCCATGAAGCTGGCTGACAAAGGCCACGGCGTTCTGCTGCTGACGCTCAACTACGCAGGTGACCAGCTGGCCGGAAAGCAGGCCATGAAGCTGGCCCAGAAGGCAGGCCTCAATGTCCGACAGGTGGTCACAGGCGAGGAGATCCAGTTTGACCCCAACAGCGAGGACAATAAACGGGGACTGGCAGACGCAGTCGCCCTTTATCATATCGCCGCAGCTGCGGCCAGAGAGGGAAAGAGCCTTGACGAGGTGGCTGAGATCGCAGAGCGCTACGCGAAGAACATGGCCTCCATCACCGTGAAATCCACCGACGCCACCCATCCGCAGAACGGGATGTCCTTCGGCGACCTGGGAGAAACGGATCTGATGGAGATCGGCGCAGGCCAGCACGGAGAGGGCGGCGGAGTCCGCGTGCCCGTGAAGTCCTCCAAGGAGACCGTTGCCACTGTGGCAGAGGCCCTCTACAGGAATCTGGAGTTAAAGGCCGACGACCGGGCCTTTGTGATGATCAACGGCTGCGGAGCCACTACCATGATGGAAATGCTGGTCCTCTTTAAGGATACGGTTGAGTTCTTAAAGGAAAAAGGCGTGGAAGTGGCCGCCAGCATGGTAGGTGAGATCTTAACGGTTCAGGAGGCCGGAGGCTTCCAGATGAACATTGCAAAGTGGGACGACGAATTTATCCGTCTCTGGAACACGCCGTGCCACACACCGGCGTACAGCAAGGAGTAAGATTATGGCAGATAATATTGGAAATAAGGCTGCGCACGATTATCATCTTGATATTCCCGCTGCGCAGGAGGGATTTTATGTGAAGGGCAGTGCCCACTGCGACTGGGGCATGAAAAACCGTATGGGGAAAATGTTTGATCCCAGGTCCGGAAATACGGTGATGCTGGCCTTTGACCACGGCTATATCATGGGTCCCACCGCCGGTTTAGAGCGGATCGACCTGGTGATCCCGCCGCTGATCCCCCCATGTAAACGTCCTGATGGGCACCAGGGGAATGATCCGCTCCTGTATCTCCCCGGCGGCTCCTGTGGCAAAGTGTGTCCGGGTGACCTACGATTCCACGGTTCTTTACGACGATATGTCCAACGGCGGAGGAATCGCCTGCGACATTGAAAATGCCATCCGCATGAATGCCGACTGCATGGTTGTACAGACCTTCATCGGCGCACCCGGCGAAAGCCGTTCCCTGGAGCTTTTATCCCGCACCGCTGACGCCGGAGCCCGCTACGGGATCCCGACCCTGGGGGTGGTTGCCGTTGGAAAACAGATGGAGAGAACTGAAAAGTTCTTCCTTTTAGCTACCCGCGTGCTGGCGGAAAACGGAGCAAATATCGTAAAGAGCTACTACTGCGACGGCCTTGAGCGCGTGGCTGCCGCATGTCCGGTTCCCATCGTCATCGCCGGAGGAAAGAAGCTTCCGGAGCTGGAAGCCCTGGAGAAGGCTTACAGGGCGATCCAGGAAGGCGCCCATGGCGTGGACATGGGAAGAAACATCTTCCAGTCCGATTGTCCGGCCGGTATGGCCCAGGCCATCGGCAAGGTGGTCCATGAGGGCTATACCCCGAAGCAGGCCTTTGAGGTTTACGAAACAGTGAAAAACCAGTAACATCTTCATCTGCGCGGTGCGCCTGGATAAAATACAGCCCCCGCCCGGGGGAGGATCTCCGGGGGAAGGCGGAAGCTTCACAGGAAGGCGCCTGAAGCGCAGAAATATTCATGGAAGAAACAGGAGGAACGAGCATGGCAGCTGCATATATGCACATCGGTATCCCGGTCACCAATAAAAAGCCCGGCATGGTCTACAATGAGGGGGCCAGGTTCTGGGTCAGCAGCGTGGACGACTACGATTACAAGATCGAGTATCTGAAATTTGAGGAGGGAACGCCGTTCCCGGAGGTCCTTTACCGCAATCCCCATGTGGCGTATAAGGTGGACGATCTTCAGAAATACATCGACGATGCGGATTCTGTCATCTGCGGTCCCATGGACGCCAACGACAAGGGCGATCAGCTGGCCTTTGTCTGGAAGGACGGAGCGATCTTAGAGCTGTATCAGGAGGCATAAAATCCATGGCCCGGGCCGTCAGACGAAAGGCGGAGTCCCGGTGTCTGTCGGATGGGGGGCTGAACAAAAGTCAGCGATATCTGGTTTTTGATAACCAGGTATCGCTTCTTTTGTACCCGTAAAAGCATTTTTATCAGAGAAAAACAGACCTGTGTTATGTTTTTATGTTATAGCAGCAGTTGCCTCAAACCCGTAATGATCGATATATATTCGATTTCCTTTGCATAGGAAAACTGTCTGCGGTATTTGTTCCACATAATCTGAAGTTCCGGACTTTCTTCGATGTCGTGAAGAATAGCGGGAACATCTGCGATCCGCTGAGTGGTGCCGCGATGGTCTGCGGTTGCTCTCAGTGCCTCTGCAAACACAGCTTTATCAAATTTCTGTGTTGTCGTCAGTATGTAAGCATCGTAAAAATCTCTTGGACGGGTATTGAATACGCCGCGCCGCAAAATGGTTTCCACCTTTTCTGCCATAACAGTTTCGATGTTATATGCCCACAGTTCGTATGATTGCCCATCATCAAAAATTTCAAAAAAGTTGTACTGGACTGCATGGGGCGTGATTGCGTCGCCGGCGGATACATCAATGCTGAGCGGAGTCAGAAGAGTATCCAGCTTTGCATTCAGCATGACACGGTATCCGCCATAAATATCATCTTCACGGATGGGAGAAATAGTTCTGATTTCAAATACAACGCCATCATCAAATGCAATATCACAAATATCTTCCAATGCACTGCGGATTGCTTCTGGTGTAAGGGGCAAATTTTTGAGAGTGGTATCCATATCCATGGTTGCGCGGTTGTCCAATCCAACAATCGCAGCCACCAGCATACCGCCCTTTAATACAAACTTTTCTTTGTAGTCGGAAGCGGAAAGACGGACGAGCAGACGCTCAAACATATAGTTTTGCAAAATGACCTGTGCAGGGATATTCTTCTGTCGGGCGATATTGCGGATTCTCGCTTTCAGACTCATTGCTTTACTCATAGAAGCACCTCCAAATATTGACGCAGGGCGTTGGATACCCGCATTTTTTTGGCGTAAGAGTTTAATTTGTTCAAATCTTTTTTTGGGGTTGCCGCATACAGCTTTAACGCCGCGAGGAAAGTTTCTGTTCCCAATTTGTTCCGGCTGCGGATCACATCACAAATTGTGCGTTCAAGATCGTATGCGGGAACATCATTTCCTGCGGGTGTTCTCAGAGTTGTTTTTCCAAGTTCAAACAAATCAGGCTTGATGTAATATACCTTGCATTCAGATTTAATTGCAGCGGATGGGATACAGCCGGAGGGTGCAGTGATCGTATGTTCAAACGGTGTGCGGTCAGAAATTCCATGAAGGTAGAGCGCAGTTTCGTGAGAAAAAATTACTTTTTTAGAGCGATTGCTGATCGCCAGCAGCTCATCCTGCATATCATCCGGAAGGATATACTGTCCTTTTACAATGCGATGGATCTTATCTTCTTTACACAATTTATAAAGCATTGCTTTGGAGATGCCATGCTGTGCTGCTATCTTGGTTTCGATAATTCCTCCATGCGATTTTGCAATAGCGGCGAGTTCAGTTATGTAATCCATACATTCACCTCAATTATAACAATCTAATAATATTATGCACATAATTATGATGTAAGTCAATACAATTAAATGCACATTCAAAAAAATTTACAATTAAATTATGACAAAAGTAAACATCGATTTTAAATGAAACATTTACCATACCCCAAAAATCAAACAAGGGAAAAGGCACGAACCGTAAAAAGCCAGTGCCATATCATAGGAAAATGTGCTCCGGAGGTTTTGGCATCGGGGAATGGGGATGGATGCATACTTGTATTGTATGGCCGAGAGAACTATAATGGAAAGGCCAGAGGCGCGGACCGGACCAGAGGAGGATGGCCGCGGGAAGCATCGTCTGGCAGAGAAACCGGCAGATGGCCGGACAAGACAGGGAAAGGGGTTTTGCCATGAACCGGATTTTGATCATAGATGATGACAGGGAGCTGTGCGTTCTGATCAAACGCAGCGTATTATCCGAAAATATAGAAGCCGATTTCTGCAATACAGGAAAGGCCGGCCTTTTGAAATTAAGGGAAAGGGAGTACCAGCTTGTGATACTGGATGTGATGATGCCGGGCATGGACGGTTTTGAGACCCTGGAGGAGATCCGGAAGGAAAGCAGCCTTCCGATCCTGATGTTCACATCGAGAAATGACAGTATTTCAAAAGTGCGAGGGCTGCGGGCCGGAGCCGATGATTATCTGACAAAGCCCTTTGATATGGAGGAGCTGATCGCCCGTATCGTTTCGCTGATCCGCCGTTATACCCGCTTTAACCAGCCGGATGGGACCGTGCAGAAGCTTGTATTTGACGGACTGGAGATCGACCCGGAAGCCCGTCTGGTCACTGCGGAAAACGGTACCTTTGAACTTCCCCCGAAGGAATTTGACCTGCTGTTATACTGTGCAAAAAATCAGGGGAAGATCCTGACCAAGAAGCAGATCTATGAAAATGTCTGGGGAGACGAATATTTCTATGATGACAGCAATATCATGGCGGTCATCAGCCGGCTCCGCAAAAAACTGGAGGCCGCTCCTTCAAGCCCAAAGTATATCCAGACCATCAAAGGGATCGGCTACCGCTTTAATAAGGAGGTATAGTTGGTATGGGGATCCTTGTTTTTCTGTCCATTATGACCGCGGCTCTGGCAGTCCTGTCCTCCTGGTACCGCATCCGGCGGGTGAAAGAGCAGATCGCGGAGATCGCAGACGCTCTGGCTGACGTGAAAAACGGAAATGGCGGCCGCCGGATCCTGTCCGCGGCAAATGAGCTGGCAGCCCCCATTGCCTATGAGATCAATGAGATCGTTGTGTCCTATGAACGCAGGCTTTCTGCGGTGCGGCAGGCAGAGGAGGCAAACCGTCAGCTTATGACCAGCCTTTCCCATGATGTCCGGACACCCCTTACAACACTCATCGGATATCTTGACGCCGCTCACAAAGGACTTGTTGCAGGCAGGGACCGGGATGAATATATCGAAACGGCCCGCCGGAAGGCTCACGATCTGAAAGAATATATTGACGTTCTCTTTGACTGGTTCAGGTTGAATTCCAATGAGTTTGCCATGGAGATCCATCCCACTGAAGCGGCAGAGCTCACAAGAAATATCCTGATCGACTGGGTCCCGGTCTTTGAGGATAAGGAGATCGGTTATGACATTGACATTCCCGAGCGTCCGGTCCGGCTAAGGCTCGACGCAGACGGATATATGAGGATTATAAACAACCTCATCCAGAATGCGGTCGCCCACAGCGGCGGGGATGAAATCAAGATCGCTCTGTCAGAGCAGGGGGGTGCCATGAAGCTTCTTGTGGCGGACAATGGTGCGGGGATCGGGAAGGAAGATCTGAAGCATATTTTTGAACGGCTGTATAAGTGTGATAAGGGCCGGTCCCAGAAGGGCAGCGGGCTGGGCCTTTCCATTGTCCATCAGCTTGTGGAAAAGATGGGAGGCAGCATCACTGTGGAAAGCACACCGGGAAAAGGAACAGAATTTACCCTGGTTTTCCCCCTGGATGAGTGAGCGGCCCCCGGGCATTCTGGCCGGATCTTAAACTGCAAGGTTTTTGCAAGGCTGCGGCAAGGTTCATGCAAGGATGGCGTGATAGAATCCCTTACAGAACAGGAGGTTTGCCTATGGACACAAATACCATCATTGAAACAAGAAACCTGACCAAGCAGTATGGCCCGCAAAAGAGCGTGGCTGACTTAAGTATCCATGTGAAGCGCGGGAGGATCTATGGTCTGCTGGGGAGGAACGGGGCCGGAAAAACGACCACCATGAAAATGCTGCTGGGACTGACGAAGCCCACGTCCGGCGAGGTGCGGATCTGGGGAAATCCTTTGCAGGGGAATGAAAAGAAGATCCTGCCCCGCATCGGCAGCCTGATCGAGTCCCCTGGCTTTTATCCCAATCTGACCGCTGCGGAAAATCTGCGTATCTTTGCCATTCTGCGGGGCGTGCCAAACGGTCATGCCATCAGGGATGCCCTGGATCTGGTGGGGCTGCCTTATAAAGACAAAAAGCTCTTTTCCCAGTATTCCCTTGGCATGAAGCAGCGGCTTGCCATTGCCCTTGCCATTATGCACGATCCGGAGCTTCTGATCCTGGATGAGCCCATCAATGGGCTTGATCCCATCGGCATTGCAGAGGTGCGTTCATTTATCCGGGAGCTCTGTGATACAGGAGGGAAGACCATTCTGATCTCCAGCCATATACTTTCGGAAATTTCCCTGCTGGCGGACGATATTGGGATCATTGACCACGGCACACTGCTGGAAGAGGAAAGCCTTGCCAGACTGGAGCAGAAAAGCGGCAGGCATGTCCGTTTTACGCTTTCCGACACCGCCCAGGCCGCAAGGATCCTGGAGCGCAGCTTCCATGAAACCCATTTCTCCATCCAGGATGACCACAGGCTGCAGCTCCACAATCTTGATCTGCCGGTCGGAAAAGTTGTAACTGCCTTTGTGGAAAACGGACTGGAGGTATCGGAGGCCCATACCTGTGAAGAAAGCCTGGAGGATTATTTCAGGCGTGTGACGGGAGGCGAGGGGATTGCTTAGACTGATGGAGTGTGAATTTCTGAAGCTGAAACGCAGGCCCCTGGTATTTATTTCCCTGGTGCTTTCCGTTTTCATGCCGTTGGCGTACATTTTTTTTCTGTCAGATGTGAATACGGATGTGGATGCTGTAAACGGAGTGATGTCCAGCCTGTTCCAGCTCAGCGCATATCTGCTTCTGATGCCGCTTCTTGTGATCCTGGCTTCCAGCCTGCTGTTTCAGGAGCTGGACCATGATACTCTGAAAAACCTTGCGGCCATACCCGTGGACCGGACGAAACTGGTGCTTTCCAAAATGCTGGTCCTGCTGCTGTTTGCCGTTGGCTTCATGGCGGCGGGAGGCCTGGTGAATCTTGCGGTCCTGTTGGTCCAGGGATGGGAGCCGGTTGGGTTCTGGACGCTGTTCTGGGTTGGGCTGGAAGAGGGAG
>Garth_p2__coassemble_1987_pt1 | contig 9964 bp, 10 predicted proteins | sample Garth_p2__metabat2_high_PE_002 | metagenome-assembled genome bin Garth_p2
GTGAGGCGCTCATCCCAGAGCGTCACCAGAAGCCCGGTCCGGCGCTCCAGCATCTCTTTAAATTCCTTCGTTTTCTCCACCCGGTCTCCATCGGTATTGTTCATATTTTTCGGGAGTCCCAGCACGATCTCCTCCACGCCGTATTCCTTTATGATCTCTTCGATCCTGGCGCAGGTCTTTCTCAGCTTATTCTCATCTTTCCGTTCGATGGTCTCCAGTCCTTGGGCCGTTAAAAGCAGCTCATCGCTTACGGCCACCCCCACGGTCCTGGATCCGAAATCAAGTCCAAGTATCCTCATTTTCTCCACGACAAAATCAGCTGGCCTCATATCCCCCAACTGTTCTGCCGCTTTCCCCCTATGGTTCTTTTCTGGCTTCCGCCATTTTGTCTATTTCAGTCTCGTATTGATGTAATTTTCCATCAATTCCTCTAAGATCTCGTCCCGCTCCACCTTCATGATCAGGCTTCTGGCGCTTTTATGACTGGTGATATACGTCGGATCTCCAGACATGATATAGCCTACGATCTGGTTGATGGGGTTATATCCCTTTTCAGTCAGAGCCTCGTAAACCTCCCGAAGGACCTGGCTGACCTCCATCTTCTTTTCTTCCTGTACTGCCCTGAAATACTGTGTGTTGCTGATATCGCCCATAAATGTCCTCACGTCCTTTAGTTGCTATTCCTTATTTTACCCCAAATCCGGATTTTCTGCAAGATAAATGATTTCATCTGTCAGGAATTCTTTTAACACTCCCCGGACAAAGCAGTTTTTTCCGCCAGCTTCCGGCACAGCGGCCTTTACATATTCCTTTGTATGACCCACCATGTACCGGACTCCGCCTATCTCCACAGGCTCCTCCAAAAGGACCTCCGTCTCTCTTCCCAGGAAGGAGGCCCGGTACGCCTTTGACATCTCCTTCTCCAAGGCCAGAAGCTCTGCGCTCCGCTTCGTCTTTACCGGCTCCGGCACCTGGTCAGGCATCCGGTCCGCCCGGGTCCCCGCCCGCCTCGAATATTTGAATACATGCATCTCGTAAAAATGGACCTTTTCCAGGAATTTTTTTGTCTCTGCAAATTCCTCATCCGTCTCTCCCGGAAAGCCCACGATCACGTCAGTGGTAATGGCCGGATCCTCGAAATATTTTCTTAAGATCCCGCACCTGTATAAATAGTCCTCACAGGTATAGTGGCGGTTCATGCGCTTTAAGGTAGCGTCACAGCCACTCTGCAGGGATAAATGGAAGTGGGGGCAGATCTTTTCCATGGCAGAGAGCTCCCGTGCAAATTCTTCGGTGATCAGCCTGGGCTCCAGGGAACCGAACCGGATCCGCTTCACGCCGGAGATCTGGTGGAGCTGCTTTGTCAATTCCAAAAGGTCCTGGTGCTCCTCCTTAAAATCTGTACCATAGGAGCTCAAGTGAATGCCTGTTAAGACGATCTCCTGGTATCCCTTTTCTGCCAGGTCCCTGACCTCCTTCTCCACGTCCTCCGGCCGGCGGCTTCTGACCCGCCCCCGGGTGTAGGGAATGATGCAATAGCTGCAGAACTGGTTGCATCCGTCCTGCACCTTGATAAAGGCCCTAGTATGGTCTGCCTGGCGTTCAATGCGGAGCGCTTCATATTCCTGGGTTGCGGAAATATCAATGACCGCGTCCTGGGGCTCCTGTCCGGCCAGCCGCTCCTCCAGAAGCTGCACCAACTCCGCCTTCTTATTATTTCCGATGACCAGATCGATGGCCGTATCCTCCAGAAGCTTTTCTCCAGCCGCCTGGGCATAGCAGCCCGCAGCTACCACAAGAGCCTCCGGATTTTTCGCCTTGGCCCGATGGAGCATCTGACGGGATTTTTTATCCGCCACATTGGTGACGGAGCAGGTGTTGATAATATAAACGTCGGCCTTTTCCTCAAAGTCCACGATCTGGTACCCGGCAGCCTCTAAAAGCTGCTGCATGGCCTCTGTCTCATAAGAATTGACCTTGCAGCCCAAGTTATGGAGTGCAGCTTTTCTCATTTTCTTCTCTCCTGTCTAAATTCAATCATTCATTCCCGATTTTCATGCAATCTAGCTCTTGACTTTTATGAGATGTCCATTTAGTATGAATATAAGAACGTAATTTATCTATATAATGAACTGGGAGGACTTTAACATGAAAACCGTTAAAATTTCTTTGAACTCCATTGATAAAGTTAAGTCTTTTGTAAACGACCTGACGAAGTTTGATACTGATTTCGATCTGATTTCCGGCCGCTATGTGATCGATGCCAAATCCATCATGGGCATCTTCAGCCTGGATCTTTCCCGTCCCATCGACTTAAATATCCACGCCGAGGGAGACACTGAGGAAATCCTTGCTGTACTGGCCCCGTATATTGTGGAATCATAAGCCCTTTAAAGTCTGCCCGAAAGCGGTCCGCTCCGGGCAGTTTTTCTTTACTATGACAGAAAGCCCCGTTCTCCAGGAGCATTTCTGTTTTAAATACAGCGGATAACTTCCCTGGTTTCAATGGCAGTCTTCACCATCTCATCAATCTTTTCAGAAAGCTTTGTCTCTGACATCTCGATTCTCTTAAGATTCGGCTTTGTCACCGGATGCTTGGCCACGAAAATCGTGCAGCAGTCCTCATAGGGGAGGACAGAGGTCTCATAGGTGTCGATCTTTAAGGAAATATCCACGATATCCTGCTTGTCAAAGGCGATCAGCGGCCGCATCACCGGAAGTTCGCAGACGGCGTTGGTCACGCCTAAGGACTGTAACGTCTGGGAAGCCACCTGGCCGATGCTCTCGCCGGTGATCAATGCCAGACAGTCGGACTCTTTTGCAATGGCTTCCGCGATCCGCATCATATAGCGGCGCATGATGATGGTCAGCTCATCGTGGGGGCACTGGTCATAGATATAAAGCTGGATATCGGTGAAATTCACCACATTCAGCTTAATGGGGCCCGTGTACTTTGCCACCAGCTTCGCCAGGTCCACCACCTTCTGCTTGGCCCGCTCGCTGGTATAGGGCGGCGCATGGAAATAGGTCGCCTCCAGGGTCACGCCGCGCTTGGCCACCATGTACCCTGCCACCGGGCTGTCGATGCCGCCGGAAAGCAGGAGCATGGCCCTCCCGGCCGTTCCGATGGGCATTCCCCCGGGACCAGGGATGGTCTCGGAAAAGATATTGATCTTATGGCGCACCTCCACCCGCAGGAGAACGTCCGGGTTATGCACGTCCACCCGGGTCTCCGGATACGCGTTTAAGATCACCTCGCCCAGGTCCCTGTTGATCTGGTCAGACACCACCGGATACTGCTTGTTGCCCCGGCGGGCCACCACCTTAAAGGTAAAGTTTTTGTTTTCATAGGCCTCGCCGATGTACCGCACCACCTGGGCCTTCAGATCTTCATAGCCGTTGTCCTCGATCTGCAGCATGGGACAGATGCCCACGATGCCGAACACGTGCTGCAGGGCGTTTACCACCTCGTCAAAATCAAAAACTTCACTGGCCTCGGCGTAAATGCGCCCAGCCTCCTTTGTTACTGTAAAGCCGCCCTCCAGCCGTTTCAGCCGGTGGTGGATCTGCTTTACCAGGGCGTCCTCAAAAAGATAACGGTTCTTTCCCTTAACGCCGATCTCTGCATATTTAATAAGAAAGGATCTGTAATTCATAGTTCTCCTTCTGTTCTGTAAATCTGATTTTCTGTTCTTCTGACGCTTAAGCCCTCCGGTATCTGCGGAGCACTGGAAGAAGCTCCCGCAGGACCTCCAGGCAGTAATCCACCTCGTCCTCCGTATTGAACACGCCAAAGGAAAAACGCAGGGTGGAATCCAGCAGGGATTCCCTGACGCCGATCCCCCTTAGGGTTCCGGAGACCCCCGGATGGTTGGAGGAGCAGGCAGAGCCGGAAGAAACGTAAATTCCCCGGTCCTCCAGGGCATGTAAAAGCACCTCTGCCCTTACGCCCTCAAAGCCGACGCTGACGATCTGGGGTGCCGAATCCCTCCCAGTCCGTCCGTGGACCGTAACGCCCTCCAGGCTGGAAAGGCCCTGGACCAGACGGTTCTTTAAGGCGTACAGACGCTCCACTCTTTCGTCATGGTCCTTATAGATCTCCTTGACAGCCATGCCCAGGCCGGCGCAGCCCGGAACGTTTTCTGTCCCCGAGCGCATTCCCTTCTGCTGGCCGCCGCCGAAAATGATGGGCTTGATCCGGATCTTCTCGTCCACATATAAAAAGCCCACTCCCTTGGGTCCGTGGATCTTATGGCCGCTGACGGACATGAGATCGATGCCCTCTTTTTTGGGACGGATCACGTATTTCCCGTAGGCCTGGATGGCGTCCACATGGAAATAAATGTCCGGACGGATGCTCTTTATGAGCTTCCCGATCTCTGCCACCGGCTCCACGGCTCCCATCTCGTTGTTCACATACATGATGGAGACCAGGATCGTGTCGTCGCAGATGGCCTCCCGCAGGGCATCCAGGGATACGATCCCATCCTGATCCACCGGAAGATAGGTGATCCGGAAGCCCTGCTCCTCCAGGAAGCTCATGGTATTATAGACGGACGCATGCTCGATGCAGGTGGTGATCAGATGGTTCCCCTTTCTTCTGGCAGCCATGGCGGCGCCAATGAGGGCCATATTGTTGGACTCCGTTCCGCCGGAGGTAAAAATGATCTCCTTTTCCTTTACCTTCAGGGAGCCTGCGATCTCCTCCCGGGCCTCCCGGATGTACCGTTCCGCCTCCACGCCCTTCATATGTCTGGAGGAGGTGTTGCCGTAATCGGAGGTCATGGCCTCCACCATCACGTCCCGGACACTGTCAAAGACCCGGGTCGTGGCTGAATTGTCAAAATATACTTCTTTTCTGTTTTCCATTTAAAAAATCAATCCTCCAAAAGAAGCCCCACGGCTGAAAGCACAAAGAGCCCCGCCGTCTCGGTCCTTAAGATCCGCTTTCCCAGGGTCACGGTCCTGGCCCCGGCGTTTCTGGCAGCCTCCACTTCCCCGTCGGAAAAGCCGCCCTCGGGACCGATGAGCACCGCGCATTTCTTTCCCGGCTTCAGTCCTCCGATCAGGCTTCTGGTAAGCTCCATGCCCCCGGCTCCCGAAAGGCTCTCAGAATCCTCATAGGGCAGGAGGAACAGGTCCATGGAAGCTGCCTCAGCCACCGCTTCCTTATAAGAAAGGACCGGTCCGATCTCTGGAACGATCATCCTTTTGGACTGCTTGGCGGCGCTTTCGGAAATGCCCTGCCAGCGCTTCCTTTTTGCCTCTTCCTTCTTCTTATCCAGCTTTACCACCGACCGGGCCATTTCCACTGGTACGATCCGGGAGACGCCCAGTTCCACACATTTCTGGATGATGAATTCCATCTTATCGCCCTTGGGAAGGCCCTGGTACAGGGTCACTTCCACCGGAAGCTCCGTGTCCTCCACCAGCTCCGGCAGGATCCGCGCCAGGACCCGGCTGTTTTCGATCTCCGTGATCTCACACAGGCAGTTGGTCCCCTTTCCGTCACTTAAAAGGATCTGCTCGCCCGGCTTCATCCGCAGCACATTTTTTATATGGTTCACATCCGGCCCGGTGATCACGGCCTCAGACTCTGTAAAAAATTCCGTTTCAGTAAAAAAATGATACACTACCGCTTCCTCGCTGTGATGGAGACCCACTCTCCCTGTCTGGTGGTCTCCAGGATCTCAAAGGCATCGTTCTGGGACAGCGCATCCCTGACCGCCTGCTCCTTCATATCGATGATGCCGGAGGTAATAAAGATCCCTCCCTGCTTCAGATGCACCGGAACCTCCTTCTGGATCATGATGATCACATCGGCCAGGATATTGGCCACGGCAATGTCGTAGCACTCGTATCCCGCAGCGTCCTGGACTGCCTTCTCATCGATGATATTTCCCTGGACCACTCCGAATTTCTCCTCCTGGATCCCATTGGCCTCCAGGTTTTCATGGACGGCGGTAATGGCGTTCTCGTCCAGATCCGTTCCGAATACAGAACCGGCTCCCAGCTTTAAGGCCGTAATACCGAGAATACCGCTGCCAGTGCCCAGATCCAGGACCCGCACGCCCGGCTTCACATATTTTTCCAGCTGGCGGATGCAGAGCTGGGTGGTCTCATGCTTTCCGGTCCCAAAGGCCGTTCCCGGGTCGATCTGGATCAGAAGCTTGTCCTTGTGCTCCTCAGGGATCTCCTCCCAGGTGGGCTTTATAAGGATGTGATCCACAGTGAACGGCTTGAAATACTGCTTCCAGTTGTTGATCCAGTCCTTGTCCTCGGTCTCAGAGGCTGTGATGGTCCCCTCTCCGATCTCCACATACTGGCGCAGTTCAGAAAGCCCCTCGTCCACTTCTTTTAAGATAGCCTCCGCGTCGTCATCGTCGTCCAGATAAAAGCTCACTCTGGCTGTACCGTCGTCCGGCAGCAACTCCGGCAGGATGTCGATGAACATTCCCTTGGTCTCGCTCTCGGTCAGAGGCACGTTGTCCTCGATCTCAATGCCCTGGATCCCGATCTCATCAAACAGGCTGCTGATATAGTCCACCGCCTCTGTGGTGGTCTTCAGCGTAAATTTTTTCCACTTCATATTTTTTTCCTCCGGTCTCAGAACGGCTCCTTTTAAGAACCGCTAAAAAGTCACATGATATCATATCACAGATCGTCCCCGAATACAAGAGAGCAAACGGCGTCATCCGGGGCAGGTCCCGCTATTTTCCCTTTCCGTTTATTTATTCCCAGGGCTCCCTTTCTGAAAATTAACAGGAGCGCCGTTTATTTTCCCGGCGCTCCTGATCCTGAGCCATACTTCTATGCGGGGCCAGATGGCCCGGCACCTCTTCCATATATGTATATGGATTCCCTCTGGATGGATCCCGGCCATCACCCCGCCAGGATCTTCACAAACAGCAGAGCCAGCACGCCCATGACCACAGGCCTTACGATCTTCTGTCCGTTGTTGACCACGAGCCCCGCTCCAAAGTAGCTGCCTGCCATGCAGAAAAGGGCCGCTGCGATCCCCAGGGCATAATCCACCTTTCCGCCGACGAAAAACGTCCCCAGGGCCCCGATATCTGCGCTCAGGTTGACCACCTTGGAGATCCCGGCCGCATCTCTGGTCCCCAGCTTCAAAAGGCCGGTGAATACGAGGATCAGGAAGGTCCCTGTCCCCGGACCGTAAAAGCCGTCGTATCCGCCGATCAGAAAGGAGACAGCCAGGCCTGTAAAAAACATACGGCGGAATCCGTCCGGATCCTCGGACCGGTCCGGAGTCTCCCCACCGCCCAGTTCTTTATTCTTCAGCACATAAAAGGCCACCACAGGAAGCACCACCACCATCAGCGAGCGGATCAGCTTTTCATCGGTCTTAAGGGCCAGGCTGGCTCCTCCCACAGCTCCCAGGGCCGCAGAAGCCGCCCAGGGAAGGGCCAGCTTAAAACGGATATAACCGCTCTTGGCAAATCTTAAGGCTGCAACGATGGATCCCGGAAAGGCGCTCAGCTTTGAGGTTCCCAGGATCACATGGACGGGAACCCCGGCCAGCATATACGCCGGGAATGAGATCAATCCCCCTCCTCCGGCAATGGAGTCTACAAATCCCGCCAGGAATACCAGCGGGCATACGATCAGAAACTGTTCCATATCTGTCTCCTTCTGTTATTTTTACCCATATTATAGCATGGCCTCCGACATTTTTCATGATAATTTAATAATTTATTCCTTGAATACCCGGATGCGGTATGATATAGTACTCAGAAATAGGGGAAAAGAAATGGCCGCCACTATTTTTAGTGACGGCCGTTCTCTTTGTACCGCGGTATCCTAAGTTCTGGAACGATCAGTTGTTGGCGGCGACCACCACCCGGCGGCCCCGCTCCAGGGCGATATAGATATGGCAGTATTCCATAGATGCACAGATCTTGTCGGCCATGGTAATGATCCACGCCTCCCGGTTCTTTGGCACCGGCCCCAGAGGGAACATATGGGAAAGGATCGCGCTTTTCTCGCGCTCGCTGATCCCAAAGACCTCCTGGCTGTTCTTAGCCGCGACTCTGGGATGGTAAAAGGCCTGGAAGCCGCCTGTGGGAGGCTTTTCCCTGAAATCATAAAGGCAGAAATCGTGAAGCAGTCCGGCCCTGGCGGCCATTCTTGCATCGCACCCCAGCTTTCTGGCTATATGCCAGGATATATAGGATACATTGATGCTGTGCATCAGTCTGGATGTACTCTGGTGATGGGAAAACGCTCCCAGCTGCATAAATTCCCGGTTTTCCAGGATATCCTTTACTTCCTTTATGTACCCGGGTTCGATCTGTCCGTTAAATGTAAGCTCCATCGGCTGTCACTCGCTTTCTGTAAAGAATGATGGATATTTCCCCTACACTTTTATTATGATAAAGTACCGTGAAAATTTCAAGGCCTTTTCTTTAATCTTTTCTTTCATTTTGAGGTGAATTGCTTATGATCAGGATTTTAAAATTTTTTGGCGTCTCATTTCTGTTCCTGCTGCTCCTTTACATCCTCCTGCTGACCCTGCCCTATGTGGCCCATAAAAAGGTCCCCCAGGAGATCCTGGACCGGATCCGTTCCGCAAAATATTACTCAGAGCTTCCCGGCGCTGAGCGGGCCGCCTACATAGACGACAACACCGATGCCCTCCTCTACCGTCTGAACCTCATTGACCAGGCCGAAAAGGAGATCATCTTCTCCACCTTCGATTTTAACGTGGATGAAGCCGGCAAGGACATCATGGCATCTCTCCTTTCCGCAGCAGAACGCGGAGTCAGGATCCGGATGCTGGTGGACGGATTCAGCGGCATGCTGGATGTGAACAACAGCCCATGGTTCGAGGCCATGGCTTCCCATGAAAATATCGAGCTGAAGATCTATAATCCCATCCATTTTTATGCACCGTGGAAAATGCAGGCCAGACTCCATGACAAATATCTGATCATTGACGATCAGATGTATCTTTTAGGCGGCAGGAATACCTTTAACCTGTTCCTGGGAGACTATACGCCGGTGAAAAACATCGACCGGGAGCTGTTCATCTATGAGACAGCCGGGGACCCGGAGGCCTCCATCCATCAGTTAAAGCAGTATTTCCAGTCCGTCTGGGAGCTGCCCGACGCGAAGCTGTATACGAAAATGGGCGACCGGGAAAAATCCCAGGAATGCATCCAGTGGCTTACCTCCCACGCTGACGCCCTGAAGTCCTCTTATCCGTCCGCCTATGAGCCCTGGGATTATGAAGCCCTCACCATGGAGACCAACCGGATCACCCTCCTCCACAACCCCATCAATACCTCCAATAAGGAGCCCTGGATGTGGGAAACCGTCTGCCACCTCATGGGGACCGGAAAGGAGGTCACGGTCTACACGCCCTACATCATCTGCGGAAAGGAAATGTACGCAGACCTTACGGCCCTGTGTAAGAATACAGACCTGGTGGAGATCATCACCAACGATGTGGCCAGCGGCGCCAATCCCTGGGGCTGCACCGACTATCTGAACCAGAAAAAGAAGATCTGGGCCACCGGCGTCCGTGTCTACGAATATCTGGGCGAACACTCCAGCCATTCTAAGGCCGTCCTCATCGACGACCGCATGAGCATCGTCGGCTCCTATAATATGGATATGCGGAGCACCTACCAGGATACAGAGCTGATGCTGGCCGTGGATTCCCCGGAATTAAACGCTGTCATCCGCAAAGAAGCGGAGGTCAACAAGACGTACAGCCGGTACATGACGCCGGAGGGGACGTACATCAACGGCGAAAACTACGTGCCCAGGGAAATGAGCGCAGGTAAAAAACTCTTTTACGGCGTGCTCCGGGTCCTGATCATGCCCTTCCGGAGATTCCTGTAAAAAGGACGCGCAGAAAACATGTCCTCCCTGATCCGCATTTCCAGGACCAGCCCATAAAGAAGCCCGATTGCGGGCTTCTCCGCCTGCGGCGGGCCGC
>Garth_p2__coassemble_1998_pt1 | contig 9889 bp, 7 predicted proteins | sample Garth_p2__metabat2_high_PE_002 | metagenome-assembled genome bin Garth_p2
GCATAGGGCATAACGTTGAAATACTCGTCCTTTTCCACACCGGAGAGAGGGGAGCACATGACGTTTCTCGGGAAATCCCCGCCGCCGCCCATGGTCACGATCCCGCAGTCCAGGGCCCGTTCCATAATATCGCAAACGGCTTCCTGCTGGAGGTCATGAAGCTGGATGGTCTGGCAGGTGGTAAAGTGGATCCGGGATACCTTGTGGGTACGCACCGCTTCTGCAACAAAGGCAAATTTTTCTCTGGTAACGCGGCCGGCAGTCATACGGAGACGCAGCATGCTGGCTTTTCCGCCCTTCTGAGCGTAGCTTCCATACAGGCCGGAAAAGCCCTTATAGGCCATTTTGTCCAGATCGCCTGCATAAAAGGCAGTTGTTTTTTCCCTGAATTCCGGCAGATCGGCTTTCCAGGACTGGGGATCGATTCGATTCATATTCATTTTCCTTCCTTATAATTAGGATATACAGATTTAACGTACAGGTCCGGATGCCGGACCGCGTCATGAAAAAACAGTCCGGTATCCATGGATGGGGCAGAGAACGCCTGCCCGGTCTCATGATTCCATTGTAGCATAAGACAAATTTGGTCGCAAGAATATTTCATAGGAGAGAAAAAGGAAAAAAGAACCGCCCAGAACGGCTTCCGCAGGGGAGGCACTTTCCGGACGGATCCAGAGGGGGACGGGAAAGATCACAGATCGAGTCCAAGGGACTTGGCGTATTCACGGGATTCCTCATACCACTGGTTGTAAAGATCCTGCTCCAGCACCATGTCGATGATCTCATTGATCCGATCCGTCAGCTCGTCTTCGCCTTTGGGGATCCCGATCCGGATCCCCTGGGTGCTTTCATCTACAGTAAAGTAAAAATCCGGAAGGATCATCAGTCCGCTTTCCGGGGTGGAATCCAGATAGAGCTGTGCCATTTTCAGCGAGGCGGCCGCAGCGTCGGCACGGCCTGTCTGCACCATCAGAAAGGCGTCATTGGCAGAGGAGACCAGATTCAGCTTTCCGCAGTCCGGGAGCTGTTCTTTTACGAACAGTTCCTGGAGAGAGCCGTTCTGTACGGTGATGGTCCTGTTTTTTAGATCTCCTGCACCGGTGATCGTTCCGGCATCCTCCTGGCGGATCAGGAGGCCGTAGGCCTTCTGGGGATCCTCACTGCCGAAATAATATCCTTTGGAGAGGTTCATGGCTTCGGCCCGCTCCGGCGTATAGGCCAGGGCGGAAATGGCCAGGTCATATTTCCCGGACGTGATGCTTCCCAGCACGGTGGTAAAATCCATGGGCTTTAGGCGCAGCTCCACTCCCAGCTCGTTGGCGATATAGTTGGCCAGCTGGATGTCAGAGCCCGCATACCGGTCCTGGCCGGTTTTTGTGGTGTCGATAAATTCGTTGGGGGCAAAGGAAGGCTCGGTGGCCACCTCGATATATCCCCTCTCTAAGATTGCGTCAAGACGGGAGGAATGGACGCTCTCACCGCCAGTCTGGGAGACCGTATGATGGGTGGATGCCTCAGCGGTGGTACATGCGGTGAGCGCAGCCACGGAAAGGGTCATCAGGGCAGTGAGAGATGCGAAAAATTTTACTTTCCTCATGGGAAAATCCTCCTTCTTGTGGTATTTTGATATTTTTATAAATTAGCAATTTATCATGGTAAAATGCTAACATTGTAAAAAGTATAACCTTAGGATCCGGAATTGTCAAGTCCTTTTATGGGGCTTCCTTTGGAAGGGCCGCCTTTGCAACCGCGGTTTTTATGGCGTTCATCAGAGCCATGGAGGTATACTGGGAGCCTGCGGAATACTCGAGGCCCTCCAGGGACTGGCTCTCCAGGATCTGGGCGGACAGGGCATCCATGGACGGCTGCATCAGGGGATACATGGCGGCCACAGAGTCGCTTAAGGGCACCAGGGTCACGGCGCTTATGCGGTCCGGGCTCACGGCTACCTCCACGTTTACATTCTGGTGGCCCAGGGATAAGGACGCCGAGTAGAGTCCCGGCGCATAAACGGCCGGGGAAGCGCTTTCGGCAGTGGGAGCCGGAGCTTCCTTTTCAGAACGGAACATGAAGAAAAACAGCAGGATCAGAAAGATGGCCAGGCCGATGAAGATGGCAGTGTAGATGATCTCCTTCATCCGGAGAACAACGATTTTTGTTTTGGAGCTCATGGATCAGTTCCTTTGGGATTCTTTGTTTGTTACAGCTTATGAAAACCCAAGGGCCAATATGACGGGAGGTATTGTAAAATGCGGCTTCTCCCATTATAATGGAAACTGACATACTGCGGAGGAAAAGGCCGCAGGATGGGGCGACTTTATAATCAGGAGGTAAGGACAATGGACTTAAGAGAACGGAAAGAGTTTGAAGCCCGGGTACCGGAGATCGCAGCGGCTGTGGAAAAGAAGCCGGTCGGCTGGATCAATCCGCGCCTGGTATCCATGAAGGAGCTGCCAAAGAATTTGGCGGTGACGGTGGAGGATATTGACGATGCAGAGGCAAGGCTTGAGCGGTTCGCGCCGTATATTATGAAGCAGTTCCCGGAAACTGAAAAGGACGGCGGACTGATCGAGTCTCCGTTTGTGGAGATCCCGAAGATGAAGGAGCTTTTAAAGGAGCGCCATGGCTGTGAGCTTGCCGGAAGGCTTTACTTAAAAGAGGACAGCCAGCTGGCCATTGCCGGCTCCATCAAGGCCCGGGGCGGGATCTATGAGATCTTAAAGTATGCGGAGACCCTGGCCATTGAAAACGGGCTTTTAAAGACCACGGACGATTATTCCATCTTGGCTTCCCAGGAATTTGTGGATTTCTTTGGACGTTATACGATCCAGGTGGGCTCCACAGGAAACCTGGGCTTAAGCATTGGCATCATCAGTGCGAAGCTGGGCTTTAAGGTCATTGTCCATATGTCCCATGACGCCAGACAGTGGAAGAAGGATCTTTTAAGGAGCAAGGGCGTTACGGTGAAGGAATATGAGTCCGATTACGGGGAAGCCGTAAAGCAGGGACGGAAGGAATCCGACAGCGACCCCACCAGCTATTTTGTAGATGACGAAAATTCCAGGGATCTGTTCATGGGATACAGCGTGGCTCCCAGAAGGTTAAAGAAACAGCTGGAGGCAGCCGGAGTTTTAGTGGACCAGGATCACCCGCTGTTCGTATATCTGCCCTGCGGCATCGGAGGAGCGCCGGGCGGCATCGCCTACGGCTTAAAGACCGTGTTCGGTGACAATGTCCACTGCTTCTTTACAGAGCCGGTGGATTCCTGCTGCATGCTGTTCGGTATGGCAACGGGACTCCACGACCAGGTCTGCGTCCAGGATTTCGGCATCTCCGGCAAGACCCACGCCGACGGACTGGCAGTGGGACGGCCGTCCGCCTTTGTCGGGAAGTTCATGGAGCCCATGTTAAGCGGGATCTTCACCACTGGAGACGCAGTGCTCTATGATTATATGCGGGATCTGATGGAAGCAGAAGGCGTGTTCATCGAGCCCTCCTCCTGCGCCGCCTTTGCCTTTGCAGAGGCTCCGGAGCGCCTTGGGGATTACATTAAGAGCCAGGGACTGGAAGGAAAGCAGGAAAACATCACCCACATCGCCTGGGCCACCGGAGGAAGACTGGTGCCGGAGGATGTGAAAGAGGAATACGTTCATACACATCTGGCCTGATCGGTCCCGGCGGGATCCCTGTAAGAAAGTCCCTCCCGGCGCTGGCCGGATCTCCGGAGGTCTGGCGTCCCGGACCGGGGAAGGACGAAACCCCTTGAAAAAGGGACGGCCGGATGGTAGAATATCAGTCGGAAGGCATGTAAATCATATAGGAGGAAATCATGTATAACAATTTAAACGAAGAGTTATTTGCATTTATTAAAAAAAGCCCCACCAGCTTCCATGCCATTGCCGCTATGGAAGAATATATGGAAAATGCCGGAGCTGAAAAGCTTTCCGAGGGCAGCGTATGGAACTTAAAAGAAGGCGGCACCTATTATGTGACAAGAAATAAATCCGCCATCATCGCGTTCCATGTTCCGTGTAAGGAATTTACCGGCTTCAATATCGCCGCCAGCCACAGCGATTCCCCGTCCTTAAAGATCAAGGAAGATCCGGAAATGAACGTGGAGAACCAGTATGTAAAATTAAACGTGGAAAAATACGGCGGAATGCTCTGCGGACCGTGGTTTGACAGACCCCTTTCCGTGGCCGGCCGTGTGATCGTTCAGGATGGAAATAAGCTGGAGACAAAGCTTGTGGACGTAGACCGGGATATTTTAATGCTCCCCAGCCTGGCTGTCCATATGAACAGGGACGTCAACGACGGATATAAGTACAATTTCCAGAAGGACATGCTCCCCTTATTCCGGATGAATGGCTCCAAGACGGATTTCCTGTCCATGATCGCCGCTGAGGCAGGAGTTGAAAAGGAGAACATCAAGGGCAGCGACCTGTTCCTTTACGACAGAATGGAAGGAAGAGTATGGGGCGCAGAGGATGAGTTCATCTCCGCACCGCGTCTGGATGACCTTCAGTGCGCCTTCACATCCATGAAGGGCTTTTTAAAGAGCCAGAGCGAGAAGAGCGTTTCCGTTCTCTGCGTGATGGACAACGAGGAAGTGGGCAGCGGCACGAAGCAGGGCGCAGGCTCCACCTTCCTTTACGACGTTCTCCGCCGGATCAACTTCTCCATGGGAAGAAGCGAGGAGGAATACTGGACAGCCGTGGCAGCCAGCTTCATGATCTCCGGCGACAACGGCCATGCAGTCCATCCCAACTATGCGGATAAGACAGATCCCACCAGCCGTCCGTACTTAAACGGCGGTATTGTGATCAAGCACAGCGCCAACCAGAAGTATACCACCGACGCTGTTTCCGCAGCCGTAATGCGCTGTCTCTGCGACCGTGCAGGCGTGCCCTACCAGAACTTCTTAAACCGCTCCGATATGTTAGGCGGCTCCACTCTGGGCAATATCTCCAACTCCAAGGTATCCTTAAATACCGTGGACATCGGACTGCCCCAGCTGGCAATGCATTCCTCTTATGAGACTGCGGGCGCTAAGGATATGGAGTATATGGTAAAAGCCTTCGAGGAATTCTATAAGTCCTCCATTTCCGTATCGGAAGACGGATCCTTTGAGATCCAGTAAACACACTGGACAGATCCGGCAGCTTATTTTATACTGTATGCAAGGACAGAGGCCAGGACATCAAGTTTGTCCCCGGCCTCTGTATTTGATCTACGGGAGGAAAATATGATGCTGGAAAACCTTGTGATGCTGGCCTTTGTGGCCGTTCTGATGTTCTGCGTGGCCTTTGGGGTACCAACGGCCGCCGCCCTCATAGCGGGATATGTGATCTTTATCCTTTATGGGATGAAAAAGGGATATTCGGTCCCTTCACTTCTTAAAATGTCCTGGTCCGGTCTTGGTACTGTGATCCGGATCCTGTTTATCTTTCTTCTGATCGGAATCCTGACGGCCCTGTGGAGAGGCGCCGGGACCATTCCGGAGATCATCGCCGTTTCGGCGGGACTGATCCATCCTTCGGGCTTTTTACTGCTGAGCTTCTTATTAAACTGTGCTGTTTCGGTGCTTACGGGTACATCTTTTGGCACGGCGGCCACCATGGGCGTGGTCTGTATGACCATGGGATCAGCCATGGGAGTGAACCCTCTGTTTACAGGCGGGGCGGTGGTATCGGGGATCTTTTTCGGGGACCGGTGCTCCCCGGTGTCCACCAGCGCTCTTCTGGTCAGTGAGCTGACCGGGACCGATCTGTACGGAAATATCCGCAGGATGCTCCGGTCCTGCCTGGTTCCTTTCGTTCTGACCTGTGCAGCCTATCTGGCCCTGGGGGCCTTTTCCAGAGGAGGAAGCGGAGCCATGGATGTGAAGACCATGTTTTCCGGACATTTTACCCTGCACTGGATCCTTATGATCCCGGCCCTTCTGATCCTGGTGATGGCGGCTTTCCGCGCAAAGGTGAAATATACCCTGCTGGCCAGTGCGGCAGCGGCGGCGGTGTGCTGCCTGGTATTCCAGAAAATGCCTGTTCCTGAGCTCATAAGGCTCATGATCTTCGGATATAGGTCAGAGGACCCGCAGTTAGCGGCCATGATGAACGGAGGCGGCTTCCTTTCCATGGTACAGGTGTCGGTGATCGTGGGGATCTCCTCGGCCTATGCGGGGATCTTTGAGGGTACCGGCCTTCTTCTGGGGATCAAGAGGTACGTGGAGGCCGTCAGCAGGAAGATCACGCCCTTTGGCGGGATCCTGGCAGTCTCTGTGGTCACCTCCATGATCTCCTTTAACCAGACCCTGGCGATCATTCTGACCGACCAGCTCACAAAGGATGCGGAGCCGGACAAGGAAAAACGGGCCCTGGCCCTGGAGGACACGGTGGTCCTCATGGCGGCCCTGGTGCCCTGGTCCATTGCAGGAAACGTGCCTATTTCCACCATAGGCGCACCCATGGCCAGTCTGTGTCTGGCATTTTACCTGATCCTTGTGCCATTGTGGAATTTTGCCCGGGCTTTGACGCAAAATCGTAAGAATTTTGAAAGAAACTGAAAGGAAAACGCATAAGAATAGAAAAGTTCTCGTGTTATACTGAAGCTGACGCTGAAAGAGAGAAAGAGAGAACAGCGCGGTGGGAGGACATACAGACATGAGACACGACGACAGAATGAATGAAACGGAAGGAAAAGCACTGGCCCAGGGAATGAATGTGCTCGGGGAGACGGAGACCAGAGAGGAAGCAAAAGGACAGAACGCGGCGGAGCCAGAAGCGCCGCAGGAGAAAGAGGCGGCCCCGGAAGCGCCGCAGGAGGACGCGGCCTTTGACCGGCAGCTGGAGGAGATGATGAACGGGACCGGAGAAAAGAAGGCCGGGAAGAAAAAGCGCGGAAAAAAGAAGTTTCTCCTGGCGGCGGCGATCCTGGCAGTCCTGGGCATTGGAGCTGTAAAGGTCCTGGGCGGCAGCGAGCCCAGTCTTCCCACAGCAGCTACGGTGACTCCGGTGAGAAAGGAGATCCAGAACCGGCTTTCGGTCAGCGGTCCGGTTTCCGGCACCGACAGCGTGGACGTGGTATCCAATCTCCATGCAGAGGTGCTGGAGATCCCTGTAAAGGAAGGCGATAAGGTCACAAAGGGACAGGTCCTGGCAGTCCTGGACGATACAGACCTGAAAAAGGAAGTGGCCATGGCAAAAAACGATTACGATCTGGCAGTGAGCACCTGCGCGGAGCAGGACCGGGACGCCAGGAACGGCTATGCCAAGGCGGTCCAGGATCTGAAAACGGCCCAGGACAATTATAACCGGACCAAGGTCCTCTATGACAGCGGGGACGTGCCCCTGGTGGATCTGGAAACGGCGGAAAACGGCTTAAACGATGCAGAGCGCCAGGCTGCCTCTTATGAGGTGAAGAATGGCCAGGCAGTGGCTGGGGATTCCTACCGGCTCCAGGTGGAAAAGGCCCGGTTTGAGTATGAGAAGAAGCAGGAGCAGCTGGCGGATACCCAGATCACCAGCCCCATCGACGGCACGGTGGTACGGGTCAACACCAAGGTGGGCCGGTTCGCCGATTCAGTGGAGGACTCGGAGCCCTTATTCATCATAGAAAATCTGGATGTTCTGGAAATGGAGATCAAGGTCAGCGAGTATTCCATCGGAAAGGTGGCTGTGGGCCAGGAGGCAGAGATCTCCGCAGATATCCTGGGCGGAGAAACGGTCCGCGGCCAGGTGGTGTCCATTTCCCCCACCGGTGAGGAAAAGGGCGGCGGCTCCACCGAGCGGGTCATCCCCACAAAGGTGCGGATCATGGATGAGAACACAAAGCTCATTGCCGGGATCACAGCCAAGGCCCAGATCGTCCTGGAGGAAAAGGAGGATGCCCTGACGGTGCCGGTGGCCGCCGTGACGGAACGGAACGGAGTTTCCATGGTGTTGGCAGTGAAGGACGGCGTGATCCATGAGGTTCCTGTACAGACCGGCATCGAGGGAGATGTGGAGCTGGAGATCCTTCCCGGCGAGGGCGAGGAGCTGGACGAGACGACCCAGATCGTGGCCGCTCCCTCTGAGGGCTTTACGGAGGGCATGGCCGTGACCGCCATGGCGCAGTAAGGGGGGAATGGATGTGTTTGGAATCAGAGATAAAAAGCTTTCTCCCTATATGACAGAAAACGTCCATGAGGAGCTGATCCGCCTGGAAAATCTGGTGAAGATCTACGATACCGGAGCCATTAAGGTCCTGGGGCTGAAAAAGATCAGCCTGACCATCCGGCGGGGGGAGTTTGTGGCCATCATGGGCCATTCCGGCTCGGGAAAATCCACGCTCATGAATATCCTGGGCTGTCTGGACCGCCCCACCATGGGCCATTATTATCTGGACGGCATCGATACGGCGGAGCTGGATCCCAACGAGCTTTCGGCAGTGCGGAATTTAAAGATCGGCTTCGTGTTCCAGTCCTTTAATCTGATCTCCAGGACCTCGGCCTTAAAGAATGTGGAGCTTCCTATGACCTATGCCCGGATCCCCAAGAGGAAACGGGCGGAGCGGGCCATGGAGCTTCTGGAATGCGTGGGCCTGGGAGCCAGGGCAGACCACATGCCCAATGAAATGTCCGGAGGCCAGAGGCAGAGGGTGGCCATCGCCAGGGCCCTGGCCAACGAGCCGCCGCTGATCTTAGCCGACGAGCCCACAGGAAACCTGGATACGGCGGCTTCCATTGAGATCATGGAGATCTTTTCAGAGCTCCATAAGGCCGGAGCCACGGTGGTGGTGGTGACCCATGAGGAAAATATCGCCGCCTTCACGGACCGGATCATCCGGTTTTCCGACGGCCAGATCATCAGCGATGAGAAAAACTTAAATCCCACGCCTGGCAGCGGAGTGATCCACACCCGGGGACTTTACGGGAGAAAGGGGGAGGCCGTATGCTGATCGAAAATATGGCCATGGCCTTCCACGCCATAAAGGCCAATAAGATGCGTTCCTTCCTCACCATGCTGGGCATCATCATCGGTATTGGCTCTGTGATCTCCATTGTGTCCATCGGCGATACCATGCGGGGACTGTTCCAGGATCTTTATAAGGACGTAGGGATCACCCAGGCATATATCCAGATCGGCTACTGGATCGATGATGTGCGTATGACCGATTATTTCACCCTGGATGATCTGGATAAGATCAAAGAGGTATTCGGGGATGAGGTGGCTTACATTGACAGCAGTGCGTATCTGAGCACAGACGTACAGGCGGGCCGTACGAAAATGAAGTTTGAATTTACCGGCATCGACTATAATTACCAGGATGTACAGCCAGTGGATGTGATCTACGGCCGCTATCTCAACGAGGGAGATGTGCTGGGCCGGAGGAAAAACCTGGTGATGGAGGCAAAAAGCGCCGAGAAGCTGTTCGGAACGGAAAACGCCGTGGGGAAAAGCCTGCGGATGACCGTTTACGGGGAGACGGACGAGTATACGGTGGTGGGCGTTTACAAAAAAGAGATGAACGCCTTCCAGGCGCTGATGATGGGGACTGGGAGCGATACGGGGGCGGCCTTTATCCCCTATACGATCCTCACCTGGCCCAATGATAATTTTTACTCCTGCCGTCTATTCGCGGCGGACGATGTGGATATGACGGATTTCATGAACCGGCTCATGGCGTATATCGCCAAACAGAAGGACAGGAAGCCCGAGGACTTTTACAGCCAGACGGCGGTGGATGAGATGGGCAGTGTGGACAGTATGATGGGAGCCCTGTCGGCGGCTGTGGGGGGGATCGCAGCCATTTCTCTCCTGGTGGGAGGCATCGGCATTATGAACATCATGCTGGTCTCCGTTACGGAGCGGACCCGGGAGATCGGGATCCGGAAGGCTCTGGGAGCCAGGAC
>Garth_p2__coassemble_2010_pt1 | contig 9841 bp, 3 predicted proteins | sample Garth_p2__metabat2_high_PE_002 | metagenome-assembled genome bin Garth_p2
GCATGCTCCTGGGAGTGTTCGGGAGCATCGGATATGTGGCGCCTGTCCTTTTATTTTTAGGCACCATCTTTTATGCCTCCAATAAGGGAAATATCCGGGCCGTTTATAAGATGCTGGCAGTGGAGGTGCTGCTGATCGTGCTCTGCGGACTGGCGCAGCTCATCTTCGGCGGCGGATACCAGGAAGGCCAGACCTTTAAGGAGATCTATGAAACAGCCGGGGAAAGCGGCATGGGCGGCGGCGTCATCGGCGGCGCGCTGGTGCTGGCGCTCCATAAGACTGTGGGCGCCACCGGTTCTTACATACTGCTTTTGGTGTTCATGATCCTCTGCCTGGTCTGCATCACGGAGAGATCCTTTGTGATGGCAGTTAAAAAAGGAAGCGGAAAGGCTTACCAGTACGCCAGAGAGGATCACGAGCGAAGGAAGGAGATCCGCCAGGAGAAGAAAGAGGAAGAACGGCTTTTGCGGGAGGAGCAGCGGGTCCAGGGAGTCAATCTGCACTCTACGGATCTTTCAGCCGGACGGCCGGAGCGGTTTACGCCGGATATGGCCATGCCGGTGACAGAGGAGGATCTGGCCCGTTTCAGTGCTGACAGAAAGCCGGAGGAAAAAATGGAAACGGCTGTGGAACGGGAGGAGAAGGCCCGTGCAGCGGCCAGAAGAGACCGGGAGGAGCGGAGAGCGGCCCTGGGCATCCCGCCCCAGCCGGAGCCGTCTCCCGTACAGGAGGAAAAGGAAGAGACGCGTCCGGATCCGGCAGATGTATTCCGCGGGAATATCACCATGGCCGGAAAGGAGCCGGAAAAGGAGGCGGTCCCCTTTGACGAGGATCTGTCCCTTTCCAGGTCCCACAGGGACGAGGATGTATTTTTGAGCCGCAGCAGCCAGGACTTTGAAGATATGGACGTATTCCCGGAGGGCGGCAGGCCGTCCCTGGAGCGGACGGCGGCACAGGCTGTCTCCGGAGCCATTCCGGAGGCTGAGGCTTTCCAGAAGTCCTGGGAGGAGCCGGGAGAAACCCTGGAAAAGCCTGGGGAGACAAAGAATGCAGAGCCTATGCCTGTGGGCCTTGAGGCGGACCGTACGGAAGAGCCTGCGGCCATAAGCTCCTGGCCGGACGGTACGGCAGAGCCGGAGGACGACGGCTACTGGCTGGACGAGGATTACGACGGGAACGGGAACCTTCAGAATGCGGAAAAGGACCAGACCGGAGAGCTGGAGGCCCTGGCAGAGCTGGATACAGAGCCCTATGCGGTGACAGAGGATTACTGGGAGCCTGTATCGGTCCAGCCGCCCCATGACGCCAAAGAAGAGCCGGAGCCTGCGCCTGTTTTCCCGGAAGCAGAGGAGATCCAGGCCGGCCGGGTCCTGTCCGGAGCGGAAACAGAAAATACCGGGGAGATCCCGGTCTTCCAGAAGGCAGAGGAGAAAAAACAGATCGTCACTGCCGCTGGGAAGGTCATCGAGACCGATGCGGAGGAGATCATCCGCCAGAAGGCGGAAAAGAGGAGGCGGGAGGCGGAGGCAGCAAAGGCGGCCGAAGAGAGGAAGGCCGCCGACGCCGCTGTGCGCCAGGAGATCCAGAAAAAAGAGGAAAAACCCAGAAAGCCCTATGTGGCCCCGCCGCTGGAGCTTTTGAAAAAGGGACCGGGGGCGGCCTCGGGCCAGTCAGAAAAGGAATTTAAGGAGACGGCCATTAAGTTACAGCAGACGCTTCGGAATTTTGGCGTGGGCGTCACCGTCACCAATATCAGCTGCGGGCCCACTGTGACCCGGTATGAGCTCCATCCGGAGCAGGGAGTGAAGGTCAGCAAGATCCAGTCCCTGGCCGACGATATCAAGCTCAATCTGGCGGCCACCGACATCCGGATCGAGGCTCCCATCCCAGGAAAGGCGGCTGTGGGCATCGAGGTCCCCAATAAGGTCAACAGCATCGTGTATCTGCGGGATCTTCTGGAGAGCCCGGAGATCAGGCAGCATCCCTCCAGCCTGGCCTTTGCCGTGGGAAAGGACATCGGCGGCCAGCCGGTGGTGGCGGATCTGGCAAAAATGCCCCATCTTCTGATCGCCGGCCAGACCGGCTCCGGTAAGTCCGTGGGCATCAACACCATGATCATGAGCCTGATCTACCGGTCCTCGCCGGAGGATGTGAAGCTGATCATGATCGACCCCAAGGTGGTGGAGCTTTCTGTTTATAACGGGATCCCGCACCTTCTGATCCCTGTGGTCACGGATCCCAAAAAGGCCGCAGGGGCCTTAAACTGGGCGGTGGCGGAGATGATGGACCGGTACCAGAAGTTCGCCCAGAGCAACGTAAGGGACTTAAAGGGATATAATGCGAGAGTGAAGAGCCTTATGGAAGCCGGGGATGTGCCTGCGGACCAGATCCCTGCAAAGCTTCCCCAGCTTGTGATCATCATCGACGAGCTGGCAGATCTTATGATGGTGGCGTCCAGCGAAGTGGAGGATTCCATCTGCCGTCTGGCCCAGCTGGCCAGAGCTGCCGGGATCCATTTGGTGATCGCCACCCAGAGGCCGTCTGTCAACGTCATTACCGGCGTCATCAAGGCCAACGTGCCCTCCAGGATCGCCTTTTCTGTGGCTTCCGGCGTGGATTCCAGAACGATCCTGGATATGAACGGAGCTGAAAAGCTTCTGGGCAACGGCGATATGCTGTTCTATCCGTCGGGCTATCCCAAGCCCTTAAGGGTCCAGGGAGCCTTTGTGTCTGACCAGGAGGTTTCCCAGGTGACCGATTATATCAAGGAGCAGAATGAGGATACAGGCTACGACAGATCGGTGGAGCAGAAGATGAACCAGGGCGGAGGAGCTGGGGGAGCTTCCGGCGGCAGTGACCGGGATACCCTGTTCTTTGACGCGGGAAGGTTTATCATCGAAAAGGATAAGGCTTCCATCGGCATGCTCCAGCGGATGTTCAAGATCGGCTTCAACCGGGCTGCCAGGATCATGGACCAGCTGGCCGAGGCCGGGGTCGTGGGAGAGGAAGAGGGCACCAAGCCCAGAAAGATCCTCATGTCCATGGAAGAGTTTGACGCCTTCACAGAGGCAGGCTATTAGCCGGAAGAAAGGCGCGGAGATGGATCGGATGCCGGAAACGGCGTGAAGATACAATGAAACAAGAAGAGGAGAGGGACTATGAAAACGGATATCGAAATCGCTCAGGAAACGAAAATGCTGCCCATTAAGGACGTGGCTGCCCAGTACGGGATCTCTGAAGACGATCTGGAGCTCTATGGAAAGTATAAAGCCAAGATCTCCAATGAACTCTGGAATGAGGTCAGGGAAAGACCCGATGGGAAACTGGTGTTAGTGACTGCCATCAACCCGACTCCGGCCGGAGAGGGAAAGACCACCACCAGCATCGGACTGGCCCAGGCCCTCACAAAAGCAGGAAAGAAGACCATGCTGGCCTTAAGGGAGCCGTCCCTGGGACCGTGCTTCGGGATCAAGGGAGGAGCTGCCGGCGGCGGATACGCCCAGGTGGTGCCCATGGAGGATCTGAACCTGCATTTTACCGGTGATTTCCACGCCATTACCACGGCCAACAACCTGTTAGCCGCTCTTCTGGATAACCATATCCAGCAGGGGAACGCCCTGGGCATCGACACACGGCAGATCCTCTGGAAGCGGTGCCTGGACATGAACGACCGCGCTCTGAGAAATATCGTGATCGGACTGGGAGCCAAGGCCGACGGCGTTGTCCGGGAGGATCATTTCGTGATCACCGTTGCCTCTGAGATCATGGCCATCCTCTGCCTGGCCACAGATATGGACGATCTGAAGGAACGTCTGGGAAGGATCGTTGTGGCATATAATTTTGCAGGAGAGCCGGTGACTGCAAAGGATCTCCATGCAGTGGGCTCCATGGCCGCTCTTTTAAAGGACGCCTTAAAGCCCAACCTGATCCAGACCCTGGAGCACTCGGGAGCCCTGGTCCACGGCGGACCCTTCGCCAACATCGCCCACGGCTGCAACAGCGTCATGGCCACCAGAACGGCCCTGAAGCTTTCTGACATCACCGTCACGGAGGCAGGCTTCGGCGCAGACCTGGGAGCGGAGAAATTCTTTGATATCAAGTGCCGGAAGGCCGGATTAAAGCCGGATGCGGTGGTCCTGGTAGCCACGGTCCGCGCCTTAAAGTACAACGGCGGCGTTCCCAAGGACCAGCTTTCCACAGAGAACCTGGAGGCCCTTAAAAAGGGTATCGTGAACCTGGAAAAGCACATTGAAAATATCCAGAAATACCAGGTTCCGGTGGTGGTGACCTTAAACTCCTTCTTAACGGATACTCCGGCAGAATACGAGTTCATTAAGAACTTCTGTGAGGAAAGAGGCTGTGAGTTCGCTCTGTCCGAGGTATGGGCCAAGGGCGGCGACGGCGGCATGGAGCTGGCGGAGAAGGTCTTCAAGACCCTGGAGACAAAGGAAAGCCACTTTAAGCCCTTATACGAGGACAGCCTGGGGATCGCTGAGAAGATCGAGACCATTGCAAAGGAGATCTACGGAGCCGGAAGCGTATCCTATTCCCCGGCTGCAAAGAAGGCCATTGCCAAGATCACAGACATGGGCTTTTCTGAGCTTCCGGTCTGCATGGCAAAGACCCAGTATTCCTTATCCGACGACCAGACGAAGCTGGGACGGCCCGAGGGCTTTGAACTGACGGTCCGCGACGTATATGTGAGCGCCGGAGCCGGCTTCGTGGTGGCCCTTACAGGAGCCATTATGACCATGCCGGGCCTTCCGAAAAAACCGGCAGCCGACAGCATCGATGTGGATGAGAACGGAAAGATCACAGGATTATTCTAAGTAAAAGGAAGAACAGGCGGGGCCCTGGTCCGTATACGGCGGACCCCGCCTGTTTTTGGACTTGACAGAAGGAGAGTGGACAATGAAGATCAGAGACTGGCTTGGAAGACTGGCGTACACCCTGGTACAGGGCAGCCTGGACGAGGATGTGGAGGATGTGGTCTACGATTCCAGAAAGGCGCGGCCCCATACAGTATTTGTCTGCATCAGAGGGAGCGCCAGGGATTCCCATACCTTTATCCCGGAGGTCCTGGAAAAGGGCTGCCGGGTCCTGGTGACAGAAAAGGATGTGACGGTACCCGGGGATGTGACGGTGCTCCGTGTGGAAAACGGACGTCTGGCCCTGGCGGAGCTTTCCGCAGCCAGATTCGGCTATCCGGCCGAAAAGCTGGTGACCATCGGGATCACCGGAACCAAGGGGAAGACCACCACCAGCTATATGGTGAAGGCCATCCTGGAGGCCGCCGGTAAAAAGGTGGGGCTCATCGGCACCAATGGGGCTGTCATCGGCACGGAAAAATATGCCACAGCCAATACCACCCCGGAATCCTATCTGGTACAGGAATATTTTGCAAAAATGGTGGAGGCAGGCTGCACCCATATGGTCATGGAGGTCTCCTCCCAGGCCATGATGCTCCACCGGGTGGGCGGCATCTGCTTTGATCTCGGCCTGTTTACCAATATTTCCCCGGACCATATCGGACCAAAGGAGCACGAAAGCTTTGAGGAGTATCTCTATTATAAATCCAGGCTTCTTACGGTCTGCCGGACCGGCGTTGTCAACCGGGCCATGGACCATTATGAAGAGGTGGTTCGGGATGCCTCCTGTACATTGTATACATATGGCCTGGAGCGCGGCGCAGACTTTACCGGAAACGGCCTCCATTATGCCAGCGACCACCAGTTCGTGGGCGTGGAATTTGATATGGACGGCGCTTTAAGCGGAAGGGTCCGGGTGGGAATGCCGGGACGGTTCAATGCGGACAACGCCCTGGCGGCCCTTTCTGTGTGTAGCCTGGCTCTGGGAGAGGAGGGCCATGATAAAAAGCTCCTCCGTGCCCTGGAAAATGTCCGGGTGGACGGCCGGATGGAGATCGCCCATGTGTCGGAGCGGTGCAGCGTCATCGTGGATTACGCCCACAACGCCATGAGCATGGAAAGCCTTTTATCCACCCTCCGGGATTACAGCCCGAAGCGGCTGGTGTGCGTCTTTGGCTGCGGCGGGAACCGGGCAAAGGAGCGGCGGTACTCCATGGGAGAGATCGGAGGAAAAATGGCGGATCTCTGCATCCTCACCGCCGACAACCCGAGATTTGAGAAGAATGAGGATATCATAAAGGATATCGAGACCGGAATGGCAAGGACCAGCGGAAAGTACCTGGTGATCCCGGACCGGAGAGAGGCCATTTTTTATGCGGTGCACCATGCGGAGCCGGGGGATATGATCGCCATTATTGGAAAGGGCCACGAGGACTACCAGGAGATCGAGGGTGTCCGCCATCATTTCCTGGACCGGGAAGTGGTGGAAGAAGCGGTAAAGGAGATAAGATAAATGGAACATGTAACAGTAAAGGATCTGGTCCTGGGGAGCGGCGGCGTCCTGGTCTCAGGGAGAGCGGAGGCGCCCGTCTCCCATATCCGCCTGGATTCCAGGCAGGTGGAGCCGGGAGACCTTTTTGTGCCCCTGCTGGGCGAGCGGGTGGACAGCCACCGCTTCCTTCCCCAGGTGATGAGCCAGGGGGCGGCGGCAGTGCTGACCAGCCAGGAGCTTACGCTCCCGGAGGACGGAGACGGCTGCGCCGTGATCCGGGTGGAGGATACGAAAAAGGCGCTGCAGAAGATCGGATCCTATCTGCGGGACCGCTTGACCCTGCCGCTGGTGGGCGTTACCGGAAGTGTGGGAAAGACCACCACCAGGGAGATGATCGCCGCTGCCCTGTCGGCCAGATTCCGTGTCTATAAGACACCGGGGAACAGCAACAGCCAGGTGGGAGTGCCTGTGACCCTGTCGGAGATCACAGAAAACGACCAGGTGGGCGTCATCGAGCTGGGCATGAGCGAGCCGGGAGAGATGACGGTCATTGCAAAGATCGCCCGGGTGGACATGGCGGTGATCACCAACATCGGGATCACCCACATCGGCCAGCTGGGCTCCCAGGAAAATATCTTAAGGGAAAAGCTTCACATCACCGACGGCATGAAGGACGGAGGGCTTCTGATCTTAAACGGCGACGACCCTCTCCTTAAAAATGTCCGGGGTCGGGAGGGCTTAAGGACCGTATATTACGGCACCGGGGAGAACTGTGATTTCCGGGCCGTGGACATCTGCTTTGAGGACGGCTACCCCTCCTTTACGGCGGTCCATGGGGCGGACCGCCAGAGGGTGCGCTTAAACGTCATGGGGCAGCATAATGTCATGAACGCCATGGCGGCCATGGCCGTCTGCGCGGAATGCGGCATGACCATGGAGGAGGCGGCCAGGGGGCTCCTTACGGGCCAGGGCTTCAAAAACCGCCAGCAGGTCCATGAGACCGGACGGTTTACGATCCTGGACGATTCCTACAACGCCTGCCCGGAATCCATGAAGGCGGCCTTCCAGGTCTTTAAGGAGCTTCACCCGGAAAGGCGCCACGTGGCGGTCCTGGCAGAGATGCGGGAGCTGGGACACGAAACAGAAAGCGCCCACAGACAGGTGGGGGTCTTTGCGGCAGAGGCCGGGATCCATCTGCTGGTGACCCTGGGCGCAGAATGCAGGGCGCTGACAGAGGAATTTAAAAAGCGCTCCGGCGCACCTGTGGCAGAGTTTACGGATAAAGACCAGATGACCGCCTACCTGGATCAGGCCTTACAGGACGGGGACTGCGTCCTCTTTAAGGGAGCCAATTCCATGGCGCTTTTTAAGGTGGCGGCCAGATATATGGAAAACAGGCCGGAGTAAAGACCGGAAGACGGAAAGAAAGGGAGGCGGAGGATCTGGAAACAAAGGACAGGACGGCGGGGCCGGGAGAGAAGGAGACGGCTCCGGTCTATGCGGATGTGATCATCGACCTTTCGGTCACCAACGTGGACCGGGTCTTCCAGTACAGGATCCCGCCGGAGCTTCTTGGCAGGGTCCGGGTGGGCGTCCGGGTGCTGGCTCCCTTTGGTCGGGGAGATACCCTGCGGAAGGGCTATGTGGTCTCCTTGAGCCATACGCCCTCCTTTGCCCCGGAAAAGCTCAAAGCCCTGAGGGAGGTGGATCCTGGGGCCGTTTCCGTCCAGGAGCAGATGATCTGTCTGGCCTGGTGGATGAAGGAACGGTACGGGGCCACCATGAACCAGGCCTTAAAGACGGTGATGCCGGTGAAATCCGCTGTGGCCCCAAAAGAGGAAAAGACCATTGTGGTCCTGCGGTCCCGGGAGGAGCTTTCCGAGCTTTTAAGGGAAGCGGAAAAAAAGAAATATAAGGCCAGGATCCGACTTTATAAGGCGCTCCTGGAAAACGGGGAGCTGCCGTACCGGCTGACGGCCCAGAAGCTTGGGGTCACAGCGGCCTCCTTAAGGCCTTTGGAGGAAAAGGGGATCCTGAAGATCCGGACCGAGGAAAAAAGCCGGGACCCGGTGAAGGGATATGCTCTGGCTGCGGCTCCTGTGGTCCTCAATGAGGATCAGAAAAGGGCTGCGGCTGCGGTGAAGGCCTCCATGGATGCGGGGGAGGCCAGGACGTGGCTCCTTTACGGGATCACAGGCAGCGGAAAGACAGAGGTGTACATGGAGCTGATCTCCCATGTGCTGGATCAGGGCCGCCAGGTCATCGTTTTGATCCCGGAGATCTCTCTGACGTATCAGACGGTCATGCGGTTCTACCGCCGGTTCGGGAACCGGGTCTCCATCATCAATTCCAGGCTTTCGGCGGGAGAGCGGTACGACCAGCTGGCCCGGGCCGCCAGGGGAGATATCGACATTATGATCGGCCCCCGGTCGGCTCTTTTTACGCCTTTTGAGAGGCTGGGGCTCATCATCATCGACGAAGAGCACGAGGGGGCTTACCAGAGCGAGCTGTCTCCCCGGTATCATGCCAGGGAGGTGGCGGCCATGCGGGTTTCCATGAACCAGGCCACCCTGGTCTTAGGCTCCGCAACTCCGTCTGTGGAGAGCTTTTATAAGGCAGAGCGGGGAGAATACGGCCTGCTGACCCTGGGCCGCCGGGCAAAAAAGGACAGCCGCCTGGCCCGGGTCCATGTGGTGGACTTAAGAGAGGAGCTGGCAGAGGGAAACCGGTCCATGTTCAGCCGGAAGCTTAAGGAGCTGATGGAGGAACGGCTTTTACGGAAGGAACAGATCATGCTGTTCATGAACCGCCGGGGCTATGCGGGCTTCGTATCCTGCCGTTCCTGCGGGGAGGCCATGAAGTGCCCCCACTGCGACGTGAGCCTGACGTACCATCGGGACGGGATCCTGCGGTGCCATTACTGCGGCCATGAGGTGCGTATGCCAAGGGTATGCCCGGTCTGCGGCTCTCCCTATATCGCCCCCTTTGGCTCCGGGACCCAGAAGCTGGAGGAGATCACAAAGCGGACCTTTCCACAGGCCAGGGTCCTTCGGATGGATGCAGACACCACGGCGAAAAAGGGAGCCCACGAGGAGATCCTGGAGGCGTTTATGGAGGGGGAGGCCGATATCCTCATCGGGACCCAGATGATCGTCAAAGGCCATGATTTCCCCAGGGTGACGCTGGTGGGAGTCATGGCGGCCGATCTTTCTCTTTACGCGCCGGATTTCCGGAGCTCTGAGCGGACCTTTGAGCTTTTGACCCAGGCATCCGGCCGGGCCGGACGGGGAGAGCTCCCGGGAGACGTGGTGATCCAGACGTATGCGCCGGACCATTTTGCCATTACGGCGGCGGCAGAGCAGGACTACGGCCAGTTTTACCGCCAGGAATTCCTGTACCGGAAAATGATGGGATATCCGCCGGCGGCGGGCCTCCTCTCCATCCAGCTAAGCTCCAGAAAGGAAGAGGCAGCGGCCGCAGC
>Garth_p2__coassemble_2034_pt1 | contig 9676 bp, 8 predicted proteins | sample Garth_p2__metabat2_high_PE_002 | metagenome-assembled genome bin Garth_p2
CTTTCATACTGTACCTCCTTTCAGATCCTAGTCTATCGCTCTCTTACTTTAAGCAGATGATGCTATGGCCAAAGGACATGGGTATCCTTCCCAGGCATCTGGCCGCCAGGATTTTGCGGTAAACACAGAAAACAGATGCACAATGGTATAGTCTTCTTGTATAGACATTATATCATAACTCCCTCGAACACTTCTACCGCTATTGGGTATTTCTTACACACGACCGAAAGGATCGAAAAATACAGCCGCGTTTATTCAGAGACAAATTGGCAAAAATCCACGGGAGTAGGAAACAGACTGGGCACAGACACATTCCTTCCCATCGTCCAGGGCGATACATTTCCGTCGGTGTAGTTGCAGCACTCATGCACCAGCCTCCGCACTCTGCGGTACTGGCGGTAATCCATGATGGGGATAGGCTCAGTCTTGTTGTTCTTCATAGCGACAGTTTCCACATCCACCGCAGCCGTGGCAGTGCTGAGTCTCCGGACGGCTGTCCGTATCTGCCGGTTCCGGCTACACCAGCGGAAGGAGCAGATGAATATTCAGGTGGATCGTGACAGGTAAAGTGATCTCTTTCATAAAGCGTGTAACCTCCTTGAATGAATTTATTGTTAAATATTCGTGCAAAGTATTGTTTTCTTCGTGCAAATGGCATATACTATAATTGCCAGCAGAAAGGGGTTGATCGTATGGCTGGAAATACCACAAACATCAGTATCCGCATGGACGCAGATTTGAAAGCGCAGGCGGACGCACTGTTTACTGAACTTGGCATGAACCTGACTACGGCGTTTAACATCTTTGTGCGCCAGTCGCTTCGTGAAGGCGGCATTCCCTTTGAGGTAAGGCTGGAACAGCCGAACAAAGAAACGGTTGCTGCCATGCTGGAAGCGGAAAGGATTGCAAAAGACCCATCTGTAAAGGGCTATAATGACCTTGACGAGCTGTTTGCTGACCTGAAAAGATGAAAGAAACCAAATATACCGTCAAGTACACGACCAGTTTCAAAAAAGACTACAAACGAGCCATAAAGCGTGGCTTGAAGATCGAACTGCTGGAGCAGGTCGTAGCATTGCTGGCAATGGGCGAACCGCTGCCGGATAAGAACCGTGACCATGACCTGTCCGGCGATTGGGCAGGTCATCGGGAATGTCATATTCTCCCGGACTGGCTGCTTGTCTATCGCATAGAGGATGATGTTCTGGTGCTGACGCTGACCCGCACCGGCACACACAGCGACTTGTTCGGCAAATAAAGTTATGGTTGGATATGGAGCTGCTCTCGCCCTGTAACTCATCATCCCGGCTCAGGCGCTCGTACAGTGGGGTGATTTTTTCGTTTCTCATAGCTGCACCTCCTGAAACAAAAATGCTCTAAGTGATTGCTTCACTAACCATGACACAATCATGATTAAGAAGTCACTTAGAGCATATATCACCCTCTTCCCACCCAGACCTTTTCATATACAAAAAACGGCATGACCATCCCGGCCACACCGTTCCCTGTATCTTCATTTAATCTTCAGCCATCCAGCCCTGCCTCTTCCTGTCCGGTTCTCCGCAAGGCTTCATTGCTGCCTTAATCATGCTTTTCTGCCACTTCCCCCTGCTTTTTATAGATGGAGTTTTTATCCACGCAGCCCCGGACGCTGGATAAGGGATAGATATTGGAATCTCTTCCGATGACCGTACCAGGATTTAAGATGGAGCCGCAGCCCACCTCCACCCGGTCGCCCACCATGGCCCCGAATTTTTTCATTCCCGTTTCCAGATCCCCGTCCTCTGCGTGGACCTTCACCAGAAGCTTATCGGATTTTACGTTGGAGGTAATGGAGCCGGCCCCCATGTGGGCCTTAAAGCCCAGGATGGAGTCGCCCACATAATTGTAATGGGGGACCTGGACCTTATCGAACAGGATCACGTTTTTAAGCTCTGTGGAGTTTCCAACCACAGCACCCTCACCCACCAGGGCATTGCTCCGCAGGAAGGCACAGTGGCGTACCTCCGCATCCTTCCCGATGATGATATTTTCTCCCAGATAGGCACTTTCAAAAACCCTGGCCGTCTTATGGACCCAGACAGTCTCACCGCGTTTTTCATATTCGCTTTCTGGCAGACGGCTCCCCAGCTCCAGGATAAGATCCTTGATCCTGGGAAGGGCCTCCCAGGGGTACTCGCACTGCTCCAGTAAAGGCCTTGCCAGTGTGTGGTCCAGATCGTAAAGGCACACGATCCTTGCTTCTTCTTTTTTCATCACAGCCTCCATTCCTCCGCCGCAGACGGCGGCACAAAACGTTTCCTACTTTTTATAAAACTGGGCCGCGGCGTCGAAATACGGCCGCAGCAGATACTGGTTGTTGATCTGGCGGACCCCGTTGGTCCTTAAGGTGACGAACCGCTCCAGCTTTTCCATATATTCCGCCGGGGTAATGGTACCCTCTGCCACATAGGTGAGGCCCTTTTCCCAGCTGGCCGTCAGCTCTGGATTTAAAAGCTGCCGGATGGATGCGCTGCATACGTCAAAGACCATCTCGCCCAGAAGCGTGGGCGTGATCACCTGGGTCTTTTTTGCCAGGGACAGGTACTTGATGGTGCAGAGCTTCTTAAGGATCTCCGCACGGGTGGCACTGGTGCCGATGCCGCTGCCCTTGATCTGGGAACGGAGTTCCTCGTCCTCAATGAGCTGCCCGGCATTTTCCATGGCTAAGATCATGGAGCCGGAGGTGTACCTCCTGGGAGGAGACGTCTCTCCCTCTTTGATCTCCAGCCCTGTAAGAGCCAGACGCTGTCCCTTTTTAAGGCCCGAAAGCATGACCAGAAGGGCCCTGGCCTTCTCACCGCCATCCAGTTCGATCTCTGTCTCATTGCCTTTGCCGGCCTGTTTTTTTTCTTCTCCGGATTCCGTTTCCTGGTCTCCGGTCTGTTTCTCCGCCGTCTTTTTTGGAACATAGGCGGCCTTCAGATAGCCCTCCTCCGCCAGTACCCTGTAATTGGCAAAGAAATGCTCTCCCTGCTTTTCCAGGTCCAGGGAAAATTTCTGATAAACAGCCGGCGGATAAAAGATGCTTAAAAATCTCCGGGAGATCACCTCATAGACCTTAAGCTGCAGGGAGCCCAGGGTCCGCAGGGCCCCAAAGCCCTGGCCCGTAGGAACGATGGCGTAGTGGTCTGTGATCTGCTTATCATTGACGTACCTGGTATTTCCTATGGTCTTAAAGCTCCCCAGCTCCAGCGCCTCAGAGACCAGGTCCGCCAGCGGGGCAAAATTCTTAAGTCCGCCGATGTTTTTATGGATCTCCTTTGCCACAGCCGAGGAAAGCACCCGGGCGTCGGTCCTTGGATACGTCACCAGCTTTTTTTCATATAGCTCCTGGACCACCTTCAGGGCCTCGTCGGGACTGATCTTGAACATTTTGGAGCAGTCGTTCTGAAGCTCCGCCAGGTTATATAAAAGCGGGGCATTTTTCGTTTCCCGTTTTTTCTCCATAGAAACTAAGGTCCCCTCCATGGGGGATGCTGACAGGAAGCGGATCAGCTCCTCTGCCGTCTTTTTCTCTTTGAACCCGTTTTCTTTATATAGGGCCGGGGTTTCGTAATATCTGGACCCCTTCACGGCCTTCCATTCTGCCTCCACGGAAATGCCTTCCTGGCCTGGAACGTCAAAGGAGCCCAGGACCCGGTAAAAAGGCGTTTTCACAAAGCTGCGGATCTCCCGTTCCCTCCGGACTACCATTCCCAGGACACAGGTCATGACGCGGCCCACGGACAGCACCGCCCGCTTCTCTTTTAAGTAAGAGGCCACAGTATTTCCGTACTTCAGAGTCAGTACCCGGGAGAAATTAATGCCCATCAGATAATCCTCCTTGGCCCGCAGATAGGCGGAGGCCGCCAGATTATCGTATTCAGACAGGTCCTTTGCCTCCCGGACTCCCCGCAGGATCTCCTCCTCCGTCTGGGAATCGATCCACACACGAAGACGCTTTTTCCCCCGGACTCCGGCCATCTGCTCCACCAGACGGTATATATATTCTCCCTCCCGTCCGGAGTCGGTGCAGACGTAGATGGTGTCCACGTCAGGCTGGGTCAGCAGCTTTTTCACAGTCAGAAACTGTTTTTTTACGCCGTCGATGACCTGATATTTAAATTCCTTCGGAAGAAATGGAAGGGTATCCATGCTCCACCGCTTCAGGGCCGGATCATAGCTTTCCGGATAGCTCATGGTCACCAGATGCCCGACGCACCAGGTGACCACGGCTGTCTCCGATTCGATGAACCCGTCCCCCTTTTTCCCCGATATCTTAAGCGCCCGGGCAAACTCCTGGGCAACGCTGGGCTTTTCTGCTATAAATAAGGATTTACCCATGGACCTCCTTTCCAGGGACCGTAAAACGCAGCTCGGACAGTAAAAGGGCTGAGAACATGAGCACACAGCCCAGAATCATCCTTTCTGTCAGGACCTCCCCCAGGAAGATCACAGAAAACAGGGTCCCGAATACGGCTTCCAGGGATAAAAGAAGGGAGACCGTATTGGCGCTGAGATATTTCTGTCCCACGGTCTGGATCAGGAATCCCACAGTGGTACAGATGAGGGACAGATAAAGAAGTCCCAGGATCAGGCTTTTTTGAAGCAGAATGGACGGATCAAAGGCTCCGGGGCCGTCTAAAAGCGGAGCCAGAAGCCAGTTGAACACGCCCACAACCGCCACCTGGACCGTTGCCAGGAGGATGGGATCGCACCGCTTTGTATATTCTTCCGTACAGATCATGTGGACGGCAAAGCAGACGCCGCAGAGGAAGGTCAGCGCGTCTCCCAGGTTGATCCCGGACTCATGCTTTAAGGTCAGCAGAGCCAGACCGATGACCGCCACAAGCCCGGCTGCGATCTGGTTGAGGCCCGGCCGCTTTTTGCTGATCTTCCAGTATAAAAACGGCACCAGGACCACATAAAGGGCCGTGATAAAGGCATTCTTGCTGGCTGTGGTATATTTGATCCCATAGGTCTGGAACAGATAGGCCAGGGTCAGGAAGATCCCCATAATGAGCCCGCAGGTCAGGGACCCACGGTCCAGTTTTTTCATCCGGCCCGGAAAAGCCAGGGCCATGAAGGCAGCGGCCAGGGTAAACCGCAGCGCCAGAAGATAGGACGGCGGCACCAGGTCCACAGAGTTTTTCATGACCACAAAGGAGCCGCCCCAGATCATGGTGATGAACAGGAAGCCGGCCGTTGCCAGGAGCTTTGCGTTTTTACTTGTTGTTCCTTCCATGGCTCTATTTTCCTATATAGAACCGGTAGCTGGTCCGGGTCACATGGGCGGTCCCGGCCTTGACCACAGGCGACGGGAACTGGGGATGATTGACGGAATCGGGATACATCTGGGTCTCAAAACAGAACGCGTCCCGGTCCTCATAGGAAGCGCCGTCCTTTCCCTTTTCCCCGCCCAACCAGTTGCCGGTATAAAACTGGACGCCGGGAAGGTCTGTATAAACATCCATGGCCCGGCCGCTGGCCTCATGATACGCACTGGCTGCCAGTCTGCAGACGCCCGGAGCATGGTTTAAGCACCAGTTATGGTCAAAGCCCTTTCCCTGGACGATCTGGATATAATCGGAACCAATGTCTGTTCCGATGGTCTTCGGAGTCCGGAAATCCATGGGCGTTCCTTCCACTGCCAGGACCTCTCCAGTGGGGATAGAATCCGCATCCGTGGGCGTAAAGGAATCTGCCAGGATCTGGATGCGGGTATCCAGCACAGAGCCGGATGCGTGGCCGCCCAGATTAAAATAGGCGTGGTTTGTCATGTTCACCGGAGTATCCCTGTCGCTGGTGACCGCATAAAGGATATCCACGGCATTTTCCTTTGTCAGGGTGTATTTTACGGAGATCTTCAGCTCTCCAGGAAATCCCTGGTCGCCGTCGGGACTGTCCAAAAGAAACACCACAGAATCCTCTCCCACTTCCCGGGCGGCCCACAGTCTCCGGTCATAATAATCGGGACCGCTGTGGAGGTTGTTCTCTCCCTTATTTTTTCCCAGGACATAGGAAGTTCCGTTTAAGGTAAAGGAAGCGCCGCCGGTGCGATTGGCGATCCGGCCCACGATGGAGCCGAAATGGGGGCCATTGACCAGATAACCCTCTGCGTCGTCATAGCCCAGCAGCACATCTGCCAGATCCCCGTTCCTGTCCGGGACCATCATGCTTACCCAGACAGCGCCCAGATCAGTGAAGGAAGCAGATACGGTGCCGTTGTCTATGGTGTAAAGACTGATCTCTCTTCCGTCGGCCATACGTCCAAAATGCTCTTTTTTTACTGCCATGATAACCTCCCTGACTTACTTATGTGTGATGTAGCCCTGCTCCGTCAGAAGCTCTGCGCAGAGCACAGCCCCGCCGGCGGCTCCTCTTACGGTGTTATGGGACAGGCCCACGAATTTCCAGTCATAGACCGTATCCTCCCTGAGGCGTCCGATGGATACGCCCATTCCCTTTCCGAAGTCCACATCCAGAGTCACCTGGGGACGGTCATCCTCCTCCATGTACTGGATGAACTGCTCCGGCGCGCTGGGAAGCCTGAGCTCCTGAGGAAATCCTTTAAAGCTCACCAGTTTTTCGATCAGCTGTTCTTTTGACGGTTTTTTCCGGAATTTCACGAAAACAGCCGCCGTATGGCCATTGAGGACTGGAACACGGATACACTGACAGGTGATCACCGGCTCCTTTGCCTTTACGATCACGCCGCCCTCCAGGGTCCCCCAGATCCGTAAGGGCTCCTGCTCGCTCTTCTCTTCCTCTCCGCCAATGTAGGGGATGATGTTCTCCACCATTTCCGGCCAGTCCTTAAAGGTCTTTCCAGCGCCGGAGATGGCCTGGTATGTGGTGGCCACCACCTCGTAGGGCTCAAATTCCTTCCAGGCAGTCAGGGCCGGGGTATAGCTCTGGATGGAGCAGTTGGGCTTCACGGCCACAAAGCCCCGGGTCGTTCCCAGGCGTTTTCTCTGGAAGGGGATCACTGCAAAATGCTCCGGGTTGATCTCCGGGATCACCATGGGCACATCCGGCGTCCAGCGGTGGGCGCTGTTGTTGGAGACCACAGGAGTTTCCGTTTTGGCATATGCCTCCTCGATGGCCCGGATCTCGTCCTTCGTCATATCCACGGCGCTGAACACAAAGTCAACGGTGGAAGCCACCTTCTCCACCTCGGCCACGTTCATGACCACCAGCTTTTTCACAGCCTCCGGCATGGGAGATGTCATTTTCCAGCGGTCTCCCACCGCCTCCTCATACGTTTTTCCCGCGGAACGGGCGCTGGCTGCCACCGTCACTACCTGGAACCAGGGATGGTCCTCCAGAAGGGAAATAAATCTCTGGCCCACCATTCCGGTGGCTCCCAGGATGCCGACTCTCAGTTTCTTTTCCATCATTGTTTCTCCTCATTGTTTTTATTGTTCCCTGCCCTGACGCGGACAGGGGAAACATCCAAGATGCATTACAGGATCTCCAGGGCCACCTGTACCATATCCATAAAGGAATTCTGGCGTTCCTCGGCCGTGGTGGACTCTCCGGTGATCAGGGAGTCTGAAATGGTCAGAATGGAGAGTGCCTGGGCCCCTGCCAGCGCAGCGTTGGCGTAAAGGGCCGCCGTCTCCATTTCCGCAGCCAGGACTCCTACGTCCTTGTAGCCCACGCCTTCTTTTTTTGCCTTTTCCGGTGCATAGAAGACATCGGAGGTCAGTACATTGCCCACATGGTAGGAGAGGCCCCGCTGTTCAGCCTCCAGGGCTGCCTTGATGAGAAGTCCGAAGTCCGCGATGCAGGAATAGCCGTCTGGAAGCCCCAGCTCCTTTACATAGCCGGTGCCTGTGCATGCGCCCATGGCCAGCACCAGATCCCGGATATGAGTGGTCTTCTGCATGGCTCCGGCAGTGCCCACACGCACCAGCTTCTTTACGCCGTATAAATTCATCAGCTCGTGGGAATAGATGCCCATGGATGCGCAGCCCATACCGGTTCCCATGACGGAAATGGGCTTATCCCGGTAAAAGCCGGTATACCCGAACATGTTTCTGGTAGAATTGAACTGCTTTGCTCCTGCCAGGAAGTTTTCTGCAATGTATTTTGCCCGCAGCGGATCTCCCGGAAGCAGGATGGATGGCGCGATCTCGCCTTCTTTTGCTGAAATGTGAGGGGTTGGAATGTTGTTTGCCATATCAATGGTCCTCCTTTGATGATTATACCCTTGTTTTTGTTCCTTTGCCGTCCCGTTTCGCCATCTTAAGGCGGTTTAAATGGACTTCTTTTTCTTTATAGACTGCCAGCGGCTCATTTTCCGGGAAATAAACGTGTTCCAGGCTGTCGCCGTCTTCCAGCTTCATGCCCCGGACGCCGCGGCTGTTCTTTTTAAGCTCCGGGATCTCATTTATCATGAACCGGAGGAACATGCCCTCCTTTGTCTGTAATACGATCTCCGTTTCCCCGGAAAGGATCCGGATTTCTGCCGCCTGGTCGCCCTCAGAAAGCTTTGTGGCGGCCACCATGCGGTTGGCTGTGAGGAATTCCCCGCCCGGAACGATCTTAAGCATAGCTGCCCTTGTGGCAAACAGAAGCTTCTTTCCAGGAAGCTCTGACGCGGGCATGGTCAGAAGGATCCGCTCCTTCGCGCCCTCGAATCTGCTGATATTATCCAGGGGTACTCCCTTATCCTTCAGTTTTCCCGCCGGTACGTCGGCGGCCTTCACCTGATACATGGATCCGGTGTCTGTAAAGAAGCAGATCCTGTCGTCGGTCATAACAGGAACCGTTTCCACATGCTCCGCCTGGACGGTCTCCGGATTCCTCTCATAAACGGCTTTTTCCAGAAGCTTACAGTAGCCGAACCGGTCCATGGCAAAGATCATTTCCCGGGCCGCCTCCTTTTCCTCCTGGTATACGATCTCTTCTCCGTCCTCGATCACGGTCCTCCGCTCCACAGAGAACTCCTCCCGGATCCGGTCCAGATCCTCCTTGATGACCGCATCCATGTTTTTCTGGCTGGACAGGATATGGCGGTATTCCCGGATCCTTTTTAAGGTCTCCTTATACGCCTTCTGTAAAGCCAGGATCTCCAGACCGATGAGCTTATAAAGCCGCATTTCCAGGATCGCGGACGCCTGGCGCTCTGTGAAGCAGAGCTTTTTCGCATCCTCCTCAAAGCCCGGGGAGCGGAATTTAATATTGGCGGTATTCCCTGTCATCAGGCATTCTTTGGCGTCCTTTAAGTTCCTGGAGCCCCGGAGGATGGCGATGATCACATCGATCACGTCGCAGGCCCCGATGAGGCCCTCCTGGACCTCCTTTTTTTCCAGCTCCTTCTCCAGAAGAACGTTATATTTTTTCGTCATGTTCTTATACTGGAATTCCAGGAACGTATTTAAGATCTGCTTTAAGTTCATGGTCTCCGGCCGGCCGTCGTCGATGGCCAGCATGTTGACGCCGTAGGTATCCTCCAGCTTTGTCTTCTTATATAAGATATTCCGTATCTTATTGACATCCGCGTCTTTTTTAAGCTCTAAAACGATGCGGATCCCTTCCTTGCTGGACTGATTGGAGATATCCACCACATCCGGCAGTTTCCGGCTCTCCACCAGCTCCGCCACGTCCGACAGGAACTTATTGATCCCGGCGCCGATCATGGTATAAG
>Garth_p2__coassemble_2047_pt1 | contig 9589 bp, 7 predicted proteins | sample Garth_p2__metabat2_high_PE_002 | metagenome-assembled genome bin Garth_p2
CGGCCTTGGCCTTAGGCGCAGCAGCGGCCTTCCTTCCCGGCCATCCGTCCTTTTCCACATCCTCATACGAAGCTCTGCGGTCCGGCCTGACTTCCATTTCCCCGGTATGCAGATCACCGTGGTACTGGCAGCTCTCCTCGGAAGCCGGATGTCTTTCATTTAAATAATAATTCACGTCCACGATCAGAGGCGTTTTCACAAAACGACGGCATCCCCGGCAGTAGCGGCCTTCCAGCTCCTGATCGCAGTACGGGCAGATTCGTTTTCTCATCTGATCCCCTCCTGCTGTCAGTATACACTACTTCCAGGGATGCGTAAACAAAAAATATCCTATCGGTTTAAAATTTCCATGAACTCTTCGCCGGTAATGGTCTCCTTTTCCAGAAGATAAGCCGAAAGCTCATTGAGTTTTCCCGCATGTTCCTTGAGGATCTCCATGGCCTTCCCGTACTGCTCCTTCACGGTCTTAATGACCTCCTCGTCGATGGCCCTGGCCGTTTCCGGCGAGCAGGCTAAGGACGTGTCTCCGCCCAGATACTGGTTGGTCACGGTCTCTAAGGCCACCATTCCGAATTGCTCGCTCATACCGTACCGGGTCACCATGGCCCTGGCCAGCTTTGTGGCCTGCTCGATGTCGTTGGAAGCGCCGGTGGTGATGGAATGGAACATGAATTCCTCTGCCGCGCGGCCTCCGGTGAGGGTGGCGATCTTATTTAAGGCTTCTTCCTTACTCATTAAGAACCGTTCCCCGGCCTCCACCTGCATGGTGTAGCCCAGAGCGCCGCTGGTCCTGGGGATAATGGTGATCTTGTGGACCGGAGCTGAGTTGGACTGGCAGGCGGCCACCAGGGCGTGGCCGATCTCATGGTAGGCCACGATCCTCTTCTCGTTCTCAGACACCGCCGCATCCTTTCTCTGGTATCCGGCGATGACCGTCTCCACGCTCTCCTCCAGATCCGCCTGGCAGACGACTCTGCGGCCCAGACGCACGGCCCTTAAGGCCGCCTCGTTGATGATGTTGGCAAGCTCTGCACCGCTGGCGCCGGAGGTTGCCCTGGCAATGACGTTGAAGTCCACGGTATCGTCCATTTTCACACTGCGGCCATGGACTTTAAGGATCGCCTCACGGCCCTTAAGATCCGGCAGCTCCACCGGGATCCGGCGGTCAAAACGGCCCGGTCTTAACAGCGCCTGGTCCAGGGATTCGGGCCTGTTGGTGGCCGCCAGGATCACAACGCCCTTCTTTCCGTCAAAGCCGTCCATCTCTGTTAAGAGCTGGTTTAAGGTCTGCTCTCTCTCGTCGTTTCCGCCCATGCCGCTGCCGTCACGCTTTTTACCGATGGTATCGATCTCGTCAATGAATACGATACAGGGGGCCTTTTCGTTGGCCTGCTTAAACAGGTCGCGGACCTTGGCCGCTCCCATGCCCACGAACATCTCCACAAACTCCGAGCCGGAGATGGAGAAAAACGGCACATGGGCCTCTCCTGCCACAGCCTTTGCCAGAAGCGTCTTACCGGTTCCCGGAGGGCCCACCAGAAGGGCTCCCTTGGGAAGCGTTGCTCCGATGTCTGCATATTTCTTCGGGTCGTGCAGAAAGTCCACGATCTCCTTTAAGGCCTCCTTGGCCTCTTCCTCTCCGGCCACATCGGCAAAAGTCTTTCCCGTTTCATTTTCCGCATAGATCTTGGCGTTGGACTTTCCAAAGGTCATGGCGTTTCCGCCCATGCGCTTGGCCATCATCCGGCTGAGGAAATGGCCCATTAAGAACATGAGTCCAAAGGGCAGGATCCAGGTGGTCAGGAAATTCATCAGCGCCGATTCCTTATGGGGAATCACCTTTCCGAAGGTGACGCCTGCCTTATAGAGCCGGTTGGTCAGCGCCTCGTCCTCCCAGAGGCCAGTCTTATAGATCTGCTCCTTTCCCTGGGCGTCCGTGGCCAGGAACATGATCTGGTCCGTGTCCTTTTCCACCTGGACCACCTTTCCCGCGTCCACCATGGCCAAGAATTCATTGTAATTGACCTCCATCACCTTTTCTTCCATCACATTGGGGAAGACCAGGGCATTTAACAGCATGGTCACTAAAAATATAGTGAGGAAATAGTAGATCAGTCCCTTGGGGCTCTGCTGCGAGGGCTGTTTTCCAGGCGTTTTTCCGCCGTCTGTTGTTCCCATAAATATTCTCCTTTACTTTTTAACTTTTGTATCCGTATGCTGGTAAAGCATTTTTTCAAAATTCCGTGCAAACAGGACCACGGTGGTAACGATGGCAATGATATCCGCAATGGGCTCTGCGTAGAACAGTCCGTCGGTGCCCATGCCAAGCTTCGGAAGAAGGATGGCCAGGGGGATCAGAAGGATCACCTTTCTTAAAAGCGCCAGGAATACGGAGATCTTCGCCTGTCCCAGGGCCAGGAAGGTCTGCTGGCAGGCCATCTGGGCCCCCATGATCAGGAAGCCGAACATATAGATCCTGGCCGCATAAACGCCGATCTCGATCACCTGGGCATTGTCCGAAAACAGACGGATGAATACCTGGGGGAATAAAAGCACAGCTCCCGTCCCCACCAGGGAAAAGCCGACTCCCGCCGCAAACAGCAGCCGGAAGGCCTTTTTGACCCGTTCATGGTTCCCGGCCCCATAGTTATAGCTGAGGATGGGCTGGGCCCCCTGGGTCAGTCCGGACAAAGGCAGGAACAGCATCTGCATGATGGAAAACAGGATGGTCATGGCTCCCACATAGTAGTCATTCCCGTAATACTGCATTCCAGAGTTATACGTCAGCTGCACCAGGCATTCCGTAGCCTGCATGATGAACGGGGACGCTCCCAGGGCCAGCACCGGGACCAGGACTGCCTTTTTTATCTTCAGATTTTCTTTTCTGACCCTTAAGATGCTCTTCTTTCCGCAGAGGAAGGACAGCACCCAGACGGCTGATACGGTCTGGCTTACGATGGTCGCCAGGGCCGCTCCCTGGACGCCCATGTGAAGGCCGAAAATGAAAATGGGATCCAGGATGATATTTAACACAGCGCCGATGAGCACGGTCTTCATTCCCGTCTTTGCAAAGCCCTGGCAGTTGATGAACGTATTTAATCCCAGAGCGATCTGTACCGAAATGGTGCCCAAAAGATAGATCCCCAGATAGCTGTTGGCATAGCCGATGGTCTGTTCACTGGCTCCGAACAGCATCAGCAGCGGTTCCTTCACCACATAAAAGAACACGCTTAAGACCACGGCCAGGATGCACAGGGCCGTAATGCAGTTTCCCAGGATCCGCTCGGCCCCCTTCAGATACTTCTTTCCCATACAGATGGCCGCCTGGGGCGCTCCCCCGGCTCCCACCAGGGCCGCAAAGGCGGAGATCAGAATGATCACCGGGAAGGTGACTCCCAGCCCGGCCAGGGCCAGGTGGCCCACCTCCGGGATCCGGCCCACATAAATCCGATCCACCATATTATAAAGAAGGTTCACAAGCTGGGCAAATACTGTGGGGACTGCCAGCTCTGCCATTAATTTCCCCAATGGGGCTGTTGCCATTTTGTTGTTGTCCTGTACCCTGCTGTCCATTGTTTCTTTCCACCGTCACTTTCCTTGATCGTCTCTTTCCCTTTATTCTTCCTGCATTCGTGGGAAAATATCCGTTCTTTTATAGTGACAACTTGTCACTTTTTGTACTGTGCATATCCTATCACGCAAACCATGGACCGTCAAGGAAGTTCACAAAACTTTCGCAATTATTATGTTTTTTTTAGATTTCGATCTTCATCCACCGGCCGCTCTTAAATCTCCAGGTGGTAAGAAGAAGCCTGGAGGTCTGATCTCCCAGGATCCCCATCCAGATCCCCACCAGTCCCAGTCCGCAGGCATAGCAGAATACATAAGACAGAATGGGTCGGACGAAGGTGATGCTGATGGTGGAGGCAATGGTGGTAAATACCACGTCCCCGGCTCCCCTTAAGCACCCCATATAGATCACCTGGGCGATCTGCAGAAGGACAATGAACGTCAGCACCCGGGTAATCTCCACTCCCATGGCTACCAGGTGGGGCTCGTCGAAAAACAGATTAAAATACCAGGTGCCCAGGGTTGTGTAAAGGACCGCCAGCACAATGGAGATCATATTGCCGATCCTCTGGCAGATGGTGCCGTACATCTGGGCCAGATCCGGCCGCTTTTCTCCAGGCTCCGGCCGCAGAGGGCCACCGCCGCCACCTGCATCCCGTCTCCAAAGGAAAAGGAAAGGCTCATGACGTTCATTCCCACCTGGTGGGCCGCAAAGGCGTCAGTCCCCAGCTTTGCCACCATGATGGAGACCGTAAGGAAGCCGATCCGCATGAAGATCTGCTCCACAAATACGCTGGAGGCCACCTTGAACATATTTTTTGCCGGCTCCAGGGTGATCCGCACCTTTTCCTTTATGATGAAGGGCAGGCTGACAAAATTATCCCGTTTCATGACCGAAAGAATGCTCATCAGACACGCGATGACCGTTCCGAACACCGTGGCCAGGGCCGCTCCGGTGATCCCAAGCCTGGGAAAGCCCAGATTCCCCTGGATCAGAAGGTAGTTTCCGATCATGTTGACCACATTGGAGGTCACATTGGTGCGCATGGCGATCTTTGTGTTTCCCGCCCCTCTCTGGGCCGCATTGATGGCCATGGAAATAATGTTGAACATCATCCCGCCCATGATGATCTGGAAATACCGGACGGCTCCCGCCTGGGTATCCTCGTTTGCCCCGCAGAGCCGGATGATGGGATCTGCAAAGAACACGCAGGCCATACTGATCAGCGTCCCCACCGCCAGGGTAAAGGCCGCTGCCATTAAAAGCACCTGGTTGGCTCCGTACTGGTCCTTCTCTCCCCGCCGTCTGGCCACCAGGGCTGACACCGAAACGTTGGTGGCGATGAAGATGCACAGCCCGATGAACTTGGGCTGGGTCGTAAGTCCCACGCCAGCCACGGCCTCCGGCCCCATGGAGCTGACCATCAGAGAATCCACCATTCCGGCCAGGGCAATAAAAAAGGACTCCATGACTGCAGGCCACGCCATATGGAATGCAGTCTGGTATCCCTTTTTATTTCCGCCCATGAATTTCTGGATCCTGGTTTTTTGATTTCCTTCCATATTTTATCCTCCCCTGTTTTTCACATACCTTCATTATAAACTTCAGTACGTTAAAAAGCAAGTGCATCAAGAAAGGAGCCCGCCTGCGGGCTTCTCCGCCTGCGGCGGGCCGCTTCTGCAGCATAATTCCCTTCCGCCTGGGCTTACCTCTACTTTCCGGCCAGCCCCAGGCTCCGGGACAGATCCTGCCGGAAGGCCAGCACATATTCCTTAAGCTCCAGGATCCGCTGGTCGGTCATACGGTTGGCCGGGGCCGAAATACTCAGTGCGTATACGGGATCCTTGTGGTAATCCCTGAGACTGGCGGCGATGCAGCGGACGCCCTCCTCGTTTTCTTCATCGTCCACCGCATATCCGTCTTTCCGTACCTGCTCCACCCGTTCCATGAGAACTGGAAGCTCTGTGATGGTCCTGGGCGTCAGCTTCCGGATCCGGGAATTTTTCCAGATCTCTCCGATCTCCTGGTCCGTCAGCTCCGCCAGCAGGGCCTTTCCCACGCCGGAACAGTAAAGAGGGATCCGGCTTCCCACCCGGGATACCATACGGATGGAGCTGGCGAAGGATTCCACCTTGTCGATATAGACCGCCTCCGTCCCCTCCCGCTTCACCAGGTGGACCGTCTCACCCGTCTGCTCCGACAGACGCTTTAACGACGGATGGATCAGGGCCGCCATACTAGTCTGTTCCAGGATCCGGCTGCCGATCTCCAAAAATTTCAGGGACAGGGAATATTTTAAGGATTCCTCGTCCTGGCGGATATAGCCCATATACTGTAAGGACGCCACCAGCCTGTGTACCGTGCTCTTATGAAATCCCAGGGAAGCGCTCAGCTCCATGATCCCCATAGGGCCATTTTCTGCCAGAAGCTCGATGACCTGGAACAGCTTCTCCGCCACCTGTATGGGATTTTTTGATTCTTCTTCCATAATATGATCTTCCTCCGGGCAATTAAAAAAGTCTGATTTTCTTTATGACGTCCACGAACTCCCTGTTGGACTTGGTCCGGGCGAACTGATCCAGGATCTTCTCCACCGCCTCATCGGCCTTCATGGAGCTGGTGGCCTTGCGGATGGAATCCACAGCCTCCGCCTCCTCTGGCGTCAGCAAAAGGTCATCCCGGCGGGTTCCGGATTTTAAGATATCGATGGCCGGGAAGATCCGCTTTTCAGACAGCTTCCGATCCAGGACCAGCTCCATATTTCCGGTTCCCTTGAATTCCTCATAGATCACATCGTCCATACGGCTTCCCGTATCCACCAGGGCTGTGGCAAGGATCGTCAAGCTTCCGCCCTCTCTCATATTCCTGGCCGCTCCGAAGAACCGCTTGGGCATATGGAGGGCCGCCGGATCCAGACCGCCGGAAAGCGTCCTTCCGCTGGGCGGGACCACCAGGTTATAGGCCCTGGCAAGACGGGTCATGCTGTCCAGCAGGATCATCACGTCCCGGCCATGCTCCACCAGGCGCTTGGCCCGCTCGACGACCATTTCGGAAACCCTTTTATGACGCTCCGGCAGCTCGTCAAAGGTGGAATAGATCACCTCCACATTGGGACCGATGACTGATTCCTTAATATCCGTAACCTCCTCGGGACGCTCGTCGATCAGAAGGATGATCAGGTGCATATCCGGATGGTTGGTGGTCACGGCCTTTGCCACCTGCTTTAAAAGAGTGGTCTTACCGGCTTTTGGCGGGGATACGATCATGCCTCTCTGCCCTTTTCCAATGGGGGCCAGAAGATCCATGACCCGCATGGCCGTGGTGTTTCTTCCGTTCTTCACCTCCAGGCTCAGTCTCCGGTTGGGGAAGATGGGCGTCAGATCCTCGAAGTTTGGACGGCGCTCCACCACATAGGTGGGGTATCCGTTGATGGAGGTCACATAAAGAAGGGCCGCAAATTTTTCCGTAGCCGTCTTTACCCGTCTGCTTCCCCGTACCATATCTCCGGTCTTCATATTAAACCGCCGGATCTGGGAGGGAGCCACGTAAACGTCGTTTTCTCCAGGAAGGAAATTCTCACAGCGGATAAAGCCGAATCCGTCGGGCATCACCTCCAGGATCCCGTAGGCCTCGATGCCGCTGTCCAGGTCCTGGAGCTCGCTTCTTGGATCCCCCTTGGATTCCTGGCGTTCTCCATAAACACGGGCCGGACGGTCATTCCCCTCCGGGCGGTCTCCTGCTGTCCGCTCCTGGACACCGGAAGCCGCGCTCTCTGTTTTATCGCCCTTTTCATTTTCTGCTACCTCGCACAGCCTGTCCACCAGCTCAGACTTTCTCAGTCCGCTCACGTATTTAATTCCCTGACTCTTTGCCAGCTCACGAAGCTGTGACAGAGGCAGTGTCGCTAATTTTTCACGCATAAATTCTCTCCTTAATTTCTGTTTCTGCTGTTTATCATTGGGGATTCACAAGATATTTCAGATATTCGACAGATAAGTATAACAGCCGTCCGGCGATGCCCTCCGGCTCTGGATATGCTTTTATTATAACTCAAACTTCCTATCTTGAAAAGAAAAATTTACGTTTTCTTCCGGAGCCAGGCCCCGGAGGAAGGACCGTCAGTCCTTCTCCTCCCCCTTCAGCCATTCCATATGCTCCCGGATCTGCTTTTCATACCCATTTTCTGTGGGCTCGTAAAACACACAGTCTTCCATGCCGTCGGGAAGATACTGCTGCTTCACATAATGTCTGGGATAATCGTGGGCGTACTTATATCCCAGTCCATGGCCCATCTTTTCCGCGCCCTTATAATGCTTATCCTGAAGGTGGGCGGGCACCGGAGGCGTTTTTTCCGACCGCACCGCCTCCATGGCCTTAAAGATCCCCAGGCAGGCCGCGTTGCTCTTGGGAGCCGTCGCCACATAGGCCACCGCCTGGGCCAGAGGGATCTGGCCCTCGGGCAGGCCGATCCGCTCCACCGCCTGGGCGGCGCTCACCGCCACCGTAAGGGCGTTGGGATCGGCATTCCCCACATCCTCGGCTGCACAGATGATGATCCGTCTGGCGATGAATTTTACATCCTCACCGGCATACAGCATCCGGGCCAGGTAATAAAGGGCCGCGTCTGGATCCGAGCCCCGCATGCTCTTTATGAAGGCGGAGACCGTATCGTAATGGTTGTCCCCGTCCTTGTCATACCGGACGGCCCGCTTCTGGATACACTCGGCTGCCACAGGAAGCGTGATATGGACCTTTCTGTCCTCCGACTGCTTCGTGGTAAGGATCCCCAGCTCCACGGCGTTTAAGGCCGCTCGGGCGTCCCCGTTGGCCACATCCGCCAGGAAATCCGCCGCCTCATCGGTGATATCCGCCCCGTATGCGCCCATGCCCTTTTTCTCATCATAAACGGCCCGGAGCACCAGTTCTCTGATATCATGCTTTTCCAAGGGCTTCAGCTCAAAGATCCGGGACCTGGAAAGAAGGGCGTTGTTGACCTCAAAATAGGGATTTTCCGTGGTGGCTCCGATGAGAGTCACCGTACCGTCCTCCACAAAAGGAAGGAGGTAATCCTGCTGGCTCTTATTGAACCGGTGGATCTCATCCACAAACAGGATGGTCTTCTTCCCATACATGCCCAGGGCGTCCTTGGCCTCCTTTACGATGTCCTCCATATCCTTTTTTCCGGCCACTGTGGCGTTGATCTGGCAGAACCGGGAGCTGGTGGTATTGGCGATCACCTTTGCCAGGGTGGTCTTTCCCGTTCCCGGCGGGCCGTAAAAGATCACGGACCCCAGCTTATCGGCCTTGATGGCCCGGTACAGCAGCTTATCCTTTCCTATTATATGCTGCTGCCCCACCACCTCATCCAGGGTCGCCGGCCGCATCCGTGAAGCCAGGGGCGCCTCCTTTTCCATTGTATTTGTCCGCATGTAATCAAATAAATCCATGGTCTTCCTCTTAATCTATGGTTAATTCGTCTACCGTAACAAAAGTATAGCCCTTTGCCAGAAGGTTGTCAATGATCTCCAGGGCCGCCTCCACAGACGTCTGGAATTCATCGTGCATCAGGATGATATCCCCGTCCTCCGTATCCTTTAAGACCCTCCGCACGATCCGGTCCGTATCCTGGAGCTTCCAGTCCAGGGAATCCACACTCCAGAGCACCGTCTCCATGGGAACCGCCTCCTGGAGTCCGCTGCTCCATTTACCAAAGGGTGGCCGTATATACTCCGGCGTCCTCCCTGTGACGGCCCCGATCATGGCGGCTGTGTCCATGAGCTGCCGTACTGCCTCCTCCTCCGGCTCCCGGGTCAGATCCCGGTGCTCCATACAATGAACGCCGATGAGATGGCCCTCCTCCGCCATCCTCCTTACGGTGGCCTCGTTCCCTTCGATGCACTGGCCCGCCAGGAAAAACGATGCCTGGATCCCCCGCTCCTTAAGGCCGTCCAGAAGGGCCTCCGTATATCGGGCATTGGGGCCGTCGTCAAAGGTCAAAGCCACGGCTCCGGCCTCCTC
>Garth_p2__coassemble_2186_pt1 | contig 8925 bp, 9 predicted proteins | sample Garth_p2__metabat2_high_PE_002 | metagenome-assembled genome bin Garth_p2
GATCCATATCATGTCAATGCTGCCCTTTTCTGATCCGGCCTGTTTTTCTCCGGAAAGCTTGGTGAGGATGTCATTGATATCCATGCCCACCACCTCCAGGGTGATGCCGTAATTTTCTTTTACATGATCGGCCACCGTAGTATTTAACCAGTTATTCCTGTTTTCGTCGCCGCCCCAGCCGTAGAAGGTGACGGTGGTATCCCTGGCGGCCTCGGTGATCTGGTCCCAGGAAGCGGCCTCCAGATCGGGGCCCTCCAGGGCTTTTTTTCCGCAGCCGGTCAGAAGGACTGCCGCTCCGGCGGCTGCCAGGCCTAAGGTCAGGAGCTTTTGTAGCTTTTTCATAGGAAGTATTTCTCTTTCTGCCTTGGGGGCGGAAGGACTTTTTTGTTTTTTCGGATTTTCCCCCGGAACCATTCTAAAGGCTGGGGATGGGAATGTCAACGGCCGCCGGAGGCCTATGGAGAATAACTATTTGAAACGGAGCTTGTATCGATGGAATGAATACGGGCGGTCTGGACAGGAGCGGAAACGCCGTGGTATAGTTAAGGAAAAACCAAAGAAGGAGCCATAGATGAAGCAGATTATTTTTGATTGTGACAGCACCGCGGGAATTCCTGGTTATCCCATGGACGACGCCCTGGCGCTGTTTTATTTAATAGGACGGCCCCGGGAGGCAGAGGTCCTGGCCGTGACCTGTACCTTTGGAAACGGGACGACGGAGCAGGTATACAGGGCCTCCAGGGACCTGCTTTCGGAGGCTGGCTGGGAACGCCTTCCGGTGATCTGCGGGGCCTCCCAGGGAGAGGATCCTGTGAGCGATGCAGCCCGGTTTATTGTGGAGGAGACCAGAAAAAAGCCGGGAGAGATTTCCTTTGTGGGCATTGGCTCTCTGACGAACCTGTATGGGGCCAGCCTCCTGGACCCGGGGATCTTTGACCGGTTAAAGGAGATCGTTCTCATGGGCGGCTATACAGCGCCCCTATTGTACCATGGAAGCCATCTGGACGAGCTGAATTTTTCCGTGAATCCGGAGGCAGCGGCCTGGGTCCTGAACCATGGAAAAAATATTTCCATTCTTACAGGGAACAATACCCTGGAACCCTCGTATCTTCCAAAAGTAGAATTTTATACGGCCATGGGCCAGAACGAAGCCGGCCGGTATCTGGCAGAGAAGCTGGGATACCGGTTTGATGTGAAGGCAGAGCGGAATGGAGAAGCGTCCTCCTATTGCTGGGATGTGGTGGCGTCGGTATATCTTCTGCACCCGGATCTGTTTGAGGATTCGCCTTCCTTCTGCTATGTGACGGAAAAGGGGATGCAGAGCGGCTGGCTGGGAGTCACGGAGCAGGCGCCGGATACATGTCTTTTAAACCTGCCCAGAGTAAAAGACCTGGAGGCTTACCGGAAGGAGATGTACGGAGGCTGGCTGGATCTTAAGCTGGGGAAGCGGCCATGAAGCGGGCGGTCATCTGCTTTACCAGGGTCCCCAGGCCCGGAGTAACAAAAACCAGGCTCCTTCCGGTGCTTTCGCCAAAGCAGTGCGCAGCGCTCCACACGGCCTTTTTAAAGGATCTGGCCAGGGTGTACCGGGAACTGGACGCGGAGCTTTTTGTGGCCTACGCGCCGGATCCGGACTGGGCGCTTTTGAAGGACATCTTTCCCATGGCTTCGGAGCTTTTTCCCCAGACAGGAGAGAGCCTGGGAGAACGGATGGATGCGGCCATCTGCCATGTGCTGTCCATGGGCTTTGAACGGGTGATCCTTACGGGAACAGACCTGCCGATGATGGGACGGAGGCACCTGGAAAGCGGTTTTTCTGCCCTGGATCTTTCTGATGTGGTCCTGGGCCCCACGCCCGACGGAGGCTATTATCTGGTGGGGGCAAAGGCTCCCTGTACCGCTGTTTTTGAGGAACAGCAGTATGGCGGAGGAAATGTGTATGAAAATACGGTGAAGGCGGCAGAAAGAGCCGGGCTCTCCCTGGGCCAGGCTCTGCCCTGCGGCGACGTGGACACGCCGGAGGATCTCAGAAGGCTGGTCCTCCAGGCAGACCCGGAAAGCCATACGGGCTGGTTTCTGGCTGCATTAAAAAAGGAGGGACATCTGTTATGATCCATAAGGAACCGTTGGCTTCCTATTTAAAAAGCCGCGCGTTTTTAGGCGCATTGGGGCTTGCGGAGGGGGAGCCGGTTGTGTTTTCCCTCCTGGGCCAGGGAGAATATAATGTGAATTACAGCTTTATCCATCCGCGGACGGGAAAAAAGCTGGTGCTCCGGATCAATACGGGCAGCCAGATGCACCTGGAGGACCAGATCGGTTATGAGTTTACGGCCCTCCAGTACCTGGCCCCCAGCGGGCGGACGCCAAAGCCCCTGTTCTGCGACTGGGAACGGGGGCTCCTGGTAATGGAGTGGCTTCCGGGAAGGACGCTTGACTATAAGACGGACATGGATGAGGCGGCCGGGATCCTGGCAGATATCCACAGCGTTCCGGTGCCGGAGGGCTGCCGTCTGATCCGGCCGTCCTGGCCGGCCCAGGCCATTTATGAGGAATGTCTGGATATGGTGCGGCATTATTATGACTGGGAAAAAAGAGATCCAGAAGTGGAAGCGCTCCTGCGGCAGCTGGTAAAGGAGACGGGAAACCTTCCACTGACGGAAAAGGCCGGGGAGGGAGTTCCCTTATGTATGGTGAACACGGAGCTGAATTCAGGGAATTTTCTCATCGATCCCCAGGGCGTCAGCTCTCTGGTGGACTGGGAAAAACCCCTGGTCTCGGAGCCTGCCCAGGATCTGGGCCATTTCCTGGCACCCACCACCACTTTCTGGAAGACGGATGTGATCCTGAGCCCCGGTGAGGTGCGCCGGTTCGTGGAGACGTACAGGGCCCTTGTGGGGGACCGCATGGACTGCCGCCTGCTTCCGGAACGGGTCTCCCTGTTTTTGCGGGTCACCTGTCTGCGGGGAGTGACCTGGTGTGCCATGGCACTCCGGGAATATTCGGAGCCTGGAAGAGCCCTTGTAAACCAGGATACCTTCCGGAAGCTGAAGGCCTATATGGAGCCAGAGTTTCTGGCCCATATCCTGGATACGTATGTGAGAAAGGACTTTCTGGCATGAAGATATCCATGATCCTTCCTATTTATAACGAAAGCTCCACCATCGACGGGATGATGGACCAGTTAAGGGCGCTTCCCGGGGACTGGGAGATCCTGTTTGCAGACGGAGGCAGCAGAGACGGTACGGTCCAGAGGATCGGGACAGAGTTTCCCGTATTAAAAAGCCCCAAAGGCCGGGCCGCCCAGATGAATGATGGGGCTGCCCGGGCTTCGGGGGAGATCGTTTGGTTTGTTCACTGCGACAGCCGGCTGCCGGAGGACGCCCACAGCCAGATCCAGGCGGCGGCGGAGTCGGGAGCTGCGTGGGGGTGCTTCCACATTGGCTTCGATTATGACGGGCCGTTCATGGGCTGCAATACGTTTTTTTCCAACCGGCGGGCCAGGCAGGGCATTGCCTTCGGGGACCAGGGGATATGGATCCGCAGGGAGCTGTTCCTGTCTCTGGGAGGCTTTCCGGAGCTTCCTATTATGGAGGACTATGAGTTTTCCTTACGGATGAAGGAGAGAGGCATCCCCATCCGGTTCCTTCCGGGCCGTATCATCACCTCCGGCCGCCGGTACCGGGAGGGCTTTCCTCTTTTTACCATGTGGAACATGTACCGGCTGCGCCAGATGTACCGGGCCGGAGTGGATATCAGCGAGATCGCAGAACGATACCGGGACATAAGGTAACGAAGATCCTGTTTTTCCAGCCCTGGCTCCGGCTTTTTCCAAAGAGCAGCTCCAGAAGATGGAGGGTCTCCCGGCCCTGGCCTTTAAAGGAGCCAAGGCAGCCCTGGCAGCTGCTCAGTACGATCCGGTCCGCCGGAAATTCTTCCAGCCGCCGCGCCCGCATCCGGGCGCTTTTTTCCGGCTCCAGGGTGTGCATCATATGGAAGTTTCCGCAGCACAGGGTCCGGGGGCCGGTATGCTCCGGCTCCATGACCGGGACGCCGGAAAGGCGTAAAAGGGCCCGGACCGCCTGCTGTTCAGCCGGATCGTTCCGGGTGGGGCAGGGATCGTGCCAGATAAAGCCAGGCGTTGTTTCTCCGGCTTCCAGGTGTGCACTTCCTGGTCCGCAGAGATCCTCCCGGGTCATGGTCCCGGCCAGGACAGACCAGATGGGGATCACCTGGATCCCACAGATCCCATGAAGCTGGCGGGTGCAGTTGGGACAGGCGGTGTAGATCCTTTTTACCCCGCTTTTTTTCAGCCGGCGTTCCAGCGTTTCCCTGTATGCCGGGTATTTTTCCGGAAACAGGAAAAAGGAGGGCTGGCCGCAGCAGCCAGCTGCCAGCCGGATCTCTGGCTCCGTCCGCGCAAGAATCTCCAGCGTTTTTTTCAGTATGGCGGGATCAAGGTTCAAAAGGGCACAGCCGGGCCAGAAAACGGCCGGCGTTTCTGGAACCGACATCATGGGCGAAAAGAAGGAGATGGCCTGATGAAGGGCCATCCCCGGAATACCAGAGCTATTCATGAGTGTTTCCTGCTTTCTTTGCCTGGCGGTCGTTATAGAGCTGTTTAAAGATGGTTCCCAGGATCCCCAGGGAGAAGATGCATAAAAGGCCGGTCACCAGGTATTTGACGCCGCCGGTGAGCATGCCGCCCACATAGGAGTAGACCACAGTGGCAGGAAGCTGTCCGATGCCGGTGGCCACGAAAAAGGCGGTGAAGCGGATGGGGGTCAGGCCTGCAAAATAGCTGACTGCATCGAAGGAGACAAAGGGCAGGAGACGGCACACCAGAACGGTCCTGGAGCCGTATTTTTCAAAATAGCTTTCCACGCTGGCCAGGGCGCCTTTTCCGGCGAAGCGCTCCACCACGTCGCGGCCCAGTCCCCTGGAGATGAAGAAGCAGAGGGCGGCTCCGGCCATGGCGCTGGACCAGGACAGGATGGCTCCCTGCCACCAGCCGAAGATGGCGGCGTTGGACAGGGTGATGAGGAAAGCCGGCAGCGGCGCAGCCACCGACGAGAACACCATGAGGAAGAAGGAAAATACCATGGCGTAGGCGCCGAAGGACCGGATGTATTCCACCACCGCATCCACGTTGGCGGAGCCAAGGACCGCCGCTGCCTGATTGATCGGACGGCTTACAGCCGGAACGGTCAAATAGGCGATCAAAAACAGCGCCAGGGCCAGAAGGATCAGAAGCCGGGGCATGCCGGAGCGTTTTTTTGAGGTGTTATTTTGTTTCATTTTTTTCTCCATTCATGTTTATTTTTATTTTTGCATCATTCGGAAATAAAAGCTTTCCCAGGGCGGCCGTCACAAAAAGCAGCAGGGCCATGAGCCCCAGGGAGATCCAGAATCCCGGGGAGGAGAGATCCAGCATATGGTCTCCGATGTTGATAAAAGCAAAGGTACCGGGAATAATGCCGATGACGGAGGCCAGGATATACGTTTTATAATCCATGGAAGAAAGGCCATAGGCATAATTGATGAGGTTATAGGGGAATGCCGGGATCAGCCGCAGAAGGACCAGGAATAAAAAGCCCTTCCGTCCTTCCAGAAAGGAAAATATATGATCTGCCCGTTCCCCCAGACGGCTTTGCAGCATCCGCTCCACCTGTTTTTTTCCCAGACGTCTTGCCAGGAAAAACATAAGGGTGCAGTTTAGGACCGCCCCCAGGAAGGTGTATGCCGCTCCGGCCCAGAAGCCGAATAACAGGCCGCCCGCCAGAGCCAGAACCGCCACGGGAAAGAAAAAGGCCGGGAGAACGGTGAAGGCGGCCACATAGGCCAGAGGGGCCCAGGGGCCGAAGCCGCGGATAAACGCGTCCAGCTCATCTGCGGAAATCCCGGAAAAAAGCAGCCAGTACGCCAGTACCGCTGCCACAGTGATCGATACGAGAATCCATTTCTTTTTCATGGAATCCAGTATAGCGGCAGCAAAAATGTTTGTCAATCCGGCAGGGAAAAGACGGTATAGGTTTTTTATAATGGAAACGGCGATTGTATTCAAATAATCTTTAGGAGACGGGCAGACATTGACTTTCCTTTTTTTTGATGGTACGATAGCGGCGTTCTTTAAATATAGGGAACAGAATGCATAAAATTTTATTTTTTGGAGGATACGTATTATGAGAAAAATGACTTCCCTGCTCCTGGCAGCCGGAATGACCATGGCCCTGTTAAGCGGCTGCGGCGGCGGTACAGAAGCAAAAGAAACCACAGCGGCCCAGACAACGGCAGCAGAGACCAAGGCTGAGGAGACCACCGCAGCAGAGTCCAAGGAAGCTGAGACAACGGCAGCAGAGGTAAAGGCTCCGGAAAAGGATGTGGAGATGCAGTATATGTCCGTGGAGGACGCCCACGGCAATTTAGGAAAGGACGGCTATACCTTCCTGGATGTCCGTAAGGCAGAGGATCATAAGACCTCCTGTGTTCCCGGTTCCGTAGGCGTGGACATGGACGCAGCCAAGGGCGGCGACTTCCAGGCCGGTGTGACAGCCATGCAGCCCATCGCAGACGAGCACGACGACAACCTGGTGATCATCTGCTATTCCGGAAAATCCTATGCCCAGGCTACCACCAACGTGCTGTCTGCACTGGGATATGATATGAGCAAGGTATACACCCTGGAGGGCGGCTATAAGGCGTGGACCAAATCTTATTCTGACGAGGTAGAGGTTGCCCAGGAGATCAAGGCTCCGGAAAAAGACGTGGAGATGCAGTACATGACCGTTGAAGAGGCCGCTGAGAAGGCCGGCGCTGACGGCTACACCTTCTTTGACGTCCGCAAGGCTGCCGACTACGCTGAGGGCCACATTCCGGGAGCCGTTTCCGCCGATATGGACGCTGCCAAGGAGGGCGACTTCAACGCTGGTGTTTCCACCATGCAGGTGGCTACCCGCGATATGGACGATACTCTGGTACTGGTATGCTACTCCGGTAAGAGATACGCCCAGGCTACCACCAACGTGCTGTCCGCACTGGGCTACGATATGAGCAAGGTATACACCCTGGAGGGCGGCTTCACAAAATGGAGCGAGACCTATCCGGACCAGATCGAGAAATAAACAGGCAGAAACTGTATTGACAAATACCCGGAAGTATGCCATAATCAGATGGTATGTGAGCGCCGGCGCCCAGTCTGTGGACGACTCCAGCCAGGACTTAGTGACCGGTAAGAATATCATCTATATTTTAAGGAGGAACTTTCAATGATTTCCAAGGAAAAGAAAGCAGCTATCATTGCTGAGTACGGCAGAAAAGAAGGAGATACCGGTTCACCGGAGGTACAGATTGCGATCCTTACTGCCAGAATCGCAGAGCTTACAGAGCATTTAAAGGACAACCCGAAGGATCATCACTCCAGACGCGGCCTTCTTATGATGGTAGGTCAGAGACGTGGTCTCCTTGCTTACCTGAAGAAGAAAGACCTGGAAGGTTACCGTGCTCTTATCGAAAAGTTAGGCATCAGAAAGTAATCACAGACCTAAGGGTGGGGGCCAGGAATGGACTCCGCCCTTCTTTTTACACGTGCGGCAGGCCAGGATCTGCGTTTGTATGGATCCCAGGCAGCAGTCGTGGCCGCCTGGAAAGTCCGCAGGACGTGCTTTCCATTATCTGACCAGGCAGGAGAAACATCCGAGACCGCTAAAGGACACAGGAGCGGATCCTGTGCCGTTTAGTAGTTTCGGCTTCTTCTGCCAGACTATATTTTATTGAGAAAAGGAGACGAAGCCATGTTTAAAAGTTTTTCCATGGACTTAGCCGGACGTACCTTAACCGTTGAGGTGGGCCGTGTGGCAAAGCAGGCCAACGGTGCAGCGTTCATGCACTACGGCGATACAGTCGTTCTTTCTACGGCAACTGCATCCGATAAACCCAGGGACGGGATCGATTTCTTCCCCTTAAGCGTTGAATTTGAAGAGAAATTATACGCAGTCGGAAAGATCCCGGGAGGCTTTACAAAGAGAGAGGGAAAGGCGTCTGAGAACGCAGTTCTTACTGCCCGTGTCATCGACCGCCCCATGCGTCCTCTGTTCCCTAAGGATTACAGAAACGACGTGACCCTTGACAACATCGTTATGTCTGTGGATCCGGAGTGCAGCCCGGAGCTGACCGCAATGCTGGGCTCTGCCATTGCCACCAGTATTTCCGATATCCCCTTTGACGGCCCCTGCGCCACCACCCAGGTGGGCCTCATCGACGGCGAGTTCATCATCAACCCCACTGCGGCACAGAAGAAGGTTTCCGATCTGGCCCTGACCGTGGCTTCCACCAGGGAAAAGGTCATCATGATCGAAGCCGGAGCCAACGAGGTTCCTGAGGATACGATGATCGAAGCCATCTTCAAGGCTGACGAGGTAAATAAAGAGATCATCGCCTTCATCGACAAGATCGTTGCCGAGTGCGGAAAAGAAAAGCACTCCTACGAGAGCTGTGCGATCCCCGAAGAGCTGTTTGCCGCCATCCGGGAGATCGTTCCGCCGGAGGAGATGGAAGAGGCCGTATTTACAGACGATAAGCAGACCCGTGAGGAGAACATCCGCCAGATCACAGAGCGTCTGGAGGAAGCGTTTGCAGAAAATGAAGAGTGGCTCCCGCTGGTGGGTGACGCCGTTTACCAGTACCAGAAGAAGACCGTCAGAAAGATGATCTTAAAGGATCACAAGAGACCGGACGGCCGTAAGATCGACGAGATCCGTCCCCTGGCTGCGGAAGTGGATCTTTTACCGAGAGTCCATGGCTCCGGTATGTTCACCCGCGGACAGACCCAGATCTTAAACGCATGTACACTGGCTCCCCTTTCCGAGGCCCAGCGCCTGGATGGTCTGGATGAAAATGAGACCACCAAGAGATATATGCACCACTATAACT
>Garth_p2__coassemble_2291_pt1 | contig 8500 bp, 12 predicted proteins | sample Garth_p2__metabat2_high_PE_002 | metagenome-assembled genome bin Garth_p2
ATCAAAAGTTATGTAAAAAGATACGAATTAGAAAACGGAAAAATCAAATTCGAGGAATAGCAGACCGCCATCTGCTATCCCTCAGATCCACAGCACAACAAAGGAAAAACACTGCGAAAAATTTATATCAACGGCCTGGAACCGTTAATATCACCTTATTGACAAATACCGCAAAACACAGTATCATGAGACCACAAGGAGGTGGATCACATGTCAGACAATGAATTATTACTTGCCGTGGCTGAGTTATTCGATAAAAAGCTGGAAACCCAGTTACAGCCATTAAGGGATGATATCCGGGATATTAAACTCACCCTTGAAAATAACATCACACCTAATATTCAGCTTCTTGCTGAAAACTATGTTCCAGCTGCCAAACGGTACGAAAAGGGATCAACTGAAATCGAAAATTTAAAAGTTGATATCGAACTGATCAAAAAAGTAATCAAGGAGCACAGTGACAAGCTGAACAGGATCGCTTAAAGGGACGGGAAACCGTCCTTTTTTGTTTTAATTGTACGAAATTAAGATGAAACTTAAGCCGGATCCCGCTGGCTGCAGAAATAATTATCTGACAATTAAAATTAGGCAGAGTACACCCAGGGCATGAAGTTCCGGATCCCGATGTCCACATCCGGCGGAAACTCATAAAAATGGGAGATCCGTTCCTGATCCGGAGATACCAGACGCTTATAATAACTGGACACGTCATAGATCTCGTCCAGGATCCGCTCCCTGGCGGCATAAAACTCCACAACGACCTTTTCAACTGCCGGGAGCTCCAGGTTCCTGGAGGCCCAGTACCGCTTTCGGCCAGAGGAGACCTGGCAAAGTTCCTTTGTGAGATATTTGGACAGATAGGTTCCGGCACGGCGGGAGTCTGATACACGGGTGGCCGTGGAGAAGCCATAACGATAACCAGGGATATTATAAACCTTACGGCTGCCATGCTTAACACCAGAGTCAGTAAAAGCCAGACCGTCACAACAGGCAATAAGCCCATGGAAATGGAAAGCTCCATCCTTATGCAGCTCCGGAACGAATAGATATTTAAGGCCGGGACATTTCCGGCGGGTAACATCAATAAAGTTTTTCAGTTTTTTTGCACAATCGGAATAATTGTACCGGTCTACTTTCTGGGGATCGAAAGTAAGAGTCACGAACCAGTCCCAGTCATTGGCCAGACTATAATTATAGACCATGGCCCTGGTACGGCGGAGAGACTCACAGAGAGAATGGGAATGGTCCGGGAACTGTTCTACTTCACGGACCAGATCGGAATTGAACGGATTTTCTACAAGTTTCTCAGATTTCTTTTCCTTCTCTGAAGGAGAGACAACATACTCATAATACTGAACCCTGGTAACACCAGATGGAAATTTCGTGACCTTAAGATTATACATAATACCCCCCGATATATGTAAAAGGTGAAATTGTAAGGTAAAAACGCTTAAGTGTTGCTACTGTCAAGTAAGAACGGACGGCCGGAGAGGAGAAGGCCGAAACGGCCAGTTATCCACATTCTCCAGGACGCTCCGCCCGGCGGCCACCTGCGTGGCCCGCGCTGGCTGCGCTATCTGCGTTTCACAGACCGCAGGAAATCCTTTTTTGTTTCCAGATAAGACCGAATCCCTTTATCCTCATAATCTGGAAGTTTTACAGCATCGTAAGGCTCCAGCTGCGGCGGGTCAAAGGACTTAAAGTATTTCACGTACTTTGGTATATACGTGATCTTCACGGAGCCGGAGAGGGCAAAGAGAAGGGAATCAATGTTATAATCATCCACGATCTTGCTTTCTCCCTGGGCGGATTTATCAGCGTGCACAACGGTGATCTTTTTCGTGACCCTGCGAGCAATGGAAAAGCAGTTGAAAAGGTTCTGGACAATATACAGATGATCGGTCAGATCCCGGATCTTCTTGTCCACGTCAAAGGACTGGGAGAAGAGATAGACCACGTTCCGATACTGGCGCTGGTACTTAAAATAGACCTTTACGTGTTCCGGAAAAGATTTAAAATTCCGGTTATCCCAGATAAGACCGACCTCATCGACCAGGATCAAGGAGTCCGGCGGGAACTGACGTTTCCCGAAATCTTTAATATCATACAGATAACAGCCAGGGATCTCGCGGTCACAGTATACGCGCCATCCCTTTTTCTGGTACTGTAAAGCCAGCTTCGTCATGAGTGTGGTCTTACCGGATCCCTTTTTTCCAAAGACCATATAGAGCTTGTAGGGATTCCGGTATTTCATGATGTGCCAGATGATAAAGATAAAAGCGGCAAAGGCCAGAAGCTCCAAAACTATAATAAATCCCATATAAGCCTCCTCAGGATCCCGACAAGACCGATCGCGATCAGACAGAGTGTAAATACGATCATGACCGGATTATTCTGGAAATCCAGGTGCGAAGGATCCAGCGGGAAAACGATCACAGCAAACAAAAGGTCTAAAAAGTCAGTCATAAGGCACCTCCGGGATCCGGGGCCGGAGCCCCGGACAGATTAGACCGAGTGGAACACCCGGATAAAAAAGGATACGATAGCCCCGATAAAGAACAGGGACATGGATAAAAGCAGGATCGGCTGGTCCAGGATCCAGGTCAGTAAAAGTCCGATCTCCTTCCAGAACCAGGCTGCCACGGTGGTAAACGCAGTTAATAACTCTGTCATATCTTACACCTCCTATACGGAATGGAACACGCGGATGAAGAAGGAAACGATAGCTCCCACAAAGAATAAGGACATGGAGAGCAGTAAGATCGGCTGCTTTAAGATAAAAGCCAGTAAAAGCCCGATCTCCGACCAGAACCAGGCCGCCACCTCTGTAAAGTTACCTAACAATGCTGCCATAACATACACCTCACTTTCTAAACAGAATGGAATACACGGATGAAGAAGGAAACAATAGCCCCCACAAAGAATAAGGACATGGAGAGCAGTAAGATCGGCTGACCCAGGATCCAGGTAAGCAGCTTCCCGATCTCAGCCCAGAACCAGGCTGCCACGGAGGTAAACTCCTTAAGGAGCGTGGTCATGGGAGGAGTTGTCCCTTCCCCGGACGCATACGCCTGGAAGGGAAGCGCAAGGACAGCCAGGGACGTGGATCCGGCCAGGGCATACCGCTTTTCATACAGTTTACGGAGCATAAAAACACCGCCTTTCTAAAAAATACTTTTAAAGATATTTACAACCTTACGGGCCAGCGGGATCCCGATCACACAGACACCAACCCAGCCGGAAGCCCAGACAATGCGCGCAAGGGATGTAACATTTTCAAAGAGCCAGTCCAATATGGGAGTCAGATCTGAGAACACAGCATCAACCTCCGATCAAAGTACGCAGCGTATAAAAGATTGCATCACAGAGCCATAAGAAAGCCACAAAAGACATAACATACAGTAAAGGCTCAAACTGTACAGGAACAGCACCGAAAAGAGCAACCACTTTTTCGACAAACAAGAAAACACCTCCTAACGTGCGGAACGCTTCCAGAGACAGATCAGACAGCAACCAACCAGGAATATAAGGACGTATTGTAAAAGATCACCGCTTTTATACTGGTGGAACGAATCCCGGACCAGGACCCGGACATAATGCGTTGAATAACTGAGCCGGTCATAATCCGACCAGTAATAGTCCCGGACATAGTTGGGGCTGCCGTAGTCATGATTGACAGAAAAGTTATTCCCCAGGCAGGGCGCCAGGTAAAGGATCTCACCAGTATCCGCAAAGGGATCGAAGGATCCCGTGAACAGGCGGCCCGTGATCTGGGATCCGGAGACATTCCAGAGATATCCGTCCGGATCGACCATCAGGGAAGATTCTGAATCAGAAGGTAACAGGAGCGTATAATCAGTACCGTTAACAGTAACATCATAATATACGCAATTAACGTAAGACGGCGGAGCCACCGGTTCACCCGGGCCGGCATAAAGCATAGGAAAGATCTTACCGTCAGACGTACCCCCACTAACTTCCGGTTCAGACGGTTCCAGAGACTCCGCAGCCTGCCCGAGAGCATCGCTGGGAGTAGATACCAGATCCGCAAAAGTAACAAACCGGAAAGGAACAAGGACATTAAAAACAACCAGTAATAAATAGCATATTCCACGCATGGGACCCCCTTATTCTTTATGTTTATTTACCGGACGTGGAGGACGGGCCACCGAAGCCGGATTTTGCCGCCGGAAGGAGATAATCAGACAGGAGATAAAGACAGAAACCACCAGGATCCCGACTAAAAAATCCCCAAAGGAATATCCGCCAAGATCAAGACCAAACCAGCAGCCAACTGTTTTTTGCAAAATGGCAAGGCAGAAATCTATAAATTCTCTCATAATCAACCCCCTTTATTTAAGATCTGGAAGATCACAGCGATAGAAACCGGGACAACCACAAAACCAACCAGCCAGGGCGGGAGATAGGCCAGACAGGCAAAGAGCCAGGTCACCGCCCGGACCATGGAAAGAAGGATCTCAACCAGGAGCCCGAACATATTGACCACAAAATTTACAATAGTGGAGATAAACGCTGCGATCCCTTCAAAAAAGCTAAACATCACGCACCCCCTTTAAACCGATAGTATCCAATGAATACCAGGGCAATCGTGAGAGTGAGAGAGAAGCTGACCGGGATATTGAGACCTTGCAGGCCGTTATAGATACCAGTAAGGAAATAACTGATATCCGAAAGAGGACCCGTATACTTTTCAAAAGGATTATCAAATTCGAACTTGCCTATCTTATCCTTTGCATCACTGATAAGCTGATCCTCAACCTTCTCATACTCTGTGATCGCACCATCAAGCTTTCCTTTATCACCCAGGATCCCGGAGTTATCATAGCCATTTTCCAAATGATCCGTATTCTTATCATCATTGGTGATCTGGCTATTAATGCTGGACTGGATCTGACCAGTGATCTTTGATGCAGCGCTTGAGATCGCAGACTTTAATTCATCCAGATCCACATTGACATTGATATCCATATCCTTGATGGCCTGGAGGATCTGATCCAGCTTCGCCATCGTTGGGACATGGATCAGATTATAAAGCTGGTCCCAGAAGGCATAGAGCTGATCGGAGATATGGAGGATGATGTTGTCAATGCCCTTTATAATAAGGTCCTGGGATTGAGAAACATACTCCATGGTCTGGTTAAGCTGACCAATACCAGTATTGATATCACCGATGCCGGATCCGATGTTATTAAGGCTATCAGAAACGCCGGATTGATAGTCCTGTTGGGAGACCGTGGGACCCGCAGTTTCAGTACCAGGTTCCGCGACAGGAACAAAACGGACAGAGAGCCATCCAGCTAAATTACGGAGTGTTGTTTGATCATTAAAGGCCAAAAGGCAACGCGCCATATTATAAGATGATCGTATTGATAACGAATCCCAACAAGCATAAGAATCACCATGAGCAAATCTACGTGAATTTGGAGCAATTTCACTCGTTTTTAAAATTGAGTTACCATATTGATAAGTAGATGAAAAATAACTAACTAAAGAGGCTTCAAAGGAAATATCACTTGAAAAATCAATTTCAAGCTTATAATTACCAGGAGGAGTAGGAAGAGAATGAGTAACACCGAAATATAAATTAGCAATACATTCATCCGCAGACAATTTATCAATAAAACTAAAACGATAACCATCTTTTGTGAGCGTAGCCGTAGTACCAGCAGAGCGTTTCCATTTTTTTGTATGTACATCACGTATATCAAAAGAAATATAAAGTTGTTTTGCGGTCAAGGTATTTTCAACGCTTGCGATAGAAGAATAAGCATCCAGCCGATCCGAGAACGGATCACCCAGAACCGCATTGGATCCGGATGCCACATCAGCCAGGGCAGAAAAAGGAAGAGACACAACAAGTAAGAGTGAAAGAAGAAGCGCAAAAATATGTTTTTTCATGTTGAATCCCTCCAAATAAAAAAATCAGCCTATGGAGACCATAAGCCGATTTTTATACATTTCTTATTCATCATTTTCCAACTATTCGTTAAAGAAGGCTTTCGCGCATAGTTATGGAGCACTCTGCAGCCCGACTTTCTCCCGCCTTTTTCTGCCTTCAGCCGTCTCTCTCCATACTCCTGCCTTCCATATCTATTTAACAAGCAAAGGCAGATAATATTCCACAAACAGATAAACGACTGTGAGCACGATCCCGACAACCAGTACCCGGTTCATTACTTTTCTCATAACAATCTTCCTTTCTTTTTCCTTATTATGTATAGACAGCGCCAGAGCCATTAAAGGTACGGCATAATACGCCCATTCTGTATCATAGGCGTTCATGTTTTTGATTATAGCACATTCATGATCCATGCTACAAGGAATTCTTGCATTATCCCTGTGGTTCTGGTATGATGGTCCATGGGCACAACTATTCGTGAAATACGTTTCCAATGGAACTTGCCCTTTTAATATAATTATTACAGATAATTGAGAGGATCAACAATTTATGAAATTACAGCGACTTTTAAGCCTTGTACGAAAGGCAGTGGATGATTACCAGATGATCTCCGCTGGAGACCGCATCGCTATTGGGATCTCCGGCGGAAAGGACAGCCTGGCACTGCTCTTCGCTCTCCATGAGCTCCAGCGTTTTTACCCGGTCCCATTCGAGCTCTGTGCATTTACTGTGGACCTTGGTTTTGGAATCCAGGATTTTAATGCCATACGGGCCCTCTGCGATGATTTTTCCATCCCCTATACAGTTATTTCCACGGACATCGCAAAAATCGTTTTCGAGACCCGCAGAGAATCTAATCCATGCTCTCTGTGCGCAAAGATGCGGAAAGGCGCCTTAAACCAGCAGGCCAGGTCCTGCGGCTGCAGCAAAGTGGCATACGCCCATCACAGGGATGATATTATAGAAACCATGATGCTTTCACTGATCTATGAGGGACGCTTCTATACCTTCTCTCCCCGGACCTATCTGGACCGGATGGATCTGACTGTGATCCGCCCCATGATGTACGTCAGCGAAGCAGATGTCATTGGATTCAAAAATAAATACCAGCTTCCAGTCTGCAAAAATCCATGTCCGGTGGATGGAAAAACCCGGCGGGAATACGTAAAAAATCTCATACGGGATCTGAATCTGGAAAATCCTGGAGTCAAGGATCGGTTTTTCCACGCGGTTCTCTCTGGCAACATCCCCGGCTGGCCATCTCCTGCCTCGGATTCCAGAGCCTCTGAAAAAAATAAAGAAGGAAAGGAAGCTGGTCATGGCATCTCTCACTTATCATGAACAAAAGGATATTGAAAATATCAAAAAGCTGCGGGGACTGATAAAAGAACTCCCTCCCTTCTGTGCAGATTTCTTCCGGGGAATCGAACCTCTGACATCCACCAGGACCAGGATCGCCTATGCCTATGACCTGCGGATCTTTTTCGATTTTCTGAAAACTTCCAACAGTCAGGTAGCCCGAATGGGGGAAAATATCCCCCTCTCTGTTCTGGAGCAGCTTACAGTTACCGATCTGGAAGAATATATGGAATATTTAAAATGTCATCCTTCTGTGAACAATGAGGATGTATATAATACGGAACGTGGGATCATGCGGAAGGTTTCATCTTTAAAAAGCTTCTATAATTATTTTTACAGAAATGAACGGATTGAAAAAAATCCTGCCTCTCTCCTACGTCTCCCCAAACTCCATGAAAAAGAGATCACACGGTTGGAAATTGATGAGGTGGCACGGCTTCTGGATGAGGTTGAGGAAGGTGAAAAGCTCACAGAAAGGCAGAAACTGTATCATGAACGGACAAAGATCCGGGACCTGGCCATGCTGACACTTCTTTTAGGAACAGGACTCCGTGTATCGGAGTGTGTCGGATTGAATATAAACGATGTGGATCTGGACGCCTGTGGAGTCAGGATATTCCGGAAGGGAGGAAAGGAATCCATCGTCTATTTCAGCGATGAGGTCCGGGACGTTCTGGAAACGTACCTGGATGAACGTCAGGCCATTGACGCACTTCCAGGGCATGAGGATGCTGTGTTCCTGTCCCTGCAGAAAAAGAGGATGAGCGTCAGAACGGTGGAAAATATGGTAAAAAAATATGCGGGTCTCGTTACTCCCTTGAAAAAGATCACCCCCCATAAGCTTCGGAGCACCTACGGCACCAGCCTTTACCGGGAAACCGGCGATATCTATCTGGTAGCGTCGGTCCTTGGGCACAGCGATGTCAATACCACTAAGAAGCACTATGCGGCCCAGGAGGACCAGAGACGGAAAAGCGCCAGAAATATAGTCCAGCTAAGGGAAAAAAAGGAACAGGGGCCTCAGTTTTTTTAAAAGTAAAAAAATTTTTTGAGGTTTTTCTCCAAAATTGCACTTTATTTAAGTGTAAAGTGAAAGTCGCAAAAATAGACAATTAGTCAAAAATTGCAACTTTAGGGATTGTCAAGTTTTTTGTGTAAGTTTTAAGAAAAAATTTTAGGGGGGGGGAACCTCCCCGTTTACATCATCCATCAGTTTAACAA
>Garth_p2__coassemble_2372_pt1 | contig 8187 bp, 8 predicted proteins | sample Garth_p2__metabat2_high_PE_002 | metagenome-assembled genome bin Garth_p2
GTCTGGACATCAGCTCAAGCCCAATCTTCACCAGCTCGCTCCTGATCCGCTGCCGGTCCTCTTCCGAATATGCGACCTTCGGCATTCCACCCCACCTCCCGGAAATAATAAAAACTCTTTCATAGATTTATTCTTATCTTATCATATGAACCGTTCCGCTACAAGCATAAAATTTCCATATGACCCTAAAAAACAGAATACCATTACATCACCCTTCCCAGCGCCAGGCGGAAGACCAGAAGCAGTGCTGCCTGGACGGCAAGGACAGCGGCCAGTACATACATGACCGTCCGGTCAAAAAATCCACTGGCCAGAAATCCCAGATACAGGAGGAGGAACAAGGCATACCCGGAATACGCCCAGCTCCTGAGTCCCAGGAGCCGGTTTCTCTCATCACATTCCTCCACTTTTCTCTGCTTCAGCGCAGCCTCATCCTTCAGATATCTCCGGTTCCTCCAGACGGATGCAGCCCCTCCGACCATAAAGCCGATCCCGATCCAGGTATAAAATTCCTGGATAAAGCTGTCTCCAGCCACAGTCCTAGAATTTCCATAAAACCATGCAGCCGCCACCGAAAGAAGACCCAGCACCGCCGCAGTCTTCCCCACCAGGATTCGCAGCCTGCACCTTTTTTCAAAATCCACCGGTTCTTCCATAAATAATGCTTTCAGCTTCATGCGCTATTCCTCCTCGTCAAATAAAAAAATGTCCTCAATGGTACAGGAAAAATATCTGGCCAGCTTGTGGGCCAGCACCAGGGAGGCATTATATTTCCCATTTTCCAGGGAAATGATGGTCTGCCTGGTGACTCCCACCGCTTCCGCCAGATCCTCCTGGCGGATCTTCCTCTCCTTCCGCAGCTCCTGGATCCGGTTTCTCATGTGTACCTCATCCCTTCGTGATAAATATGTAATGTTTGCTTTACATTTGTACTATAAATCAGAAATTCAAAAATGTCAAGTTAGTTTTACATGTATTTTTTGCGCAATAGTTTACATAATAATATTATGTAAACTGCAATCATGAAACATCTGTCATCGCATCAGCCGCAGGCCATTCTGACCCTCCCAGGATCTGCGGCGCCCCAGGCTTGCCTTTTTTCCCAAATCGGGTATAATGGAAGAAAACAGATGTGGGGCAAAGGGATTTTTGACCTTCTGACCCTGGTATCGAAAATACAGATAAAAGGAGCCAGAGTATGGAATATAATGAGATCTGCGGAAAACGCCAGCTGGAATTTATGAAACAGTTTGATTATATCCGGGAAGCCGGAACCGATGGTGAAGAAAAGGCCGCCCTGGAGATCCAGAGGGAGCTTAAGAGCTTTGGCGTGGACAGCCGCCTGGAAGAATTTGAGATCGATACGTGGAGGATCCTTAAAGCTGAATTCACTGTGACGGAACCCTTTGAAAAAACATATACAGTGGCTGGATACGGCCGCTGCGGCAGCACTCCGGCGGATGGGATCGAGGCCCCGTTCCTGTACGCGGAAAACGGCGATGATATTAATCTTTCCCAGGCAAAGGGAAAGATCGTCCTGGTAAACAACCCTGTCAATAAAGATATGTATAAGAAGCTGGTCCATGCAGGGGCTGCCGCCTTCCTCTCCATCACCGGAACTCCCATCGACGAAGGCCCGGACCGCCTCCTCTATACACGGGGAGTACCCAAAATGGAGGAAACTCCCATCCAGGGGCTGGTGATCCATCACCGGGATGCCATGGAGCTGGTGGAGGCCGGAGCCTGCCGCGCCCGGCTGACCTTACTGCAGGAGCCGGAAAAAGCCGTTTCCCGCAACGTGATCGCACGGATCCAGGGAACGGAGGTCCCGGATGAGATCCTGACCCTGACCGCACACTACGACTCTGTTCCCCAGGGCCCCGGAGCCTACGACAACATGGCCGCCTGCGCCATCATCCTGGAGCTGTGCCGGTACTTTAAGGCCCATACACCCCGCCGTACCCTGGAGTTCATCTGGTTCGGAGCCGAGGAAAAGGGACTTTTAGGCAGCCGGAACTATACGGAGGTCCATAAAGAGGAGCTGAAGCAACACTGTTTCAATATGAATGTGGATCTGGCCGGACAGCTGGTGGGAGGAACCGTCATTGGCGTCACCGGCGATCCCTCCATCTGCTCCATGATTGAATATATGGCCCATGAAACAGGTATCGGAATGGTCACAAGAAATGCCATCTGGGGCAGCGACTCCAACACCTTTGCCTGGAACGGCGTACCGGCCATGACTTTAAACCGCGACGGCTTCGGAATGCATACCCGCCACGATATCGTGGACTATATCTCCCCCTGGTCCCTGGAACGGAGCGCAAGGCTTCTGGGACATATCGCAGAAAGCTTTGGAAATATTCCGGTCATTCCATTTAAACGGGAAATCCCCGAAACCTTTATGAAGGAGCTGGACCGTTATTTCGGCAGATAATACATCCTGCGGCCAGCCCCGGAGATAAACTGATAAAAAAGCCTTCCGTCTTTCCCGTTATGGAAAAAGCCGGAAGGCTTTTTAAACATTAAGTTTTATTCCGCCAGCTCCTTTAAGGCCTTCACTGCCGCGTCGATCTCCTCTTCCGTATTAAACCAGGAAAAAGAAAACCGTACCATGCCCTGGTCCACGGTTCCCATGGACTGATGCATTAAGGGCGCACAGTGAGCGCCGGGACGGGTGGAGATCCCGTATTCAAAGGAAAGCTCGTCGCTGACTTCAGAGGAATCATACGTTCCCAGGTTCAAGGCCACCACCGCAGCCCTCTGATCTGTGGAAAAATCCCCATAAAGCTTAAGACCCGGAATATCCTTTATCCCATCCAGGAAGCGGCGCATGAGGCCGATCTCCTTCTGGTGGATCGTATCCGTGCCTATTTCCTTAAGGAAGCCCAGAGCCGCATGGAGCCCGGCCACTCCGTGGCCATTTAAGGTTCCCGCCTCCAGGGCTGTGGGCATCTCGTGGGGATGTTCCTTCAGATAGGTGTGGATCCCGCTTCCGCCGGATTTCAGCGGCCGTACCGTAATTCCCGGCCGCACGCAGATCCCGCCGGTCCCCTGGGGGCCGTACAGCCCCTTGTGGCCTGTAAAGCACACTACGTCGATGTTCATGGCCTGCATATCGATGGGGAGAACTCCTGCTGTCTGGGAGGCGTCCACCACAAAAAGCAGTCCATGGTCCTTACAGAACCTTCCCAGATACATAAGGTCATTGGCATTTCCGGTCAGATTGGACGCGTGGGTACATACCAGGGCCTTTGTATTTTCTTTAAGAAAGCTCTCCAGAAGGTCTGTTCTCAGCCGTCCCTTTTCGTCACAGGGAACGAAGGACACCTGGCATCCCTTTTCCTCCAGACGGTATAAAGGCCTCAGCACCGAATTGTGCTCCATGACTGTGGAGATGATATGGTCGCCCGGATCAAAAAGACCCAGGATCGCCGTATTCAATGCCTCCGTGGAGTTTAATGTAAAGGCCACCTGTCTGGGATCCCCCAGGTTAAAAAGCTCCGAGAGCATTTCTCTCGTTTCGTAGATCAGCCTGGAGGCATCCAGGGACGCTTCATGGGCCCCTCGGCCGGAATTTCCCATATGCCTCATGGCGTTTACCACCGCGTCGATCACACAATCCGGCTTCTGCATAGTAGTCGCCGCATTATCCATATAAATTCCCATAGTATCACCCCTTTCCCATCTCTAATATAACAGCTCTGCCATATCCTCACATTCAATGGAGCATTCCTTTAAGAACGCCTCCATATCCGCCCGGTCAGCCGGGACCGTACACCAGGCCAGGCCGCACCCGGCCGAAAGCTCCCTGGGCACAGGGATCATACGGCCGGATCTGCCCGTCTCCTTGCACGCCTTTTCAAAGGCAATGGCGTCGGAGGTGGTGTGGAATGTGATGATCAGTTTCCATTCTTTTTGTCTCATGTTTCCGTCTCTTTCTGAAAGATCCGTCCTTACTGGATGATGAGCTCGAATCCATCGCCTGTTTCAGTCACAGTCACGGTCTTTCCCTGGCTCTTGGCAAATTTCTCCACGTTAGCCTTGGAATGGGGCTCTGTCACCAGGACCTTTACCGTATCGTTTCCATGACTCTTTAAGGCTGCCTGGGTCAGCATCACCGGCTCCGGACAGGATAAACCTCTTGCATCTACTTCGTACATAATGATTCCTCTTTTCTCTGCAATTAATTCTTTTTATTTTTCGGCATAAATCCGATGATGAACAGGATCACGATACATGCGATCACAGCCACCTGGCCGTTGATCCCCGGACCGCCTGCCACTGCCGGAGCGTCTGCGGTTGCTGCAGCTGCGGCAACGCCTGCCAGCCCGAAGTTATGGCAGAAAGCGGCTCCAACAAAAAGGCCTAAGAAGGTCACTGCGGAATCGGAAGATCCCTGGCCTGCCAGAACAAGCTGTCTTAAGGGGCACCCGCCTGCCAGAACAGCAGCAAATCCCACGGCGTACATGCCAAGGATATTCCAGATATGCTGGGCATGGGCCACCGGCTGTCCTGTAAAGGACAGGTTAAAGTTTCCTGTGGCGATGTTGTAGATCACCATAACCACGAAAATACCGCCTACGATGGTCAGAAGATCGAAATTATTCATTAAGATGATATCGCGGACGCAGCCTGCAAAGCAGCTTCTGCACTTCTGGGCGATGGCTCCGAATAAAAGGCCGCCGATGAGTGCGATAAACACCGGTGCGTGCATGCTTCCGGGACCCTTTTCGCTGCTGACGAACAGTGTTGTGGTCAGGCTTAAAACAAAGAGCACCACCATGGCAATGGGAAGGATCGTACCGGAGGCTTTATCTACCGTATAGGCTCTTCCCAGAGAGAAGCCGCGCTTTAAGGCCAGGGTCCCTGTAAATACTCCGGCCACAAAGCCGATCAGGGCCACATAGGCGTTCAGATCGCCGGCAGCCATACGGAGCACCATACGCAGCGGGCAGCCTAAGAATGCCAGGGAGCCGATCATCATGATCATACCCAGCACAAAACGCACCATGGGGGAAGAGCCGGCCGTGGATCGGTATTCCTTTGTAACCACAGCGATCAGAAATGCGCCGCAGATAATACCGATGATCTCCGGACGCACGTACTGGACAACGGCTGCCTGGTGGAGCTTCATGGCTCCGGCTGTGTCACGGATAAAGCAGGCGATACACATGGCCATGTTCTTGGGATTTCCCATATAGGCCAGGACTGCTGCTATGGCTCCCAGGAGCACGCCTGAAAGCGCCAGCGTCTTTTTGTTTGCAGTTAAGTTCATACTTACTACCCCTTTTCTGTTTTGTAGATTATGGACAAAAAATATGTGGAATTTTCATCCATCTCACTTAAGTTTATCAAACCAGACAGGGGAAGTCTAATTAAAAATATTATTCCAGAGAATCGATTGTATAGCTTTTTTCTATGGAAGAACGGACAGCCCTAGAGCTGCCCGTCCTCATGAAGCTCCCTGGATGCCTTTTCCCGGACGAATTCCAGGAAATGCTCCGCAATGGGAGATAAGCAGGCCCCTTTGTTGTGGGCCAGATAAAAACAGCGTTTTTTCTCCAGGCCGCGGATGCGGAAATAGCGGATATTATCCTGCTCCGCCGTCCGCTTGATGACCTGTTCGGACACGATGGAAACGCCCAGGCCGCGGCTTACCACCTGCTTGATGGCCGCCGGATTGCTCATACGGGCGATCACATCCACGTTTTTAAACACAGGCTTCCCATAAACCAGGGCCTTTTCCATCTCCTGCCGGGTTCCCGATCCGTCCTCCCGCATGATGAAGGGCTCGTTGATGAACAGCTCCACCGGGATGGCCTCTCCATTCTGGTAGATCCGGTATACGTCCGTGTCGGGAGTGATGAGTACCATCTCGTCATAGAACACAGGCTCAAAGCACAGGCCGCTGTTTCCCTTGTAGCTGGTAAATCCCAGCTCTCCCCGCTGGTTCATGAGGTTCTCATTGACCAGCCGGCTGTCAGACTGCTCCACATAAAACTTCACCCGCGGGAAAAGCTCATGGAACTCTTCCATGACCTGGGGAAGATAAAAATACCCGGGAATGGAGGAAGTCTGGATCTCCAGGATCCCGTCCAGATCCTCCTTCAGATTCTTCATGGACATAACGGCCCTGGATCTGGTATTCAGAAGTTCCACCGCATAAGAGTAGAACTCATGGCCATGGGGGGTCAGGCTGATCTCCCGGCCAGACCGGTTCAAAAGCCGGACTCCCAGCTCATTTTCCAGGTTGCTCACATGGGTACTGATGGTAGGCTGGGTTAAAAACGTAGCGTCAGCCGCCTTGGAAAAACTTTTGTATTTTGCAGCATTTACAAATGCCTCCAGCTGTCTGAACTCCATAACGTCTCCTTATTTCAGCAGAACGCGCACATCGCCCTGGAGCTTTGTGATCTTCTGCTGGTCCAGATGATCCAGGATCAGCAACACGTACTTTCTGGACGTACCTAACATATCCCGGAATTCTGCCAGGGACATGGTATCGTGGGATGCAAAATGCCCCCTCAGAAGCTCCATGGCCTTTTCATAGTGATCCTTGTAAAGATAAGCACCTGGGTTCAGCTTCACCAGCGTGCCGTCCTTAAACAGGTCAGAAAGCACCTGCTTTGCCTGTTTTTTATCCTTAAACTGAGCCATGACCTCATCCGTGGACGGAGCCTCAAAGCCGGCCGCCGCATACGTCTTTATCATGGTCTGGCGCATATCAGAATGCTCGTCAGAATACTGGGCAGAGAAGCCGGCCGCCGCCACCGTGCTGCCGGAAGCGCTGATGATCCCGCGCTTTAACAGCTCGTTTAAGAGCACATCGCCCTTTTTGGCCTCCTTCAGATAAAAGCTTTCCAGGATCCGGCTCTTGAACTCTTCCTTTTCCATTCCGGCTGCAATGGGATTGGCCTGGTGGAAGGCTGTCAGCATCTCTGTGGTCTTTCCTGTGACCCGTTCCCAGAAATCCTTGTGGAAGAAGTTTCCATCGTTTAAGGAAAGGGCCTTCTTCTGCTTTTTCAGCTTCTCCAGCCGTTCCTCTGTCTCCCTATCCGTCCAGTTGAGCTTGGCTGCCAGCCAGTGGACCGACGGGAAGCGGATGCTCTCCTCCTTCAGTACCAGCTCCAGCACCTCCTCGTCCGTTCCCGTCTCGCGGATGGCCAGGGCATTGATAAGCTCCTCCTGATGGCGCTTGTGCTTTCCAGGACAGGCATCCAGGATGATGCCTCCGCCAAAGGTCTCCACCGGAGAATAGAACCGGATGATGAATCGGTCGGTACGCTTGACGGCCAATGGCTCGTCAAACCGGAGCTGCACAAAGGCGCTCTCGCCTGCGCCGATGGAATCCTTATCTAAAAGCACAGCCTTGGCAATGGTCTGGGCAGATCCATAGTTAAAGTGGATCCGGTCGCCATTCTTTAAAAGCCAGTCTGTGGTCTTGAAAAGGCTGATCTTCACATCCAGGAACGTGCTGTTGGTGAGGCTTCCGGGAGCCGCCAGGACTTCTCCACGGCTCAGTTCTTCTTTTTTTATGTTGGCCAGGTTGATGGCTGTACGCTGTCCGGCGTAGGCAGCCTCTTCCTTGGAACCATGGCTCTGGATCCCACGGATCTTAAGGATCCGTTCTTCCGGATAGACCATGACCTCTTCTCCGGCCCGGCAGCTTCCTTCCAGAAGAGTTCCGGTCACCACCGTACCGAAGCCCTCCATGGTGAATACCCGGTCAATGGGCAGCCGGAACAGCTCCGGCTCACTGCGGCGCATCCCCACGGAGCGGACCTTATCCAGGATCATCTTCTTTAATACGTCGATGTTCTGGCCGGTGAAGGCAGAAACACGGATCCGGTCAGCATTTTCCAGGAAGCTTCCTTCCACCAGCGCGGAAACGTCCTCCTCCACCATTTCGGCCCAGTCCTCATCCACCAGGTCCGCTTTGGTAAATACGATGATACCCTGGCGGATATGGAGCATCTTTAAGATCTCAAAGTGCTCCACGGTCTGGGGCATGACGCCCTCGTCCAGAGCGATCACCAGAAGCACCAGGTCGATGCCTCCGATGCCCGCCAGCATGTTTTTTACAAACTTTTCGTGGCCCGGCACGTCGATGATGCCGATGTGAAGCCCCTCGTCATTGGGAAGGTTGGCGAATCCCAGCTCAATGGTGATCCCCCTCTTCTGCTC
>Garth_p2__coassemble_2569_pt1 | contig 7475 bp, 6 predicted proteins | sample Garth_p2__metabat2_high_PE_002 | metagenome-assembled genome bin Garth_p2
GATCAGAGGCTTCTGTCACCTGCTTCTTTACTTCCTCGGCCTCTTCCTTCTTTCCCTGGCCCATCAGAGCTCCGATCTGCTTGGAGATCTTGTTTCTGCTGGCTCTCAGGTCATCGGCCTCTTTCTTTACTTTTCTGTTTTCTTCGTCCAGGGCGATCACTTCGTCCACCAGTGGCAGCTTGGAATCCTGGAATTTATTCCGGATATTCTGTTTAACGATCTCCGGGTTTTCTCTGACGAATCTCAAATCTAACATACTGACTGTCTCCTTCTGCTGATTTATCTCCCGCATCCGAACATGGACGCAATTTTACGCTTATGTCCAAATATACCACAAATTACTGTGAAAAGGAAGGGGCATTCTATTTTTTCACCAGTTTCCCCAGAATTTCCTCAAAGCAGACGCCGTTGGCATGGGGGATATCCAGCTCGTCCGAAATATGGATGCAGTCCTTTACAAACCTGGCCGCCTGCTCCACCGCTTCCTTTAAGGAGCTTCCCCTTAACAGCGCCCCGGCTGTCACCGACGCGAACACGTCTCCGGTTCCCGGTCTCTGGCCGCCGGCGCATTTCACCTTCACAAAGGAGGGCGCATCCATGCCCCGGTCCAGGACCACGTTGGTATAAAAATTCCCCTCCCGGACTCCGGTGATGACCACGGATCTGGCTCCCATGAGCCGCAGCATCATGGCCATGTTAAGGAGCTCCTTTCTGGTCCATCCCTTGTCCTTATAGGGCGTTCCCGTAAGGATACAGGCCTCCGTCACATTGGGGGTCGCCACGTCTGCCCGGCTCACCAGGAGCTTCATCTCCTCGCACATTTCCTCCGTATAGGTGGCATAAAGACGGCCATGGTCCCCCATGACCGGATCCACCAGCACCAGCGTATCATCTCCGCTTAAGCGCTCCACCATGTCGATGACCATGGCGATCTGCTTTTCAGAGCCTAAAAACCCCGTGGCGATGCCGTCAAAGGACAGGCCCAGCTGCACCCACTTATCCGCATAGTCCTGCATTTTTTCCGTATAATCGTCAAAAAAATACACGGGAAATTCTGTGTGGTTGGACAGGATGGCCGTGGGCACAGGACAGGCCTGGTGGCCCATGGCCGATAAAATGGGAAGAGCCACTGTAAGAGAACAGCGGCCATATCCGGACAGATCATTGATCACTGCGATCTTTTTCTGTTTGTGTGTAAATGTTTCCATGATTGCGTTTTCCTTCTTTTTTCCCCATGATACTCCCGAAGTGGATCGTTCTGAATATCCAGTTTGTGGTTTTTAAACCGGTCCAGTCTCCCCATCCCTGGACTCCACGCACAAAAGGAGTCCCGACCGGAAGGTCAGCACCGCCTTTTCCTCCAGCACCTCGTTGCTGATACAGAGACTGGGATTCTCCAGGATGGAGATATCCTTTTCCCTTAAGGGATACTTAAAGCCTGTAAGTGTGATCCCCTTTACGGTCTCCGTCACCGGAAGGAAAGAGACATACCTTCCGTAAAGTCCCTCCCTTTCAAATACCACCTGCGGATCCAGCTCTGCATCCGCCAGGAAGATCTTATTAAAGGCGTCATAAATGGTCACCCGGAGGCCCTTTTTCCTCCCCTGGGCCAGGAGCTGGATGTTGGACAGCTCATGATCCAGGCGGCCTCCCGTGGCCCCCAGCATATCCACAAAGACACAGCCGGCCTCCAGGGCGTCCCGGAAGGCCAACTCCGTATCCGTCTCATCCTTTTCCGGCTGGTGGACGTCTGTCCTTACACCAGAGCGTTCCTGGTATTCCAGGAGACGCTCCCTTCCCAGGGTATCGAAATCCCCCACCAGAAGATCCGGACAAAGGCCCAGGGCCTCGCAGGCAGCCAGGCCCGCATCCACGGCGAGCACAAGTTCATAGGTACGTCCCAAAAGGAACCGCCTTCCAAAGGGCAGGTCCAGGGGGCCGCCGGTGACCATAAGACAGCGCTTCATCTGCTTCACCGTCCCTGGTACTGGGAAAAGATCTCCAGAAATTCCCGGGTATTGGCCGCTGCGTCGTTTTTAAACACGGCGGAACCGGCCACGATCACGTTGGCTCCCGCATCCAGAACGTCCCGCACGTTGGCGGCGGAGATCCCTCCATCCACCTGGATATCCGTGGAAAGCCCGGCTTCGTTGAGCATGGACCGGAGCTTCCTTATTTTTTCCAGGGTATAGGGGATGAACTTCTGGCCCCCAAAGCCCGGGTTCACTGACATGATAAGGAACATATCGGCTTCCTTTAAAACGCAGGAGAGGGTCTCCACCGGCGTCGCCGGATTCAAGGCCACAGCCGCCTTGCAGCCGCACTCCCGGATCTGGTTCAGGGTCCGGTCCAGATGGCGGCAGGCCTCCTGGTGGACGCAGATCAGATCGGCTCCGGCCTTTTTTATATCAGCCACGTACCGTCCCGGCTCCTCCACCATCATATGAACATCGAACACCTTGTCTGTCACTGGCCGCAGCTTCTGGATCACTGGCATTCCAAAGGAAATGCTGGGCACAAAGGCCCCGTCCATGACATCCAGATGGATATACTCCGCTCCCGCATCGGCTACGGTCCTTACTTCCTCTCCCAGCCTGGAAAAATCGGCTGCCAGTATGGATGGCGCTAAGATATACATATTAATATCTCCTTTTATTCTTTAGTTCTTCATAGATCAGCCGGTAATTTTCATACCGAGAGGCGGCCAGTTTTCCTTCCTTTACGGCCTCCTTGACGCCGCACTCCCGTTCGCCCACATGGACGCAGCCCAGGAACCGGCAGTCCGGCACAAAATCCTCAAATTCAGGAAAATATCCTGAAAGCTCCTCCGGCTTCAGGGACTCCACATAAATAGAGCTGAAACCGGGAGTATCCATGACGAAGGTTTCCGGCTCCACAAAAAACAGCTCTGAATGCCTGGTGGTATGGCGGCCCCGGCGGATCTTTTCGCTGATAGCCCCGGTCTCCATGGCAGCCTCCGGCTGGATCTGGTTGGTCAGGGAGGATTTCCCCACTCCCGACGGTCCCGCCAGGGCTGTGGTTTTTCCCTTAAGGAGCTCCCGGACTATGTCCACGCTCTCTTTGTCATTGGCGCTGGTGAAATAGACCGGGTAACCGGCGGCCTCATAGATCTGCCTGAGTTCCCGTTCCCTTTCACCGGTTCCCAGGTCCATTTTATTAAAGCAGATGACCGCAGGCACTCCATGCATTTCCATGGTCACCAGGAACCGGTCCAGGAGGTTTAAATTTGGCTCCGGATCCGTCACTGCAAAGACGATCATGGCCTGGTCGATGTTTGCCACCGCCGGGCGGATCAGCTCGTTTTTCCGTTCCAGGATGTCCGTGATGTTTCCGGTCTGTTCCTTTTCATCCAGAACTGTGAATTCCACATCATCCCCCACCAGGGGCTTTATCTTTCTGCTGCGGAATACGCCCTTGGCTTTACATTCGTACACCTGGGAGATCCCATCATGGACGTAGTAAAACCCGGCGATCCCTTTTATGATCTTTCCTCTCATGAACCTCTCTTACACCTCTGTCTCTACAAAGTTTACGTTGTAGGAAGTGAGGACAACGTTGTTGGTCAGGTCCACGATCTCCACTTCCCCAGTGGATACGCCGTCTGCTCCCCGGATATGGTCCAGGCGGATATCCAGCATGGTGCTGGCGGAATATGCCTTGGGCTCTGCCAGCTTTGTGTACGTCACCTTTCCGTTGACGGTCTGCTTTAACCGGATCAGGATCTGCACCTCCGACGATTCCGCTCCCGGTCCAAAGGAGATCATGAGGGGATACGTTACCTGGAGAGAGGCCAGAAACTGGGTCTTTGGTGGCTCCGGCCCCAGGCTCACCACCAGATCCACGGCAGTTCCCAGCTCCGCATCCGTGTCCTTTTCGATGCCCTGGCTGATCACCTGGCCCGCGGGCACAGATGCGTCGTGGGCCCTGGAGATCTCACCCGTGAGGAGCCCGGCCTCGGTCAGTAAGGCTGCTGCCTCGTTCTCGGTCTTTCCATAAAGATCCGGCACCGGCGTTACCTCCACCTCCGGCCCCGTGCTCACGTAAAGCGTCACCGAATCGCCCAGAGCCGCCTTATCCTCCGGCTCCATGCGGACGATCTTTCCCGCCTCCACATCCTCGCTGGTCTCTTCCACCACCACGGCCTTTAAGCCCTTGGCTTCCAGAAGGCGCACCGCCGTTTCCAGGGTCATATCCGCGATCCCTAACTCCGACAGCAGGATCTTATCGGATCCGCTGCTGATGGTGACCACCACCTTAGAGTACCGGGATACCACCGAATCCGGCGTATCAGCCTGTTCCATGACCACGCCTTTCTCCACCGTATCGGAGTTCTTCATGACCACCTGCATGGTAAGATCCAGGGCGTCCAGCTTGGCCTCTGCCTCCTCCTGGGTATCTCCCACCAGCTTCGGCATCTTTACCTCCTTCTGGGACAGGGTGGTCTCCTTTTCCTCTTCAGATTCGGTTTCCCGCTCTCCGTCCGTCTCCGTCTCACGGGAGGCCTGGGTCTCTGTGGTCCCCTTGTCTGATGGGCTGGTGAACAGGCCGCCCAGCCGGGAAAAGAATACGATGACCACAACCACCACCAAAAGGGCGGCCACCACTCCCAGGCCGGTCAGGACCTTTTCCAGCTGGGTGGTCTCGCTGTCCTCATCCTGCTGGCGGGATGGGGCTTTCTGCCTGCCGCCACGGCCCTCCGGAACCTTCCTGGCCTGATTTTCTTCATGGCCCGGTCCGGCCTCTCTCCACTCTCCGGGATTCCTGGGCTTTTTCTGTTCCCGCTGCCCGTCGCTCCTGGTCTTTATGAGATCCAGCTCCTTCCGGCTGATGGGCCTGGTCTCCGACAGCGGATCCTCTTTGAGGATCTCCGCGCCCACCTGGGGATCGTCTGCGTTCAAAAGGGCCCGCCGCAGATCGCTGATCACTTCAGCCGCGTTCTTATACCGGTCCTCGGGCTTTTTCTCTGTACATTTTAATATGATCCTCTCAAAGCTGGGAGTCACGCCTGGGTTCATAAGGCTTGGAAGAGGGATCGGATCCTCCAGATGGGCCAGGGCCACAGTCACTGTATTGTCACCGCCGAAGGGGACCCGGCCTGTGACCATTTCAAACATGGTGATCCCCAGGGAATACAGATCGCTCCGTTCATCGCTGTATCCGCCTCTGGCCTGCTCCGGTGAGATATAGTGGACGGAGCCCACCACTGTGGAGTTCATGGTCTGGGAGGAAACGGCCCTGGCTATGCCAAAATCCGCCACCTTCACCTTGCCGTCCATGGAGATCAGCATGTTCTGGGGCTTGATATCCCGGTGGATGATGTGCTGCTCGTGGGCAGCCTCAATGCCCTGGGCCACCTGGATGGCAATGCCGATGGCCTCCTTCACATCCAGACGCCCCTTTTTTGTGATATAGCTTTTTAAGGTGATGCCCTCCACCAGCTCCATGACGATAAAATGGATATCTCCCTCGTCCACAACGTCGTAGATGCTCACGATGTTGGGATGGGACAGGCCGGCTGCCGCCTGGGCCTCCATCTTAAATTTGCTGACAAAATTGGCATCGTCCGTAAATTCTGCCTTTAAGACCTTAATGGCCACCAGACGGTTTAATTTATGGCATTTCGCCTTATAGACGTCCGACATTCCGCCGGAGCCGATCTTTTCCAGGATCTCATACCGGTCCTGGAGCATGGTTCCTGCCTTCAATATCATACGCCCACCTCGCTTACCTGAGGTTCTATGAGGATGACCGCGATGTTGTCCTTCCCTCCATTTTCATTGGCCGCCTGGATCAGCCGGCTTGTCTTTTCTTTTAAAGCGGCCGGAGCAGCCAGGATGCTGCCGATCAGGGATTCCTCCGCCATATTGGAAAGCCCGTCGGAGCAGAGGAGCACGCAGTCATCCTTCTTTAAGGAAACCTCAAAAAAATCTGCGGTCACCGCAGGCCGGATCCCCACAGCCCTGGTGATAATGTTTTTCTGGGATCTGTAAGACTCGCTGTTCCGCTCCATCTTCCCCAGGGACACCATTTCCTCCACTAGGGAATGATCCCTGGTGATCTGGCTTAAGTCGTCCCTGAAAAGATACAGGCGGCTGTCTCCCACATTGGCCACATACATGGTATCCTGGTCCACGGTAGCGGCCACCAGGGTAGAGCCCATGCCCTCCCGGTCCGGATCCCTCTGGGCCTCCAAGAATAAAAGCTCATTGGTCTTTTCGATGGCCTTTCTGAGGGCCGTCACCGGGCTGTCGCTTTTGTACAGTCCCATACAGCGGACCATGGTATCCACCACGAACCGGGACGCAAAATCCCCGGCCTTATGCCCGCCCATGCCGTCGGCGACCATAAAAAGGTTGGAAAGCGGTCCCACCGGCGTTTCGGACAGAAAGATCGAATCCTGATTCGACTTCCGTACCCGGCCGGTGTCTGTCTGGCCATAGGAATTCATCGCTCTCCCTCCTCTTCCTTTTTCAGATAACTTTTTCTCAGCTGCCCGCAGGCGCCGCCGATGTCGCGGCCCATTTCCCGGCGGACCGTCACGTTGATCCCCTGCTTTTCCAGATATGTACGGAAGGCGTCGATGGCCTCCCGGCCCGACTGGCGGTAATCCCGCTCCTTGATGGGATTGACAGGGATCAGATTCACATGGCCGTGCATGTCCTTAATGAGGGATGAAAGCTTCCGGGCCTCGTCTAAATTGTCGTTGACTCCCTGGACCAGGCTGTACTCAAAGGTCAGCCGCCTTCCGGTCTTTTCATAATACTCCTTACATGCCGGAAGAATCTCTGAAAGAGAGTATTTATTGGCAATGGGCATCAGGGTCTTCCTCACCTGGTCGTTGGGGGCGTGGAGGGAAAGGGCCAGAGTCACAGAAAAGCCCTCCTCCGCAAATTTCCGGATCCCCGGCACGATGCCACAGGTGGATACGGTGATATTCCTCTGACTAATGTTCAGTCCGTTCTCATCGCTTAAAAGCCGGATGAACTTCACCAGGCTGTCATAGTTGTCAAAGGGCTCTCCGCTGCCCATGACCACCACATTGGACACCCGTTCCCCTGTGGAGGCCTGGATCCGGTAGATCTGGTCCAGCATCTCTCCCGCCGTCAGGTTCCTGGTGAGCCCGTCCAGGGTGGACGCGCAGAACCGGCAGCCCATGCGGCAGCCCACCTGAGAAGAGATACATACAGAATTTCCGTGTTTATATTTCATCAGAACGCTTTCGATGATGTTGCCGTCTCCCAGGCCGAACAGGTATTTCCTGGTTCCGTCGATCCCGGATTCCAGCATCTGGACCGTCTCCAGGGACGTATACGTTCCATGCTCCAGAAGACGCTCCCGAAAGGCCTTCGGCAGATTTGTCATATCCTCCAGGGACGGGGCCAGCTTCTGGTGCATCCACTGGTAAAGCTGCTTTGCCCGGAAGGGCTTTTCCCCCAGTTCTGTCACAAAGGCTG
>Garth_p2__coassemble_2669_pt1 | contig 7129 bp, 5 predicted proteins | sample Garth_p2__metabat2_high_PE_002 | metagenome-assembled genome bin Garth_p2
CACATCATCCTCCCAGTCAAATTCCCCGGTCAGAAGCCTGGCCCGCACCGGCTTCCCGGCCCGGGAGAGGTCTCCCCATTTTTCCCGGCCTGTGACCATCCTGGCACAGGGGTCCGGCATCCACTGGCCGTCGCACTGGAAGCCGTATTCCATATTTTCAAGATCATATCCCCTTAAGGTCATGGACCAGACGTCTCCGACCCGGTCCCTTTCCTGGAAATCGATGACTTCCGCCGCCTTTTTTTCTCCTCTCCGGAATAAAAGGAGACTTACCTTTTTCCCCTCAGCCTGTACGAGGATCTTTGCCCCTTCTTCTGTCGGCGTTACTCCCAATGGATAGAGGAGCTCATGTCTGTTCTTTCGTCCCGTCATATCCCGTCCTCCGTTCTATTCTACGTCTGTAAGCCTACCCCTGCTGCTCTGCGATCTTCGCCGCCAGCTCTTCCAGATACATCCACCGGTCCATCTTTTCTTCCAGCTCTTTCTCTGCCTTTTCCTTTTCCTCCATAAGCTGGTTCAGCTTTACAAAATCCCGGGCCGATGCCTGGATCTCCTCTTCAAGCCCTGCGATCTTCTCCTCCAGGGCCGCCATATCTGCCTCGATGGTCTCGTAATCTTTCTGTTCTTTATAGGTAAATTTCAGCTTCTGCGGCCCGCGGGTTCTCTGCCCCTTTTCCTTTGGAGGGGCCGCAGGCTTCACGTCCGCCCGGCTCTCCTCTTCCGCTTCAGCCTCCGCGGCCTTACGGGCTGCATAATCCGTAAACCCGCCTTCATACTGACGGAGAACGCCGTCTCCCTCAAAAGCAAAGATCCGCCGTACCACCCGGTCCAGGAAATACCTGTCGTGGGATACGGTGATGACGATACCCTGGAAGCTGTCCAGGTAATCCTCCAGGATCATCAGCGTTTTAATATCCAGATCGTTGGTAGGCTCGTCCAGGATCAGCACATTGGGCGCGCTCATGAGGATCTTTAACAGATACAGCCGCCGCCGCTCACCGCCGGACAGCTTCTGGATCACCGTATACTGCACCGACGGCGGGAATAAAAACCGTTCCAGCATCTGGGAGGCGCTGATGCTCCCGTCCTTTGTCTGCACGTACTCCGCCACGTTCCGGATATAGTCGATGACCTTAAGGCTGGTATCCATGTCCTCATTTTCCTGGGAAAAATATCCGATCTTCACCGTCTGGCCGATCTCCACCGTACCGGAATCCGGCTCTTCCCATCCGGCGATGATCTTCATCAGCGTGGACTTTCCGCTGCCGTTGGGGCCGATATATCCGATCCTGTCATTTTTCAGGAAAAAATACGTATAGTCCTTTATGAGCACCTTGTCCCCGTAGGCCTTGCAGATCCCCGATAGCTCCACGGTCGTCCTTCCCAGACGGCTGGAAATGGAATCCATTTCCACGGCCTGCTCCTTTTCCGGCCCTTTGGCATCCCGGAGCGCCTCATACCTCTGGATCCGCCCCTTCTGCTTGGTGGATCTGGCCCGGGCTCCACGCTTCATCCACTCCAGCTCCACCCGGAGGATGGACTGGCGTTTCCGCTCCGACGCCTGCTCCATATCCATACGCTCGGCCTTCAGCTCCAGGAATCCCTCGTAGTTGGCCTGGTAGCTGTACAGCTTCCCGTTATCCAGCTCCACGATGCGGTTGGTGACGCTGTCCAGAAAATACCGGTCATGGGTGATCATAAGCAGCGCGCCCTTAAACCGCTTTAAATACTCCTCCAGCCAGTCCGCCATGGCGCTGTCCAGATGGTTGGTGGGCTCGTCCAGGATCAGCAGGTCCGTGGGCGATAAAAGGACTGACGCCAGGGCCGCACGCTTTTTCTGGCCGCCGGACAGCTGTCCGATCTGCTGGTCATGATCCGGGATCCCCAGCCGGTTTAACATGGCCTTTGCCTGGCTTTCCAGATCCCAGATCTGGTCATGATACCGGCTCCGGTTTTCCCTGAGGACGCTTTCCAGGACCGTTTCCCCCTCCTCAAACACCGGATTCTGGGGAAGATAGCGGATATCCAGGTTCCTCCCGCGGACAACAGTCCCCGTATCCGGCTCCTCCAGGCCTGCCACCAGCTTTAAAAGCGTGGATTTTCCAGTGCCGTTGACGCCAATCAGGCCGATCTTATCTCCCTCGTTGATGGAAAAATCCGTGTCATTGAGGATCAGCCGTTCTGTATATGATTTGGTCAGATGCTCTGCCGTTACAAGATTCATGATTCGTATACCCTTTCCTTTAGTCCCCGATCACCACTTCCACCGGACAGTGGTCACTTCCCAGAACGTCCGTGTGGATGGCCGCGCTCACCAGCCGGTCCTTCAGGCTGTCCGATACGCAGAAATAGTCGATGCGCCACCCGGCGTTCTTCTGGCGGGCAGAAAACCGGTAGGACCACCAGGAGTAAACGCCCTCCAGATCCGGGTTAAAGTATCTCCAGGTATCAATAAAGCCCGCATCCAGAAGTCTTGTGAATTTTTCTCTTTCCTTATCCGTAAAGCCCGCATTCTTCCGGTTGGTCTTCGGGTTCTTCAGGTCGATCTCCTTATGGGCGACGTTTAAGTCCCCGCAGAAGACCACCGGTTTTTTCTCCTCCAGCTTTTTCAGATAAGAAAGGAACGCGTCCTCCCACTCCATCCGGTAATCCAGACGCTTTAAACCGTCCTGGGAGTTGGGCGTGTAGCAGGTGACTACATAGTAATCGTCAAATTCCGCGGTGATGACACGCCCCTCCTTATCGTGCTCCGGGATCCCCAGGCCGTAGGAAACGGAAACCGGCTCCTCCTTTGTGAACATGGCCGTGCCGGAGTAGCCCTTTTTCTCTGCGTAGTTCCAATACTGGCGGTAGCCTGGAAGGTCCAGTTCGATCTGCCCCTCCTGGAGCTTGCTTTCCTGGATACAGAAAATGTCCGCATCCGATTCCTTTACATATTCTAAAAATCCCTTGCCCACGCATGCCCGGAGGCCGTTGACATTCCAGGAAATCATTTTTTTCATAAATTTTCTCCCCGTATGATCCATATGATAAAATTTGCAGATGCTTTTTAAGTACATCTGCCTAACTCAGTTTTCACAGCTCCAGTATATCATCTTTCATGGCAATTTAAAAGAAATTTTCCGCACAAAGAAGCCCGCCTGCGGCGGGCGCATTTTCCTATGACAAAAGCCGGAACCCGTCTGAACGGCGTTTCCCGGCTTTTTGTATGGGAGCGTTAATCCTTTAAGAATCTGGCTTCCCAGGCGTATTCTTCCATTTTTTCGATCTCTTCTTCTGTGAACCCGAACACGGTCCGCATCAGATCCAGCTCCTTATTTACATTGGTCCTGGAGCAGGTCATGTTGTCGGAGTTGATGGTCACCCGCACGCCTGCGCCAAAAAGACGGCGGATGGGGTGGTCCTCCAGACGGTCCACCACCTTTGTATGGTAGTTGCTGGTAACGCTGACCTCCAGGGTAATGCCTTCCTCCACCAGACGCTTCACAAGCTCCGGATCCTCAATGGCCGCCACACCGTGGCCGATGCGCTTTGTGCCATAGGAAAGGGCGGTACGCATGCTGTCCGGTCCCGCTGCCTCACCCGCATGGATGGTCATGGGAAGATCGTATTCTCGCACCTTTGCAAATACCGGCGCAAACATTTCTGTGGGGAACAGGCCCTCAGCCCCGGCGATATCCACGGCGCAGACCACGCTGCCCAGGTATTTTTTCGCCGTCTCCACAGTCTGCATGTTGAGCTCCTGGTTCGTATCCCCTCTCATACAGCAGAGGATCAGCCCCACACGGATCCGAGGATATTCCTTCATTCCGCGCTCTGCGCCGCGGATGGCCGCCTCCACCACCTGGTCCTGGGTGAGGCCGCCGCTTACGGAAAGCTGCGGGGCAAAGCGGATCTCTGCGTAGGTCACACCCTCTTTTGCCAGATCCTCCACCAGCTCAAAGGTCACACGCTCGATGGCGTCGGCTCTCTGAAGCACCATCAGAGGCAGCGCGAACCGCTCCAGGTACTCCTCCAGGGTCTTGCAGTCCTCGGGGACCTCCATTTTAAACTTTACGTCCTCGGGAGAGGAAGCCGGAATGGCGATCCCCTGCTCCTTCGATAACTCCCATACGGTCTCCGGACGCAGAGAGCCGTCCAGATGCAGATGGAGCTCGATCAGTTTCTTTTCGCTCATTGGGTAATTTCTCCTTTCGTTCCTATTTTCCAGCCGCCGCCTTCATCTGCTTCTTTTTCTTATTGCGTTCCACCATGGCGCAGTAAACGGTGTATGCAATGATGATGATCAGATACGGCATCATCTGGATGAACTGCAGCGGGATACCGGAAGACTGTAAGTAGTTGGCCAGGCTCTGGCAGAAGCCAAAGAGCAGGGAGGCCAGCATGCCGATCACGGCGTTTCCGGCGGCAATGGCCTGGGTGGCCAGGGCGATGTAGCCGCGGCCTGCGGTCATTCCGGCAGAGAACAGGCCCACATAGCCCATGGAAAGGAAGGCTCCGGCCATACCGGTCAGGATCCCGCTGAGGCTTAAGGCAGTATATTTAACCCGCTTTACATGGATGCCCACAGACTCGGCGGCGTCCGGAGACTCGCCCACAGCCCGGATGTGCATGCCCAGCTCTGTGTATTTAAACATGTACCAGATCACAGCCACCAGGATCAGAGCCGCATACGTCAGCACATGATGGCCGGAAAGGATGGCTCCGATGACCGGGATGTCCTGGATCACCGGGATGTCGATGCTGGGGAGCTTTAAGGACGCCAGAGACGTGGAAGCTCCCTTTTCCCCTGTCAGAAGATACAGGGCAAAGATCGTTCCTCCGGATGCAAAGGTATTTAAGGCGATACCAGAGATAACGGAATTGGAATTCAGCTTTAAAATAAAGTACGCCAGTATGTTGCTGATCAGAAAACCTGCCAGCACGGCTCCGAAAAAGCCGATCCATGCGCTCTGGGTAAAGGCGCTGACCACAACGCCCACAAAGGCGGAGATCAGCATGGTGCCCTCCAGGGCAATGTTGTTGGTTCCGGACCGGGAGGCGATCATGGCCCCCAGAGTCGTAAGGAGCACCGGAGTGGCGCTTCTGAAAACGGCAAAATAAAACTCCGGAAGACTCAGTGTATTGATGATATCCTGTAAGATCATATTTATGCCTCCCCTCCCAGTGCTTTCTTCGCTTCCTGGCGCTGCTTCCAGCCAGCCATGAACCGCTCTGCCGTTACAAACAAGATCAGAACTGCCTGGATAATGGATACCAGCTCGTTCTGAACGTCGGACCGCCTGGACATGAGGTCTGCTCCCACACGGATATAGGCCAGGAAGAACGCCGCCAGGGGCACATTCTTCGGGTTATTTCCGGAAAGGATGGCGATGATCACGCCGTCCCAGGCGTAGGACGGAGAATCCTGCCAGTTGAATCTCTGGTACATGGCCATCTGCTCCACAGAGCCGCCAAGACCGGCAACGGCACCGGCGATCACCTGGGTCAGGATGATGACCCGGCTCGTATTGATGCCGGAATATTTGGCAAATTCCGGATTGCTTCCGGAAATACGGATCTCATATCCGAATTTTGTCTTATATACCAGAAGGTATAACAGGATCACCACAGCAATGGCGATCAGATATCCGGCATGGAATTTGGTTCCGCTGATGAGGCTTCCCAGGGAGGCTGTGGGCTGGTACTTTAAGGACGCAAAGGTTCCGGCCGCCCGGTCTGCCAGGAATTTGGTGACCGTATAGATCCCCAGGTAGAAAAACACATAGTTGAACATCAGGGAGGTCACCAGCTCGTTGGTGTGGAAATACACCTTTAAAAGAGCCGGGATGCTTCCGATGATGCCGCCCACCACAGCAGCCAGCAGCATGATCACTGCCGGATGAAGTCCCGCAGGAAGAGCCGTCTTAATGGCCAGGGCTGCGGTCACCACAGCGCCTGTGTAAAGGCAGGCGTCTGCGATCATGGAAAAGTTTCCGGATTTAAACACCAGTCCCAGAGCCAGACCTGTAAAGATCAGCGGTACGCTGCTGGCAAAAACGTCAAAGAAATGACGCTTGGACTGCAGCGGCCCCAGGAACAGGTTATAGATAGCCGTCACCGGCTCCTCACTGACTCCGAAGATGATGGCCACCGTCAGAACGAAGGCGATGCCAAAGGCACAAAGGAGTCTTACAGCTGTAAATTTCTTACTCACAGTACGCACCTCCGATCTGCTCTTTTGAATCTTCCTTTACTCCCAGCATGTAAAGTCCCAGGTCATTTTCCGACGTGTTCTTTACATCACTGATATGGCCCACGATCCGGCCTTCATGCATGACCAGGATCGTATCGCTTAAGGAAAGGATCTCGCTCAGGTCGGCAGATACAAGTAAAATGGCCTTTTTTCTGGCCCGCATATCCACGATCTTCTTCCGGATGAACTCTATGGCTCCCACGTCGATGCCCCGGGTGGGCTGGTTCATGATAAGAAGATCCGGATCATAGTCAAATTCCCGTCCCACGATCAGCTTCTGGACGTTTCCGCCGGAAAGTTCCGATATGGACTGCTTCGAGTTATCGAATTTCACAAGAAATTCCTTTAAGATCCGGTTTGCAAAGCCGTTTACCTTTTTGCTGTCGATGAGGCCTCTGGATTTTAACTGGCCGGTATAGTACACCTTGGAGATGGCGTTGTCCTCCAGGCTCAGCTTCGGAGCGGAGCCGTACCGCATCCGGTCTTCGGACACATGGGAAATGCCGGCCTCCTGGCGTTTCAGCACGGAAGTCCCCGTCAGGTCCTCTCCATTTAACCGCACCTGGCCGCCCTGAGGCTTTAAGGTGCCCACAATGGCCTCCACCAGCTCCGACTGGCCGTTTCCGTCGATGCCCGCGATCCCCAGGATCTGCCCCTCTTTAATGGAGAAGGACACATGATCCAGACGGGTCTTTCCAAACTGGTCGGCGTATACCAGATCCTTTACAGAGAAAACGGTCTTTCCAAAATCCGCCTCCTCCTTTTCGATATCCAGGCTCACCTCACGGCCCACCATCAGCCGGGAGATCTCATGCTCATCCAGATCGGAGATCTCGTAGGTCCCCATGGTCTTTCCGTCCCGCAGGATGGTCATGCGGTTGCAGAGGGCCTTTA
>Garth_p2__coassemble_2774_pt1 | contig 6836 bp, 3 predicted proteins | sample Garth_p2__metabat2_high_PE_002 | metagenome-assembled genome bin Garth_p2
GTAGATATACGTCCTGGCTATAACTGCCTGGGCCTTCAGGGTCTCCGGCCCGAAATCTGCCGGGATCTGGGCCGCCAGAACATGGACCAGGAAATCCTCCGCCGGGATCCGCGAAACCTTTCCTTCCCGCTCCACAGCCACATACCGCCTTCCGGCCGCTCCGTTCCCATCAGTTCCCAGAGAGCCGCCCTGGCTTCCTTCTCCCCCGGCTCCCGCCAGCTCCTCAAAGCCCGTAAAATCCCCGCCGCCGATCCGGCCTGTCCAGGCCATGGTCGTAACATAGGGAATCATCACCATGATCATCAAAACCGTCAGAAACCGCTTCATAAAAAAGCCCACCTCATATCCTTTTTTGTAAAGTCTATGAGACAGGCTTTCTTTTTAGAACCTGGAGAGCAGCTCCATCCCCGGACGGGCCGCGTTCCCCTGATTTGTATTACAGTTCTACCTTGATCTTATCCAGATGCCAGATATCCCTTACGTACTCCTCAATGGTACGGTCTGAGGAGAACTTGCCGCTGGAGGCGGTGTTTAAGATGGCCGTCCGGGCCCACCATTTCTCATCCCGGTACGCCTTGTCGATCCGGTCCTCTGCCTCCGCATAGGAACGGAAGTCCTTTAAGATAAAGTACGTATCCGCCCGGTCGCTGGACTGGGTATTTAACAGGGAATTGTAGATATCCCGGAACAGCTCCGGATTCTGCGGGCTGTAACTGCCGTTGATGAGCTGCATCAGCACCCGGCGGATCTCCTGGTCGCTGTTGAAGATCTCCATGGGGTTGTAGCCGCCCTGGTTCTCCCAATTAATGATCTCGTCGGAGGAAGCGCCGAAGATGAACATGTTCTCAGCTCCCACCTCCTCGGCCATCTCCACATTGGCTCCGTCCATGGTGCCGATGGTAAGGGCTCCGTTTAACATGAACTTCATGTTTCCAGTACCGGAGGCCTCCTTGCTGGCGGTGGAGATCTGCTCGCTGACATCGGCTGCCGCAAAGATCATTTCTGCGTTGGATACACAGTAATCCTCAATGAATACCACCTTGATCTTGCCGTTGATGGAACGGTCGTTGTTGATCACATCGGCCACGGCGTTGATCAGCTTGATGGTCAGCTTCGCCCGGGTATAACCGGCCGCAGCCTTTGCTCCAAAGATAAAGGTCCTGGGCACGATATCCATATTTGGATTATCCTTTAACTGATTATACAGATACATCACATGCAGGATGTTCATCAGCTGTCTCTTATATTCATGGAGACGCTTTACCTGCACATCGAAGATGGACCTGGGATCCACGTCGATGCCGTTGTGCTCCTTGATGTATTTTGCCAGACGGATCTTGTTCTGATACTTGATGTTCATGAACTCTCTCTGGCACTTCTCATCGTCCGCGTAAATGGCCAGCTTTTTAATATGGGACAGGTCTGTGATCCACTCGTTTCCGATCTTATCGGTCACCCAGCTGGCTAACAGCGGGTTTCCGTGGAGCAGGAACCGTCTCTGGGTGATGCCGTTGGTCTTATTGTTGAACTTTGTGGGCATCATCTGGTAGAAGTCCTTTAATTCCTCGTTCTTTAAGATCTCTGTATGGAGCCTTGCCACGCCGTTGACAGAAAAGCTTCCCACAATGGCAAGATGGGCCATACGCACCTGTCCGTCGTAGATGATCGCCATTTTGCGGATCTTTTCATTGTCGCCCGGGTATGCCTGCTTGATCTGCTCCACAAACCGGCGGTTGATCTCCTCCACGATCTGGTAGATACGCGGAAGCAGACGGGAGAACAGCTCGATGGGCCATTTTTCCAGGGCCTCGGACATGATGGTATGGTTGGTGTAGGCGCAGGTCTTTGTGGTGATCTCCCAGGCCTCATCCCATTCCAGGTTCTGCTCGTCTAAAAGGATCCTCATGAGCTCTGCCACCGCCACCGTGGGGTGGGTGTCGTTCATCTGGAACACAGCTTTTTCATAAAACTTATGGATGTCGTCGTGGTTCTCCAGATATTTCTTAACGGCTCTCTGGACGCTGGCAGAAATGAAGAAATACTGCTGCCTTAAGCGCAGCTCCTTGCCTGCATAATGGTTATCGTTGGGATACAGCACTTCCACGATGGTCTTTGCCAGGTTTTCCTGCTCCACCGCCTTCTGGTAATCGCCCTTGTCAAATTCCTTTAAGTTAAAGGTATTCACCGGCTGGGCGTCCCAGATCCGCAGGGAGTTGACCACGTTGTTGTCGTAGCCCACGATGGGGATGTCGTAGGGGACTGCCAGAACGGACTGGTAGCCCTTCTGGACAAAATGGTTCCTGTGGCCGTCCCACTCGGTATCCACATAGCCGCCGAATTTTACCTCTGTGGCGTATTCGGGGCGGCGGATCTCAAAGGGATAGCCGTCCTTTAACCATTCGTCCGGCACCTCGATCTGGTAGCCGTCCTCGATCTTCTGCTTGAACATACCGTAGCGGTAACGGATCCCGCAGCCATAGGCCGGATAGCCCAGGGTCGCCAGGGAGTCCAGGAAGCAGGCGGCCAGACGTCCCAGACCGCCGTTTCCCAGAGCCGGATCCCGCTCCTGGTTTTCAATGGTATTTAAGTCAAAGCCCATTTCAGCCAGGGTCTCCCGGATCTCCTCCTGCTCGCAGAGGCTGATGATATTGTTGCCCAGGAAGCGCCCGGTCAGGAATTCCATGGACATATAATATACGACCTTGGCGTCCTGCTTCTCATACTCCTTATGGGTCGCGATCCAGCGGTCGATGATCATATCCTTCACCGCCAGAGACACAGCCTGGTACATCTGTGCGGGAGTAGCGTCCTCAATGGTCTTCCGGTATGACATTTTCAGATTGTAAATCACAGCCTTTTTAAATTCAGCCTTATGAATGGTGTGGTCCACGTTCATGTCCTCCTGTTTCTGATTATCTTGTTACCTTTGCAACGCCCAGCATGACAGTCTCTCCGTTGATGTTCCACTCCTTGGCGTGGCCGGCCATCTGTCCCAGGGTGATGCTGTCTGCCAGCACCTCGCTCTTTAACTGGTCTGCATATTTCTTGATGATGCCGGTGATGGTATCGTTGTTGTCTGCGTACACGTAGATATGGTCCATGACCTCGAAGCCGGCTTCTTTTCTCATGGTCTGGATCTTGCTCACCAGCTCCCGGTAAAAGCCTTCCTCCACAAGCTCCGGAGTCAGATTCGTATCCAGGATCACGGTCACGGTGTTGTCTCCCTCGGATACATAGCCCTCCGTCTGTGCCATATCGATCAGAAGGTCCTCTCTGGTGAGCACCACCTCAGCCCCGTCAAAGTTAAAGGTCAGGGCTCCCTTTTCATTTAAGGTATCCATGGCGGCGTTGCCGTCCAGCTCCGTTAAGGCCTTTCTGATATTTCCCAGCTGCTTTCCGTATTTGGGTCCCACGGTCTTTAACTGGGGCTTGAAGGTATAGGAGGTAAAGGCGCGGACGTCGTCAGTAAATTCCACTGCCTTCACGTTTAATTCGTCCTCGATGATCTCCTGGTAGTATTCCGGAAGAGCCTCTGCCTTCACAAACATCTTTGCGATGGGCTGGCGGTTCTTGATATTGGCCGTATTCCTGGCTGCACGGCCCATAACGACCACCTTTAATACCTCGTCCATCTTGGCCTCCAGCTCCTTATCGATGAAGCCTTCCTCCACCTGCGGGAAATCGCAGAGATGGATGCTCTCGGGAGCCGTTTCGTCGATGGAGCGTACCAGGTTCTGGTAGATCTCCTCGGTCATGAACGGAACCATGGGAGCCGCTGTCTTGGAAATGGTCACCAGCGCGGTGTAAAGGGTCATGTATGCATTGATCTTATCCTGCTCCATTCCCTTTGCCCAGAAACGCTCACGGCTTCTTCTTACGTACCAGTTGCTCATGTCATCCACGAAATCCTGGAGGGCTCTTGCAGCCTCGGGGATCCGGTAGTTGGCCAGATCGTCGTCTACCTCCTTCACTGTGGAGTTTAACTTGGACAGGAGCCACTTATCCATCACCGGCAGCTTCTCATAATCCAGAGCATACTTTGTTGCGTCAAAATTATCAATATTCGCATAAAGCACGAAAAATGCGTAAGTATTCCACAGGGTTCCCATGAACTTTCTCTGGCCTTCCATTACAGCCTTTCCATGGAACCGGTTGGGCAGCCACGGAGCGCTGTTGATATAGAAGTACCAGCGGATGGCGTCGGCGCCGTATTTTTCCAAGGCGTCGAAGGGATCCACGGCGTTGCCTTTGCTCTTACTCATCTTCTGGCCGTTCTCATCCTGTACATGGCCCAGAACGATCACGTTCTCAAAGCAGGGCTTATTGAACAACAGGGTAGACTCGGCGTGTAAGGAATAGAACCATCCTCTGGTCTGGTCCACGGCTTCAGAGATGAACTGGGCCGGGAACTGCTCATGGAACAGGTCCTGATTCTCAAAGGGATAATGGTGCTGGGCAAAGGGCATGGCTCCGGAGTCGAACCAGCAGTCGATGACCTCCGGCACCCGGTGCATCTCTTTTCCGCACTCGGGGCAGGTGATGACCACGTCGTCGATGAATGGACGGTGGAGCTCCACCTCTCCCTGGTCACCGTTCATTTCCTTACTGTATTTCTTTACCACATCCATATAGTTGGGGCTCATTTTCTTAAGCTCTTCCCGGCTGCCGATGCAGTGCATATGACCGCACTCACACTGCCATACGGGAAGTGGAGTTCCCCAGTAACGGTTTCTGGAGATGCCCCAGTCCTGGATATTCTCCAGCCAGTCGCCGAACCGGCCTTTTCCGATGGATTCTGGGATCCAGTGGATCATGTTGTTATTGCGGATCAGATCCTCCTTCACGGCGGTCATCTTGATGAACCAGGATTCACGGGCATAGTAGATCAGCGGAGTATCGCAGCGCCAGCAATGGGGATAGCTGTGCTCGAATACGGGGGCCTCGAATAAAAGATCCCGCTCTCTCAGGTCCTTTAATACCTCCGGATCCGCCTTCTTCACAAAAAGACCTGCAAAGGGCGTTTCCTCTGTCATATCTCCCTTTGCATCCACGAACTGCACAAAGGGCAGGTCATATTTTCTTCCGACCTGGGCGTCGTCCTCACCGAAGGCCGGGGCGATGTGTACCACGCCGGTACCGTCGGTCAGTGTAACATAATCTGCACAGGTCACATAATGGCCCTTTTTATGCTGCTTTTCTGCCACATCGGCGGCGCACTGGTATAAGGGCTCGTATTCCTTGCCCTCCAGATCCGTTCCCACATAGGTCTCCAGGATCTCGTAGGCCGGAGTCCCGTTCTCCTTGTCCGCCAGCTTTCCAAGAACAGTGTCCAGCAGAGCCTCTGCCATATAATAGGTAAAGCCGTCGGCGGCCTTGACCTTCACATACGTTTCCTTCGGATTTACGCAGAGAGCCACGTTGCTGGGAAGGGTCCAGGGAGTCGTGGTCCATGCCAGAATGTATGCGTCCTCTCCCTTTGCCTTAAACCGTACCACAGCCGAGCGCTCTTTTACGTCCTTATATCCCTGGGCCACCTCATGGCTGGAAAGGGGCGTACCGCAGCGCGGGCAGTAGGGAACGATCTTAAAGCCCTTATAAAGAAGGCCCTTGTTCCAGATCTCCTTTAAAGCCCACCACTCGGATTCGATATAATCGTCATGGTACGTTACATAGGGGTTATCCATATCCGCCCAGAAGCCGACAGTGCTGGAGAAATCCTCCCACATGCCCTTATATTTCCATACACTTTCTTTACAATGCCCGATGAACGGCTCCAGACCGTACTGCTCGATCTGCTCCTTGCCGTCTAAGCCTAACATCTTCTCCACTTCCAGCTCCACAGGAAGTCCGTGGGTATCCCAGCCGGCCTTACGCGGAACCATATACCCCTTCATGGTGCGGTATCTGGGGATCATATCCTTGATCACACGGGTCAGCACATGGCCGATATGGGGCTTTCCGTTGGCCGTCGGCGGTCCGTCATAGAAAACGTAGGGCTGTCCCTTACGGCGGCTGTCGATGCTCTTTTCAAAGATCTTCTGGTCCTTCCAGAATTTCTCCACCTGCTTTTCTCTGTCCACAAAGTTCAGATCTGTTGACACCTTCTGGTACATGACACATTTCCTCCAATCTTGTTGTATGCACAGTTTTCTCTTCCCTGTGCGTTTCGGTTATGCAGTTTGTGTCTGCGGCTGCCGCGCGGGATGCGGCCTATTGGCAAAAGAGGCTCCCGCGGAGCATTTTTATGTCACAGGATATACGTCCTTATGATATAAAAAAACGTCCTGTTCTTGCGAACAGGACGAAATATACTCGTTGCACCACCTATTACTGCATACTGACATATGAGTTCCCCTTAACGGTGGAAAACCGGGCTGACTTACTGGCCAGGGGATTTCCCGGGCGTTCAGACGCCAGCTTGGGAGTGATCTTCCATCTGCATCCGGCGCCAGGCTTCCATCATCCCCGGCTCGCTTTGGCCTTCCTGCAGATCTACTGTCTCCGTCATCGCCATTTCTTATGCGTTACGCCCTTTTATTATAAGGATTCTGCCAAAAAAAGTCAAGGCTTAGGTATATTGCATTTTTGTTATTTCTTTAACGAAAAATTTGCGTTTTCCTTCCATTATTGCTATAATGTCGGCAACGATATGGGATACTACACAAGGAGAAAGTATTATGAGTAAACGCAACCTGACACTGCTGACGGATCTCTATGAACTGACCATGATGCAGGGTTATTTTTATGCCAAGGACGCCAATGAAACTGTGATCTTCGACGCCTTCTACCGCACCAATCCCGACGGAAACGGCTTTGCCATCGCCGCCGGCCTGGAG
>Garth_p2__coassemble_2791_pt1 | contig 6785 bp, 5 predicted proteins | sample Garth_p2__metabat2_high_PE_002 | metagenome-assembled genome bin Garth_p2
GATCGGGAGAGATAGGGATATGATATGGTAATGGGTTATCTGGAGGTTTTTTGTATGTCGTATACGCCGACGGCCGGGATCATTACGGCCATTGAATATCAGGGGGACGGGGCCTTTGGAGGGTCTGACTGCACGCTGCTTCTGACGGTGCAGAGCGAGGATCAGGGACTGGTCCATATTCTGCTGCCACCGGGGGCCTATGTTCTGAATCTGCATCCGTTCCAGGTGGGGGACCGGGCCACGTTCTTTTATTCCCTGGGAGCCCCCATGCCGCTTGTGTTTCCGCCCAGATACAGGGCGGTGGCTGCTGCCTATACTCCCCAGGGAGTGACAGCGGTCCTGGATATTTTTGATGGGAGGCTGCTGAATTCTGAGGGGACGCTTTTGCTGAAGCCGTCCTGGGCCACTCCGGTGACGCTTCCCAACGGGCAGATCTTTATGGGGAATCCCGGAAACCGGCTGATCCTGGCCACCTATTCGGCCACCACCAGGAGTTTTCCAGCCCAGACTGTGCCGGAGCAGATGGTGGTGTTCTGCAGCTCCTCTGTGTAAAAGAGGGAGCCGCCCTGTCCCTCTTTAGAACCGGAATTCCAGCTGGGTGCAGGCGTATTTCTTTTTGTAGTCGTGGATGATATCCTTCATGTCCCAGAGGAGTCCCTCTCTCCGGCACTCCTCTGTGAACGTCTCCCAGAGTTTCCGGGCCCGGGGGCTGGCGCAGAAATAGCGGTTCCCATAGGCGGCTGCATACCGTTCTGCCAGCCGTTCCCCCGGGAACCGCTTTGTGAGAGCGTCATAAAAATATTCTCTCTGGCCGTCCCGGATGGTAACGCCCATGATTCCATAGAGGAATCTGGCCCCGGTGTCTGCGGTGCGCTTTGCCATTTCCCGAATATTCTGTTCCGTGTCTTCCAGAAAAGGGAGGAGCGGCGTCATGACGACGCCTGTGTACAATCCCTGGTCTGCCATGGCGCGGACCGCCGCAAACCGCTCCGACGAGGCCGGGACGCCCGGCTCGATCTTTTTGCTGAGCCCGTCGTCGGCCGTGGTAATGGTCATCATACATAAGACCGGGGAATGGGTGCTGATCTCCTGGTAGAGGTCTGTGTCCCGGAGGATCAGAGGGCTTTTGGTCAGCATGGAGGCTCCGAAGCCGAAGGCGTCCATCAGTTCCAGGGCATGGCGGGTCACCAGCTCCGTCCTCTCGAAGGAATTGTAGGAGTCACACATGGCTCCGCTGCCGATCACTCCGGTCCGCACCTTTCTCCTCAACTCATCCCGAAGGAGCGCCAGGGCATTTTCCTTTACGCGCACCCGGTCAAAGTCCTCCACATGGTAGCATGTGCTCCTGCTGTCGCAGTAAATGCACCCATGGGAGCAGCCCCGGTACAGGTTCATGTTGTAATCACTGCCAAACCAGGAGGTATCCTTGTTCCTGGTAAGGATGGTCTTTGCAGGGACTGTGTCCATATCGATCCTCCTTGTCTGTCAAAGAAGGCTGGAGCACATGTGCTCCGGCCCATGGCCGTTATGGGAACTCTGTGGGATCCTTCTGTCCGCTTATGGACTCCAGGAATCCGTCCATCTGCCGCTGGTTTTTCAGGACCACGGTTTTTTCCCCGCAGGTCTCCTTCATGGCCTGCCAGAGCTTTTTCTGCTTTCTGGTGCGGCTGTCCCAGAGGATCCAGCGGATAAATTCCAGATCGAGCTTTTCCTCGCAGCCCTCCGTCATGGAGTTTCTGGCCCTTCCCTTATGGACCAGATATCTCCGGTATGCCCTGAAAAGGCAGGAAAACCGATTGAAATCCATAAAAATGATCCAGTCGGCTTCCTGTAATCTCCGTTCATACTCCAGCTTCCTGTAATTTCCGTCAATGACCCAGGAGGCATTCCTGTCCATAAAGGCCCGGACCTCAGACCTCTCCTGTTCCTCTGCCTTCTCCTCCCAGCCAGGCAGCCAGTGGACCGTGTCCAGGTGGATGACAGGGATCTGATAAAGCTCCCCCAGTCTTCTGGCCAGGGTGGACTTTCCGCTGCCGGAATAGCCGTTTACTACGATCTTCATGATGGCCGTTTCCTATAAGATCTGGATCTGGCAGCTTCTCATGGTCTCCAGGGCCGCCGCGTGCTTCTCCGGCGTTACTCCCGCGCAGCAGGAGGCGTCCACGGATACCGGAAGCTCCGGCATGAACGCCTTTATGAAAAGGGCGTTGGATACCACGCAGATATCGGTGCAGAGTCCCACAAGCTCCACCGACTCCAGCTCTCCCGCTTCATACATGGCTCTTAAAGCCTCTGCCAGAGCCACAGATCCAAAGGCCGGCTTGTCAAAGCACTGGGCTTTGCGGCTGTCCTTCAGCTCCTCTAACTCCGGGATCAGCTCCCAGCCGTCCGTCCCCCTGACACAGTGGGCCACCGGAAGGTATTTCCCCTCCTGAGTCTCCATGTAATTCTCTCCATGGGTATCTCTGGTAAAGAACACAGTCCCGTCAAAGTCCCTGGCCTTTTTTACCACCGCCGGAACAATGGAGACGGCTTCCTTACTCCCCAGGCTCCCGTCCACGAAATCCTTCTGCATATCGACCACCACCAGCACACGTTTTCCCATATCTTTTTCCTCCGCATTTCTTTATTTTCGGGCCTGCCGCTTTCCTAAAGGAGTCAGGCCTCCTCTTTCCTCCATAGACCATCCTCGGGAGCAGATGTCAAAATGAACTGCGTTTTTCGATCCCCTTTGCCAGGAACAGCTCCATGGGCTGCTCATACCCGGGGATATCTACCACAAGACCGCCGCAGTCCTTATATCCCAGCTTCCTGTAAAAATGCTGTGCCTCCTCGTCCACCTGTGTGGAGGTCAGGAGCATGCCGAAGCCCCGCGCCCGCATGTCATTTTCCCAGTGTTCCATCAGCCTCCGTCCAAAGCCCTTTCTCTGGAACCTGGGATCGATGTACATCAGGGTGCAGAACGCCTTATCCTCCGGCCGGACATACCAGATCTCCAGGGTCTCTTCCATCCCGCATACCTCCAGTTCCATGGGTACGGCCGCCCGGAAAAGCCCCGGCGGGGGAAGCCTTCGTCCTTTGTCCGCCTGCTTCTCCCACCGGGGCCTGCCGTATGTTTTCTGTGCCTTATTTATTTAAAGTACTTCACGCCGCTTTCAAAGATCTTCATATCCTGCTCGCCGTAGATATTCTTTGCCACAGCATCGCCGCGTCTCTCTGAATGGGCCATCTTTCCGTATACCCGTCCGTCGGGGCTTGTGATACCCTCGATGGCCATGTAGGAGCCGTTGGGGTTCCAGTATTCATCCATAGTGGGATTGCCGTCTGCATCCACATACTGGGTCGCCACCTGGCCGTTGGCAAAGAGCTTCTTAAGCCACTCGTCGCTGGCCACGAACCGGCCCTCGCCGTGGGATACCGGGTTCACATAAACGCCGCCCAGCTCTGCTTCCGCCAGCCACGGGGACTTATTGGAGACCACCTTAAGGTTCACCATCTTAGAGATATGGCGTCCGATGGTGTTGTAGGTCAGCGTCGGCGCGCCGGCATTCTGCTCCGTAATGGTGCCGCCCGGCACGAGCCCCAGCTTGATGAGAGCCTGGAAGCCGTTGCAGACGCCTAAGATCAGGCCGTCCCTCTCGTTTAACAGTTTCATAAGAGCTTCCTTCACCACCTCGTTGCGGAAGGCTGTGGCGAAGAACTTGGCAGAGCCCTCCGGCTCGTCGCCTGCGGAGAAGCCGCCCGGGAACATGACGATCTGGGCCTTTTCGATCTCTTTTCTGTAAAGCTCAACGGAATCTCTGATATCCTCAGCGCTTAAATTGCGGAATACCTTTGCGCTCACATTGGCTCCGGCGCGCTCGAATACCTTTGTACTGTCGTACTCGCAGTTAGTTCCGGGGAATACCGGGATAAACACATTGGGAGTACCGATCTTATGGTTACAGATCACGATCTGATCTGCCTTAAATACTTCCTGCTTCACTTCCTCCTGCTTTACGCCGGACTCTGTGGGGAATACGTTCTCCAGCGGAGCGTTCCATGTATCCAGTGCCTCTGTAAGGGGAATGGATACGCTGCCGTATTCAAAGGCCGCCCGGTCGGTGACCTCACCGATCAGCGTATAGCTGATGGAAAGCTCGCCCACTTTTCCGTCCGGAACCTCGCAGACGATGTCGCCCCAGCCCGGTGCGAAGAAGTCTCTGGGATCCACATTGCGCTCGACCTTTACGCCCATATGGTTTCCGAAGGCCATCTTGCTGACAGCCTCTGCCATGCCATGGCGCTCCACCGCGTATGCGGAAACGATCCTTCCAGCCTTGATATCCTCAAAGAGCTTTCCATAGCCCTCGGTGATCTGGCTGTATACAGGAAGATCATAAGCGTCTTTTTCGATCTTAAATACAACGATCTTATTTCCGGCCTTCTTAAATTCCGGAGAAATGGCCGTCTTTTCGCTGGCCACATCCACAGCAAAGGAAACCAGTGTGGGCGGAACGTTGACTTCCTTTCCGTCCTCCTCATTGAAGGTACCGGACATGCTGTCCTTGCCGCCGATGGACGGAAGGCCAAATCCCATCTGGGCGTTATACGCGCCAAGTAAGGCTGCAAAGGGCTGTCCCCAGCGGGTGGGATCCTCTGTCATCCTCTGGAAATATTCCTGGAAGGTGAAACGGATCTTCCGGTAGTCGCCGCCGGCTGCTGCGATCTTAGCAACGGAAGAAAGCACGGCATAAACGGCTCCATGGTACGGGCTCCAGCTAGACAGATACGGATCAAAGCCGTAGCTCATCATGGTCACAGCATCACATTTTCCCTTTAATACCGGAAGCTTTGCCACCATGGTCTGGATCTCGGACTGCTGGAATTTTCCGCCATAGGGCATCATCACAGTGCCGGCTCCGATGGAAGCGTCAAACCGCTCCACCAGTCCCTTCTGGGAGCAGACATTTAAGGAGCCTAACATCTTCATCCAGCTTTCCTTAACGTCACCCACTTCCTTTCTCTCAAAGGGCGTTCCTTCCCGGTTGGGAACTGTCAGGGTCACGTCGGCCTCCTGGTGCGCTCCGTTGGTATCTAAGAACGCGCGGCTCAGGTCCACGATGGTCTTTCCTCTCCAGGTCATGGTCAGACGCGGGCTTTCTGTTACCTCTGCCACTGTAACGGCCTCCAGGTTCTCCTCTGCCGCATAAGCCAGGAATGCATCCACATCCTTGGGATCCACCACCACAGCCATTCTCTCCTGGGACTCGGAAATGGCGATCTCCGTGCCGTCCAGGCCTGCGTATTTTTTCGGAACCTTGTCCAGGTCGATATAAAGACCGGCTGCCAGCTCACCAATGGCAACGGATACGCCGCCTGCGCCGAAGTCATTGCATTTTTTGATCAGTCTGGAAACCTCCGGACGGCGGAACATCCTCTGGATCTTACGCTCTGTGGGCGGATTTCCCTTCTGGACCTCTGCGCCGCAGACCTCAATGGAAGCCTCTGTGTGGACCTTGGAGGAGCCGGTAGCTCCGCCGATGCCGTCGCGGCCGGTGCGTCCGCCCAGGAGGATGATGATATCGCCGGGATCAGAAGTCTCACGGATCACATTTTTTCTGGGAGCTGCGCCCATGACCGCTCCGATCTCCATTCTCTTTGCCACATAGCCCGGATGGTATAATTCCTTTACGAATCCGGTGGCCAGGCCGATCTGGTTTCCGTAGGAGCTGTAACCATGGGCAGCCTCGGTCACGATCTTCCTCTGGGGGAGCTTGCCCTTTAAGGTCTCGTTTAACGGTCTTGTTGGATCGGCTGCACCAGTGATGCGCATGGCCTGGTAAACATAGGTACGGCCGGATAAGGGATCACGGATGGCTCCGCCAAGACAGGTGGCAGCGCCGCCGAAGGGCTCGATCTCTGTGGGATGGTTATGGGTCTCGTTCTTGAAGTTCACAAGCCATTCCTCAGTTTCTCCGTCGATCTCCACGGGAACCACGATGGAGCAGGCGTTGATCTCCTCGGAGACCTCCAGATCCTCTAATTTTCCTTCTGCCCTTAATTTCTTCATTCCCATAATGGCAAGATCCATCAGGCATACGAACTTGTCGTCTCTTCCCTTATAGATCTCCTTATGGTCGGCCAGATACTGGTTATAGGTATCCTCGATAGGCTTCTTATAATCGCCCTCGGTGAAGGTCACATTTTTAAGCTCTGTGGAGAAGGTGGTGTGGCGGCAGTGGTCGGACCAGTATGTATCCAGCACACGGATCTCTGTCACAGACGGATCCCTCTTCTCTTCGTTTTTATAATAAGTCTGGATATGAAGGAAGTCCTTGAAGGTCATAGCCAGATTTAAGGAACCGTACAGCTCCTTTAAGGCCGCCTCGTCCATGGAAGCAAAGCCTTCAAACACAGCCACATCCTCCGGCTTTTCAAATACGGATACCAGAGTTTCCGGGATCGTTTCAGAGGCCTCCCTGGAGTCCACCGGGTTGATGCAGAAAGCCTTAACGGCGTCCAGCTCTTCCTTTGTAAGACTTCCGGAGATCACATAAGTGGTGGCTGTCTTAATGACCGGCTCCTCTGTCTCCTTTAACAGCTTCACGCACTGCTCGGCAGAGTCTGCTCTCTGGTCAAACTGACCGGGCAGGTATTCCACAGAAAAAACGGCGTCGTCTGCGCCATGGACAAAGTCTCCTTCAAACACCTCGTCCACCGGCGGCTCGGAAAAGATCGTACCCAGAGCCTCCCGGTACACATCCTCCGACAGATTTTCGATGTCGTAGCGGACCAGGACACGG
>Garth_p2__coassemble_2948_pt1 | contig 6347 bp, 7 predicted proteins | sample Garth_p2__metabat2_high_PE_002 | metagenome-assembled genome bin Garth_p2
GCTTAAGGCCTGCTCCATGGCCGAGGTGATGGTCTTATTGCTCAGCCCTTTGGTCTGGCCGTAGACCGGCTGCATCCGCTTTAACAGCGCTTCATAGACCTCTGGCCGGTACATCTGGGGCTGCTCCATCACCAGGCCGTTTTTTTTCCGGCTCACCTTCCCCCGAAAGATATAGCGGCTTCCAGGCTTTAAGGTGTTTTTCAGATAGGGCATGTGGTACCACACCAGCCGCAGCTTTCCGGTCATGTCGCTGATGGACGCCGTCACCATGGATGCAGAGCCGAAATGATGGCCCGAAACGCCATTTTTTAAGTAACCGTCCACAGCCATGACCGTCCCGTCCTCAAGGGCTCCCATGGGCTTTGGCTCTTCAAAGGTGTCGTAGCCCCTGGGATAATAATGGAGCAGATCGTCCACAGTCCTTACGCCCACCTTTTCAAACAGCTTTGCCGTTTTTTCCCCGATGCCCTTTAAGGTCTCTACCGGCTGCATATTATCTATATTCATATTTCCAACCCTTTAAAAAGCGCCGCGTACCGGCCCGTATCCCGGGCCTCCGCGGCGCATATCCATTGGTTCTGTTCCTTTTATTCCACAGACAGCAGATAGTAGTAGATAGGCTGTCCGCCGTCGTTTAACTCCACTTCGCAGTCCGGGAACTGTACCCGCACCTGCTCTGCCAGCGTTTCCGCCTCGTCCTCCGTCACGTCCACGCCGTAGTAGATGCTGATCAGCTCCGCATCCTGGTCCGCCATGCGCCGGATGGTCTCCACGGTGGTCTCTGCCACGGATTCTCCCACAGCCAGCATACCGGAATCTCCGATGCCCATGATGTTTCCCTCCCGGATCTCCATGCCGTCGATGGTGGTATTCCGGACTGCATAGGTGATCTGGCCGGTGCGGATCCGTCCCATCTCTTCCGTCATGCTCTCCATATTTTCCTCCGGAGAGGCATCCGGCATAAAGTTGATAAGGGCTGCGATGCCCTGGGGTACGGTCCTTGAGGGAACCACCAGGATCTTCTTATCCTCCACCAGGCTCTTTGCCTGCTCTGCCGCCAGGATGATGTTCTTGTTGTTGGGAAGGATATAGATCACGTCGGCATTGACCTTATCAATGGCGTTTAACATATCCTCGGTGCTGGGGTTCATGGTCTGGCCGCCTTCGATCAGATAGTCGGCGCCGATGCCCTTAAAGATCTCTCCCAGGCCCTCGCCGATGGAGACCGCAATGAAGCCGTAGGGCTTTCTGGGCTCCTCTTTCCTCTTCTGCTCTTCCCGCTCAGCCGCAGCCGCCTTTTCTGCGTTCTGGACCAGCCGCTCGTGGTGCTCCTCCCGCATATTGTCGATCTTCATTCTGGAAAGAGAACCATAGGTCAGGGCCCTCTCGATGGCAAGGCCCGGGTTATTGGTGTGTACGTGAACCTTGACCACATCCTCGTCGGAGACTACTACCACACAGTCCCCCAGGGATTCCAGATAGCCCTTGAAGCTGTTCTCCTCTTTTTCCCCATATTCTTTTTCTACATTAATGATAAACTCCGTACAGTAGCCGAATTTAATATCCGCAGTATCGATCTCTTCCCGTCCGGCTGCCGCAGAACCGGTGTAGCCGCCGGTCTCCACCTGGGCGTCAAAGGGGATCCCCCTTCCTAAAAGGCCGTCCAGGCCGCCCTTCATCACCTGCATAAGGCCCTGGCCGCCGGAGTCCACCACGCCTGCCTGCTTTAACACAGGAAGCATTTCCGGCGTCTGGCTTAAGACGTAATCGCCGTGCTCGATGACCTTCTCAAGGAATTCCACGATATCGTCGGTCTCTGCCGCCAGCTCCACAGCCTTTTCCGCCATGCCCCTGGCAACGGTCAGGATCGTACCCTCTTTGGGCTTCATGACCGCCTTATAGGCCGTCTCCGCAGCTCTTGTGAAGGCGTTGGCAAGGACGGTCACTGTGATCGTATCCTCGCCGGCGATCTCCTTTGTAAAGCCTCTGAAAAGCTGGGATAAGATCACGCCGGAGTTACCGCGGGCCCCGCGCAGGGAGCCGGAAGATAACGCCTTGGCGATGGAGCCCATGGCAGGCTCCTCGATGGCAGCCACTTCCCTGGCGGCGGCCATGATGGTCATTGTCATATTGGTACCCGTATCCCCGTCCGGAACAGGAAATACGTTTAACTCATTAATCCATTCCTTTTTCGCTTCCAGATTCTTGGCAGCAGAAAGAACCGCTGTCTGGAACAGGGAAGCGTCTGCGGATTTAATTCCCATGGATTACTTCCTCCTTAATCTATCACTCTCACGCCTTCAACGTAAATATTGATCTTTTCCACCGGCATCCCGGTAAATTCTTCTACTTTATATTTGACATTTTCGATCAGGTTGTCAGCAACAGTGGAGATGCTGACGCCATAGGATACGATCACATGGAAATCAATACTGATTGCATTGTCGTTGACTGTGACGTTGATGCCATGGGTCAGGCTTTCCCGCTTTAAAAGCTTCACAAGACCGTCTTTCATGCTGACCGCAGCCATTCCCACGATTCCGAAGCATTCCACAGCAGTCGTTCCGGCATAAAGCGCGATCACGTCCGTATCGATCAGGATCCGGCCCATTTTATTATTAATACATCCCTTCATAGTCCTGCCTCCATTTCCATTAAAATAAACGCCGGCGCCTGGATCTCCTGTAAAAAAGTGAAAATCCGTATGCGCAGTCCCGTCGTTATGCGGCTAGTATACCATAACATACTACCACTGTCCATCTCTAAGAAAAATTTTTTCATAAAAATGAAGGATTTTTTTATTTTTCTCTTGCAAATTTCTACACTTTCTGCTATCATATATGTGTTATGGATTTTTGTATAAATCCCAAGAAGTGTTAAGGAGGTGCAATCATGGCAAAATGCGCTATTTGTGAAAAAGCTGCTCACTTTGGTAATGGAGTAAGCCATTCCCATAGAAGATCCAATAAAATTTGGAAAGCTAACGTTAAGTCTGTAAAGGTGAAAGTTAATGGCGGAGCTCAGAAGATGTATGTATGTACTTCTTGCTTAAGATCCGGTCTCGTAGAGAGAGCTTAATACCTCCGAACCAGATAACGACAAAACCAAGGTATGTGAACCAGAATCCGGTCCATATGCCTTTTTTGTTTTGTTCAGAAAGCTTCCCTCCATGCCAGAAACGGGAATGCAAAAAGCGGCCCGCCGTGCCTCCACAGCGGACCTCTCCTATTCCTTATTCATATAGCCCTTTACGGTTCCTAATCCTCCTCGATCAGCCGCATGCCCGCCGTCTCGGTCACAGGAAGGGAAAATACGATGGCCCTGGCCTTGGTATCCAGGCCGGCCTTTTCCATGATACTCGTCATGATGGCGTTTTTTCCTTCTTTCCTGGTCACCATAAAGATCACCTCTTTTTCCTTTGCCAGGGAGACTCCGAAAAACTTCTCAGCCTTTTCCGCCCCGGTCCCCTTGGCGTGGATCACGGTACCTCCCGGCGCATGGGCCGCTCTGGCTGCATCCATCACCAGCTCCGTGTAGCCCTGGTTGGCGATCACCACCAAAAGCTCATACTTTGTATCCTTCAACGTGCTCTCCTCCCCTTTTACGAACCCACGGCCGTCCGTGAGAAACTCAAACTGCTTCTTTCCTCCAATGCTGCTGACGGGAACGATGAACGCGATCCCGCTTCCCGGTATATCGATCTTGATCTGGCGCTCCAACCCGGTCTTTAACCGCTTCCACTCTTCCCCTGTGACAACAGAAAAGATCACTGCCTTCTCCGCCGCCTCCAGGCCAAAGGCATCCAGGATCTCCGAAGCCGCTGTTCCCCGGCCGTATGTAAGGAGAGTCACCGAAAGTCCATGTTCCCGGTAAAAATCCAGGAAACGCCGGGCCTGGTTCCGGTCGCTGATGGTCGCTATCATATATAATCCACTCATATAAACCTCATATCCTTTAAAATCCAGACTGTATCCTGTATGGGCCTCCAAAGCCCTCTGTTTCCTGGTTAAAGTTCAATGACAGCATTGTCGTCGATGCCGTCAAAGGCCAGGACACCAGCTCCGGCAGAAGCCTTCCTCTGCTTCCGCTCGGTGATCCTTGCATAGAGCCCCATGATCTGAATGGTGATCAGGGGCGTCATGGCAACCATGGCCACAACGCCGAAGGCGTCTGTTACGATATTTCCTCCCAACGCTGTGCAGGCTCCCTGGGCCAGGGGCAGCAGGAAGGCCGCCGTCATGGGTCCCGATGCCACGCCACCGGAGTCAAAGGCAATGGCCGTATAGATCTTCGGAACAAAGAAGGAAATTCCAAGGGCCACCGCATAGCCCGGGATCAAAAACCAGAGAATGGAAATACCCGTGATCACGCGGATCATGGCCAGTCCCAGGGACACGGCCACGCCCACAGAAAGCCCCATTCCCATGGCTCCGGCCGAGATGGCCCCGTCAGTGATCTCTTCCACCTGTTTATTTAATACATATACGGCTGGCTCTGCCTTGACGATGAAATATCCGATGACCATGGCAATGGGCACCAGGATCCCGGTGAACCGGAAGCCTGCCAGCACCTGGCCCAGATAATTTCCCGCCGGCATGAAACCCGCGTTGGCACCGGTAAGGAACAGTATCAATCCCAGGTACGTATAAACAAAGCCCACCAGGATCTTTTTTACCTTCCGTTTTGCCAGTTTTAACAGGAATATCTGAAAAATCATGAAAAACAGAAAGATCGGGAGAAGAGCCATGGCGATCTCCTTCATATATAAAGGGAAATTCAGAAGGAACATGAGCCCCATTTCCCGGGAATCCCCAAATTCCTGGATCGCCGGCGCAGTGTAGGCAGCATTCTGGGGATTGTAGATCATGCCCAGGATCATCACGGCCAGGATCGGGCCCACGGAGCACAGGGCCACCAGGCCGAAGCTGTCGTCGGCTGCGTGGCGGTCGCTTCGGATGGCCGATACGCCCACGCCCAGGGCCATGATGAACGGCACGGTCATGGGACCGGTGGTAACGCCGCCGGAATCAAAGGCCACGCTTAAAAAATCCTTTGGCACAAAGGCTGCCAGAATAAATACCACGGCGTAGCAGACCACCAGAAGAGGCGGAAGGGCCATGGAAAAAAGCATACGCAGGAGGGCGATCACCAGAAAGGCCCCAACCCCGCAGGCCACCGACAGGATCAGCGTCATATTGGGCACCGCCGGGACCTGGCCCGCCAGCACCTGGAGATCCGGCTCTGAGATGGTGACGATAAATCCAAGGAGAAATGCCACCGCAGTGATCAGAAGCAGCTTCCGGCTTCTGGTCAGACAGGTGCCGATGCGCTCTCCCATGGGCGTCATGGACATTTCCGCGCCCAGGGTAAAAAACATCATGCCCATCAGGATCAGCACCGCTCCCATAAGGAAGCACAGAAGGACGCTGGGGGAGAGGGGCGCAATGGTAAAGCAGAGGAGCAGGACGATTCCGATGATGGGAAACACCGCCTGGGCCGCCTCTTTCCACTTTTCTTTTAATTTTTTTCTGATTCCATACTGTTCACTCAACGTTTTCTTTCCTTTCTTACGGATCCGTTCCGTCTTATGAACAACAGAACAGATTATAACCCAGGATCAGAAGCGAAATGGCAATGACCACCATCACAAAGGATTTGGGGAGGATCAGTACCCAGGTCATGCCGACGCCAGTACAGAAGATCATAAGGCCGCACAATCGTTTCATACCAGCCTCCATTGGAAAAGACGTTCTGGTACATCATATGCAGCCGGACTTCCTATTTTTCTTCTTTTGCCTCCGCCTCATAACCCGCTTTCATATCCTCCGCCTTTTCCATGGCCTCCGGGGAAATATCCTTTCCGCCCACAAAGCGGTTTACCAGATCCGGCACCATATCCAGGGCCTTTGTCATGGCGTCCTGGTGCCGGACGTTCACAAGCCGGGTCATTCCGTTCTGGATCACCAGGATGGCGCTGGGAGACATCCTGGCTCCCATGCCGCCGCCGGTATTGGCTTTGGAATTCTGGACATAGGAGCCGGCTCCCATGCCGCAGGACACGTCCATCAAGGGAATGATGATGGCGTCCTGCACCTTTAACGGCTCTCCCACCACGGTCTTTGTCGTAATAAAATTATCCATACCCTTCAAAAGCGCGTCCACCGTTGAAGGAAACTGATTTTCTGCCATTTCTTACTCCTTTCTCCTGCCTCTTCCCCGCAGCAGCCTGCGGAAATTTTTGTTTAAGAATACACGGCCGGCGGTCCACAGGACTGTGGCTGCGCGGATCCGCCCCCGGATATGGACCTCTCCCTCCAGGATCTTTTCCTCAAACTCCGGGATCAGCG
>Garth_p2__coassemble_3010_pt1 | contig 6216 bp, 3 predicted proteins | sample Garth_p2__metabat2_high_PE_002 | metagenome-assembled genome bin Garth_p2
AGTTGCAGCAGATTTACAGTCTGTCCCCTTTGGCCACTCGGGAACCCGCCCATATCATTCTGACAAGTCAAAATGATATCACAAAATCAATTAAAAATCAAGCACTTTTTCCTCAAAGATCATGGCACAGAAGGGACCGATCTCAACGGTCAGGATCCCGTCCCTGACCGGGTACGGGAGACGTCCCACATTGTACCGCTCCACGCTGGATTCCATGATCCGGTCCATGGAATCTCCGGTCACCTCGGCCTCCCATACAGGGATCTGAGCCCTCTGGGTAAAGCTCTCACTGTTGACCAGCACCACGCCCCGCTCATTTTCCTGGAATCTGCCGTAGGCGATCATTCCGTTCTCCGCCAGCAGCGGCTTAAAGGAGCCTGTCCGGAAGGCCCGGTTCCAGTTGCGGATCCCCGCCAGATACCGGTGGAACTCCATCAGCTCCAGGTCCTCCTCTCCCCATGGGTACGTCCTCCGGCTGTCCGGATCCGTCCATCCGCAGACACCGGCCTCATCGCCATAGTAGATCGTCGGCGCTCCCGGCCAGGTCATCTGGACCACCACCGCCGCCCGGAAGATCCCGAAATTGATCCCCTCCGAGGCCGCAGCCTTCCCGCGGTAATCCAGCCGCCCCACCTGCCGGTTGGTCCTGGTGAGGAAGCGGGAATGGTCATGGTTGGAAAGCTCGTTCATGGCTGCCATCAAAGACGGCGTCTGCAGCCAGCTCATATTATAGAGCATGGTGCACATGAACGCCTGGCTGTTCTGGTACAGATGGCCGTCGGCCCGGTCGCTGTGCTTTTCAAGCCCCGTTAAGAACCAGGAAAGAGGCTCCATGAAGGCGTCGTAATTCATGATCGTATCCCACTGGTCGCCTCCAAGCCAGGAGGAGCCGTCTCCATAATGCTCTGCCAGGATCAGCGCGTCCGGGTTCGTCTCCTTCACCACCTTCCGGAAATCCCGCCAGAACTGGTGGTTCGTCTCCGGTGAGTGGCCCAGATCCGCCGCCACATCCAGCCGCCAGCCGTCAATATTATAAGGCGGAGACAGCCATTTCTTTGCAATGTCCAGGATATACTGCTTCAGCTCCCCAGAGTCCTCATAGTTAAGCTTCGGAAGCGTATTGTGGTCCCACCAGCCCTCGTAGGAGCCGTTGTCGGGCCATCCGTTCTCATCCGAAAACTTAAAAAACTTCCGGTAGGGGCTCTCCGGATCCAGATAGGCTCCCGGCTCATAGCCGGATCTTCCGGCATAAATCTTCTCCCGGTCCAGCCATTTATTAAAGGAGCCGCAGTGGTTGAACACGCCGTCCAGGATCACCCGCATGCCCCGTTTATGGACCTCCTCCATGAACCGGGCAAAAAACGCATCGCTGGCCTCCAGATTTTCCATATCCGTGGTCCGGACCGCATATTTTTCCGAGTGGCCGTTGTCGCTGTCATACTCGTCGGCCAGGCCCTCGGCTTCCTTTACAATCACCCCGTAATGGGGATCCACGTGCTCATAGTCCTGGGTGTCATATTTGTGGTTGGAGGGCGACACAAATATGGGATTCAGATACAGCACCTCCACCTTCATGTCCTGGAAGTAATCCAGCTTGTCCCAGATTCCCTGGAGGTCACCGCCATAAAACCGGTCCACATCCAGCACCGACAGATCCTCTCTCCAGTCGTCGATCTTCATCACCGGGAAGCCAATGTAAATATATTCGTCTGAAACCACATCGTTGTCCGGATCGCCGTTGCAGAACCGGTCAATAAAGATCTGGTACATGAGAGCCCCCTTGGCCCAGTCCGGCACATGAAAGCCAGGAGTAATGGCAAACATCTGCTGTCTCTGCATATCCTTCGTTACTCCCAGCCGGTTATAAAGACAGGTCTCTCCGCCCTTTTTTATCTCAAAATAAAAACGGAGGGCCGATTCTCCCACCGTGACCGCCGTCTCATAAAAATCGAACCGTCCCCGGATCTCCGTCTTACGAAGCTCGATCCTCTTTCCGCTTCCGTATATGATCATGGATACGTGATCCACATTGTCCTTTGCCGTCCGAAACCGCAGGGTCACAAGATCGCCGGGATCCGGCTCCTCCGGACACCGGTATTCCACGGTCTCGTCGCAAAACAGAGCCGCTTTTTCCATAAAAACAGCTTCTCCTCTCTGTCTCCTGATGTTGTCTTATTTTTCTTCTGTTTATTATTATACAGGATTTCCCCGGGAATTGCACGGACTATTTTTCATGCCCGGCCTTCCCCTGCTTTCATGACAGAAAAAAGGCCAGCGGGGAATCGCTGGCCTTTTTCCGGAAAAGGTATTATGTCTCTTATGGGGTATAGCAAAAACTATATAATGTATTGGGGGGGGTTACGAGTAGTAATATAGCATACGTTTCCGTATAAGTGTGCACAAACATGGATTTATTTCAAAAAAAAAATTAGCAGAATTTACTTTAGCCCTCAATGTTTTGTTCAAATTTTATATTGGACAAAATAAAACGGCGTCTGCCTGTGTTTCTTTTGTACAAACGCCGTTTTACTTTATTTTCTTAAGTGTGCCTATTCAAAAAGCGCATCAAACTCGTCCTGGCCGATCTTCTCCTTTTCCAGCAGGAGCTCACAGCACTTATGGAGCACATCCTCATGGTCCAGGATGATCTTCTTTGCCTTTTCGTAGCATTCGTCGATGATCCGCTTCACCTCGCCGTCAATGGCTGTGGCCACGTTCTCTCCGTAGCTTCTGGTATGGGCCAGATCCCGGCCAATAAAGACCTCGTTCTCATCGCCGCCGTAATTGATCATGCCCACCTTTTCTGACATGCCATATTCGGTCACCATGGCCCGGGCAATGGCCGTTGCCTGCTTGATATCCTGGGACGCACCGGTGGTCACGTCGCCGAAGATCAGCTCCTCCGCGATCCGTCCGCCCAGGGATACCATGATATTCTGAAGCATTTTCCCCTTGGTGTTGAACATCTCGTCCTTTTCCGGCAGAGGCATGGTGTAGCCCGCTGCCCCCATTCCTGTGGGAATGATGGAAATGGTATGGACAGGGCCCACGTCCGGCAGCTCATGGAACAGAATCCCATGGCCCGCCTCATGGTAGGCGGTGATCTTCTTTTCCTTTTCAGAGATCACCTTGCTCTTCTTCTCTGCGCCGATGCCCACCTTTACAAAGGCCTGGTCGATATCCGCCTGGCGGATGAAACGTCGCCCTCCCTTGGCCGACAGGATGGCCGCCTCATTTAACAGGTTCTCCAGATCCGCTCCAGTAAAGCCTGCGGTGGTCTGGGCCACCCGCTTTAAGTCCACGTCATCGCCCAGGGGCTTTTCGGATGCATGGACGTGAAGGATCTCCTCCCGGCCGCGGATATCGGGCTTTCCAACGCCCACCTTCCGGTCAAAACGGCCGGGACGCAGGATCGCCGGATCCAGGATATCTACCCGGTTGGTGGCCGCCATGACGATGATCCCCTCGTTGACACCGAAGCCGTCCATTTCCACCAGAAGCTGGTTTAAGGTCTGCTCCCGCTCGTCGTGGCCGCCGCCCATACCGGTGCCGCGGCGTCTGGCCACAGCGTCGATCTCGTCGATGAACACGATACAGGGGGCGTTCTTCTTGGCGTCCTCAAACAGATCGCGGACACGGGATGCGCCTACGCCCACAAACATCTCCACAAAGTCAGAGCCGGAGATGGAGAAGAAGGGAACGCCTGCCTCCCCGGCCACAGCCTTGGCTAAGAGGGTCTTACCAGTTCCCGGAGGGCCCACTAAGATCACGCCCTTGGGGATCCTGGCTCCCACGTCGGTATATTTTTTCGGGTTTTTCAGGAAATCCACTATTTCCTCTAAATCTTCTTTTTCTTCCTCAAGACCGGCAACCTTGGAAAAATCCACGGAATTGGTACGGCTCATTTTGGCCCGGCTTTTTCCAAAGTTCATCATCTTGCTGTTCCCGCCGCCTCCTCCGATCCGGGCGTTCATGTACATCATAAGGAACATGATCACCACGGCAGAGAGACCGATGGGAAGGATAATGGTCATCAGATAGTTGTCCTTGGGAACGTCGTCCACCAGATAGTCGATCCCCTTTTCCCGGAAAAGCCGCTGGACCTCCATCACATCGGACACGGCGATCCTTCCCCGCTCCCCGTCCTTTAAGATCGTCATTACGACGCCGGTGGGCGTCTGGGCGTTCTGACGGATCAGGGCGGTCTCGATGGCACCGTTTTCAACGGAGGTCATAAACTCCTGGTATGTCATCTCATCGCTGAACAGGCTTCCCTGCTGGGTCAGTGTGGACGCAAAAAAGATCAGCGCCATCACAAGCAGGATCAGGCCCATTCCGCGGAACTGCTGATTCTGTTTCAACTGGCTGCCTCCTTACTGAAATTCTACAACGCCGATATACGGAAGATTCCGGTATTTCTGGTCGTAATCCAAGCCAAAGCCCACAACAAACTCATCGGGGATCTCAAAGCACGTATAATCCACCTTCACCTGCTTCTTCACACGGCGCTCCGGCTTATCCAACAGCGTGCACAGATGGATGGACTCTGGGTTCCTCTGCTTTAAGATTTCGATCAGATAGGCCAGGGTCCGGCCAGAATCGATGATATCCTCCACGATCAGCACATTCTTTCCGGTAATGGATTCGTCCAGATCCTTTACGATCCGCACCACGCCGGAGGACTCGGTGCCGCTGCCATAGCTGGAAACGGACATAAAATCCATGGACACCGGAACAGTCAGACGCTTGGCCAGCTCGCATGTAAAGAACACGCCGCCTTTTAAGATGCAAATCAGATGCACCTCTTTTCCCTCATAGTCCCGGTTGATCATTGCCGCCACTTCTGCGATCCGTTTTTCAACTTCCTCTTCCTTCAATAGAACGCGAACATTTTCAGCCATCTTCTTCTCCTTTGCAAACTTTAACTTCCAATATAGTACGGGTATTCTCCGTGATCTTATAAAATTCACTGATACGGGATCCGATGACCCAGAGCACATGATCCCCCTCTGCCAGAAGCGGGATGGACGCCCGTTTCTCCTCTGGAATCTTTTCATCAATGAAAAAACGCTTTAAAAGCTTTCTTTTTCCCCCGGCGATCATGAGATAATCACCGCTTTCTCTGGTCCTGACGGATAACGCACCTTTGATTCTATCATAATCAAACCATTTCGTATACTGGTTTTTAGGAATTTCCATTCCTTTTTTATAAGGAAGCAGCCGGGTCTTAATGGGAAATGCCTCCAAAGCCCTTTCTCCGGCCGCCCGGGACAAAAGCCGTTTTTCTGGAGCCACCTCCAGGCGGTCATAGCCCCGCACGGCCCTGAGCCCGTATGGAAGGACCGCCTCCGTTCCTCCCCCCGGCCCCGTCAGGGCCCGCACCGCCTCCACATGCTTTGCGGAAATATCCCTGGGACTGCCCGCCGCCCGGGATACCATGGCCCGCACCAGATAGCCCTGGACCACCAGAGGCTGGCGGTCGAAGACCTCCGTGGGGATAGACGCCGCCAATGCCTCTGAAACATCTCCCGCGTCCGCCGGAAGCCGCTCCGGATCCCCGGTGTCCGCCAGAAGCTTTTCTGCCAGCTCCGCAAAATACGCGTCCGCCTGGGCCGCCAGCTCCGCAGCCGCCAGGATATGCTCCGGAGCCCTGGCGTTGATGTTTTCCTTCACCCAGGGCAGAAGCTGGTTGCGGATCCTGTTTCTTGTATACACATTTTCCCCATTGGTGGAATCCTCGCACCAGGGGATCCCTCTCTCCTCCAGATACCCGGCGATCTCTGCCCGGGACAGGCAGAGGAGGGGCCGGATCACCTCCCCCCGGACCGGGCGGATACCGGAAAGCCCCTTAAGGCCGCTCCCCCGGAACATGTTAAAAAGCACCGTTTCCGCACTATCGTCCCGGTGATGGGCCGTGGCCGTCTTCTGACAGGAAAACCGCTCTGCCGCCTCCTTCATATGCTCATACCGCAGGATCCTGCCCGCCTCCTCCCCGGAGATCCCCCGGGACGCCGCATACTCTGCCACATTTTCATGGGCCACTGCCAGAGGGACGCCAAGGCGGCCGCAGATCTCCTTCACATAGGCCTCGTCCCGGTCCGCCTCCGCTCCCCGCAGGCCATGGTTTAAATGGAAGGCCGCCAGGCGGATCCCCAGCTCCGCCTTCAGCTCGTCCAGCAGGAAAAGAAGGCAGACGGAATCGGCGCCTCCCGACAC
>Garth_p2__coassemble_3157_pt1 | contig 5937 bp, 3 predicted proteins | sample Garth_p2__metabat2_high_PE_002 | metagenome-assembled genome bin Garth_p2
CGATGAAGGCAAGCTGTCCTCCAAGCACAAAGGATCCGCTGACCGCAAAGGCCGCGTTCATCACCTTTCCCCGGTCGTCCATTTTTTCCATCATCGGGATCATGGAAATACAAGTGGCCAGGCTGATGATCAGTCCCACCACGGAATAAGAATTAACTCCCAGCCATCCGGCGATCCGGCTGATCCCCTTTTGGAAAAACCGGAGGATCAGAGAGGCCGCCACCATGGACCCGGCCACCACCACTGAGATCTTTGCCACAATGGTAAGGGACTCAAAAATAAGGGTGTCTGACGCGATCTGGCACGCAGGAAGGAAGAGCCCCAGCATCACCAGGCCAAACAGGACCAGACTGGCGATCCGCACCAGGTTTCCCACCACCGACAGCACCCGGATGGTGGCCTCCGCGGCCTTTATGAGGGCCAGACAGATGAAAACGCACAGAAGGAGGATCGGCAGAAGATTGCGGACCAGCTCCTTCACAGGCAGGCCCGTGAGCAGGGCGCCCACCGCCACTCCTGCGGGGATCGTTACGATCCCCCAGACGCTGCCCTGCATAAACAGGGAGGTATCCTCCCTGCGGATGACCGTCAGGGCAATGGGCAGGGTAAAGGAGATCATGGCTCCCAGACAGGAGGATACCATGACTCCGGAATAGATCCCCAGGGCCGGAGTGGCTGCCAGCTCCTTTGCAATGGCGTGGCCGCCCAGGTCGGGGGCCAGAAGGCTTCCGATCAGAACGGAGGCGTCAAAGGGCAGACGGGACGCAAAGGAGGCAATGGCCTCCGGATTGCTCCTGACCGCCGTGACCCCGATACAGTAGATCCCTACGATGGAAAGGGCCAGGGAGGCCATGGAGGCCAGGCCGCCGTCAAACTCAGCGGCCAGGCCCATTTTCCCTCCGGAAATCTTATCCCAGAGTCCCAGAAGCGCACAGAGCAGAAGAATTCCGATAAATATATTCATGCCGGTTTATTTCTCCAATGGTTTTGTTTTTTCTTTGAGCCAGATACGCTCCCGCTCTGTCATACGGGGGCTTAAGGTATCATAGACCATCTGATGATAGTCATTGAGCCAGGAGATCTCCTCCTCGTTCATCAGCTCCAGCACCACCGGCGTGGTATCGATGGGCAGATAGGTAAAGGGCTGGAAGGCATAAAACTTTCCGTATTTCGTCTCCATGTGCTCCACCACCAGAAGCTCGTTCTCAATGCGGACGCCCACAAGACCCTCTTCATAGATTCCAGGCTCATCGGTGATGGTCATGCCCGGCTGGAAGGGCACATGGTTGGTCATCCTGAGGCTCTGGGGGCCTTCGTGGATGGGGCCCACAAAGCCCACGCCGTGGCCAGTGCCGCAGCGATAGTCCAGACCGTACTTCCATACCTGGGTGCGGGACATGATATCCAGGTTGGCACCGGAGCAGCCCTCCATAAAGACAGTCCGGGCAATGCCGATGTTGGCCTTTAACACATAGGTGTAATACCGCCGTTCCTCGTCGGTCAGTTCGCCCAGGGCATAGGTACGGGTGGTATCCGTGGTGCCGTCCACGTACTGGCCGCCGGTATCCAGAAGAAGGAAGCCCTTCCGCTGAAGAACCGCATGGTTTTCCGGAGTCGGATGGTAATGCATCATGGCGGCATTGGCTCCGTAAGCTGCGATCACGGCAAAGCTGTCCTCCATATAGCCCTCCTGTTCCTTACGGAAATTCACCAGAAGCTCTCCCACGTCTGTTTCAGAAATGGTCTCACCGGCAGCCAGCTTCTCCTCCAGGCACATCTGGAGCCGGGCCATGGCCACACCCTCCTTAATATGGGCATTCTTGGTATTGGCGATCTCCACCGGGTTCTTCACAGCCTTCAGGCAGAAAACTGGCTCCTCTCCCTTTACAATGGTCACCCTGGGATTCTCCTCCATGGCCAGATACAGCCGGTAGTTGACGTTCTCCACGCTCACCAGCATGACCGTGGGCACATTGATGGCGGCGATCCCGTCCAGGATCTCCCCATACGGCCGCACAGCCACTCCGTTTTTCTTAAGATAATCCACAGCCTCCTCCGATACACGGCTGCTGTCCACATAAAGGACTGCCGTTTCCTGGGTCAGAAGGACATAGGACACAAAGGAGGTATTGTACACCACATCAGAGGCCCGCAGGTTCAGAAGCCAGGCAATGCTGTCCAGGCGGGTAACGGCCATGGCGTCTGCCCCGTTCTCCTTAAGCCGGGAGCGGACCTGGGCGATCTTTTCTGCCGCAGAAAGGCCCGTATATTGTTCCGGAAGCAGATAGACCTGGCTCTGTGGGATGGCTGGACGGTCTGTCCAGATGGGCCTGATCAGATCCTCAGACCGGATCCCGATCCCCTGGGCAGAAAACGCTGTCTCCATATCCAGCACAGTCTCCGCCGCAGTGACCATGCCGTCGATCCCCAGGACCTCTCCCTCCTTCAGCCTGGAAAGAAGAAATTCCTGGATGGTGGGCACGTCCTTCTCCCTCATACGGTAGAGGACGATCTCGCTGCCGGCCATCTGCCGCTCCGCCTGGATAAAATAACGGCCGTCGGTCCACAGACCGCTCTCCGTTTCAGTGACCACTAAGGTTCCGGCAGAGCCGTCAAAGCCCGAAAGCCAGGCCCTGGTCCTCCAGTGATCGGGAAGATATTCGCTGATATGGGGATCCGAGGACGGGATCAGGTATGCCTGCACCCCGGCTTCCGCCATTTTTTCACGAAGCAGAGAAAGCTTCTCATTGGTTGTCATGACAATCTCCTTTCAATTTTCCTGGAATTCAGCTTGTTCCAGCATATAAAATAGGACCGCATAGAAAACGGACTTCCGGGTTGCAGGCATCTGACGCTCATGGTCAGACGCCCGCAAAACGAAGCCCGCACAGGTTTGGGGCAAACATATTTATTTAATATTTCTTGCAGCCAGCTCCCGGATATTTCCTTTATAGGGAGTAAACGAGATCTCGCCCTCGTAGTTTAAGAAGTCCACCACATAGCCGATGGCTGCGGCTGCGCCGTAGATCATGCCCTTTTCGTCCAGGTCGAACTCCGGCGTATGGTGGTTGGCTCCGGTTCCCATCTCCGGATTCTGGATCCCGGTGAAGGTGATCACGCCCGGCCAGTACTTTAAGTACGCCTGCATGCTCTCGCAGGCCATCCACGGCTGGGCCTTTGCCAGAGCCTCTTCGCCCATGTATTTCTTAACGGCGTTCCTTGCGATCTCGCTGCAGGTCTCGTTGTTGTAATTCTCAAACAGAGGATCCTTCATGGAAATGATCTCATAGGTACACTGGTTTAATTTACATTCTGCCTCCAGGACCTCTTTAAACTGCTTCATAAAGCTGGCTCCGGCCCCCGCCACATTGAAGGTGCGGATGGTGCCGTCGAATACCAGTTCGTCGGGAACGATGTTCATGGCCGTTCCGCAGTGGACGCTGCCCACAGAGAAGGTCAGGATATCTGTGGGAGACACGTATTTCATGCGGATCATGTTCATATGATTGTAGATGGAGTTGAAGCAGTCCAGCACGCTGTGGGCCAGATCCGGACGGGAGCCGTGGCCGGCAAGACCCTTTAAGCGGATGGCAAAGCCGTAGCCGCCGGAGAATACCGCGCCCGGCTCTGCGGAAACCTGGCCCGCCGGAACGTCCCACTTCACATGGGTGGCGATGCAGGTATCGATGGGAAGCTTCATGGTCTCTACGATGTAGGGAAGCAGGTTGGCGATCTGGCCGCCGCCCTCCTCGCCCCGCTCGAAGCAGAGGACGATGTTTCCGTTTAATTCGTCCTTGTGCTCGTTTAAGATCTTAGCCTCGCCCAGCAGCATAGCCGTATGGGAATCGTGGCCGCAGGCGTGGGAAATGCCGTCATTTTTTGACACGCACAGCTTATCGCAGCATAAATTCTTTGTATTCTCCTGGATGGGAAGAGCGTCCATGTCAGCGCGCATCAGAACGGTCTTTCCCGGCTTTCCGCCGTGGATCTGGCCCACGATGCCGCCGTCGGGAACCTCCACATACTCGATCCCCAGGGCATCCAGCTCCTTTTTAATAAACTCCAGGGTCTCAAATTCCTGTCCCGTCATTTCCGGATACTCATGCATATGTCTCCGGATCCGTACCATATAATCAAAATTTTTCTGTGCTTCTTTGAAGATCTCCATTTTTTTTCTCCTCTCACAGCAGACGGTGCGGGGCAGACGCCCCGCAGTCCATACGTTTCCTTATTTTACAGTTACACGGCGGAAATTCTTCTTTCCTCTCTTTACAACGATGCCGTCGCCGGAAAGCTGTTCCTTTGTGTAAACCGTTTTAATATCCTTTACAGCCTCGCCGTCCACAGATACGCCGCCCTGCTCCACATTTCTTCTGGCCTCGGAGCGGGATGCACAGAGACCGGATTTCTGTACGATGGACAGGATATCGATGGTGCCGTCGGTAAAGTCATCGTTAGAGAGCTCGGCTGTGGGCATTTCTGCTGCATTTCCGCCTGCAAACAGGGCCCTTGCGCTCTCCTGGGCCTTTTTGGCCTCCTCATCGCCGTGTACCAGGGCAGTCAGCTCGTAGGCTAAGATCTCCTTGGCTTCGTTTAACTGGCTTCCTTCCCATTTATCCATTTCATCGATCTGCTCTAAGGGCAGGAAGGTCAGCATCCGCAGACACTTTAACACGTCGGCGTCGGCGATGTTTCTCCAGTACTGGTAGAACTCAAAGGGACTTGTCTTATTGGGATCCAGCCATACGGCTCCGGACTGGGTCTTGCCCATCTTCTTGCCCTCGGAGTTCAGGAGCAGGGTGATGGTCATGGCATGAGCGTCTTTTCCAAGCTTTCTCCGGATCAGCTCCGTGCCGCCTAACATGTTGCTCCACTGGTCGTCGCCGCCGAACTGCATGTTGCAGCCGTATCTCTGGAACAGCTCGTAGAAATCGTAGCTCTGCATCAGCATGTAGTTGAACTCCAGGAAGCTTAAGCCCTTTTCCATCCTCTGCTTGTAGCACTCGGCAGTCAGCATACGGTTTACAGAGAAATGCGGTCCGATCTCTCTTAAGAAATCAACGTAGTTCAGATCCAGGAGCCATTCCGCATTGTTTACCATCATGGCCTTTCCGTCGGAAAAGTCGATGAAACGGCTCATCTGCTTTTTAAAGCAGGCGCAGTTGTGCTGGATGGTCTCCACGGTCATCATCTGGCGCATATCGCTTCTGCCGGAGGGGTCTCCCACCATTCCGGTGCCGCCGCCGATCAGGGCGATGGGCTTATTGCCTGCCATCTGTAAACGCTTCATTAAGCAGAGAGCCATGAAATGGCCCACATGCAGGCTGTCGGCAGTGGGGTCGAAGCCAATGTAGAATACGGCCTTTCCCTCATTTACCATTTTCCGGATCTCTTCCTCATTTGTCACCTGGGCGATCAGGCCTCTTGCCTGTAATTCCTCGTAAACTCCCATCTTCTCATTCTCCTTTTTCCTGTATCTCTATAGTTTGTTTCGTTGGCCGATTTCCGCACAGAAGGGACGAAAATGGGGCGCCCCCCGGGATCCCGCTCCCAGGAACGCCGTGAAAACAAAAAAGCCCCGCCCTTCTGTTTCAAAAGGACGAGGCCAACGGCTCGTGTTACCACCTAATGTTCCCGCATAACTCACATTATACGGCTTATGAAGTCTCCTTACAGGACTCCGGCCCTTTAACGTGGGCCCCTCCGTCGCAGCCTACTGAACGGACTGCCGCTCTTCCTCCCGGACATGCTCCGGGATTCCAGGCAGACTTTCGCGGTTCGGTGCGAAGCTCCGAGATGTATTCACGGCTCCGATCCCGCGCGCCTCTCACCCTCCGGCAGCTCTCTGTGCGGATCCTGTGGACCGTTACTGGTTCTCTTCATTGCTGATACCTGTTTGGTTTTCAGCCGTCACTGGCTATAAGCCACATTATAGGG
>Garth_p2__coassemble_3433_pt1 | contig 5434 bp, 5 predicted proteins | sample Garth_p2__metabat2_high_PE_002 | metagenome-assembled genome bin Garth_p2
GCATTGGATTCCTCTTGATAGGATTTGGGAATCAGTTTCAAAGCTTCATCAAATCTGCGGCGACAGTGCACCCAGCATCCGGCAGTGACCAGTTCTTCCAACTCTTTTTCTAAAGTATGGTAGACCGGGTAACCATCGGTTACACAGATGCCATCGTATCCTTTTAGGAATTCCCGTGGATGGGATGCATTTCTTGTCTGATGGTATTCATACAGGACAATCTGTCGGTTTTGATACAGTACAGATGTCCGGAACGGTATACTCACATCCAGTTTTTGGAACCGGCTTTGCGTTTGTCATGGTTTACAAGCACCGGTGTCTCATCCGCCTGGATCACATGGTAGGAATGCAGTTCTTTGTGAAGATAATCATAAAGAATCGATAAGTATTCCTCTACTAACCGTATACACCAGTTTACCATGCTCTGCTTTGTGATCTGCAGGCCATAACGCTGGAATTCCTGTTTCAACCAATAGAGGGAAACTGCATTCACGTATTTTCCGTTGATGATTGCAGCTCCCAGAGATGGTGATACCAGACTTCCATGCAATAACGCTGTTGGATGATCTGCCGTTACCATGTGTTCATCTGTTTTGCTGGAATACACGCCGATGTGATGTTCCTCCACTTCTACCTTGGCAGATATGAAATGATATTTTCTGGCAATGGCATCCAGTAACTGTTTCCAGCCCCTGGCACCGAATTCTGCTTTCAATTCCTCCTCAGACAGATAATGGTCGTTCCGTCTGATCGGAAGCCTGGAAGGATCAGCCTCTTTCTTTCCCTTGCACTTTTGCTGTTTGGGTGATTTAAGTTCCAGATCCTCCGGTTCTGCTGCATTGAGGTCGCAGACAGCTTCGGCTTCATTAAAAATATGGTCATTCCATCTGCTTCACGGAAGCAGATCTGGCTGGTATCTTCCATTTTTTCGGAAAATTTGCCAAAACGGTCCTGCTTACCCAGGAGCACCTGTTCCATCAAAAGTTGCTTTTTTTGTTTGATACAACCGAATCTCACTTTCCTGGGTGGTATTATAGCAGAAACAACGGCTTTTGACTGTTTTTAAATTCTGTCGTTTTCGTCATTTTGATAGTGGATAACAGTCATGAATATTTGAAAATAAAAGTTTAACATTCAGATATCTATGACTGCTATCTACAATCGGAAAAGTTTGGAAACTCGAGTGAATAGAAACTCACAGAAAATGTTCAGGATGTGAATAACTTTAAATTTTATATTGCACAGGAGCATGCGATATGGATGGGAATAATTTTATTTTCTACGTTTACTATAAATCAGCATATTTTTTTCGGGAAAAAGATTAGTTGGGCGATTAAGAATAGGTAGTAAAAAATAAGGATAGCCACAAAGGAGAGAATACAACTTGTGGTTTGCGCTCACGAAATAGCCAAGAGTTGTTTTCAGTGATAGTTCAATAAAGAAAGGATCTAGATATGATTGTTTTGAAGGATGTATATGAAGAGATATTACTCAAGACTTCCTCACATATGCCGGAAACTGGTGGAATTATAGGCGGTCAGAGTGAAGTCATAACAGAGGTGATTTTTGATAATGGAAAACTGAATGATGGTTGTAAGTGCAGGTATACTCCAGATGTAAATCTCATGAACAAGTGTATTGCAGAATGGATAGAAAATGGAATTGACTTTTATGGAATGTTTCATAGTCATTTTTATGACGTTTCTACTCTATCTAAGGGGGATATATCATATATAAAAATGATAATGAATTCTATGCCGGAAGAAGTAAACAGACTCTACTTTCCGATAGTGATTTTTCCTAAAAAGGAAATAGTATCATATCTGTGTATCAGAGATAGAGAAGGGATATCGATTAAGGAAGATTCGTTATCTATCATTTGTACGCAGCTTTAAATAAAAAACAACAAGTACAGGAGGTATTTTCATGAACAAGAAAGATACGAATAATCAGTTACAGGTGGTCGTAATTCCGGAAGGCTCATTTGAGGGAAATTGCTCAGATTGTGTTTATGCGGATTGGCATGATGTTGATCAGTATGGAAGAGTTTACTGCCGTGGATCATATGGTGGTTATAATCGTCCAAGCGATAGAAATGGTTGTATTCATTATAAGTAAGGACGGAACTAGGTGTTCTAACTGTGATAAATGAATAGGCACGCAGATTGTTATGATACAACAGATATGATAAGTGCTTCTCGCTGAAATATTCATATTATTTCAGCGAGAGTATTGGTTGAAAAATTTAATATGGATACTTTAGCTGTATTAAAGTTTACACGACTAAAAAATAGGAAGGAAGATCTTGCGAGAACACTATATGGGTACTGTATGGGACTGCGAATAAAATCTCTATTTTGCTTTAAAAACGATAGCGTTTGCTTCTGATCATGAGAGATTATGCCGGTGCAGATGCAAAACAACCCATTAACAAAACAAATGCGCAGTCTATGTGGTTGAGACATAAGAGCATCACGAATATAATATGAGTATAAAGATACCTAGAAAAGAGGTCAGCCAATGAAGACGGAAACAGCTTTCAAAAATCGTGATCGATTTATCGAGTTAGGTATTCTGGCATCGAAAAACTACAGGGCCTGAAATGCTAGCTGGTTGCACTAACGCGCTTTGCGTAGTGCCTGCCCGGGCAATCTATGTCTGGGCTTTTCGGTTATAGCCTGGGAAATGGTCAACAGCTCCGGGTATGCTTTCGGCGCTGACGGCTATATAAAAACCGGCTGGGTATTTGACTTCCAGCTGGGCAGACGGTATAACATGTCCATTGACTGAGGTATGCAGATTATATGGTATACGGATCCCCAGGACCAGTATACCTATTATATGGAACCGGGCGGCCAGCTGGCCACCGGCTGGAAGCAGATCGAAAGCAGTTGGTACTATTTTAATGTAGTGATCGCTCCCAGAACCTGGGAGATCGATCCTATGAACGGAAACTGGTATTACAAGGTACAGAGCAGATTCCAGCCTTTCGGTTCCCTGTACCGGGGAAAAATAACGCCCAACGGCTGCTTTGTGGGCGAGAACGGTGTCTGGGATGGAAACAGGTTCCAGTAAGCCATAAAGGACTCCCGGAGGAGTTTTGCAGGAACAAAGGAAAGCTGCTTATGATCAGGTTGTGGCTCTGGAGTTTGGGGAAAATGAAGAGCTATGGAATGATCAGAATTATGTGGCAGAAACCATAGAAGAATATAGGAGACGGAATATATGGGGACGATATTATCCATTCTGCTCTATGATTACATACTGCTTGAAAAATTATATGATTTAAAAGAACTGCGAAATCTTTCACGCTCCAGAACCGATCCCGACACAGCCATTATGTATCGGAAAACAGAACCTGCAAAAACAGCTATGACAGCCGCCGCACGGCACCGTCATAGCTGTTTTTATTGGGGATCAGCCCAGAATCCGGAAAAAGTCCACGGTCCGCTGGATCTTTTTCATCAGTGTGTCGAACATCTGGGGAGTTAAGGACTGGGCTCCGTCGCAGAGAGCCTTCTCCGGGTTATTATGGACCTCGATCATCAGACCGTCGGCTCCGGCGGCAATGGCTGCCAGGGCCAGGGGCTCTACCATGAAGCGGATCCCGGATGCATGGCTGGGATCCACGATCACTGGCAGATGGGTCTTCTGCTTTAACATGGGGATAGCGGAGATATCCAGGGTATTTCTGGTGGATGTCTCAAAGTTGCGGATCCCCCGCTCACAGAGGATGACGTTTTCGTTTCCTCCGGCCATGATGTACTCGGCGCTCATTAAAAGCTCGTCCAGGGTGTTGGCCAGGCCGCGCTTTAAAAGGATGGGCTTCCGGATCTTTCCCAGCTCCTTTAAAAGCTCGAAGTTCTGCATATTCCTGGCTCCCACCTGGATCACGTCCACATCTTCAAAAAGAGGAAGGTGCTCGGCGCTCATGATCTCTGTGACCACTGGAAGTCCCGTGGCCTTTTTTGCTTCCAGAAGAAGATCCAGGCCCTGCTCATGGAGTCCCTGGAAGGCATAGGGGGAAGTCCTGGGCTTGAAGGCCCCGCCCCGTAAAAGGCGGGCTCCGGAGCGCTTCACATCCTCGGCCACCTGGGTGATCTGCTCTCTGGTCTCGATGGAGCATGGACCGGCAATGACCTGGAAGTGCCCGCCGCCCATCTTCTGGCCGCAGACATCCACAACCGTATTTTCCGGATGCATGGACCGGCTGGCCTTTTTATAGGGCTCCCGGATCCGGCGCACATCCTCTACCACGTCCATGGCCTTCAGCCAGTCCTCATGGATCGCTGTGGTGTCTCCGATGAGGCCGATGAGGGAGGTCTGGGTTCCCTGGGAAAGATGGAGCTTAAATCCCTTGTGCTCAAGCTCCTGCTTCAGGATCTCTACTTTCTCCGGATTGGCATTTCGTTTTAAGATAATGATCATATTCGTTTTCCTCCTGGTTGAAATAGCAAAATGGGGATCTCTTGCGGTGGACCGCTCCTGCGATAAAATTCCCGTCCGCTGCATGGCAGTCCTCACGGAGCGTTTTCATGTCATAAGACGCTCTTTCCTATTACATGAAAAAACCGGCGTCTGCTGGGAATGCAAACACCGGCTCCTGGTTTTCGGAAATCTTTAAGAGAAATCGGGAGAGGTTTGTTTTCCGCAGCAAAAGCAGTCCGCGCTATAATAATAGCCCGGAAAGGAATAGAAGAAATAAAAAGCGTTCCATGCGGTATTCTTCATGATCGGCTGCGTCCTTTCTGAAATCTCATGTTCTGGAAACCATCATACAGCGGATGGTTCCTTTTGTCAACCGAAATTTTAACCATTTAAAGCGTAACGGTTTTAAGTGAGAGAGATCGTGCTGGAAATAACATCCACACACTTCTGGATCCCCAGCCGTCCGCTGTTTAAGCAGAGGTCATAATTCTTCGGCTTTCCCCATTCGTTGCCGCTGTAATACTGGTAGTAATTCCGGCGTTTCTGGTCGATGGTACGGATCCTTGCCTCCATTTTCTTTACATCCACGGTCTCATCCTGTTCCAGGGAGAGCAGCCGTTCCACCCGCTTTTTTAAGCTGGAGCAGATGAACACGGAGAACGAGTCTTCCACGATCACGTCCGAACAGCGTCCGATGATGACACAGGGGCCCATATTGGCCATTTTTTTGATGATCCGGGACTGGATCACAAAGAGCTGGTCAGAAACGGGTACCTCATAGGTGGAAGAGAAGGGATCGATCACGGCGTACTGGTAGTCGATCCGTTCTTTATGGCCGATCACTTCATCATTGGCATGGAAGATTTCCTCGGAGATATTGCTGTCTTCGGCGGCCATGGAGATGATCTCTTTATCATAAAAAGGAATCCCCAGCTTTTTTGCAAGGCGGTAGCCGATCTCCCGTCCGCCGCTGCCGAATTCCCGGCTGATGGATATGACTTTGCTC
>Garth_p2__coassemble_4177_pt1 | contig 4465 bp, 3 predicted proteins | sample Garth_p2__metabat2_high_PE_002 | metagenome-assembled genome bin Garth_p2
GTCCAGCACCGTCTCCCGTTCCGGGAACTCCGGGAATTCCTCCATAAACGTTTCCATATAAGAAAAGGCGGTCATGATCCCGGCAGTCAGACCCGTCACATCCTCCAGGAGCTGCCAGTCCCCGCACTCCCGCTTCATGGAAAGCAGCAGCTTATTGCACCGGTCCAGCTGCCGCTCCAGCCTGGGCGACTTTCCCTTTATGATCCGCTTCACCTCCAGGAAATCTTCCTTATAAACAGAGGCGCTGTACATCTCCCTGGCCCTGGACACCAGGTTGTGGGCCTCATCCACCAGGAAAAGATAATCTCCTGAGGCCCCGTCGGCAAAGTAACGTTTCAGCCGCACGTTTGGATCGAACACATAATTGTAGTCGCAGATGATCCCATCGGTCCAGCTGGAAATATCCAGGCAGAACTCAAAGGGGCAGACCCGGTATTTTTCCGCGTATCTCAACACGGTCTCCCGGTCCATCTCCTGCTCCAGGTGCAGGATGTCGAACACCGCCTCGTTGACCCGGTCAAAATGACCTTTGGCATAGGGGCATGCCTCCGGATTGCACTCGGCCTTCTCCATGGGGCACAGTTTTTCTTTGGCCGTGATGGTCACGGCCGTGAACACCAGCCCCCGGCTCCTTAAGATCCTGAACGCCTCCTCCGCCACCGTTCTGGTGATGGTCTTGGCCGTCAGATAAAAAACCTTGGAGGCCTTCCCCGCTCCCATGGCCTGGACAGCGGGAAAAATGGTGGAAAGAGTCTTTCCAATGCCTGTGGGAGCCTGGATGAACAGCCGCTTTTTCCGGGAAATGGTCTTATACACGGCCACCGCCAGGTCCCGCTGGCCCTCCCGGTATGGAAACGGGAACTCCAGGCCGCTTATGGACTGATTCCTCTGGAGCTCATGGTGGCACAGATATCTGGCCCACTTAAAGTATTCGTGGATCACCGAGCGAAACCACACCTCCAGCTCCTCCTTCGACCTGTCCTCATGGAACCGGCGGATCTCCTCGGTCTCCAGATTGCAGTAGGTCAGCTGGATCCGCACGCCGTCCAGATCCCGGTCGCAGCAGTAGAAATACCCGTAGCACATGGCCTGGGCCATATGCACCGCCACCGGCTCTGCAAGCCGCTCCAGATCCATATACACGCCCTTGATCTCATCAATGGTCACGATGCCGTCTTCCTCAAAGATCCCGTCGGCCCGGCCCTCCACCAGAAGCTCGATGTCCTCCTCTTCGTCCAGGGCCGTATATTTTAACGGCACCTCAGCTCTGTAATTTCCGCCCATCCGCTTCTGGATCTTTTTATGGATCCTGGTCCCCGCCGCCATGGCGTCCTTCTGGGCCGCTCCGGAACGGCGGTTATCGATGTCTCCGGAGCGGAGCACGAACTCCACCAGCGCCCGCACCGAGATTCTGACCTGTTTTTTCTGTTCCATGCTTCCTTCCTCCGTTCCTTGCTCCATTATACAATACCGGACCGGAAAAGTCTAATTTCCCGTAAAGAAAAAGCTGGGATCCGAATCGGATTCCAGCTTTTCTAATCAGCAGGGGATGAGGGGCTCGAACCCCCATCTACGGTTTTGGAGACCGCTGCTCTACCATTGAACTAATCCCCTATAAATTTTCATGAGATTTTTTACTGCCTCTCACGCTTAAAGATGATACCACAGCAGCACCCAAATGTCAATTACTATTTTCCGAAAAATTTAAAAAACTGATGTAATTATCCCTTCCTCTGTCATCACCCCCCCTTTTTGGAGAAAAGCCACAGAAAAACCAGGAAAAAGCAAAAAAACTAGTAGATTTTGTCGGTTGACTATTGAAATAACAAATGATATAAAGGAAATGAACACGGAAAATCTATAGCATTTATTTTTAAAGGAGTGATACCCATGATGACGCAGAGAAAGATCCGGATCTCTACCATCGCTGAAGCAAAGGACTTTGTAGCCAGAGCCAGTGAGTGTGATTTCGATATTAATATTTTCTACAACCGTGTGATCATCGATGCAAAATCCATCCTTGGAGTCCTCAGCCTGGACTTTACAAAGGTCCTCACTGTGGAATTTAGCGGAGAAAATCCTGGCTTTGAGGAATTTCTGGACGACCACGACGCGGCAAAGATCCACGCTGTGGCATAAAGATACCGCAGGCCGGAAACACACCGGGGCTGCTGCCAAAGGACATTTTTGTCCCCTGGCGGCAGCCCCATTTTTTATTCGATCCAGGCCACGGCCCTGGCCGGAGCGCCGTCGCTGTTCTCGATCTTCACCGGAAAGCAGGCAAACCAGAAAAGCCCTTCCCCGCAAAGCTCCAGATCCTTAAGATTCTCAATGTTCACGATCTCACAGTCCTTAAACAGCTTTTTATGGCGGGGCAGGTCTGCATCGTCCATGGGATCCAGTCCGATCACATCGAATCCGATCCCCTTATAATGCCCCTTTATGATGTGATCCAGGACCTCATCATCCACACAGGGATAATTTCCAAAATACGCCTCTGTTCCCCAGCGCTTATCCCATCCCAGGTTAAAAAGCAGGAAATCCGCCTCCTCTGCCAGGGCCCCGTATCTCCGGACGCGGTCCATGGTAATTGCGTCTCCCTCCGCAAGGTCCCGGCAGTCGATCACCAGCGCCTGTCCCACAAACTGGTCCGCAGGGAACTGATCCAGAGTCGTCCGTCCCTCATATAGATGGGCCGGCGGATCCATATGGGTTCCCGTGTGGGAATACATATGGAGAAGCGTTTCCTTAAATCCATCCTTTTCATAGCTGCTGGCCGGTAAAAGCCCCGGCGTTTCCGTCCCCGGATAGACCGGCATATCCTCCCGGATCGTATGGGTCAGATCGATCACTTTCATTTCATATCCCTCCTCTTTTCCTCCTGGCGATCCGCCGATCCTGAAGCCGTGTTCCAGCTGCCTTATGCGCGGCTGGGCACCGACTGGAACGGGAGCTCATCCATATGGGAAACCGGGGAAGAAGAAAATACCCCCTCGATGGCCTCCCTTACATTTTCCACTCCAATGAGCCGGATCCGTTTTTCGCCCCGGAGCTTCTCCAGATTGGCCCTGGGGAGCACACAGGCCGTAAAGCCCATCTTCACAGCCTCTGCCACCCGCTGCCCGGCCTGGGATACGGCCCGGACCTCGCCGGAAAGGCCCACCTCTCCAAAGATCAGCATGCCCGGATCCACCTCCCGGTTCTTGAAGCTGGACACCAGGGCCATGACCACAGCCAGATCCAGGGCCGGCTCATTCATCTTCATGCCGCCGGCGATGTTTACATAAGCGTCGTACCGGCTCATGGCATAGCCGCACCGTTTTTCCAGGATCGCCAGTAAAATATTGATCCGGTTATAATCCACGCCGTTGGCCGTTCTCCTGGCCATTCCGAAACTGGTGGCCGTCACCAGCGCCTGTACCTCCAGGAGAATGGGCCTGGTCCCCTCCAGAGAGCAGGCCACCACAGCCCCGGAGGCCTCCCTGGGACGGCCGGAGATCAGCATCTCTGACGGATTTTTCACTTCCTCCAGTCCCTTTTCCTGCATCTCAAACACACCGATCTCGTTGGTGGATCCGAACCGGTTCTTCACAGCCCTCAGGATCCGGTAGGAATCGTTCCTGTCTCCCTCAAAATACAGCACCGTATCCACCATATGCTCCAGGACCCTGGGACCGGCCACCACGCCCTCCTTGGTCACATGGCCCACGATGAAAATGGTGATCCCCAGCCCTTTGGCGGTCTGCATCAGCAGATTGGTGGATTCCCGTACCTGGCTGACGCTTCCAGGGGCGGAGGAAATATCCTCCCGGTACATGGTCTGGATGGAGTCGATGATCACCACGTCCGGTCTCTGATTTTCAATGGCTCCACGGACCAGATCCAGGTTGGTCTCACAGAGGAACAGAAGCTCCCCGGTGATCGTACCGATCCGGTTGGCCCGCATCTTGATCTGCTTTAAGGACTCCTCCCCGGAAATATAAAGGACCTTTTTTCCAGCCATGGACAGATTCCGGCAAACCTGGAGCAAAAGGGTGGATTTTCCGATCCCGGGATCTCCGCCCACTAACACCAGGCTCCCCCGGACGATCCCGCTCCCTAAGACCCGGTCCAGCTCCCCAAAGCCGGTGGCCGTCCGGTCCTGCTCCTCCAGGGAAATATCCGAGATATGGACAGGGGCAGTGCCCCGGCCTGGGACACGGACCCTTTCGGCTCCCTGGGATCTCCGTTCCGAGACCACAGGCTCCTCCACAAAGGTATTCCACTCCTTACACGCCGGGCACTGCCCCATCCACTTACCGGATTCATAGCCGCATTCCTTACAGAAAAATACTGTTCCTGTTTTTGCCTTTGCCACTATAATATCCTTTCTCTTTCCTTACTTCCGGACTACCTTCACTTCCACGGTCTTTCCCTCGGAAAGCTCCACGGAAAGGCTCAGTTTTCCGCTCATATTGGTCTTCAT
>Garth_p2__coassemble_4529_pt1 | contig 4128 bp, 2 predicted proteins | sample Garth_p2__metabat2_high_PE_002 | metagenome-assembled genome bin Garth_p2
CCGGAAGCAGCGAAAGCACCAGAAGCATAGAAAGCAGCGCGCCCCTTCCCACCAGCCGTCCCACCTGGGAAATGGCCTGGATGGAGGAGGTAAAATAAAGGAGATACCCCACCACCGTCAGGATCCCGCCGGACGTAAGGATGGAGATGGCGCTTTTGGCAATGGCTGTGACAGCCGCCTCCCGGCTTCCCATGGTCTCTCTGAACTCCATATAGTTGTTTGTCATAAGGATCGAATAATCAATGGTGGCTCCCAGCTGTAAGCAGCTTACGATGATATAGCCGATATAGACCATGCTGTCGCCAATGATATAGGGGATCGTCATGTTTAAGTAAATGGCCACCTCAATGGGGATGATGACCAGGATCGGCACCATCACCGAATGGAAGGTCAGCATGACCACCAGGGCCACTCCAGCCAGAGAAATGATGGATACCCGGTTGTAATCGTCGGTCAGGATATCCCGGATATCCATGGTGGTGGGCGTCATGCCGATCACATAGGAGTCCTCGGGATAATATTTTTTCACGATCTCCGTCAGCTTTTCGCTGCACTGGAAGGAGTAGCTGCTCTCCTCCCTGGTCTCCATGGAGATCAGGATCCTGGCGTAAGAGCCGGTCCGGAGCTGCTTTGTAACAGTTTCCGGCAGAAAGCTTTCCGGGATCCCCTGTGGAAGAGTCCCGGCCATGGACAGGGCGTAGTCGATAAATTCCTGGTCCTCCAGCTCCTCTGTCAGCCTGCGCTCTTTTATGACGTTTCCGTTGGGCACCATGGCGATGATCACATTGGACTTCCCAAACACGTCCTCGATGGCCCGGGAGTCCTCATAGACCCGGGTGCCTGGACCGGAGCCCAGGGCGTCGTCCCCGTAATAAAAGTAGTTCATGGACTGTCCAAAGTAACAGGGGACCGCACAGAAGGCCGCTGCTGCCAGCACCGGGATCCGGATCCTGTACATCAGCTTTCCCAGGCCGTCCAGCGGCGGAAGGAAGGATCTGTGGGCTGTTTTCTCGATCTTCTTATCGAACCGCAGGATCAGCGTGGGCATCAGAAACAGGACCGTCACCAGGCTGCATACGATCCCCTTGGTAAGGACGAAGCCCACATCCCTGCCAATGGTGAATTTCATCAGCGCAATGACCAGGAAGCCCACGATGGTGGTCGCGCCGCTGGCCAGGATCGAGCTGCAGGATTTCTCGATGGCGGCCTCCATGGCCGGACGGGAATCCACTCCCGACTGTTTGATGGCCGTATACGTATGTAAAAGGAAAATAGAATAGTCCATGGACACCGCCAGCTGCAGGATCGCCGCTGTGGAGAATGTAAAGAAGGAGATCCTGCCGAACATGATGTTGGAGCCCATGTTCAGCACGATGGCCACTGCCATGACCAGGATAAACAGGAACGGCTCAAACCATGATGTAGTCGTCAGAGTCAGGATCAGCCAGATGATCACCACTGCCATTCCGATGGCCATGGCGATCTCCCGGGTAATGGATTCCTGACGCTCCTTACTGGAAACGGCGCTCCCGGCAAAGCATCCCCTGTCTCTTCCCACAATGCCATAGATCTCGTTTATGGCCTTATGGGTGGAGGCGTCTGAATCCCCATCCTCAAAAATGATCTGGTATACCGCGTTCCCGTCTTTATAGAACCGGTCTGTCAGGCTGTTCTTTATAAAGGCGTCCGTGGAGTAAACATTGGCGGCCAGGTCCGGACCTACCACCAGGTCCACGCCATCCACCCGTGAGATCCTCTGGCGGATGGTCCGGGCCTCCGGCAGGGTCACGTCCTTTACCATGATCCGGGCCATGCCGGGATAACCGAATTCCTGCTCCATCACATCCAGCGCCTGCTTGGTGGGGGCAAAATCTGGAAGATACTTGCTCAGATCATAGTTGACGCCCACAAATGGATAACAGACGGCGCAGAGAATGGTCATGGCAATAAAGAATTTTTCAATGATCCTTCCTCTTTGAACAATAAAATGGGCCATTTTTTTCAACATAGCTTTCATTCCTCATTATTTTTTTATTATTGGTTTTTAATATGTTTATCATACATACTGTTGATTTTACTTCTGGGATGTATTATAATATACTGCAGGACCGGATGCAATCATTAGTATTTTAATGTTTTGCTGTTTAATGAACACAAAAATTTTAATATGTCAAAAATGGAGGAAAATCCATGAGAAATCCAAAAGAGGACCGGCGCGTCCGCCGGACCCAGAAACTTTTAAAAGAGAGCCTGGTACAGCTTATGTCTGAAAAAGCGTTTAAGGACATCACCATCAAGGACATCACAGAACGGGCTGACTTAAACCGGGGTACCTTCTATCTCCACTACTCCGATACATACGATCTTCTGACTGCCATGGAAAACGGAGTGCTGGAGGACTTCCAGGAGATGATCACCGCCTATATGCCCTCCAGACCGGGAAACGGCCTGATGCCGGTGCTGCTCCCCATTGTCCACTACATCGTGGAAAATGAACAGATCTGCAAAAATCTGTTTGAAAACAACGTTTCCAATGAATTTGTGACTAAATTTAAGGAACTGATCCGTAAAAACGGCGGCGCGCTCATCGAGAGGCTGTATCCCGCCTGTCAGACGGCCGATTCCGAATACTTTTTTGAATTTATCACCTATGGCCTTATCGGGATTATTAAAAAATGGCTGGACAACGGAATGCCCCAGACCGAGGAGGAGATCGCCCGCATGTCCAGCGACGCCGTCCTCTCCCTGGCCCGGTCCTTTTTTGCGGCATGATCTTTCCGGGCCGCTCTGTATCCTGTGCATTCCCTCTTTCCGCCCTGCGTCTTTCTGGCCGCCCCGTGCCCTCCCGGGAGTTTCCGTTTTTTTCCGGAAATTTCCCCGGGATTTTTTATTTTCCTCTTGATTTTCTCTCTCATCTATACTATCATCAATATATGAACACTTATTCATATGTTGATCCAGACTGATTATAAAAAGACATCCGGAGGGCATAATTATGGAAGAGAACAAACATCTACACGGACCGGAAGATCCTGCAGAAAACAGCTGCGGCTACGAGCACGTACATGAGCAGGAACATTCCCATGAGCATAGTCATGAGCATTCCCATGACGAGCAATGCTCCTGTGGCTGCGGACATGAACACAGCCACGAACATGGCCATTCCCATGAGCATTCTCACGAACACTCCCACGACGGACAGTGCTCCTGCGGCTGCGGACATGAGCACAGCCACGAACATGGCCATTCCCATGAACATTCTCACGAGCACTCCCATGACGGACAGTGCTCCTGCGGCTGCGGACATGAACACAGCCACGAACATGGCCATTCCCATGAGCATTCTCAGGAGCACTCTCACGACGGACAGTGCTCCTGCGGCTGCGGACATGAGCACAGCCACGAACACGGCCATTCCCATGAGCATTCCCACAGCCATGGACACCACAATGCCCCAGACTCCCCCTGTACGGTCTATGTGATGAAAAACATTGACTGCGCCAACTGCTCTGCCAAGATCGAAGCGAAAATAAAGGAGCTCCCGGAGGTGGACGACGCCGTCCTCACCTTTGCTACCAGACAGCTCCGGGTCTACTCCTCCGCCGGCACGGCTCTCCTTCCCAAAATGCAGGAGATCGCTGATAAGATCGAGCCCGGCACAGTGATCGAGGTCAGATCCAGAAATCCCAAGGCCCCGTATGTGGTCTACAACTTGGAAAATATCGACTGCGCCAACTGCTCCGCCAAGATCGAGGCGAAAATAAAGGAGCTCCCGGAGGTGGACGACGCCGTCCTCACCTTTGCCACCAGGCAGCTCCGGGTCTACTCCTCCGCCGGTACGGCCCTCCTTCCCAAAATGCAGGAGATCGCCGATAAGATCGAGCCCGGTACCCGGATCACGGTCCGGGAGGAGGGAAAACGTCAGAAAGACGTTCATAATGAGAAGCATTCCAGCGATCTTCCTGAGATCCTGGCCGGAGCCGGACTATTCATCGCCGGTTCTCTTCTCGCCGGCCCCATGCCCGGCGTCTCCATTCTCTGCTTTGTGATCGCTTACCTGATCCTGGGGAAGGTCGTGCTTTTTACCGCCCTTAAAAACATGAAGACCGGCCACGTCATGGATGAAAA
>Garth_p2__coassemble_4607_pt1 | contig 4063 bp, 6 predicted proteins | sample Garth_p2__metabat2_high_PE_002 | metagenome-assembled genome bin Garth_p2
TAGACCATCCGCAGGATACGGCCCTGCCGGTCCAGAGGGTTCTTTTTCAGCAGTTTCTTTTCAAAGCAGAAGCGCAGGAACACCACATTCTCGTCGTAGAAGTCCTCCACCACAGCCGCGCCAATGCTGGTATAGGTAATGTCATACACCAAACGGCTCCACTCAAATTTCTCGGTATAGAGCAGTTTCAGTGCTTTCTCCCAGTGTTCCTCCGGGATCACCAGCATCCTGTGCCGGGCAGTGCTGGAGCAGCCGCAGCAGATGGGTTCTGGGTGTCCCAGCAGTTCGCTCACGCGGTCAGCATAGACGAAGCACAGTTCCTCGTCGAACAGGCCTCCAATAAAGTTGCCGTTGCAGTACAGCATATAGTTCTTGGACTTGGCCGGAGAGTAAGAGAGATTGTATTCCTGCGAGTCCAGGCTTCTATGTACTTTGTTCAAAAAATCGATTGATGTCATGACTTTTCTCCTTATGCTTCAAACTCTCCCATTACATACATATCCCAAAAGACATTGTCAATGGCGCATGGCTTTGTGGAAACGACTGCTCTTATGGCAGTACCACACTAGATAGGGGGTGCCGATAAAAACACTTCGTATCCCTGCGCTCCCGCAGTTCCTCGATGCTGCAGCAGGCAGGAAAGCCGTAAGAGACAGTCCTGTCCAGCATTTCTTTGTACTGTTTAAAAAAACGTCCGCGGTGATCTCATCCATACCAAAAAGGATGTTGTCCTGGATCACATTCTCAAACCAGTGGGCCAGCAGGCCAGTAAAATGAACGGATACGTTCTCTCCTGCCTCGGTCCTGGTATCCATGTGCAAGGTATGGGCTTCAAAGTCAGCGCAATAGCGCAGGACTCTGTTATCGTGCAAATTGTCAAAGGATTGAATTACCATACTCATGCCAGCTCCGCGTCCAAAATCTGGACTTGTTTCCCTTTCTCATTCACATAGTAAAGGGCGATATAATCAATGCCGTCCCGCTTGACCTGCTCCCAGGGCATACGCTCGCCGATGATCAGCTCCACGGTATCCGCCTCATCTGGTTCGAAGTCCTCTTTTTCGTCCTCATAGTCAATACTGTAACCCAGCTCCAGCACCAGCCTGGAGGCAGGGATCTCATACCGCTTGAGGGGACGGTGCTCCAGTTCGGCTGGATCATGCTCATCGCAGAACAGATTGTCATAGCCGTGCCGACCGCCGTCAAAGATGACGAACTCCTCGCCGCTCTCCGGGTCGCGGGCAGCCACCAGTCCGGGGGCCTCGTCGCCATCTGCAATATAGGATTGGGGCTTTCCCTTCACCGTGAACAGATTTCCGTAATACCAAACTTCCAGCAGTTCATTGCCGGCGGCGGAACACAATGTCACAGTGGGCAGACGCTTCTCCGTCCATTCTTTCACATGGCCGATGAGCCAGGTGGGATATTTCTCAGTCATCATAATATTTCTCCTTCTATTTCAATTTCAGCACAAGTCCCCAGATGCTCACCACAATCAGGAGAAGGCCCAACAGGAAGAACACCACCCGCCGGTATCCTCTGCTGTAACGGTAAGCACCCCGTATTCCGGTGGGGTCACAGAGCCAGTTCCAGTTGCGGACTGCTCCAATCAAAATCACGGCCCCGATGATCACCGAGGCAATATGCCAATGTTCCTGCAAGAATGCTGTGATCGGTTCGCGGTTCATTTACATATATCCCCCTTTTCATCATCGGGAGTTTCCTTTTGGATAATTTCCCTCCCGCTCTTTTAAATCCAGCTCCAGAGCTTTTTCCTCCTCCAGATATTCCTCACAGTCCCGAACCAGTTTTTGAGCGTCCAGGGCAATAAAATCCTTGACTTTTCTCTTTTTCATGGCGTTCTCCTTACGCAAATACCTGCAGGTATTTCTCTTTCAGTTCCTTCGGCGCCGTCTTGATAACCTTGCTGCCGCCGTTCTGAGAATCCTTTCCCCAGATGGCCCAGAGCAGGCTCTGCCAAGCGATAGCCTGGAATTTTGCATCCTTTCTCTCGTCTGGCAGGAGATAGGCGGAGAAGCGGTGCTTGACTGTCAGCAGAGCATCCAGGCTTTCCTCATTGGCAATCAGGCTGCGGAATTCCTTGGCAGGCTCCAGCCACTGCATAGATAATGCGCCCCGCACCAGTACGCCCAAGGTCCACAGCTGAAAACCGAACTTGCGGATAAAAGCATGGAGGAATTTCTCTTGCAAGGAAGAGTGCTCATCATCACATAGATCCAGATACTCTGCCACCAGCGGTGCCCACTGTTCTCCTTCCAGCCCCAGGGCAAACACGGCGAAAGTTCCGGGCATGGCACAGGATTCATCGGGGAGGTTGTTGTACCATTCGTACTCCCGCATGGCCAGCCGTGCATACCGCTCAATATCGGCGTGTAATCTGGGGTACTGGACAGCACAGGCAAAGAGCTGATTCACTCCCTTTTTCGGAAGTCCAGAAATGGGCAGATAGTTTTTCTCTGGGCCACGGAACTCCACAGAGTAACTGCGGGGGAAGTCCTCCTGCTCCAGCACCGCGCACAGATAGTCTAGGATTTCAGCATAGCACTCATCTGTGGAGTCCTTGGCGGTGATGCGGATGACAGCGAAAGCGTCGTTGGCCGAGGCGGTCAGGTGCTTTGTTTTCCGCTTTTGGATGTTAGGCGGCAATTTTCCGCTGCCACTCGTTTTCAGCTCCTTTACCATGTCCGGGCGGAGCTGGGAAACCAGGCCGAGAATATGCTCGGTCGTGAGAGCTTCAAAACTCTGCCCATATACTGTATGGCAGACAGCCACATAGCAGGCAAAGTGCAGCAATCCTTCATCCACATCCTCCGGGCGCAATTCTGCCCACACCGTGCAGGGAGGAAAGACTGTAAACCCATCTTCACGCTCTCCCACAAGGAAGTACCGTTCCTGCACCTGCTTTTCTATGTACTTCTCCAACTTATAGCGGATCTCATTCCAGCCCGCCAACCGCCGCAGGGCATCGCAGAATACAACCGCCTCCTCGTAGGGAAATCCCTTCAAAGGCAGCTTGGACAGATACCGATCCAGCAGCTGACTGGGAAGGAAGGGAGTTCCGCTTTGATTCCGAACTACCATCGGGGAGCCAGAATGGTTTTCTTTTGCGGTTCCATCCAACACATCCCGGATGCACTGATCTGCGTGTTCCAGCACTTCGAGGTTAGTATCCGGTTTATGTATCAGATAATAACGGTCATTTACGCCGTCGCGTTTTGGTAAACTCATGCTTGATCACCTCTTTTTAGACAATAAAAAAGCCCCACGCCGCACTGTCATGAAGACAGGCTGACGCAGGACATGAAGAAGCCGCGTTGAAGGAGCCGCATCCACCAGCAGATGTAGTTTCTTCAACAACCAAAATATTTTTTTCGTATCTTAAAGCAGCAAATGGCTGTCCAATATATCGATTCATCGCAGCACCCTTTTTGTTCGCATAGCATTGTTTTTTATTATACCATGTCCTCCGGACATGGTATCCCTCCGGGAGAATTAGGCGCCTGGCTTTCTGCTGTGAACGCAGAAACCAGATGCGCGATAATATAATGTCTGTTTCCAGACATTATATCACATATCGTTTGATTCGGGAATATTTTTCTTACAGGAATCCATATGTACATGGTATGCTTCATCGTTCCTCTGCGCTCCAACTTCTTGAATGAGGTGTTGATGAGATAAATACGCCGCCAATCAAACCAGAATGGAAATCCCACTTCAGCAGATCATTCAATTTCATAGCTTACCAGTCTGCCTCTGTGAGTCCATTCGGTTTTCGCCTTGGCCGATGGCTCAGACCAATCTGATCTATAACCCGGATAAAAACGTTCCCACATACTCACCATTTATGAGGAGCTTTTGAAAAAACACGCGCTCCTACCGTACGCCGGAGGTCATGGTGTATATGATTTTAGTGCTGGTAAGCGGCGTCAGCCACAATACCATTCTTTTGAACCAGACGGTTTCCTTGGAGGAAATAAAAACCCCCTCTATGAAGTGCTATACTAATGTTGTAACAGGAGTGGATAATAAGATATAATCAATC
>Garth_p2__coassemble_4698_pt1 | contig 3974 bp, 3 predicted proteins | sample Garth_p2__metabat2_high_PE_002 | metagenome-assembled genome bin Garth_p2
CACCAACACCATCATCGCCTTCTGGACCGTCAACTGTATGTTTCTGACCATCCGGATGAAATGGAGCCAGCTCCTGCATCTCCAGGGAGAGACCTATGACAATATCCTGAATTTCCTGGACGCAGTGGGGCTTGGGCTTTTCACTGCCACCGGAGTCAACATGGCCATCAGCGCCGGTTTTGGAAACAACGGCTTCCTCTGCGCCTTTCTGGGCGTCATCACCGGCGTGGGAGGAGGGATCCTCCGTGACATCCTTTCCGGACAGACCCCTGTGGTCCTGCGGAAGCATATCTATGCCTGCGCCTCCATTGCCGGAGCCGTTTCTTATCTGCTCTTTATGCAGGCCGCAGACCATAACCTGTCCATGTTTTTAAGCTCCTCCATCGTAGTGATGATCCGTCTTCTGGCCAGAAAGTACGACTGGAACCTTCCGGGAGCCCAGTAGCTATTGCAGCTCCTTTTCCAGCTCTCCGATCTGGGATTCGCCCACCACCCGGATCCCATATCCGGATAAAAGGGCCGCGGTTTTTCCCATGCCCGGGACCAGGGTATGGGAAAAGCTGCCGTTATAGATGCCGCTGCAGCCGCAGGAGGGGCTTTTTTCTTTTAAAATGGCGATGGTGCAGCCATATTTTTTTGCCTCCCTTAACGCCAGATCCGCTCCCAGGAGGAATTCGGCAGTTACATTCCTGTCCTCTGTATTGACAACGACTCCGTCGTTCTCCCGCACCTCAGAAGCCGGTCTCGGGGTGGAAAGCCCTCCCATCTGCTCCGGGCAGACCGGATGGAATTCTGCCTTTCCCTTCATTCGCTCCATAAAATCCAGAAGCGCTTCATTTCTGTTATTTCCTCCATCCCACTTGCAGTTCTCGCCTGTAAGACAGGCGCTCACAAGAATCTGTATCATAATGCTCTCCCCTGTTTTCAGTATAAAAACCGGGGATGTCCCTGTGGTTCCACAGAAACATGCCCCCGGTTCCTTCCGGCGTTTTCCGCCATTTTTCTTTTTGTATCCGATTACTGGTTTTTCTTGCTGATCATGGCCCTCTTTCTCAGGGTGGAATCCAGGATCTTCTTTCTGATCCTTAAGTTTTTGGGAGTTACCTCCAGAAGCTCGTCGGTGTCAATGAAATCCAGGCACTGCTCCAGGCTCATGTCCTTGGGCGGAGTCAGCTTAAGAGCCTCGTCGGAACTGGAGGAACGTGTATTGGTCAGCTTCTTTGTCTTGCATACGTTCAGCTCAATATCCTCGGCCTTGGGGCACTCTCCCACGACCATACCGGAGTAGACCTTAACGCCTGGCCCAATGAAGAGGTTTCCTCTCTCCTGGGCGTTGAACAGGCCGTAGGTGATGGATTCACCGGCCTCGAAGGCGATCAGGGAACCGTTCTTTCTGTAATTCAGCTCGCCCTTAAACGGCGCATAGCCGTCAAAGATCGTATTTAAGATACCGTTTCCCTTGGTATCGGTCATAAACTCGCCGCGGTAGCCGATGAGGCCTCTGGACGGGATGGAAAATTCCAGTCTGGTATATCCGCCGTTGGCCGGGCTCATGCCCTGAAGTTCTCCCTTTCTGCTGGTGAGCTTCTGGATCACGGAACCGGAATACTCCTCCGGAACATCCACATAGGCCAACTCCATGGGCTCCAGCTTCCTGTTTCTCTCATCGTATTTATAGATCACCTCTGCCTTGCTGACCGCAAACTCGAAGCCCTCCCGGCGCATGTTCTCGATGAGGACGGACAGATGCAGCTCGCCGCGGCCGGAAACCTTAAAGCAGTCGGCGGAATCCGTCTCCTCCACACGCAGGCTCACATCTGTATTCAGCTCCCGGAACAGACGCTCCCGGATATGGCGGGAGGTTATGAATTTACCCTCCTGGCCGGCCAGGGGACTGTCGTTTACCATGAAGTTCATGGAAATGGTTGGCTCAGAGATCTTCTGGAACGGGATCGCCACCGGATTTTCCGGAGAACAGATGGTATCGCCGATGTGGATATCCGGGATACCGGACACAGCCACGATGGAGCCGATCTCTGCACTCTGGACCTCCACCCGGTTCAGGCCGTCAAACTCATACAGCTTTCCGATCTTCACTCTCCGTCTCTTGTCCATGTCATGATGGTTTACGATGACGCAGTCCTGATTTACCCGCAGGGAACCGTTGTCGATCTTTCCGATTCCGATCCGGCCCACGTACTCGTTATAGTCAATGGTACTGATCAGAAGCTGGGTATCAGCCTCCGGATCTCCCTCCGGAGCCGGGATATAGCTGATGATCGTTTCAAATAACGGGCTCATATCCACTTCCGGATCATCCAGCTCTTTTTTTGCAAAGCCGGCCCTGGCAGATGCATATACAAAGGGGCAGTCTAACTGCTCGTCGGAGGCGTCCAGATCCATGAAAAGCTCCAGGGTCTCGTCGATCACGTCCGCCGGTCTTGCCTCGGGACGGTCGATCTTATTGATGCAGACGATGACGTGCAGATCCAGCTCCAGGGCCTTCTGGAGCACGAATTTTGTCTGGGGCATGGGCCCTTCAAAGGCGTCCACCACCAGGACCACTCCGTCCACCATCTTAAGGACACGCTCTACCTCGCCGCCGAAATCGGCATGACCTGGCGTGTCGATGATATTGATCTTTACACCTTTATAAAATACTGCGGTATTCTTAGAAAGGATCGTGATACCGCGCTCTCTCTCAATGTCATTGGAGTCCATGACGCGCTCCACCACTTCCTGGTTGGCGCGGAACACGCCGCTCTGGCGCAGAAGCTGGTCCACCAGAGTGGTCTTGCCGTGGTCTACATGGGCAATGATCGCTATGTTTCTGATATCCTCGCGTTTGATCTTCATAAAACTCCTCTTTCCTGACTCAAAACTGATTTACTGACTCCCGATTATAGCATCATGAGCGGTAAAATGCAATCAAATCTTAATCTTCAAACAAAATTACTTCCTTATTTAATATACCGTACCAGATCTCGTCTCCCTTTTCCAGCCTGGCGCCGCCGTTGGTCCCCTCAATAAGCTGCTTCTCCAGGCCTTCATAACGCTCTACTGGCACCAGAAGCTTAAATTCCACCTGGTCCGTATAGATACTGTCCATGACTGTTATGTTTTCCTGGGCGAGGATATACTGGATCTTCCCAACACCCGTATATCCGGTCCTCACATCCATCTGGTATGCGCGGAACTTCTCTACAATCTGGCTGTTTAAAAGACCTTCCTTCACGGCTCCCGAATAAGCGCGCACCAGTCCCCCGGTCCCCAGGAGGGTTCCCCCGAAATAGCGGGTGACCACCACGCAGAGATCATGGATATCCTCTCCCAGAAGCACGTCCAACATGGGACGTCCTGCCGTCTGGGCCGGCTCTCCGTCGTCGCTGCAGCGGGTCAGCTCATGGTTCTTTCCGATGGTAAAGGCCGAACAGTTATGGGACGCGTCCCAGTATTTCTTTTTCATTTCCGCGATAAAGCTTACCGCCTCCTCCTCAGACTTTACGGGTCTTGTGGTGGCGATGAACCGGGATTTTTTTACCTCTGTTTCACCCTCTCCTCCCCCATAAAGGATCTTGTAACGATCTGCCATACAGTGCCCTCCCTTGTGTCATTTATTTCTAAATCCGTAATTTTTTCTTACTGATTCCCCACTTTACCGTCAAAAATATCATAATACAAACAAAACTTTTCCACAATAGGTATTTATTATTCTGGAGAAGTTTGTTATAATGGGGAAATATAAAGGAGGCTTCCTGAATGAATTATGGAAAAAACGAAGTAGCCAGAAAGCTGCAGAGGTCCAGTTCAAAAGCCCAGAAAGTCGCATCCAAGCTGGTCCTATGGCTTGTGAAGCTGGTTCTGGTCCTTTTTACTGTGGGAATCATACTTTCTGTGAGCCTGGGCTACGGTATCTTTAAAGGGATCATCGACGCTGCGCCGGAGATCGACGTGGCAAGCATTGAACCCAGCGG
>Garth_p2__coassemble_7984_pt1 | contig 2485 bp, 1 predicted proteins | sample Garth_p2__metabat2_high_PE_002 | metagenome-assembled genome bin Garth_p2
ACAGATCAGTTCCCGTCTCTCCATTTTCTACGCCTCCTCCACCTTAATTGTAATGGTTTTCAGTTCCGAATGCAAGAGAAGCTTTTCCTTTTCCAGCCGGATCTCTTCCATCTCTCCGGGAGCCATCACCGGCCGTTTCCGCCGGATCACCTGCTCCCCGTCAAAGTATACACCGATGCAGCAGTTTTTATAAACATTCCCCACACGGAACCGCACCACCTGGGTGCCCTCCATCCGTTCGGGAGAGATCGTACAGGGGACCGTATACCGGACGCCTTCCACAGCGTTTATGGCAATCTCCCTGGCATTTTCCTTCCGGCCCTCTTTTATATAGGAAGCCGCATGTCTTCCGGCCGCCGCCGCCTCCTCTGACACAAAGTCCACCAGATCGTGGACATGGAGCACATTTCCGCAGGCGAACACGCCTTCCACGCTGGTCTCCAGGCTCTCGTTGACCCTGGGGCCGGAGGTGACCCGGTTCATGGCCACGCCCATGCCGCCAGACAGCTCATTTTCCGGGATCAGTCCCACAGAAAGGAGCAGCGTATCGCAGGAATAGTCCTCCTCTGTGCCGGGAATGGGCTTTCCATTTTTATCCACCTCTGCCAGGGTGATCCCCGTCAGCCGTTCCTTTCCCCGGATCTCCACCACCGTATGGCTCAGCTTCAATGGGATCCCGTAATCGTTCAGGCACTGGACGATGTTCCTCTTAAGGCCGCCGGAATAAGGCATCAGCTCTGCCACCACCTTCACCTTTGCGCCCTCCAGGGTCATACGCCGGGCCATGATGAGTCCGATATCGCCGGAGCCTAAGATCACCACCTCCCGGCCGGGCATGAAGCCTTCCATATTGACCAGCCGCTGGGCCGTTCCCGCAGAGTAGATGCCAGCCGGACGATAGCCGGGGATATTGAGTGCGCCTCTGGATCTTTCCCGGCAGCCCATGGCTAGGATCACAGCCCTGGCCTTGATCTCAAACAGACCTTCCTCCCGGTTCATGGCCGTCACTGCCTTCTGGGGACTGATCTCCATGACCATGGTGTTCAGCTTATATTCGATCTTCCGTTCCCGGACCCTTTCAATGAACCTGGCCGCATATTCCGGTCCTGTCAGCTCCTCCTTGAAGGTATGGAGTCCGAAGCCGTTATGGATGCACTGGTTCAGGATCCCGCCCAGCTCCCGGTCCCGTTCCAGGATCAGGATGCTGTCGATGCCGCTGTCCTTTGCCGCCGCTGCTGCCGCAAGCCCCGCGGGGCCGCCGCCGACGATGACCAGATCGTATTCTCTCATCTTAAGCATCCTCCTTTCCAAGGGTATCTTTACTGGTTCCCACAAGGAGTCTGGACTCCCCGCCGGATTTTGTGATCTCCGTCATGGGAATGCCAAGCTCTCTGTGGAGCAGCTCCATGGTCCTGGGCGTACAGAAGCCCGCCTGGCACCGTCCCATGCCGGCCCTGGTCCTTCTCTTGACTCCGTCCAGGGATCTGGCTCCCAGGGGCCTGTGGATGGCATCCAGGATCTCTCCCTCCGTGACCATCTCGCACCGGCAGATGATGTTTCCGTAAGCCGGATTTTCTTTAATGAGCGCTGCCCGCTCTTCCTTTGAAAGTGTATCCGGGGCCAGGATCCCCTTTCTGACGCCGTTAAAGTCCGTATTTTCCGGAAGGTGTAAGATCCCCTCTACGATCTCCGCCACCATTTTCCCAATGGCCGGGGAGCTGGTAAGGCCTGGGGATTCGATCCCGGCGCAGTCCACAAAGCCCGGAGCTCCGGGAAGCTCCCGGATGATGAATTCGTGGCCTTCCTCATGGGCCCGGAGACCGGCAAAGGAGGTGATCACCTGCCGCATGGGAAGATCCTTCACATTCATCCCCGCCTTCTGGATCACCTGATCCAGCCCCTCTCTGGTGGTGGCGGTGGCTTCCTTATCCCCGATGTCAATGGCCGTGGGACCGACAATGAGGTTCCCATGGACCGTGGGCGACACCAGAACGCCTTTTCCGTATTTCCCCGGCAGGGCGAAGATCGTGCGGTTCACATGGGCTCCGGCGCTCTTGTCCAGGAGACAGTAATCTCCCCGGCGCGGAGTGATATGGATCTTCTCCTCACAGACCATATTATGCAGCTCATCTGCATAAACTCCCGCCGCATTGACCACGATCCTGGTTTCCACATCGCCTTTATCCGTGTGGACCAGCCATCCCTCTTCTGTCCTGGTAAAGCCGGTGACCTTTGTATTGAACCGGAATTCCACGCCATTGGTACATGCGTTCTCCGCCATGGCGATATTTAATAAGAAGGGACAGACGATCCCGGCTGTGGGAGCATAAAGCACCGCCTCGGTCTGGCCCGAAAGGTTTGGCTCCATCTCCCGGATCCGTTCCTTATCGGTAATGATCTCCAGCCCCGGAACGCCGTTTCTTACGCCTCTCTCATACAGGGCCTGAAGATCCGGGAGCATCTCCCGGTCCAGGCATACCACAAA